>ERZ1034865.5-NODE-5-length-237001-cov-22.895875_pt1 | contig 237001 bp, 195 predicted proteins | sample MGYA00520632_ERZ1034865 | MGnify/ENA primary metagenome ERZ1034865 (study PRJEB33766, sample SAMN09781738) | gut metagenome | biome: gut microbiome | host: Homo sapiens | place: Madagascar | study: EMG produced TPA metagenomics assembly of the PRJNA485056 data set...
GTTCTGCCGACGCCGCTACCCGCTGTGTTGCTCGCCCCCAGCGCCGTTACCCGCCGCGCCGCCCCATAAAACCTCGCATCCCCTCCTTGCACTGCGGCGGCCCTAGGGCACAGCTGGCAAGAATCGCGCTGTATGCATCCCCTTTCCCCCGAATGCGCGCAATAAGCCCCCTTCCTGGCAGCATCTTCGCCTCATGCATGCTTTTCGGGGTAAAAATGGCAAGATCCTCGCCCCATGTGTCCATTTCCGGGTGCGATCGGGCGGTTTTGGATGCATGGCGCGGAAATCTTGCCGTCAAGGGCGGCTTTTCGCGTCGAGGGGTCTGAGATCATGCATGGCGCGAAGAACTTGCCAGCGCTGCTCGACCTCTTCGTGGCAGCGGCCTGTAGTTTGCTCGAATGGGCTCTGCGCCCTATCGCCCATACCTGGCTTGCTTGACGCATGGGTGCACCCCTGCAATCCTGGTCGCGCTCACCGCTATCGCTATCACGCCTTGCCGCTGGCTTGCGATCGTCGCACCGCCTGCGCGCTGCTCACGCCTCACCCGCACCCCCGCTCCGCCTGCCGATCCCGCTATCGCGTCCCGTCAGGCTCGCGCCCAGGCGACGTCGCGCCTTGGCGATACCGCCCGCAACCCGCTATCGCGTCCCGCTGCACCGCCTGCGTCCCGCCGGCCTGCGATCGCCGCACCGCCTGGGTCCCGCCGGCTTGCGATCGCCGCCGATCCCGCTACCTCGCGCCCCGCCGCCACCCGCGTTGCCACCTGCGCCGCACCCACGCTGCACCTCGCCCCGCCGCGCGGGCCCCGCTGCGGTTCCGGCAATTCCCGCGAAATGGTGCGGTGATACAATTGCCCATACAAGAAAACTTCGTTTCTAAGGACAAGCAATGAGCTCTATTTTTGGCGACAAGCCCGTAGTGGGTATCATCATGGGATCCGAGTCCGACATGCCTACGATGGAAGCATGTATGAAGCAGCTTGAGGAACTTGACGTTCCCTACGAGGTGAAGGTGGCAAGTGCGCATCGCAAGCCCGCAGAAGTGCACGAATGGGCATCTTCTGCGGTAGAGCGCGGTATTCGCGTCATCATCGCCGCTGCTGGCAAGGCTGCTCACCTCGGTGGCGTTGTTGCCGCCTATACTCCGCTTCCCGTTATTGCTGTTCCTATGAAGACCAGCGATTTGGGCGGTTTGGATTCGCTGCTTTCCATGGTCCAGATGCCCAGCGGCGTGCCCGTTGCGACGGTCGCCATCAACGGCGCAAAGAATGCTGGCATCCTGGCTGTCCAGATGCTCGGTACCGGCAACGATGAAGCACGCGCCAAAATTGAAAAGCTCAAAGCCGACATGGCCGAGGCATAAAAGGAATCAACTTAATGGCAAAAGAATTTTTGACGGGCAACGAGGCATTCGCCCATGCCGCTCTTGAAGCGGGTGTGCGTGTGTGCGCCGGATACCCAGGCACGCCTTCTTCCGAGGTCATCGAAACAGTGGCAAAAGAGCATGCCTCCGGTTGCGCCGAAGGCGTTCACGTTGAGTGGTCCACGAACGAAAAGGCGGCTTTGGAACTGCTGGCAGGTGCTGCCTACTCTGGCGCGCGCACGCTGTACACCTGCAAGCAGGTGGGCTTGAACGTTGCCAGCGATGCGCTGATGTCGCTGAACTATGTGGGCGTGAAAGGCGGCACTGTTCTGTACGTGGCCGACGATCCGGGCCCCATTTCTTCCCAGACCGAGCAGGATACGCGCCGTTTTGCGGCATTCGCCAAGGTGCCGGTGTTCGACCCGGCAACGCCCGAGCAGGGATGTCAGATGATGGGCGCCGCCTACGACCTTTCTGAGAAGTACCAAACCCCCGTGTTGATGCGCCCCACCACGCGTGTGTGCCACGCTTCCACGTATTTCGAGGTTGCCGAGCGCACCCAGGCACGCACGCCCGAAGGTTTCAAGCGCGATTCGCGTTGGGTTATTTTCCCGAAGCGCTCCTACGCTGCGCATAAGGAAATCAACGAACGCCTGGTAGCCATCGCAGATGATTTTTCCGAGAGTGAATTCGACGTCTTCAACCCCGTGTTCGGCGAAGGCGAAGATGCCCAGTTCGGCATTGTCGCCGGCGGCATTTCGTATGCGTACACGCGAGAGGCGTTGCGCCTGCTGGAAGAGGAAGTCCAGGCCGGCAAGCTTGTGTGGTCGCAGGGTGCTCCCGCAGCGCCGATTCTCCCGCCGCGGTGCGAAGGCGGCTACTGCACCATGGGCGGCCCCGCTTATGGCAAGGCGGTGGAGGCTCTTCCTGCATATCGCGTCATGCAGGTTGGCACGCCGTATCCGTTCCCTCAGAAGCGCGCCGTGCGTTTTACCGAGGGTTTAAGCGATGTGATCGTGTTCGAGGAGTTGGATCATGTCCTGGAAGACGAAATGCTGAAAACGGCGGGGTGCGCGCATGCCGCCTATCGCGTGCATGGCAAGCTGACGGGCGAAACTACCGACCGCGGTGAAAACACGGTAGACGCCATCGCCGCTCAGCTGCGTGCGTTCTTCGGCGTGCAGCTTGCCGAGCCCCGCAAGGTGTTCGGCGCCGAAACGGCTATGGCCGCGGGTGCCGGTGAAGAAGCGGCCCAGGCTCAGCCGCCTGCCCGCCCTCCGCTGTTGTGCCCGGGCTGCCCACATCGTGGCGCGTTCTATGCGGTAAAGTCTGCCTTGAAGAAGCCAAGCGATGGTATTTTCTGCGGCGATATCGGCTGTTATACGTTGGGCAACGCGAAGCCGTTGAACGCCGTCGACACCTGCCTGTGCATGGGTGCGGGTATCACAGTGGCGCAGGGCTTCAGCGTCGTGGAGCCCGGCAAGAAGGCTCTTTCGTTCGTGGGCGATTCCACTTTCTTCGCCAGCGGCATGACGGGCATTGCCAATGCGGTGTACAACCAGCACGACATCACGGTATGCGTGCTGGACAATGCCACCACGGCGATGACCGGATCGCAGCCTCATCCTGGCACGGGCGTTACCTTGATGGGGCCCAAGTCCGAGCCGATCTCCATCGAAGCGGTGCTGCGCGCATTGGGCGTGAAGGTTATCACGCATGCCAACCCTCTGCGCTTGGATGAAGCGCGCGAAGCGGCTCGCGAAGCAATTTACTACGACGGCCCTTCGGCCATTATCTTTGAATCGCCCTGCGTGAAGCTGATCAAGCCCGGCGCTCCTGTGCGCTATCGCGAAGAGGCATGCACGGGCTGCGGTAAGTGCGTGCTGAAAATCGGGTGCCCCGCGCTTTCGTGGGACGTTGAGCATCGCCGCCCCGTTGTTGACGCTTCGCTGTGCAACGGCTGCGGTTTATGTACGTACCTGTGCGAAGATGACGCCCTTGAATGCGACGGGAACGAAGGGAGCGCGCAATGATCAACGTTTCTCTTGCCGGCATCGGCGGACAGGGCAGTGTACTCGCTGCGAAGATCTTGGCCGAAGCGGCCCGATCGAAGGGTTGGCAGGTGCGCACGGCTGAAACCACGGGCATGGCGCAGCGCGGCGGCGACGTTATGAGCCATGTGCGCATGGGCAACAACGGCGAAGAAGTGTTCTCGCCGCTGCCCGGCGATGCGTCCGACGATGTGATCATCGCGCTTGAGCCCGGCGAGGGCCTACGCGCCCTTCACCTGCTGAAGCCTTCGGGCGTGATGGTGGTTGCCCGCTCGGGTGTTGCCCCTACGGTGGGCGATTTCAAATCGCCTTCGTACGACCCCGCTAAGATGATCGATGCCCTGCAGGCATCGGGCGCTCACGTGGTTGTGGTGGACGACGTTGCGCTGTGCGATGCGTTGGGCTCCCGCAAGGCGCTGAATATCATCATGTTGGCAAGCGCCCTTAAGGCGGTAAACGCACCCGAAAGCGAAAGCGCCCTTCGCGGTGTGCTGACGCTCGACGACATGCGTGCCGTTGTTCCTGCTTGCGTGAAGGAGCGTTTCGTCGAGATGAACCTTCGCGCCGTCAGCTTGGTCGAGGGCGCGTAGTCCGATCGGCACTCGCGCCGCAAGCGGTTTGGGCGTACAACCCGATCGACGCTCGCGCCGCCAGCCTAGGTTTGGGTGCGTAACTCGATTATTCCGATGCGTTTCGCTTTATCGTGGTAGAGTGAAACGCATCATCTGTAATTTGCTTAGAAGCCGCAAGGGGGTTTGCCCCCTATTTGCGGTTTGTTTTCAGCGTAACAAGGCAACCTGCTACACAGAAAGGCAGACCCATGGAATTGACCGACGAGCAGTTCTCCCTCATCAAGGAGCAGTTCAAGACGCTGAAGGAACGTTCGCCCTTCTATGCGAAGAAGTTCGAGGGCATCGATCTTTCTGACGTTCAGACCCAGGAAGATTTCGAAAAGCTGCCTTTCTCCGAAAAGGCGGACCTGCGTGAGGCCTATCCGCTGGGATTAGCCGCTGTGCCCGAGGAAAAGATCGTTCGCATCCATTCCTCTTCTGGCACCACGGGCATCCCTGTGGTAATTCCCTATACCCAGAAGGATGTAGACGACTGGGCCACGATGTTTGCGCGTTGCTATGAAACGGTGGGCATCACCAACAAAGACCGCATTCACATTACGCCGGGCTATGGCCTGTGGACGGCCGGCATCGGCTTCCAGCTTGGCGCCGAAAAGCTGGGCGCCATGGCAGTGCCGCTGGGTCCGGGCAACACCGAAAAGCAGCTCACTATGATGGAAGACTTGCAGTCCACCGTTCTGTGCGCCACCTCCTCCTATGCTTTGCTTCTCGCCGAGGCAATTGCCGAGCGTGGCATTCGCGATAAGCTCGCTCTTAAGAAGGGCGTTATCGGTTCCGAGCGTTGGAGCGAAAAGATGCGCCATCGCATTGAAACAGAGCTGGGCATCGAGATCTTCGATATCTACGGCCTTACCGAAATCTACGGCCCGGGCATTGGTATTTCCTGCCACGAGCACGATGGTATGCATCTGTGGAGCGACTACGTATATGCCGAGGTCGTTAACCCGAAAACAGGCGAGCCCGTGCCTGATGGCGAGGTTGGCGAGCTGGTTCTTACCACCCTGCGCAAGGAAGGCGCTCCGCTTATCCGCTATCGTACGCACGACCTTACCCGCATCATTCCCGGCGATTGCGCTTGCGGCATGAAGCACCCCCGCATCGACACGCTGGTAGGCCGCACCGACGATATGTTCAAGGTTAAGGGTGTTAATATGTTCCCCGCTCAGGTGGAAGAGGTTATCGCCGCAACCTCTGGTACGTCTTCCGAGTACCAGGTAATGATCGAGCACATCATGGGCCGCGACGTGCTTACGGTGCTGTTCGAAACCTCGCTTGAAGGCGATGCTCTGCAGCGCTGCGAAGAAGAGCTGGCTCTCATCTTCAAGGCGAAGATCGGCTGTACCCCCGATGCCAAAGGTGTGCCCATTGGCGAGCTTCCTCGTTCCGAGAAAAAGACCCAGCGCATCTTCGATAGCCGCTACTAGATTTTTGTTGGCGCCGCCCTTAGGGGCGGCGTTTTTTGCGGTACAGGCTGGGCGTGTTGGTGCGTTTGGTGGTCAGTGCATCCTTAATAGCCACTACAAATAAGTTTTACGTGCGCCGCTCCATGAGTGGCGCTTTTTTGTGCGCTGGTTTTGGCTTGCGAAGGGATGGCGCGTGTGCCGTTGCCCCCGCACGGTGTTCCGTACGGAACTGTTTTCAGGTTACGAATCTCTGGAACGTGTTATCGCGTGTTATGATGTTACGGTCTTGAAAGAAGTAACATCGATGCAGAAGAGGGCATGATGCAGGAAGCCGCACTTGATCCCCATTACGAATCACTTTCCTGGTCCGATTCCGATGACTATGACCAGTACGTGAACGAAGAACTGGAAGATTCCCGCTTGGCCAAGTGGGTTAGGCTGGTTTCTCGCTTGGTGGGGTGTTCCCTTGAAGGGAAAACCGTCCTTGATTTGGGCTGTGGTCCTGGATTCTTTCCCTGTGCGCTTGGTGCTGAAGGCGCCAAGGTATACGGCATTGATACCTCCGACAATATGCTTGCCTGCGCTCGCGCGAATGCCGAAAAACGTGGCGTTGACGCTGTGATGCTTCATATGGATGCCGAAAGCTTGAGCTTCCCCGAGGCAACCTTCGATCTGGTTGTGACGCGTAACGTTACGTGGACGCTGCCGAATCCGGTTGCCGCATATCGTGAATGCCTGAAGGTTTTGAAACCCGGCGGAAAGCTGCTCGTATTCGACGCAAATTGGCACCACGAGTTCTACAGCGAAGCTGTTGCGCAGAAGGTGCGCGAAAACGAAGCGGCGTATTACCGGAAAACCGGCATGCGCACGGCCGTATGCACTAACGACAAGCCTTATTACGACTCTCTCCCTCTTTCTTCGGTAGTGCGTCCCGCATGGGATGCCGACGCCCTGGCACAGGTGGGCTTCGACGGCATCACGGTAATTGAAGATGCCGGCAAGGAGGTATACCTGGATTGGGAATATGAGCTTTATGGTGCTTCACCCCTGTTTGCCGTGGTTGCGGAAAAGCCTGTTGCTGCTCCAGAAGGAAACGAAACCTTCAACGTGCTCAAGGCCACGCGTGATTATTGGAACGAGCGTTCCAGCACGTTTGGACTCGATGGCTCTATCGACAAATGGGGCGATCTCATCCAGCAGAAGCTCTTGCAGCGTGGCGTTACGTCCCCCTGGATTCTTGATGCCGGCTGTGGCACGGGAGCGATGGCGCTCACCCTTGCGTCACGTGGGTACCGCGTGTGCGGCGTGGACTTTTCTCAGGGCATGCTGTTGCATGCCCGTATGAACGCAAAGCATCAGGGCCTGGAGATTCCTTTGGTGCTGGGCTGCGTTGATCAGTTGCCGTTCGTTTCTGAAACATTCGATGTAGTGGTAAGCCGCAATGTGCTTTCCAACCTTGCTGTTGCCAAGGAGGCTTTGGAAAGCTGGCGCGATGCGTTGCGCCCTGGCGGTTATCTGGTGTATTTCGATTCCTCCTGGTGGCACTACCTCCACGAGGAATCGCTGGATGCCAAGCGCGCCCTTGCGTATGGCACGGGTTCTTCGCCCATCTTCAATGTCCTGGAAGAGCTTGCGAAGGATATGCCCATTGCTGCGGCGGATCGTCCTGCGTGGGACGTGTTAGCCCTTCGCTCGCTCGGGTTCGAGGTCGAAGCGGTTGAAGATGTTTCTTCGCGCGTGTGGACAGCCGAAGAGCAGCAGCGTTATGAATTTGCCCCGCAGTTCATGGTGGTTGCGCGAAAGCCCGTTTGCTAGGCGCCCCATGAAAAAAATGATCGTACAGCGGCTGCTTCATCTTGTGGTGGTGCTGTTCTTGGTAACGCTTGTTTCGTTTTTCCTGATGTACTTTTCTCCTGGCGACCCGGTTACGGCGCTCCTGTCGCGCAGCGGCACGGTGCCCGACCCGGATGTGGTTGCTCAGAAGAGAGCGGAACTTGGCTTGGACCGACCCGTGGCGGAACAGTACGTTGCGTGGCTGGCGGGGGTATTCCAGGGAAATTTGGGGATATCGATAAGCTCGGGGCGCCCTGTTGCGTCGGAGATTGCTGCGCGTATGCCGGCAACGCTGTTCTTGGCAGTTGTTTCCCTTGCGCTCACGCTTGCGGTGTCCATTCCCCTTGGTTGCCTGTGCGCCCTGAAGAAAAACCGCGCCACCGATTTGGTCATTCGCTTCGCTTCCTTCGTGGGGGCTTCGGTTCCAGGCTTTTTGATGGCTCTGATCTTGATATTCGTGTTCTCCCTAACGCTTCACGTGCTGCCCAGCATCGGAAGCATGAAGGGCGCGGGCTGGGTTCTGCCTGTGTTGACGTTGGTTCTTTGCGAATCGGCGGTGTACACCCGTCAGATCCGCACCGTCGTGTTGCAAGAAATGGAGCAGGATTACGTTGAGGCGGCTCGTTTGCGCGGCATTCCCGACGTTGCCATTCTGTCTCGCAGTGTTTTGAAGGCCACGGCCCCTACCATCTTGGTGCTGACGGGCATGACGTTTGCTCAGCTTTTAGGTGGCAGTGCCATTATCGAAAACGTATTCAGCTGGCCGGGCATCGGCTTCTATGCAGTACAGGCGGTATTCGCGCGCGACTACCCGGTGGTTCAGGCGTATGTGCTGATTGTTGCGGTGCTTTTTGTGCTGGTGAACCTTTGCGTTGACTTGCTCCAGGCTCGCATCGACCCCCGTGTTCGTTTGGCGTTGGGGCAGTCTGCCGTCCAGGACAGACGGGGTGGTGTGCATGTCTAGGGGCAAGCTTCAAAGTGGGAACCCTGCTGGTCGTCGTGCGCTCTATTGCGGCATTGCCGCGTTGCTGATCGTTGCGTTTTCATTCGTTGCGCCCCTTTTGTGTCAACACGATGCTGAATTGGCCAACCTTGCGTTGTCAAACCGTGTGCCCGACGGGGAATTCCTTATGGGCACCGATTCGCTGGGGCGCTGCATTCTGTGTCGCGTGCTAACGGGGTTGCACACCACGGTGCTTGCCGCTTTGGCGGTTGTGGCATTGAGCGTTGTTATCGGTTCGGTTTTGGGCGCGTTGTCAGGGTATGTTGGCGGTGCGCTCGATTCTGTGGTGATGCGCATCACCGATGCTTTTATGGCGTTTCCCACTTTGGTTTTAGGCATTGCCATTGCCGGTCTTTTGGGCGGCGGCCTGCAGAATGCGGTCATTGCGCTGGTTGTTCCTGGCTGGACGCGCTTTGCGCGCATTGCCCGTTCTTCGGTTCTGGCGTTGAAGGAGCGCCCTTTCGTTCAGGCGGCGGTTATTGGCGGCCTAAGCAGAACAGCAATTGCCCTGAAACATGTGCTGCCCAACATTCTTCCACCCCTGATTGTCACGGCATGTTTGGATATCGGCGGCTCGATGCTCAGTTTGGCGGGGCTTTCGTTTTTGGGCCTGGGAGCATCGCCCCCTTCGCCCGAGCTGGGCGCCATGATCAATCAAGCGGCGTCAGGGTTCCAAACTGCACCGTGGGCGGTATTCGCACCGGGCTTTGCCATTTTCTTGGTGGTTGCGGTGTTCAACTGTTTCGGCGATTCAGTTAACGAAGCGCTGGGGAACAAAGGCTCTCTGTTTGTGAGGGCAAAAAAATAAAAACCACCGAAGAAAGGAAAATGGAATGGTGAAAGTTAAGAAGAGGTGGGCAAAGCGCGTTGCCGCTGTAGCCCTTGCCTGCGCTTTGGGCGCAGGTGCGGTGGGCTCGCTTTTGGGATGTTCGTCGGATTCCAGGAGCAACAGCGACGAGATGAGCGTTGCCTGGACTTCCAACGCCGGCGAGTGCAATCTGGACCCAACCAACAACTACATGGGTTGGCAGGGCTCCTATCTGGGCATCTACGAGCAGCTGTTCCGTATTGATGCCAATTTCGACCCTCAGCCCATGTTGGCTGAGTCCGCCGAAATGGTGAACGACACCACGTGGAAGATCACGATTCGCGAAGGGGTAACGTTCCAAAACGGCAACGAGCTCAATGCTCAGGCAGTAAAGGATTGTCTGAACCGCACCATCAGCATGAACGAGCGCGCCAAGAAATCGCTCGACATTGCCGGCATGGAAGCCGACGGCAACGTGCTTACCGTTACTACCAATTCCTTGAACACCGGCTTCAAGAACGAGCTGTCCGAGCCCGTTGCGTCTATCATCGACGTGAACTCGGGCGCTGCCGAAGATGAGCCGGTAGGCACCGGTCCTTACAAGATTGCTTCGGTTGCCAACAACGGCGACGTTGAACTTTCTGCCTACGATTCGTACTGGCAGGGCGAGCCGAAGATCAAGACCGTGCATGCAAAGTACTTGACCGACGACCAGTCGAAGGTTTCCGCCCTGCAGTCGGGCGAGGTTTGCGCGCTGATGAATGTTGCAGATGACCAGCTTGGAAACTTGAGCGACACGTCCAAGTACACCTTGCATCAGACCAACCAGGCTCGCGCTCATATGCTGTATTTCAACCTGAAGAGCGCGGCTATGCAGGATGATGCGGTTCGCCAGGCTGTTGGCATGTGCGTCGACCGCGATTCGTATGTAAGCTCCATCTACAACAACTCCGCTGAGGCATCCCATGCCGCATTCCCCGATTCCTCTGGCTATGCCGATGGTGTGACGTGCGACGGTTTCGATGCGGAAAAGGCAAAGCAGGTCCTGGCTGATGCTGGCTACGCCGATACCGATGGCGACGGCGTGCTGGAAAAGGACGGCAAGAAGCTTTCCCTGAAGCTGGTTACCTATCAAGCAAACGCTGCGCTGCCCATGGACTGCGAAGCGCTGGCATCCCAGCTTTCCCAGATCGGCATCGCTGCCGATATTGAGGTAGCCGAAAAGATCACCGTTCGTTTGGGCGATAGCGACTGGGATATTGGCACCATGGCCTATTCCACGCTTCCCACGGGCAACCCCTACACTTACCTGTCTGCGGTTATGGGTTCTGAGGGCACCAGCAACTATGGCCACTACAGCAACGCTAAGGTGGACGAGCTTCTTGGCCAGCTGAAGAAGACCAGCGACGAGGCTGAACAGAAGGAGCTGGTAAAGCAGATTCAGCAGATCGCGCTCGACGATCATGCCTACGTCTACATGGTTCATACGCTGGTAAATGATGTTACGGCGGCAGACGTTGAGAACCTTGCTATGCAGGGTCAGTACGACTGGCTGAACTACCAGATGTCTTACAAGTAGGGTGTATGTCTGCAATTTTCCAAACAGAAAACTTGCGTGTTGCGTACAACGGTGACGCCGTGCTTCGCGGCGTCACCGTTTCCCTTGAGCAGGGCTCCATCGTGGGCATTGTTGGCGAATCGGGGTGCGGCAAAACCACGTTGCTTCGCGCTGCGCTTGGAATGCTTGGGCAAGCGGGGCAGGTTTGCGGTGGCTCTATTCGCTTTGCCGGGAAAGACGTTTCCGGCATGCCTCAGGCCGAGCATCTTTCCTGTGTCAGCACGGTGGCGTCGTTGGTGTCGCAAAACCCGCAGCGGGCTTTCAGTCCCGTGCGCACGTTAGGCTCACAATTTGAGGAGACTGCACTTTTGCGTGACGAGCTTTCGAAGGGGGAGGCTCGCGCGCGTGCGGCGTCGCTTCTTGAAAGGTTGGGGCTTTCCGATCCTGAGCGGGTTTTGGACAGCTATGTTTTCGAGCTTTCCGGTGGTATGGCGCAACGTGCTGCTATCGGCCTTGCTTTGGTGAATTCCCCAAAGGTCGTTTTCGCCGATGAGCCTACCAGCGCTCTTGATGTGGCGGTTCAGGCGCAAGTGGTAGAGGAACTCGTTTCGGCAAATCGGGAGTTCGGGGTGTCGCTTTTAGTGGTTTCCCACAATATTGCCGTGCTAGCCCACATGGCCCAGTATCTGTATGTCATGAAAGACGGGGAGGTTGTGGAGCAGGGGCCTTCCGAACAGGTTGTTGCTCGCCCTCAGCATCCGTATACCCGTCAGCTTATCGCTTCTGTTCCCAAGTTAAGGAGTGTTCGATGAAGGCGCTGGAGGTCAGCGGTGTATCCAAGCGTTTTCCCGGCATGGAAAAGCCGGCGCTGAACGGGGTGGGCTTCACCTTGGAGCAGGGCGAATGCTTGGGCATTGTTGGCCGCAGTGGCAGCGGCAAAAGCACGCTTGCCCGTGTTATCACGCTGCTTGAGCAACCTGATGGTGGATCGGTTTCCTTGTTCGGGAAAGAAATCCTCGGTTTGCCGCGCAGGCAACGTAAAGATGTGTATTCGAGCATTCAAATGGTGTTCCAGATGCCGCTGGAATCGTTCGATCACAGTTATACGTTAGGCGCCAGCATCGCCGAGGTGGCGCGCAGCTTCGGGGCTACGCGTGTGGAAGCGAAAGAGCGGGCTCTTGAAAAGCTTCGATTGGTCGGTTTGGACGAGACCTTTTATTGCCGTTTCCCTTCTCAGGTAAGTGGGGGCCAGTGTCAGCGCGCGGCATTGGCCAGGGCGCTTATCGTCGATCCTTCGGTGTTGATATGCGATGAGATAACCAGCGCCCTTGATGTGTCTACCCAGGCGCACATTGTTTCTCTTATCGAAGAGCTGAAGGGTGAGGTATCCATCGTGTTTATTACTCACGACTTGGCTCTTGTGTCGGGGCTTGCCGATAGGCTTCTGGTACTTGACGAAGGGGAAGTTGCTGAATGCGGCGCAACCGAAAGCGTGGTTGCCAACCCCCAAAGCGCCTGCGCGAAGAAGTTGATGGACTCCGTGTATTCCCTTGGTGGTTTGGATTAAGGGCTTTTGCGGCTGTGGCGGCTGCCGTGCTTCTTGTTTTCCGTTTTCCACTTGTGGCGCTGTTCGGCCAGAATGCCGAGGTGGTCGTAGCTGGTGGACTGGTTATGCTGGTCTCGTTTCCGTTCCACTGGATCTATGCATTTATCGAGGTGTTTGCGGGCGTTTGCCGCGGTATCGGCAAAGCGAGAGGGGCAACCCCGATAACGCTGCTCTGCTTTGTTGCGATGCGCCTGACGCTTCTGCTCCTCGTCCAGCGGAAGCCGCCGTGCGGCAGGATTCGCCCAACCGAAGCCGTCGAGCATGGCGAGATTTGCCCAACGGGAGCCCCCGGGGTGGGGTGGGGCGGCAAGATTCGTTCGCCATGCATGATTTAAGGGGTTTGGACGGGAAAAGGGGTACTTGATGGCAAAATATTCGCGCAGCGTATTTCCCAACGGCGCTTTGCGGGGCATTTTGAATACATAGCGCGCATATCTTGCCAAAACCAGCTCATTTTGGATACATGGCGGCGATATCTTGCCACGAAGGGGCGTTTTTACCGTCCGAGGCTCCTTTGGGAATGCATCAGGACGATATTTTGCCAGGAATGCGGCCCATCGTCTGCTCGGAGCGCGCTTCGAGGGTGCTCCATTCAGAGGACACCTCCTTCGCTGTCGAGAATGACCACCGAACCGTTCGCCGCAAAACGTGGCGAGACTCTCACGGTGCCCCGGCGCTGCGAGCGGTGGTGGGCGTGGATGCCGGCGCCCCGACGCTGCAGGGCTTTGGCGGTTGTGGCGCCGTTGTCGCCCCGGCGTTGCGGGCGGTGGTGGGCGCGCTGCTGCCCCGGCGCTGCGGGACTTTGGAGGACATTGCTGCCCCGGCGTCGCGGCGTTGCGGACGTTGACGGCAGCGATGCTGATCGCGGGGAAGCGGAACCGTTCACCGCAAAACGTAGCGGGACGGGATAATGGGTCTTCCCAATGCTCTTTATTGTGGTAAAGTGGCTTCCATGATTTTTTCAAAGGAACATATCGCACACAGCAGCGCAACTGCGTTGGCGAAGGTCAATGCTGATATCGCTGTGGTTTTGGGCTCGTGTGCTGTTATGTCTCAGCATCTTGCTCAGAAGTGTATGTCTGCTTGCGCTGTCATGTCCGAGCACCTGGCTCAGGGCTGTTTCGGCTTGGCAGCTGTTGCTTCCCAGCATTGGGCCCAGCGCTCGCATTGCGTAGCTGAGTTTGCCCCCATAACGTATCGATATTGATAGCACACGGGTTTTTCCTGGGTGCTTTTTTTATACCCGAAAAGGTCGTGTGCGTTCTTATTTTCCCTGGTCAGTTGCCCTTGTTTGGCGTTGGTGCGCTGAAGGTGACGCCCTTTTTACGATCGGTCGTGAGGCGCGCTGAAGGTGACGCCCTTTTAGCAATCGGTCGTGAGGTGTGCTCGTTTTGCCTTCGTGCGGGTTTTGACTGCTGGATCCTGCAGCTTGCCGATCGACCGGGAGGCGTACCTGCATCACTTTTTGTGCGGGTTTCGATCACGGGGCTTTGTGATCTGCCGGCCTGGTTCGAGCCGATTTGCACTCGCCGCCGCATCGGCTGACCAATATGTTTTGCTGAAGATAAAGGAGTTCTTTCGTGGTTGCAAAGATATGCATCATTTTGATTTTTGTGGGTGTTGTAGTTGGCGTTGGCATATATGCGCGCCAGCACACCAAGAACGTTGATGGCTTTGTTCTGGGCGGACGCAACGTAGGTCCCTGGCTTTCGGCGTTCGCTTTTGGCACCAGCTACTTTTCGGCGGTAATCTTCGTCGGCTACGCGGGTCAGTTCGGCTGGAAGTACGGTTTGGCGGCGTTCTGGATCGGCATCGGCAATGCCCTTCTTGGCTCGTTGCTGGCATGGTGGGTACTTGGTCCGCGTACGCGCGAGATCACGCAGCGCCTGAAGGCTACTACCATGCCCGAGTTTTTCGGCAAGCGCTATCAGTCGAAGGGGCTGCGCATCGCTTCGGCGGCAATCATCTTCGTGTTCCTGATTCCCTATACCGCTAGTGTCTACAACGGTCTTTCCCGCTTGTTTGGCATGGCGTTTGGCTTGCCTTACGAATGGTGCGTAGTGGGCATGGCGGTTGTTACCTGCATTTATGTGGTGCTTGGTGGCTATATGGCCACCGTGCTGAACGACTTCATCCAGGGTATTGTGATGCTGGTTGGCATCGTTGCGGTAATTGCGGTGGTGCTTGCGGGCCAAGGCGGTTTTTCCGAGGCCATTATTTCTCTTTCGCAGATCCCCGCCGAAGGCACCGATTTGCAAGGCGCATTTGTTTCGATGTTCGGTCCCGATCTGTTTAACCTCGTTGGCGTGATCGTTCTTACTTCGCTGGGCACCTGGGGCCTGCCGCAAATGGTTTCGAAGTTCTACGCCATCAAAACCGGTCCCGCCATCAAGCAGGGCGCCATCATCTCTACCGTATTCGCCTTTGTGGTTGCGGGAGGCAGTTACTTCCTGGGCGGATTCGGCCGTCTGTTCGGTGACCAGATTGCCTTTTCTCCCAGCGGCATTCCCATTTACGACTCCATCATCCCCACCATGCTTTCCGGACTGCCTGACATCCTGCTTGGCATTGTGGTGGTGCTTGTTCTGTCGGCTTCCATGTCGACGCTTTCTTCGCTGGTGCTCACCTCTTCCTCCACGCTGACTCTCGACCTTCTTAAAGGCAATGTCATCAAGAACATGCCCGAGAAGAGCCAGATTGCGTGGATGCGCGGTCTTATCGTGGTGTTCGTGGCTATCTCGGCGGCTATCGCTCTGGTACAGTACACTTCCACCATCACGTTTATCGCTCAGCTGATGAGCATTTCTTGGGGTGCACTTGCTGGTGCGTTCCTTGGTCCGCTGATCTGGGGTTTGTACAGCTCGCGCATTTCGAAAGGCGCGGTATGGGCAAGCTTCTTCGTGGGCGTTGGCCTTACCGTGTCCAACATGTTCATCGGGTTCATCTCCTCGCCCATTAACTGCGGCGCGTTGGCTATGCTTCTTTCGTTGGCGGTTGTTCCGTTGGTGAGCTTGGTTACGCCTTCGGTTCCGTTCCAGGTGAAGATGCCGACCGGCGAAGGCGCTATCGACCGCGAAATCGAGCGCGAGCTTCGCGAGGAAGCGGCGGCTGCCCGTTCATAGAGGCGCAGATGTTCCGCCCTGCGAAATGCTGAAACTGTTGGGCTATTTGTTCGGACTTGTGCTTGTAGCCACCTTTCACCCACCAGGTAATTTCCTGGCAGAACGCGGCAACCAAAAGCTCGGTTGCCAATTCGGTGTTGCTTCCGAATTGGAAGATAGAGGGTTAGGCAAGGAAGCGCCGCTTTTGGTCCGTAGTGTCACGATTCTGCTAAACCTTGTGTTTCCTGAGGTGGCCGTAAGGCACTGCCGTTATCCTGACTTCAGGAATGAATGCGGGCCGTGCGTGTTTGTGCGCGGCCCGCTTGGCTATAGCAAGGAGTGTGCGCATGAAGCCGATGAGCATCAGGGATATTGTGGGGCCGATTATGGTAGGGCCTTCCTCTTCGCACACGGCGGGTGCGTTACGCATTGCCAGCATGGTGCGCAACCTGCTTGACGGCGAGCCGGCGGAAGTAACGTTTACCCTTTTTGGATCGTTCGCCCACACCTATCACGGGCATGGCACCGATCGCGCCCTGGTTGCGGGCATGCTGGGGCTGCATACTGACGATCTGCGTGTGCGCAATTCCTTCGATCTGGCAAAGGAGCAGGGGCTGGAGTTTTCGTTTGAGCCCGACACCGTTACCAAAACCGCGCACCCCAATACTGTCGAAGCCCACGTGCTTGACTGCTATGGCAACGAAGTGGTGGCACGTGGCGTTTCGATTGGCGGCGGCGCGGCAGAACTTACCCGCATCGATGGCATCGATGTGCATATCACGGGCGAATTCAATAGCATGATCGTCCGACAGCAGGATCTGCCGGGAACACTGGCTCATATCGCCAGTACTTTGGGCGATGCGGGCATCAACATCGGCACTTCGAAGCTCCACCGCACGCGGCAGGGCGGGGAAGCGTTTACTGTTATGGACGTGGACGATCCCGTTCCTGAAGAGGTGATTGATCGCATCCTGGAGTTCCCCTCCATTCGGTCGGTTCGTTTTATTCCCGCAGACGGTCTGCACCGCAACCCTGGCGAAGTGTCGTCCGATATCGATCCGGAACTCGCTTTGCGGGAATTCCAGAAGCTCGATTTCGCTACGGCGGCCCAGCTCCTTTCCTTCTGCGAAGAAAACGGTGTCTCCTTGAGTTACGCCGCCGAAGCGCGTGAACGTGCGCTGTTGGCGAGCCGAGGGGTGGCGGGATCCGCCATTGCCTCGTATCTTCAGCGTGTGCTGGATGTAATGCGTGCTTCGGCGACGGCCCCTGTGGAAGCCCCGCGCTCTTCTATGGGCGGGCTGATTGGAGGGGAAGCCGCCAAGCTTCGCGAGCTGGAAGATTTGGGCGCAGGTGTGAACGGTTCTCTTCTTGCTTTGGCAACGCGGAATGCTGTTGCCGTTCTGGAAACGAATGCCACTATGGGCGTTATTGTCGCGGCGCCAACTGCCGGCTCGGCAGGCGTGATTCCCGCCGTGCTGCTTTCCTTGCAGGAAGTGCACGGCTTTAGCGATGCGCAGTTGATGGACGCGTTGAAGAATGCGGCTGTTGTGGGCTCGATCATTGCCCGAAACGCTACGGTGGCAGGTGCCGAAGGGGGCTGCCAGGCGGAAATCGGGTCTGCTGCTGCTATGGCGGCGAGTGCTGCCGTTGAGCTTTTGGGCGGCACGCCGCGCATGTGCCTTACGGCGGCTGGCTATGCGCTTGCCAACATGCTGGGCCTGGTGTGCGATCCCATCGGCGGATTGGTGGAAGCGCCCTGCCAGAAGCGCAATGCCAGCGCCGCGGTGAATGCGCTTTCTGCGGCTCAGATGGCTCTTGCGGGTATCGAGGGCCTTATTCCGTTCGACGAAGTGGTGGATGCCATGCTGAAGGTGGGCAGAAGCCTTCCTTACGAGTTGCGTGAAACTGCACTGGGCGGAATGGCTGCCTGTCCCTCTTGTGCTAAATTCTGCCGTTAACGGTTCTTGAGATTGAGAGATTTACCGTTTACCGAGAGGCTCAATCCGACTGCTTCCACTAATCAACCGTTCGCACGTGACCCTTATTAGCATCGTTGTCATCAAATGAAGCGCAAGCGAAAGGGGCTCGAATGGGACTTCTCGATGGAAAAGTGGCTATCATCACTGGCGGCGGCAAGGGCATTGGCTTTGGTATTGCCAGCGCTTTTGCTGAAGAAGGTGCGAACCTGTGCATCACGGGCCGCAACGAGCAGCGCTTGATCGATGCCGAGGCAAAGCTCAAGGAGCAGTACGGTGTAGACGTTATGCATGTTGCCGCTGAGGGCTCCGACGAAGAAGCGGTAAAGAACGTTATCGCCCAAACCATCGCCCATTTCGGCAAGCTCGATACCGTGGTAAACAACGCTCAGGCATCCAAGTCGGGCGTTATGCTGGTCGACCATAGCAAGGAAGATTTCGACCTGGCAATCAACTCTGGTTTGTACGCTGCATTCTTCTACATGAAGCATGCGTTCCCTGAGCTCAAGAAGACCAAAGGCTCTGTTGTTAACCTTTCCTCTGGTGCTGGCCTGTTCGGCAAGCCCGGTCAGTCCAGCTACGCTGCTGCCAAGGAGGGTATTCGTGGCATGACGCGCGTTGCGGCTACCGAGTGGGGCCCCGACGGCGTACGCGCCAACGTTATCTGCCCGTTGGCTATGACCGAGCAGTTGGCAGCTTGGAAGGAAGAGTACCCTGATACCTTTGCTGCGACCATCAAGGGCATCCCGCTGGGCCGTTTCGGTGATCCTAAGACCGACATCGCCCCTGTTGCCGTGTTCCTGGCGAGCGACATGGCATCCTATGTTTCTGGCGAAACCATTACGATTCAGGGTGGATCTGGTTTGCGTCCGTAGTTTGCGGGGAAGGCGCCGCTCTTCGGAGCGGCGCTTTTTTTGTGCCCTGGCGATTCTGCGCGTCGAGCAGGCTGGCAGGCGAGCCCCGGCGGGCGGCCCCCCCCTCGGCACGCGGCCCTCGGCGTGCGCGGCTCCGGCGCGCATGTCCTCGATGCGCACAGCCCCGGCACGCGGGCACGTGCACGCGGCCCCCGACGTTCGGCCCCTGGCGCGCGAATCCCGGCGTGCGACCCCGATACGCGAACCTCGGCGTGCGAACTCGCTTCGCGTCCTGTGCCCATGCCGCAGTCGCTCTGCCCGAAAGGCGCATGCCGGGCAACTTGCGCGAAGGGCTCATGCTGGTCGACTAATGCGAACGGCGCAGGCTGGCCCCCGTGTTCCTCGTCCTTGCGAGCCGGCTTGTGTAAGGGGCCGCTCTCCTGGCAAGATGTTGCGGAGATGTGCTCTCGAGCATTCAGCCATGGCAATATATCGTCTTGATGCATTCTCGAGCGTTCGGCTATGGCGGTAAATTGCCGTGGTGCATTCCCGAAAGGGCCACGGACGGCAAAAACGCCTCTTGATGGCAACGTATCGCTGGCATGTATTCAAATACAGCTAATTTTGGCAAGATATGCGCTCCATGTATCCAAAAAGCCCTGTAAAACGCCGTTGGGGAATACACTGTGCGAATATCTTGCCACCAAGAGGCGTTATTGCTGTCCGAAACCGTCAAATCATGCATGGCGTGCAAATCTCGCCATTCTCTGGTGATCTCGGCTTTTCGGCGGCGAGGCATCTTTCCTGGAAAGACGGGATACCCCCCCCTCCTGCCTCGGCGGTACGGGGGTGGGGCATAAGAAAGGGGACCCGTGTGGGTCCCCTTTCTGTTCTTGCTGGCTTGGTATGAGCCGATCGTCCTGGCTAGATGCGAGCCGGCCATCCTGGCTGGACGCAAGCCGATTGGTCCTGACGGTACGGTCGGCTTGCCAGCTGGCCATAGACCGGCTAGTTCTGACCGGGTTCGACAACCAGGGTTTCTTCGTAAGCGGCGCCGTAGGTGTCAAGCAGGGTCTTTTCGTAGTCTGCGTGGAAGAAGTTTTCCGCGCCGAGGTTCTTCAGGTCCTCGTTGATCCAGTTCAGCAGGCTTTCGTTGCCCTTGGAAACAGCAGGAGCGATGGTGTCGGTGTCGCCCAGCTGCTCGATGCCGACAACGTACTCGGGGCCAGCCTGGTTAGCGAAGGCGATAACCTCGGTGTTGTCATTTGCCCAAACAGCGTCGGGGTTGTTTTCGAATGTGGTCTTAGCTGCAGCGTAGGTGTCGTACTTCTCGAGCTTGAGGTCCTTGTTGTGCTCGGTGAGATAGGTCTCGGCGGTGGTGCCGGAGATTACGATTACCGTGCGGTCGCCAATCTGGTCGAGGCTGGTAACAACCTTGTCCTTGTGGGAAACAACGCCCAAGGCAACGTTCATGTAAGGATCGGCGAAGTCGACTGCCTCAGCACGCTCAGGGGTAACGGTGAAGTTTGCCAGGATAACGTCAACCTTGCCGGTCTGCAGGTATTCAACGCGGTTGGCGGCTTCGGTGGATACCAGCTCAACGTCTACACCGAGGTCCTGGCCAAGGCGGTTTGCCAGCTCGATGTCGTAGCCCTGGTAGTTGCCGTTTTCATCGACGTAGCCGAAGGGGCTCTTGTCGCTGAATACGCCGATGGTGATCTTGCCGCTGTCCTTGATCTGGTCAAGGGTGCGGTAATTTGCGCTCGAGGAATTGTTATTGCCGGAGCAGCCCGTGAGCAAGGCTCCCGCAAGAGCCAAGGCTGCAACAAGCACAGCAACAAGCTTCCAGGTGCGTTTTGTCTGGGTCATGTCTTTCTCCTTACTTCTGCCCTCTTGAGTGTGCGAGGGTTTCTTTGATTGATGGAAGTAAACCGCTTAAATCCTACAAAGTCAATAAGGATTGGGGGAATTAGTCGTTTTGCTTTTGTGAATGGCTGGTTATTGCGGAGTTGGGGAGCGAGGCTGCTCGTTGTGCATAAGGCGATGGCGATTCGTTGAGATTTACCGAGAGACTGCATTGCAGAAACGAAAAGAGCCCCATTCCTGGGGCTCTAACAGTGCGGTGGTCTTCGAGCGGGGCTTCGTTTTAGCCGTGCGACCGGTTTCATGCGTCCGCGCCGGGCCTCTGGCCGCGATGGAGTCCATGCAGCCGCGCCGGGTTTCCAACCGTTCTGGGCGAAGCGCTCGCTAGGCTTCGTGTTGACGTACGGCGTCGAATTCGAAGGTGTGCAGGAACTTCTGAGCACGCTCGGTCTTGGGGTGCTCGAAGAAGCGCTCGGGGATGTCTTGCTCCACGATTTCGCCTCCGTCGAAGAACAGAACGCGATCGGCAACGGCGCGAGCGAACTGCATTTCGTGGGTAACGATAAGCATCGTCTTGCCCTCCTGCGCCAAGCCGAGGATAACGTCCAGTACCTCGCGCACCATTTCAGGGTCGAGTGCGGCGGTAACCTCGTCGAGCAGCAGCACTTCGGGCTCCATGGCCAACGCACGGGCAATGGCAACGCGCTGCTTCTGGCCGCCAGAAAGTTCGCGCGGATAGCTCTTTTCCTTGTCGGTAAGCCCTACGCGCTTCAGAAGGGCGCGCGCCGCTTCTTCGGCCTGCACCTTCGGGATCTTCTTAACCTTAGTAGGCGCCAGCGTGATGTTGTCGATCACCGTCATATGGGGGAACAGATCGTAGCTCTGGAACACCATGCCAACCTTCTGGCGAAGCTCGGTGAGGTCCTTTTCGGAGCTGGTAACTTCCTTGCCGTCAACCTTGATGGTGCCGCCCTGAATGGGCTCAAGGGCATTGATGCAACGCAGGAACGTGGACTTGCCGCATCCTGAGGGGCCGATAACCACGATTACCTCGCCGCGCTTAACGGAAAGGCTGATATCTTCCAGAACCACGTTGTCGCCGTAGGCTTTCTTAAGATGCTCAATGGAGAGCAGGGCGGTATCGCTCATTGCTTAGTTCCATTTCTTCTCGAGGTGGTTTGCCAGCATGCTGATGGGCCAGCAAATTACGAAATACAGCAACATAATGGTGCCGTAAATGCCGAATACGGCGTTGGGGGAGGTCATGCGGTTCGCCTCGATGATCTGCTGGCCAACCTTCATCATCTCGATAACACCGATCATCAGCAGCAAGCTGGTTGTTTTGATCATGCGGGTGATGAGATTGATAGATGAGGGGATAAGGCGGCGAATTGCCTGCGGGATGATTACCTGGCGGTAAATCTGCGCCTTGTTCAAGCCCAGTGCCGCAGCGCTTTCATATTGCTGCTTCGGGATGCTGGTAAGGGCGCCGCGAACCAGGTCGCCCATTTCGCCGGTGCCCCAGAACACAAACACGATGATGGAGGAAAGCTCCGCCGAGATATTGAGACCCATAACGCGCGTAGCGCCGAAGAACACGATGTAGAGCAGCACCAGCTGCGGCATAATGCGCACGATTTCTAGGTACAAACGGGAAATAACCTTGGCAACAGGGTTCTTCCACGTCATGAAGATACCGAACAGCATGCCCAGGATGATGCTGAGCACGACGGAGATCGCGCTGATCTGCACCGCAACCCAAAGGCCCTGCAGAAGGCGGGCGGCGTTTGAGCCCATGAACAGAACATCAAGCCCCAAAGCTTCCATGGCGCAACCTCCTTTCGATGTACGTACCGGCAACGGAAACCGGCACCAGGATAATGAGGTAGAACGCTACGAGCATTACCAGGCATTCGGTGGTTTTGTAGTACAGGCCCATCAGGTCTTTTGTGACGAACATGAGGTCCATCAGACTGATTGCGGAAAACACGCTGGTTTCCTTCAGCAGGAAGATCACGTTGGCGACAAACGAAGGGAAGCTTAGCGAAACTGCCTGTGGAAGCACCACGTAGCGCATGGACTGCAGCCTCGAAAGACCCAGGCTGATGGCACTTTCGCGCTGGATGGGCTCAACGTTCTCCAAGCCGGCGCGAAACGATTCAGCCATATAGGCGCCACCGTGCAATGCGAGGCCAACCATGCCGCACACTTCCGGCGTGATGGAAAAGCCCATGCGAGGCAGGCCGAAATAGAAGAAGAACAGCTGAATAAGCAATGGCGTATTGCGGAACAGCTCGATGTATACGCGGCAAAGCTGGCGAAGCACAGGGATGCGGAAATGCACGATCATGGCCACAACGAGGCCGATGATGATGGATCCGGCGATGCCGATCCATCCAATGCTCAACGTCAGCCACGCCGCATCCTCATACAGAGGAAGGTATTGCGCCATGGCGTCGAAGTTCAACGCGGGGTCCTTTCTACATTGCAAAACCTATCAGTTTGATAGGATTAAGGGGGATTGTAGAACGATGGCAATGCAAGTCAAGCATTTTCGAGGGCAAGACAGCATGCCTTGGCAAAAAGCCAACAGCTTTACATATTACTGGTTTAAGCGACCATTGTGGCACTCGGCGTGCGCGAATCTCGTATTCGGCGAAGTATGGCGGTTTGCGTTTCGACGGGGTGTTAGACTTCGGTGGTAAAAGCGCGGCGCGAAATCGCGGTCCGCCTGATTTCGCCTTCTGGTGCAGGGCTTGTTGCTGACAATCGGCGCCTGCATGGGGGTGGGTTGCACGCTACCTGTGCCACATGGACGATCCGAACTCGGTGCCTGCGTTGGGGGCTTGCCGTTAGCTGGCGCCTGCGTGGGGCTCGCCGTTAACTGGCGTTTGCGGGTGACCCGGTGGCAATCGGCGCCTGCGTTGGGGGCGGTGGGGCTTAAAGCTTGCCGCGATTATGAGAACCCATTGCCCGAAAATGGAAAGGAAGCATATTTTGAGCGAACCGGAAAAGCAGGAGGTCCCTTTTAAGGAAGTGGCGCGAAAATTCGTTAGCTACTACAAACCATTCACATTCCTGTTCGTTGCCGACTTGGTATGCGCAACGTTGCTCGCTGCTATCGATTTGGCATTTCCCCAGATCCTCAACTTCTTTGTGCGCGATTTCTTCGTCAATGCGCGTGATGCCATCATGGGCGTGCTGCCGTGGGTGGCTGCTGGGCTGGTGGCAATGTATGTGGTGCGAAGCCTGTGCCAATACTTCATTTCCTGCTGGGGCCACATCATGGGTGCGCGCATGGAGGCGCGGATGCGTATGGATTTGTTCCGGCAGTATCAGCGCCTAAGCTTTTCGTATTACGACCGCAACAACACGGGCGAAATGATGTCGAAGCTGGTTACCGACCTGTTCGATATTTCAGAGGTGGCCCACCATGGTCCTGAGAACCTCTTTATCGCAACTTTGAAAATCGTTGGCTCATTCACGCTGCTGATGTTCATCAATGTTCCGCTTACGCTGGTGATGCTGGCAGTAACGGCAATCATGGCCACGTACGCGTTTGTTCAGAATTACCGCAAGCGCATAATCTTCCGTCAGAATCGCGTGCGCATGGCGGGTTTGAACGCGCGTTTGCAGGATTCGCTTGGCGGCATTCGCGTGGTGAAGGGTTTTGGCAACGAGCATATCGAGATCGACAAGTTCGGCCACGCCAATGAGGAGTTCATTGAAACGAAGGAGCTTTCGTATCGCTTCATGGGCCAATTCCAAATGGCATCGAGCTTTTTCACGGGCGCGTTGTACACGGCAACTATTGTGGGCGGCGGCCTGTTTGTTGCGCAGGGCATCCTTGATCCTGCCGATATGGTTATGTACGCGCTGTACATTGGCATTTTCATCGCTCCTGTCGAGCTGCTCATCAACTTCACTGAAACGTTCCAGAAGGGATATGCGGGCTTTCGCCGTTTCGTTGAAACGTTGGCCGAACGCCCAGGGGTGGAAAACAAGTCCGATGCCATCGATCTTGCGGCAGTGGTCAACGAGAGTGCTGCTCCGAGCATCAGTTATTCTGACGTTCGCTTCTCGTATGTTGACGGCAAGGAAGTGCTGCGTGGCTTGAACCTCGAGGTGCCCGCAGGGGCTACGGTGGCATTGGTTGGCCCTTCGGGCGGCGGGAAAACAACCACCTGTTCGTTGCTGCCGCGTTTTTACGATGTGAATTCCGGTTCGGTGAAAATCGATGGCGTTGATGTACGTGATGCTACGCTAGAGTCGCTTCGCGCACAGGTGGGCATCGTGCAGCAGGATGTGTATTTGTTCGAGGGCACTATTCGCCAGAACATTTTGTACGGCGATCCGTCCGCTTCTCAGGAACGGGTTGAGTGGGCTGCGCGTCAGGCGAATATCCACGAGTTCATCGTTGGCTTGGAAGATGGCTACGACACGTTCGTGGGCGAACGAGGCACCCGCCTTTCAGGTGGTCAGAAGCAGCGTATTGCCATCGCGCGCGTTTTCTTGCGCGACCCTCATATTCTGGTGCTGGATGAAGCAACCAGCGCGCTGGACAACGAAAGCGAAGAGCGCGTCCAGGCATCGCTTGAGCGTTTGAGCGAAAACCGCACCACCTTGGTAATCGCGCATCGCCTTTCCACCATTCGTAACGCCGATTTCATTGCCGTGGTGGACGAAGGGCGTGTGGTTGAGGTGGGCACCCATGAAGAGCTGCGGGCTCAAGGTGGCATTTACGATCGCTATTACCGCATGCAGTTCGCGGGCAAGCGGGAAGCGGAATAGCCTCCGCTTCATCCAGGTGGAATTCTGGCCTTTTGTCCCTTGGGCGTTGCGTGTCTGTCACGGCATCTGCGTTGAGGTGAGGATGTATGTTGGGTTGGCCGCCCGAAGTTTCCTCCCATGATTGTTCACGGTAATTGTTGACGCCGCGGAACAATCTGGGTGTACCCTGTGCTTGTTAGATAAGGCAAACTTTCAGGGAAAGGTCCAAGATGATCAGAACCGTAGTTGATATCGACGGCATGATGTGCGGCATGTGCGAATCGCACGTCAACGATGCTGTGCGCAACAATTTCAAGGTGAAGAAGGTGTCTTCTTCGCATGGTAAGGGGCGTACGGTGATCGAATCGGAGGCTCCCCTCGATGAAGGCGAGCTGCGCCGCGTGATCGGAGCAACTGGCTATGAGGTGCAACAGGTGACTTCCGAAGAAGCTCAGAAAAAGGGCCTGTTCGGCGGCTTGTTTGGAAAATAGCCCCAATGCATACGGTGGCGTTGTTGCTGCCGTTGCAGTGGCGTTTTGGCAACGGAGCGGCTGCTAGCGAACGCGGCGAAACCCGCATAAGGCATCGCCGCTGTGCCAGATTTTGGAATGGTGCTAACGCACGCGATAGGGCTTGTTGCCCCAATAGAATTTCAACAGGTGTTTCTTGGGTGCGCCAAGTGTTCCCACCAAATCGAGCGTAGCCACGGCGGCATCGTGCGCGGCATTCGGGCGGCGCAGCGATTCGCCTCCGCTCAGCATGGTTTGAAGCTGTGCCGGATTATCGTGGATTTGCTGCAAGCGCTCAACCAGCTCTTCTGCGGTTTCAGCGGTAACGGCAGCGCCGGCTTTGGTGACCGTAAAGGTGTTGGCGCGTTCCTGGCCGTATGACTTACCCACCAAAACCAAGGGCAAACGCGCGCACAGGCACTCGGTGGTTGCCAGGCCGCCCGACTTTGCCACGATCATGTCGCTTGCTTCCATCAGCTGCGGAATGCGCTCGATGTAGTTGTACACGGAAACGTTCGTGATACCTCGTTCCGCAAAGAACCCTTTCAGCCCATTGGCGTACTCTTCGTCGGCGCCGGCTAGGAAAGCGAAGTGCATGTTGGGGAATTCGGAAAGAAGCGGCACAACCTTGTTCACGATTTCGCGGAATGGGATATAGGGCTGTGAATGGCGAGCGCCAGCCATAACCATGACGATCATCTTATTTTGCGGAAGGCCGAACTGCTTCAGCACTTCAGCGCGATCGATGGGGTCGGTAAAGCCTTTTCGTACGGGAATGCCCGTGACCTTGATGTGACTTTCGGGAACCTTTCGCGGTATAAGTTCCTTTACCATGGTTTCGTCTGCGGCGCAGAACAGGTCGCAGTCAAGGTGCGGCCACAGGCCCTCGGCACCGTAGTCGGTGGGGATGCACGTTACGGGGAAGGTCTGCCCGGTAACCATTTTTGCGGCAACCGATGCGTTGGCTGCAACGATATGCGTAGCCAAGATGGCGATAGGCTTGCGCTTCTGAATGATTTTGGTGAATGGGGCAAACATGAACGGCGACCATGCTGAACCGCCGCCCCACAACAGGCGCCCGGTAAAAGTGCGATGCCAAGTGATGTCGTAGAGCCAGTTGAATGAAACGGTTACGTTGGCGGTTTTGTCGCCGTCAAATTTTATATAGCCGTAGTCGAGGATGTCCAGAACAGCGATTTCGGTGTTTTCCGGCAGGGCGGGGTGCTTGCCGCACAGATCTTCAAGGGCTTGGGCGGTTGCCTGCGCGGCGCTGCGATGGCCTGAACCGACAGAGGCGTACGTGATGACAACCAAGGGACGATTCGAGGTTTCGTCACATGTAGTGGTGATCATCGCGCCTCCTTTCGGCTATGGCTTTGCGCTCTGCGGCAAACCCGAAAGGGATGCGCGCTCTTGTTCCGTTCGGCGCGAGACAGTATGCGCCAAATATCAGGGTCTTATTTCGTCTAGTCTATCTAACCAGAAATAAGGCACAAACGGGAGGAACGTTGCTGCAAAAACCGCGGTAAGAGCGTAAGCGGGTGGCTAATCTGCGGGAGCGGGCATTTTAACTCTTGCGGAAAAATTGATCGTTGCGTATACTTCTATGGCGCTTATTTTTAGCGTCGGGAGTGCCAACGTGGCTCAGTTGGTAGAGCAACGCATTCGTAATGCGTGGGTCGCCGGTTCGAGTCCGGCCGTTGGCTCCATCGAATTTGCAGGTCAGTCGTTTACGCGGCTGGCCTTTTTCTTTTTCTTGACCCGAATAGCCAGCTCGGAAAGATGAGAATGCAGGGACAGATACCGTTTCCCTGCTCAGCAAACAGGGCCTAGCTTGTGTTGAGATTCGCTAGCTAGGCCCCGTCTTTTTTTGCGCTATGGCTAAATGGGAAAATGCCCCCTGTCCCTATATTCCCGCTTTCTTCGCGGCGGGGCTTTTGAAGGCTCGCGTTTCTCGCCGTTCCTTTTGCTAGATTTTGATACTGTTGGGAAGAATCAAAATAAGCATGCTTGGTTTAGCATTTTTTAAGTAACGGCTGCGCTTGTGCGGCCGCTCGTGAAGAAGGATGGCTTTCGTGACAGAGGGTTCAGTGCGCACAAAGCTCGCAACGGTTGCATTGGTTATCGTGGGTTTTGCCTTGGGTTTTGCAGAGTTCATCGTTATCGGCATCACGCCCGATATCGCCGAAGAATATGGGATCTCTCTCGCTTCTGCTGGTAATCTGGTGGGCTTCTTCGCTATTTCCTATGCGGTGTCAACGCCGATCATCGTGCTTTCTACTGGGCGTTTTCGCAGGTTTCCCCTGTTCGTGACGTTCCTTGCGGTGTTCAATGCAGGCAACCTCCTGGCCATTGCGGCTCCTACGTATGAAACGCTGTTGGTTGCCCGTGTGCTAACTGCGGTGGTTTCAGGCGTGCTGCTGTCCACGGTGATGACGTTCATTAACGACATCGTTCCTCGCGAACAGTCGGCGCGCATCATCTCGTTTGTTTACGCGGGCTTTTCGGTTGCCAGTGTTTTGGGCACGCCTGTTGGCACGCTGCTTGCCGATGCGTTTGGCATCAAGTCGGCGTTTATGGCGGTAGAAGCCGTGGCGCTTATTGTTACGGTGCTGCTGCTGATTTCTGTGCCGCGTTCCGGTTCCACCGACGTTTCTTCTCACGTGCGTGATCAGCTGGTGATTCTGAAGGATCGCCGCATCATATTGGTGCTCATCATGAAGGGATTCGGAATGGCGGCAACGTACGTGTTCTACGTGTATGTAACGCCGATTCTGGAAGACGGCGTGGGTCTTTCGGTGTGGATGGTAAGTATCGTGCTGTTCTTCTACGGAGCCGCAACTATCGTTTCCAATCTGGGTAGCGGTTCCATTGCGCAGCATTACGGCTTGGCGAAAATGCCCCTCATGTTCGCTTTGCAGGCACTCGCGCTCCTGCTGCTTGGCCCCAGCCTTGCTTCGGGCAACACCGCGCTTGCCGTGATTAACGTGGTGCTTACGGGCGTGTTCATCTATCACATGAATTCCCCGTTGCAAACGTTTCTGCTGCAAACCTCAGCCAAGGATTATCCGAAGGCGCTTACCCTTGCGTCTGCTGTTATGCCCACTTCTTCCGACTTGGGAATCGCTACGGGATCGTTTCTTGGCGGCGTGGTGGCTTCGGGCCCTGGCTTTGTGTGGGCGGGGCCGGTGGGTGCCCTGTTCGCAGTTGTTTCCGTTGTTGCCGCTGTGCTGATCTTGCAGCCGGAAAACCGCAAGCGCGAAACCGCATAGAAAAAGCGCCGCGAAAGGGCACTGCCTGTGTGAAAGCGGCCGATCCATGGGGGCTGCCGCGTAAAATGCCATAGGAACTGTGAAGGGCTGCCTCGATGCCGCACCGAATCCTGTTTCTTCAGCACGGGAAACAGGGGGGGTGTATGCTGGCATCAAGCAGCCCTTTTGTGTTTTACGGGGTCGGTCTGGCAGTGAACCTGCGGTTTGGCGCAGTGAGCGTTCCCGATAAAAAGCGTTCCTAGTACAGGAAGCCGAGCTTCTTCGCTTCGTAAGTAAGCTCGTCGCGGAAATCGGGATGGGCGATGCTGATAAGGCGCTGTGCGCGGGTGGGAATGTCGGCCCAGCGCAGATCGACTACGCCGTATTCGGTTGCAATGAAATGCACGTCGTTGCGAAGGCTGGTTATGGCGCTGCCTGGTGCCAAGGTGGGCACGATTTTCGAAACAGGACCGTTCTTGGTGTGCGCCACGCTCGTTACGGCGATAAAGCCACGACCTCCTTTTGAGTTTTTCACACCTCGCACGAAGTCGAACTGTCCGCCGCTTGCGGAGTACTGACGTGCGCCGATGCTTTCAGCGCACACTTGCCCGGTAAGGTCGATGCTTACGGCGGTGTTCACTGAAACCAGGTTGTCGTTCCTGGCGATGAAGGCGGGATTGCATACCATTTCGTAGGAGGAATAGTACATGCTGGGGTTTTCGTGGATGAAGTCGTACAGACGCTGCGTGCCAGTCGAATAACCGGCAACTGAAACGCCTGGCATGAAGTTCTTTCGTGAGTTGTCGATGACGCCCTTTTGCTGCAGCTCGACAAAGGCATCCGAGAACATCTCGGTGAAGCAGCCCAGATGCTGCTTGCTTTCCAAGCCTGCGGCGATAGCGTTGATGATGCCGCCGATGCCCAGCTGAATGGTGTCGCCATCATTTACGCGATCAACAATGAATTCTGCAACTTTGGCCTCTTCGGGTGTTGGTGCGGGCACCTGCACGTCTTCGAGTTGCTCTTCTTGCAGCACGAAGGCGTCGATGGCGCTCACGTGGTAGTTGTGCGAGTCGCCGAATACGCGGGGAAGGCGCGGGTTGATCTGCGCAATTATATGTTTTGCGCCACGCAATGCGCCTTGTTCGAACCCTAAGGGGCCGATATTGCAATTGCCTTGAGCGTCGGGCGGCGTCATTTGGACTACGGCGTAGTCGAGCCCAACTTCTTCCAGCATGCGATTGGTGTCCGAGAAATGAACGGGAATGTGCGCAACGCACTTTGACCCGTTGGCAAAGCCGGTGCGTTCGTTGGGCCCGGCGAAGTAGGTGTGGTAGCGGAACTGCTCGGGGGTTACATCGAGTCCCGCGAAGGTGATGTCTCCGTTCATCCAGTTGCCGTATAGGTCGATGCCGGTCAACGCTCCTTCTGCAACCCTGCTAATCAGCGCATTGATTATGGTGGTTGGTACGTGGAGGCCGCCCGTATAGATTTTCTGGTTGCCGGTTAGATGCTGCTCGAATACCTGGTTTACGGTTATTTTCTTACGCTCGTATTCATCCTGCCAGTCCATGGTCCCTCCTGGTAGTTCCTTTTTTTGCTTGGGCGGAAAGGCCCAAGGCCCCTGAATATAAGAAAACGGCGGTCGCGCAATCCCCATTGCACGCCGCCGTTTAATTGTAGCGCTGTTTGCTCTGTTACATTTCGTCTGGTGAGAGCGGGAAATCTACGCCCGTCCAGATCTCAAAGGCGCGGGCACCCTGGAAGAACAGCATTCCTTCGCCGTTGATGGTGGTGCAGCCTGCTTCTTTGCCCATTTTCAGTAATGCGGTTTCGGCAGGCTGGTAAATAGCGTCTTGGATTACCAGGCCCGGATGCAAGAACGATGCGTCGGGAATGGGGGATCGTCCCTCGAGCTTGCCCATGCCGATGGGAGTGGCGTTTGCCAGAAGATCGGCGTCGGCCAGTTGTGCGCGCAAGTCGTCCAGATCGTTTGCATCATGGCGGCTGATTTTGCAGCCAGTTTTCTCGGCGACGAGGGCAACTTCTTCAGCAACACGCTCCCATGATTTGCCTGTGCTGGGGCTGAATACCACGATTTCTCCTACGCCGTCGAGTGCTGCCTGTGCGGCAATGGGGGTTCCAGCGCCGCCCATGCCCATCAGGACCATTTTCTTTCCTTTGGCATCGACGCCGTGTTCTTCGAATGACTTCATGAAGCCGTAGCCATCGGTGCTGTATCCGGTGAGAACGCCGTCTTCGTTGACGATGGTGTTGACGGCGCCTACCATCTCGGCGATGGGATCAAGCTTGTCCAAGAACGGGATAACCGCAATCTTGTTCGGCATAGTAAGGTTGCAGCCGCGCATATTCAGAAGGCGGATTGCGTCGGTTGCCTGCTTCATGTCTTCGCCGGGAACGCGGAAGGCCATATAAGCGTAATTCAACCCGGCGCGTTCGAATGCTCGGTTGTGAAGGTGGGGCGATTTGCTGTGTGCAACGGGGTCGCCGAACAGGCAAATTAGACGCGTTGCGCCATTGATGTCTTGCGTCATGGTGGCTTCTCTCTCCTTGAATAATGGCTGCCAGGGCGGCACTGCGGCGGTTTGCCGAAGGCGAGCCGATGGCTGGACTCGTATTCCTACTAAAAACGTATCGATCCTTGCTTGGATTCTATCATTGCGCTTCTATATTGATGCATTCAAGCTATTGCGGATAACTATAGTCCTAAGGGTTTGCCGGCAAACAGCCTGATTGCAGCGTGGGATGCTGGCTTTGCTCTCGGAATTTTTTTTCTGCACTGTAAAGGCGTGCTCTGCCTGACCTTACCCAGAGCCGCAAAGGCGTGCGCTGCCTGGCTTTTCCTCGGCATTGCAAAGGGGCGTTCTGCTGAACATTTTTTCTGTCGTGCAAAGGCATGTGCTGCCTTGCGTTTCCCGGAATTGCAAAGGCGCACGCCGCTCGGCATTTCCCTGAAAGAAGACGAAATGCGTGCCGCGCCCCGCTTCAACAAATGCTCGACGCAATGCGCTGTCGACTATCGAATCCGTATTGGCTTTGAATATCAGAGCGTGCCCTTGCTGGCATAAAATGGAGAAATGGACCCGCAGGGGCGTGTCTATTGCTTTTCGACTCCCGTTGTTTTAGAACTAATCACACAAAGAATTTTTGTTGCATAACAGAATCCGTTTGTTTCCAGTTTGTTATCGTTCACCAAAGTACGCATTTTGATGCGTAAACGGGGTGTACTATCTAATCTCGTAGTTGAAAGGAATATCCATGGAAGACCATAAGCTTTCCCTGTACGACAACATCGCAAAGGTCAATGCCGTCGATCCAGAACTGTACGAGCGTTACCCCGTAAAGCGCGGCTTGCGCAACAGCGATGGTTCTGGCGTAATCGCGGGCGTTACGAATATTTCCAACGTACACGGTTACCTGATGAATGAAGGCGATAAGGTGCCTGACGAAGGCAAGCTCACCTTCCGTGGTTACAGCATCTACGATCTTGTTGGCGGCGATGCCACCAAGCGTCGTGGTTTTGAGGAAATCGTGTATCTGCTGCTTATGGGGGAGCTTCCCACATCAAGCCAGCTCGATGTGCTTGTTGAAGCGCTTGATGCTCAGCGCAATTTGCCCGATGGCTTCACCGCTTCGAAGATCATGAGCACGCCTTCGCACAACATCATGAACCTTCTGCAGCGTTCGGTTCTTATGTTGTATGCCGACGACCCAAAGGCGGAAGAGCGTTCCTTCGAACACGAGATCAGCACGGCAATCTCGCTCATCTCTCGACTGCCGCGCATTATGGTGTTGGCCCACTATGCCAAGCGTGCTGCGTTCTACAATGAGTCGATGATCATGCATCGCTTCATTCCGGGGCAATCCACTTCCGAAACCATCCTTTCCATGTTGCGTCCCAACCGCGAGTTCACTCCTGAAGAAGCACGTATGCTTGACATCATGATGTCTCTGCATGCCGAGCATGGTGGCGGCAACAACTCAACCTTCACTTGCCGTGTTCTTTCTTCTGCCGATACTGATCCGTATGCTGCTTATGCGGCTGCTATCGGTTCTTTGAAGGGCAGTAAGCATGGTGGTGCAAACCATAAGGTTCTGGCCATGCAGAAGGAAATCAAGGAAAACGTTAAGAATTGGGAAGACGAAGACGAAGTAGCTTCCTATATTGCCAAGATCGTAAACAAGCAGGCATACGATCACACCGGCTTGATCTACGGCATGGGTCATGCGGTATACACGCTTTCCGATCCGCGTGCGGTTATCTGCAAGGATTTTGCAACAAGGCTTGCCAAGGGTACCGAGTTTGAAGCAGAACTAAATTTACTCAAGCTCATCGAGCGCCTGAGCCCTGAAGTAATCTTACAGGAAAAGGGCACCAAGAAGGATATGTGCGCAAACGTTGATATGTATTCTGGATTCGTGTACTCCATGATGGGCATTCCGCAGGATATGATCACTCCGCTGTTTGCCTGCTCTCGTATGGCCGGTTGGGCCGCCCATCGCTTCGAGGAGCTGGTAAGCGGCAAGCGCATCATCCGCCCCGCATACAAGACGGGCGTGAAGGCTCGCGTCTACAAGCCTATCGAAGAGCGCTAAGCGTTTTTTGCTCGTTATATCCACAAGCACAATAACGAAAGGCCCCTCGGGGCCTTTTTGTTTGCTGCTTTTCTTCGGTAATGGTTATGGGTGCCAAACTCCGGCAATGGCTGGGGGGCAAGCTTCGGCGATGGCTGGGGGCAAACTCCGGCAATGGCTGTGGGTGCCAAATAATGGCAAGATTCGCATATTTTGTACTCTCGGGCAGGAAAACCTGGCTTTTCCGGCGAGATATTCGCGAAATGTACCCTCCGACAGCGCTTTCCCTGTTTAAAGCGTACATAATAAGCCATTTCTGACAAAACAGGCTGTCCGAGGGTGCATTTCAGCGATATTCTGCCAGAAAGTCGCTCTTTGGTTGCCCGAGGGTACAAAATATGCGAATCTTGCCATGCCTTGTTTGGAGTTTTCCCTGAAACAGCAAGATGACCTGCCCTCATACTTTGTCTGGGCGCATCGCCCGAGGTCTTATATGGTGAGTCCACGCACTTGGGCTCTGTTGTTGTTTGGGCGAAGGGGGCTATAGGACAAAAAGAGGAGGAGAGAGAAGGGCTGCAGGGCAAAAGGGAAGGAGTCCCGAAGGACTCCTTCATGGCGTGCTTTGGTGCGATATGCCTTGCCACCCTTAACTCAGGAGCGCAATGCGCGCGGCAGCTTTTGGCGCCGTGGTTGCGCGATGTGCTGCCTTACTTGGGGCCGAAGGTGCAAAGCAAGGCAGCCTTCCTTGGGGCCGAAGGTGCAAAGCGCTCGGCGGCCATTCTTGGTGCCAAAGGCGCGGTTCTATGCAGCTTCTTTGTTGCCGAACACGCGCGTTGCAATAACGACAACGAGGGCGACAGCGATGCCGCCGATAAGCGAAGGCCAAGGTGAGCCGGTGAAGCCGGCAACCAGATATCCAAACAAGCAGATGACGGCAACCAGGGAAGCGTAGGGCAACTGGGTTGCCACGTGGCGCAGGTGGTTACATTCCGCACCAGCGGAAGAAAGGATGGTGGTGTCGGAGATAGGCGAGATGTGGTCGCCATATACTGCGCCGGCGAGCGTTGCGCCGATGGTAACCAGGAACAGCGGGTCGCTTTCGGGGAATACTCCCAAAACGATGGGCAGGATCAAAGCGGCGGTGCCCCAAGAAGTGCCCATGGCGAATCCGATGAAGCCGGAAACCACGAAGATGACGGCGGGCAGGAACGAAAGCTCAAAGCCCATGGTGGTAAGGAAGTTGGAAACGAATTCGCCCGTACCTAGCATGTAGCGGCAGGCGCCGCCCAAGCTCCAGGCCAAGACGAGGATCATGATGGCGCCCACCATAGAACGAACGCCTTCGGAAGCGCCTTCGGTGAAGCCAACCAGAGTGGTGAGCTTGCGGGGCAGGAACATGCATGCGGCAACCACCAATGCCACAGCGGCGCCGATGCACAGTCCGCCGATGGGGTTTTCACCAACGGCGGTTGCGAAGTCTACGCCTTCAAAGAAGCCGCCAACGTACAGCATGCCCGTGATGGAGAACACGATAAGCACTACGATAGGGATTACCAGGTCGAATACCTTGCCGTTGGGGGAGACGTCCAAACCCTTGAACTGCTCGACCGCCTTCGTGGCGCCTTCCAGGTCGGACTGCTCGGTGATTACGGTTTCGACGGCATCGGGATTGCTGGGAACGCCCGCCTTGGATACCGTTTCCAGGGCTGAGGCATGAGGCGGAATGGGGCTGTAGGTATGAGCGTCGCAGTCGCGCTGAGCCTTGCCCATGCTGAAAAAGTCTTTGCCGAAGCCGCACATAGCGAACACGAACACGATGGTTACCAGTGCGTAGAAGTTGTACGGAATGGAGGCAACGAACGTGTTGAAGCCGTTTTCGCCCATGTAGCCACCCATGGCAACTGCCCATGAGGAAACGGGGGCGATGATGCACACCGGGGCAGCGGTGGAGTCGATGATCCATGCCAGTTTTTCATGGCTGATGCGGAACTTGTCGGTTACGGGGCGCATAACGGCACCAACGGTGAGGCAATTGAAGTAGTCGTCAACGAATACCACGATGCCCAGAAGTGCCGTCATAACGGTTGCCATGCGAGCGCTCTTGATGTGCTTTGCGGCCCATTCGGCGTATGCGCGCGAACCGCCGGCAATGGCGATGATGACAACCAGCGCTCCCAATAACGCCAAGAACAGGATAAGCGCCGCATTCGATGAGATTTGCTCCGCCATAACCTGAGGGATAAGCGTAAATGCGGTGATGAGCTGGTCGAAGCCGACGCCTTCAAGGCAGAATTCGTAAATGATCAGTCCCGAGAACACGCCAACCAGCAGGGAGGAATACACCTCCTTGGTGATAAGGGCGAGGCCTAGCGCCAGAAGCGGCGGCAGAATAGACCAAGCGCCGGTGGAAAGAAGCTCAAAGCCTTCCATGTACAGTCTCCTTACTGCAAATAGGGCGCAGGCGATGCTGCGCTGGGAAGGCGGCGACTAGCGAAGCCGCGCATGATGCATTTCCAGCGCAGCCTTGCATGCGCTTTTTTAACTGTGCCGATTATAGGCTAGCTTCGTTGCCGCGGTGTTGCATTTATGAGCGAAGGAAGGCGTAACGGGTGGACGGTGCGTAAATGCGATCGGTTACAGGAAGTACTTTCCTGCATTCGCCCCCACAACAATAAGATCCACGCCTCGAAGAAGCGCGAACAGGGCGATGAACAGTGCGAGCATTTCGGGAATGGAGAAGAACATGAATCCGATAACGATGGAAACGACGCCTGAGAACAGCATCCAACCCCAAAGGGGAAGGCCTGCGCGCTTGACCATGAAGGTTGTCACAACTTCATAAATGCCGAAGACCAAGACGAATGCGCCGATAACCCAAGGCAGCACTGCGGCAAAGGCAAAGGGGTGGATTACAAACATGGCTCCAATGAGCACGTCAAGGATGCCGTAGGCCAGGATCCATCCAGAAAAGCCCAGAAGATCACGATCGCGAATGAACGTTGCGATATTGACAACGCCGGAAACCACAAAGGCGGCACCAACGATAAACGCGATGGATGCAAGGGTGAGGCCTGGGAAGAATGCGCATACCAAGCCAAAGATGATAAACAATATGCCGGCAACGATGAGCTGCCAGTTCCGTTCGGTTTTCGTGTTCATGATTAACCCTTCTACGTTGCGTTTCCCTCATTGTAGTGCGCTTTCATGCAGGTGAAGGTGTATGTAAAGGAAATGAAACAACGCGGGCGTAAGTGGGGATTCGCCCCTTTTTGCTGGCTGTTCAGCATCTCGGGGCACTTGCCTGAGCCGCCTCAAAGCGAAACTTGTCCTTAAGCGGTAACGAAGGGAAGGGGGATGTCGTGGCTTTCTGCCGGGATGGGGGCAACCCTCTGTTCGGCAAAGGCGACGCCGACAGCATGGCATGCATCAGTAAGCTGGCAAAGGTAGCGGTCGTAGTTGCCCGCCCCGTATCCTAAGCGGTTGCCGTTTACGTCGAACCCTACAGCGGGAACCACGATGAAGGCAAGCTCGCTAGCAGCAATATAGGGCATGGCGGCAAGCTCGGGACTGACATGGTGGTATTCCTTCAGTGGATCGTTCAGAAATGGCACGCAGTTGTCGTGGAATGCCTCGGCTCCAACCAAGCGCATTTCCATGGTTTGCTGAGTGATGTGCAGAGCGCTGGGGTCTGACCCCGGTTCGCGCATGCCGCGCCCCGGAGCATCGGGGATGCCTTGGGCGTCGGGCATCATGCAGGGAAAGGCAACGTTGCAGCCTCGCAGGTAGGCATAGTCGATGAAGCTTGCCAGGTTAACTTCCCAGGGGAATGCGGAGTATACGCCGACTGTGGGTTTTTCTCGGGGTATTTCGGCCATCAGGGCGTCAAGGCGCCGGCTTAACTCTGTGCAGATCTGTTCGCTTTTGCTTGCGCGCACTTTAGGCACAAGGGCGGAGCGTGCTTTCTTCGCCTGGGTTCTTAGCCGGTTGCGGGCTTCTGAGGGGGTTTCGCTGCTGGGGGTGGGGGTATGTTTGCTATTGGTGCTCATACCGCGCATTGTACGCTTGGTGGGTGCGATAGAAGAAACGTATTGGCGAATGTGCGCCTGGTGGGCGCAATAGGGAGCGTGTTGGCGGAAGTCGCAAAAGGAAAGGCGGCGGTCGGGGCGTGGCCCGGGTGGTGGTTGTGCTCGCTAGCGCTCAAGGGACTCGGTAAGGGCAGCGGAACAGAGTCCAGCACGTGATTGCGTATCTGATTTGCGGTAGATGGAGGTCAGATGCTTCTGCAGGGCGCGAAGGGATATTCCCATGTCGTCGGCGATGCATTGGAGCGTTTCTTCGCTCGAACATACCGCGGAAAGAACGTCGCGTTCGCGCGGGGTTAGGCTGTATCGTTCCGAAAATGCTGCAAGGTGGCTGTCGGGAGTGCTTTCTTCGATGGGGGCCTCGGTTTCAACTGCCGTTTCGGGCTTGGGGTTCGTTGCTTGTGCGGCGGTGAGTTCGGCAAGCTTCAGAGCTTCGATTTCTGCCTTATGCCGCGCGGTGCGACGCACGTTTTCGAGCGCGTGAGCAACGAGGAGGGTGGCCATAGCCAGTGCGATGGCTATCGATGAGATAAGCATGATATCGCCTGATGAAATCAACGCCATGGAGGGTATTGCCACGAGTGAGGCGCAGACATTATTGGCAGCGCGCCCCATGCCCGCCCAAAGTGACGGATTGGCGCAGCGCATAGCAATACGTAAAAACGATGAAGTGAAGAACACCACGAAAAAGCCTGATGAAAGATAAAAAATCACCAAGCCAAGAAGCACTTCGGAGTCAGTCCGGATGGCGAGGCCGGATACCAGGGAAAGCATGGCTACGCACAGCATGGTGATGGTGGAATAGCGGTGGTTGGTGAGGTCGAACGCAAAGCCAGCTGCTATAGCGCTGGCGGCAAGAAGCAGACGAGGCCAGGTGGATAGATCGAACGTGCCTTGCGCGTTCGCTAGGGTGACCACATTATCGAGTGTGCTGAAAACGCAGGCAATCAGTGATACGCAAACCAGCAGCAGAATTGCTTCTTTGAGAGCGGCGCGTTCGTCGGCGGTTCGCTGGTCTTCTTCGGGCAGCGTTCCTTCGACGGGGATTACGTGCAGCACGTTGCGGCGGGCTGCAAGCACGAAGCCAAGCGCAATAGCTGAAACGCCGATAATTGCGGCTTCGACGATGCTGTTCGGCGCCAGAGAATGGAGCAGGAATTGAGCCAGCAAGCCCGCGGCGTATGAAGTGCCCACCAGGCGGGAAAGAGATCTGCTGGCAAAGTGGGTTAGGGCAACAGAAAAGTAGGTGGCATTTCCCAGCATACCCAAAATCAGGAACAGCAAGCATCCCAGCGATAGCAGGGCACTGGCGTTTTGGGTTAGCTGTGTTGCGATAACGAGCAGGGCGGAAGCAATGCCCAGCATGCCGGCAAGAATGCTTCGATGCTTCGCAGCAGCCGTTCGGTTCACTAACGAATAGCCCACAAGCCCTATGGCGCTTGTGGCGAGGATGGATGCTTGTGCGCCAACCACCGAATCGGGGCCGGCGAGTTCGCCGTAGGCGATGTCGAAGTGATATTCGCTGCCCAAGAACACGAAAATGAATAACGCCATAACGGCAAATGCGAAAAGATGTGCTTTGGGCTTCGATTCCATGGTGCCTTCCGAAGGAATGTGGCGTGGATTCTGACGCTTGCCTTCGGCATGATCCTTTCTTTGCTTTTCCTGCTGATCCATTATTGCGCAACAGGGGTGTTTTCATGGTTTGGTTTCTTCTTATGGAAACAAAAACCGTTCCTATAGGCCGTGCGCGTAGGGAGCTGGAACGTTGAGGAGCTGGAACCCATCGCCGCCGAGGCTATGAGCCGTGCGCGCAGGGAGCTGGATGCGAAGAGCTGGCTTGGAGGGCGCTGATTACCAGCGGTATCGGTTGAAGTGCTAGGGTGCGCCCAGGGCTCCATCGCGTTTGCGGGGCTGGCTAGTGGTTGGTTTGGTTGAGTGCGCAAGAGCGGTAATGGCGCCAACTGCGCAGCGCGCCATTACCCGTTACCGTCGTCACGTGCCCCCTATGAGGCCCAACGTCAGCGCTGAATCAGCCGATTCCAAGCACCTGCATAACCAAGCAAATGGCGGAAAGAATGCCCACCACCACGATAGTGAAACATAGGATTATACGGGTGAATTTACCCACCGCGTATTTGCCCATAACGTGTTTGTCGGTGCAGATGATGGCCATGAACACCAGCAATACAGGCAAAATGACGCCGTTTACAAACTGTGCAGTGAGCATGATTCCCATCAAGTCGATGTTGGGAATGAGGATAACCACTGCAGAAACGACGATGACGAACGTAAAGATGCCCTTGAAGAGGGGCGCTTCTTTCCAGGTGAACGAAACGCCTGCCTCCCAGCCGAATGCCTCGCAGATAACGAAAGCGGTGGTAAGGGGCAGAACGCATGCGGCAAGCAAACTGGCGGCTACGAGGCCGATGGCGAACAGCGCTTTAGCGTATTGGCCCGCGAAAGGTTCGAGCGCAGCTGCAGCCGCTTCGGCGCTTTCTACTTCGATGCCCTGCGGGAACAGCACGGTGCCAGTGGTTACGATGATGAACCATGCCACGATACAGCCCACCACGGCACCAGTTACTGCGTCGATGCGCTGATAGGGAAGATCGCGTACGCGCACGCCCTTTTCAACCACGTTGCTCTGGGCGAAGAACATCATCCAAGGGGCGATGGTGGTACCAACCATCGCAACGGTAAGCGAAAGGAAGCCCAAATCCGAGCTTGCTGCTGGCACCAGGGTGTGCTGGAAGGTTTCATTCCAATCGGGTTGCGCCAAGAAGGCCGCGACGATGTAGGTGGCGAATACGCATGAAAGCACCAGGAAGATGTTCTGCACGCGTTTATAGCTGCCCCCCACGATAAGCCCCCAAACGGCGGCCGCGGCAACGGGGACTGATATCCAGCGCGGCACCCCGAACATTTCCATGCCAGAGGCTACGCCTGCGAATTCTGAAAAGGTGGTGGCAACGTTGCCGATAAGCAGCGCCAACATGGCAAGTGCCGTAAGGCGGATGCCGAAGCTCTCGCGGATCAACGCCGAAAAGCCCTTACCGGTAACAACGCCCATGCGTGTTGCAGTGGTTTGCACCACGATAAGCAGAACGCACATAACAGGAATGATCCACAGCGTCATGTAGCCGAATTTGGCACCTACGGTGGAATAGGTGGAGATGCCGCCGGCGTCGTTGCCTGCCATGGCCGTTACGATGCCGGGGCCCATGGCGGCCAGCACCAGAAACGCTTTCGAGTGCTGCTTCTTGCCGTCGTTTTCGCCGTCCTGATCAGGAACTTGCGGGGAAGCCTTGGCTGCCAGGGCAGAGTCCTGCGCTGTACTTTCCTTAAGTGTCATGTAAAAGCCTCGATCCTAGTTGTGTCCGAACATGCGAAGGACGAAGAAGGTATAGGGAATCATCAGTACGATAAATACGGCAAGTGTGATGGCGAACTGCCCCCATGCCCAGCGCGTGCGGCCTTCCTCCACGTTGTCTTCGATGACCTCCATTGCGTCGTCGACGGTGACGATGCCGAGCATCTGCCCGTTTTCGTCGACGACAGGCATGGCCATCAGGTCGTACTTGGAGATATCGGCCGCAACTTCATCTTCTGGCTCTTCGGGTAACGAAGTGATGAGCTCATCGAACATGATGTCGGAAAGCGGAGTGTTGTCTTTTGCAAGCACCAGGGTTCGGAGCGAAAGCACGCCTACGAGCTTGTCGTACTCATCGAGTACGTACACGTAGTTCACCGTGGGGTGGTCTTCGTCCAAGCCGCGAAGAACTTCGGTGGTTTCCTGCACGGTGTCGGAGGTGTGCATTGCCACGAACTGCGTGGTCATCAGACCGCCAGCGGTGTCTTCCTTGTATCCCAGCAGCTTGCGGATTTCTGCGGCGTTATCGACGCCCATCAGGCGAAGCAGCGTTTCGGCTTTTTCGTAGGGCAAGTCGCCCACGATGTCGGCGGCGTCGTCAGGGTCCATGTCGCGCAGTAGGCGGGATGCGCGCTTTTCATCCAGACCCTCGATGATGTCGGCCTGGAATTCGTCTTCCATTTCCGAAATGGCGTCGCCGGCTTGCGCGTCATCTAAGTGCTGGAACACATTGGCGCGTTGCTTCGGATCGAGCTGCTCCAAGATGTCTGCCACGTCGGCGGGATGCAGTTCTTCCAAACGCGTATGACTGACGGAGAGCTGTACCTTGGAAAGGTCGCGGTCCAGCAGTTCCATGTAGTTCCACGCGATGATGCGCTCGTCGATGCTTTTGCCGAATGCCTTGGCGATGCCGCAGGCTGCCTTTTCCACCCACGGAGCCAAGCCACGCAGAATGCCGCGAACGCCAACTTCTGCACCGAGAAGGCGCAATTGCGTTCCGGAAACGGAGAGCTTCAAGTCGTTTACGCGCACGACCTTCATGCCCTGCGTGTCTACGATCTGCCTGTCGAGCAGGTCGCGTGCAAGAAGCACTTCGGCGGGCTGGAGGTAGCTGAAGCGGATGGCGGTGCGATCGACTTTCAGGCGAATCCCTTCGTCTTCATCGAAGCTGTCCACATATTTACGCCAAGAGATCATGAAAGGCGTTTTGCCAGGGCCCAGGAATGCCAGGCTGGTGATGCGGGGGAACACTTCGCCGGTTTGGATGGCCAGGTCGGATACGGAGCCGATCTTTTCGCCATTCGCATCAACGACGGGTTCGCCGAGCATTTGAGATAGATAGAGCATGCAATTCTCCCTTGGGATTGCCGCCACGTGTCAGCGTTGTTGTGCGGGCAGTTCAGCTGCGCAGCGCACAGCAATACTGACAGGCGCAATCCGTTCATGTCGCAGTCGTCCTTCGACCACTACATGACGGACGTGAAATGCAGAGGCCGAAGGCTAATTACTGTGAGGTTTCGATTTTCGAACCTTCAAGTAATGTCCTTTCCTAAATGTGTAAATGGCAGCGCAAGGCAAAAGCGCCCTAAACGCAGCAAACTTGATTTTACGCGAATGCGGTGCGTGCGGGGCGTTTTAGAGGTGAAAAGAAAGTAAAAAACGGGTTTTGTCTGCAAAGGGCAGTTAACAATTCGCGGAAGGCATTTTTGCGGGCGCGTGATTTTGCGGGTCTGAAGACGGTTGCTCATTTTGGCGGCTCGCGCGGGGTGCCGGCGGATGGCGTGCGGGGTGATGGCGTGCGGAGGTTGGGGGGCGGATGGCGCTCGGTGGGCCGGCGCGCGGGGTGCCTGCGGGTGGCGCGCGGGGATCGGTGGTGCCCGCAGATGGCGCGCGGGGCGTCGGCAGATGGTCCGCGGAAGTGCCAACGGATCGTGGGCGGAAGCCGGCAGGTGGCCTGCGGATGGCGCGCGGGGACTGGTGGTGCCGGCGGATGGCGTGCGACAATTGTTTTTAGCTCGCTAGAACTGACCTATTTCGGCAAAAGGAACATTTACCAGGCGAAATGGGCTTACGGTTCATAATTCCTTCACATTCAAAGAAAAGTGTTGACGAACATGGGCCAAACGAGGATACTAATTTTCGTTGCGAAACGCGCCGTTACCTCAGCTGGATAGAGGGACTGACTACGAATCAGTACGTCGGGGGTTCGAATCCCTCACGGCGCACCATCCAAGATGCCTAGTCGCTAGCTTTTTGCTAGCGACTTTTTTGTTTTCTTGCGTTCGCAAATAGGTACTTGGGGACAATTCCGAAAAGCCAGGTGCTTATAGCGTTGAGGATTTCGCCGAACGCATCTGCGGCTTTCCTGTTCGGATTCTTGATTGCGACCATAAATATTCAATGTGGTTGCTGCCTGCTAACCCCCCACTTTCTGGGTATTGCGATTTCGGCTGGCAAGAATCGCACCGTATGTATTTCCTTTTCGCCGAATGCGGGCAATAAGCCCCCTTCCTGGCAACATCTTCGCCTTATGTATGCTTTTCGAGATAGTGATGGCAAGATCCTCGCCCCATGTGTCCATTTCCAGGTGCAATCAGGCGATTTGGGATGCGTGGCGCGGGAATCTTGCCGTCAAGGACTGCTTTTCGCGTCGAGATGCCCGAAATCATGCATGGCGCATGATTCTTGCCATGGGGATTGCTCCTCTTGAGGTTCGCGCGCGGTATGTGCCGCCACGGCCCCAGCCGAGCACCTGGCGAAACACTGGTTAGCACCGAGCGCATCCCTGGACAAGCGCATTTTTGGATAGCTTGTTGGGCAGTATGGGTTTCTGGCCGTTGCGGGATTGTCTAAACCGCCTTTTCGAAATTGCAGTTGCAGATAGGGGGCGAGTTTCCTCCCGCGTCTTGTTGCCGAAGAAACGGAGGTACTTCGAGGGTAATGTCGGGTGCTGTGTTCGGCGTTCTCATGGCTCCATTACTTTTTTGTGAATGCTTTCGCATCTATTTAAGGTTCGACCGATAAGGTTTCCCCATGGTACTTTTCATTGGACATTCAAGTGCAGTTAGGCTGCTTCGCTCGCTCGAGGATTTTGAGGGCATTCGGGCGGCGCGGGCGATGCCTTCTTCCAGGGATATTCCGACGTTGCCGAAATCATTCAAGGAAAGCTCTCCTCTTGCAACGCTCCCTCGTCCGTTGGAAGTTGTTGTTTCGTCGGGAAAAACAAGAAGCCAAGCCAAGCAGTTTCATAGCAACATTTGGAAGCTTCCTGACAGAACATCTTGCTTTCTTTTGTTTGAGAATGGGATCTATTTGAGCAATCCTGATTTTTGTTTTGTGCAGCTTGCTCGGTCGTGTAGCGTAATCGACCTAATCAAATTAGGCTTTGAGCTATGCGGAACTTATCGGATGGATTCCTCGAGCCCTATTGGGTTTCAGTCCGCTCAGCCCCTTTCAAGCCCAGAGGCAATCAGTCTCTTTATAGACAAAATGCCCGGCAAAGCGCCCCGAAAGGCCAAAACAGCCGTACGTTATGTCCGCAGCGGTTCAGCATCGCCGATGGAAACATGCTTGGCGCTTTTGCTGGGCTTGCCCGCTAGCTATGGCGGCTATGGGTTGGGTATGCCGGAGATGAATGCTAAGGTGCCGATCCCCGCAAAGCACGGTAAGCGAGTCACTTATCGCGAATACCACTGCGATCTGTATTGGCCCGAGCGAAACGTTGCCATCGAATATAACAGCCGGGAATTCCATGTGAACGAGCTTGCCGTGGAGCGAGATGCGTCACGTATCAACAATCTCAAAGCTGCGGGAATTGAGGTTCTTGCTGTTACCCGTGCGCACGTCGCCGACAACGTGAAGTTCGACGCTATTGCCCATTCCGCGGCGAGCCTTATGGGCAAACGAATTAGGGTCGCCTATGCCGACATCGATGAGCGTCGAGCGGGTTTGCGCAAGCAACTTTTCTCAAAGGATCCTTGGTGCTGAGCTGATTCTTGTGTTGCTTCAGCCGCGAGAACCGACGCTCTCGCGGGGCCGCCTTGGTCTTAGGCTGATTTGCGTGTTCCTTCGGGCTGTCAAGGACGATGGTCTTGTGGGTGTTGCTTTGGCGCTGGGCGATTTGGCTGCTGCTCTGGGATCTTCCTTCGGGCCGATGCTCCGTCTGCCCATTACTTCGCTATGCCCATCTTTAAGGTTGTTTTGGCCGATGTGACAAGAATCGTGTCGCATGTATCCTCTTCTCGCCGATTGCGCAAAAAAGGCAGTCTTCCTGGCAACGTTCGCGCGAAATGCATGCTTTTCGCGCTGAAGATGGCAAAATCTTCGTCCTGTGCATTCGTTTCGGGGTGCAATCGGGCGATTTCGGATACATAGCGCGTGAATCTTGCCGGGGAGACGGCCTTTTTGTGTCGAGGTCCCCGGAATCATGCATGGGGCGAAGATCTTGCCGGCGCTCTGCGCTGCTTGGTCCTCTCCCATTTCGGCGAGCAGGGCAAGAGCTCGCGCTGCAGGTCCCAGCCTTCCCGCCTTCCTTGAGGCCCAGCTGCTTGATGGCTTCATTGGCGATGGATCCAGAAATGCATACGCTGCTTTCCTCTTCGATGGCCACATGGCGGTTAACGCCGCCTTTGTCTTCGATGGCCACATGGCCGTTAGCGGCGCCTTTATTCCCACGTGAAAAGGAGAGCCTACCTTTTTCTGGGGCTTCGTAATTGTGCCAATAAAAATGGACGCCCTAGGGCGTCCATTTCGTGCGCTATGCAAAATGTGCGGCAATGCCGCGATGAAGAGCTACTCGATCTTGCCGTAGCGCTCTTCGGTGATCTGGTCGAGCGTCTTGCCCTGGGTCTTGGGGCACCAGATAACGCCCACAACCAGGGAAATAAGAAGAACGACGCACATGATAACAGCTGCGGGGAAGAAGCCGGCGGGGTTCGTGGAGATGTCGCCCATGATGGCGCCAACGCCTACGAGCGACCAAACGCCCAAAGCGCCACGAACCAAGAAGAACATGATGCCCTGAGCGCCGCCGCGATACTGCGTGGGGAACAGCTCGGTACCCCACAGAGCGTAGAAGCACTGAGCAGAGAAACCAGCGGAAATGCCCCACAAGATTACGTATACCCAAAGAACCCAGCCCATGGATTCGGTGTCACCGCTCTGGATGGCAAGGCCGAATACGGCAATAGCAACCCAGGACAGCAGCGCCAGCAGTGCGGAGGCGCCGAACAGCACGCGGTGGGAGATAACGTCGCCGAAACGGCTGAAGATTGCCAGTGAGCAGACGGCAACCAGTACCCACTGAACAACGCCCAGGAGGCTCTGGCCAGTTGCGTCGATGTTGCCTGCAGCAGCATAGAGGTACGGCATAAACTGGCCGTTCGTGCCTGCAGCCAGGTTCCAGGTCAGGTACACGGCAACCAGGAAGATGATGGTCTTCACGTTCACGGGGTTCTTCAGGGCGGTTGCCATCATCTTGCCGAAGGACTGCTTCTCGGTGGCAGCAGCGTTCTTTTCGGCCCAGTCGGCAGATTCCTGCAGCTGACGCTGAAGGTTCCATGCGATAAGGGCAACGATGAACAGAACCAGGAACAGCAGGCGGGTTGCCAGCATGCCGTCGAACGGACCGTAGGTGCCTGCGGGGAGCAGGGTGGTGCCATCGGATTCGAAGCCGGGAATGATGAAGCTCATGATCAGCGAAAGGATGAAGATGATGGCAGGGCCGCAGCTCCATGCGAACTGGCTGATGCCGATGTTGGAAGCACGCTTCGTGGAGGTAGACGTTTCGGAGATATAGCTCCAGGAAGCGGGAACGCCAGCGCCTACGGAAAGGCCGGAGAGCACAACGCCTACAACAACCATGGGCAGGTTCACGGCAACCATGGCGATGAATACACCAGCAGCGTAAACTAGCAGGTTGTACTTATAAATAGTAGTACGGCCGAACTTGTCGGTTAGGAAGCCGCCGATCAGCGCGCCGACAGCTGCGCCGAAGGCGTTCGCGCCGATAGCGCCCAGAATTGCGGTCCAAGCGGAGCCGAAGTTGAATGCAGCAGCCCAAGCAGTAAGGGCGAGGCTGCTGGCTACGATGCAGCCAGAGTCAAGGAAGTTGGTCAGGGAAACCGCCATGGTTCCCTTGCGTTCTTGGGAAAGCGCCAATGCTTTACCTTTCTAGTCGAGGTGGAATGCGCAGGGCAGGTCTACGGAAACGGGCGAATTGTCTGCGTTCGTTTCCATGACGCTTGCCATGAAATCCCACCATTTCTTGCAAATATCGGTCTTGGCGGACTCGGCATAGCGTTCGGGATCGTCAAGCTCGATATATCCGAAGAGGATATTGGTTTCCTCGTCGATGAAAATGGAGTAGTTGTGCCCACCGTATTCGTGGAGCATGTCGGCCATTTCGGGCCACAGTTCGTTGTGACGTTTTTCGTACTCTTCGGCAAAGCCCGGGTAGAGCTTCATCTTAAAGCCGGAAATAGTGCGTCCATCAGCGGTTTTGCGGATAGTCATCGAAGTGCCGCCTTAGTCCAGGAACTCATCGTTGACGGTAAGGCCGAAATCGATGCCGATCTGGCGCAGGCCCTCGTCGGAAATGGTGTTCATGAACTCGTCGGAGCCGCCATTCATCTGGCGAGCGCGACGATATACATCAGCAGCCTTTTCGATGGTGTGCATCAGGCCGAAGGTGGTATCGAAATCGGGGCCGGAAACGAACAGGCCGTGCTGGGCCCAAACGGCTGCCTCGTACTTCTTCATAAGCTCGGAGGTTGCCTTTGCAATCTCGGCGCCACCAGGAACCATCCAAGGCACAACGCCAACGCCGGAGGGGAATACCACGATGCATTCGGTCATGGCCTTCCACAGCGCACGGGTGAAGTAGCGCGCATCAAGTGGGCACACGAACGTCATGGCGATGACGTTGATGGGGTGGGCGTGGTAAATCACGCGGCACTCGTTGTTGGTGGCCTCCATGCGCACCGCATGGTTCATGAAATGCGTGGGGAATTCGGAGGTGGGCTTGCCGCCATCGGTCAGGCCCCAAACGATGCGCCAAGAATCTCCAGCGTCGTTGATTTCAACGATGCCGATGTTGTGGGAAGGGTCGCTCATGACGTTGCGCATATAGCGGCCAGAGCCGGTGGTAAGGAAGAACGCGCCGCGCAGGCTATCTGCCTGTACGCCCATGTTCACCCACTCGCCGGGGGTTGCGTTGAAGAAGGGGCGAGCCTGCTCTACCTCCTCTTCCTTCATGCGGTAGGTAAGGTTGCCGCCATTGCGCTCGTGCCAACCCTGCTGCCAACCGTCGTCGCACAGACGGCGGAAGCCGCGCACGAAGCCCAGCTGCTCGACGGCAACGCCGGAGACTGCGCCGCGAGCTGCGGAAACGCCGTTTTTGAGCGTATCCATAGCACTGTCGATAATATCCATCATTGTCCTTTCGTTCTGAAGTACCGAATGATCGGTTTCGGAAAAGCCGCTCGGGAAAGTGGCCTTTTCGAAGCGCATTCGACTTGTGTTTGCGGAGTTGAAACTCGGTATCAGATGCTTCTGGCGAAGGCCTTCCGGTGTCCGATGCGCCTCGGCAATGGCTCCCTTGGCGCAGGATGCTTCCGGCCACGGCCTCCTCGGCTTCGGATGATCCCGGCAAGGGCTTCTGACCTTGCCTTCTGGGCGCAGAAAGCGCCCCTCGAGAGGAGGGGCGCTGAAAAAATGCCCAGGCTTACTGGCGCTTGGAGAGCACCTCGTCTTCGTAGGCCTTAACCTCGTCCCATAGCTGGTCTTCGGTAACTACGCCCTGACGTGCGCAGTACTCGTCCCAAACCGCGGTCCAAGGCATGGTCTTGAACTGCTCGGTAACGATCATCTTCTCGGAGAACTGGTAGGTATCCTGCAGCTCCTTCAGGCGATCCCAAGGCTGCAGCAGTTCGAACAGCAGGCACTTTTCCATGGCGCGCATGCCGGTAGCCCAAGCGCCGATGCGGTTGATGGAAGCATCGAAGAAGTCCATGCCGATAAGGACCTTGTCCATGCCCTCGGGGCAGCGAACAACCTCAGCAGCGATGTCCTTGATGGAATCCTCGAACAGAACAACGTGGTCGGAGTCCCAATGCATAGAGCGGGTAACGTGAAGCGGCACGTAGGGGAAGAACTGCAGCAGGCTGGGCAGCTTGTCGGAAATGCTTTCCATGGGGTTGAAGTGACCCGCATCGATAAGCACTACATGGTTGCCGCCTTTCTTGGCAGCGTAGGATACGTAGAACTCCTGGTTACCGGTGGTGAAGCCTTCAACACCGATGCCAAATACCTTCTGCTCAACCGCATCGATGACATGCGGGGTTTCGAAGGAATAGATTTCGTCGAGGGAATCCTTCAGGCGTGCACGCAGACCATAAGCGTCAGCGGCATAGTCCTTCAAGCCGTCAGGGATCCAGAAGTTGTTCAGGACCATATCGTCCATTTCCTCGCCGATGCGCTCTGCGATCTGGCGGCAGGCGATGCAGTGACGGATCCAGAAATCGCGCACTTCTTTTTCGGGGCTGGAAACGGTAAGGCCTTCCTTTACCAGCGGGTGGCTGAACAAGGTGGGGTTGAAGTCGATGCCGAAGCCGTTCTTCTTTGCCCAGGTTACCCAGGGTTCGAAGTGCTTGTACTCGAGCTTATCGCGGTCAACCCAGGGGTTTTCCTCGGTGAAGATGGCGTAGCTTGCGTGCAGGTTGATGCGCTTCTTGCCGGGGATCAGGCTTGCTGCCTTCTCGAAGTCGGCCATGAGCTGTTCGGGGGTGGCGGCGCGGCCGGGGTAGTTGCCCGTGGTCATGATGCCGCCGGAAGCTGCGTTATCGTCGCCCTGATCGAAGCCGACAACATCGTCGCCCTGCCAGCAGTGCATGGAGATGGCCTTGTTTGCCAGGGTTTCGATCACTGCCTCGGTGTCGATACCCTGCTTGGCATACGCTTCGCGCGCCAATTCGTACATAGTGGTCATGAATGCTCCTTATCTGTACCTAAAAGGTTGGTTGCTGTTATTCGAATCGCTTCACGTCGAATGACGTTGCGATAGCGTCGCGGACGCTTTGGAGGTCGGGGAATGCGCCATCGGCGATCATCTGCACGGCAAGGTTGCCTAAGCTTGTTCCCTCAACTGGACCGGCGAACACGGGAATGCCGCATGCGCGGGTGGTGAGTTCGTTCAGATATGCATCTTGGCAACCGCCTCCAACGATGTTGATGGAAGTGTAGGTGCGTCCGGTAAGCGATGCCATTTCTGCAATGGATTCCGCATAGCAGGAGGAAAGGCTTACATATACGCAGCGCATAAGCTGACCGACGGTTTGGGGCACGTCCTGCCCGGTTTCAAAGCAGGCGCGGCGAATCTCGTCGATCATGGAATCAGGCGCCAGGAAGCGGTCGTCGTTCACGTTCACGTGGGCTTCGAAGCTGTCTGCCTCTTTTGCGTGGGCGATGAGGTCGGGGAAGCCCCACTCGATTGCCTCATGCGTGAAGGGGGGCAGCTCATCTTCACCAGCTTGTTGGTGGGTGTCTTTTCCCTCTACGTAGGAAACGCCGTTCAGCTCGCGGCGGATGGATTGGATCATCCACAGGCCCATGATGTTCTTCAAGAAGCGGAAGCGCAGTTCAAAGCCGCCTTCGTTGGTGAAGTTCTGGAAACGGGAGGCATCTGAGGTGATGGGGCCTTCGTTTTCAACGCCCAGCAAGCTCCAGGTGCCCGAAGAAAGGAACACCGCATCGGCGTCGCGCGCGGGAACAGCCAGGTAAGCGCTGCCCGTGTCATGCGTGGCAGGCGCGATGATATGCGTGGGGTAGCCGATTGCTCCTTCGATTTCAGCGGTGACGGCACCCAAATCGGTGCCAGGCATAACCACATCACAGAACATGCTGCGCGGAATGTCGAATGCCTCCAGGATGGTTTCATCCCACTGCTGAGTGCGTGCGTTCATCAGACATGTAGTGGAAGCGTTGGTGTATTCGTTGGCCTTGGTGCTGGTTAGCAGGAAGGCCAGGTAGTCGGGGATCATCAAAAACGTTTCAGCGTTTTCAATCTGCTCGGGATGCTCACGCTGGAGCGCCAGCAGCTGATAGATGGTATTGAACGGCTGGCGCTGAATGCCCGTGCGGCGATATACCTCATCAGGCGAAACGATAGCGTCGGCCACGGCATACATGCCGCTGGTGCGCTCATCGCGGTAGGCTACCGCATCACCGAGCATGTTGTCTTCGGCATCGAGCAGCACGAAGTCGACCGCCCAGGTGTCGATACCCACGGTTTTAGGCGCATAGCCTGCTTCTTTGCATTTTGCCAAGCCGGCAACGGTTTCGCGGAACAGCATATCCACGTCCCAGCAGTCGTGACCGCCGGAGCGTTTCTGGATGTTATCGAAGCGATGGATCTCGGTAAGCTCGATGGTTCCCCGCGGAGTAACCTCGCCGATTACCACGCGGCCGGAAGAGGCGCCGATATCGACGGCGGCATAGCAGTTGGTTTTGATTTCCATTAGTTATCCCCCTCTGCTTCAACGCCGATTTGCACGATCTGCATTACGTTGGTGGGGCGCGGCGAAGGGGCAGTTGGGTCGAAGCTTACAGCGTCGCCCGTTTGGCCGATGCGGGGAGAAGTGGTGCGGTCTCCCAAAGTGAATACGCAGACATCGCCTTTGTTCACGAAGTTCTTTTTCACAACGACGCTGCGAGCTTGCTCAAGAACGTACGAGGCGTCACCAACAACTTTGCCCAAAAGCGGCGTAACGCCCCAGTTCAGCTGCAAGGAGCGACGGTATTCTTCCGAAGTGGTTACCGCATAGATGGGCATCTTCGGACGGTAATTGGAAACGATGCGGGCCGTGCGACCGGTCATCGTAGGGGTAACGATGCAGCAAGCGCCCACGTTTTCTGCGGCGGTTACGGCAGCCAAGCCTACAACAGCAGAAATGCTCTTCTGCTCTGCGTTGCGGTTGGGGATGGAGCCTTCGTCGTAGATATGCGATTCGCTTGCCTCGGCAATGCGTGCCATGGTTTGCACAGCTGGGACTGGGTACATACCGATGGCAGTTTCGCCGGAAAGGGTAACGGCATCGGTGCCGTCATAGATGGCGTTTGCCACGTCGGCAACCTCTGCGCGCGTTGGGCGGGGGTTACGGATCATGGAATCGAGCATCTGCGTGGCGGTGATAACCGGACGGTAGGCGCGGTTGCAGGCTTTGATGATCTTCTTCTGCAAGTGCGGAACCTGGTTAGAGGGAACCTCCACGCCCAGGTCGCCGCGGGCAACCATCACGGCATCGGAGACTCCGATGATTTCTTCGATGTGATCTACTGCATGCGCGTTTTCGATTTTCGCTACGATTCGAATGCTTTCGCCGCCGTTTTCTGCGAGGAAAGCGCGAATGGCACGCACGTCTTCGCCACAGCTTACGAATGATGCTGCTACGAAATCGACGCCCTGCTGAATGCCGAACAGGAGGTCTTCCTTATCCTGTTCGGTCATAACGGGCAGCGGAACGTTGGTGCCAGGCAGGTTCAGCTGCTTGCATTCGCCGAGCATGCCGGAGTTCTGAACGGTACATTGGATATCGGACCCCAGGATGCGATCGACGGCGAGTTCGATTAGGCCGTCGTCGATAAGGATGATGGTGCCGGGCTCAACATACTTATAGAGCCCTTTGAACGTTTGATTCACGCGGCGGGAAGTGCCGGCAATGTCTTCTTCGGTGAGGAAGAAGTTGTCGCCCGCGCGGAGCAGCACGGGCTCGTTGCCCTCAAGCTTTCCGGTGCGGATAGAGGGCCCTTTCGTATCGAGCATGAGGGCGCAGGGTGCGTCCAGTTCGCGACGGACCTTTTTCAGGCGGTCCATGCGCGCTTTATGCTCGGCGTGGGAGCCATGTGAGAAGTTGCAGCGGGCAACGTCCATGCCTGCTAGCACAAGATTTTTCAATGCTGACTCAGAGTCCACGGCGGGACCCAGGGTGCAGATGATCTTGGTTCGCTTCATCATAGGGATGATGCGCCTTTCGACCGTGCGGTAAACGCCCGTTCATGGGGTTAGTTCGACCGCTAAACGACAATACGTTCAGAATTGTAAACGAAAATTAAGAAGTATGCTTATGTTCATCGTTTTTTCTAAAGCTGCCTGCTTTGCAACGCGCGCTAAGAGCTCTAGCCCAGGTGCCAATTGCGCCGGCTCGTGTTACGCGGGGTGTTACGCGTACTGCTCTGATGCTGTGTTGGGCGCCAGTCGTGGTAGTCTGATGGGAAGAATCGAAAGGCGGCTACTATGACCTGCAGCAATCCGAACGCCACCGTGTCGGCAAGCGTAACCGAGAAGCTGAAAGCGCACGCACGGGAGCTCGAGCCTTACGTTATCGAGCGTCGGCGCCACTTCCATGCGTATCCCGAATTGAGCGCTCGCGAGATCTCCACTTCGCGCACGATTGCCGAAGAGCTCGATAAGCTTGGTATCGAATATGTTCGAGCGGGCGGAACGGGGCTCATTGCCACCATCAAAGGCACCGCGCCCGATGCGTACAACGAAGAGGGGAAACCGCGCCGTCGCATTGCGCTTCGAACCGATATGGACGCGTTGCCCGTTTTGGAGCAGACGAAGCTTCCCTTCGCGTCGCGAAACGAAGGGGTTATGCATGCCTGCGGCCACGACTGCCATATGGCAATGATGCTCGGTGCCGTTCATCTGCTTTTGGGCATTCGCGACCAACTGCATGGCGAGGTGCGTGTCTTGTTCCAGCCGGCGGAAGAGATATCGGTCGGTTCGCGCAAGATGATTGCTGAAGGTGCGCTCGATGGGGTGGATACCATTTATGCTGCTCATATTTGGAGCGAAGTGGAAGCGGGTACCATTTCTGCCGAAGCGGGGTCGCGCATGGCGAATTGCGACTGGTTCCGCATTGATGTTGCGGGCGCCAGCGCGCATGGTGCCATGCCCCACAAGGGTGTCGATGCCATCGTTGTGGGCGCAGCGGTTATCGACGCGCTGCAGGTTATCGTTAGCCGCGACGTTTCTCCGTTCGATCCTGCGGTTATCACGATTGGCGAATTCCATGGCGGTGTTGCGCGAAACATCATGGCGGGCACAGCGTACCTGACGGGCACGGTTCGCTCATTCACGCCCGAAGTGCGCGATTACATTAAGGAGCGCATGTCCCACGTGGTTGAAGAAGTGGCACTTTCGTATGGCGCAACCGCGAAGTTCGAGTGGACGTACGGCAATTCGTGCCTGGTGAACGACGAGGCTTGCGCCGCGCGTGCGCAAAACGCCATCGCAAAGGTTCTTGGCGAAGAGGCGCTTTGCCATTACGAAGGTACACTTTCAGGCGAAGACTTCACCGAATACCTGGCAAAGGTTCCCGGCGTGCTCGTGTTCGTTGGCGCTCACAATCCAGAAGTGGGCGCAACGTACCCGCAGCACAGCTGCTTCTACAATGTCGATGAAAGCGTTCTGGTGGGCGGCTCGCTTGCCGCAGCGCAGTACGCATACGATTTCCTCTCTGAAAAATAGTGGGGCTGTTTTTTGGCATTGCTGCCCGGTTTACCCTCTGTCTGTTCTGCTAGTTTGCGACGCCGTCTCTTGTTCGGGGCGGCATCGTTTTTTCTGCATCGGCGCGCCTGGCCTGCCGTTTGGCCATTTTCCCGTTCGTATGGCACTACCGCTTCTCGTGCTTGCCCGATACGATTTTTCTATCTGACGAACACATGAACGAGGGGAGCGGTCATGAATGCTAGGCACAACATACGCAGAACGGACAGTTGCACCGAAGGCGGCTTCGCCAAAACGTCCCCGCGCTTCGGCGTGGTAACCGCGCAGGGCGGTTGGCGCAAGGTGACGTGGGGCGTTGTTGCCGGGGTGGCTGCTGTGGCCACCGCGGGGTCGTTGATGGTGCCGAGCGCTGCGATTGCCGCTGAATGGGTCAACGTCGGCGGCACCCAATACAACGCCGGCACTGCGGCGGGCGACGCCGCCGGCACCTGGAACTGGGACGGCGCCGACGACATGAAGCTCAACGGCTATGACGGCGGCGCGATCAAGGCCGCGGGCAAGCTCAATGTTGCCTACGAGGGCAAGAACACCGTGAAAGCCGACTCTGATTCCGGCGGAGCTGCCATCAAAGCAGAGAACGGTGCTAACCAGAAAGCAGAGTTGAACATAGAGAGCTCGAAAAGCTCGGATGAGCTCAATGTGACAGCCGAGGCCGATGCAATTAAATCCTCAGGCGACCTCTCCATTTCCGGTCCGGGCACTGTGAACACCACAAGCACTGCTTCCGACGGAATTGAGGCAAAGGGCGATCTCTCTATCACGGGCTCGGGCACCGTGAATGCAACGGGCGGTACCGAAGGCATCCAATCCAAGGGCAAGACCACCATCGATTCCTCTGGCACCGTGATCGCTAAAGGAGGCGAAGGTAACGGCATCGCCGCGGGCAGTGACCTGATCATCAAAGGCAGCGGCAAGGTAGAAGCCAGCTCTATCGAGGACGTGGCGATTTGGGCTGGCGACAACATCGAGATTTCGGGCGGCAGCCAGGTCAAGGCAAACTCCAAGGAAGACTATGCCGTTAAGTCCATAGGCGGCCTCACGGTCACAAACGCCTCCCTTAACGCACATGGTGTTGGATATGGCGTCTATGCCTATAAGGGCATCACACTCGATGGCGCAACCGTGACGGTCCGCGCAGCCGCAGAACGCGACGATGTCAGCGCCCTCTTCACCGACGAGGACGACATCGTCATCAAGAACGGCTCGACTGTGGACGCGTTCGCAGAAGGCCAGTTCTCGACCGCAATCTCCACCAGAAACTACAACCCCAACGAAGCGGGTGGTCACATCTACATTAGCGACTCCGTTGTCAAGGCTATAGCCCGCTATGTCGAAACTGGTGGCGACGGCCCCGACCACTACAGCGCAGGCCAGGATGGCGAAACTAACCCTCAGCCCCGAGGCATGAACCTCGGCATCTTCGCCCAGACCAACAAGGGCATCACGCCCGCGACCATCTCGATTCTCCGCAGCACGGTCACGGCCGAGGGAGACACGGCGGCAATCTTTGCCCTTGCCATGAGTGCGGATGGTAAGGCGATTGGCACCATCGAAATCGAAGGCGCCACTATCCTGACGCCTGAAGGCGGCAAGGTCATTGACTATCGCAACAAAGAAGAGCTCGGTGACGGCATCATGTACGAGGCGGGCCAAACCATCGGCACGGGAGACGCTACGATCGACTCCCCCTACAACGAAGCAGTCGCCAAGCGCACAGTCATCGCGCCTTCCGATGAGACCAAGCCCGAGGTGAATCCTGCCGTGACCAAGCCCGAGGTGAAACCGGCCGAGCAGCAAACGCTTGTGACGGACTCCAAGGTCAAGCCTGCGGAGGCAAAGAAGAACCTTCCCGCAACGGGCGACGCATCGCTTGTAGGGTTTGCTGCCACGGCTTTTGCCGGCGTGGCTGCGGCATTCGCGAGCTTGGTTGCTCTTCTGGTCGGGCTCGTTGCTCGCCTCAAGCGAGAATAAGAGCTGCGTTTTGGGTGAAGCGCGCGTTTCGCTTAGACGATTTACTCAGTGTGGCTGGTGCCAGTGCGGCGCCAGCCACACTATTTCAGCATGAATTCCTTCAGCCCCGCGCGGCTGGTTATTCCCAGCTTTGCATATGTTGTGGAAAGCCTGTTTTTCACCGTACCGCGTGAAATGCCCATATGATCTGCGATTTCACTGTTAGACCAACCGCGGCATGCCAGCATCGAAATGGCGAATTCCGTTGTGGTAAGGCTGTCGGCAACGGTTTTGTGTGCTGCGGGGTTATGGACATGCCGCCATCCGCGACTGAAGCGGTAGGTGATTTCGATTACCCGTGCAAATTCGCGCGGGTAATCTTTTTTGAGGCACGCTTCAGGCAAGCCCTGAAGAAGACCGTGGTGCTCCCCGATTGCTTCGATCAAATCGTCTGCTTGGGCTATGTGCCAAGCTTCCATGAAGTGGCGTTCTGCCTTTTCGGGTTGCCGTTTGCTCATCCAACCCATTGCCGCCACAAGATGAAGGAATATCTCCGAAACGGGATAGCGCGCCTGCTTCATCCCCAGGGCGTTTTCCGCCATTCCTATGCAGCGGCCGTAATCGCCAGTGAGATATGCCTGATGGGCCATTGCGTAGGTTGCGAATAGGCGAAGACCTTCAGGTAGCAGGGCTACGACTTTGTAGAAATCATCTGCAGTTACGGGCGGCTTCAGGTGCAGTAGAACGCTCGACGAAGCCGTGAATAGTAAGTAGGCAGCGCGTTCTTGGTCGCCGTATTCATCGTTCAGGTGCTCTTCTGATGACGCCAGGTTGAGCAGGCAGGCGCGAGCGGCATGGGCATGGTCGAGCGATAGGTTTGCGAACCCGCAGATGAAGCATGATGAAATGCGCAAAGGCAAGATGTCTGAGGTAAGGAAGGGCTCTGCGAGGCGGCATGCCTCGTCAGCGTTGCCGCGAAAATAGGCGGCTTCCGCCAACGCGATGGTCCGGTAGTCGTTGTCGGGCATGGCCTCGATGGCGTCATCGAGGTGCCCTGGCTCGAAAGACGAGCGGATGAGCGGCATGGGGGCATGCCATATGTTCGGCTGGGAGTTGGCCACGGCGCCTCCTCGAAATGTGCGTGTTGTCGGTTTCGCCGCTTGGGGCAGAGGGGGCAAGCCGAAGGCATGCCAGCCAAGTGGCGAAGACCCAAAAGCAAAACCATTCTTTTGTGATAATAGCGCGAATAAAAACGTAACAGATTGGATATCAGGCCAATTGTCGGTACGAGCGTGCTTTCTGTCCAGGCTGCACGTTTCGCCGCTTCTTCGCCCTTCAACCCCCCCCGTGTCATCCCGACCACGGCGCCGTATCCGTGTCCCACGCCGATTCGTGGCGTTGTATCCGTGTCCCATGCCGATCTGTGGCGCTGCATCCGTGTTCCATACCGATCCATAGCGTTGCCACGAAGCCGCCCCGAGGGTTCAAAACAGAAAATCGGCTCGTGCTGCAACTTTTTTGCGATTAGGGATTGTCCCGGATCCTTGCAATCGCAAATTGGGCCGTAAAAGCGCGGGTGGTCTGTTGCAAAGCGGCTGTTTTCGGCTTTGCGGAGGCAGAGGAGAGTCCCTAATCGCAAAAAAGTTGCAAAAGCGCTCGGATTTTTGTTTTTGCGGTAGATGGATCGCCACAGCGGGGCAGATATCGCAAAGGATGGATCGCCGCAGCGGGGCAGATTGCGCAAAGAGTTGATTCAGCGTGGGGGCGTATCCGCCCACATCCATTTTGCTGTGCTCTTTGCTTGCGAAGATGTTACAGTTTGTGTAACGGAATGCGCGCCTTTTTTGGTTGGCTCCAGCGTTGTGGGGTCGATTGTATGTGGGGTTTTAGGTGCGCATGAGAGGGGGCATCATGACTCAGGAAAAGGTAATTAGGTGGGGCGTCATCGGTTGCGGTGATGTTGTAGAAACGAAAAACGGCCCTGGCCTATATTTGGCCAACGGATCGGAACTAGTTGGTATCTGGAATCGGACGAAGCAAAAAGCGGTTGACTGGTGTGAGCGCCACGGTCATGGGCGAGCATTTGATTCGCTTGACGAGCTTCTGAGCTGCCCCGATATAGATATTGTCTACATTGCTACAACGCCTAACTGCCACAAAGAGCATGCCATTGCCGTGGCTGAGGCGGGCAAGGACTGCTATCTCGAAAAGCCTATTGCGCTTTCATGGGACGCGGCACAAGAGATAAAGGCCGCGTTCGAGAAGGCGGGCAAACGCTGCTTTGTGGCTCATTATCGTCGTGGAATGCCACGCTATCGCGAGCTTAAGCAGCTGCTTGATGCGGGCAAGATCGGTACTGTTCGCGGTGTTCAGGTTATTCGTACTCAGCGCCAAACAGCCGAAGAGATGCTTCCTGAAGCGGAGAAGCCTTGGCGCGTTCGTGCTGAAGTTTCTGGGGGCAGCCATTTCTTCGAGGGCGATGCTCATATGCTCGACCTTATTGCGTTTCTTGCGGGAACCATCACTGATTTCAGCCTGAAGGTAGATAATTGCACAGGCTTTTATCCTGGTGAAGACACGGTTGCTCTTTCGGGCGAGACCGAAAACCGCGTTATGGTTTCAGGGGTCTGGTGCTATGCCACGTATAAAGCTATCGACCGATTCCTTATCTACGGAGACAAGGGAAGCGTCGAGTTCTCTTACTACGACAACGCTGCGCCGATTCGCATCGAGGTGCTTGCCGATGGCGATGCAATAGCTCACGAAGGTGTGATGGGCGGCGTTCGCAAGGAAGCGGAGCTGGTGCAAGAAGAGCTGTGCCCGCCCGTGGAGAGCTACCCGGGAAATGGCCAGATTCAGGACATCGTCGATGTCCTACGCGGTGTGCCCGGTGCCGAATGCACAAGCACGCTCGACAACGCCATGAACACCCTTCGCATAACCTGGGCTGCTCACGAGCTGCGTGCAAAACAGCGTGGAGAAGCGCGTGAAACAGCTAGTGAATAAGGACGCTGCTTGATAGTCGTTCTGCCTGAACCCCGATTGCGCCCCTGCGCTTGAGGCAATCGTGCTGATGCATTCTGCCCGCTATTGCCACGGGTCTTTTGCGAAGAGCTGCCGACGAAGGTCTGCGCGGCGCTCTTTCACATTTGTACAATCGGTCCGCATTCGCTTGCCCATCATTTTGGCGAGCGAATGCGCGACAATATCCATCTTGCTCGGATCGGCAACGTGTTTTCGGGTAACGGAGACGCTCTTTATTCCCGATCCGAGCAGATCGTTCACGCGCGAAGCATCGCGTTCGGCCGCCTTTTCGCTCATATGGAATTCGCGGCTGTTGTACTCGAGGGCAACCTGCGATTCCTCCCAGTACAGATCGCAATGATACAGCCTATGGTTCGTGCTCAATGAACTGTGCGTTCCGATGGCGATTTCTGCGTTCATCCGAGGCATTCCCAATCCGTATCCCCCGAAGCGCACTGGCAAACCCAGGAAAAGCGCTAGGCAGGTCTCCATAGGGGAGGCCGATCCGTCCCGAACGAAGCGAATTGCTTTTCGCGCCGATGCGGGGCAGTTGTTTGGCAGGGAGGCAAGCAGTTTCAGGATTGCATCTTTTGTGGTTAGTGCGGGTCGGTTCTTGAAACCCACGTTGCGTGAAGGGTCGAGTGAATATGATCCGCACAGTTCAAAACCCAGCTTCATGAGTTCAATTTCAGTGGACCGTCTTGCCACTTGGGCAAAGCAAAGTTCGGGAGACGCCAAATACAGTTCTTCGCCCAGCATCAGGAAGCAACGCGTATTGCCTGGAAGCCCGAATTGGCGGGTGTCAATTTCTTTCGAACGACAGCGCGACTCCGCGTCAAGGATTATGAGGGTAGGTTTTGTCTGGAGTGCCGCTTCTGAAAGATGAGACGGGAGTCTGCCAATTGCACTTTTGAGCAGTTTCGCATCAGGGACGCTTTTGCTTTCGGCATAGCGCGGGTCCGCTCGAGTTCGCCTATACGCTCAAGCGTCCGAAGACATGCCAATGCTGTTTCGTATCCAAGAAAAAATGCCATACGACGATGTTATTGATGGCATCGGAAAGAGATGAGAAGGGAATGCGAAAAAGATGCGAAAGAAGCGGGCAGTGAAGATTGAAGGGGTTCAGGTGGAGCATTCGCCCGAAGGTTTGCCGCGCCCCTCCCAAGGCTTCGCGCGAAGTGCGGCAGGAAATGATTATTTTGTACTCCCGCGTAGCCTGAGGGCAACTTTCTGGCGAGATTTCGCTGAAATGTACGCTCGGGCAGCCTATTTTGGCAATATAAGCGTATTTTGTACGCTCCGAGCCGGAAAAACGCTGTCGGAGGGTACATTTCGCGAGTATCTCGCCAGGAAAGCCCGATTATCTTGCCCGAGAGTACAAAATACGCTCATTTTGCCATTCTTCGATGCTTACGGCTTTTCGTGCGGGGTGGGCGGCCGACGGGGCATCCCTGCGCGATCGGTTTGGCTGGTGGTGGGATGGGCAGGCGCTAATCGAGCGCGGTGATGCGGAAGGGCCGGTGCAGTCCGTGCGGTTGGCGATAAGGGGCAGCGTGGCGCGGTAGAGCGTCGAGGCGCTGGTCAACCGCAAGAGCTGTGGAGCGATCTGGGCTCAGCCTGGGCAATCGGTAAGTGAAAAGAAAGGGGCTCGGCATTGCCGAGCCCCTAGAGTAAGTTCTTGCTTGTAGCGTTTGTCCTAATCCATCTTGTGGTTGATGCCGTAACCGAACAGGGGCTTCGACTGAATTGCCAGGTAGATGCAGAATAACAGGCCAACAATAGCCGCTGCGAGCAGCAGGCCCATCATGGTGTACAGTGCGCCGGTTTCTCCCATGGCAGTAGTCATCGCGCCAACGATGAAGGGAAGGAAGGTTGCGCCAACACCCATGAAGGTCATGTACATTCCGGTGTTGCGACCCTTAGGGCCGGGGCAGTAGTTCTGGCGAACAACCAAGCCCGTCTGCAAAGCGCCACCAGCAGCGAAGAAGCCGAGCAGCGCGATGGCAACGTATACGATGGCGACATTGGGAACAACCAATACCAAAGCCAGGGCCAGAGCGGAGAAAGCGAAGTCGATCAACAGAACCTTCAGCGGGTTCCAACGAAGTTTGCCCATTACTACTGCCCAGAAGAACACAGCGGTAATGGAACCCACGGTGTAAATGGAGGCAAGAGCGGCGCCGCCCATTTCGTCGAGGCCAAGGTTGGCCATGCCGAATGCCTTGGTGTACTGCTGTGCGCCGTACATGATAAACATGCAGATGAAGGCCATGACCAGGGTGAATACCTGAACCAGCACGCCTGGCTTCTTGAGCATGGCGTCTTTTGCTGCCTGAATTTCAGCCTGAGCTTCGTCTATGCCGTTGTTGCCATCGGTTTTGGTGGCACGTTCGTCATCGTAGCGGAAGGGCGTAACGATGGTCATGATCAGACATGCAACGGAAAGCACGATAGGCAGATAGATGTTAACGTGCCAAATATGAGGTGCACTGAATGCTGCAACGAAGATGGGGTAGATAACGCCCATAACGGAAACGGCAGCCTTGATGCCGATAACGCCAGAGGCAGCGTATTTGGGCTCTGCTTCCTGTGCGGCGGGGTAGAGGGCTGCGTCCCAGAAGCCGGATGTTGCAACGCCAGACAAGAAGGCGGCGATGTAACAAGCGGTTGCGTCGGTTGCCAGCAGCATCATGGTGAAGCAGATGATGTAGGCAACAGCGCCTGCGACGGCGAACTTCTTACGTCCGACGCGGTCGGAGAGCTCGCCGCCAATCCATACGCTTAGCAGTTTGCCGAATCCCATGGCGGCAATCGCCATCGAAACTGCGGCGGAACCTGCAGTGGGGTCGGTGATGCCCCATTGGGTGTAGAAGTTGACTTTGTTCTGGCTCAAGATCAGTGCCTGGATGCCGTAGGTGAAATAGCACATGTACACCGTTGCCAGCGCAAAGCCGTAGTGCTTTACCTTTTCTGCTGCTGCAGACAATTCGTTCTCCTTACATTCTTTGGACATGCTGCTCGTTTGAAACGAAGACGGTATCCCCTGCAAGGAGCCTCCCTCGGGCCCACTCATGACGCCTTGGATTCGTAGAGTTCTGTTGCGCGGGTGCGCAAACGTTTGTGTATGCTACTCCTCGGTAAAAAAACCGAACATGTTCGATGCGAATGGGTAATATTCATTTTCGAATAGGAACTGATAGCCTTTAGCTATGATACGAGGAAGAGGTGAATTATTTCTCGATCTATTGGGAATCTATTCGTCTATCCCATTCAATTTCTATGGATTCATTTCTTACGAATATAGATAGGTAACGGATGGCGATGCCGTGCAGATGCCCAGTGGTGCAGGTGGTATTCTTATGCTCATCGTATAAAACGCGCGCCTTTTAGGCTTGCCCTGCGTTAAAGCGAAGCATGTATTCGAAGCAGCGCGTGCTCGTGGCAGAGTGAGTAGAGATCGTTCTTTGATGGCGGGGCTGTGATTTGCGCTGAGGGTGAAGCAACAAAGGGGAAATGGCGCGCGTGTAGAGAGAGGGCATTCGGCATGGCAATCATGCTGGGTGAATTTGTGCGGAGGGATGCTGGATGAGCTCCAAGAAAAAGAACCAGAAAACCAATCCCAATAAAAGAAAGAACGACGAAACGGCGATTATCTGCCCGTATTGCGGCGGTACTCATTTCGAGTATACGGCCGAAAAGCGTCGCGTTCCCAGCAAATGGTATGTGCATGTAATCACGGCGATCATTATTATCGGCATAGCATTTGTGATGCCATATTTCTCTATCGCGTTCGCCATTGCTTACGTTGTGCTGACATTCATGCCCCGCAAGGTTCTGGTGGGCACATGCAAAGATTGTGGTGAGGAAACGCTATTCAATCGCCCGGAGGATGGCAGCATGAAGCCGAGCTTCGATCAGCCCCATCTGTAGGATGCTTTGCGGTCCGAGCCGGGCCTTGTTTGCGGGGAGTCTTTTCGGTCTTGATCGGCTTCGTCTATGGACGTTTCGATCTGGTTCGGCCTCGTCTTTGGGCATTTCGGCCTGATCGTTTCTATTCGCAAGGGCGTTTGCGGTCCGAGTTGGCGCCATCCCAGGGGCTCTTTTGCCCTGAATCGGCCTCGTCTATAAGATCGCTTTGGTTTTGATTGGCTGCATCTGTAAAAAGATGATTGCGGCTTGAGCGACCTTCGTTTTCGAAGGGGACGATTCGGAAACGATCCAACATGGCAACAAACCTGTTGCACAACGGAAATACTTCGCAGTTACGATGAATGCGAAAACAAACGAGGGTGCCTCATTCTATTAGTGAATGGGGCACCCTCTGTGATTCATCGGAGGTGCGGTTATGGCTAAAAATGCGAAGAACGCAAGCAAGGCACAGGTCGAAGAGCTGAAGTATGTTCCCATGCGTAAGGTCGCTCGGGCTATGACGTTTGTTGCGGGCGCTTTATCCTCAGGCATCGTAGCGTTTTCCGTCGCTGAAGCGGCGTGGGCGTGGGCAGTGGTCTTCGCAGCGGTGGCAGCTGTGGCGTTCTATCTTGCTTATGCTATGACTGTCGATCTGCGCGAAGCGCACTAAATCAGCAAGACTCCGCGCTAGTTATCGGTGGGGTCAAATCCCCACATACGCACTTCGGTTTCAAGCGTGACACCGAACTGGTCCGCTACCGCCGCTTGCACGTCGCGGATAACCTGCAGGACATCGGCCGCGGTTGCGTTGCCGGTGTTCACCACGAAACCGGCATGCTTGGTGGAAACCTGGGCATCTCCAACTGAATGGCCTTGCATGCCTGCGTCCTGAATGAGCTTGCCCGCAAAATAACCTTCGGGGCGCTTGAACGTGCTGCCCGCGCTTGCCATTTCGAGAGGCTGCTTGGAAGAGCGGCGTTGGGCCAAGTCGTCCATCTTGGCGCGAATGTCTTCTTTGTTCCCTGCTGCAAGTTGAAGGGTTGCTCCCAGCACAACAAGCCCCTCATCGCTCATCATGCTGTGGCGATAACTCCAATCGGCTTTTTCTGCAGGGATTTCGCGAACCGTGCCGTCGGGGAAGAGGCAGGAAACGCTAGCCGCAACATCCTTGAACTCGCCATCGTAAGCGCCTGCGTTCATGATTGCCGCTCCACCAACAGAACCTGGGATTCCGCTGGCAAACTCGTAACCTGTAAGTCCCGCTTCGAGTGCCGCCTGCGCAACTGCTTCATTGGTGGCTCCGGCTTGTACTCGAACAACGGACTCATCGATGGAAATGTGAGCCATGCGCTCGCCGATTTCGATAACCACACCAGGCAGACCCGCATCGGAAACGAGCAAATCGCTTCCGCAGCCTACGATCCACCAGGGGGCATCTGCCTTTTCGGCGGCGTTGATGGCTGCGGTGATGTCCGAAGCATTGCTTGCTCGTACAAAGAACTGAGCGGGACCGCCGCAGCGGAACGTGGTGTGTTTGCTCATGGGCTCATTTATTAGCAGGTCGTCGCTGGCAAAGATTTGAGCAAGAGCGGTATTGAGTTCTTCGATATTCATATATGCCTACTTATCACGCTTTGTTCCGGATGTTTTGCTGCGGCTATGCAGATGCGCCTGCCTATTTGACAGCTTGGAATAACCGCAAGAGGTAAATTGGTTTTGGATTTGCGCGGCGGTTTTAGTGCGTCGTGCAAATCCTTTTAAGTGTAGCGTAATCGGACGCTGCAACGAAAACGGCGAAAGTAAGCGCTGTGCTTGTGAGGCGCCGTCAGCCGACGGGGCGGGCGCAAGAGCTTTGCGTGCCCCGCGTTGAGGGGGGCGTTGACGGGGCATCTTGCTGGGCTAGACCCGCGCTAACCTACATCGGGTGCGAAAAACCGTGCGGCTGGTGCTCAGCGCAATTTGCGACGATATCGAAACTCCACGGAGTCTGTATCACATGGAGCCTGGCAGATTCTGCATTGTTCGGGAGGCGCAGCGAAATCTGCCCTGGCGAAGATGCTGACATTGCCTTAATTGCCAATAAAACCTGCAGGGCGCTTTTCCCAGTCGGTTTTGCACTATTCACTCCACAAGAGTAAAGTGGCTTCCATATTCGCGGATGGAATGCGCCTGGGGGAGGCGCGTTAAAGGGGAAGTTCATGGAAAAATACCTATTCTGGGGCACGTTTTTCTTCGCCTATCTAATTAATGGTATTACCGGCTTCGCGGGCAATATCTTCGCAATGCCAGTGGGCATGGCCACCATTGGCCACGAAGAGTCCATCGTGGTGCTGAACTGTACCGGATTTCTTGCCAGCGTGCTTATCGCTTTCACAGGTATCAAGCATGTGGTGTGGAAAGAATTGGCGAAGATGTGCGTGATCATGGCGATTTTCATGGCCATTGGCGCGTGGATCAACACCATTGCCCCGCTGAGTATTCTTTCTAAGGTATACGGTGTTGCGGTTTTGGTTATTGCTATCCGCGGCTTGTTCTTTAACAAGAAAAATAAGCTTTTACCCGATTGGCTCCTGTACTGCATTCTTGCCATAGCCGGCCTTATTCAGGGCATGTTTGTTTCCGGCGGCTCTTTCCTGGCTATTTACGCCTTGCAGAAGATTCGGGATAAGGAAGCGTTCCGGGCAACCACCACTATGACCTGGGTGTTCCTAAACGGTGGCTATGCCCTTTATGGCATTCAGGGCGGCTCCCTTGGCGGCGATGGCTTGCTTACGTTGGCGGTGTGCATCCCCTTGCTTATTCTTTCCACCTGGTTGGGCGGTCTTATCCAGAAACGTATCAGCCAAGAACAGTTCGTGAAGTTCACCTACGTCCTGCTCACCGTAATTGGCTGCGTGCTTTTGATTAAGTAAGCGTTCGGAATGCGCGCCGCATGGCGGTGTCGGGCTGGGGTCTGGAGCGCCTCAAGCCACCCATTCCGCTGTTCAAAAGGAGGCTACGGGCCTCCTTTTTCATGCGCTGCATTGCTTCAAGCATTGAATGAAGATGCTCTTTGAGCATCTAACAGGAATGGCGTTCAGAGTGGCGTTCGCGGCTCCAGACCCCAGCCCGACACCGCCATGCGGCGCGCATTCCGAACCTAACAAAAAGCAGCTGATTGCAGTGAGTTTTCCGGGCTTCGCGAATTGTTCTTGGCCGATGCGCTTTTGTCGTAATCCCTTGGGCGCAAGAAAAGAAAGAGCTCGCATCTGCGAGCTCTTGATTAGCGGTTTGCTTTCAGGCGTGCGAAAAGGCTTGTGCTGTTTTGGCGCACCCAGCTTATGAACTCGCTTTCCGTCATGGTGAGCGTAATGTTGCCCATACGCAAGGGTGCCAACACCAGGTACATCATCTTGGTGCGGGGTCGTGCCTTCTTCAGCGCTTCGCGTGCGTGAGGGGTGGATATCATCTGCTTGATGGCGGCGCGCTTTTCTTCCTTCGAAAGCGTGCAATTGCAGTTGGTAACGTTTTCGATGCAGCCAACCAGTCGTTCTGCGTAGCGACGGGCTAAGAACTCCTCGATTTCGGGTGAATCCAAGTTCCAATACGCGTACAGCTCGTTCATCCAGCGATGCTCTTCTTCGCGCTTGTCGTACATGTCGGGACGGTACTTGGTGTTTTCGCTTTCGGCGCGGGCACGCAGGAAGTGGTAGTAGTGACCGTCCATGCAGCCCACTCGTTCAACGTCGCGCATAACATCGAGGTTGAACGGCAGGTCATCCCAAAACGTGCCAGGGAAGCGGATGCCCTTTTCCTTGATGTAGCTGCGGCGATACAGCTTGTTCCACGGTGCATACAGAAGCTGGGCATCGAAAAGTTGGCAGGCATTCGCGCGGAATTCTTCTTGCGATTCAAAGATGCGATCGGGCGCATTGCGCAGTTCGCGATAGTACTTGCCTTCATCGTCATAGTACGTGTCGATGGTGAATCCGGTAATTAGAAGGTCGAGGTCGTGCTTGGAAGCAACGCGGTACATGTCCTTCAGCATGGTGCGGTCGCACCAGTCGTCGCCGTCCATGAAGTACAGGTAATCGCCACGAGCAATTTCGATAGCGGCGTTGCGCGCTGCTGCTGCTCCTTGGTTTTCCTGGTGGATTACACGGATACGTACATCGTCATCGGCAAGCTTGTCGCACAGAACGCCACTGCCATCGGTGCTTCCATCGTCTACCAGCAGAATCTCGTAGCTGGTGCATGTTTGATTTTGCAGCGAGCCAACGGCACGACGCAGCCAGGATTCTACGTTGTAGACAGGAATAATGACGCTTATCGCGGGACTGTGTGACACGAACACCTTCTCCTGAGTCTACGGGTTTCAACTCGCTCATTCTACACAATGCAGTGGCGCCGAATGTGTTGCCTGGCGGGGAGTACAAGGTACTTCCACGTTTTGGTGGCTGCTCTTCACAAAGGCTGCAAAAGTAAGCTGCTGGCAAAGGGGAAACGGTAAGGCGCTTTAGCATTGCGAAAGAACCGATTAAACCCGGGGTTGTTTTATGTGGGCGTGGATGACGAACTCCCTCTCTTTCCGTGCTTGCGATGCCGTTAGTTGGCTGTAGTCGGGAGAATCGTCTCTTCGGTATATAATCATCATTTGGCGTGAGCGCGTTCTGCCGCGCTATCTAATAAGCTTGAGAAAGAGAGGGGGGCGCATGGACTGGCTTGAATACGGCGTTCTCTTTGCCGTTGCCGCGGTGGTTACCATTGTCTTGACCCCTCTTGCTCGTAAGCTTGCTATCAAACTTGATGCTATCGATTACCCCAGCGCCCGTCGCGTAAACATGCTTCCCATCCCGCGTATGGGTGGCGTGGCCATTTTTGGTGGCATTTTAGCGGCGCTTGCCGTTGCTGGCTTTGGCGTCTATGCCTTCGGATGGGTTGACCCCTTCGTTGACTACAATGGTATCGAGGTCAATTATTGGGGCGTTTTGCTGGGCACGGTTTTGATATTCCTCGTAGGCGCCGTCGACGATGTGGTTGACCTGAACCCCAAAGCAAAGATGCTGGGGCAGATAGTTGCCGCTTGCGTGGTTGCCTGTTCCGGCCTCCTATTTTCCAGTATCCACAATCCTTTTGGCGAAGGGTACATTGAATTTGGCTGGGTTGCCTACCCTCTAACGGTGTTTTACCTGGTGGCTTTTGCCAACGTCATCAACTTGATTGACGGCCTCGACGGCTTGGCGGCAGGTATTACGGGTATTTCTGCGATAACCATCTTGCTGTTCGCCGTGCTCACCGGGCGTTTCGATGCGGCGCTGTTCGGCGTTATCCTTGTTGGCGTGTGCGCAGGTTTCCTGAAGTCCAACTTCTTTCCTGCATCTATCTTCATGGGCGATTCAGGCGCACTGCTTCTGGGGTTTGCGCTGGGTATCATTTCCCTGTTTGCGGTAGCTCGTTCGGCTTTGTTCGTTTCCCTGCTGGTGCCCATTCTGGCTGCCGGCGTTCCTATCCTTGATACGTTTTTCGCCATTGTGCGCAGGAAGCGCGAACATCGTCCTATCGACGAAGCGGACAAGGGCCACATCCACCATCGCCTGATGCGTGCGGGGTTCAGCCAGCGTGCAACCGTACTTATTATGTGGGCGTGGACCGCGCTTCTTGCCGCCTGCGGCGTGATTATTACCTGGGCCGATAACTTGGTGCGCATCCCTATCTTCCTTGTTGCCTGCGCAGTTACGGCGTACGCCATCGTGAAACTGCGTTTGCTAGGCGATGCTTTGAGTCATCATTTCAATCCTCGTCGCAAGCCTGAGCACAGGGAGCCTCAAGAGCCTAAGCAGGACCAGTAAATCTCGAACGGCCCTGGCGCGAACTGGGCTAATGCAGCCCAAGAAAGCCCGACGCGGCATCGGTGCTGTGAAACCGACCGGCACAACCGTGAGAACGACTGGCGCGAACTGGTCAAATGGCAGCCCGAGAAATCCTGCGTGGCGTTTATGCTGCGAGAACTCCTGGCGCAACTGCGGGACGGTTGGTGAAACTGCGACTGGCGCAAACTCGGCCAAGGGCAGCCTAAGAAAGCAACTTTGGTAGCTATTTTTGGGGTGTTCCTATAGTTCCGCCAAGAGGGACTCGTCCTTTCGATGGGCGTTTTTGGCAGTGCTGGCGCAGGCCCGGCCCGGCCTGCGGCCTCCGCCGGCGGTTCTGCCCCACTTGCTCACGGTTCTGGAATCCAGGCCCAGTTCTGCGCAGCATTCCGTTATCGGCCTGCCCGTCGAGATGATGCAGTCGGCGGCCCCTCGGGGCTTGGCCGAACTGCAGGCCATGCGCCGGATGACCGCCGCCGAAGCCCATCGGCGGCTTGCCTCTGGCCGCAACGGGCACGGCAAGCGGCAGGCATTGGCAGGTGGCGGGTATCGGCGGGGCGCCGGGGTGGGCATCCCCTGGGCAAGGGCCAAGCCGTTGAAAGGCGATCCCGCGATGCAGCTGCTCGGGCAGGAGCCCCTGCTCAGGGGCAGGGCCACCGGAGGATGGCAAGATTCGTGCGCCGTGCATGATTTGGGGGCTTCGGACGGCGAAAGCGCCCCTTGGCGGCAAGATGTTCGCGCGGTGCATTCCCCAACGGCGCTCTGCGGGGCTTTTTGGACACATAGCACGCATATCTTGCCAAAATTAGCTGTATTTGAATGCATGCAGGCGATATGTTGCCACGAACCGGTGTTTTTCCCGTCCGAGGCCCCTTCGGGAATGCATCAGGGCACAATCTTGCCACGGCCGGCAGCCTGGGAACGCATCAGAGCGATACCTTGCCATGGCCGGCAGCTTGAGAACGCATCAGGCCGATATCTTGCCATAGCTATGCGCCGGATGATCGCCACCGAAGTTCATCGACGGCCCATCTCAGACTGTAATGGGTCTAAACCCCTGACGAACCGGGCAGATGAAAGAACTGCTTCCCTCGAATGTGGTGCCTATTCGATGCTCTTCAGCGCCTCGATCATGTTGATTTTCGCCAGGGTGCGGTTGGAGAGCTGCGCCACGATAAAGGCGAACAGCAGCGTGAGGCCGCATGCGTAGGCGTAGCTGATCGGATCGATAGTCACCGCAAAGTAAATGGAAGGCATTTTCAGTACATAGGTGAGCATGTGGCTGAATGCGTATCCTGCGGGGATGCCTAAAACTACGCCGATAATGGTTAGCAGTACCGTTTCCTTATTCACATAGTGGTTAACTTCGCGCTTGCGGAAGCCCAGCACCTTGATGGTTGCCAGTTCGCGCGTGCGTTCGGATATGTTGGTTGCGGAAAGCGTGAACAGCACCACGAATGCCAATGCCGCTGCCAGGAAGACGATAACGTACACAATGGTGTTGATCAGGTCGAACGACTTTGAGAATTCCTCGTTCATCTGCTGAGTGCTGGAAACGGAAAGGAATTCGCTGCGTTCAGCCAGGCTGTCGGCGAATGCCTCTTTTTCAGTGTCGTTGCCTGAAAGCGCAAGATAGAAGCCGTTGGGCTGAACTTCTTCGTCGAACAGCTGCTCATAGGCGCTTTGCGTAAGATAGGCAGCATTGCCCAAGTAGTTGTCTGCAACTTGGGTTATGGGCACGGTTGCTTCGTCGAGTGCGCTGGTTTTCACGGTGATTTCGTCGTTCGCGTCTACTCCTAAAAGGTCGGCAGCGTTTCGCGTGAGAATCATGCCGTTGTCGGAAAGAGGCAGTGCCTCTTCACCGCTTTTAAGTGAAACGTAGGGAGAAAGATCAGCGCCATCGGGGAGCACGAACAGCTGCAGCGACTCGTCGTCGCCGTTGGAGGTGAGGGTCACCGAATCGACGGCAACTTCTTGGATAGAGGAAACTTCCTCGCTTCCCTCAAGCAACCCTTCGCATTCTTTGAAGTTGCTGGGGTTGGTGATGGCCAAGGCATCGTAGCGATAAATGTCGCCGTATTGCATCGGGGAAAGGGCATGCACGGAATCCTTGATGGCAAATCCGCAGATAAGCAAAGCCATGCATCCCATGATTCCGAATACCGTCATGAAGAAGCGCTTCTTGTAGCGAAGCAAGTTGCGCGCCGTTACCTTATCCAGGAATGCCAAACGCTTCCAGATTAAGGGGATTCGCTCAAGTAGGATGCGCGAGCCGGAACGGGGTGCTTTCGGGCGCATGAGCGTGGCAGGCGTTTGCGCAAGCTCGGCGCGGCAGGCGAATACTGCAGCCCCAACAATTCCCGCAATGAAGAACAGCATGCTGCCCACGCCATAGAACGTATCGAATGAAAGTAAATACGTGGGCAGGAGATACATTATCTGGAACACGGTGAACAGGAATGCGGGGAAGAGCACGAACCCGCAGAATTCGCCCACGGCGCTGCCCAGGAGGCATGCCAAAAGCGCGTACGTCAGGTACTTACCTAGGATGGTGCGGCTGCGGTACCCCAACGACTTGTAGGTGCCGATAAGCCCGCGTTCCTCTTCAACCAAACGAGTGATGGTGGTAAGCGCGATGAGTACGGCAACCACGATGAACACCACAGGGAACACGAACCCAATGGCTTCAATGGAAGAAGCATCCGATTCGACACTGGCATAGCCCGCATTTGATTCGCGTGTCTGCACGTACCAGCGTCCTTGCTCGATTTCGTCCACTTCGGCTCGCGCGTCTTCGAATTTTGCGTGGGCCTCAGCTTTGCTGTCCTCGAATTGGGTGCGCTGTTCGTCGAGTTCCGCCTGTCCTTCTGCAAGCTCAGTTTCAGCGGCGGAGAGCTGCTCTTTACCTGATTTCAGCTGCTGCTTTCCTGCGTAAAGCTGTTCCCATCCCTGTGCGATGGCTTTCTTGCCTGCTGAAACCTGCGCTGCCTGGGCGTCAAGTTCCTGCTTCGAGGCGGAAAGTTGCTTTTCCTGGGCGTCAAGCTGGGCAAGCGTTTGCGCGCGCTGCGCTTCAATTCCCGCAAGTTGGGCCGAAGCTTCCTCTTCGCTTATCATACCGGCAGCCAAAGCGGCATTGACCTGCGCTGCGGCATCGTCGCAAGCGGCATTTGCCTGGGTTCGGCCTTGGTCGATCTGAGCTTGCGCGCTCGAGATTGCAGCATAGCCGTCTTCGATCTGCTTCGAGGCGCTTGCCAGCTGATTTTCTTGCTGTCGAAGCTCGGCTTCCGATTGTGCCAGGGTGCTTTCACTGTTGCGCAAAGTGCGCTTGTTCGCGGCAATCTCCCGTTTGCCTGAATCAAGTGTGCTTTGCGCGTTGTCGATTTTCCGCTGTGCATCGGAAAGCTCTTCGTTTACCTCGGCTTCCGCTTCGGCGATTTCATCGAGCGCATCCTGGCGGATCTGCTGAGTCCGTGCCTCTTCGCGCTGTTTCTTGATCCCCTCTATCTGGGTGGTGAGGCTGTCGAGCAACGACGAGTATTCAGGGGAAAAGCTTTTTGCCCCCGCGCTGTTTTCGGCTTTCACGTATATAGCGGTGAACACATCGGCGGTTACGGCATCGGGTGTTACGAAAAACGAGTAGTCGGGCGATGCGCTGGCTCGTATGGCGATGGAGCCATTGGGATTGGTGAGTTCGGTTGGGTCGATCACGCTAGCGGTGATGGTGTACTGGGTACGCTCGAACACCTCGTTGTCGTTGTCTTCGAGCATTACGGTATCACCGAGCGAAAGCCCCGAGTCGGTAAGGTAGTTTTCCGTTACGGCAACTTCATGCTCGTTTGTGGGCAGGGCACCATCGAGAACCTTGGGCAGGTTGAATCCTTCGCCTGAAAGCGCCTTTACTCCTACGCTTGCGCGTTTTTGCCCAAGCGGTGTATACGTTTCTTCTTCCCAAGCTCCTTCTGCGGCGGCAACGCCTTCGAGCGAGGAAACGGCCAGAACGTCATCTTCGGTCAGCCCCAGAGTTGATTGCACGCATACATCGTAGAGACCTTGCTCGCTGAAGAAGGCGTCGGCGGAATTACGCAGATCAACGCAGGATGCGCGCAAGCCGCACACCATGGTTACGCCCAATGCGCAAATGACCAGGATGGAAATAAAGCGCTTCTTGCTGTTGGCAATAGTGCGGAAGGTGTCTTTTGAAAATGCCCGTGCCATGATTGGCTACCATTCGATTTCGGCAATAGGCGTGGGGTGTGCGTTTGTTTCGATGCTGGTTACCCGTCCGCTGTTCATGCGGATAACGCGGTCGGCCATGGGGGCAAGGGCGGCGTTGTGAGTGATAACCAGTGCGGTAATGTGCGAAGAGCGGCAGGTGTCTTGCAGCAGCTGAAGAATCTGTTTGCCGGTGCGGTAATCAAGGGCACCGGTGGGTTCGTCGCATAAGAGGAGTTTGGGGTTCTTCGCGAGTGCTCGAGCGATGGCAACGCGCTGCTGCTCGCCGCCGGAAAGCTGAGCGGGGAAGTTGTTGAGGCGCTTTTCCAAGCCAACGCGACAGAGCGTTTCAGCTGCATCGAGGGAGTCAGGGCAGATTTGCGAAGCAAGCTCGACATTTTCAAGTGCTGTGAGGTTGGGAACCAGATTGTAGAACTGGAAGACGAATCCTACTGCGGCGCGGCGGTATTCCACCAGCTGCGATTCGCTGCTTTGAGCGATATCCTGTCCGTCGATGAGCACGCTGCCGCCTGTAGCGCTGTCCATGCCGCCCAAAATGTTCAGAGCGGTGGTTTTCCCGGCTCCCGAGGCGCCAAGAATTACAGCGAGTTCGCCCTTTTCGACAGAAAAAGACGCGCCGTCGAGAGCCCTGATCTCCGCTGCGCCCGACCCGTACCGTTTAACAACGTTGTTGAATTCGATGTACGACATGTCGGCCCCTCGCTTTACTGCGTACGAAACGGTGCTCCGGGTGGGTTTCGCAATAGAGCTTAGCTTGCAAAACCGTGTAGCGTGAAGCACCTTCTGCTTTATTCAGTATACGGGAAACCGCCAGGTCTGTGCCGCTTCTGATTCCGCATGGATCGAGTTGGATCAAAAAGACGCCTTCCTTTTCTCGCGGTTGAGAAAAGGAAGGCGTTCAAGAGGCCAAAGCGTTACTTCGGGCTATGTTGGAGCTACCTGGATGGGGATGGCGGGCACAAGGGCTAATCGATGGAAATGAGGCGTTTGCGATCTTCGGGCTTGGGCAGTTCCTTCTTGGGTACGTTGATGCTCAAGATGCCGTTTTCGAACTTAGCGGAAATGTCGTCTTCTGAAACGTCATCGCCGACATAGAAGCTGCGGCGGCATGAACCAACGAAGCGCTCCTTACGAAGGAAGGTGCCGTTCTCGTCTTTGTCTTCTTTCTCCTCATTGGTGGAAGCGTTGATGGTGAGGTAGCCATCGTTTAGCTCGATTTGGACGTTTTCCTTATCGAACCCAGGCAGGTCGATGTCGAGTTCGTAGGCTTTGTCGGTTTCCTTGACGTCGGTCTTCATCAGAGAGGCGTTTGCCTTGGGTGCTGGCTCGGTTCCGAAAAATCCGAAATCGAATGGGTCGCTCATAAAGTCATTGAAAAAGTTCCTACGTGCCAACATGCTTATCATCTTCTTCCTTTGCCATGCAAAGGGATTGTTGGCTTGCTGATTCCCTTGCGTGGCTGTTGTTTCTTTTGACAACTGAAATATTACGCGCTTCTTGGCACTCGAATGCCGAGAGTGCTAATTAGGTACCGTTCTGTAACCTTTTATAAGATTATCTAAGTGTCTCGTTGATAGATATTTCAATGCCCAAGGAGGCGAGTATCGAAGCTCGCGTTTGAGAAACTGGGCAAAAGGATTTGATTTGTTTATCGCTCTGGGCGTGTTTGAAACTACACGATTAATTTTTAGCCAATTGGGTGTCAATAACGGGTGCTCGCTTGCTATTATGCGCTCATGCAAAATCGTCAGACATCTTCTTCGCGAAGCGGGAGCCAGTACCGATAAGAACGATCTTCCCGATCGGGCAGCCGCACGGATCGTTCCAAGAGCACGCGCTCAAATGAAGCGCGTGCTGGTTCTGTGCGCTCCTCGAGCCGTTCTGGTGGTCGAGACGAATCTGCCCGTGGGTGCGGCTCACGTGATCATGAAGAACGTGATTTCCGCGATCGCGACATGCGCGGTGCTCGCTCTGAACGTCAGATGCGCGGCGAAAGGCATGGACACGAATCTGCTCGCGCCAAGCATGATGTGCGCAGTGAGCAGCGTGGGCGCGAATCTGCTTGTACGGCACGCAGCTATTCCGAAGGCGGAAACCGTACCAGTCGCAATTCCGACGATTTCTCTTCTCGTCGTGGCGGCAGCACGCGCGAGCGCGAAGCGCATGTGGGCTCGGGCAATCGTGGCTTCAGCCCTCGCAAAGGTCAGGGCCTCAACTCATCGTGGATGGCCGATCGTGCCGCTTCGTCCTCTTTGCCTCTCGCCACGCTTGCGCCTGTCTTGTGCATAGTCGTTGTAGTGCTGCTTGCCATTTTCCTGGTGACCAGCATCGGCTCTTGCGTTTCTTCTGCTGATAATTCCTCGCAAGGCGATGCTTCGCAGGCCGACCAAATGGAAATCAGTTACACGCCCTCTGTTCAAGCCATCGACGGCCTATCGGACCCGGGAACCAGCGTCCAGGGCATTTCCCTTGCCGATTCGAATGCGAACTATGTGCCTCAATTAAGTGAAGAGGGCGCCGCGCAGGTGCAGGATGCCATTTCTGCCATTGCTGCGAACAGCAAGTCTGTTGGTTTTGCCTTTATCGACCTGCAAACTGGCAGCGGATACGTCTATAACCTCGATCAACGCGTATACGGTGCCTCTTCGTTCAAAGGCCATGTGCTGATCTATGGATGCCAGCAGGCGCTTGAAACGGGCAGGACAAGTGTTGCGCGGGTGAACTCCAGCGCGCAAGATGCCATTATAAATTCCGACAATACCTCGTACTACCGCATGCGCAGCGTGTTTGAAAGCTCGGCTTCCGAATCGCTTTCTGCGTGGCTTTCTTCTATGAATATCTCTACTACGCTTGCCAACGACACGTCTTTTCCCCACTACTCGGCTCGTGAATCGCTGAAGTTGTGGATGAACACTTTTCTCTATTTGAACTCGCCTGATTCCAATAAGGAAATCACCGAGTGGGTAAAAAAGATGTTTTCCGGTACTGCGGTTTCGATGGTTCGCAGCGGCGTGGACCCAAGCTCCAACCCGGTAAGCCGTGAAAAGATGGAAAGCGTTGCCCAGGAGCTTCTTGGCGTATTGTGCGCTGGTAAGAAAACGGCAGAAGTCGGTGAAGCCAAGAAGACGAATGCGGATTCAGACAACGATTCGGTAACGGTGTACGACAAGGCCGGCTGGATCAACGGGTCGAGCGATGACTCCGTATGCGATGCCGGCATCATCGAAGAAGATGGCAAATACTACCTTATTACGATCATGACGAACCTTGCCGATGGCGAAACCAGCCGTGCTGAGGTTAGCGACCTTGCTGCTGCATTGTGGGATCAGCGTTCAACGCTTGCCCCCGAGCAAGGATACAAGTTGGCCTAAAGCAGAGTTGGGCGAGGCTTGTTCCTCTAGATAATCTGCCTGCCCGAAAATCCTGCAGAAAACGTGAAGATTTCTGCAAAGGCCCAAATCGGTTCGTTGCGATGATTGACGAAGGATGCGAATGCAGTATAAACTGCAAAAGTTCGCTTTCAAAAGCCCCGTACATGCTTGCGATTCGAACTCTTTTCCGCCTGGGAAACGTCCCTGCGCCGGCCAAGCTGGTCCAGAGCTTTTCGGTAGCACCGTTTTTGCGGGAAGGAAAGAGATGCGGAGTAGGATCCCGCGCCTCGGGTTGGCAGCAACTTTTGAAAAACGACACTTGTTACTTTATTGGAGGAACACTGTGAAGACCTATTACGCAAAGCCCAACGAAGTTGAGCGCGAATGGCTTCTCATCGACGCTGAGGACCAGGTTCTTGGTCGCGTCGCTTCGAAGGCCGCTCACATTCTCAAGGGTAAGCACAAGCCCACCTACACGCCTCACGTTGACACTGGCGACTTCGTCGTAATCATCAACGCTGACAAGATCAAGATCTCTGGCGTTAAGGCTACCAGCAAGGAATACTATCGTCACAGCGGTTATCCCGGCGGCCTGAAGTGCGAAACCTTCCAGGAGGCCATGCAGAAGCATCCCGAGCGTGTTATCGAGCACGCAGTAAAGGGCATGCTCCCCAAGAACACGCTCGGTCGTGCAATGGGCATGAAGCTCAAGGTTTACGCTGGCGCAGAGCATCCGCATGCAGCGCAGCAGCCCCGCGAGATCAAGATGGAGGATAACTAATGGCAGGCGAAGCAATGTATTACGGCACCGGCCGTCGCAAGAACGCTGTTGCTCGCGTTCGCATCGTTCCCGGTACTGGCAAGGTAACCGTTAACGGTCGCGAGGGTGTTGAGTTCTTCGGCCGTCAGGCTCTTCTCGACTACGCAACCACTCCGTTCGTTGTAACCGACACGCAGGGTCACTTCGACGTAATCGCTCGCTGCAATGGCGGCGGCGTTTCCGGCCAGGCTGGCGCTCTGCGCCACGGCATCGCTCGCGCTCTTCTCGAGGCTGGCGACTACCGTGCAGACCTGAAGAAGGCTGGCTACCTCACGCGCGACTCCCGTATGGTTGAGCGCAAGAAGTACGGCCTGAAGAAGGCTCGTAAGCGTCCGCAGTTCTCGAAGCGCTAAGCGTTACGTTACCTACGCGATGTATTGGAGGGCTCCCATTCGGGAGCCTTCTTTTTTTGTTTTGACCGTTGTGCGGAAATCAACTTGCGGAAGGGCGTGGCCACGAATGCCACGATACGGTCATGTCGCCGTTCTATGTTGCCCCGATCAACTTGCGTGCATTTGCTCCTACGATTGATGTTGGCTTGGCCCCTGGCGGGGAGCGGAGGGCGAGCGGTCTTTCTGGCGAGCGGTTATTCTGGTGCGCCACCCTTTGGAAGGGTGGCTAGTGATTGATTTCGGCTATGCTTTCAGGCATCTGCTTCTTAGCCACTGCTGCTTATTGACAATGAAACGCATTCGAATTGCTCAAATGGCAAAAAGCCAGTTCGGAGCTATGTATTGAAATACGCAATAATGCCGTGGAAAAAACAGAGCATTATAATGGCTTTTTTCATGAAAAAATAGCGTTTATGGAGGAAATATGGCGGTAACGCCCATCAATATTAGTGAAATGGGTAATTATTTCAAATGAACGCGTTTTGAACATGATCATAACCCGTTCATGCGCCAAAACAGCCAAAAGCCCTGTCTGAAGCCTTGCAATCCCTTCTGGCGGTCGTAATATGAACCCGCAATTTGAGTTCAGCGCAAAGCGGATTTCGGTTGCTGAACAATGGTTTTAATTTCGGTTTCATGTAAACCGGGTACGTCCAGGAGGATTGATCATCTATGGCATATGTAGTAGCTATTTCCGCATTCTTTGTTGTTGCAGCGTTCGGCATGTTCATTAAGTACGATTGCGGCAACGGTGCTCAGCTTGAGGCTATGGCCTCCGAGGCTCGCGCTCAGAAGCAGGCTCAGTTCGCAGTTGAGTCTCGCAACGTGTACCTGCGTCAGTTCGACGAGGCTGCAGCTAGTTTCGCTAAGTAGTCGTTTGGCGCTGAGTTTTTCAATAACCAAACAAGCTTGAAAAGGTCCCGTAAGGGACCTTTCTTTGTTTGCGCGCAATGAGCGAATTGTACTCAGTTGCGAACGAGCGGCTCGTTTCGGTAGGACTTTGACGGCGAGCGGTGCAGAGTTAGTAAAAGCCAAAAGTATGTATGGCATGCGTAGGGGAAGGGTGTTACTCTTATGCGCCATGACTATTTCGAAGAACATACGAGGTTTCTGCTTTGCGCTGCTTGGGGGCATCAGTTGGGGCTTCTCCGGCGCCTGTGCACAGTACCTTTTTCACCATTACAATGTTGATCCGCTTTGGGTGTCCTCGGTTCGTATGCTATGTGCCGGCATCGTGTTGTGCGCATTCGCCCTTGCAATAGCGCGCGGTCCTTTTCTTGCTATGTGGCGCAATCGAAATACGGTGGCGTCGCTTGTGGTCTTCTCGGTGTTTGGTCTGGCAGCATGCCAGATTACCTATCTGCTCGCAATCCAGAATTCTAATGCCGGCACGGCAACGGTGATTCAGTACATTGCCCCCGTTCTTGTTGTGCTGTATTTATGCTTAAGGAGCCATCGCCGTCCCCTTAAGCGTGAGGTTTTGGCGATTGCGCTTGTGATAACGGGCACGTTCCTCGTTGCCACGCATGGTAACCCCGGCTCGCTAGCGCTAACTCCAGCAGGCTTGTTCTGGTCGCTGGTTTCGGCCGTTACGTATGCCATGTACACCCTTATCCCTCGCAGGTTGATGCTTCACTACGGAAGCGTCCCTGTTGTCGCTGGTGCGCTTCTTATTGGCGGTATTATTTTCTCTGCGGCTCTTCAATCGTGGACAGTAGATCCCGGGTTTGATTTTTCGGGCTGGCTGCTCCTGTTCTTTGGCTTGGTGCTGTTTGGCACCATCATTGGTTTCACCTTGTACTTCCAGGCGGTTAAAGACATTGGCGCAACGAAAACGGGCATTGTCGCCAGCATCGAAACGGTTTCGGCAACCTTGTTCGCGGTATTGTGGCTGGGAACCTCGTTTTCCTGGATCGACATTGTCGGCTTTGTGTTCATCATGGCTACCGTGTTTGTTCTTGCGAAGCATCCTGGTGACGGTGACATTAAAGCCGAAAACTAGACCATTTCGTTATTCGCGCAATTGACGGCTTTCATGCGCGGCTAAGGTAACTGGCTGTTAGGGTTTGACACCTGGTGGAGCATGAAAGTAGGTGTCCTTTTCGGTAAGTGATACGAACGGCAATCTATGTCCGTAGATGCTTATTAGCAATGTAAATGAAACATGTATATATCAAATATTTCTAATAAGAGAATTGCGCAACAGTGCGCAATAATGAATTCAGCAAGTTACTGCTCTTGCTTGGGGAAGCAAGAGCGTGGCTCCCGTTCGAACGTGCTGGGGGGCACGTAGTAATGGGAAGGTGAACGCCAATGGGGATCGGAGTTCACCAAATGGCAATCTTGCAGGGGAGTGAGGTTGCTTATGTGGAGAGGGCGCTCGTAAGGGCGCCCGCTGCATTTCTAGGATTTGAGGCCCACAAGGAGGGGCATCATCTTCGCTCATGCAAGCCAGGCATACGCCTGGCTTTTTGTTTTGCTGCACATACTGCAACTGCCCCACGGTGCCATCCGGAAACTATTCCAAGGGCCCAGAAACAAAAAATCGGGTCAGGATGCAACTTTTTTTCGATTGCGGATTGCCGGGTGACGAAAAAACGCAGATCGTGGCCTAAAAATGCAGTAAAAAGCTGCAAAACGGCCCTTTTTCCGCTTTGCGGGAATGGAAGAGAGTCCCTAATCGAAAAAAAGTTGCAGAAACGTCAGGATTTTTGTTTTTGCGATGGGCGGCGATTGCCGTAACGTGGCAACCTCGCGAAAAATACGCGGAGTCGGCAGCGATGGCAACGGCAATGGTTCAGGCCGAGGAGCAAACCCCGATCTGACGGGTAAACCTGAGCCTGACGGCGGTATGGTTCCAGATTTGCGGTGGTCGCGTTGGTGGAGGGGCGAGCCTGGGGCATGCGAGTTGCATCAAAGAGCAGACTTCCAATTTCGAAGAGTGGCTTTTTGCGTCTGTAAAACTGCCTAGTGCATAAGGCGTGCGGGAGCGAACTGCTGTTTTGCGCGTGGTTCATGATTTCTTGGATGGTTTATTTCCCTATTACGTTCATCCAGCGAATGGTTAACGTTGAAAACGTGTTCCAAATTGAACGTGTTCGATGCTCTTTACATGGGGTTTTGCTGCTATGATCGTTTTACATGCACGAATGCGCAGCTTGGCTTATGCCGAGCAGCTCGTATTCTGCAGAGGAGGGGGAAATGAGAGTTGAAGATTTACGCTACTTTGAGCATCTTGCCGAAGTGCTCAACTATACACGCGCATCAAAAGATCTAGACATTTCGCAGCCAACGCTTTCTTTGGCAATCAAACGCCTTGAAGAAGAATGGGGCGTGCAGCTTTTCTCGCGCAATCGTTCTACCGTTGAGCTTACCGATATTGGGCGGGATATCTCAGATTGCGTTACCGGCGCTCTGCGCAGCCTCGACAGGGCGCGTGTGCTTGCCGAAGAATCTCTTGGCACAGAAAACGCCACGATCAATCTCGGAACCATCTATGCTATGCAGGGCAAGTTCTGGTCGCAGGCGCTGTTCGAATTTCGAGAAAAGAGCCCATTCGATCCGCATATCACGGTTACACAGGCCTATTCGCGCGAACTGCTTCGTAGATTGCGCACAGGGCAGCTTGACGTTGCTTTCGCCAGCCGCATAGAGGACACACCCGACTTGCGTTACAACCTCTGCTGGTCCCAGCCGTTGGTTCTGGGTGTCAACAAAAAGCACCCATTGGCAAAAAAGAAAGAGGTTTCGCTGGCGGAACTGAAGGGGCAGGAAATACTTTCCTACGATCCCGCTTCCCCTGTTTACCAGGAAATCGTCGACTTGATTGAGGGCTACGACCTTAACGTACAGTTCTCTTACGATGATGAGATTACGCTTTCTTCGTTGGTTGCCGGCAACGAGTCGAAGACCGCTCTGTTCTGCTATTCGTTGATGATCAACGCATTTGATGATGTGGTGTGCATCCCTGTGCGCGAGGCGCCGATTGACTTTCACAAAACCTATGTGGTTAGCCGTGATGAGGGTCGTCAGCCGAAAGTCGTTCAAGAATTCATCGATTTTATGAGTGCTCACCGTTTCCCTCGATTGTTGAGTTAATATAGAACACGTTCAAAACGTGTTCTAAAACGTGTTCGTTATTCAGGAATGGGAATACCTGAATCAGCGGCAGTGCGTTTCCTGAACACCGTCGAGGGGATGTGTTCATGATGCAAAAGGGACAGCATGATCAAAACAAAGTAAACGTAGCGTATTCGTACGCTAGCGAACAGGGACTGCAGCAGAAGGCAACGGCTCCGAATCCGCCTGCGGAAGCACAGTTGGCCGATCCTCTTTCTTTTGCGGCAAAGGCTCGTTGGTTTGCGCTCGGTTTGCTTGGCGGAATCTTTGCCATGATCGTTAAGCTCGCTCTTCCTACCAAGATGAGCTTTGAGCAGCGTAAGCAGTCCGAATGGGCTGTTTGGGCAGGCTTCGCAGTCAACACCTTCCTTTTGGTTGTTCTCATTAACACGGGCTGCGTGGATATGCTTATTGCAGGCCTGTCGGGTACCGCGGCGGCTCCTGCATATGTTTCCCCTGCATTTGGCTAGGCGCAAATCAAGCACAATAAACTTCATGGATGGCCAAACGGCCCAAGCGCAATGCTTGGGCCGTTTTTTGTGGTGCCTGTCTGGTTTTCGTTGGCGGATGCGGGGCCGTACTCAATTGTTTGGGAATACGCCGAATCCGTCGGGCTCCATTGTTTTTGGCCGTTTACCGCCACCACCTTCCGCTTGCGTGGGAAATTACGCTCAAACAACGTCCCGATGAGTGAAACAAACCCGTTTCGCGAGCGAAAACTGATCGAAACAAATGCTGATTAGGGTTGAGAGGTACCGAAAAGGCGGCGGTGGTTATGGCAAAATAACCAAAAGCCGTTAAGCAGTCGCATAAGCGTCAATACCTAAAAGGAGAAAAGATGGCCCACGTTTCTGAAATCTACGGATCGATGGTGTTCAACGAGCACGTCATGAAGGAACGCCTTCCCTCCGCAACCTACAAGAGCCTTACCAAAACCATCAAGGAAGGTAAGCCTCTCGATATCGAAGTTGCGAATGTCGTTGCTCACGCCATGAAGGAATGGGCTATCGAGCACGGTGCTACCCATTACACGCATTGGTTCCAGCCCCTTTCAGGCATCACCTCTGAAAAGCATGACAGCTTCCTGAACCCCGTAGGTGACGGCACCGCTATCATGACCTTCAGCGGCAAGGAGCTTATCCAGGGCGAGCCCGATGCATCGAGCTTCCCCTCCGGCGGCTTGCGTGCCACGTTCGAGGCTCGCGGCTACACCGCATGGGATCCTACCAGCTATGCGTTCATCAAGGATGAAGTGCTGTGCATCCCCACCGCGTTCTGCTCCTACACCGGTGAAGCGCTCGACAAGAAAACCCCGCTCCTTCGTTCCATGAGCGCTGTAAACGAGCAGGCTCAGCGTGTTCTGAAGTTCTTTGGCGAAGACGGCCATCGTGTTGTTTCTACCGTTGGCGCAGAGCAGGAGTACTTCCTGATTTCCGAGAAGGACTATGTAAAGCGTCAGGACCTCGTTATGACGGGCCGTACCTTGTTCGGCGCTGCTCCGCTTAAGGGCCAGGAACTGGAAGAGCATTACTTTGGTGCTATCCGTCCTACCGTCAACGAATTCATGAAGGAAGTCGATGACGATCTGTGGGCACTGGGTGTTTCCGCAAAAACCAAGCACAACGAGGTTGCCCCTGCGCAGCACGAGCTTGCCCCGCTGTTCACCAACTCGAATCGTGCAATCGACGAAAACCTGCTTACCATGGAAAAGATGCGTCTCGATGCATCCCATCATGGCCTGGTTTGCCTGCAGCACGAAAAGCCTTTCGAAGGCATCAACGGTTCCGGCAAGCACAACAACTGGTCTCTTTCCTACGACAAGGTCAACCTGCTTGATCCCGGCGACGATCCGATGGACAACCTGCGCTTCCTCGTATTCCTTGCTTGCGTAATCGAGTCGGTTGACGAATACCAGGAGCTGCTGCGCATGTCGGTTGCCTCTGCTGGCAACGATCATCGCCTGGGCGCAAACGAGGCACCTCCGGCTATCATCTCCATCTTCTTGGGCAGCGAGCTGGGCGCTATTGTAGATGCCCTTATCTCTGGCGATGAATACCATTCCGCCGATGCAATCGCAATGGACTTGGGTGTTGCTGTTCTTCCGAAGTTCATGAAAGACAACACCGACCGCAACCGCACCAGCCCCTTCGCGTTCACGGGCAACAAGTTCGAGTTCCGCATGCCCGGCTCTTCGGTAAACCTCTCCGACTGCAACATGATCTTGAACACCGCAATGGCAAAGAGCCTGAAGGGCTTCGCCGATGCGCTTGATGGTGCCGAAGGCGCCGACTTTGAAAAGAAGGCCATCGCTTACATCAAGAAGACGCTCACCGATCACCAGCGCATCATCTTCAACGGCAACGGCTATTCCGAGGAATGGGAGAAGGAAGCAGAAAAGCGTGGCCTTGCAAACCATCGCAATACCGCCGAGGCTCTGCCCTGCTTCGTAGACCAGAAGTCTCTCGATCTGTTTGACGAATTCAACGTTCTTACCGAGCCTGAGGTACGTAGCCGTTACGAGGTAAAGCTCGACAAGTACAACAAGCTTCTGAACATCGAGGCACGCACCATGATCCGCATGGTACGTCGTACGTACCTGCCCGCTATCACCGATTACATGGCTGATCTGGCAAGCGATATCACCACGGTGAAGGCTGCTATCTCTGGCGCCGATATGACCGAGACCGAAAGCGTTCTCGAAGTTATCGTTACAGGCGTTGACAAGGCGGCAAAGGCAACCCGTGAGCTGATCAAGGTTCACAATGCCGCTGAGGCCATCGAGGCACCTCAGGAGCAGGCAAATGCCTACGCTAACGAGGTAATTCCTGCCATGGATACCCTTCGCACCGAGATCGATGCCCTTGAATGCGTGGTAGAACGCGATTACTGGCCCGTCCCCACCTACAACGACATCCTCTTCTACGCATAATGATTGAGCTGGGAGTATAGGGACAGGCCCCTTATTCCTACTTTGCGAAGAGAGCCCCGCTTGCTAAGCATTATGCAAGCGGGGCTTTTTGCGCTATGCCAAACTGGGAAAAGGGGACCTGCCCTATACTCCCGGTTTTCGAGGTAGGGCGGCTTAGGCTCTTGCGTCCCGTCAGTTGCGGAGCGTTACCAACTTGCAACGATCTTTCCCGATAATTGACATGTGCGGCGTATCTTTCGTGGAGTGCTGTTCGGGCTTGCTGCGGCTGGCTAAGATGGGAGCGAAACCGTTTCCGACCACGAAGGGTTTGAAAGCATGGCAAGCGAAAAAGCGCCTGGCAAGCAGTTGGCAAAATCGACGGAGCAGTATCAGCTGTTCGAACAGGCAAGCAGGCCACTATTCAAAAAATACGAGGCGGCCATTCGCGAAATGCGTACCCGTTTCGAGATCCTTGACGCCGATCTGGAATATCGTTTAAGCCGTAACCCGATCCATCACATTGAATCGCGCATAAAAGCGCCTAAAAGCGTCTATGACAAGCTGTATCGTTACGGTGTGCCGGTAACACTGAAATCCATGGAGGAAAACATCCTGGACATTGCGGGCATGCGCGTAATCGTTTCCTACATTGACGATGTAAGCGCTCTGCTGAAGGTTCTCTCCCTTCAGGACGATTTGCAGATCGTGAAGGTAAAGGACTACATCACCCATCCGAAGCCAAATGGATATCGCAGCCTTCATATCATCGTGAAGGTGCCGGTCTATTTCCTTGACCGGAAACAATATGTGCCTGTTGAAATTCAGCTGCGCACCATAGCGATGGACTTTTGGGCATCGCTTGAGCATACGTTGAAGTACAAGCAGGATGCCAAGGTTGAAGGCATCGATATGTTCGACGAGTTGAAAGACTGTTCCGATATTATCCAAGACGTCGAACGCCGTATGCAGATCCTGATGCATGCCGTGCAAACGTCCGATGTCGAAGAGGCTGCCAGCAGACGACGCGCCCAGATTGAAGAGCAGGAAAAGGTCGTTGCGGGCGTTGCCGATGCGGCATTGGAAAAGCCTGAGCGTGCTATATCCTCTAGCACCAAGACGGTAACCGAGGCTGCGGTGCAGCGAGCGATTTCCGATGCCGCGGCCGTCCGTGAGAAAACGGAATAGCGAACGAGTCGAAACGTGGTTCTGTGGGCTGTGGCGCATGTGTGTTATGTCGCCGCAAGCTGGGATACATGCGCGCTGCGCCACCTCAGGTTGGTGCGCTGTCGTTGATTTGCGCCATAAGGGCGGTCTTGTTTGGTTGCGGCCCTTGAAGGTTGAGGTGATGGGGGCTGTGGAAGCTGCAGGCCCTTAGCGGCGGCTCCTTTGTGGGGAGGGCTACCTTTTACGGAGCAGGAGGCCCCAGTTGCTGCCTTTTTGTGCGGAACTACATCACTCTACTTAGTTGGAGTAGAATAGAAAACCGAAAAAGTTCCCAGCGGGGCGTGCTTACGCGTCCTGGGCTTTGGGGGAAGAAGAACCGCGAAAGGAAGAACAAATGGCTGACGTGCAACCTGTTAAGTACATCTGGAAGAACGGCGAAATGGTGCCGTGGGAGCAGGCAACGACGCACGTTCTGACCCATGCCCTTCATTACGGTTCTGGCGTGTTCGAAGGTATCCGTTGCTACCACAACGAAGAAACGGATGAAACAGTTATCTTCCGCCTTCGCGACCACATGGAGCGTTTGCAGCGCAGCTCCAAGATTGCCATGATGGACCTTCCCTACAGCGTAGACGAGCTGTGCGAAGCAACCGTTGAGCTTATCAAGAAGAACGAATTGACGTCTTGCTACATTCGTCCTCTTGCATACTATGGCTATGGCCAGATGGGCGTAGACCCGACGGGTGCTCCCGTGGACGTTATCATCGCGGTATGGCCTTGGGGCGCTTACATGGGCGAAGATGCCCTTAAGAACGGCATCCCTGTGGGTGTTTCTTCTTGGCGTCAGCGTTCCTTCAACGCAATTCCTCCTGCCGTTAAGTCTTCCGCTTCCTACATGAACTCCATCCTGGCAAAGCTCGAGGCAAAGAACCACGGCTATGCCGAGGCTGTTATGCTCAACGAACAGGGCTACGTGTGCGAAGGTACGGGCGAAAACCTCTTCACCGTTCGCAACGGCATTCTCTCTACGCCTCCGCTGTCTGACGGTCTGCTTGAGGGCATCACTCGCGACACCATTCTGCATATTGCTTGCGACATGGACATTCCCGCTATCGAGGAATCCCTTACCCGTTCCGATCTGTACATTGCCGATGAGATGTTCATGTGCGGTTCTGCCGCCGAGCTTACGCCCGTCCGCAGCGTAGACGACCGCGAAATCGGTCCTATGGGCCCCATTACCGCGCAGCTTCAGAAGCGCTATTTTGAGGTTGCTTATGGTAAGGCGCCCGAGTATGAAGAGTGGATCACCCGCTTCTAATCGAGGTGCGCTTTCAGTGCGCTTTCTTCAAGCCGCATTCCCCTTTGCCGTAAGGCGCAGGGGTGCGGCTTGTTTTTTCAGGGGACAAAATGAGCGCTCGCTGCAGGGGTGTCGCGCCAGGGGAATCATCAACGGTGAAAGGGGTATGGGCTATGCCGGAGCTTAGGACAAGAGAAGTGGAAGATCTGCTTGAGGTCTTTGCGGGTTTAACCCGTCCTGATGATGTATTTGCCCTGCTGGAAGACTTGTTCACTGTTCGCGAGATTAAGGATACCTCGCAGCGTTTGGATGTGGCGCGTATGTTGCGCAAGGGCAGTTCATACGCCGTTATCGAAAAGGCAACTGGGGCTTCTGCGACAACCATCGCTCGCGTGTCAAAGGCATTGAATTACGGTGCAGGTGGTTATGGCCTTGCCTTTGAGGTGCTTGATGCCAAAGAGGCAGAAAACGGGGAAGCCGCCAAGTCGGAAAGCCCGACAGCCGAAGGTGAAAAGCAATAGGAGGGCAACGGCTGCGTTGCCCCGCGAAGCCGCCAAAGCGCGGCTTCTTTACTGAAAGGAGCAAAGGCCCAATGAGTTCGTTCGCAGCATTCTGCAAACGCAAGGATATTGAGATTTCCGTTCAGCGCTACCTGATTGACGCTCTGGGCGCCATGGCGCAAGGTTTGTTCGCCTCGCTGCTAATGGGTACTATTCTTTCGACTATTGGTCAGCAGGCTGGAATCGATGTATTGGTTCAGGTGGGTGATTTCGCCAAGAGTGCGGCGGGTCCTGCTATGGCCGTATCCATTGGTTTTGCGCTGAAAGCGCCATCACTGGTGTTGTTTTCCCTGGTGGCGGTTGGTTACGCGGCGAACAGTCTGGGCGGTGCGGGCGGTCCATTGGCGGTGCTTGTGGTTGCTATCGTTGCTTCAGAATGCGGCAAGTTGGTTGCCAATGAAACGAAGATCGATATTTTGGTTACTCCTTCAGTCACCATTCTGGCGGGATGCTTGCTTTCCATGGCATGCGCGCCTTCCATTGGCGCAGGCGCTACCGCGGTAGGCTCGCTCATCATGTGGGCTACGGAACTTCAGCCGTTCTTCATGGGTATTTTGGTATCGGCTCTGGTGGGCATCGCCCTTACGCTGCCGATCTCTTCGGCTGCCATCTGCGCGGCATTGAGCCTTACTGGTTTGGCAGGAGGCGCTGCTGTTGCCGGCTGCTGTGCTCAGATGGTTGGTTTTGCGGTAATGAGCTTCAAGGAAAACCGCTGGGGCGGTTTGATCTCGCAAGGTCTGGGAACGTCGATGCTGCAAATGGGCAATATCGTGCGCAACCCGCGCATCTGGATTCCCCCTACGCTGGCTTCCATGATCACTGGGCCCATCGCGACATGCGTTTTCCAGCTTAAGATGAACGGCCCTGCCATTTCATCGGGTATGGGCACGTGTGGCTTGGTTGGTCCCATTGGCGTGTATACCGGCTGGGTTGCCGATATGGCGTCAGGCGCAATGGCAGCCATTACCGCTATGGACTGGGCGGGTCTGGTGCTAATCTGTTTCGTGCTTCCTGCGGTGTTAACCTACGCATTCGGTCTTGTTTTGCGCAAGATTGGCTGGATTAAAGAAGGCGACCTTACCCTTGAATCTGCCGACGACATGGTGAAAGCCGAATAAGGCAGCAGGTATTCTTGGTTGTTTCTCACTGAAGGGAGGGAAGGATATGGCAAAACGGTTTGTGGCGGTTCTGATAACGCTTTGCGCGGCACTGGCTGCGTTGTGCCTTTCGGGCTGTGCGGAAGAAGACAGCAAACCCAGCTACCAGCTGGTAAGCGAGGGCAAGCTCACTGTTGCTATGGCGCCTAATTTTCCTCCGTTTGACTCCCTGGACGGCGAGACTCCTACGGGTTTCGATGTGAGCGTTGCCCGTGAGGTGGCGAATCGTCTGGGGCTTCAGCTTGAGATCAAGGCAGTTCCGTTCGATGAACTGGTGCAGGGTGTACATGATGGCACCTACGACGTTGCGATCTCGGCATTGTCTATCAATCCCAGCCGGTCGGAGCTAGTCGATTTTTCTTCTCCGTATTACCTGGTTGATCAAGCGATTGTGGCGAAGAAGGGCGTGTACGAAAAGGTGTCCGAGCTGAAAGGCAAGCAGGTTGCCGCTGAGGCTGAAGCCACGGGTTATGACTATGCTATGGCGAACGTCACGCAAAACGTTGTCGCCTACAAGACCGCTGCTGAATGCTTTGCCGCTCTTGAGGCGGGGGAAGTTGCCGCTGTGGTAACCGATGAGCCTGCCGCAACATATCTCATGAACAGCGCCTATCCCAATTGCGTCACCCTGGAAACTGTGGCAACGTGCGAGAAATATGCCGTTGCCGTGAACAAGGACAATCGGGCCTTAACGGATGCCATCAATGACGCCCTCGACCAGATGGACAAAGATGGAACCCTTGCCGAGCTCCAAAAGCAAGTAGGGTAGGGTTTCGCGTCACTGCGGAGCGCCCTTTTGGATATGCCCCTTACCCCAGGTGGCGAGTGCGCGGTTTGGCGCTGGCGACAGAAGGCAAGCAGCCGTGCCCCCTGCCTTAGATGAAAAGCGCGTGGGGCATATGCCTGAATTCGGCAGACCTTAGATATTACTTGTGGTACGGCTCGTGGCGGATAATCTTGAACGCTCGATAAATCTGCTCAAGCAGAACAACGCGAGCAAGGTTGTGGGGTAGGGTGATGGGCCCGAAGCTGATGCGCTCTGTGGCGCGCTGCTTTACTTCTTTTGTCACACCATCGCTTCCGCCGATGATAAAGGAAATATGAGAATCGCTGTTGAGCGCATAAGTATCTATTTTTTGCGCCAAGCCCTCGCTAGATGTTTCCTTGCCACGAATATCCATCAAGATAATGGGCCCGCGCTCCGGCAATGAGGAGAGCAAGGTTGCGGCTTCCTTTTCTGCGTTGGAGTCGGGTAGTTCACGCACTTCGATTTTTGCGTATCCGCCAAGGCGTTTCAGGTATTCTGCGACGGCGTCTTTCCAGAACTGCTCTTTGAGCTTTCCCACGGCAAATATGGTTATACGAAGCATGGCGGCCCCCAATCGCGCTGGCGTTACCAGCTTGAAAAGAAACATTGGTACAGTAGTTATTCGCACGGTATTATATCGGTCGAACAAGAAGCGCGCATGCGCATACCCACACAACACCTAAGGAAGCAGGCGTTATGTCACTCCCCGTATCTGACCTGAACAAGAAGGCTGACGGCCTTACCACCATGGAATTGGGCAAGGTTCTGCCCCTTACCGCTGAAGTGAAAGACGATCATCTTTTCATCGGCGGCTGCGATATGGTGGAAGTGGCCAAGGAATTCGGTACTGCATTGTACGTGTTTGACCAGGCTGATCTTGAAGCCCGCATGGATGAATACGTGCAGTCTTTCAAGAAATACTACGGCGACCGTGCCGAAGTTGCTTATGCTTCCAAAGCGTTCCAGAACAAGGCTATCGTCCAGCTCGCCAACGAACACGGCATGTGCCTCGATGTTTCTGGCGGTGGCGAACTTGCCTGCGCGCTTGCTGCGGGTTTCCCCGCTAAGCGCGTAGTGGTTCATGGCAACAACAAAACCCCTCAAGAACTGCGTGAAGCTATCGAGGCCGGCGTGGGCTGCATTGTTATCGACTCCCGTATTGAGTTGGGTCGCGTTTCTGCCATCGCTCAAGAACTGGGCGTAACGCAGGATATCTATATGCGTATTACCCCTGGTGTGGAAGCCGATACGCATGAGTTTATCCGTACAGGTTGCGAGGATTCCAAGTTCGGCTTCACTATGCGTGAGGACTTTGCCTTCAAATGCGTGAAGGATGTTTTGGAGGCACCGGGCGTCCGCCTTGCTGGCCTGCATTGCCATATCGGCTCTCAGATCTTCGCCCTGCATTCGTTCCGTGAAGCCATCGATGTCATGATTCAGTTCATTAAGCGCATCAACGACGAGTACGGTTACGAAATCGAAGGCCTCGATCTGGGTGGTGGCTTGGGCATTGCTTACGTGAAGGAAGAAGAACCCCCTACGATTGAATCGTTCGCGAAGCTTACCTGCACTGCAGTGAAAGAGCTGTGCGCCCAGTATGGGGTGAAGGAGCCCCGCATTGCGGTTGAGCCGGGCCGCTCCATTGCGGCAACGCCGGGCGTGACGCTCTATACCGTGGGCATCTTGAAAACATTGCCGGGTATTCGCAATATCGTTGCTATCGACGGTGGCATGTCCGACAACATCCGTACGGCACTCTACGGTGCGGAGTACGAGCCCGTTATCGCCAACAAAGCCAATCAGCCACGCACGAAAGTGGTAACGCTGGTAGGCAAGCATTGCGAATCAGGCGATGCGGTTGCCGCCGACGCTTCAATCCAGAATCCTGATCTGGGCGATATCGTATGCATGTTCGGCACGGGGGCGTACTGCCATTCCATGAGCAGCCGCTATAACGGTCAGCCTAGGCCTGGTATCGTGTTCGTCAAGGATGGCAAGGCTCGTTTGGTAACTCGTCGTGAAACCTACGCCGACCTGATGAGCTGTGATCTGTAAGCTTTTCTTGCGGTTGCCATTTACTAAGCTGCAATAACCGTTGTGCGGGGCTCTGATGGCGCGAATAAGGATTGATTAGGTGTGGTAAGCGCAGTTGGTTCCTGCTTGCGCATGTCAGGCCCCCGTTTTGTTTTGCGCGATAAGGTGACTTTGCCTATCCATTTAACGGATCGGTGACAAACGACAATACCTTAACGTTTACAATAGAAGGAATATAACTTCTACGGAAAGGTGCGCTTCATGGCTGTCAAGGTTGGCTTGGTCGGAACGGGCACGGTTGGCGGTGGATGCTTGGACATCCTTCGCAACCACAAGGAAGAATTCAAACGTCATTTTGGCATTGACATTGAACTGACCCGCGTTTGTTCTCGTCAGCCAGAGGTTGCCGAGTCATATGGTCTGAGTGATATTTTCACCACCGATTTCCATGAAGTGATTGAAGATCCTGAAGTTGATCTGGTTATCGAGCTTATCGGCGGTACCACCTTCGCCAAGGAAGTGGTAATCGGGGCTCTGCAAAATGGCAAGAGCGTGGTTACTGCCAACAAGGCTCTTATGGCTTCTTGCGGTGAAGAAGTCATGAATTTGGCGGAAGAAAAGGGCGTAGAAATTGCGTTTGAGGCCAGCGTTGGTGGCGCTATTCCCATCATCGTTCCCTTGAAGCACTCCCTTATTGCCAACCGCATCGATTCCATTATGGGTATCGTGAACGGTACCACCAACTATATGATCACGCGCATGGACGAAGATGGCATGAGCTATGAAGATGCGCTGAAGGAAGCCCAGGAAAAGGGCTTTGCGGAAGCCGATCCTACAGCTGACGTCGATGGCCTTGATGCCGCCGCCAAGATTGCCATCCTGGCTTCCATTGCCTTCAACTCCCGTGTAACTATGAATCAGGTGTTCACGGAAGGCATCCGTCGTATTTCTCCTGTCGACCTGGCTATGGCTCATGAAATGGGTTATGCGGTGAAGCTCCTTGCCCATGCATACCGCTCCGATGCGGGTATCGATGTTCGCGTTCATCCCACGATGATTCCTGAAAGCCATCAGCTTGCCACGGTTAACGGCGTGTTCAACGCGATCTATACCGTAGGCGATGCTGCGGGTGAAAACATGTTCTTCGGTGAAGGTGCCGGTGCGGGCCCCGCTGCCAGCGCCGTTATGGGCGATGTGCTCGAGGTTGCCCGCCACCTGCAGATGGGTATCAAGCCCATTGTTGGATGCACGTGTACTGACAATCTGCCGATTCTTTCCGTTGAGGACCTTCATACGAAGTACTACATCCGCTTCGTGGTTGCCGATCGCAGCGGTGTTTTGGCTTCCGCGGCAGACATCTTCGCCAAGTACGATGTTTCGGTCAAGACGGTTACTCAGCGCGGCAATGCTGCACGAGATGACGTCGATCTGGTATTTGTTACTCACACTGCCGAAGAACGCAATGTGCGCAAGGCCATCGACGATATCCTGGCTTTGGAGGGCGTTGTTACGGGCGGATTCCCGTCAGTTATCCGTGTACAGGACTAACAAGCGTTCCACGACCGGTTTGGGCCTGATCTGCGGGTTATAGACGCACTTTTGTCCTATAATCCCCAAATAATGGCAAGATTCGCATATTTTGTACTCTCGGGCAGGAAAGCCTGGCTTTTCTGGTGAGATATTCGCGAAATGTACCCTTCGACAGCGCTTTCCCCGTTTAAAGCGTACATAGTAAGCCATTTCTGACAAAACAGGCTGTCCGAGGGTACATTTCAGCGATATTCTGCCAGAAAGTCGCTCTTTGGTTGCCCGAGGGTACAAAATGTTTGTTTCTGCCATGCCTTGTTTTGAGTTTTCCTGCAATTCGAAAGGGCACGCGCTTTAGCGCGTGCCCTTTTTGCGATGCGGTGAATGCGGGTTAGATTCCTGGTTCGGTTTGGCAAATTCGCTCTATTTTGGCATGTCTTCCAAGTCGTAGGGTGTTGCCTGGTAAACGTAATAGTTGAGCCAATTGGTGTATAGCAGCTGAGCCGTAGCTCGCCAGTTGGAAATAGGCTGTTGCGTAGGATCGTCGTTGGGGAAGTAGTGCTTTGGCATGTCGGGGTTTAGGCCCTTTTTTGTGTCGCGATGGAATTCGCCTGCCAGGGTGTCGGTGTCGTATTCGGGATGGCCGAATACGAAGAAGTGGCGACTATCGGTGCTTTTGGCGACGAATACGCCGGCTTCGTCCGATACGGAAATCAACTCCAGCTCGGGAACCTTCTCGATGTCTTCCGCGTGAACTTCGGTCCAACGAGAGTGGGGCGCGTGAATGACGGTGTCGAAACCTCGAACCAGAGGAGAGGTAGGTTTGAGGATCTTGTGCTCGAAAACCCCGGTCATCTTATGCTGCCTCAGATACTTCGGAATCCCGAAATGGTAATAGGCACCCGCCTGTGCGCCCCAGCAGAGGTACAAGGTTGAGAAAACATTGGTTTTTGCCCATTCGAAGATGTCGCACAGTTCGGGCCAGTAGTCCACATCTTCGAAGGGAAGCTTTTCGACGGGCGCCCCGGTGACGATCATGCCGTCATAGCGCTTGTTGCGAATTTCGTCCAAATCTACGTAGAACGATTCCATGTGCTTGGGGGGTACGTGCGTTGCTTTATGCGTGACGGTTTGCAGGAGGTCGACCTCAACCTGCAAGGGCGTATTCGAGAGCTTGCGCAGGATTTGGGTTTCCGTTTCGATTTTCAGGGGCATCAAATTCAAGATAAGCACGCGCAGGGGACGAATGTCCTGATGGATGGCGCGGTGCTCGGTCATGACAAAGATGTTCTCTCCTTCCAAAACCTCTGTTGCCGGTAAGGCATCGGGGATGCGAATTGGCATAAGTGCTCCTTTATGAATAACGATACTTTCGTGTGTTGATGCGATAGCAATCTCGATTGTACGCGCGAGCGACCAAGCCTTCTACGCTCGTCGGCCAATCTATAGCCAGTTATAGGTAATTGCATTGACCAGGCTTTTTACTTGCCGAACTGGTCATCATCTTTTCCCGATGTGCTTTTACAATAGACTGTATCGCTTTACGCGCTTCGGCTGCGTGGGCGGGCTTTGGGAAGAAAGGAATACGCAATGAGCGAATCTTTGGCCACAACCTGCGTGCAGGGCGGCTATCGTCCTGGCGATGCTGAGCCTCGTCAGGTGCCAATTTATCAATCGACTACCTGGAAATACGATACAAGCGAGCATATGGGCCGTTTGTTCGATCTGGAGGAATCCGGATATTTTTACACCCGCCTGCAGAATCCCACAAACGATTTTGTTGCTGCTAAAATCTGCGAGCTGGAAGGCGGCAGCGCAGCGATGCTCACTTCGTCGGGGCAGGCGGCAAATTTCTTCGCTGTGTTTAATATTGCCGGGCAAGGCGACCATGTGGTGGCTTCTTCGGCTATCTACGGCGGTACGTACAACCTGCTGTGCCACACCATGGCGCGCATGGGCCTGGAATGCACATTTGTTTCTCCCGATTGCTCCGATGAAGAGCTTGAAGCGGCATTCCGTCCGAATACCAAAGCGGTTTTCGGTGAAACCATTGCAAACCCAGCTCTTAACGTCTTGGATATCGAGCGCTTCGCCAATGCGGCTCATGCTCATGGCGTGCCGCTGATTGTAGACAACACGTTCCCCACGCCGGTGAATTGCCGCCCCTTCGAATGGGGCGCTGATATCGTCACCCATTCCACCACGAAATATATGGACGGTCACGGTGCTGGTGTTGGCGGTTGCATTGTTGACTCCGGCAAGTTCGACTGGAACGCTCATGCCGATAAGTTCCCTGGTCTTACTACGCCAGACGAAAGCTATCATGGTGTGGTGTATACCGAGCGTTTTGGGCTGGAGGGTGCGTTTATTACCAAGGCCACTTCGCAGCTTATGCGCGATTTCGGTTCTATCCAGTCGCCGCAGAATGCGTTTCTGCTGAACATGGGGCTTGAGAGCCTTCATGTTCGCATGGCGCAGCACTGCAAGAACGGCCAGTCGGTTGCCGAGTTCCTCTCCGGCCATCCGAAAGTTGCATGGGTTCGTTACTGCGGCTTGCCCGACGATCCGAATTATGAATTGGCGCAGAAGTACCTGCCCAACGGTTCGTGTGGTGTTGTGAGCTTTGGCGTGAAAGGTGGGCGTGAAGCTGCGGAGCGTTTCATGGCAAACCTGAAGCTGGCGCAGATTGCCACCCATGTTGCCGATGCTCGCACCTGCGTTCTTCACCCTGCGAACGCAACCCATCGCCAGATGAACGACGAAGAGCTCGCCGCAGCAGGCATCAGCCCCGATCTCGTGCGCCTTTCGTGCGGTATCGAAGATACCGGCGACCTCATTGCCGACATCGATCAGGCCCTTTCGTTTGCTTAGCCGATACATCGGTACCGATGCCGCGACGTAGGGATTGCCCTGAACAAGCGTTCGCTGCTACTCACACCGCCCCTGGCTCGTTCGGGGGCGGTTTTTTATGGCTTGCGTACTATAATGGCAGGTGGTTTGGTTCTACGTGAATGGGCACGTTCGCGTCGGGGACCACCTAATGCATCCACCAAACTAGAGAGCTCCTTTCGCCATGCGTGACGTACATTGCCATATCCTTCCCGGAGTAGACGATGGTGCTCGCACCATGCAGGAATCGCTGCTGATGCTTTCCGAGGCCATGAGGGCGGGCATTACTTCTATTGTGTGCACGCCGCGATGCTGCGACCCCTGGTTTGATTTCCCGCGAATGTGGCAGGCGTATCTACAGCTGAAGCGCCATGCGTCTGCTATCCCTGGCGCACCTGATCTTTCCATGGGTTTTGAGGTTGACTATCACAAACTGAAGAAACTTGGGATGGACGCAGCTGTTCAGCTTGGCAACGACCAGGGGGAATTTCTGCTAGAGCTTCCTCAGGGCACTTTGCCGCTCGATTGGGAATTCATGGTTCACAATCTGCAGCGCAAAGGCTTTAAGGTCATAATCGCCAACCCGGAACGATGCCGTGAAGTTCAGAAAGATATCGACGTTGCAAGGCGCTTCGTTTCAGCTGGCTGCGAATTGCAGATTTCTGCGGACTGTATTTACGAGGGTTTTCTAGGCCCTTCGCGTCGAGCGGCGAAAAAGTTGGTGCAGGCTGGCTTGGTCCGCTACTTGGCCAGCGACGCCCGTCATCCCTCTGACTATGAGTTGTTTACCGAAGCGATGGAGTACTTCAAGCGCTTTGCCGATTCCGAGGCAATGGAGAACAAGAGCATAGAAGAGGTTGAACGCGAGTGCGCCGAGGCGGAAGCTCGTGCCGATCGAAAGGGAAAAGGTGGCGGAATTGGTTTCGATAGGGGGAGTTCGCCCTTTAAGATGGGCTCTTCCGCTCATCGGGGTGGCGTGAATGGCGAGCATCCTCTTGATGCCGAGGCGGAGGCGTATCGTTCCGCTATGGATGCTATAGAAGGCATTGGCGGGAAAGCGAAGGGCTTTGGTGCCAGGGGAGCTGCTGCGCCTAGCGTGGTGCGTTCTTCCGAGGGCAGAAGAGCCATACCTGAAAACCTCGTGGCTAACCCGGAAAAGCTACCTCTCCCTGTTGAAGGTGGTGCTGCGCGGGCGTCGTACCTTCAGTCCGCTGAGTGTTCTTCAGATGCGGCTCTCGACGCCATGTTCGACGACGTTCCCGTTCGCGGAAAGCACGCGCGAAGGGAATAGGGGTTTTCGAAACGCGGCCCTGTTTACATGGATTAAAGACGTTAATAAGTGGCTTCTCACCTCTATCTATAGGATTCACCTATAGATAAATCTTTATTTATAGGTTTCTTTTCTTGGGTCCTGGTGCGACAATAAAACTGTTAGCGATACCGAAGCTAGCAGCTTTGTCGCATGCGCCCCACGCGATACCCCTCTCGCGCGCGGGCGCTTTTGTGTGAGGGGGTCTCCTTCTTTGCTTCCCGCTTTTTTGTTAAGCCGCGAGCAGGTTTGCAATCTTGTTTTTTGTATTGCGCTGAGCGGGGCTTTGCTTCGCTCTGGCCCTTGGGTCGGTGCTTTTCTGTACGCTGTTTGCTTCCTGGAGTGTGCGCTGTGGCTTTAATCGGTTCCGTTTTCGCTGCCGGCCAGCTTCCTTGTCCAGGGGCGTTTGCCGTACGGGGGCGGACGGTCTTTTTTCGGCGGTGAACGATTTTCTTGGGAAATGTTATTGACGGTTAACTTTTCTCTTGTTAAGTTAATCACGGTTAACTTAGAGGAAGCGAAACTTCCGGTGAAGAACTTCTACACCTCTTCATCGGCAATGTTCTCTTCGGGCTCATATTGGGATGTTGCCACTGCTTTGTCCTTTTATTCGCCGGAAGTTGCGCCGACTCGAAATCTCTTGCTTTTGGACAGGAGTGTGAACGAGAAAGAACCCGCCGTATGGCGGGTTCTTTCTGTTTAGGGCTGGTTGTGCGAGCTTATGAGTTGGATTGACAGGCGCAAAGAGGCTTGGCGGATTTTCCGCGCTACCGAATCATCTGTTGATTCGTCCTTCTGTTTTTCTTGAAGCCAAGACGGGCTAGCGCAGCACCCGCAAGCGTCGCAACGGTGTCCACTGCCCAGTCGGCGGGGTCGCAGCTACGGCTGGGAACGAACAGCTGGTGCCACTCGTCGGTTATGCCGTAGAGGCTCCCAATGGCGAGTGCTGCAAGAAGCGCGGTGCGGGGGCTCAGGTGAAAACGCAGCGCGTTGAAGAGTATCGCGCCAAAAATAAGGTATTCGGTGAAATGGCCAAAGGGAGAAACGTCAACCTCATGGCCGAATATCCATTGGGCGCCTGATGAAAGCGCGCCCTTAATTGCCGAGATAACGCCGAGTCCGCTGTTAATCGATTCGCCTGTATTGGCGGACATCCAGAAAATCACTGCCGCCATGGTGACGACTGCTAACCAGCTGAGAGTGATTTTTGCAGAGCGGGAAAGATGGTGGGTTGAGGAAGCGTTCATGGGGCCTTCCGGATAGTCGACGACTGTCTTCGTTGTTCAAAAGCACTAGTAGGGTACGCCATCATGTTATTGGGCGGGCGCAATGCGGTGCTGCGGTAAGATAAACCACAGTATTTCACCACCAAGGGGGGATTTTGTTGGAAGAGGGCAAGCAGGCTCAAACGCAGGTGATTGTGCTTATTTCCATCGTTATCCTTGGCTCGTGTTTGGGGAATCTCTCGCAAACCGCGCTGAACGCCATGTTTTCCGGCATGGCGGCCGACTTCGGTGTTCAGATGGAGCTGGGCCAGTGGGTCACCACGTTGTACATGTTGGTGCTGGGCATCACTGTGCCTGTGGTTACGTATCTCACGCGTCGTTTTCCGCTGAAAAACGTGGTGTTGGCGGCATTGTCTCTGTTGGTGGTTGGCGCCGCTGTCGATGCGATTGCTCCTAGTTTTGAGGTACTGGTGGCCGGTCGTGCTCTTCAGGCGGTATCGGCGGGCATTACCATGCCCATGATGATCAGCATCGTTATGACCTCCTTCCCGCGCGATAAGCAGGCAACGGTAATGGGCATCACGGGTATCGCCATGGGCTTTGCGCCCAATATTGGGCCTACTATTGGCGGATGGATGATCGGATTTGCTGGATGGCGCAGCTTTTTTGTGGCGTTGTTTGCATGCACGTTGGTGCTCTTGTTGCTCGCTGCGGTATTGATTGCCCGTCGCCCCCAGGTCGATTCATCTGCAAGGCTCGATGGCTTATCATTGCTGCTTTCCGCATTGGGCTTTGGCGGCCTGTTGCTGGGATTTTCCAACGCTTCAAGTTTCGGATTGGCAAGCCCGTACATCTGGGTTCCCGCCATTCTTGGCGTCCTGTTCTTGGCGCTGTACCTGCGCAGGCAAAAGCATATTGAGCATCCTCTTACCAATTTGCATATCTTCGACTCATGGCGCTACTGCGTAAGTTTTTGGGCGTCGAATGCGCTGTATGCAAGCTTCATGGGTATTACGCTGATTATCCCCCTGTTCGTCGAAAACCAGTGGGGAGGTACAACGCTTCAGGCGGGCTTGGCTTTGCTGCCGGGCACGGTGGCGGCTTTCGTCGTGAATCCTCTGGCAGGCTTGCTGGTTGATCGCATTGGGGCTCGCCCTGTTGTCGCGGTTGCTTCGGCGTTCCTTGCGGTTGGCGCGGTTTCGATGGTGTTCGTCGATGAATCCACTCCTTTCTGGGCCATTGTTGCGTTGCAGGGCGTTAGAGCTACCGGCGTTTCTGGTTTGATTGGACCGTTAACCTCGTGGGGTATGGCCGATCTGCCTCACGAGATCATGACCGACGGTTCTTCATTTGGCACCGCAGTCCGTCAGGCGTGCGCTTCTGTCGGCACAGCGCTTATGGTGTTTGCCATTGCCATGGGGTCATCGGCGGGAATGTCTTTGGTGGGCTTCCACGCGGCATTCGCTATTTCTGGGATTTTTGCAGTGATGGTGTTTGGTCTTGCCGTTGCGCGCGTTCGCTAGGTGCACACGTTGCCAAGGCGAAAACGGAGCGGTTCGTGCTGAATTGCGGGGAAGTGCAAAATTTCTTCCGTAGCTCTCTTTTCGTGCGCTGTTTGCGTGGGTAGAATACGTCCCATGGATACTGAAATTAAAATACGCATGGCAACGAAGGAAGACGCTCCCGCGTTGCTGGAAATCTACACTCCCTACGTTCTTGAAACAGCGGTAACGTTTGAAATCGAACCGCCCTCGCTGGAGGAGTTCTCTGCGCGTGTCGAGCGCGTTCTTGAGCGTTACCCCTACATTGTCGCCGAAAAGGATGGCCTTATTCTTGGCTATGCTTACGCTCAGGCGTTCCGCCCGCGTGCGGCATACACCCATTCCGCTGAAACCTCAATTTACGTTCGTAAAGATCTGCGAAGCCGCGGCTTGGGTCGTCGCATGTACGAAGCGTTGGCAAAGCTGCTGTTGCTGCAAAACGTATTCAATATGGAAGCATGCATCGCCCATTGCGATCCCGCCGATGAATATGTGCCTGCAACAAGCCGCCTTTTCCATACTCGCTTGGGCTTCGAACATGCAGGCCGTTTCAACAAATGCGCGCTGAAGTTCGGCCGTTGGTACGACATGATCTGGATGGAGCGTATTTTGGCAAAGCCTGCGCCCCAGGAAACCAGTCCCTTCCGTCCCTTGCCCGATATCGATCAGCCTTATATAGATTCGATCTTGAATAGGGCTTAACCACCCCTTCCTTCCTATCGATAGCAAAGGCCGCCTTGTGCGGCCTTTTTTGTGCAAGTTCCAGGGCGGTTGACCTTCCGCGCGAGCAACGGGAGCATCGGCATGCTCAAGGCGGTATTGCTCTTTCGTGTTGCCAACAAGAGATGCAGGCATGCTCGAGGCAATAGTCGCTCTTTCGAGGGGTCGATGTGAGGCGCCAGCGCATTCGAGACGCCAGCGCGTTCGACGAAGGGCCCATGTTCCGTTTACGGGTGAAAGGTGTCCGTCTGCGCGGTAAAACGAGGGGAGCATTCCTTTGCCTCGTTCGCTTCGGCACTTTAGTGTGCTATACTGCGGTCTGCTTTAGTTGAGTAAAGTCTTACCGCTGAAATGAGGTAGCAATGAAGAAGAAGTTCCTTTCGGTGTTGGCTGTGGCTTGTGTTGCCTGCCTTTCTGCCGCCCTGCTTGCGGGTTGCTCGCAGCAGCAGTCTAGCTCCAACGACGGCAACCCTGCCGACAATAAGCTTATCGTGGGCTTCGATAACAGCTATCCGCCCTATGGCTTCATGGACGAAAACAACAACCCCACCGGTTTTGATCTCGATCTTGCTCAGGAAGTTGCCAGCCGCAACGGTTGGGACATCGAGCTTTCCGCCATCGATTGGGACACCAAGGACGCTCAGTTGAACCAGGGCACCATCAACTGCATCTGGAATGGTTTCACCATGGAGGGTCGCGAAGATGATTACACCTTCTCCGAGCCCTACATGCTCAACGAGCAGGTAATCGTTGTTAAGAAGGATTCCGGTATCACGTCCCTTTCCGACCTTGCCGGCAAGACGGTGGTAACCCAGGCCGACTCCGCTGCGCTCGACGTACTTGAGGGCGACAAGAAGGACGTTGCTGATACCTTCAAGAGCCTGCAGACGCTTCCCGATTACAACAACGCATTCATGCAACTTGAGTCTGGCATGGTAGATGCCGTTGCCTGTGACCTTTCCATCGCTCAGTATCAGATCGCTGCTAAGCCCGATGCCTATCAGCAGCTTGATCCTCTGAGCAGCGAGCACTATGCCGTTGGCTTCAAGAAGGGTGACGATGCCCTGGCGGCTAAGGTCACCAGCACGCTTAAGGATATGTACAACGATGGCACGGTTGAAAAGCTCATCGAGAAGTACGCCGATTACGGCATGAGCGCTGAGAACTGGGTGCTTAAGTAAGGAAAACAAAGCGAGTCCGCGCTCTTCTTCGGCCTCTTCGGAAGCTGGCGCAAGAGCGGCGATCTCGACACTGCTGGGCGGAAGGCTACCCCTTCCGCCCTTTGTTGCGTTCAGCGGCTGAATCGCATGGCGCATGAAGGAGGAAGATTATGGAGCTTGGCGTTATGGTTGGCGCCTTGGTGGATGGCTTGGGGCTTTCCGCCTGGATTTTCGTGGTTACGCTGGTTGGCTCTTTGCCGCTGGGCATCGTGGTTGCCTTGTGTCGAATGAGCTCATTCAAGCCGCTATCGCTGCTTGCTCAATTCTACATTTCCATTCTGCGCGGCACTCCGTTGATGTTGCAGCTGATGGCCTTCATGTTCGGTCCGTATTATCTGCTAGGGATGAATATGGGTACCGACTGGAAGTTTGGAGCCTGTGCTGTGGGCTTCATCTTGAACTATTCGGCTTATTTTGCCGAAATCTACCGTTCGGGCATCCAGTCTATTCCGAAGGGCCAGTACGAAGCGGCCTTGGTTTTGGGCTATTCTCGTTCGCAAACCTTTTTCAAGATCGTGCTGCCTCAGGTTATCAAGCGTATCTTGCCTGCCATGGGCAACGAGATCATCACCCTGGTAAAAGATACTTCTCTGGCATTTGTCCTGGGCATGGCAGAAATGTTCTCAGTTGCAAAGGCCCTTGCCGCAAGCAACGTGTCCATGATTCCTTATGCCATCGCGGCGCTTATCTACTGGGTGTTCTGCCTCTTCATCGAATTCATTTTGGGGCGTGTGGAAAAGAAACTTGCCTACTACCACGACTAGCGTGTTGGCTTGAAGGATATGGGAAAAGGGGTTTCCTCTATGGAGAATATGCCGGTTGTGAACCTGAGCCATGCGCGCAAGGCGTTTGGCAGCAATGAGGTTCTGAAAGATATTTCGCTTACCGTGAATCAGGGCGATGTGCTGTCCATTATTGGCCCTTCGGGCGGTGGCAAGTCTACCCTTTTGCGTTGCATGACGTTGCTCGAAACGCTGGACGCTGGTTCGCTTGCATACGGTGATGTGAAAGTTGCCGAAGCCGATTCCGCGGGCAAAGCGGTGTATGGCGGCAAAGACGTGCTTGCTCAGGCCAAGAAGCGCTACGGTTTGGTATTCCAGAATTTCAATCTGTTCCCGCATTTTACGGTGCTGCAGAACGTGACCGATGCCCTGATTAGCGTGCAGAAGCGCCCAAAGGAAGAAGCACTTGCGCACGGACGCGAGCTGCTTGCCAAGATGGGGTTGGCCGATAAAGAGGATATGGTTCCTTGCGAGCTTTCCGGTGGCCAGCAGCAGCGTGTTGCCATTGCCCGTGCTTTGGCGCTCGACCCCGATGTGCTGTTCTTCGATGAACCCACGTCCGCGCTCGACCCAGAGCTTACGCAAGAGGTCCTGCGCGTTATTCGCGAGCTTGCCGACGAGCGTATGACCATGGTTATCGTGACGCATGAAATGGCGTTTGCTCGTGACGTTGCCGATCGCGTTGCGTTTATGGACGGCGGCGTTATTGTCGAGGAGGGTCCGGCGCAGCAGGTTATCAACAACCCGCAGCATAACCGCACCAAGGCATTCCTTGCGCGTTTCCAGGAAGGCGCAGCCGATTAAGTATTTCAGGGCCCTTGTTTCTGCAGGGGCTCTTTTGTTTAGTGCGCGGTATTAGCGCGTAGTTTCGGTATGCACAGCATGCTGGCTTTGAAAGGGGATAAGCATGATAGTTTCCATCGAAGGCCATACACCCGATGTTTCCAGTGCCGCGTTTGTGGCTGATAATGCCACTGTTTGTGGTGATGTGAAGGTGGGGGATGAGTCTTCTATTTGGTTCGGTGCGGTATTGCGCGCCGAGTGCGAGCCGCTGCGTATTGGCGATCGGACCAATGTGCAGGATAACGTTGTCGTACATATCGATAGCGGATTTCCCGTAACTATCGGCAGCGACGTTACGGTGGGTCACGGTGCGATAGTGCATGGCTGCACGGTGGAAGATGGCGTGCTGATAGGCATGGGGTCGACCATCCTCAATGGCGCCGTAATTGGCGAGGGCTCGGTAGTTGCTGCGGGTGCTCTGGTGCTTGAAGGAGCGGTAGTTCCGCCTTATTCACTGGTTGCCGGCGTTCCTGCAAAGGTGAAGAAAACCCTCAGTGCTGAAGAGGTGAAGAATCGTATCGACTATTACACGCCTCGCTATGTGAGAGAGGCAAAGCTGTATGCAGGGTCGAATTAGAGGTATATAGGTAACTTTCACATGCCTTATTGGTTTGTGGGGTATCGTTCTGCTAAAAAGAAAGGGCCCGCTTAAGCGGGCCCTTTCTAGGTTGCGGAATGAGTGCCTATTCCTCGGTTGCCTTCAGCAGACCGTAGCCGCCATTGTCGCGGCGATACAGGATGTTCACGGCATTGGTATCGCGATCGATGTAAGCGAAGAAGTCGTGACCGAGCAGGTCGATCTGAACCAAGGCCTCTTCTTCGGTGAGGGGTTCGAGAACCAGTTCCTTCACGCGTACTACTTCGTCGTCAGCCGAAAGCTCCTGCATCAGACCGTCGATGTCGAGCTCGGTGCCTGCCTTGGCGGGAGCGTCTGCAATCTTCTTGTCGATGATGCGGGTCTTGTACTTGCGGAGCTGGCGAAGAACCTTAGCAGCGGCAACGTCGATTGCGGCGTACATGTTTTCGTCGGTTTCTTCTACGCGGATGATGTGGCCGCGTGCGCGCATGGTAACCTCGCACTTGGCGGGGGTGGGGTTAGCAGGGTTCTTTTCGACCTGCAGTACAACCTCGGCAGTAAGGGGGTTGATGTCCATGACCTTCATGGAGTTGCCGATTTTTTCTTCGGCATAAGCGCGGATAGGATCCGTGATGGGCATCTTGCGGCCGGTGATGGTGATTTCCATGATTTCACCTCTCAAACTGAAACGAACTTCGCGGTTTTTCGAGGGGCCCCTCATGAAACTGGAATGTCAGAAACGACAATTCATGCTGTGCGGAATGCGTGTTGGATGCACCTTTGCAGCACCTTCTGTAAAGGGAGGCGGTTTCGTATTTCCCCTCGTCAACCGTCTTCGCTTATTAGTCTAGCGCACTTCCTTGTGATTTCATCAATAAAAATGAACTTGTTCTAAAACGTTGTATAAACGTTGCTATTGGTAAGGCATTTTGAATGATTCGCTCTGCTATTGTGGAACGCTGAAGAGAAGCGGAGGAATACCCCATGGCCCACAAACCGCATAAGGAAACCGGCATCTTCATTAACGAGGTGTCTTCCCATCAGCGTCGCTACCATAAGGTGCTGGAACTCACCCATTCAACCACCAAGGCGGCAGGCGTCATGCTTCTTGGCGCTATTGTTGCACTGGTGGTGGCGAATACGGCAGCGCACGGAGCGTTTACCGAGTTTTGGCATACTGAGGTGTCCTTCGGGTTCGGTGCGACGCACGCGGAGATGTCGTTGGCCCACGTTATTAATGATGTGTTCATGGCTATTTTCTTCCTGCTGGTTGGGCTGGAAATCAAGTACGAGATGACGGTGGGCGAGCTTACCGATGTTCGCCAGGCCATCCTGCCTGTTGCTGCTGCTATTGGCGGCGTGCTCATGCCTGTAGGCATCTATCTGCTGTTCAACGCAAGCAATCCCGAAACGGTTATGGGTTGGGGCGTGCCCACTGCGACTGACATTGCTTTCGCGCTTGGTATTTTGGCGTTGCTGGGATCACGCGTCCCCGCTGGTTTACGCGTGTTCCTGAGCACGCTTGCGGTGGCAGACGATATTGTGGCCATCTTGGTTATTGCCATCTTCTATGGGCAGAGTCCTTCGCTGATGTGGTTGGCTGCTGCGGCAGCGGTTCTGGTTGTGCTTGCCGTCCTGAATCGTACGCACGTGTATTCATTAGTTCCTTATTTGCTGGTGGGCGCAGTGCTGTGGTATTGCATTTTTATGTCGGGCGTTCATTCGACCATTGCCGGTGTCCTGCTGGCATTCGCAATCCCCTCCCGTTCGCATGTGAAGCTGAAGAGCTTCGCAAGCTGGTCGGGCAGCGTGTGAAAGAGGCAGAGGAAAGCTATGTTCCCGATGAGCCAGTAATCGGCCAGACCGACTACTTGGCCAGCGTAACGCGTCTGGCGCGCGTTTCCCGTCAGGTGGTTCCTCCTGCAACGCGCCTGGAACGAAGACTGTATCCATGGGTGTACTTTGTGATTCTTCCCTTGTTTGCGCTTACCAATGCCGATGTGGCATTCATGGAGGTTCCTGCGGGAGATATTCTTTCGAGCCCTATCTTTTTGGGCGTGTTCTTCGGATTGGTGGTAGGCAAGCCCGCAGGCATCATGCTTATGAGCTTCATTATTGTGAAAACGAAGCTGTCCACTTTGCCGGAAAACGTTAATTGGTCCCATATGCTTGGTGCGGCGCTTTTGGGAGGCGTGGGCTTTACCATGTCCATCTTTGTTGCCAACTTGGCTTTTGCCGACGCTGCGTATGTAATGGTTGCCAAGGTGGCTATTTTAGCGGCATCGTTGGTGGCGGGCGTTTTGGGCTTTACGTTCCTGTTCTTCCAGGCAAAGGCCGCTACACGTCGAGGTCAGCGCTTCGAAATGGAGCTTCCTTCTGCCAACAACAGGCAATCGCACGCTGCTCACGAGGCTGAGAGACGTTATAAGCGAGAGCTCATTCAAGACGAGAATGAATAGCCATATTCCGCTGAGCTGGCGTTATGAAGCGCACCTTCACATATCTTTGCGTTGTTTGATGCGGGTTTGTTACCATTGCAAAAGCTGAATTCTTGCACTAGGGATACGTCTCGAATATGTGCAAGGTCAACGCGAAAGTGCTAGGAGGCCCTTTCATATGACAAAACAGACATGCGCTTCCAAGTCTAAGGTGGCTTTGAATGCTGCTTTTGCTGCCGTTTTGGCCGTTGGACTCTCCGTCCCTGCAGCCAGTGCGTTCGCTGCGCCTTCCGACGATAAGCAGGCAGAGGCTCAGGCAGCCCTGCAAAAGCTCAATCAGTATCAGAGCGAGCTTGACCAGGCTTCTGCTAATTATGAGGCTGCTCATCAGGAGCAGATCGATGCTCAGAATCGTGTAGATGAAGCTCAGAAGCAGATCGAAGAGAAAACCGCTCAGATCGAAAAGGACCAGCAGCGTCTTTCCGATCGTGCTCGCGATATGTATCGTTCGGGTGACACCAATTTCTTGGACGTTATCTTGGGCGCATCCTCTTTTGAACAGTTCGCCACTACCTGGAACATGTTGGAAACCCTGAATGGCAATGATGCTGAACTGGTTTCCGAAACCAAGACCGCTCGCGAAGAGCTTCAGGCTGCAAAGCAGGAAGCTGAAGAGCAGGCCAAGGTAGCATCCGATAAGGCAGAGGAAGCCAAGTCTGTTGCAGAGGCTGCAGACCAGAAGGCATCTGAGATGCAGCAGACCTATAACAGCCTTTCCGCTGAGGCTCAGGAGCTTATCAGCCAGGAGCGTGCTGCCCAGGAAGCTCAGCAGCAGGCTGCCGCAGCAGCTGCCGAGCAGAATGGCACGGCAGGTAACGATGCTGCAACCACCATCACGAACAACAATCGCAACAACACAACCTCTAGCAATTCGAGCAGCAGCTCCAACTCCAACAAGAACAATGCTTCAAGCTCGGCAACCAACAACAGCAAGCCCCAGTCCGTTTCGGGCAATAGTGTGGTAAACCGCGCTTACTCCCAGCTGGGCAAGCCCTACAAGTGGGGCGCAGTTGGCCCGAACTCATTCGACTGCTCTGGTTTGGTAAGCTACTGCCTTACCGGCAGCTACAGCCGCTTGGGTACCACGGGTACCTTCATGGGCTGGACGCGTGTTTCCAACCCTCAGCCCGGTGATATTTGTGTAAACAGCCATCACTGCGGTATCTACATTGGCGGTGGCCAGATGATCCATGCTCCTCAGACGGGCGACGTGGTGAAGGTAAGCTCCGTGCACAGCGGCATGATCTACGTTCGCTATTAGCGAATCGCATCATAGGATTCTTTGAAAACCCGCTTTGGCGGGTTTTCTTGTTTATACAGGCGAAATTTGAGCGTTCATAATTCAAGCGCAAAATGCACATACGGCTTTGACCTGGTGCTATTTGTGAATATTGCGCATTGAAACTTTGAATACGGCACGGTGGCGTTGCGGCGCAAACCGTTTGCTTGTTAAACTGATCCAGCTATCGCTTAATCGCACCACAACACCACCAGGGGGAAACTCACGATGGGTATTTCTATCGCAAAACATAAGCGAGCACTTGCTTCGGCTGCAATGGCCGTGGTTCTTGTTGCGGGCCTTGCTGTGCCTACCACAGTTGCTTTGGCAGAACCTACTGCCGCCGAAAAGCAAGCCGAAGCGCAACAGGCGCTCAACAAGCTCAACGAGATGCAGCAAAAGCTCGATGAGGCTTCGAATAATTACTACACAGCCATCGATGAGCAGAATGCCGCCGAAAAAAAGGTAGAGGAAGCTCAGGAAAAGGTAGACCAGAAAACCAAGGAAATCGAAGGCTACCAGGAAAAGCTTGGTACCCGTGCTCGTGATATGTATCGTTCGGGCAACACCGGGTTCCTCGACGTAATCCTGGGCGCTTCTTCGTTTGAGCAGTTTGCCACCACATGGAATACGCTTGAGCGGCTCAACGAAAACGATGCCGAATTGGTAACCGAAACCAAGAACGCACGCGAAGAACTGGAAAACGCCAAGCAGGAAGCCGAAGAGCAGGCTGAGGTTGCCGCCAACAAGGCCGCAGAAGCCAAATCCGTAAAGGACGAAGCTGAGGCAACCACCGCTCAGATGCAGCAGACCTACGACAGCCTTTCTGCCGAGGCGCAGGAATTGATGCGCAAGGAAGAAGAGGCCGCCGAAAAGGCTCGCCAGGAAGCTGCCGCCCGTGAAGCAGCTGCCGCTGCCGCAGCGTCAAAGAACAATGGGGGCGGTACGGTAGACAACAGCGCCGTTCAAACCGTAACGGGCAACACGGTAGTAGATCGCGCCTATGCTCAGCTTGGCAAACCCTATGTATGGGGTGCAGCCGGCCCGAATTCCTTCGACTGCTCTGGCCTGGTTGGATACTGCATCACCGGCAAGATGGGCAACCACTGGTGCACCACGTACACCATGGCAAGCTGGAAACGCGTTACCAATCCCCAGCCTGGCGACTTCTGCCTGAACAGCCACCATACGGGTGTCTACATTGGCAATGGCCAGATGATTCATGCACCGCGAACGGGCGACGTGGTTAAAATCAGCGCTGTCCATTCTGGCATGTGGTACGTTCGCTACTAAATAGCGTTCTGGGCTGTGTGGCGTTTGCGGGAAAACAACGTCCTGGATAGGCAGCGAACCGATATTCGCATTTATGGAGGGCATTTGCATGCCCTCTTTTCTTTTGTTGGAAGTGTGGTACTATAGCACCCGCTAATCACAACAGCGGGATGTGGCTCAGCTTGGTAGAGCGCTGCGTTCGGGACGCAGAGGTCGCAGGTTCGAATCCTGTCATCCCGACCATTACAACCACTGAGGGGTATCCTGAAAAGGGTACCGTTCTTTTTTGTTAGAGTGCTTTTGTGTACTCGCAGTAATAAGTTGGGGCTCGCAATGGGCGTCAACTCACCACCACGGAGGTGCTTCATGAAGATTGGACCTTTCGGTCCCCTTGAGATCGTCATCATCCTCGTTGTAATCCTCGTTCTCTTCGGACCCAAGAACCTTCCCAAGCTTGGTACCGCAATCGGCAAGGCAGTGAAGAATCTGCGCGAAGGCCTGGGCGGCGGCAAGAAGGTTGAAGAGGCTGAAGAGCCTGCTCCCAAGGCAGCAGACGCCAAGGAAGAAATCGAGGTTGAGGTTATCGACAAGCCTGCGCCTGGCAAGAAGGCAGAGGCTGCCGAAGAGGCTAAAAAAGAAGAAGCATAGAGCTAACCGCTTCGCTTCATCACTGGTATGCAAAGGGCACGCTTCTTACGGAGGCGCGCCCTTTTCGCGAGTATAGGAAAGGAAGACTGGCCAGCGCATGCATGGCCGAGGGGTGTAAACCATGGACAACAACTACGTTCTTACTCAGGAAGGCAAGGAAAAGCTCGAGCAGGAGCTTCATTTCCTGGAAACCGAAAAGCGCGCGGAGATCGGTGACCGTATCCGCGTTGCTCGTGAATTCGGCGATATTTCCGAGAACTCCGAGTACGACGACGCAAAGAACGAGCAGGCTGCAAATGAGGCCCGCATCGCAGAGATCACTCGTATCCTCGGCGAGGCAACCATTGTGGAAGCTCCCACCGAGTCCGGTCGTGTTAACATCGGCAGCCGTGTAACGGTAGATATGGGTGGTCGCGAGCGCGTATTCACCATCGTTGGCGGCGCAGAGGCAAACTCCGCCGAGGGTAAGATTTCCAACGAATCTCCCGTAGGCGCTGCCCTTTTGGGACATAAGCAGGGCGAAGCCGTAGAGGCTCAGGGTCCAACCGGCCGCGTTATCAAGATGACCATTCAGGCAATCGAGCGCTAAGCAAGCTTTAAGGAATTCACATGGCAGAAGAAAACAACGAGCAAGTTATCGAAGACGATCCGATTGAAGTGCGTCGCGCCAAGCGCGAGGCCCTGTTGGCAGAGGGCAAGAACCCTTATGGTCACGCTGCATTCGAGTACTCCCATCACATTGCCGACTTGGATGAAAAGTATGCCGAGCTGGCAGATGGCGAAAACACTGAAGATGCCGTTTCCATTGCGGGCCGCGTTATGGCCAAGCGCGTTCAGGGCAAGATCATCTTCTTCGAGCTTCAGGATGCCACTGGTCGCATTCAGCTCTTCTGTCGTATTAACGCTTTGGGCGAAGACGCCTTTGCCGAAATGAAGGATCTCGACTTGGGCGACTGGATCGGTGCGCACGGCCTTATGATGCGTACGCGTCGCGGTCAGCTCTCCGTTGCCGTTGATTCGTTCCAGCTGCTTTCCAAGGCGCTGCGTCCGTTGCCCGAGAAGTTCCATGGCCTGAACGATAAGGAAATTCGTTATCGTCAGCGCTACGTCGACCTTATCGTGAACGATGAAGTGCGTGATACTTTCCAGAAGCGCTCGAAGATCCTCTCGGCGTTCCGTCGCTACATGGAAGCCGATGGTTATTACGAGGTAGAAACGCCTATCCTGCAAACCGTGCAGGGCGGTGCAACCGCGAAGCCGTTCATTACGCACTTCAATGCGTTGAACCAGGAAAACTATCTGCGCATTGCTACCGAGCTCCATTTGAAGCGTTTGCTGGTTGGCGGTTTTGAGCGCGTGTTCGAAATCGGCCGCATCTTCCGTAACGAGGGCATGGACCCAACGCACAACCCCGAGTTCACCTCCATGGAGGCTTACTGCGCTTTCAACGATCTGCAGGGTATGAAGAAGCTGGCTCAGGGCGTTATCAAGGCAGCCAATGCCGCGGTGAATGACTCCGAGCAGCTTGAGTACCAGGGTCAGATCATCGACATTTCGGGCGAGTGGCCTTCTATTCCTATGACGGAAATTGTTTCCAAGGCGCTCGGCGAAGAGGTTACGCTTGATACGCCGGTTAGCCACCTGGCTGAGCTTGCCAAGAAGAACGGTATCGAGGTTAAGCCTGAGTGGACGGCAGGCAAGCTTATTGCCGAACTGTATGATGAAATCGGTGAGCCCACCATCGTGAACCCCACGTTTGTGGTGGATTACCCGGTTGAGGTAAGCCCGCTTGCCAAGCGCTTCGAGGACGACCCTCGCCTGACCGACCGCTTCGAGCTTGTTATCGCAGGCCATGAGTACGCCAACGCCTTCAGTGAACTGAACGATCCGGTTGATCAGGCAGAGCGCTTCCAGAAGCAGATGGAAGAAAAGGCTTCTGGCGACGATGAGGCCATGGAGTACGACACCGACTACATCCGCGCTCTTGAGTACGGCATGCCTCCTGCGGGCGGCATCGGCATCGGCATCGACCGCGTTGTGATGCTTCTCACGAACCAGCCGAGCATCCGCGACGTGTTGCTGTTCCCCCACATGCGCCCTGAGGCCAAATAGAAGAACCCCAGTTTTTTATCCCAGCCGGGATGATCTTGCGTGAAATAGCGGGTGAGAATTTCGGGACTGTCCCCCAAATTCTCACCCGCTTCTGTATTCTAGTCACAGATTGTTAACGGGTTAGCACTCGCTGTTTTTGAGTGCTAGCATTATTCCGAATTAAACTTACTTGCCGAGAGAATCGAGGCTTACATGTCCTTCGACAAGTTTACCGACAAGGCCAGGAAGGTACTGGTGCTTGCCCAGGAAGAGGCTCGTGCGCTGCATCAGCCCTATGTGGGTACCGAGCACGTCCTTTTGGCTTTGCTGAAGGAAAAAGAAGGCTTAGCCGCCCAGGCGCTTGACCATCTGGGCGTTACCTATGAAGCTGCCCTGAAATGCGTGCAGCAATTGATTAAGGGCGATGCATCTACCGACGTTTCGGGCCATTTGAGCTTTACCCCGCGCGTAAAGCGCGTACTGGAAAACTCATTGCGTGAAGCCATGCAGATGGGTAAGAGCTATATCTCTACCGAGCATCTGCTGCTGGGCATCGTCCGCGAGGGCGAAGGCACAGCAATAGACGTATTGCGCAACCTTGGCGTGGAAGGCGATGCTATTCGCTCTTCCCTGAATGACATGGTGGGCCAGTCTGCGGTGTTCGCAGGCGCCACTAACTTCGACCCCAATGCGAGTGCTTCCGACAGCATGCTGAAGGAATTCGGCGTCGACCTTACCAAAAAGGCGAAGGACGGCAAGCTTGACCCTGTAATTGGGCGCGCCGGCGAAATCGAGCGTGTGATGCAGATCCTTTCGCGTCGCCAGAAGAACAACCCGCTGCTTATCGGTGAGCCCGGAGTGGGCAAAACCGCTATCGCCGAAGGCCTTGCTCAGCTTATCGTTGCCGATCAGGTGCCTGATATCATTCGCAATATGCGCATTGTCACGCTTGACGTATCTGCTTTGGTTGCAGGCTCCAAGTATCGTGGCGAATTCGAAGAGCGCTTGAAGAAGTGCATCAAGGAAGTTGAGCAGGCGGGCGATATCATCCTATTCATCGACGAGCTACATACCCTTATCGGCGCTGGCGCTGCCGAGGGCTCTATCGATGCGGCTGCCATTTTGAAGCCGCCCCTTTCGCGCGGCGAGATTCAGATCATTGGCGCTACCACGCTCGACGAGTACCGCAAGCATCTGGAAAAGGATTCAGCTTTCGAGCGTCGCTTCCAAACGGTAATGGTGAAGGAACCCAGCGAAGAGCAGGCCGTGCGTATTCTTGAAGGCTTGCGTGATCGCTACGAGGCGCATCATCACGTGCATTTCACCGATGATGCACTGCGCGCCGCGGTAAGCCTTTCCGACCGCTACATCCAAGATCGTTTCCTCCCCGATAAGGCCATTGACGTTTTGGACGAGGCTGGCGCCCGCATGCGCATTCGCAACATGGTCTTGCCCGAAGAGGTGCAGAAGATCGCCGATGAACTGCGCAGTGTCCGCACTCAGAAAGATGATGCCATCGCCAAGCAAGACTTCAAGCGCGCAGATGTTCTGCACGAAAAGGAAGTAGAGCTTGTTGCCAAGCGCGATGAAGCGCGCAAGGCATGGGAAGAAAAGAACAGCAACACGATTAACGAGGTTGCGGTAGAGGACGTTGCCGATGTGGTTTCCATGACCACCGGCGTGCCCGTTTCCAATCTCACCGAGGCGGAAACCGAAAAGCTGCTCCGCATGGAACAGGTGCTCCATGAGCGCGTTATCGGTCAAGACGAAGCAGTTACGGCTCTCTCTAAGGCTATTCGACGCTCACGTTCTGGTTTGAAAGACCCGAAGCGTCCCGGCGGATCGTTTATTTTCCTTGGTCCTTCGGGCGTGGGCAAAACTGAGCTCTCCAAGGCTTTGGCGGAATTCCTCTTCAACTCCGAAGATGCTCTCATTTCCTTCGATATGTCCGAGTACATGGAAAAGCACTCGGTATCTCGTCTGGTTGGCTCGCCTCCGGGTTATGTCGGCTACGACGAGGGCGGTCAGCTCACCACGGCAGTGCGTCAGCGTCCCTATTCGGTTGTGCTTTTCGATGAAATCGAGAAGGCGCACCCCGATGTGTTCAATATCTTGCTTCAGATCTTGGAGGAAGGGCGCCTTACCGATTCGCAGGGTCGCGTCGTTGATTTCCGCAACACGGTTATCATCATGACCTCCAACGTCGGTGCACGTGAGATCACGGCCACCACTCCTTTGGGCTTCACTTCAAGCGCCAATGGCGGCATGGACGACAAGGAAATGAAGCAGCGCGTGATGGGCGAAGTCAAGAAGCTTTTCCGTCCTGAGTTCCTGAACCGCATCGATGAGATCATCGTATTCAAGAGCCTTACCGAAGAAGAGATCGTGAGGATCGTCGATCTTATGATTGCCGATTTGCGTGAGCGTCTTATCGAGCAGAACATGACTATCAACCTGACGCCCGAAGCGAGCCGCTTTGTTGCCAAGGAAGGCACCGATCTTTCCTTTGGTGCTCGTCCGCTGCGTCGTGCTATCCAGCGCCTTATCGAGGACCCGCTTTCCGAGCAGCTTCTTGAGGGTCGTTGGAGCAGCGGCTCGGTTATCGATGTCGATGTGGAAGACGGCAAGCTCGTGTTCAACGCGGGTACTGGCTCTATCCCGGCACCGCGCAAGCGTGATACCATAGCTGCCGAGGCTGAATTGCTTCTTGCCGGCTATGATCTTGGTCACGCAGGTATTTCCTCGCGTGGCGGCTCTTCCGCAGGAGGCCAGGCAGCCGACTGAGCCTGAAGTGCACCAGCGCTGCGGCTCTGCATCCGCACCAGGTGTACAGGAGCTACCATGACTGAAAAGACCATCGATCCGATTTTTGCCCCTTCCGTGCTCGAGCACGCTATGGCTATGTTCGATGACGTCCATTTCGATGCCCTCAAGGCGGAACCTCGCCTTGAGGGTGTCGTTGATAAGAACCCCAAAACCGCTGCAATTATCTTGGCTGGCGGCAGCGGCGAGCGTTTCGGCCACGAAGGTGGCAAGCAGCTCGTGGAAATTGCCGGCAAGCCCATTCTTACCCGCTCTGCCGAAGTGTTCGACGCTGTGGGCGATGTGGGCCTTATCGTTATCGTGTGCCCCGAAGAGCGCATGAGCGAGTATCTTTCCAAGGCAATCGATCCGTTCCCCTTTGTGACGCCTATCGTTATGGCGCCTGCCGGGTCGATTCGTCAAGAATCTGCTTTTTCTGGCCTTGAGCTGGTTCCCGAGGAATATGAGTTCGTTATGCTCCACGACGGTGCTAGGCCACTTATCACCAAAGAGCTTATCGAGCACACCATCAGCACGCTGAAAGGCAATATCGATTGCGACGGCGCGTTGGTAGGGCACCCCTCCATCGACACGTTGAAGGTCGTTGAAAACGGGGTGGTGGTTGGCACGCCCGACCGTTCGGTATTCTGGAACGCTCAAACCCCTCAGGTTTTCCGCGCTGGCATTTACCGCCGCGCCCATGCCTCGGCTCTCTCCGATGGGTTTGTGGGCACGGACGATTCTTCGCTTATTGAGCGTTTGGGCGGTCGCGTGCTCATGGTTGAGGGAAAGCGCGACAACATCAAGCTCACCGTCCCTGAAGACTATCTGATCATCTCTGCAGCAATTCGTGCGGCAATCGAAGACCGCCGAGAGGAGCAACTTTAAGTGACTGAGCAAAACCAAGCTTCATCTGCAGTGCCCATGCGAGTGGGCCTCGGTTACGATGTGCACGCCTTCGCCCCTGATCGCAAGCTGATTTTAGGTGGCGTGGAAATTCCTCATCGTCAGGGGCTTCTTGGCCATTCCGATGCTGATGTGCTGGCCCATGCGGTAGCCGATGCGCTGCTTGGCGCCATTCGAGGTGGCGATATCGGAAAACTATTTCCCGACACCGATCCCGCTTACGAGGGAGCCGATTCCTTGAAACTGTTGGCTGCAGTCGCGAATCTTGTGCGCGAACAGGGCTTTTCTATCGTTGACATCGATTGCGTAATTGCCGCTCAGGCTCCAAAGCTTTCGCCTTATCGCGATACGATGCGCGAAAAATTGGCGGCTGCCTGCGGGATCGCGGTAGAGAACCTCGGGGTGAAGGCGACCACCACCGAACACCTTGGTTTCGAGGGCCGAGAAGAGGGCATTTCCGCTCAGGCTGTGGCGTTGGTGTGCCGCTGTAAATAGCCCGTAGAGCGGGCCCCTTCCCATTGGTAGAATTCGCGTGCGGCGGTTGCCGCATATGCTGTTTCGAGGAGATTGCATGATCAAGATTTACGATACCAAGGCGCGTGAAAAGCGCCCCTTTGTTCCCGTTGCCGACGGCAAGGTGAATATGTATGTATGCGGCCCCACCGTGTACAACTTCATTCATATCGGAAACGCTCGCACGTTTATTTCATTTGACACCATTCGCCGTTATCTTATTTGGCGCGGCTACGAGGTGAAGTTCGTCCAGAACATCACCGACGTGGACGACAAGATCATCAAAAAGGCAAACGAAGAGGGTCGTAGCGCTTCTGAGGTTGCTGCAGAATACGCTCAGGCATTCATCGACGATATGCGTGCTGCTGGCGTAATGGATCCCGACGTACGCCCTCGCGCCACCGAGGAAATCGGCGAGATGATCGCGTTGGTCGAAAAGCTTATCGAGGGTGGCCATGCCTACGAGGTGGAGGGCGACGTGTACTTTGCGGTTCGCTCGTACGAGGGTTATGGTCAGCTTTCCGGTCGCAATGTCGACGAAATGGAGTCGGGCCATCGCGAGCTGCGTGCGGATGGCCAGGGCTTGGAAGACCGCAAGCGTGATCCTCTTGATTTCGCCCTGTGGAAGGCGGCCAAGCCAGGCGAACCTTCGTGGGATTCCCCTTGGGGCAAGGGTCGTCCCGGCTGGCATATCGAGTGCTCGGCTATGTCGAAGAAGTACCTGGGTCTCCCGTTTGATATCCATGGTGGTGGAGCAGACTTGGCGTTCCCTCACCACGAAAACGAGCGCGCTCAGTCGGAAGCCGCTTTCGGTTGCACGTTCTCCAACTACTGGATGCATGGCGGCATGCTCCAGATCAACCATGAAAAGATGTCCAAATCGCTGGGTAACTTCCTGTTGCTGCGCGATGTGCTCGAAACCACCGATGCCCGAGTGCTGCGCATGTTGATGCTGCAAACGCACTATCGAAGCCCGCTCGATTTTTCCGACGAGCGTTTGGGCGAATCGGAGGCAATGTTCGCCCGTCTCACCAATTTCGTCAAGAACACCGCATGGCTGTGCGCCAATGCTGAAGGCGAAACCACTGCCGACCTCGTCGCCTATCAAAAAGCGGTCGACGACATGTGCGATTCGTTTATCGAGGCAATGGATGACGACTTCAATACGGCGGGTGCTTTGGGTGCCATCTGCTCGTTCGTGCGTGAAGCGAATACGATCCTCGCTGAAGCTGTGGTAAGCGGCGAGGATGCTGCTGCTGTGCTTGCCGGAGCCGATGCGGTGTGCGACCTGCTTGGTGTTCTCGGCGTTGACCTCAACGCTTCCGAAGACAAGGTGTGCGATTCGTCGAACGAGGTTGTGGCTTTGGCTGTCGAACTTGCTGGATTTACGGGATGCGACGCCGAGGGGGCTATCGAAGCGCTGCTGGCGCGTCGTGCTGAAGCCCGCAAGGAAAAGAACTTTGCCCTTGCCGATGCGGTACGCGATCGTTTGGGCGATCTGGGTTTTGTGGTTGAAGACACGCCGCAAGGCGCACGTGTGAGCCGCGCATAGCAAGATAAACGGGGGCCTTGTGCCCCCGTTTGCTTTGCTCGGCAGCACGTTTGCGGAAGGTATTGTGCTTGTGGCAGTTGGCTTCTGCCTTCGTGATAAAACCTTGTTAGAACATGTTCATTTGTTGGAGCGAATTATGTAACGTGGCGTAATCGTGTATGGTGTGGAATATTGCGGAAAACTGGAAGGGGATTGCTCATGATAAGGCGGAACCAGTATGTGTCTGTTCATGAAACAAGGGCTCAGGTGACGCGCGAAAAGCTTTTGAAGGCTGCTATCAAGCTCGTGAACCGCGATGGCATGAAGCAGCTTACCGTTCGCAATATCTGCGATGAGGCCGGACTTTCAACAGGCAGTTTCTACAACCTGTTCAGCGGCAAAGAAGACCTTATTTCCTACTATTTGAAGTATGCTTTTGCACCTTATCGCGAAAAGGCCCTCGAAAGCAGCGACGAGCATGGTCCTGTTGAGCGTGTCCTTCTTCTGTACCGTGCCTATGTTGAGTACTGCAAGGATATGGGTCTTGAATTCGTTTCTGGCCTGTACGCTTCTAATCACAACCCATTTTTTGATTTTATGCACCGTGATGCTGAAGACGATTTCATCATCGTTTCGGTCCGCAGCTATCTCGAAGAAGCTATCGAGCTGGGCATTGTGCGCAGCGATGTTGATCTTGACGAAGCTATGCTTCGCATTGCTGCTGCGTCAACGGGCATGCTGTTCTATTGGTGCGTGTTCGAGGGCAATATCGACATTGAATACGAAGTTGATGAAGCCATCAAAACCTACCTGCTTTCTATCACCGTAGATCCAAACATGGAGCTCAATATCGAGCCCCTTGAGTCAAAGGGCTGCTTTTTGAAGTAAAAGCCTTTGCCTGGCGCTTTCAGTCGTTGCTCCGATTGCACGGGGCATTTCCGAAAGCGCGCAATAAGAGTGCACGAACCGCCTCCCGTTTCTTAGGACAAGAAACGGGAGGCTTTTTTGTACACGGTGGGTGTCGGGTTGTATCGTTGAGATATGCAAGAGGGCCAAACGCATAGCTTGAGGCATCGTAAATGATTATTAACAATTGCAATTCATTTGCTTTGAACTGGCTATTTAGTTCTATTGAATACTGTTCGAGAGCATGTGAACGTGTTATCCTTGAACCATCAGAAGCAGGCATGCACCGTAGGTGTGCGAGGGGCTTGCTGCAACACTTCAAGGAGGGGTAACGATGGTTTTCGAAAACGTTGTCGTTGCATATGATGGATCCGACCAGGCTCTTGCTGCTGTGAAGAAGGCTGCTGAAATTGTTGGCGGCGAAGAAGCTGCAAAGCTTCATGTGGTATTTGTAACCACGCATCCCAATGCCCAGCTTCCCGCAAACTTCAACAGCGCTTCGTTTGATCCTCAGCAGTACCTGCTTTCCGTTGAAGACATCATGGCTCTTTACAACAAGACCATTGATGAGGAAACCGAAAAGGTTAAGGAAGGCATTGGCGATGCGCTCGATTCCTTGGGCGATAAGGCAACCATCGAGGTAATTCCTGGCTACACGCCGGCAGCTGATATTCTTGGCTATGCCGAAAAGGTTAACGCCGACCTTATCGTGATGGGCTCTCGTGGCCTTGGCGCAATTCGCGGCGTTCTTGGTTCGGTTTCCTACGCTGTTCTGCGTGAAGCACCGATGCCCGTATTGGTAATCAAATAAATCAGAGGGGGAAGAAGGCTTGCCCCGGTAGCGGGTCTTTTCCCCGATACCGCAAAGCCCCGAAATGGGGGGCAGCGGTTGCTTTAAAGAGGTTGGATGTGCAAAAGCGTGTCCAGCCTCTTTGTTTATAAGTGAGGGTTCGACTTGCGGATGCGTTTCGCTCTTCGGGCCGAGCTTTCCAATGATCTCACCTGGCGTTAAATCGAATTCGTTGCTCTTTTCACCACATCGAACAGAAGGTCGATGTGGTCTTCGCGGTGGTTTAGGCAAGGTATATAGGTGACATCTGAGGTAACGCCGTTTTGATCGCATAGGCCACAGAAGTAATCGTGCGCTACCGACTTGATGTCGTAGAGCGATTCCAGGCAGTCGGAAGCGAAGCCAGGCGTTACAAGGGCTATCCGCGAAACTCCCTCAGCAGCCCATTGGGCAAGTTGAGTTCTGGGGTGGGGTGAAACCCACGCACGCGAATCCTCGAAACGTGAATGGTAGGCAATAGCCCAGTCGGATCGAGGTATTCCAAGCAGTTCCATCGCCTGATGTGTGCTGGTTTTGATCTGTTCCACATAGGTATCACCCGCTTCGATGTCCGCAAGGGGGATAGAGTGGAACGAAAGAAGGAGCTTGCTGCCCGGGCGGTATTCCCATGCATCGCCTATGGAAGCAGCGATTGCCTGTGCGTATAAGGGGTTATCGCTGTAGCCTTCGACAATTGCCTCAAGCGATAGGTTGGGATGCTTGCCAATCTGATCCTGTATGGCTTCCTTGCAAGTTTTAACGGTGCTGAAGGCGGTTTGAGGGAACAGAGGCAGTGCAACGATTTTGTTGCATCCAGCAGCTTCGAGCTTTTGCAACGCATGGGTTATCGAAGGATTGCCATAGCGCATGCCAACCTCGCACAGGGCATCGATGCCTGCCTCGGCAAGGCGTTCGTTCAGCGCATCGCGTTGGGCGCACGATTCAACCGTAAGCGGGGCACCGGTGGCCGTCCATATCTGTTGGTAGCGCGGCGCTGTTTTCTTCGGCCTGGTTCGGGCAATGAAGAGACGCAAGATGGGTTGCCAGATGGCTGGCGGAACCTTGATTATGTTTCGGTCGGAAAGAAATTCGATCAGGTACGGGCGAATGTCCTGCGGCTCGGGGGAGTCGGGAGAACCCGTATTTATGAGAACAATGCCTGTCTTTTCTTTCTTGAAAACCATAATTGGGACTATAGCAAAAGCATGTGCTGAAAATGATTTACGTTGCGGGGGATGTACGGTTTTTGCGGCGAAGCGCGGCGCCAGTGGCGTCCCGAACGCATCTCAAGCCGAATCATGCTGTGCTCTTGGAGATATGTTCCAATGCTGGCTTGGGTGCAGCGGGCGAAGCGGAAATGCAGATATACTCATAAGATGGCTTTCCGATAGGGGGAGGCGTGAACAAAGGAGCAACGGGCAATGGCCTTTCTGTTTGGCTGTGAAAATGTGCATTTGGAATATCCCACGAAGGTGATCTTCGAATCGCTTTCCCTCGGCGTTGACGATGGCGATTGTGTGGGTGTTGTTGGCCGTAACGGCGATGGCAAATCGTCGCTTTTGGGTTTATTCGACGGAACGGTTGAACCTGATGACGGTCGCGTGCTAAGAACAGGTGGTGTTCGCTTTGCTTCTCTTCGTCAGGTAGATGAACTCGACGATACGAAATCCGTCGGATGGAACGTAGTGGGCGATGTGCCCGAATACGAATGGGCATCCGATGCGCGCATTCGCGATATCATCGATGGCATGATCGGCGACTTGGACTGGGACGAAGAGGTCGGTACGCTTTCCGGTGGTCAGCGTCGTCGCGTTGACCTTGCTCGTGTGCTGATCGCCGATGCTGACGTGTTGCTGCTTGACGAGCCCACCAACCACCTTGACGTGGTTGCCATCAATTGGCTGGCAAAGCACCTCAAAAAACGTTTTTCGCGTGGCGCTGGTGCCTTGGTGGTGGTAACCCACGACCGCTGGTTCCTCGACGAAGTATGCCTTCGCATGTGGGAAGTGCACGATGGCATCGCCGAGCCATTCGAAGGCGGCTATTCCGCCTACATCCTTCAGCGCGTGGAGCGTCAGCGTCAGGCCGAGGTGGCGGAACAGAAGCGACAAAACCTTATCCGCCGCGAGTTGGCATTTCTTTCCCGCGGTGCCCGGGCTCGATCCAGCAAGCCGCGTTTTCATGTTGAAACGGCGCGCGCCCTTATCGCAGAAGAACCCCCGCTTCGTAACACTACAGAACTTAAGCGTGCCGCTATTTCTCGATTGGGGAAGAAGTGCGTTGATGTGATCGATGCCTCGTTCTCCTACGGGCAGAACAAAGTGCTCGATGAGGTAACTTGGATGATCGGTCCCGGCGATCGCTACGGTCTTTTGGGCGCAAATGGCGCTGGTAAGTCGACGTTGCTCGATATCGTTCAGGGAAAGCTTCGCCCGCAAACAGGCCGCGTGAAAATTGGCAAGACCGTGAAATTCGCCTTTCTTTCCCAGAAGCTTGAAGAGCTGGAAAAGCTGAAGGGCGATCGTGTTCGCGAGGTTCTTTCCCGCTATAACGCTCGCTATATGATAGACGGCAAGGAGGTTTCCCCTGCTCAATTGCTTGAGCAGTTGGGATTCACCAATGCTCATTTGAATATGCCGGTCGAAACGCTTTCAGGTGGCCAGAAGCGCCGTTTGCAGTTGATGCTGATCCTGCTTGATTCGCCGAACGTACTTATCCTGGACGAGCCCAGCAATGATCTTGATACCGACATGACTGTTGCCATGGAAAATCTGCTCGATACCTGGCCGGGCACCCTGATCGTGGTAAGCCACGACCGTTACTTGATGGAGCGCGTAACCGACGATCAGTTTGCTCTTATCGACGGTAAGCTTACACATTGCCCGCGCGGCGTGGATGAATACCTCGAATTGCTCGAAGAAGACCGCAGGGCCCAATCGGGCAAGACCCCAAGCGCATCGAAGCAGAGCGGCGCTGCCCAGGCTCAGACTCAAACGGGTCTTTCTGCTGCTGAGGTTCGCGAACTCAAAAAGCAGGCACGTTCCATTGAGAACAAGATGAAGACGCAAGAAAAGAAGCTCGCTCAGGCCAAAGAGGACCTGCTGAAGGTCGATCCGTACGACTATCAAGCTTTGGGCGAAGCGCAGGCAGGCATTCACGAGCTTGAACAGCGCATTGAAGCGTTGGAAGAGGAATGGCTGCTGGTGGCCGAGCAGATGGAAGGTTAGCCTGCTGTATACCAACGGTGGGAAATGCCGTTTCTTTTCACGCGAGTGGGCTTGCGGTAGAGTTGTTTTCAGCGTAATCCGTCCAATATTCGGGCGTTTGCGGGCGTAGTCCGCATGATGGGAAGGGTTGTATGGACTCAGTAACTCGTATTTCCGGCTCTACAAGGTTGGTGGGTCTTATTGGCTCGCCGGTAACGTATTCCGGCTCGCCGGCTATCCATAACGCTGTGTTCGAGAGGATGGGTTACGATTATGCCTTTGTCCCCTTCGACGTTAAACCGGAAAACTTGGAATCGGCTGTGCGCGGCATGGAGGCACTTGGCTTCCTCGGCTACAACGTAACGGCGCCGTACAAGAATGCTATCGTCCCCTATCTTCATGAGATTTCTCGGACGGCAGGAATCATGGGTGCGGTAAGCACGGTGGTAATTCAGAACGGTCGTTCTTTGGGCGACAATGCCGACGGTGCTGCCTTTATGCGCAATTTGGTGCTGAACGGCATCAATGTGCGCGGGAAGAAGGTAACCGTGTTGGGCGCTGGCGGCGCAGCTTCTGCCGTTGCCGTTCAAGCGGCGCTCGATGGAGTAGCGCAGATCGATGTGTTCAATCGACAGGAATCGTACCAGCAAAGAGGGTATGAGTTGATCGATCGATTGCATGGGTATTCTCCCTGCGAGATTTCCCTTTATGCTCTTTCCGATGAGGATCAGCTAAGGGCGTCGCTTGCTGAATCGGCTTTGGTGGTAAATACAACCACCGTGGGGTATCCCGATGATCCCGGCTGTCTTCTGACGGCGGATATGTTGAGGCCTGAGCTTATTGTGGCCGATTTGGTATACAACCCCCGTGATACCGAGCTCATAAAGCTAGCTCGTTCCTGCGGCTGCAAAACCGTTGACGGCGCTGGCCCCTTTGTGCAGCAGGCAGCAATTGCCGAGCGTCTTTGGTTGGGTCGCGAAATGCCCGTCGATTTTGTGATGGAAACTTTTTTCGCTGAATAATTGATTGCATCGTGGAATGGGGAAGCCCCTACATTACCCAGCGCCCCGCGTGTGGGCGGATTGGCGCAATGGGCGGTGTGCCAAATTGGTTTCGCGGTGCATAGAACGAAAAAGCCCGTTCAATGAACGGGCTTGGTAATTCTGGCGGAGGAAGTAGGATTTGAACCCACGGTGCCTTGCGGCACAACGGTTTTCAAGACCGCCGCATTCAACCACTCTGCCATTCCTCCGAATCGGTAGGGATTAGGATAGCATAACTTGGTGGTGAGGTATGGAGCTCATTTCTTCAGATGCGCAAGATATTGAATTCATGCGTCTGGCAATTGCCGAAGCGCGCAAGGCGGGGTCGCTCGATGAGGTGCCTATCGGCGCAGTGGTGGTGCGTGACGGAGAGGTGATTGCCGCTGCGTACAATCGCCGCGAGATCGATGCCGACCCGGCTGGCCATGCGGAATTTATCGCAATGAAACAGGCATCAAACAAATTAGGCGTTTGGCGCCTGTCGGGGTGTACGGTATACGTTACGCTTGAGCCATGCATCATGTGTGCGGGGCTCATGCATCAGGCGCGTATCGATCGCTGTGTATTTGGCGCATTTGATCCGAAGGCGGGCGCGTTGGGCTCGCTGTACCAAGTGAATGCCGACGAGCGGTTGAACCATGTGTTCGAGGTTACGCCTGGCGTATGCGAGGAGGAATGCGCTTCCCTGTTGCAAACGTTTTTTCGCGAAAAACGTAAGCGCAATAAAGCAAGAAAGGCTGCGGCGCGTGCCGAGGAAGCAAATGCGCCTGCGGCTGCAATAAACGAGCAAGACAATAAAGAATCGAATCAGGATGGTGCTTCTGCATGAGGCTTGAAGGTTTGCCAATGAAAAACGTCACAAAGATCATTTCGCCTGCAAAGGTGAACCTGGTTTTGGCGGTGGGTGAAAAGCAGGAAAGCGGGTTCCACGAGGTGCAAACCATCATGCACTCGCTTGCCCTGCACGACACGCTTTCCATGCGTCGTTTCGATGACGAGGGTTCGGGCGAGGGCCTTCAGGTGATGCTGAAATGTGAAAGCTCCTTTACCATCGATCCCCTTTTGATCAAGGCCGAAGACAACATCGCTTACAAGGCTGTGGTTGAGCTAGCGAAGGCTTTGGGCCGCACGCAGGATGAAACCATTGAAATGGTTCTGAACAAGGTAATTCCTGCCGAAGCAGGTTTGGGCGGCGGCTCTTCCAATGCGGCTGCTGCGTTGGTCGGTGCGGCAACGCTGTGGGGCGTTGGCGTGGAAGATGAGCGTGTGCAGGAAGTGGCATCGCGCCTTGGCGCCGATGTTTCCTTCTTCCTGAAAGGTGGCTGTGCGCGCCTTTCAGGCAAGGGCGACGTGTTTGAGGCTCAACTTGAGCCCCGTTCCGGCTTTGTGCTGCTTGTTCGTCCCGATGCTGGCGTATCCACGGGCAAGGCCTATGCGGCGTTTGACGAAGATCCTGTTTTGCCCGGTTCGGGGTATCTTTCCTCGATTGCAGCTTTGGATGCTGCAGCTGACGTTCTCCTGTACAACAACCTCGAAAAGGCAGCTTGTTCGGTGACGCCTGTGGTTGCTGAGGTTCTTGAGTGGGGAAGGGCTGCCGCCGGCGAGGAAAATGTGGTGTTGTGCGGGAGCGGCTCTGCCGTATGCTGCATTTTCGATAGTTATCAGGCGGCGTGCGAGGCTTCAGTTGAGGCACGCAAGCATGAGTGGTGGACGCGCGTAACGTCTTTCTCTCCATTGGGCGCTGCCATTGTGGAGGCTTTATAATAGAGGCATCGAGTAATTCGAGGTAAGGTGGCGAAAACCACCAGTGGTTTTCCCGCATCATGGCAGTGCGCCCGCGGGCGCGTCTGCGCGAGAAACGCTAGGAGCAAGTTATGGAAGCAATTATTGTAATCGTTGTTGTGGTGGTGATTCTGGCCATCGTCCTTATTGCCCTGTACAACAACCTCGTTCAACTGCGCAACCGCGTTGACAACGCTTGGTCTCAAATCGATGTTCAGCTGCAGCGCCGTTTGGATCTTATTCCCAATTTGGTGGAAACGGTTAAGGGTTATGCTGCCCACGAAAGCGGTACGCTTCAAAAGGTAACCGAGGCGCGTTCTGCGGTATGCAACGCTACGACGCCCGAGCAGAAGATGGCTGCTGATAACTTCCTTTCGGGTACATTGAAGAGTCTGTTCGCGGTTTCTGAGGCTTATCCCGACCTGAAAGCAAATGCCAACTTCCAGCAGTTGCAGGCTGAGATCTCTGCCACGGAAGACAAAATCAGCTATATGCGTCAGAGCTACAACGACACGGTAATGAAGTACAACAACGCGATTCAGACGTTCCCTGGAGTGCTGGTTGCCGGCCTTTTCAGGTTCACTGTGCGTGAGAACTTCGATGCCAATGCGGCTGCTTCGGCTGCGCCGGTTGTTTCCTTTGGCCAGGGCAACGATGCTGCGCAGGCTCCCTCGGTAAACATGGGAACCGCCCCTAAAGACCCGTCGGATACGCCTTCGGTGAAATAGCAAATTCGACAAAGCTATCTGCTAGCATTCCGACCCCGATAAAGCCCGATCGATGCTTTTTTTGGCATCGATGGATGATAAAGACGCCGCCTATATGGGCGGCGTCTTTGCTTTGGTGCGGGTATCTTCCGGCTGCCGGTTTGAGACGGTAAAGAATGGCAAGATTGACGTATTTTGTACTCTTGGGCAGGAAAACCTGTCATTTCTGGCAAGATATCGCCGAAATGTACGCTCGGACAGCCTGTTTTGGTAAAATTGACACATTTTGTACGCTTTGAGCTGGAAAAACGCTGTCGAAGAGTACATTTCGGCGATATCTTGCCAGAAAGCTGCCTTCTGACTGCGCAAGCGTACAAAATATGTGCTTCTTGCCACGATGTGTCAGGCGCCTTTGCCCAAGATTCCAGGAGGCGGACTTACGCGCCTTATCTGAGCTCGCCTGCGTCCGGCGATGGCGCTGCGCTTTGGCCCGCGCTTGCCCGCAGCATTGTTGCGGCTAGGAGCTGGAAGCGTTCCAGGGGCGGCTACATTGCCCGTCTCCAGTGATGGGCTCACACGCTTGCCCGCCGTTTCGTTGCCGCTATGGCCCGGGAGTGTGCCAGGTTATGCCGTGCGCGCCTGCCGTCTGCCGTAGGTGCTTGGGTCGGCGTGACCGTCATTTGAAGGCACGTGCTTAGCATCCGCCGCCCGTCGTAGGGGTAGAGTCGAAATAGGTATAGTGTCTCGTAGTAAAGGCTGGCGAGCTATGCGGCAATCCATCAGGCAGCGTCTGTATACGCTCGTTGGCTGACATTGCTTAAAGAGAGCCACGAAGAAGCAAGGCGCTCTTGCCAAAACAGCGGGGCTTCCTGAGCGGTTCGGCACCGAATGTGAAATTGGGGCCAGCCGAACAATCAGGCCAGTTGAGCAATCAGGGCCAGTTGAGCAATAAAGCGCCTGCTTGTCGTTAAGTCGTTTAAAATGAAAAAAGCCCGTTCGGAATGAACGGGCTCGATATACGGTGGCGGAGAGCTGGGGATTCGAACCCCAGATACGCTTTTGGCGTATACTCGCTTAGCAGGCGAGCACCTTCGGCCTCTCGGTCAGCTCTCCGTATATGCGAATTGAAATGATAACCTGCCCGCCCTCATCTTGCAAGGAGAAGAGCAGTGCAAAACCATGCTTTCATCAAAAAAAATGGCCAAAACAGCCAATTCGCCACACTTGTGGTCGAAAATCAAGTCAAAAGCAGCTTTAGTAAAGGTTTAGCCCTTGCTGTTGCTGTTTTGGCGCTGGCGTTTGCCTGTCTTTGTTTTGCGCCGCAGCAGGCTCATGCAAAGTCGTACGAAATGCCGCATACCACCATCAACGCAACGGTGCAGCCTAACGGCGACTTGCATGTGGTTGAGCAGCGCACGTTTGATTTCAACGGTGCTTTTACGGCTGTATGGTGGAACTTCGATAACTTGCCTTCTGGTTCCGACATCAAGATCAACAGCGTAAGCATGGGTTCTTCAGCGAAGTCCCTCTCGGAATTTCCCAGCGTGCCCTTCCAGCTTGATTGGCGTGAGTCGGGTGGTTCTGGTGGCGATGCCTATTCGTTCGACAAGCCCAAGAACACCGTCTATGTGTTCTTCTCCGTAGAAGACGAAGCGGACGTTGTGCAGCTGGACTACACGGTAACCAAGGCTGCGCAGGCATACTCCGATGTGGGAGAGCTGTACTGGCAGTTTGTGGGCAGCGGCTGGGCTGAAGATTCCAGCGATGTGACCCTGACGCTGAACCTCCCCGTCGCTTCGGGAGCCAAGGTTACGGCGGGCGAAAATGTGCGTGCGTGGGGTCATGGCCCTCTGGATGCCGCGGTTGCCATCAATGATGACGGTACGGTAAGTTACAGCGTTCCTCGCGTAAACGCAGGTTCCTATGCGGAAGCGCGTGTGGTGTTTCCCGTTGAGTGGCTGTCGGGTGTAGCTTCTGGCGCCGACAACATGCACGAATCTACCGCTCGTCTCGATACCGTTCTTTCCGAAGAGCAGACCTGGGCAGACCGCGCCAACGCGGAGCGTGCGCTTTCGCTCGGATTGCTTATCGTGGTGATTCTTGTTTGTTTGGCGTTGCTGGTATGGGGCGTTCGCTCCTTTGTCCGTTACGGCAAAGAGCTCAAGCCCACGTTCGAAGATGAGTATTGGCGTGATGTGCCGGAAGCTGGCACTCACCCTGCTGTGATCGGTCGTTTGTGGACCTTCGATAAGGAAAGTTCAACCGATTTCACGGCGACCATCATGCATCTTGCCAATGCTGGTGCGATCTTGATTAACAAAGGGTCGTACGAACAGGGTGGCGTCATCCGAAAGAAGCAAGTCGATGATTACTATCTTACGCGTGTGCCCCAGGTGGAGCTTTCGCTCAACAGCACGATTGATCGCAAAGCCATGTCGTTCCTGTTTGATACGGTAGCGCAGGGCAAGCCCTCTCTGTGGCTGGGAACCATCAAGGCGTATGCCGAGAGCAACCCCGAAGAATTCAACGACGCCATGTCCGATTGGCAGGGTTTGGTAACTTCGCATGTGATAACAGCCGAGTACTTTGAAAGCTACTCGAAGTCGAAGCGCTTCCGTATGCTTTCGGTGGCAATTGCGCTGATACTGGGATGTTTCATCATCGCGTGCATCTTCGAGAACTTCCTCGTTCTTATTCCCGGCATCATCACGGGAGTGGCTCTTATTGTGGTTTCTCGCTTTATGGAGCGCCGCACGCAGAAAGGCGCCGATGTCTATGCGCGTTGCAAAGGGCTGCGAAAATGGCTTACGGAATTCTCTGCGTTGGATGAGCGTCCTGCCACCGACGTGAAGGTTTGGGGCGAATTCATGGTGTATGCCTATCTGTTCGGTGTGGCTGAACAGGCTATTGGCGAGTTGCGCAAAAAGGTGCCCGAGATGTTCCAGGTAAACGGCGAGGAAGCGCTGGACACCTCGTATGTGCCCTGGTGGGGGCTGTATACCCCAACGTACTATGCGAACACCACCATGCCCGACCTTGGTTCGATGCTGAACACTTCGGTATCGGAATCTATCCAGGCAGTGCAGTCGGCGCTTTCGGGTGATTCTTCCGATGGCTTTGGCGGCGGCGGTGGATTCTCCAGCGGCGGTGGCGGCGGCTTCGGCGGCGGTGGCGGCGCCCGTTAGGGCTCGCCACCTGTGGCTTTCCGCCAGTGCCGCGCAATTGCTTCTTGCGGCGAGCAGCTTGGTTATAATGGGCACTTATGATTGCTCTTTCTGAAATACCTTCATGGGTTTATAAGATACTGTTGGTTTTGGCTGCAATGATTTGGGGCTTCAGCTTCGTGGTCATGAAGGACGTGGTCACGGTTATGCCGCCAGCGTGGCTTTTGGGTATCCGCTTTACCTTGGCAGGTTTGATTCTTTTGTTTATCCTGCGCAAGCGGGTGAAAGCTCATTTTTCAAAGCGCGCTTTGGGCGCTGGCATTGTGCTGGCGGTGTTTGATTTCTCAGCATTCTTGGCGCAAACCGTGGGCTTGCAGCATACAACGCCGGGCATTAACGCGTTTCTAACTGCAACGTACTGCGTTGTGGTCCCGTTTGCCTGGTGGGTGCTTATGCGCAAGCGCCCTTCCTTCTTCAATATAGGGGCTGCCGGTATTGCCGTTGTGGGCATTTGGTTGGTTTCGGTTACCACGGCAGGGCAGACGCTTTCCATTGGCCTTGGCGAATCCCTGACCATGGTCAGCTCGGTTTTGTTTGCGATTCATATCGTCTTTGTGTCCAAGTTCACCGAGAAGCACGATGCGCTGATGCTCACGGTGTTCCAATTCATCACCGAGGGTTGCTTTGGGTGCATCGTCGGTGCAGCAACCGAAACGCTTCCTGCGGTTGCCGTGATAACGCCCACGATTATTGGCCAGATGGCTTTCCTCATCGTGTTTGCATCGATCATTGCGTTCGGCATCCAAAACGTTTCGCTTGCGTATGTTAATCCTTCACAGGCGGCGCTGCTCCTCAGCCTGGAATCGGTTTTTGGCGTGCTGTTCTCTGTCTTGCTGTACGGAGAGGTCATGACGAGCCGGTTGCTAATCGGGTTTGCGTTGATTTTCGTAGCCATCTTGGTGAACGAGGTGGTGGCTCCGAGGGTTGAGGCGAAACGTGCTATAGTTGCTTTCGGTAGAGACAAATGGAAAGAGGACGGGCCTCATGACTAACACCACCGAGAACATCATCCTTATTGGCATGCCGGGCGCTGGCAAGTCAACCTTGGGCGTTGTTTTGGCGAAGATTCTTGGCTATGAATTCATCGATGCTGACTTGCTTATTCAGGGCAAGCTCGACAAGACGCTGCAGAAGATTATCGATGCATGCGGCCCCGATGGTTTCATCGAAGTGGAAAACGAGGTGCTGTGCACGCTTTCCACGAGCCATGCCATTATTGCTACGGGTGGTTCTGCCGTCTACTCCGACGAGGCAATGAAGCATCTGTCCTCTATCGGCACGGTTGTGTACCTGCAGGTTTCCTATGAAGAGTTGGAAAACCGCCTGGGCGGCCTTCACGAACGCGGTGTTGTTATGAAAAACGGCATCGGCATGAGTTTGGCCGACCTGTACGAAGAACGCGTGCCCCTGTACGAAAAGTACGCCGATCTTACCATCGACATCAATGGCCTTTCGGTTCGCGATGCGGCACGAAAGCTCGTCGATCAAATCTCTATGCTGTAAAGCTTGGCGCCGGTCATCGACCGGCGTTTTTTTGTCCCCGATTTTGTCGAAGCCGACTGAGCAGGTGCGTCAATTGGCTTGCGGGACCATTGCCCGTTGCCTTTTGTTCGGGGGTTCGGCTTCTTGGCGAATTAGTTGGCGTGGGCTCAGAAATGCATCATGCCTCATTCGGGTATATTGAAAAGCGCCTCCCGTTCTTTAGCTGCCTCCCCCTTTCCTGGACGCAAGAAAAGGGGGAGGCAGTTCATCTTGGATGCGGGAGGCGCTTTGTTGCCGAAGGGGCCTGGTGTGAATGCGCTGCGTACGTCTGGCGCTTCTACAGCTCGATGCTCCTGGAAGAGCCGTCGATATCGTCGATCTTGGCAATGCCTTCTTTCAGGGAGAAGAACGTCAGGTGCGGATCGCCCCAGTCTTCGTAGGTTTCACCAAGTGCCGTCATGTGCTCATAGCCTGCTTTGCGAACTTCGTCGCCTGCGGTGTCGTTCAAATCGGCTACGCCCGTAACGATGATCCAGCCACGGCCAGGCTTCCATGCGGAAAGCTCGAACTTGGGGTTCTGCTGCAGCTGATGATAGACATCTTTGTTGGTTGCGGTGCAGAACCACAGGGTATCGCCTTCGCGCATAACGAAGCTGAAGGGGCGAACGCGGGGCTGGTCGCCTTCGCAGGTTGCCAGGTACCATGCGGGTACTGCGGTAAGGTATTCAATGATGTCGTCCATGGTGTTCCTTTCGGGTGGTTAGCGATTGTTTTGGTTGCTGGGACCGTCAAACGCTGTAATGGTTCCGATGCGTTCGCAGTCTGGGTTTGATACTTGCGCGCCAGTTTTCCTTGCTGTGCTAGGGTTTGCGCGAGTGGGGAAGTGCCGGTCTGTGCGGTTCTGTGTTTACAGCAACATGTTCAAAGCAAGATCGGTTGCCAGTACGGCCGCTGTGCCGATTCCCAAATAAACAGTACCGGCTATATCGCGCTTGCTAAAGGAAAGCTCCTTTAGGCGAGTGCGGTTTTCGCCTCCGTGATAGCAGCGTGCATCCATTCCCAACGAAAGCGTTTCGGCATGTCGGAAAGCGCTGGTGAACAGGGGCACGATAAGAGAAGTCATCATGGCAACGCCTCCTTTGGGCCCCTTTCCGAAATTTGCGCCACGGCTAATTTGCGCGCGATAGATGGTGCGCAGCTCAATGGCGAACTGGGGCAGGAAGCGCAGGGCGATGCCCATCATCATAGACAGCTCATGAGCAGGCAACCCAAAGCGCTTGAAAGGCTCCAGAAGGCGCTCAAAGCCATCGGTAAGGTCGAGCGTGGTGGTGGCCAGCGTAAGCAGGCTCACACCCAACAGCAACATGGTGAGGCGGATAGCGATAAAGAGTGCCTGATGCAGGCCTTGCTGGCTAATGCAGATGATCCATAGCTGAAAGTACACTTCGCCGCCTTGGACGAAGAAGATGTTCAGGAGGGCTGTAAATACCACCAGAATGGCAAGCGGCGCAATGGAAGTGAACGCCTGGCGAAGCGAAATATGCGCGAAGGCAAACATTCCCGCGGTGAACAACGCGGCGACGCCCAGTGACACGTACGACCCCGCAGCGAACACCATAACCATGAACAGGATCGAAAGCAGAAGCTTCGCGCGGGGATCCATACGGTGAACGGCGGAATCCTTGGCGATATAGCGACCAAATACGGCATCTATGTTCATAGTTGCGCTGCCTCGCTTCCCTCAAGGATGCGAGTAATCTCATCGGCTAAGGATTCAGGCAAGTAAAGCTTTTCGGGTAAGGGCATGCCCTCGGCGCGAAGCTGGTTTGCCAAGGTTTGGGCATGGGGGATGCCGAGGCCTATTTCGCGCAACTCAACAGCATGCTTGGTAAAAACTTCTTCTGGCGTGCCCATGAAGGCAACTTCGCCTTCATGCATGACCAACATGCGGTCTGCAAGAAGGGCGATGTCGTTCATGTTGTGCGAAACCATTACCACCGTAAGGTTGCGCTGCTCGTGGAGCTGCTTGATGAGGTCGAGGAAATCGGAGCGTGATGCCGGGTCAAGGCCGGCAACCGGTTCATCGAGGACCAAGGTAGTGGGACGCATGGCAAGCACGCCGGCAAATGCCACGCGGCGCTGTTGGCCGCCTGAAAGCTCGAAGGGGCTACGTTCGCTCAGCGTATCGAAATCAAGATGCACGTCGGCGAGCGCTTCGCGGATACGGGCGTCCACCTCGTCTTCGGACAGGCTCATATTGCGGGGGCCGAACGCTACATCTTCGTAGACTGTTTCGGCAAACAGCTGATGTTCGGGGTATTGGAACACCACGCCGATATCGCCGCGAGCGCACGTTGCGTTTTTGCGGTCGGCCAGATCCTTGCCATTCCAGAGCACGCGTCCTTCGGTGGGGTTTGCCAGGCCGTTCAGATGCTGTACCAGGGTGGATTTGCCAGACCCCGTATGCCCTGCAATGGCAAGGAACTCACCGTCGTTGAGGGTGAAGCTGACATTGCGCAAGGCGTAGCGCTGCACTTCTCCGGCTTTCTTTTGTCGTTTGGTGAGCGGCGCGTAGCTGAAGCTTACCTGCTCGAAAGAGATCGACACAGTTCCTCCTTCAGCGTTGTGGTTTCGATGTGGGTGCCAACATTGATGCCGCGATCTTGCAGAAGGCGCGACATGTGGGTGGCGAAGGGTACGTCAAGATTGAGATCACGAAGAATGTGGTCCTGCGTAAGTACTTCGTTGGGGGCGCCGTCGAGTACGCAGTGGCCGTCGTTCAACACGATCACGCGATCGGCTTCTGCAGCTTCCTCCATGAAGTGAGTGATCATGATAACGGTCATGCCCTGTTCGTGGAGCTCTTTGCATACGCGCATCAAGCCTCGGCGTCCGCGCGGGTCGAGCATAGCCGATGCCTCGTCGAAGATGAGGATGGAGGGATGCATTGCCAGCACGCCTGCGATGGCGACACGCTGCTTCTGGCCCCCGGAAAGGGCTGCAGTCTCGCGCTTTCCTGAGTCGGCTAAGCCGACTTTTGCCAACGATTCCTCTACGCGCTGACGAAGCTCGGGGTTCTCGATGCCTAGGTTTTCAGGGCCGAATGCCACATCGTTTTCAACGAGACTGGCAACGATCTGATCGTCGGGGTTTTGAAATACCGCACCTGCCGTGCTGCGAATGGCGAAGGTATTTTCTGGGTTGCTGGTTTCCAGGCCATTCACGGTTACGGTGCCGGTGTCAGGCACCAAGAGTGCGTTGATAAGCTTCGAAAACGTTGATTTACCCGATCCGTTGGCGCCCAAAACGCAGACGAACTGGCCCTCTTCGATGGAGAGAGCCAGTTCGGAAAGTACCTTGGTTTCGCCTGTGTAGGTAAAGGAAACGTCGGAAAAGGTAATCACGGTTTAGCGACCCTTCGTCTGATCCTTCTTAGGGGTAATAAGGTTGGAAATCGATTTGTAGATAACCAGCGTCAGAATAGCGTTGAGCAAACCCTTCAGAAGGTTGAACGGAATGAGGATGGGGATGATCATTGCCGTTACCGCTTCGAAGGGGACGCCCAGCCACATAGGGGTAACAATGAGGTTGCCCACAATAGCGGCAGCCAGTGCAGCGATGACGCTGAGCGCCAAACCGCCGATGGCGGCGGGGTAGGTGCGCTTCTTCTTGTAGATGATGGCTGCGGGCAACACGAAGCACGTGACGGTGAGCACATTCATAAGCGCACCGGTGAAGTCTGCCATAAGCAGGCCGTGAATGATGGCGGTTAGGATGCCTACTGCAACGCCGGCGCCAGGGCCGAATGCGAAGCCGGAAACCATGGCGGGCATATTCGAGGCGTCGAACTTAAGCCAGGTTACGCCGGGCAGCAAGGGGAATTCGATGAACGAAAGAAGAACGCCAATGGCGCACATAAGGGCCATCGTAACCAGTTGTTTGGTAGACCATGCGTTGGTGTTCTTGGTGGGGGTGTTCGGGGTAGACAAAGTAGGCCTCCTGTCTCTTCCATCCGGACTGTAACCGTTGGCTTTGGATTTGCACCAAATCAGTCTGCTTAAGCCGCCAGGCCAAGCAGGGTTGCGGGCTTCAGATGAAGCTAGGTTGCTTCGGGGGATCTGTTACCGCCAGTGAGGAATTTCACCTCGCCCTGAAACAGCGTTCGCGGGTTATCCTACCATTCTCTAGTGCCTTGCTCAACCTGAACAGCTCCTTTGTGGGCGGTTTCCGTCCCTGCAATAACGAAGCTCTTGCGGGAGCCTCGCCTGGAGCAAAGGTGCCATTGCGGGAGTTCTTCCCTTGCAGCGAAGGGTCCTTTGCCAACGCAGTAAAGTGGCTGGCGTCCACCAGAATCCCGCCTGCAACAAAAGGGAATTTTTCGGAGCGCCGCCTGCATAAAGGGGTCTTTGCGGGAGTCTTCCTCCGTACGGTAAAGGAAGGTGGAGCTAGGAAGGGTTGTGAAGGATGTTTTGATGCGTCTATGTGGAGTGCAGAAGGGGTGTGTTAAGATAGCAGAGCTGTTTGTCAGCATCCTTTTTGCCCCCGTAGCTCAGAGGATAGAGCGTCGGTTTCCTAAACCGTGCGTCGGAGGTTCGAGTCCTCTCGGGGGCGCCATTGTTTTCAGGTCCACCTTTGGTGGGCCTTTTTTATTGGGATTAAGCCTATTGCCGGGGCTGTTCAAGAGTGTTTCTTGGGCTGATTTGACTTACGGGCGGTTCCCGTTGTCGTTGTGCGGTGCCGCATCTGTTTCGCCTCCGTCTATAGCGTCAGCTCAATGACGTTTTGGAAGGTTGAAAACAAAAAATCGGCCTGAGTTGCAACTTTTTTGCGATTAGGGATTGTCGCAGAGCGACAAAATGCGGATATGGGCTCGAAAACGCAGTAAATTGTCCATATGATGGATTGTTTTCGCTTCGCGGGAACAGGGGAGAGTCCCCAATCGAAAAAAAGTTGCAAGGAAGTCTGATTTCTTGTTTTTGCAATGAGCGGATTGCCCCAGGGGAGCCGACTTTGTGGAAGATGCATGGGAGCCCGGTGACAGAATGGGCGAATCGGCAAAAGAAGGGGGCGAGCAACGCGTGTTTGCGGGGAATAGTTTGCATAAAAAGCAAGGCCTCGCATTGCTGCGAGGCCTTGCTGTATTGGCTAGTTGCTTCCTGGTTCGTTGGTGCTGCCGGAGCCTGAGGAAATATAGAGGGTTACCGTGCTGCCGCTAGTGCTTTGCGAGATAACATTTCCTTTTGTTACTGTCGAATCTTGCTTGTACTGCAGATCGTACTTGTAGCCAGCCTTTTCGAGGGTTTCCTTTGCTTTACTCTCGGACATGCCCACAACATTGGGAGCTTCGCCGAGACCACTGGAAATGGTGATGGTAATGGTGGTTCCCTTAGTGGCGGTACCGGTCTTGCTCTGCTTCGTTACGTTGCCCTTTTCCACGTCTTTGCTGGTTTCGTTTGTGGTGCTAACCGCAAAGCCTGCGCTTTCCAGCTTGGAGGTTGCCTGTGACTGAGTCATGCCCACAACATTGGGGATGGTTACCTTTTCGGAGCCCTTAGAAAGGTGGAACACCACCGTATCGCCCTTGTTTGCCGTGGTGCCCGAAGGGGTTTCCTGCGATGCAACCATGTTTTCGTCAACATCATCCGAGAATACAGAATCGCCCTGCTGACCCGTTAAGCCCGCTTCGTTCAAAGCCTTCTGGGCTTCATCAGCCGATTTGCCCTTCAAATCGGGGACGGTAACCTGCTCGGTTCCCTTTGAAACATTGATTTTGATGGTTGAACCCTTTGCAGCCTGTTCACCCGCTTGCGGGTCGGTGCTTACTACGCTGCCGGCAGGAACGGTGCTGCTGTACACTTCCGTTTCGGTGCCAATCTTGAAGCCCGACTGCTCGAGCGTGGTGCGCGCCTGGGCAATAGACTTGTTCGTTACGTCGGGTACGGTAACCTTGTCGCCGTTGCCATTCATGGCAAACACAGCGCCTGCAATGCCGATGATGCACAGCAGGGCCACGACAACACCGATGATGGTGTTGCGCTTCTTCTTTTTGGCAGCTGCCTCTTCGTCTTCTGCGGAATATACGCGTGGGCTTACCTGGGTAAAACCACCGGTAGCTTGGCCGCCAGCAACGGGGCTCATAACCGCAGTGCCGTTTTGCATAGGCGCAACGCCACCCATTACCTGGGTTTTAAGGCCGCTGATATCGTTGCCAAGAGCGATAGGGCGACCCGCCAGGAAGTCGTTCAGCACATGACGCATTTCTGCGGCATCTTTGAAGCGCTTATTGGGATCCTTCTCCAGGGCCTTCATGATGATGGCTTCCAGACCGGGATCGATGTTTGGGTTGATGGTGCTAGGCGGTGCGGGAAGCTCGTTGACCTGCTTTACGGCAACGCTTACTGCGTCTTGGCCGTCGAAGGGGAGCTTTCCAGTGGTGGCTTCGTAGAGAACTACACCCAACGAATAGATATCGCTGGCGCCGGTGAGCTCCTTGCCCTGAGCCTGCTCGGGCGATACGTAGTGGGCGGTACCCAGAACGGTTGCCGTCTGGGAAAGGCCTGCATCGCCTGCACGTGCAATGCCGAAATCCATTACCTTGATGTTGCCATCAGGCTGGATCATGATGTTCTGCGGCTTAATGTCGCGGTGGATTACGCCACCTTCGTGCGCAACAGAAAGTGCCTGGGCGATCTGGCTGCCGATTTCGGCCGCCTTTCGCTGGTTGATTGCGCCTCGTTCGTTGATGGCGGTTTTAAGATCGGTTCCGCGGAGGAACTCCATAACAATGTAGTAGGTTTCGCCGTCAAGGCCCCAGTCGTAGATGCTTACGATATAGGGACTCTGCAGGTTAGCGGCTGATGCCGCTTCCTGACGGAAACGCTTGGTAAAAGTTGGGTCGGCTGCGTATTGGGGCAGCATAACTTTCACGGCTACCGTGCGGCCCAGGACGTTGTCCTGTGCGCGGTATACCTCTGCCATGCCACCAAGGCCGACTCGTTCAGTTAGCGTGTAACGGTTGTTGAATGTTCTGCCAACCATGCTTCCAGCCACGTTTGTACTCCCTTTGGATCCATGCTTAACGACCATCGCATAAGCATATCGTATTACCATGTCAAGTTCCCCGTTTTTGCAAGGCTTTCACGAGGAATCAGGAAACGCTTTTCCTACAAATCCCCTTGCACTTCAAGCGCTGCCCTCAATACACCCTGGGCGCGTCCGGCAGCGCCGCCGGAAAGGCTCTCGCCAGCCTCTTCGAGGACGATGGCCACTACTACCGAGCAGTCATCGGATGGGCCCATGCCCACAAACCAACGGTCGTCTTTTTCCTTGCCCGTTTCTGCGGTGCCGGTTTTGCCAGCAATCTGCACACCGGAAACGGCGGCTGCCTTACCGGTGCCGTTGTTCACGACCCCTTCAAGCACCGTGCGTACTCGCTTGGCCACCGATGAAGAGCATACGTTCGACATCGTGGAAGGCGTTGCACGATAGCTGTTCTTGCCGTCGGAATTGTTCACGCTGTCTACCAGGTAAGGCTGCATGATGGTGCCATTGTTTGCGATGGCGCAACCTACCAAGGCCATCTGCAGAACAGTTGCCTGCGGGCCAGCGGGGCTGGCATGTTCGCCTACCGGCTCACCTGCTGCGGCCCATGCGGTTTCCCATTCGGTCATCTCGTCCGGGTCGGGCATCAGCGATTTAGCGAGCGGCAAATCGAAGTTCAGCGCGTTGTTGAACCCGAATTTCTCGGAAGAGGAAACAAGGCCATCTGCGCCAATCTGGTCGCCGAGCTGTGCGAATACGGTGTTGGCGGAAAGTTCGGTTGCGCGCTGCAGTGTAATGGTGCCATATGACGAACTGTTGAAGTTCGTTACTTTGCCGCCGCCGATGTCGAGTGTGGAGGGGGAATCGTACTGAGTCGATTCGGTTGCCACATTGTCTGCCAGCGCGGTGGTCAGCGTCACGATCTTGAACGTGGAGCCAGGCGAATACAGCGCCTGGGTTGCGCGATTGTACAGTGCCGAAGAATCGCCGCCAGAAGAAAGGATGCTATCAACATCGTCGGCATCGTAGGTGGGCGAAGAGGCGAGTGCCAAAATCGCTCCCGTCTTCGGGTCGATGGCGACGCAGGCGCCCTTGTATCCCTTTAACGCATTTTGCGCAGCTTGCTGAATGGTTGAGTTGATGGTGAGCTTCACATCGTTGCCTGCGGTGCCGGCACCGGAATAGGAATTTAGGACATCGATCCATGAAGCATAGTTGCTTTCGCCCTTCAGCGTATCGTTGCAGGATGCTTCGATGCCGGAGGTGCCGTACGTGTCGGAGGCGTATCCCACCACGTGTGCAGCGAGATTGCCTGCGGGGTATTCGCGCTTGTAGGTGCCATCGTCTTGCAGTACAGAATGAGCAAGGAGCACGTTGTCGTATGTGGTGATGGCGCCGCGCTCGGTTTTCGACTCTTTTGCCAGCGTGTGGTTGTTAATGGGCATGTTCTTGTATTCGTCTGCCTGGATAACCATGATCATCGTCAGGTTGGCAACCAGCAGCGCAAAGAGGGCAGAGAATACGATCATGGTGCCGGTAAGGCGTTTGCCCAGGGAAACGCGACCCAGCGCGCCGTTCAGGCTTACTACGCCTGTGCCCGATGCCATTTCGGTGCCCAAGCCCGTGCCCTGATCGCTTGCGCGCAGCAGGAAGCCCAAGATAATGAAGCTCGCCAGAAGCGAAGAACCACCTTGGCTTACGAAGGGAAGGGTAAGGCCCGTAAGAGGGATAAGGCGCGTAACGCCGCCCACGATGATGAAGGCCTGCAGCACGATAACGGCAGTGAAGCCTACGGCCATAAACGAGCTGACGTCGCTTTTTGCGCGAACGGAAATAAGAATGCCGCGGATGGCAAAGCACAGGTACAGAAGCAGCACACCTGCAGCACCCAAAAGCCCCGCCTCTTCGGCGATGGCACTGAAGATGAAGTCGGATTCAACAATAGGAATCTGCTCGGCCATGCCATTGCCAATGCCCACGCCGAACAAGCCGCCGTCTGCGATGCTGAAGATAGACTGGACCAGCTGATAGCCCGTGTTGGTGGGGTCGGCAAAGGGGTTAAGCCAGGTATCGACGCGAACCTGAACATGGCTGAACAGGAAGTATACGAATACGAAGCCTACAGAAACCATCAGAAGGCTGATGACGATGTAGGCATGCTTGCCGGTGGCCACGTAGAGCATGGTGACGAACACGAAGAACAGGACCAACGCCGAGCCCAAGTCCTTTTCGAACACGATAACCAGCAAGGCCACTGCCCACATGATGATGACGGGAACCAGCGCGCGCATGTCGGGCACGCGGAAGGGCCCCAGTTTGTGGTTGAAGACGGAAAGCATCTCGCGGTTCTGCGCCAGGTATGCTGCCAAGAAGATAACGATACAGATTTTTGCAAGCTCTCCAGGCTGAATGGAGAAACCACCGATAGAAAGCCAAATGCGCGAGCCGTAGATTTCGTTACCGATAACCGGAAGCATGGGCGACATAAGCAGCAGGATGCCGGCGATCATAATGGTGTATTTGTAGCTGCCAAGCTTGTCGAGGTTCTTTACGAATGCTAAGACGAGCACCATGAACACTACGCCAAGGAACAGCCATCCAACCTGTTTCATAGCCAGGTCGGGCGCAAGGCGCGTGATGAAGGCAATGCCAATGCCCGACAGAGCGAATGAAAGCGGGAGAATGGCAGGATCGGCGCCGGGAGCAAGCTTACGAATGGCTAGATGGGCCACAACAAACGTGGCAAACATGCCCAAGGGCACCGTTAGGTTGTCGAGCGTTACCTGATTCCCTTCATTGAGGGCAACCATGGCAAACAGCAATATAACAAGTGGAGCTGCGATGCAAAGAAGCATCAGCTCGGTATTGCGTCGGGTCATTGACTACTCGCTTTCGTTGGCGCTCTTCTTCGTCTTCGAGGTAGAGGAGTCGGAAGATGCTGCTTTGTCGGTGGAAGCGGAAGCGTCGCTTTGTTTGGTTGCGGCATCCTGACGAGCAATGTCTTCCTGATAGGAAGCGATAAGCTCATTCGCCTCATCTATGCTGCCAACCGAAATGCCGTCGTTGATACGGCCTGCCACACTCGGCGAAAGCTTGTTCACGTCAACATCGGTAACGCGGTCGAGGCTGGAAAGGGGCATGCCGAACAGGTCGTCTTGCAGACCGCGGTATACGGCAACCTTGCCGTCCTGGTTCACCAGGTAAGCGGAGTTGTTCACATACTGATAAGCGGTAACGCCAGCGATTGCGAAAATGGCGATAACCGCCAGGATCAAGAACGTGTAGAGAATCTTCGACTTGCGCTGGGCCTTGCGTTCGCGCACCTCGCGAAAGCCTTCAACGTCCACCACCACGGCAGTTGCGTTGTCGAAGCCGCCCGCATCGAGTGCGGCAGCCACCAGATTGTCGGCGCATTCCTGCGCAGTGCGGCTGTGGCCCATGACGTGCTCAATCTGAGGATCTTCGATCATGGTGCAAATGCCGTCGGAGCACAGAAGGATGCGGTCGCCCGTTTCGACGTTCAGCTCGTAGATGTCGGGCTGCATATGAGGGTCGGACCCAATGGCTCGCGTGATAACCGAGCGGTTCGGGTGAACGCGGGCTTCGGCTTCTGTGAGCTGGCCCGCTTCGATCATGTCGGCCATAAGGCTGTGGTCACGCGTGAGCTGCTGGAGTTTTCCCTCGTGCAGGAGGTATGCGCGTGAGTCGCCGACCTGAGCGATAATCAGGCGCTCGCCTTCCAGGATTGCGGCAGTAAGCGTGGTGCCCATGCCCTCGCGACCAATGCCCTTTGCGGGCGCTTTGATGACATTGAGGTTTGCGGCAACCACGGCACGTGCCAATGCGTCGGAATCGGCGTGGTCGGGCGCAAGCTCCATGATGGTGTTGATGGCAATTTCCGAGGCGACTTCACCGGCTTCGTGGCCGCCCATGCCGTCGGCAACGGCAAAAAGCGGCGGAACCGCAACCAGGCTGTCTTCATTATGTTCGCGGATATGACCAACTTCAGTGCGGCTTCCGAAGAAGGCAATGGCGTTGGGCTCATCTGCGGCTTTGCGTTCGGCGCGGGCGTTGCGGGGAGTGGGCATAGAATTCATCTTCCTCTTTTACTGGGCGAACCGTACGCGCATGGTTACATCGCCAACGGCAACTTTGTCGCCGTTTTTCAGCGCGGTGGGTTCAGAGATAAAGCGGCCATTGACGGCTGTGCCATTGGTTGAACCCAGATCCTCTACGAAGAGGTTCTGGCCCATGAGCACAAAGCGCGCGTGGCGCGAAGATACGTATTCGGCACCGATGACGATATCGGATCCTGGGCTGCGGCCCACGATAACCGGGCCGTTGACGGCAATGTTCACGCCGCGAAGTTCCTTGGGGCCTTTTTCGATGGCAACGGTCCAGGTCTTTTCGCCTTTACGTTGTCCGCGCACCAGGCCAATGCCTGTTTTCATGATGGCGAAAAGGAACAGGTAGAGCAGTGCTACGAAAAGCAGTCTGCCTATGAGAAGGATTACGTCAATCACGGAATAGCCTATCGTTTGAAACGGGTTTAAAAGATGCGCATAAAGCGCAAACGGGCTGTGCCAGCAAGTGACGCAGCCCGTTCAAGGAAAAGCTCCCTATCGGAAGGTGAATAAGAACGTGGTGGTGCCAACGGTTATGCGGTCGCCTTCCTGCAGCATGGTAGAAGCAATATGGCGGCCGTTCACCAGCGTGCCGTTGGTAGAGCCAAGGTCGGCAACGCTCCAGGCATTTGCATTTTCACGGCGAATTTCGGCGTGAGTGCGGCTTACGTTCAGGTCTTCTATGGCGATGTCACTGGAAAGGGCGCGCCCCATAACGATCTGCGCCTTCGTGATGGGGAAGGATCGGTTCGTGGTGAGATCGATAAGGCGGGGCTGCTGATTTGCGGCACGCTGGGGAATGGCTTCGGGGGCATTGAGCTCGTCGAAGCGGACGGTTTGCGGAGCAGCGGCGGGAGCCGGTGCGGGCGCAACGGGTGCTGCAGCGTAGGCGTCCTCGGCGTTTTCCATTGCCAGGGCGTCTTCAGCCATTACGTCGATGCCGGAGCTAGCGAACTGCTGAGGCTGCGCAGGAACTTCCTGCGCAGGAGCGTAAGCCTGCTGCTGGCCGTAGTTCTGCGGCGTGGGGATGTTCGCGGGGATGGGAGCGCCGGCATCCTGTGCGGAAAGGCCGTAACGCTGCATTTCCTCTGCGCGAAGCTGCGAGACGATGGGGGCGGAAACCAATTCGGCTACCACGTCGAACTTGCCATGCTTCAGCTCGTCGTCGATGATGAAGCGCACCAAGGGAGAGCCATCCATTACGAGGCCCAGTTCCTGCGCCTTGCCACGCAGATACGTTTCGGTTTCGCCTGCCAAAGTGGGGTAATAGCCAAACAGACGCTCGTCATCGTCGGGGTTTACCAGCACGGTGTACAGCGTGGGTGCGTATTCCTTGCCGGCACCGACCATCTTTTCGCGGCGCATTTGCTTTTCGGCTTTTTTGGCAATCTGAACGGGGCTGATGGGGGCATCGAAAAACTTGTCGCCCATCTCATCGAAGCCATCTTCTACGCGGCGTTCGAATTTTGAGAAAAACCCCATGTGTGATCTCCTTTTACAGTGTGTAAATCGTTGTATTGAGAGCGCGGCATAACGCCGCACGATATTCCAACCAACAATCTTGCCATAAGTAAGCAAATTGATGGGGTTTTTCACCCCATCGCCATTAAACAATCCGATTGTTTTTTTGTGGGCGCACAGGAGCCGGATTCCCAGTTCGCTATTAATTTGTGTCCTTGTTTACAGAAAAGTTCACCATAGCTTACAATCTCAGCAAAGGAAGCCAATTTTGAGTTGGTATTTATACAGCATTGGGGGATGGTCGAAGATGCGTGCGGGGAATATGTCTAGAAAAAAGGCGAATGCGGCGTTTGCTTTGGCCGTTGTCGCCCTTGATGTTGGCGGGGCTTTGATTCTGCATGCATTGAGCTAAATATAATATTCCAAAGAAAGTGAAATTTTCCCTTGCGCTAGGGTGCTGGCTAGGGTAATCTAACTCCTGCACAAAAGCTGCACATGCGGGTGTGGCGGAATTGGCAGACGCGTACGGTTCAGGTCCGTATGAGCTTCGGCTCATGAAGGTTCAAGTCCTTTCACCCGCACCATTTACAAATCAGGCACCCAATTGGGTGCCTTTTTTATTATCATAAAACCCGTTTATTGGTTCGTAATGCATGGTAGTTAGGAGATCCTGTATGAGGCTCATTCATTGCTTGAACAACATTTCTGCCCAAGGTACCGATTTGCTTGATCCTAAGGCGTATTCACTCACCGATTCACTGGATGAAGCCGAGGGCATTCTTGTTCGCAGTGCCGCCATGCACGATATGGAATTCCCCGCCGGCCTTCGCGCTATCGCCCGTGCAGGTGCTGGTGTGAATAACATCCCGCTCGATCGTTGTGCCGATGAAGGCATCGTGGTGTTTAACACCCCTGGTGCAAATGCCAACGCTGTTAAGGAAATCGTGCTTTGCGCGCTTTTGCTGGGCAGCCGTGACATTTTGGGCGGTATCGAATGGTGCCGTGAAAATGCGGATGACGAAAACATCACCAAGGCAGCGGAAAAGGCAAAGAAGCAGTTTGCTGGCCAGGAAATCAAGGGCAAGAAGCTGGGCGTTATCGGCTTGGGCGCTGTTGGTGCTGAAGTTGCCAATGCTGCAGTCGAGTTGGGCATGGACGTATATGGCTACGATCCGTTCGTTTCGGTGAGTGCTGCTTGGAAAATTTCCAGCCCCGTTCACTACATCACCGACCTTAAGGACATCTTCCGCACGTGCGATTACATCACCATCCACGTTCCCGCACTGAAGGACACCATCGGCATGGTTGACGCTCATATGTGCTCCCTTATGAAGGAAGGCGTAGTGCTGCTGAACTTCTCGCGCGATACGCTGGTCGACGAAGCCGCCCTGAAGGTTGTGCTGGATTCGGGTCGTGTGAAGCGCTACATCACCGACTTTGCAACACCGGGCGCTATGAAGATGAAGAACGCGGTTGTTCTTCCTCACCTGGGCGCTTCCACCGAAGAGGCGGAAGACAACTGCGCCATTATGGCCGTACGTGAGCTGATGGACTACTTCGAGAACGGCAACATCACGAACTCCGTGAATTACCCTGCATGCGATATGGGTGTATGCCCCGCAGACCTTACTCGTATTGCGCTGCTTCATAAGAACGTGCCGAACATGATCGCCCAGATTTCCAGCATCCTTGGCGAAGACAATGTGAACATTGCCAACTTTATGAACAAGGCTCGTGGTGATTACGCCTATACCCTGATCGACATGGACCAGGCTCCTTCGGACGACGCCATTGCGAAGCTTCGTGAAATCGAGGGCGTTCGTCGAGTTCGCCTTATCTAGCTTGCTCGTTTGCGTCGCTGGGAAAAGCCGGCGGTGCATCTGCTAGCTTGAATAAGAGGTAGGGATTGGCTTCGGTCTTTATCTTTCGAAAAACGTGAGAAGGCACCCAATCGGGTGCCTTCTTTTTCGTGCAACAAGGAGCTTGTTCCTATTTTCCCGCAAAGCCTTCGTCTTCGATCTTTCCAGGGCCGTCGGCCGCCGAAGTTGCCAGTTCGTCGCAACGCTCGTTTTCGGGGTGGCCTGCATGGCCTTTCACCCAATGGAAGCTGACATTGTGGGGCTTCTTTGCTTCCAGAAGGCGTTTCCACAGGTCGGAGTTCTTTACTGGCTCTTTCTTGGAATTTTTCCATCCGCGTTTAAGCCATCCTTCAACCCAGTGCTGGTTGAAGGCGTTTACCACGTATTGCGAATCGGAGTGCACTTCAACTGTGCAAGGGCGTTTGAGTGCTTCCAACCCGGTGATAACTCCAAGAAGCTCCATGCGGTTGTTGGTGGTGCAGGTGTACCCCTGCGATAACTCGCGTGTATGAAGCTTCCCGCTCGAGTCGGTGAAGTGCAGAACGGTTCCAAAGCCGCCAGGGCCAGGGTTGCCGCGTGACGATCCGTCGCTGTAAAGAATTACTTTCATATAGTGGTCTCCTATTTTGGGGTAGGGGGGTGAACTTCCCATGGGGCTAGGGGCTTTCGCCCATGACGCAATGGCCGCAAGTGCATGGCTGAACACCAGGGTGACTTCCCTTAGGGCTAGGGAGGGCTTTCGCCCCTATTGCCCTCTGTTATGCATGGCTAGTGTATTCGGCTATTTGCAGGCAGCTTCAATGAGCTTGCGCAGTTCGTCAAAGCCCGTGCCCTTTTCCGATGAGCACACCACCATGTTTACGCTGTCGGGTAGGTTCAGCTGCTTTCGGATGGCAGCCTTCTGCTTGTTAGCCTCGTTCTTGCTCACCTTGTCTGCTTTGGTGAGCGCGATCATGAAGGGAAGCTGGCATTCGGTAAGGAAGTTCACCATCTGCTCGTCGAGCTTGGTGGCAGGATGGCGGATGTCGATAAGCGAAACAACCAGTGCATAGTAGCGATATTGATCGAAGTATCCGTTGATCATTTCCGACCAACGGGCCTTTTCGCTTTTCGCTACTTTCGCATAGCCATACCCAGGAAGGTCGACAAAGTCGATTTCCTTGGTGGTGAAGAAGTTGATGGTGCTGGTTTTGCCCGGCATGGAGGAAACCTTAGCGAGTTTCTTACGATTGAAAAGGCGATTGATAAGGGAAGATTTTCCTACATTGGAACGCCCGACAAACGAGACTTCGGGGCGTACCGACTTGGGAATTTGCGCGGAAGTGCCATAGGCTCCTTGGAATTCAACCAGGTTGTAGTTCATGCTGCGCTCCTTCTGCGTTGATTTCGTCTTACTAATATAGGTTGCAATCGGTGGGTCGATGTGGCTCGCCGAGACACGCTGGTTCCGGGGAATGTACGTGGCCCGGATTAGGCGAGGTCGGAGATCGACCGATGCTATATGCTCGGTTGGTTTTCTGTTGGCTGCTGTCGAGGCGCTTTCGCCTTGGCATTCGGCGCTAGCGCTTCTCGTGTTGAGTTTCCATGATAGCGTTGATGCCCCCGAGGTAATGCGCAGATAATAGAAGTTCAAACAGCCCCCATCGTGTCGGTTTGCAGTAAACCCTGAAAGGAATAGGGCATATATGAGTGTTTTCGAGAACTTTGTTTCGGGTATTACGGGTGGCGATTTACTAGGAAAGCTAATCGTGGCAATAATTCTGGTCTTCGCTATTGCGGTCGTTTCGCATGTGTTGGTGAAGTGGCTGCGCCATATCATGCAGCGTGACGATACCTCAATTCCCCAAAGTTCAATTTTCATCAATATCATGCGCGGTATTGTATGGGGTTTGGGCTGCTGCTTTGTTTTGGATACATGCTTCAATGTGAATATGTCGGCGCTTATAGCGGCTCTGGGCGTTGGAGGCATTGCCCTTTCCCTTGGTTTTCAGGACACGCTTTCGAACCTTATTGGTGGTGTGCAGATATCTTTCATGAAGATCGTGAAGCCGGGCGACAACATCCAGGTTGGTTCGAGCAAGGGAGTGGTGCAGGACGTTACGTGGCGCCATGCAACCATCAAGAATCGCTTGGGCGAAACGGTAATTATCCCCAATTCCGTTATTTCGAAAAATGCGGTAGTGCATCTGCCGCCACCAGAGCGCGTGTCGGTTCCCTTTGTTGCAACTACATGCAAGGACCTAGATGTGGTTGCTGGAGAAGTTGAAAGGGTTGCGCATGATATTGCCCTTGAACATACCGGCATCGTGAAAGAGCCTTCAGTCTTGTTCACCGAGATTACCGAGGGAGGCTTGGCGGGCAAGGTTGTTCTTGAAGTGGACGACGCCGACCAGGCAACGCCCGTTTCAGATGCAATTACTCGTGCGATTGCCCCTTTGGTGAGAGCCTAAGCATACTTTTAGAACACGTTCAATATCAATTTTTGAAATGTGTAGAATCTATTTCCTAACCTATAACTACCATGAATATAATAGTGCCACTGTTTATTGTGATGGTGATAGATTTACTAATTTGAGAATCATAATCAAATTAGTAAAAATGTGTGATTACCTGCATATATAGCTATAGCAAATGAGTTGTAAACAAGCGCTCTATCGGTCAGTTATTACGTATTATGCGCAGGTCAGGCTCTTTATAGTTTTTTGTTATTCAAGAAAACAAAAAGTTGTTTGCGATAACTGCACGCGAACATGAAAATGAGTATCCGGAAGTCGCGCTTCGGTTCGTTTGTTGGGTGAATGGATCGAAGCAAGCCAGGTTTCGTTCAGTAGGGTGAAACGAAGCAAGGCATGCCGGGTTTCGTTAATTGGGTGGAACGAACCGGCATTTTTAGGGGAAAGGCCTTCGGGCCTTAAAAAGACTTCTAATGGAGTAAGAGTTTCTGAAAACAATTGAGGGTAATGAAGGGAATCCCTTTGCTTGGGGGCAAGGGGAGCAAGTTGTTTTGCGCCCAGGGAGTGCAAGACAAAAAATGAAAGGAAGGTAGGTGCAATATGTCCGACGCAATGCAAAGCTCGTATCACGGCATCGCAGCACGTCTTGACCGTATGCCTATCACTGGTTTCCACAAGAAGATCTTGTGGCTGCTCGCCGGTATCACGTTCTGCGACTCCGTAGATATGGCCGTTGGCGGTCCTATCGGTATGGTTCTTCAGTCCACCTATGATGCTGCTGGCAATCAGTGGATGACCTTGGAGCAGTTCGCACTGTTCAACTCTATCACCATGATCGGCTACCTCATCGGTGGTCTTATGGCAGGTGCCCTCTCTGACGGTATCGGCCGCAAGAAGGCAGTTCTCATCTGCGGTTCTATCTTCACCGTATTCTGCTTCGTTGCTGCAGGCGCTCCTGACGCAACGTTCCTGACCGGCTGCCGCTTCTTCATGGGCCTGGGCCTTGGCGCTGCGTTCCCCGCAGGCTACTCCGCCCTCACCGAGTTCACTCCTCCCACGAAGCGCGGTAAGTACCAGTCCTACGTTGGCCTGATCGCTAACTGCGGTACCCTCGTTGCCTCCGCTATGAACATGGTTGTTCTGCCCATGCTCGGCTGGCGCCCCGTGTTCGTAATCTGCGGTGTTGTTGGTGCTGCTGTTGTAATCCTCTGCTTCGTATTCCTCGAGGAATCTCCTCGTTGGTTGGCCATGAAGGGTCAGACCGAAAAGGCAGACAAGATCGTTTCCAACATCGAGGCAAAGACTGCTGCTAAGGGCATCGAAGTTCCCGCTGTTCCCGAGGAAGAAATCCAGCGTCGTGAAAACGCTGAGGTAGTTAAGGATCTGCCGTGGTCGTTCCTCTTCAAGAAGAGCATGATCACCCGTACCCTTACCGCTATGTTCCTCTGCTTCGTTATGAACGTTCTGGTTTACACGGTTATCTCCTGGACGCCTACCATCTTGAAGGCAAATGGCTTCGATCCTCACATGTCCACGGTTCTCACCGTTGTTATGCAGCTCGGTATTCCTGTTGGCGTTGGCGCTCTTACCTTCTACGTTGAGAAGGTAAACCGCAAGACCATCCTGATCGTAACCTACGTTCTGATCGCAATCATCGGTCCTGTATGGGCTTCCCTGCCGACCGACAACACTGCGCTCATCATGTTCGTTGGCTTCCTGCTCTGCGTCTGCACCTTCACCAACTCCGTTACCACTGCAGCTATCTACCTGTCCGAGCCTTTCCCGACGGCTTGCCGTATCCGCGGCGCCGGTGTTGCTAACGCCTTCGGTCGTCTGGGTGGCATCTTCAGCCCCATGTGGATCGCATTCTTCATGGGCACCTCGCTCGGCACCACCGGCGTATTCATCATCAACGCTTGCCTGGCTATCTTCATGGCAATCTGGCTGGCTATCTTCGGTGTTGAGACTCGCGGCCGTACGCTCGAGGACATCACCAAGGGTCTGCTCGACGACTAGTCGTTAAAGCTTCGATCCACCCATCGGGCACATAGCTACCCAAGAACGGGACCTCCATAGGGGGTCCCGTTTTGTTATAGTGGGAAAGGTTTATTTGCGATGAAAACCAATAGTGAGGGTCTATAGGTCTGGTTTTCGTTGCTGTAATGGAGGGAAACGCTGCATGAAGCTTGATCATCTACGCTATTTTGATCGTCTTGCCGATGTGTTGAGTTATACCAACGCGGCTAAATCGCTCTACATTGCTCAGCCAACTCTTTCTGCTGCAATCAAACGTATGGAGCAAGAGGTGGGACTTACGCTATTCCGCCGTGCCGAAGGGGTGGCATCAGGCGTCGAGCTTACCGAGCAGGGGCGTATCTTCCATGAATATGTAGTGCAGGCGCTTGAGTGCTATGACACCGGTTTGAGCTTGGCCCTCGAATCCCAGAATGAATCAGACAGCTTGCTGCGGCTTGGAACGGTGTATTCCATGAAGGGTCGTTTTTGGTCTAAGGCAATCGATGACTTTATTAATCAGTGGGGGTGCTTGCCCCATTTCCATATGGAACAGGCATATTCTGCTGAGTTGGCAAAGCAGCTTAAAAGCCGTGGAATCGATGTCGCATTTGCCGCTATGACGCCTGAAGCCGCAGGGCTCAACCATGTTCATGTGTGGTCGCAATCGCTTGTGGCTTGCGTTAACGTTGAAAACCCTCTGGCGCAGCGAACTTCTATCACATTAGACGAACTGAAAGACGAACGCCTGCTTACTTATAGTGCGAAATCCTCGGTTTCGCCAAGCATCGATGAGCTTTTCGGCTCAAGGATGAAAGAATTCAATGTGGTTCGCAGCTTCGACGATGAGCTTTCGCTTTCATCGTTTGTTTCTTCCCATTCGAACAATGTGGCAGTTATGGTGTACTCCATTCTGGTTAACGCCTTTGATGACGTGGTGTGCATTCCCATTGCCGATGCTCCTGCCGATTTCCATAAGATTTACCTTATGAGCCGAAACGAGCCGCATTCTAAGATCGTTGGCGATTTTATCGACTTCATGAGTTCGTACGAGTTCCCAGACATTTTTGCAGAGTCGCGCAACGCGTCGTAGGCTTCCTTTGCGCTGCGCCTCCTATGGCAGGAGTTTTTATAGTACGCGTAATCCAACCGGGGTATTTCTTTGGTGAGTAAAAGCGTTTTGCGGTTCGATGCCATCACCCCAGAACCCATCATGTACGCAATTTTGGAGCGGTTTGTGGTGCTACTAATGCCACTGCAAAGACCTTCCCAATTCAGGAGCGCAGCATATGCTGCGCTCCTGTTGTTTTGTTCTTCGAGTGCCGGCTGCAGGACCATCGACTAGTACTTATGAACGCGTTCATGAACTGGGTAAATAGTTTTTCGTAATTGCTCCTGAACATGGGGTCGTTTTTGCTATTGGCTGTAATGAACCTGTTCAATAACAATGTTCTTGTAGCAGGATTGGGCTGCTGACCTGCACTGCAATCAGGTTATGCCCTGAAGAGGGGTAGATGGTCAAGAGCCCACTTCGCTATTGAAGATCCATCGGGGGATAGATCTTCGAAGTCCTCTCGAAAACGGGAGGGGAGGGAAGCCCCAAATGGTAGGGGCACGAATAGAAAGAAGGTGGGTTATGAGTTCCGAAGCACAAACTTCCTATCACGGTATTGCTGCTCGTTTGGACCGCATCCCAATCACTGGCATGCACAGAAAGGTTCTGTGGCTGCTAGCAGGCATCACGTTCTGCGACTCGGTTGACATGGGTGTTGGTGGCCCGATTGGTGCAGTACTTCAGTCAACCTATGACGCCGCTGGCAATCAGTGGATGACCTTGGAGCAGTTCGCGCTGTTCAACTCAATCACCATGATCGGCTACCTGGTTGGCGGCCTTATGGCAGGTGCCCTCTCTGACGGTATCGGCCGCAAGAAGGCAGTTCTCATCTGCGGTTCTATCTTCACCGTATTCTGCTTCGTTGCTGCAGGCGCTCCTGACGCAACGTTCCTGACCGGCTGCCGCTTCTTCATGGGCCTGGGCCTTGGCGCTGCGTTCCCCGCAGGCTACTCCGCCCTCACCGAGTTCACGCCTCCCACGAAGCGCGGTAAGTACCAGTCCTACGTTGGCCTGATCGCCAACTGCGGTACTTTGGTTGCCTCCGCTATGAACATGATTGTCCTGCCCATGCTCGGCTGGCGCCCCGTGTTCGTTATCTGCGGTATCTTGGGTACAGCGGTTGTAATTGCCTGCTTCTTCTTCCTTGAGGAATCTCCTCGTTGGCTGGCAATGAAGGGTCGCACCGACGAAGCAAACAAGATCTGCTGCGAATTTGAAGCTAGCGCCGAGAAGATGTCTGGCTCCAAACTCGAGCCTGTAACTCAGGAAGAAATCCAGCGTCGTGTTGACGAGGGTGAGGTTAAGGAACTTCCTTGGGCATTCCTCTTCAAGAAGAAGATGCTTGCTCGCACGCTTACCGCAATGCTTCTTTGCTTCACGATGAACGTGCTGGTTTACACCATCATTTCCTGGACTCCTTCTATCCTGAAGGCAAACGGCTTCGATGTTCATCTGGCAACTACGATGACGGTTGTTATGCAGCTCGGCATCCCGGTAGGCGTTGGCGCTCTTACCTTCTACGTTGAGAAGGTCAACCGCAAGACCATCCTGATCGTAACCTACGTTCTGGTAGCAATCCTCGGTCCTATCTGGGCAATGCTCCCAACCGACCAGCCTGCACTCGTAATGTTCTTCGGCTTCCTGATCTGCGTCTGCACCTTCACGAACTCCGTTACGACTTCGGCAATCTACCTGTCCGAGCCTTTCCCGACGGCTTGCCGTATCCGCGGCGCCGGTGTTGCTAACGCCTTCGGCCGCCTGGGTGGCATCCTGAGCCCTATGTGGATTGCGTTCTTCATGACCACCACTCTGGGTACCACCGGTTGCTACATCATCAACTCTGCGCTTGCCATCTTCACTGCAGTTTGGCTTGCCATCTTCGGTGTTGAGACTCGCGGCCGTACGCTCGAGGACATTACCAAGGGTCTGCTTGACGACTAGCTGACATACGCTGAGAAATCAGCCCTCTCTCTGGAACGGGGCCCGGGGCGGCCTCGTTCTTTTTGATGAAGCTGTCCGGTCATAGTGGTTGTGTAGTAAATACAGAGCCTTTCATCTTGGGTTATGATGCGAAAAGGACCAGGCTGGATTCTCGGAAGCGTCATTTGAGGGGAGTTCACCCTGATCGGTAAAAGATAGTGAAGCGAATTATAGGAGGGGTTTGAATGAGTGCGGAAAATGCAAAGGAAATGGTTGAGCTTCTTGGCGATATCACGCAAGTGGGTATTGTCATCGAAGACATGGAAAAGGCCAAGGCGGGTATGCTAAAGGTATTTGGTCTCAAGCCCGATGCGGAAAGTGACAATCTCTACAAGAAGACCTGGTATCGCGGAGAGATTATCGATGCGCCGGTAAAAGCCGCATTCTATAACCAGCTGAATGTGCAGTTGGAATTCTTGCAGCCGGTGGGAGATACCGACACCATTTGGCATGACTATTTGGATGAGGGCTTCCGCAAGCACGGTCACGCCCTGCATCATCTCCGCTTCGATGTGGAAGACAACGATGAGGTTACTAAGGCCATGGAGGAACGTGGTATTGCCAAATACATGGAAGGCAAATCGCTCGTTGATCCTACGGCAACGTTTACGTACTACGATTCCGTAGAAGCTCTGGGCTTCATCATCGAGGCGGTTACCAAGTCTAAGGAGTAGGCCTCTTCTGTCTATCCTATTTAAGGCGCGGCAATGCGGGGATATCTCCTAAAGATCAAATATCGTAATAAACGAATTTCATTTAACAAGCTCACGACGTATATCGTGAGCTTGTTCTATTACGAATCATAATTAGAAAACTATGATTAATTGCCCGAAATCATAGTATTGCGTTATGCAATAGTTAGCTCTCGAGCAGGAGTTAACACTATTGGATTCAACTGAAGCCCGACCGCATAATCAAAGTTGTCAGAGGGGATAACACCTAAGGAAGGGGATTCTGATGGATAAGATTAAGCTTGCGGTTCTCGGTTTGAACCAGGGCTCTAAAATCGCTCGTGATGCAAAGGCTAACCCGGAAATCGAACTGGTTGCTGTTGCTGGTTTTGGCGATCACGATGTAAAGGTTGCGGAAGAACTCGGCGTTCCTCTGTATAACGACTATACGTTGCTTCTCAAGCAGGAAGACCTTGATGCAGTTGCTATTGCGCTGCCTAATACGCTCCATGTTCAGTCCACCGAGTTGGCTCTTGCCGCCGGTATCAAGAACATCTTGCTCGAGAAGCCCATCGCAAACACCGTTGAAGAGGCGGAGCACATCATCAAGATCTGCGAAGACGCTGGTGCAACGCTCCTGGTCGGCCATCATCGCCGCTCTTCCAATCGCTACCAGCTGCTTCGTCAGGTTATCGACTCCGGCAAGCTGGGCAAGATCGTCGGCATTCAGTCGAACTACGCTATCGCAAAGCCTCACGAGTACTTTGATGTTGAATGGCACACAAAGAAGGGCTCAGGCCCGCTTCTGATCAACGCTATCCACGACTTCGACGATTTGAACTTCGTTACGGGAATGAAGCCCACCAAGGTATACGCTGCAGCTCGCAACACCATCCGAGGCAATGAGGTTGAAGATTCCGTATCTGCTGTCGTTGAGTATGAGGGCGGCGTAACTGCTAGTTACTTTGTATCCGATGGCACTCCTGGTCCTTGGAACTATGACTTGGCAGCTGAAGAGAACACCTTCTTCACCATGTGCCCTGGCGAAAACAGCATGCGCGTATTCGGCACCAAGGGTTCGTTCGGTTTCCCGAATATGGATCTGTACTATCAGGACGATGATGCCTACGGTTGGTTGCAGCCCATCAAGCACGAGCACTTCGACGTTGAGAAGAACGATCCGATGACTGCTGAGCTCGAGCACTTCGTAGATCTGTGCTTGGGACGCGAAACCACTCCGCGTTGCACCGGCGACAATGCGCTCGATACCCTCAAGGTAATCAACGCAATTCAGAAATCTGCTGAAGACGAAACTCCGGTGAAGCTCTAAGCCTTCTCTCTGGTGTGCTTTGCTCCACTCCAGGCAAAGCATGGCTATTGCCCCTCCCGGGCTACCACCCAACAAGTCCGGGAGGGAATTACCTCCCTTTTAAATCTCTTTATTACCTTTGGGGTTTCAACACCCCTAATCATTTGCTTGCTCCAGAGGTGGTGGGCGTTGCACGAAGCCCACCACCTTCTCTCCTGAAAGGATATTGTCATGGGAATCGACATCAACATCTCCGGCGCAACTAAACTCGTTGGCCTTGTAGGCTCTCCCGTTGAGCATTCTATGTCTCCGGTAATGCACAGCGATTCGTTCCAGAAAATGGGTGTGAATGCGGTTTATACGGCATTCGATGTAACGCCCGATAAGCTTGCCGATGTTGTTAAGGGCTTGGCCGAAATGGGCGCGGTTGGCTACAACGTAACGATGCCCTGCAAAACATGCGTTGGCCAATATCTTGATGAATTAACTCCTGCAGCAGAGCTGATGGGTGCGGTAAATACCGTTGTTATTAAAGACGGTAAGTCTATCGGCCACAACACTGACGGTGCTGGCTTTGTTGAGAACCTTCGTCGCCATGGTTTTGATCCTGAAGGCAAAGTAGTAACCATTGTTGGCGCCGGTGGTGCAGGTTCCGCTATCTTCACCCAGCTTGCTCTTGACGGCGTTGCTTGTGTAAACGTCTTCAATCTTAAGGACGATTTCTGGGCTGCAACTCGTGAGCGTGTTGTTGATCTATCTCACAAGACGGGCGTTCCTATGGTTTTGAACGACCTCGACAACAAGGAACAGCTTGCACGTGCCGTGAAGAACTCCCAGCTCTTCATCAATGCAACCCGTGTTGGCATGCCCCCACTGGACAACGAATGCACCATCGACGAAGAAATGCTGCACGATAACCTGTTCGTTGCGGACACCGTCTACGATCCGCGTGAGACCAAGCTCATCAAGATGGCAAAAGCCCATGGCTTGGAAACTGCTCCTGGTATCGAGATGCTTCTGCAGCAAGCGGCTTTGGGCGAAAAGATCTGGTTCGATATCGAGATGCCGACCGACTATATCGAAGAGAAGTACTTCTAGTTCTCGTTTTCATCTTCCGATTGAGCCCCGGCGTCAATGACGTCGGGGCTTTATTCTTTGCCTACAGGCAGAATCATTCATTGTGATGATTGATTTACGGATAATTCATAACTTTTCTGTTCAGATAATCTACAATCGGTTCGAAAGAATTAAAACTCAGCATTAAGGAGACTTTCAGATGAGACTTGATTACCTGAGGTACTTCGATCATCTAGCTGAGGTATTAAACTACACTCGCGCGGCAGAGGATCTCTTCATTGCGCAACCGACACTTTCGGTGGCTATTAAGCGTATGGAAAAAGAGCTCGGTATCAAGCTGTTTCAGCGCAGCGAGGGCTCAACGCGTATCGAACTTACCGAAATGGGTAAGGCGTATCACGAGTATGTTGCATTGGCGTTGAAGGACTTGGACAAGGGGCTGCGCATCGCTCGTGAAATTCAGGGGGAGATGAATTCTTCGGTTCGCGTTGGAACGATCTATGCGATGCAGGGACGTTTTTGGTCCGAGGCTATTGAGTCTTTTATCTCTTCTTCGCAGGTAAAACCAAAAATTGCTATTGAGCAGGCATTTTCTCCAGAATTGACTCAGCGCTTGCGCAAGGGCGACATCGATGTAGCGTTTTGCTCTCGTGTAGAAGGGTGCGACGATTTCAACCATGTATTGGTATGGTCGCAGCCGCTTGTTTTGGGCGTTCATAAGGACAGCCCCCTTGCGAAGCGAAAGAGCATCAACCTTTCTGAGCTTGGCGGCAAGGAAGTGCTTACCTACAGCTCTTCTTCTCCGACCGATTCGTCTATCACGAAGCTTCTGCCTTTGGACAGCATGAATCTGCGTCGTGAGTATGCAGACGAGATCACTATGTGTTCGCTGGTAACTTCGAGCAAAGACAAAATGGCGCTCTTTTGCTATTCCTTCTTGGTTTCGGCTTTCCAAGATGTTGTCTGCTTGCGCATCAACGACCTACCTGCCGACTTCCACAAGGTGTACTTGACTAGCCGAAGGGAAACGCACCCTAAAGTGGTAGATGACTTCATCGAGTTCATGAGCGCCTACCGATTCCCCAACATCATGTCTCAAGAATAGGCGCGCAGTTCGACTTGCATTTGGCCTAGGGGCTTTAGGTGGGACATGCTGTGCTGAAGTGCCCGAGCTCTGTGGTTGTTGATGCCACTTTGCGTTTTCACCTCGCCGACTGGCAGCAGCGGGCGGGGCTTTCGCGGCGGTAAACGGCGCGCGCGGTGGTCATTGCGTTTGGTTTGAGGGGCGCAGGTGGGCAATTTGTCCCAAGATGACCGATATTCGGTGGAAATCCGCATCGATTTCTGGGTAGAATCGCAACTTTTCGAAAAAAAATACCCAATCCCGAATTACTGACCGTCCCAACGAGAACCGAGGATGCCGATACTTAATAAGGTAATGTTGTTTGCCTTGAGTGCAGCGTGCGCGGTCTTCCGACAGCTTTCCCAAGGTGAATTTCATGGGTTTGTGATAATGGAAGGAGAACAGTCTGTATGTCCACTACAGATAAACTCAACGGCTTCGGCCCTCTCGCAGGTGTCAAAGTTGTAGAACTCTGCGAATGGGTTGCCGCTCCTGCTGCAGTACGCTGCCTGTCCGAAATGGGCGCTACCGTCATCAAGACCGAGCCCCTGCATGGCGACGCTCAGCGTACCCAGGGTCCTGGCTTCGGTTGCGAAAAGAACGACTACGAAGATCCTACGTTCGACCTGAACAACACCAACAAGGACCTCGTTGCCATCAACCTCAAGGACGAGGACGGCATGAAGTTCATGAAGAAGCTTCTTGCTGATGCTGACGTTTTCGTTGTAAACCTGCGCGACAAGGCTTTGAAGAAGCTTGGCCTCGACTGGGAAACCATCCATGCTGAGTTCCCTCACCTGATCTGGGCTCAGATGCGCGGCTATGGCGAATTCGGCCCCGAGAAGGATTCTCCTGGTTATGACGCAGTATGCTGGGCTGCTCGTGGTGGCGTTGCCAACGTTTTCCGTGAGAAGGATCAGTCTCCTGCTATCGCTCCTCAGGCATTCGGCGACAACAACGCTGCATGCATGCTGGCTGGCGGTATCTGCGCTGCTCTGTTCAACCGCACCCGTACCGGCGTGGGCGACAAGGTTGTAACCAACCTCTATGCTGCCGCCATCTTCGCATCCGACATCGGTATTTGCGCTCAGCAGTTCGGCGCTGACTATCCTAAGTCCCGCACCGACGTTCCTAACCCCTTCAACAACACTTATCGCACCTCTGACGACAAGTGGATCTACATCTGCATGCCTCAGTACGACAAGTACTACGCAATGATGATGGAGCTCTTCGGCCGTCAGGATCAGGTAGACAACGTTGATACCCGTGACTTGTCTCACCTCAAGGCTTCCGGCAAGAACAAGGAAGTTATCGGCTGGCTCGAAGAGGCATTCGCAAAGCAGCCGTTCGAGTACTGGATGGAGCAGTTCCGCGAGCATCAGGTACCGGCCCAGAAGCTCTTCCGCTTCCCCGACATCCTGCGCGACGAAGAGGCTTACATCAACGACTCCCTGCGTACTGTTGAGTACGACGAATTCGGCAAGCATGCCCTGCCTATGACTCCGCTTCGCTTTGAGTCTGCTGGCGATCCTCCGGTTATCCTGGCAAAGCCCATCGGCTACCACACCAAGGAAATCATGGAGAAGTATGGTTACTCCGCAGAAGAAATTGCTGCTATCGAGGAAAAGGGCGGCGTAGGCATCTACCACGGCGAGCCTATTCCCGACACCATCTTCAAGTCCAAGCGCCAGGAGGCTGGCGACGCAGCTTGCACTTGGGAATAAGTTGAACCCATAGTTTCTTATCAAGAAAGGCCACCTTCAGGTGGCCTTTCTTTTTTGATGAGCTTTTCAAGCTTCAGCATATTGGCAAGAATCTGGAAAGCTCGATTCTTGCCAATTAACGAATTTCAACAATTTTGCCGGATTTCGCCGATTCGATGGTCGCATTAATGATCTTAAGAGAGGCAAGCCCCTGCTCTCCGGTGCAGCGTGGGGTGCTGGCTCTTCCGGCGCACAGATCGATGAAATGCAGTATTTCCGATTCCATAGGATTGTTTGGCTCGACGCTGAATACTTCCTTCTCGAGTGGGTGTCGCCAGCCATATTCTTCGTCTTTGTCGGATGGGTAATGATAGAAGGTCATGGACGGGAATCCGAATGAGCCCTTTGTGCCGAAAATATGCATCGAATCTGGGCCAAGCTCCTGTGCCCACTGTTCGTTTTCCCCTGCCAGCAAGTCGTAATTCCACGGAGAGGGTGTGCCGTCTGATATGAAGTACGTTGCGGTAGCGCCTCCCTCGAACTCGAACAGGGCCGACACGGAATCTTCTGCATTGTAGCCTCTAATAGTGTTGCGCTTTGCGGCATATACCCTTGTAGCCTTCATGTTCAAGACGTTGTTCAAATCGTCGAGGTCGTGAATGGCATTGACCAGCAAGATGGCCCCCTCAGGCTCTTTATGCCATTCTGCATCCCAGTAGTGCTTTTCTTTTGCGATCGCAAAACTGCTCTGAATGCCAATGATGTCTCCAAGTTTCCCTGTTGCGAGGAACTCCTTGAGAAAGAGAAACAAGTTCGAAGAGCGACGGTGATGGCCGATTAAGAGTGTCGCGTTGTGTTCGTTGCAGCAATCGATTATCGCTTGACCTTCTTCCGGTGTGTTGGCGATCGGCTTCTCAAGGAGAATATTCTTTATACCAGCCTCGCAGCAGGCTTTTGTTGCGGAAAGATGGAGGCTGTTTGGAAGGGCAATAGCCACTCCGTCGAGCGTCTCGTTTGCAAGAAGATCGTTGTAGTCTTCATAGAGCTTTGTTCCAACTTCGTTGGCCACATCGATCGCTTGTTGGCCAAATCCCGCGACCGCGGTTAGCTCAACTTCATCGTTTTCCTTGAAAAGGCGAGCGATTCGCGCACCCTGGTTTAAGCCGAATACCGCTACTTTGATTTTGCTCATAACTCCCCCTAAATGCTGGCGATATGATCCCCTGCGTTTAGGATAGGGAGGATGGCAGGTACAAGCCAGTAAATACTGTTTATTAAAGATTGAGAAACATAATAAGCAATAGTCGATGGAAGGGTTGATGTGGGGAAATAGTTATAGTTGCAGGATTGCACGTAATGTTCGAATTGGGTAATAACGAATTAATCTATGCTGCCGAAGATTCATTTCGCTCATCTCCTGTTGTGCGCAAATAGAGTTCAGCTGTCCATTGTTGCCTAGCTCCTCATTTTCGCAATGGAGGTTTTCCCTGATATCCAATTTGTAAGGGGACAGTTTAACGCCGAAAAGAAATGTTCTATTCCGAAATGACTATTTTGCTCTTGGAATTGGAAACGGTCCGTATGGCTACTATATTTGAGGCGGGGAGAAGATTAACGTGAACAGTACCAACAGACGTTTATCTTATTAATTTAAAGGAGGGCGATCATGGGAATTGATTTGACTGTTTCGGGGGAAACAAAGCTGACGGGTCTCGTCGGTGGATCGGGGATTACCAGCTCTTTTTCCCCGCGTATGCATACAGCCTCTTTTGCCGAGGTTGGTGTTGATGCGGTGTATTTGAGCTTTCCGATCACACCAGAAATGCTTGGTGAGGTTGTGCGCGGTCTTCAGGATATTGCCGTCGGATACAACGTAACGATGCCGTATAAAACCTATATCTGCGAACTTCTAGATGGGCTTTCTCCCGCTGCAAGGCTTATGGGCGCTGTAAATACTGTTGTTGTCAAGGATGGGAAATCGTACGGCCATAATACCGATGGTGCCGGTTTCAGCGAAAACCTCCGTCTGCATGGGTTTGATCCTTCTGGGAAAAAGGTGACGATCGTTGGCGCTGGTGGGGCTGGTTCTGCTGTTTCAACCCAACTTGCCCTTGATGGAGCTGCCTCAATCTCAATTTTCAACATACGTGATGAGTTTTGGGACAAAACCATAACCCGCATTGAGTCGCTTTCAAAAGAGACAGGGGTAAAAGTTACTCTGAGCGATCTTGCCGAGAGGGATCACCTTGCTTCCTCCATTGCAGAGTCTGACTTGTTCGTTAATGCAACTCGTGTTGGTGCTGGCGACTTGATTGATCAATGCGTGATCGACGAAGACATGCTCCATGAAGGTCTTACCGTTGCCGATACGGTTTATAACCCTGTTGAGTCGAAGCTGATCAAAATGGCGAAAGCTCATGGTCTTGCGGCATATGGCGGCTTGGGCATGCTTCTTCAGCAAGCTGCTCTTGCTGAGAAGATCTGGTTTGGGACGGATATGCCCATTGAGCTTATTCGAGAAAAACTGTTTTCGTAACGTGCCTCTCTTCTCCTCGAAAGGCCACCTTCGGGTGGCCTTTCTTTTTTGTGTCGAGAAGATGACGAAAGAACGTTTTGAATAAAGTCCGTGTTCGGACTAATTATACTGCTCTTTTAAGATAGTCCGACATCGGACTAAAGGAACAGAGTGGACGCTGAAAACAAAAGCGAAGAAAGCGTGATGGATTTCTTCACGCCTCTTCTTGCTCAGTTTGACAAAATCTATCACGACCTGGCTAAACGCCACAGTGAATCCTACTTTGGCATGTGGGTGCTTGAAGAAATTGGCGATAGACCAGAAGGGGCAACCCAGAAGCAGCTTTGCGAGATTTTGTACTCGCCCAAGCAAACGGTGAATTCCCTCGTTGCGTCCTTTGTGCGGCGTGGCTTGGTGGAAACAAAGCCCAATAGCACCGATGGAAGAAGCAAGCTCCATGTGCTTACTGCGGCGGGGAAGGAAAAGCTTGATGCAATTCGCTGCGATGAGCGCATGCTCGGAATCTATTCGCTGGATGGAGTGAGCGGGGAAGAGCTCGACCAGGTGCGAAGGGTTTTGTTCGGTATTGCTGATCGTTGCACTCAGGGAGTTGCGTTTCTTAACGCCGATAAACCCTTTCCTTGGGAAGGTGAAGAATAGGCGTGGCTATCGAAGAAACAAGCACCAAAGGTTCGGCATTGGCACATGAGCCCTCGCAGCGTACAGTGATTGCTGTGTTTGTGGCGCTGATGGTTTGCGAGGTTATCGGCTCGCTTGATCAGACCATTGTGTCCACGGCGCTTCCCACTATTGTGGGCGACCTGGGCGGCGTCAACCATATGCTGTGGGTTATTGCGGCCTATGTCCTAACATGCACAATCACTATGCCGGTATATGGCAAAGTGGGCGACATGATCGGCAGGAAGGGCTTGTTCATCATTGCGTCGGTGTTGTTCCTAGTTGGCTCGATCATGTGCGGTGCCGCAAGTGACATGGCGATGCTCGTTGCTGGCCGTGCTGTGGCTGGTTTGGGCAACGGTGGCTTGCTGGTGCTTTCCCAGGCAATCGTTGCCGACATCGTTCCTGCGCGTAAACGCGCCCTGTATCTGAACATTATGGGAATCGGCTGGGCGGTGCCTATGCTGGTTGGTCCTCTTCTGGGCGGAGTCTTCACCGACCTGATTAGCTGGCGTTGGGCGTTCTGGATGAATATCCCGCTTACGGTGTTCTCTATTGCTATTTCGGTGGTGCTCTTGCCTGCGTATCGCAAGCGCGAATCCCTTGCGAATTTTGACTATTGGGGAATTGCGTTTGTTGCTGCTGCGGTTTGTGCGCTCACTCTGGCTACATCGTGGGGCGGTGTTGAGTATGACTGGAATAGCCCCGTTATTATTTGTCTGATAGCTGCTGCGATTCTGTTTGCTGTGCTGTTCGCTGTTGCCGAAGCCAAGGCAAAGCATCCCATCATGCCATTGTTCCTGTTCAAGAACAGGAACTTCATGCTCACTACTATTGGCGGGTTCATCATCCTTTTCGCCACGATGGCTGCCATGTCGTATCTGCCCACGTATTTCCAGATTGCTCATGGCCTGAGTGCTACGGCGGCGGGGTACATGGAAGTGCCTATGAGCATCGCGTACCTTGTTGCCTCGATTATTTCAGGTGTGCTGATCAGCAAGAGCGGACGCTACAAAAAGCTGATGGCGGTGAGTTTTGCCGTTGCCACGGTGGGTACCGTGCTCATTGCGACCTTAACCGCTGATGCTACGGTGGTGCTGGCGGGACTCTATCTGGCCATTATGGGCTTTGGCATGGGATTGAGCTTCGAGGTGCTGGTGCTCATTGTTCAGAATGAGTTTCCTTCGGGTATGGTTGGGGTTGCAACCAGTGCCACGAACTTCTTTCGCGAAATCGGCACTACACTTGGTGCTTCTGTCGCCGGTGGCTTGTTCACGGCCAACATCGCAAGCCAGATGGCAGACAAGCTGGCTCCCTTCGGCGGAGTTGCCGCATTGGGCTTTGACGCCAACTCACTTACTCCCGCACTGGTAAGGACCTTGCCCGATGAGCTGCAGAGCGCGGTTGCCGTGGCTTACAACGATGCCTTGATGCCCGTGTTCCTGCTTATGGTTCCCTTAACGGTAGTGGCTGGTCTGCTTATGATTGCGCTGAAAGAAAAACCGCTTGCAGATTCGCTTCGCGATCAAGGCTCGAAGTAGCGGGTCGCGCCCCTCTGGTTCTGACAAGCCGCGTGTGGGCGATTGCCCTATTCATTTCCGCAGCAAAGGGAATAAGCGTTATGTCATGGGTTTTGCGGACATGCGCCTTCCCTTTGCCGTCAATTCGCGTTTTTGCCTTGCCAAGCCGTTATTATGTTCAAAAGGGATTACTCTTCTCGGGCAAAGCGCGTAATGCTGCCTGCATGAAGTTGGTTTTTAAGGAGAGGGTTTATGGATATCAAGCTTAATTATCGTGAGCAGGGTGACGGCTATCCGCTGATTCTTCTGCACGGCAATGGCGAAGACAGCAGCTGCTTTAGGCACCAGCTGGAGTATTTCTCCAAAGAGTATCGAGTTATTGCTATCGATACGCGCGGACAGGGCGAATCGCCTCGTGGTACCGCTCCTTTTACCTTCGAGCAGTTTGCGCAAGACCTGGAAGATTTCATGGATGAGCACGGCATTTTCCGTGCAAATATCCTGGGCTTTTCCGACGGTGGCATTACTGCGCTTATCTTTGCACTCACGCGTCCTGAGCGTGTGAATAAACTGATCCTGAATGGCGCCAACCTTGATCCCGAAGGTGTGGTCGAGCCTTTGCGCACGAAGATTCAGGAAAAAGCTAAGGAAGCTGCGCAGACTAAGGACGAAAGTGCCGAAAACATGCAACGTTATGAAAACCTGCGCCTTATGGCAGAGCAGCCTTCCATCGACCCGAAGGAGCTTTCCAAGGTTGAGGCTCCCACCTTGGTTATTGTGGGCACGCAGGATTTGATTGAAGGCGCTCACACCAAGCTTATCTACAGCAGCCTGCCCAATGCTGAACTCGTATTCGTCCAGGGCGATCACTTCATCGCCTACGATAATCCTGTTGCATTCAACGAGGCAGTGGATAAGTTCCTCAAAGAGTTTTAACTCAGGTACGGTGGCCGTCTTGCGGCGAACCACGTTTCGAATGTGAGCGCGTCTCTGTTTCCGGAACGGCAAAAGAACTGAATCGAATATCTTTTATTGAGCGGCCCCGATACTGCATCGGGGCCGCTCCTTTTGCGTTTGCACACATCGTGGTTGTGCGAGTTGCAACGGAGAAAGGTCCTGCTTTTTGAACCGCCTCCCATTTCTTAGGTATCGAGAAATGGGAGGCAGTGCGTTTTTGGGCTGTGTATGATTCGGCTATGCGTGTAAACGAGCAATAAGATCTGCCATGTCGCGTCCGAGCTGCTTTGCCATGGGCACGGCGATGGGGTCTTCCTCCACGCTACGGCGCCAGCGCGGCTTGCCGTCCTTCATGCCCGCCATAAGCGATCCGGTAATGCCCGATCCGATAACAGGCCCAGCCGGACGTGGATGGACAACCAGCATTTCATGAGTCGTGAAGAAGTTTTCCAGAACATGGTTGGTTGCTTCCGCTCCGCAGTTGTCCAAACCTGCCATGGTAAGAAAGCCTCCCACCTTGCCCTTCAGCTGATTCTCAACCATGTGAAGCGGACGAGTACGGTCGATGAAGCACTTGGTGCGCGCGGTAACGTTTCCGAAGTAGTCGGGTGACCCGAGGATGATTCCGTCTGCTTCTAGCATCTTTTCTTTCAGTTCGTCCATATCATCGGATATGGGGCAGACGGGTTTACCGAGGCAGCGGTTGCACCCATTGCAGTATTCGATGTTGAGTTCGGAAAGCTCGACCAATTCGGTTTCGGCGCCTTTTACCTTGGCTTCTTCAAGCGCAAGGTTCAAAAGGAAGGCGGTGTTCTGTCCGGCGCGATGGCTTCCGTTGATTGCCAGTATTTTCATGATGGCACCTCTCTTTGTTGCGGGCTTTTCCATTGTATCGGGCGGATAGGGATAATTTCGTTCAATCGCCGAACGTACGAAGACGCGTGGGGGGTGTTCCTATAGTTCCGCCAAGAGGGACCCGTCCTTTCGATGGGCGTTTTCGGCAGCGCTGACGCAGGACCGGCCGGGCCTGCGGCCTCCGCCTGAGGTTCTGCGCCCGCTTGCTCACGGTTCTGGAATCCAGGCCCGGTTCTGCGCAGCACTCCGTTGTCGGCCTGACCCCGAGATGATGCGGTCGGCGGTCCCTCGGGGCTTGGCCGGACTGCAGGCCATGCGCCGGATGACCGCCGCCGAAGCCCATCGGCGGCTTGCCTCTGGCCGCAACGGGCACGGCAAGCGGCAGGCATTGGCAGGTGGCGGGTATCGGCGGGGCGCCGGGGTAGGCACCCCTGGGCAAGGGCCAAGCCGTTGAAAGGCGATCCCGCGATGCGGTTGCTCGGGCAGGAGACCCTGCGCAGGGGCAAGTCCATCGGAGGGTGGCAAGATTCGTGCGCCGTGCATGATCTGAGGGCTTCGGACGGCGAAAGCGCCCCTTGGCGGCAAGATGTTCGCGCGGTGTATTCCCCAACGGCGCTTTGCGGGTCTTTTCGGATGCATGGCGCGCATATCTTGCCAAAATTAGCTGTATTTGAATGCATGCAGGCGATATGTTGCCGCGAACCGGTGTTTTTCCCGTCCGAGGCCCCTTCGGGAACGCATCGGGGCACAATCTTGCCACGGCCGGCAGCCTGGGAACGCACCAGGGCACAATCCTGCCACGGCCGGCAGCCTGGGAACGCACCAGGGCACAATCCTGCCATGGCCGGCAGCTTGGGAACGCACCGGGGCGATATCTTGCCATGGCCATGCGCCGGATGATCGCCACCAAAGTTCATCGACGGCTTATCTCAGACTGTAATGGGGATGAGCGGCCGATGCCCAAAACTCCTTCTGTGCTCTTAAAGGGAACTTATTGCGTTTCTTTCGGCAATGTGGTTTTTGCCCAAATTGCTAATAACTTTGCGGCGCAGGTTGACCTCTACAATGAAACCAGCGCACAGATATGCGCGAAGGGGGGAACACAGAGGGAAAGGAAGAGCCATGAGGGTGGTGCTCTGCGGTGATCTGCTTTTTTCCAGCAGGAACTTGAAGAATCGATTGGATAAGCGTGTGGTTGATCTGCTTGTTGAGGCAGATGCGGTATTTGCAAATGCCGAGTTCAGCACGCCAAAACGAAATACCCCTCCGGGCTTGTGTATGTATTTGACTTCAGTGCGTCAAGATATTCTCGATGAGCTAACCGACTTGAATATCAAATTGGTTTCCTTTGCGAACAATCACACCATTGATTATGGCCCGCAGGGCTGCCTTGAAACTATCGAGGCCGCCGAAGCGCGAGGCATCATTCCCTGTGGTGTAGGCCGCAATCTTTGGGAGGCTCGTAAGGCGCGTTTCCTCGACACAGAGCAAGGTCGTGTAGCGGTGGTTGCATGCTCTTCAACCTGGGCCGAGCGCGCTTTGGCAAGCAACGAGAATGCTGATGTTGTGGCGCGTCCCGGGTTGTGCCCGCTGCGTTGGGGGCGTTCGTATGTGTTGCCCAGCGAGCAGTTCGAACAGCTTCGTGCTATTGACGCAATGTTGGGTACCGATGAAAGCTTCAAAGAGGTTAGCAAGATTGAAACATGGGAGCCGCCGACGGAGGATGCCTTTAAATTCGGCTCGGCAATGAGCGGAAACCTGCAGATCGAACGCGGTGATCGTGCTTATGTTCGCGATTACGTGAATGAATCCGATCAGGAAGCTATCCTGGAGAGCATTCGCGATGCTGCGCGCAGGTCGGATGTGGTTATTGCCACCTTGCATACGCATGAAGGAGAAAACGAAAACTGGTATGCAACCTATGCGCCGAAATTCGTAGAAGAATTTGCCCGTAAAACCATCGATGCGGGGGCAACCTGCTTCGTAGGACAGGGCGCTCACTTCCCACGTGGCGTGGAAGTGTATAAGGGACGCCCCATTTTCTACAATCTGGGCAGTTTGCTGATGGAATTCGAATCGGGCGAATCAATGATCTCGCCAGAAATGTATGAGACGTACCATCTGGGTCCTGATGCCCATCCATCTGATCTGCATTCGAATCGCGCTCAGAAGCCTGACGGCTCCTGGAATGGGTTCTACTCGGAGCGCCGTTTCTCTACCAACTTCCTGGTCGTCCTCGACATCGATGAGGAAGGGGCGGGCTACGAAATTGTTCCGCTTGATTTGGATATGCATCGTGAAAACAACCTGAAGCGCGGTTTGCCGGAGATTTCCACTCCTGAAGAGGGGAAAAAGTTCGCCGATTACCTTGCGCATGCCAGCGAACGCTATGGGGTTTCGTTTGCATACTGCGAAGAAACAGGGGCTATATCGTTTGATGCTTAAGCAGGGTGTATCCCTGAAGAGCAGCGGCAATTAGGTGCCGACAACTAGGATTTTCACCGTTCGAGGTGCCAGCGCCTGCCTATAGATTTTTGGTCGGGGCGGCTGCCGCCGTCCCGGGTTTTATGGGCAGCGCGATTGCTCGGCGTTTGCTTGCAATAAAGTGCGGCAAACTGCCTGCGGGACTATATCACATGTTTAGAGGAGGGGCTATGTCGTTCAACACCATCAAAACCGAAGAGCGTGATGGCATCTACATCATCACGCTGAACAGGCCCAAAGCGAAGAATGCCATGAATAGCGAAATGTGGCAGGAATTGTGCTGGGCCTTTGACCATCTCGATGAAACCGATTCGCTTCGTTGCTGCATCATGACCAATGTCGGCGATTGCTTCTGCGCCGGGAGCGACCTGAAGGAAATTGCCGCAGGCACCTATCATGCTCCTGAGGGGTATGAGAAAAGCGGGTTCTGTGGCATGACCAAGCGTTATATCTCGAAGCCGATCATCGCGGCATGTCAGGGACGTGTTTTAGGAGGCGGCTTAGAGGTTGTTATGGCGTGCGATCTGGCGGTCTGCTCAACCGAATCGACGTTTTCTCTCCCTGAGCCTCGTCGTGGCCTTACTGCTGCAGGCGGCGGTTTGCTGATGCGCATTATGCAGATGGTGCCGCAAAAAGCAGCCATGGAATTGATGCTTACCTGCGAGCCCTTTTCTGCTCAAAAGGCGCTCGACTGCTTCTTGGTAAATCGTGTCGTTGAGCCCGATCGGGTGCTTGATGAGGCTATTTCTCTGGCGAAGCTGATCTGCAAGGGAGCGCCCTTGGCAATCGAGTGCACGAAACGAACCGCCTACGAAACCATGGGAGAAAACGTGGTGTATCCTTCGCGAGGCTGGGAAATACTCGAGGAAATTGAGCAAATCACTCAAAACAGCGAAGACAAGATCGAGGGCGCAACAGCGTTTGCCGAAAAGCGCGAACCGGTTTGGAAGGGCCGTTAGGCATTAAAGAGGCTTGTTGAATGAAAGGCGCTCCGTATGGGGCGCCTTTTCGGTCAAAAGCGAGTAAATGGGGTGTTTTGATTTCCTGAGACGCCTTGGTAAGCGGGTTCGTGCTTTCGCTATAGTCTAGAGAGGTTACATTTCGCCAAACTTGGGAATAGGTAAGAACCTTTTGGTACCGTATTCTTTTAAATGTGAAAAGAATGTATCAGGAGGGGTACCGTGGACTTCGCTTTGTCCGACAATCAGAAGAACATCATTGCCACATTTCGCGAATTCGGCGAATCGGTATTTACCCCTGAATCGGTATTCCAGTGGCGAAAAGATCAAGGCCTTCCCGATGAAGTGGTGAAGGGCTTCGTTGATCGCTATTTCGCACTGGACGATCAGTGTCCTGACGGCATGGGCATCATGTCGCAAACGCTTATCCTGGAAGAGCTTTGCCGTTGTGCAGGTGCTGCCCTTCCTTTCCAAAACGACCTGTTCAATCTACAGATTATGGGCGGTTTTGCTGATGAGGCGGTGTCTTCAAGGGTGTTGGACGACTACCGTCAAACGGGTCGCTTGATGTTTTCGCTGGGCGTTTCCGAACCGAATGCGGGTTCCGACACCATGAGCATGACCACATCGGTGGAAACGCGTGACGGGCGCTTGATCCTTAACGGCAAAAAGACCTACGTAAATAATGGCGAGTATTCGCCGAGCATTCTGTGCGCTGCCATCGACAAGGATGCGCCTTCCGAAGATAAGTACCCGCCGCTTTCTTTTTGGCTGATTCCGCATGATCTACCAGGCATTCGCGCCGTACCCATCAACAAGATCGGTCAATCGATGGTGCCGTTTGCATCGGTTTCCTTCGACGAAGTCGAGTTGAAGCCCGAGTATCGTTTGCGCGGTCACGAAGGAGGCTTCCGCCACCTGTTCAAGATGTTGGAATTCGGCCGCGTGTTCACGTGTGCGGCTTCGTTGGGCATGGCGCAAGCTGCTATGGAAGATGCGGTGGCCAATGCGCGCGTGCGAAAGGCGTTCGGCGTTTCCATCGGGCAATTCCAACAGGTAGAGCAGATGCTTACCGACATGGAAGTGTCGTTGCGCACGATGCGTTCCATGCTGTATCAAGCCGCATGGGCTATCGAAACCGACCAGCCCGATAAACGTTTGGCCGTTGCGCTGATGAAGCGCTACATCCCCAAGACGGCGACCGAAGTGGCAAGCAGTGCCATGCAGATCCTAGGTGGCCTGGGTTACACCGAAAGCGCTCGAGTGAGCACCATCTGGCAGGATTGCCGTGGCAATCAGATTGCTGAAGGCACCGATCAGATTATGGTGTATATTTCCGCGCCTTTGATCATGGATTCTTACAAACAGGTTTGATTTCCAGGTTGGCGTAGTAAGTCAGCGAGCGGGTGTGAGGGCTTCAAGATTCCGCGAAAGCGTGAGGAAGCGTGCGGCTGCACGTGACGAGCGCTTGCAGCGGGAAGATTGAAGTTCTCACACCCGCGCAGCGTCGGCAACGTGCTTTGTTCGGCAGAACGAAGCACTCATAAATTGCGTCTTAATTGCGCTTCTTTGATTTCGCTTTCCATGGAGCTGTGGATGATGTTGGAAAAAGGCCCTGCGTTGCTGATCAGATGCTTGGTGCCGGGCTGCTCGCACTTGTGCGTGAAATAGGAAAGGAACGCACAAGTGTAGAACTCGCTTAAGAAGTCGATGTTTTCTTCCGGCAGGTAGCGGTTGGCCAAGATGATGGTGATGTCGTTGCGCAGGGCGGGCAAGTACAGATCGTACAGATACTCGCGCAGGGTGGCGGGCCCGGTTTCGGCAAAAGCCTGCATGTAGAAGGCGCGGTTTCGCTCTAGCACAATGGCGAAGGCGTCGAAGAATTTCGAGTGGTCAAGCGAGCGCACGCCCGATTTCTGCGTGATGTAGAACGGGAAGCTCGAAAGAGAAGGGTCTTCGTCCTTCTTGTAAACCAGGATGTTCTCAGGGAATCGGTTTTGAAGCTCGAGTCCCAGATCGTATCGGAACTTCCAAATAATGAGAGCATTTTTGTCTTCGAAGTGGTAGTAGAACGTTTTGCGGTTCTTGCCCGTACGTTCAACGATATCGCTGATGGAAACCTTCTTCAGCGGCTGCTCCTCGCAGAGTTGCACAAGCGCATCGGCAATTAGCAGTTTTGTGTCGAGTGTTCCCATTTCCCGATCCTTTCAACCTTCCATACTTGGCTAGTTTAGCGCTACCGAGCATTCTTTTGGTCAAATCAATGAAAATGAGTAGTTGATTCAAAAACTATCGCAACAATTAGTTGGCTAATACGCGATGAATGGATGCTCATCGCGCAAATTATGCATAATGCCGCCAATTCGTCCGAATATCTGTTTTACAATAATTTACGCGAAGGAGTGCTCACGATTGGTCATCACTGGTATAGATCGTTGTATGTAGGGTAGGCGGCTTCCAGAAGGGGGAGGTCGTCGTTTTCATATTCGGAAACGAATTGTGCCAGCTATGTCTAATCTGCTCTCAGAGGTTCACATCTTATGTTCTTAGGAAAGGGGCTGCGACGTGAAGTACGAATTACTGAACAAGCCGTTTAAGATCGGCAACGTGGAACTGCGAAATCGCTTTGTCATGCTGCCAATGACCATCGAAAAGACCGACAACTACCATGTTGGCGATGACCTCGTAGACTTTTACGAGCAGCGCGCAAAGGGCGGTGCCGCTCTGATCGAGCTCGGCTCTTGCTACGTTTGCGACGTTTTCGACACTCACCCCAAGTACCACACCACCACCGGCGCTGTAGGCGTTTGGGACGATTGCTTCATCCCTGGCCTTACCCGTACCGCTGAGGTTTGCCACAAGCATGGCGCAAAGCTCGCTGCTCAGCTGCAGCTTTGCTACGAGTGGCGTGCAACGGGTGAAGATGAGCTTCATTCCTATGCCCCTTCTATCGACGTTGCTTCCGGCCCCTTCGTTGGCATGCCTGAAAAGGAATTCACCAAGGAAGAGATCCAGCTCGTTGTAAAGCAGTACGGCGATGCTGCTAAGCGCTGCCAGAAGGCTGGCATCGATATCATCGAGATCCATGCAGGCATCGGCTACATGGTTATGCGCTTCATCTCCAAGTACTCCAACCATCGTACCGACGAGTACGGCGGAGACACCAAGGGTCGTTGCAAGCTTCTCACCGACATCATCGATGAGATCCACAAGCAGTGCGGCGAAGATTACCCGATCCTCGTTCGCTACTCTGCAGACGACCTTATGCCTGGCGGTCAGCGCGTTGAAGACCTCAAGGAGGTCATCGAGGTTGTAGAGGCTCACGGCATCGACGCTTGGTCCATCCAGGCTGGCTTCCATGAGGCTCCTCGCCCCGTTGCTAACCAGCTCGTTCCCGAAGGTGAGTTCATCTACCTGTCCAAGGAAGCTAAGAAGTACACTTCTCTGCCTTGCTTCCCTGGCACCCGCATCAACCACCTCGACGTTTGCGAGAAGATCCTCGCTGACGGTTCTGGCGATGCAGCTGGTATGGCTCGTCACTGGATCGCAGAGCCCGAGATCGGCATCAAGGTTGCCGAGGGTCGCTCCGAAGAAGTTCGTCCCTGCATCGTTTGCTCTCGCTGCCTGGACAACATCTTCATCGGCAAGCCCTGCAAGTGCTCCGTTAACCCCAACGTATACTTCTCTCAGTTTGGCCAGCCCGAAGACCACAAGGTATCCGGCGCAGAGGCTGAAAAGAAGATCCTCATCGTTGGTGCTGGCCCCTCCGGCCTGGAAGCTGCTCGCAACCTCAAGCTGCGCGGCTTCAAGAACGTTACCGTTGTCGACCAGAAGAAGAAGGCTTGCGGTCTTCTGAACCTTGCTCAGGTTCTGAACGAAGAGCTTCCTCCGATGGTTGATTGGTACAACAACGAAATCAAGCGTCTTGGTCTCGATGTTCGCCTGAACACCAAGGCAGACGCTAACTACATCAAGGACTTCGGCGCTGACGAGGTAATCCTTGCTGTTGGTCCTGAAACCTCTTCTCCCGACGTTCCCGGCAAGAACCGCAAGAACGTTATCGACTCCCACGCACTGAAGGAGCTCGTAGAGGGTAAGAACACCCCGGGCATGGGCGCTATGTGGGGCCTTTCCTGCTTCGGCATGGGCATCCTGGGCGCACCCCTTGGCCTTATGAAGTGGGGCCTCGGTACGCACCTGCTGGTTAAGAAGCGTCTTGCCGTTATCGGCGGCGGCTTCGCTGGCATCGAGGTTGCATCTTCCATGAACGAGGGCCGCGAGGTTACCGTTATCGAGTCCGCCAAGAAGGCTGGCGCTGAAATCGGCATCATCGACAAGAACCCTGAGCTCCGCAAGCTCAAGAAGGAAGGCGTTAAGATCCTTACCCTCACCAAGGTTAAGGCTTACACCGACGAAGGCGTTCTGTGCGAAGACGCCGAGGGCAAGGAATTCACTGTTCCTGCTGACACCATCATCGCTGGTACCGTATGCGTTGATAACACCTCTCTCTACGAGCAGGTTAAGGCTGTGCTCGGTGAAGAGCATCTGCACCTCATCGGTAACGCATCTCCCCACACCGATTGGGAAGGCGTTGCAGCAAACGATCCTTATGGCACGCCTGAGTTCAAGCGTCTCCTTGAGGCCGTTCGCGACGGTTACCTCACCGCTATGAAGATGTAGTCATCTGCTGAAGTAGTTGATTTTGCACTAAGTGCATTTGGAAAGCTGCCCGTTTGGGCGGCTTTCTTTTTTTGTCGGCTTTGGCCTGTTATGTTCGCGCATGGGCTTAGTGGGCGAATGGCTGGAACGCGGCGTATGCGGAAAGCTCGGCGTGGGGCATTTCCTGTCCTGTTTTCGTCTGCGCATTGCTGCTCGTTTTCCATTGCGTGAACGTATCCTGCGTAAACGTTTAGCCACAGCCGTTGTGCGGTGTGGTTTGCTATCATGGGAACGTTCTAGAGTTGTGCCGTTTTCGGCATGAAAAACGATGAAGGAATACCATGACTCAGCATCTTACCGAAAAGGACGTGCGCGGCATTGCCACGTACGCACGCATCGGGCTGACCGATGAAGAGGTTACGGAAATGACCGTCGACCTGAACAGCATCATCGAAAGCCTGAAGCCTATCACTGAATACGACTTGGAGGGCGTGGAACCCACCTTCCACCCCATCGGAAATCTTTCCAATGTTATGCGCGAAGACGTTGAAGGCGAAAGCTTCACTCAGGAAGTTGCTCTTGAAAACGCGCCGAAGCAGCAGGATGGCAGCTTCCTTATCCCTGCAATTTTGGGCGGAGGTGACGAATAGTGGCTCAAGCATTTGCAGAGCTTTCAATAGCTCAGATCCAGGCAGGCCTTACCGCTAAAGAATTCAGTGCCAAGGAAGTTGCGGAAAGCTCCTTGGCTCGCATTGCTACCGCAGATAAGGCAGTGCATGCTTTCCTTGAAACCACGGAAGAGGCAGCTCTTGCTGCGGCAGCGCGTGTTGATGCTGCCATTGCTGCGGGTGATATTGCACAGGCTGGTCCTTTGGCGGGCGTGCCCGTTGCGTTCAAGGACAACATGAACCTGGAAGGAACTCACACCACTTGTTCTTCCCGCATGTTGGAAAACTATGTTTCGCCTTATACCGCAACGTGCGTAAGTAAGATCATCGAAGCCGGCGGCATTCCGCTTGGCAAGCTTAATATGGACGAATTCGCTTTCGGCTCTTCTACGGAAACTTCGGCATTCGGTCGTACTTTCAACCCGTGGGATCTGGAGCGCGTACCCGGCGGTTCTTCTGGTGGTTCTTCCGCTGCAGTGGCCGCAGGTCTCGCAACGCTTACCTTGGGTTCCGATACGGGCGGTTCCATCCGCCAGCCTGGCAGCTTCTGCGGCACGGTTGCCGTGAAGCCGACGTACGGCGTGGTTTCCCGTTACGGCGTAGTGGCATTCGGTTCATCCCTCGACCAGGTTGGTCCGTTTGCTCGCAACGTTCAGGATGCAGCTCTTGCCATGAACGCCCTTGCTGGCCACGATCCGCTTGATTGTACCAGCCAGCCGGTAACCACCGATTTCACGGCAAATCTTGCCGAAGGTGTTTCGGGCATGCGCATCGGTGTTGTTCCCGCTTTCATGGAGGCAGAAGGTTTGGCCCCTGAGGTCCGTGCCAAGGTTGAAGAGGCGGTAGAGCATCTTCGCCAGATGGGCGCGGAAATCGTAGAGGTTGATCTCCCCAATGCCCAGGCCGCAATGAGCGCGTATTACGTGCTTGGCCCTTGCGAGGCGTTCTCCAATTTGGCTCGCTTCGATTCCGTTCGCTACGGTTACTGTGAGCCTGGCTGCAAAGACTTGGGGCATCAGTATGAGGCTTCCCGTTCTGCGGGCTTCGGGCCTGAAGCCCGCCGCCGCATCATGCTGGGCAGCTACCTGCTTTCTGCGGGCGTATACGAAAAGTATTACTACCCGGCTCAGCAGGTTCGCACCCTTATTACTCAGGATTACGTGAAGGCATACGAAAAGGTCGATTGCATCATCGCCCCGGTTGCTCCGCGCACCGCGTTCAAGTTCGGTGAAATCGCAGATCCCACCTCGATGTATCTTTCCGATATGTTCACCATTTCCATCAACATCGCCGGCAACGGCGGCATGAGCATGCCCGTAGGCCTGGGCGCCGATTCTGGCATGCCCGTAGGCGTTCAGCTCATCAGCCCTGCTTTCAAGGATGAAAATATGCTGCGCGCTGCTGCCGCACTCGAAACGGTATACGGCGCAGCTCCCGTTGCTCCGGCATTTGCCGATGGAAAGGATGGTGAATAACCGTGAAGAAGCTCGAACAGGTACTCGAAGATTGGGAAGCGGTTATCGGCCTGGAAATCCATGCCGAGCTCACCACGCTTGAAACCAAGATGTTCTGCAGCTGCAAGCTCGAATTTGGCGCTGAGCCCAACACGCATACCTGTCCGGTATGTCTTGGTTTGCCGGGCGCTTTGCCAGTGCCGAACAAGGCGGCAATCGAATCCATCGTGTTGGCTGGTTTGGCCACCAACTGCGATATCGAGAAGCGCTCTATGTTCTACCGCAAGAACTACATGTACCCCGATATGGCCAAGAATTTCCAGACCACGCAGGGTCCCGTTGCCTTCTGCATGCGCGGCCATCTGGATTTGGACGTTGATGGCGCTGCCGCCAAGGAGCGTATCGACCTGGGTGGTCTGAAGCCAGGCGAGCAGGGCGCCGAAGGCACCACTGCCGCAAACGTTACCCGTACCGAAGATGGTTACGTAGCTCATGTGGGCATTGAGCGCATCCATATGGAAGAGGATGCTGGCAAGATGATTCACATCGGCGGCGGTGAAGGCCGTATTGCCGGCGCAACCCATTCGCTGGTTGACTACAACCGCGCAGGCACCCCGCTTATCGAGTTGGTAACTAAGCCTGATCTGCGCACGCCCGAAGAGGCCCGTCTGTTCATGCAGAAGCTTCGCCAAATCTATCTGGCCATCGGCATCTCCGACTGCTCGATGGAAGAAGGCTCGCTGCGTTGCGACGGCAACGTTTCTCTGCGTCGTCGTGGTTCCACCGAACTGGGTACCAAAACCGAGCTCAAGAATATGAACTCCTTCAAGAACCTTCACGACGGTCTGGCTTACGAGATTTGCCGTCAGGCAGAGGTTCTGGAAGAAGGCGGCATTATTTATCAGGAAACCCGCCATTGGGACCCCAGCGCCAAACGCACTATCGTTATGCGCGTGAAGGAAACGGCCGATGACTACCGCTTGTTCCCCGAGCCCGACCTGGCTCCATACGACTTGTCCGATGAGTTCATTGAAGGTGTTCGCGCCAAGCTGCCCGAGCTTCCTGACGAAAAGGCAAAGCGCTTTGAGTCGGAGTTTGGCCTTTCTGCTTACGACGCTCGTCACCTGGTAGAGCATCGCAGCACCTCGAACTTCTTCGAGGCCTGCATGGCTGAAGCAGCGGATGATTCGAGCAAGCTGGCTAAGCCTCTGGCAAACCTCATCATCAACGATGTTGCTGCCTATGCGAATGCCAATGGCGTTTCAGACATGGCGCAAACCGCCCTTTCACCTGCACGTGCGGTGGAATTGGTTAAGCTTCTTGCCGAAGACACCATTTCTTCTAAGCAGGCAAAGGAAGTGTTTGCCATCGTGCTTGAAGACGACAAGGATCCTTCTGTCGTTATCGAAGAGCGCGGCATGAAGCAGGTGTCCGATACGGGCGCTATTGAAGCTGTTGTCGACGGCGTGCTTGCTGCTTTCCCCGATAAGGTTGAGCAGTATAAGGCTGGCAAAACCGGTTTGCTGGGCTTCTTTGTTGGCCAATGCATGAAGCAGATGAAGGGCCAAGGCAACCCGAAGGTTATCAACCAGCTGCTTGCTCAGAAACTTTCGTAACCAAGCTATTTGAATGCGATGCGTTGCCTACATGCGCGCATTGTTCCAAGCGCCTGGCCCTTTTGGGCTGGGCGCTTGGCGATTTAGCAGAAAAATCTGCATCGCTGCAACATTTTTTCGATTGGGGATTCCGGGAAGCTTGATTTTGGCAAAAAAACAAGGATAATCCGCCCTTTCGACGGGGTTTGCCGAGGTCTGGTTCCGCTCAACAATCCCCAATCGAAAAAATGTTGCAAAAAAGTTCCTATTTTTGTTTTTGGAGGGTGTTCGGTGGCCGGAGAATCGAGTAAGGGCGCAATGGATGTTGCCCGCGGGGCGCTGAAGGAGCATTTCGGTTACGACGGTTTTCGTCCTGGCCAGGAAACGCTGGTGGAAGCCGTGCTTTCTGGGCGTGATTGCCTCGGCGTGATGCCGACGGGCGCAGGAAAATCGATTTGCTATCAAATACCGGGAGTGGTGTTGCCTGGTTTGACTCTGGTTGTGTCGCCTTTGGTTTCCCTTATGGGTGATCAAGTGCGCGCCCTGCTTGATGCAGGCGTGCGCGGCTCGTATTTAAACTCTACGCTCACTCCTGGCCAGCAGGGCACCGTGATGCGCCGTGCGCTGACGGGTACCTATGACATCATGTACGTAGCTCCCGAGCGGTTGGCCGATCCTCGCTTCATCGAATTCGCTTCCCAGGCAAGCATTCCCCTTATTGCTATCGATGAAGCCCATTGCGTTTCTCAGTGGGGCCAGGATTTTCGCCCCGCTTACTTGGGGATAGGCGAATTCATCGGCGCCCTGCCGAAACGTCCCATTGTTGCGGCGCTTACGGCAACGGCAACAGAGAAGGTTCGTGAAGACATTGTTTCGCTGCTTGGTTTGCGCAATCCCGCTACGGTGGTTACCGGGTTTGACCGCCCTAACCTCCATTTTGCCGTTGAGCAGCTTCCGTCAAAACGCAAGCTGACGCGTATTGTTGCATATGCCCTGAATCATCCGCAAGATTCGGGCATTGTGTACTGTTCCACACGCAAAGACGTTGAAAAGGTGCACGAGACACTGGTAGAAGCCGGCGTAAAGGCGGTTCGCTACCATGCGGGTCTTTCAGTTCGGGAGCGCACCGATTCGCAACAGGCGTTTGTGCTGGATGATGCTCCCATCATGGTGGCCACCAATGCGTTTGGCATGGGCATTGACAAATCGAATGTGCGCTACGTCATCCACCACAATATGCCTGGCTCGCTGGAGGCGTATTACCAGGAAGCGGGTCGTGCTGGTCGCGATGGCGAGTCGTCGGAATGCTTGCTGCTGTGGAATGACGGCGATATCGGCACGTGTCGATTCTTTATCGAGCAAGAAGTGGAAAACGAAGCCCTTGCGCCTGAAGAGCGCGAATTGGTACGCGCCTCGCAGCGTCGCTTGCTGGCAGCCATGACGGGTTACTGTCTTACCACGCGTTGCTTGCGCGGCCATATCCTGGATTATTTCGGTGATGAATCCGCCACGGAGTGCGGCAATTGCTCCAATTGCGAAGGTTCATATCAAGCACTGGATGTAACCATGCAGGCCCGTGCTGTGATGCGCTGCGTTCAGGAACTGCGTGGTCGTTTCGGCAAATCCGTGGTGGCTGATGTACTTCATGGCTCCAGAAGCCAACGTATTTTCGAGTTCGGCCTGGAAAGCTCGCGCACTTACGGCACTTTGCCCGACGATTCGGCAGCAAGAATCAAAGAGATCATCGAGATTCTGGCAAGCGAAGGTTACCTGCAAATAGGGGAGGGGCGCTATCCCCTGGTTGGCTTGGGCGTTCGTGCCCGCGAAGCGGCAGTGCCTGAATTCTCGCTTGCCATGAAGCGTCCGCCTGAGCGTATAACGCGCTTGAAGGGCGCCGAAGGGGCGAGCGCGGCCTTTGGCGCGGCCGGCTCCGATGCGCCGAAAAAGGCGAAGGCTGCTGAAGGCCTCGACCCGATGGATGCCGAGCTGTTCGAGCGCCTGCGCGCTTTGCGCAAGCGCATAGCAACTGAAGCCACCGTGCCTCCTTACGTGGTATTCTCGGATGCCGCCCTGCGTGCCATGTGCCTTGCTCGCCCGAAGGACGAAGCGCAATTTTTGGATGTCCAGGGCGTGGGGCAGAAGAAGCTCGAGCGCTACGGCGAAGAATTCTTGCGGGAAATCAACTCCTAGCGAATGGCTTGCCGACTCTCATTCATGCTGGGGCGTAGCTGCTGGTTTTTAAATAATACGCGCTGCCAAATCCATCGGCTGCGTCTCCAGCGGTGGGGTGTCGAATACCGCTGACTTCCTTGCAGGCGCGAATGGGGTAGGTTGCCGAGCTGCTTTAGCTATAAAACGCGTATCATTGAACGGTTATGTCTTTCGGCATAACCGTTTTCGTTTTCGACAGAAAGGCAGCTTGCATGGCCAGCCAGAACACAACCGGCAACACCGGCTCTTCCGTAGATGGGCAGGGGCGTGAAGGCTTCTCTAGCCGTTTGGGCTTTCTGCTAATCAGCGCAGGCTGTGCTATTGGTTTGGGCAACATATGGCGCTTCCCCTTCATCACGGGACAATACGGTGGTGCCGCATTCGTTCTGATGATCTTGCTCTTCCTGGTGGTGCTCGGTGTGCCGCTGCTGGTAATGGAGTTTTCGGTGGGCCGCGCAAGCCACCGCTCGACAGCGCGAAGCTTTGACGCTCTGGAACCCCGCGGTTCCAAGTGGCATTGCTTTAAGTGGTTTACCCTTGTGGGCAACTACGTGCTGATGATGTTCTACACCAGCGTCTGCGGCTGGATGGTTGCCTACCTGTTCAAAACCGGCATAGGAACCTTCGACGGAACGCACGATATCCCCACTGTTTTCTCTTCCATGATCGGCGACCCCATTGAAATGGCGGGCTGGATGCTGCTGGTCACGCTGCTCGGATTCGCAATTTGCGCGGCCGGCGTGCAGAAAGGTGTAGAGCGCATCACCAAGGTGATGATGGCGGCTTTGTTTGTGTTGATGGCTGTTCTTTGCGTGCATTCGTGTCTTCTTGAAGGCGGTCAGGAGGGTTTGGAATTCTACCTGCTGCCCAATTTCGACAACCTGTTCAACAACCCTAACGCCAGCTTTGCGGAAATCTTGTACGCCGCAATGAGCCAGGCGTTCTTCATGCTTTCCGTTGGCATCGGCGGCATGTCCATTTTCGGCAGCTACATTGGGCGTGACAACAAACTGACGGGCGAAGCGGTGCGCATTGCGGGAATGGATACCTTGGTTGCCATTATGGCGGGCCTCATCATCTTCCCGGCGTGTTTCGCCTATGGGGTTGCACCTGATGCTGGTCCCGACTTGGTGTTCCTTACTCTGCCTGCTGTGTTCGAGCAAATGCCGCTCGGTCAGCTGTGGGGCGCGATTTTCTTCCTGTGCATGGCTTTTGCCGCGCTTTCAACCGTTATCGCAGTGTTTGAGAACATCCTGCGCTTTTCGATGGATCAGTGGAATATCACGCGTAAGCGAGCTGTTGCCATCAACGGACCCTTGCTGGCATTGCTTTCCCTGCCATGCGTCTTGGGCTTTTCCGTATGGTCGGGCGTGCAGATTCCTGGCATCGGCGACATCCAATCGCTGGAAGACTTCTTGGTCTCCAACAACTTCCTGGTATTGGGCGCTTTGGTGTTTGCGCTGTTCTGCACCCGCCGCTCCGGATGGGGTTGGAAGAATTTCCTTGCCGAGGCAAACGAGGGCGAGGGCATGCCCTATCCGAAGTTCCTGTATGTGTGGACGCGTTACGGTGTGCCTCTGCTGATTATCGTTATCTTCGTGGCGGGATGGGTGCCCAAAATCACATTCTGGCTGAATATGTAGCAAGCCGACCGGCCTTCGCCTCGTCGAGGTGATTTGGCGGCTTGCGCTCTTGCGTCGGAGCGCAAGAGCGTATACTTCGAACATTGCAATTCAAAGCAGAGGAGATACTGCTGTGGCAGATAAAGAAATCGTAGACGAAGGACGCGAGAAGTTCTCGAGCCGCCTTGGTTTCATCCTTATCAGCGCGGGCTGCGCTATCGGTTTGGGCAACATCTGGCGCTTTCCCTACATCACGGGCGAATACGGCGGCGCGGCATTCGTACTGCTCATACTGTTCTTCCTGGTGGTACTTGGCGTGCCGCTGTTGGTGATGGAATTTGCCATGGGTCGTGCCAGTTACCGCTCCCTGGCGCGCAGCTATGAGGCGCTGGAGCCGCGGGGAACGAAGTGGCATCGCTTCAAGTGGCTTGGTTTGATTGGCTGCTATCTGCTCATGATGTTCTATACCGTGGTGTGCGGCTGGACCATTGCATACTTCGTGAAAGCGGCCATGGGCGCGTTCGATGGCACGGAAGACGTCACGATGGTGTTCGGATCGATGCTTGGCAACCCCATGGAGCTCACGGGCTGGATGCTCTTGGTTGCCGTTATCGGTTTTGGCGTGTGCGCCATGGGCGTTCAAAAGGGCGTCGAGCGCATTACCAAGGTAATGATGGCTGCACTGTTCGTTATCATGGCTCTTTTGTGCGTGCACTCCCTTACCCTTGAAGGCGGTCAGGCGGGATTGGAATTCTATCTGCTGCCCAACTTCGACAACCTGTTCAACAACCCCAATGCCAGCTTCCCCCAAATCGTATATGCCGCTATGAGCCAAGCCATGTTCATGCTTTCGATCGGCGTTGGTTCCATGTCTATTTTTGGCAGCTACGTAACGCGCGATAGGAAGCTTACGGGCGAAGCGGTAAACGTTGCCTTGCTCGATGCTTTGGTTGCCATCATGGCGGGTCTCATTATCTTCCCGGCTTGCTTTGCATACGGTATCAGCCCCGATGCTGGTCCTGGTTTGGTGTTCCTCACGTTGCCTACCGTGTTCGAGCAGATGCCTCTGGGGCATTTGTGGAGCACGCTTTTCTTCCTGTTTGTTGCAGCGGCGGCGCTTTCTTCGGTTATTGCCGTGTTCGAGGCAATTCTCCGTTTCACCATGGATCAGTGGGACATTTCCCGCAAGCGTGCAGTGGCAATCAACGCGCCTATTCTGGCGCTGCTTTCCCTGCCGTGCGTGTTCGGTTACAGCATTTGGTCGGATTTCCTGGTACCGGGCATCGGTGATGTTCAGTCGCTGGAGGACTTCATCCTTTCCAATAACATCTTGCCCATCGGTTGTTTGCTGTTTGTACTGTTCTGCACCACCAAGCGCGGTTGGGGTTGGGATAAATTCATGGCAGAAGCCGATCGTGGCAAGGGCATTGCGTTTCCGAAGTGGACACGCTTATGGGTGAAGTATGGTGTGCCCGCGCTGATCCTCATCGTGTTTTTCACGGGTTGGGCGCCCACCATGCAAACTTGGCTCGGTTTGGCGTAGCTGAATTTTTTCGCGCAATTAAGTCAAGCTCAGCGTCGTTGCGTCGGGCCTTTGGCGCCGAACCCGGAATGGTAGCTCATTCCGGGTTCGTTTGCGTTTGGCTTGCTTTTAGTTTGAGCTGATCGTTGGGGCTGATTTCCCCATAACCCTTATTGAAGCCTAAAACGAGAAAGAGCAGCGAGATTACTCTCACCGCCCTTTCTCGCGGAATATGCTAGATGCCGCTGCCTATGAATAGGCTCTGCGGATAACCGGTTTCCTACTTAACTACCAGCACGGGGATTTCGGCGGAGCGAAGCACGCCGTAGCTGACCGAGCCGATTGCGCCTCGTATAGCGCCCAGTCCGCGTGAACCCATGACGATAAGGTCGCAGTCATAGTGCTTTGCCGTTTCAATAATGGTTTCGATGGTGTAGATGCCGAAAACCACTTCTGCGGTAAGGCTGCCAGGGAAACCTTCAACTACATCAGCGATGGTTTCTTGCAGCTCTTTGTCCTGCTCGGCGTTGCGCTCTTCGACTACCTTGGCGAAATCGCCCTTGGCAACAACCGAAACGCCCATGCCGAAACCGGTTTGGTTGATGCTGCTGTACACCAGGTCTTGCGGCGGAGCGACAACCTCAACTACATGGATTTTCGCTTCGGGATTTTCGCTTGCCATTTCGATGGCTTCCTTAAGTGCATTGTTTGCGTGCTCGGAATTGTCGTACGGCACGAGGATGTTTTTGAACCCCATGTGAATCGCCCCCTCAGGCTCTGTTATTGCCTTTGATTATACGCCTTTTCTTCTATTAATGAACGTGTTCAGTTATCTTGATCAGCTAATTTGCATTGAAGTGTGGCGTAACCTTCTTCAAAAAATGTAAAACTGGCACGATTTAATTGCTTTAGCGCTCTACTGTGATAAAGTACCACCAACGGAAACGTTGCACCTCCTAGTCGCTAGCAACCTATATGCCAGACGCTCAGGTCGCCGTTGTTGCGGCGCTCGCCTGAATGGCGGATTGCCGCGGTGCTCGCTTGGACTGCGATTGCCTCTGGGCCCTAGCCGCAATCATATAGCGTGCCTGATGCGTCTGGCATTGGCTGCCGCGATGGTTTAGGGGAAGCGCTTCCGTAAAATGCCTGTAAAGATGTTAAGTGCCAGCCGCAGGGAGGCGCCAAGCGGGCATAATAAATAGGTTGACAACAATATGCGTTGCTTGCAGGCAAAGACGATCGGAGCTTTTCATCCAATGCGTCATGCGAGCATTCAGGAATAGCATGTGTCTAGGGAAGAAGGAACATGAACTACATCACTCCCGTTGGCTTTCGTGATGTGATGAGCGATGAGGCGCTTGTCCGCGAAGATCTTACGGCTCGGGTCCGTGCCTGCTTTGCGCAGAAAGGGTATCGCCCCGTAGAAACACCCACGTTGGAAGTGCTCGATGTGATGGAAGCTGGCGGCCATGTGCCCGAGGCTCCGTTCAAATTTTTCGATTCCCACGGCGACCTTTTGGCTATGCGCCCCGATGTCACCATGCAGATTGCCCGCATGTGCGCAACGCGTGGGGTGGCACAGGGCCAGCCATTGCGTTTGCGCTACACCCAGCGTGTATTCCGTGAGAAAACGGCAGAGGCTGCCGCCCGCGAACTAACGCAATGTGGCGCTGAGTGCATTGGCGCTGCAGGAAGCGAAGCCGACGTTGAATTGGTTTCGTTGCTTGCCTCTTCTCTTTCCGAATGTGGCTTGAAAACGTTCACCATTGCCTTGGGCTCCGCGGGCGTTTTGCGCGATTTACTTGATGCCAGTGGCGCTTCTGACCAGTGGAAAACGGCTGTTATGCAGGCATACCACACCTCTAATTTCGTGTACCTGGAAGAGCTTGTTGCCGCCGCAGAGCGCGCCGCCAATGGCGGTTCGAGCGAAGCGGAGGACAAAGCCCGCTTCAAGTTGGCCGACCCCGCTATTGCCAATCCTGGTCGTGTGGTTCCCGCCATTGCCCGTGCCATCTTCTCGCTTTCCCGCTTGCGCGGTGGAAAAGCCGAGCTTGCGCAGGTGCGCGCAATGCTCGAGCCGCTGGGTTGCGCTCGCGGCATCAGCGAGCTGGAAGGCGTGTACAACGCATTGATCGAATCGGGCTTGGAGGGCAAGGTTCTTATCGATTTCTCGGTAATGAGCTCGTTTGACTATTACACGGGTTTGGTATTCGAAGCGTATGCCCCTGGCGTAGGTTCGCCTTTGGGCGGCGGTGGCCGCTATGACAATCTGCTTGCGCAGTATGGCGCCGAAAGGGTTCCTGCTGCTGGCTTTGCATTCTATCTAGAGCAGGTCATGGCTGCCCTTGAGGTTTCGGAGGCGGCGCGTCCGTTGCGCATTGCTGTGCCGAAGGGGTCGCTTAAGGAAGACGCCATTGCAACCCTCGAGGCTGCTGGCTTGGACGTAACGGGATTGGCAGATGCGGGGCGTACTCTTATGCTGCGCAACGGTGACGTGGAGTATCTGTTTGTGCGTCCTACCGATGCGCCGGTGTTTGTCGCGTTGGGCGCTGCCGATTGCGGCATCTGCGGCGAGGACTCCCTTATCGAAGCGTCGCCTGACGTTGTCGAGCTTGCCGACCTGAAGTTCGGGGGTTGCCGTTTCGTGATAGCGGAATCGGCGGGCACTACCGAGGCGGTAGAAAGCCGCTATCGCAAGCTCGGGTCCATCCGTGTTGCCACGAAGTACCCCAACATCACCCGTTCCTACTATGCCAAGATGGGCATGCCCGTTGAAATCGTGAAGCTTCACGGAAACATCGAGCTTGCCCCCATTACCGGCATGGCAGAACGCATTATCGACATCACCGCAACAGGTACTACGCTCCGTGAGAACAACCTGGTGGTAGTTGACGACGTTCTTGCTTCCACCGCTCGCTTCTTTGCCAATCCGTGCTCGTACCGTACCAATCCGCGTGTTGGCCAGCTCGCCGACGTGCTCTATTCCCAGACGAAGGAGAACTAAACCATGAGAAGAATCGAACTTGCTCCCGGTCAGGTTTTCGAAGAGAAGATGCTCAACCGCGTTGGCGCTTTCAACGCCGATGCCCTGGTTGCTGCAACCAATATCGTCGAGGATGTGCGCAAGCGCGGCGATGAGGCCCTGCGTGAGTACACTGCTAAATTCGACGGCGTGGAAATGGACGAGTTCCGCGTTTCGCAGGAGGCTATTGACGAGGCTATCGCCAAGGTGGATCCGAAGGTAGCTGCAGCCATTCAGAAGGCTGCTTCCCAGATCCGCGATTTCCACGAGCGTCAGAAGCAGCAGGGCTGGTTCACCATGCGCGAAGATGGTGCTTTGGTTGGTGCGAAGGTCGAGCCGCTTGATTCGGTGGGCATCTATGTTCCCGGCGGCCGAGCCTTGTATCCCTCCTCGGTTCTGATGAACGCTATTCCCGCTTCCGTTGCAGGCGTGAAGCGCATTGCGTGCGTAACCCCGCCCACGAAAGACGGTTCGCTCGATTCTGCCATTCTGGAAGCTTGCCGCGTTGCCGGCGTAACCGAAATCTATGCTGTAGGCGGCGCCCAGGCTATCGGCGCGCTGGCATACGGAACCAAGAGCATCAAGCCGGTAGATAAGATCACCGGCCCTGGCAATGCTTTCGTTGCCGCCGCAAAGAAGCTTGTTTCCGGTGATGTGGGAATCGACATGATCGCAGGCCCCTCCGAGGTATGCGTGGTCGCCGACGAAACCGCTCTGCCTGAACTGGTTGCCATCGATCTCATGGCACAGGCCGAGCATGACCCGCTGGCTAGCTGCTATCTGGTAACCTTTAGCGCCGAATATGCCGATGCTGTCGAAGCTGCTATTGAAAAGCATATGGAAGGGTCCACGCGTGCCGAGATCACCACGGCTTCCCTTACCAACAAGGGCTTGATTATCGTATGCCCCGACACCGAAACCGCTCTGAGCACTGTGAATGTCATTGCCCCTGAGCACCTCGAGCTGCACTTGTCCAACGCCATGGAGCTGCTGGGCGCTATTCACCACGCAGGTGCCATCTTCCTGGGCGAATGGACGCCCGAAGCGGTGGGCGATTACGTTGCCGGCCCCAACCATACGCTCCCCACCGGCGGCACGGCCCGCTTCTCTAGCCCGCTTTCCGTCGACGAATTCGTGAAGAAGAGCAGCGTGTTGCAGTATTCTCCTGCTGCCTTGATGCGCGATTCGGAAGCCGTTATTACTCTGGCCGATCACGAGGGACTTTGGGCTCATGCTCAAAGTGTTCGCCTGCGTCGCAAGCTGGTTGAGCAGGCATTCGAGGATGCCCAGGCTGCTGGCGAGGTCGATGGCGCCGCGGAGGCGAAGTAGCTCATGCACGGCGTACGCACCTCCCATCCGAACCTTGCAGGTATTGTGCCCTACGATCCAAAGTACCTGCCTGCCAAGCAGTACCTTTCCGCCAACGAAAACCCCAGCAATGTTCCAGAGGAAGTTCAGCTGGAAATCAGGAAGGCATTGAAGGGTTTTCCTTTCAATCGCTATCCCGATCCGCTGGGCAATGAGCTGCGCGATCTGATTGCCGGGGCAAACGGGCTTTCACGTGAGAATGTGCTGTTGGGCAACGGCGGCGACGAATTGCTTTTCAACTTGGCGCTTACCTGGGGTGGCCCTGGGCGCACCTTCTTGAACGTGCCGCCCACTTTTTCGGTGTACGAAGCCAATGCGCGCCTCACGGGCACCAAGATAGTGAACATCCCCCGCAAGGAAAACTTCGATATCGACGAAGAGGCGGTACTTGCCCGTATGGCTGAAGGCGACATCGATTTCGCTGTTATCACCAGCCCTAATAACCCCACCGGCAAGATGGCAAACGAGACGTTCTTGAAGAAGCTGCTCGACTCCTCCGATGCCCTTATCATGGTCGACGAGGCGTATTTCGAGTTCAGCCGTTTTTCGATGCGCCCGTACCTTGATCGGTATGAGAACTTGGTGATCTTACGCACCTTTTCGAAGGCATTTAGCCTTGCGGGTGTGCGCATGGGCTATTTGCTGGCCAATGCCAGCGTTATCCGCGAGTTCCTGAAGGTGCGCCAGCCTTATTCGGTCGATTCCGTTTCGCAGGCTATTGCTACGGCGGTGTACCGAAACCGTTCGCTGTTTGTGCCTGGTATCAATCAGATAATCGAGCAGCGCGGCGTGTTGCTCGAAGAGCTGGGGAAAATGCCTGGAGTTACTGCGTTCGACTCGGATTCGAACTACGTCCTGTTCCGTGTGGCTGACGCCGGGCAGGTTTGGCAGGGGCTCTACGATCGCGGTGTGCTGATCCGCGATTTCTCGCACTCTCAGTATCTGGAAAACTGCCTGCGTGTTTCCGTCGGTTCCCCCGAGGAAAACCGGGTGTTCTTGGATGCGTTGGCGGAGATTTTGAACGAAAGGAGCTAGCGGTGGCTCAGGAAGTACGCGCAGCGGAGCTTTCCCGCACTACTAAAGAAACCGATATCGCGCTTTCGCTCGATATCGACGGAACGGGCAAGACCAACATTGAAACGGGCGTTGCCTTTTTCGACCATATGCTCGATGCATTCGGTCGCCATGGTTTGTTCGATTTGACCGTTAAGGCCAAAGGCGATATCGAAGTGGACGCCCACCACACGGTAGAAGATGTGGGAATCGTTCTTGGCAAAGCGTTCGCGCAGGCTATGGGCGAAAAGCGCGGCATCACGCGTTTTGCTTCCCAGTACCTTCCCATGGACGAGACCTTGGTGCTTGCTGCTGTTGATATTTCAGGCAGGGGCCAGCTTCATTGGGATGTTGACGTGCCGCTGTGCCTGCTTGGTACGTTCGATACCTCGCTTGCCAAGGAATTCTTCATTGCATTTGCGACGAATGCGCAGGTTACGCTGCACGTGCGCATGGTGGCAGGCGAAAACGCCCACCATATCGTGGAAGCATGCTTCAAGGCGGTTGGTCGCGCTATGTGCCAAGCGCTTGAGATCAACCCGCGTATTGCAGGCGAGCTTCCCTCCACCAAGGGCTCTTTGTAGGGAATCGGGGTGCGTCCCTGTTTCCTGCTTCTTCTACCAGAAAGGCTGAAAGCAACCGATGATTGCCGTTGTTGATTATTGCAAGGGAAATTTGAAGAGCGTCGAGCGCGGGCTTCGGGCGGTAGGCGGCGATGCCCATATCACCGACAACCCCGAGGTAATCCGAGCCGCCGATGCTGTTGTGCTGCCCGGCGTGGGCTCGTTTGCCGACGCTTCGAAGCATATGGTGGAATCGGGGCAGATGGAAGCGGTGTGCGACGCTATCGCTGCCGGGAAGCCCTTTCTGGGCATTTGCTTAGGTGAGCACTTGCTGTTCGAGGCAGGCGTGGAAGGCGCGGCTGGCCCAGGTGTCGATGGAGTTGAGGGAGACCCTCATTTGCCCGTTGGGTTGGGTGTGGTTCCCGGCACGGTGGTTCGTATGCCCTCCGCGGACGGTCAGGGCGTGCAGTACAAAGTTCCCCATGTGGGTTGGAACTCTGTTGAATTCACTGCTGAATGCCCTCTGTTCGAGGATATTGCCCCAGGTGAGTATTTCTATTTCACGCATAGCTACATCGCCCCCGAAAACGAGTGTGTGGTGGCCACTACCACGCATTCGGTAACGTTTCCGTGTGCAGTGCAGAAAGGGAAGGTATTCGGTGTTCAATTCCATCCGGAAAAATCATCGGATGCCGGCGCTAAGGTTTTGGCAAACTTCCTCAAAGTGGTTGAAGCCAGCAAATAGGCAGCAGCGGCAAAGGCTTGCCTAGGTTTGCCCAGTCGAGTAGAACGCATTGGGCATCAGCGAAAGGAACATCATGGATATTCTTCCTGCTATTGATATTTTGGATGGTAAAGCGGTTCGCCTGGCAAAGGGCGACTACAACGCGGTAACCGTATACAACGACGACCCGGTGGCCCAGGCAGCTCTTTTCAAGGAGCAGGGTGCGCGTTGGATCCACGTGGTCGATCTCGATGGCGCTCGAAGTGGCGTGCCTGAAAACATCGATATCATCGAGCGCATTATCAAGGAAACCGGTTTGAAGATCGAAGTGGGTGGCGGTGTTCGCAGCCTTGAAACCATCGATCGCTTGGCCGAAGCTGGCGTTTCGCGTGTGGTGCTGGGCACTACGTTGGTAACCGACCCCGAATTCGCCAAAGCTGCTTTGGCCAAGTATCCCGACATGCTCACGGCGGGCATCGACGCGAAGAACGGTGAGGTTGCCGTAGCTGGTTGGCGTGAGGGCGCGGGCGTTCCCGCTGAAGAGCTTATCGCTGAAATGGGCAAACTTGGGTTCAAACATCTGGTGTATACCGATATTTCCCGCGACGGCATGCAAACGGGCATCGATGCAGCGCGCTATGTCGAGGTTGCGCGCGTGTTCGGCAATCCTGTTATTGCGTCGGGCGGTGTGGCAAGCATCGAAGACGTGAAGAACTTGGCTTCCGTCTCCGGTTCTATCGAGGGAGTTATCGCAGGTCGTGCGGTGTATGAAGGTTCGCTGAGCGTCGAAGAGGCAGCGAAGCTCTGCGAGTAAATTCTGCTTGTCCGGTTGCGGGGTGCCTTGCGGGTAATCGAGCCGCCCACTCCGCTACCACTCGCGTTGCTCGCTATGCGCTCCGTTCCGCCGTTCAATTTAAAAAATGGAAAGCTTGAAACGGCGAGCGGTCTCGCTTACCCGCAAGGCACCCCCGCAACCTGCTTTGACTAACTTTGCCCTGCCGGGCAGCAAGCCAGCCGATAAGGCCACAAGAAAGGAAACCAATGCTTACGAAGCGTGTAATACCGTGCATGGATGTTAAAGACGGTCGCGTGGTGAAGGGCGTCAACTTCGTCAACCTGCGTGATGCGGGTGATCCTATCGAGCTGGCTCAACGCTACGACGAGCAGCGCGCCGATGAGGTTATCTTCTTGGACATCACGGCAACGCACGAGGGCCGTGCAACCACGGTGGACATGGCAAGCCGCGCAAGCGAAGAATTACATTTGCCTTACTGCGTGGGCGGCGGGTTCCGCAGTGTGGAAGACATTCGCACCATGATCGCTGCTGGCGCCGACAAGGTTTCCGTGAATTCAGCCGCTATTGCCGACCCTTCGCTTATCACGAAGGCTGCTGCGGCATTCGGCACGCAGGCTATCCTGTGCGCCATCGATGCCAAGCAGGTTCCTGGCAACCCCAACAAATGGGAAGTGTACGTGCATGGCGGCCGCAAGAACACTGGCCTCGATGCTGTTGAGTGGGCTGCCGAGGCAGCACGACGCGGCGCAGGTGAAATCCTTCTTACCAGCATGGATCGCGATGGCAGCAAAGACGGCTTCGACCTGGCGTTAACGCGAGCGGTTTCCCGTGCAGTGAACATTCCCGTCATTGCTTCCGGTGGTGTTGGTAAACTTGAGCACTTTGCTGAAGGCATCATCGAAGGCGAAGCTGATGCTGTGTTGGCGGCAAGTGTCTTCCATTTCGGCGAGCTCACCATCCGTGAAGTGAAGGAATACATGCGTTCCCAGGGGATTCCCGTAAGGCTTTAACGATGCGCACGCGAAGGAAAAACGCCGAAGCCATTCGTTTCCAGCAAACCCGCTTCCTTGCTTTCTTCGGTGCTGTCGTTGCTTTGGTGGTGCTGACTGTTGTGGCAATTCTGCCTGCCGTTGGGCCAGCTGAAGATCTTCCTCTTTATGTGGAAGATCAAGATCCTGCACAGTTTCAGGAGCTTCAGCAATTGCGCCCCGACGGAGATGGGTGGTCGGAGGGCTTGGCTTCTGCCTATAGTCTTGAAACCAACGATGGATGGGACGAAACCGCCTCGGGCATTCCTTTGAACAACTACGCCCTAACTGTTGCTGTGCCGCAGGAAAACAAGGATCTTCTGGGTTGCAACGTTGAAATATTCTATGCGGGTAAAACGGTGGAAGCCGAAGTTACCGATACGGGGGCTTTGGCCCCTTTGGGCCGTGCGCTTGATTTGAGCCCTGCAACATGGCGTGCATTTGGCGCCAGCAGCATAAGCGATTGGGGCGTGCGCGGAGTGTTCTACCGATTCGTTGTCGAATGATTGCAGCAAGGTGTTGCGTGCTGTTGGATTTTGCGGCGGAGGATACCAAGCCCACCCTCTATGGAACTCATTTGCTCTTTTGCCCTTTGGCAGCGTAGTTGTGCCACTCTTTCAGGTGATGAAAGGAAGCATGCGCAGATCTGCGCACAACGAAAGGGCCGCCATGAACGAACGTGAAACCGCTGCGCTGCAGGTTGAGGATCTTACCTATAACGCCGATGGGCTTATCCCGTGCATTGTTCAGGACGGGCAAACCCGCGAAGTGCTGATGATGGCATGGATGAACGAAGAGGCGGTACGCCGTACCATCGACCAGGGCACAACCTGGTTTTGGTCGCGTAGCCGTCAGAAATTCTGGCACAAGGGCGAAGAATCGGGCAATACTCAGAAGCTGGTTGAACTTCGCTACGATTGCGACGCCGATACCCTGCTCGCTCTGGTGAATCCTGCAGGCCCCGCCTGCCATACGGGGGAAACCACCTGTTTCTACCGATCTTTCTAGCATGGCTGGTTTGCTGAAAATGTTAGGTGCGGAAGCACCGCCCCTCTTGCTTGGCCTTACCGTGGCTGCTCTGCTGGTTGCGGCTTTGGTCAGAAAACCCAGAAAGGCCGAGTGATCTGGGTGTTTGGCTACATTCTTCCCAACTTGGAAAGCTTGGGCGAAGAAGAGAAACTTCGCTACCATGCGGTGTACTGTGGCGTATGCCGATCGATTCGTGCCCGCTATGGGCAGCGGTGCCGTTTGGCTGTTTCCTATGACATGACGTTTCTGACTATGGTTTTGGGTTCGCTGTACGAGCCGGAAGAACATACTTCGCAAAAGCGTTGCCCCGTGCATCCGATTCAGCCACGACAGGTGGCTCAGTCTGAGTTCACTGATTATGCGGCAGATCTTAGCATTGCCATGGCGTACCACAAGTGCTTTGACGATTGGCGCGACGATCGTTCCGCCAAGGCAAGGGCGGCTGCGGTGGCGCTGGAGGTTCCATATCGTAAGGCGAAGCGCTGCATCCCCCAAGCCTGCCAAGCTATAGAGGAAGCCATGGCGGATATCCATGCCATAGAAGAGGCGGCGCTGGGTGAAGGCAACTGCCCCCAAGCCCCCGAGAGCTCGTTGGTGGGTGGAGCGTCGAACCCTGATGCGGCGGCGAATCGCTTTGGGATTCTCTTAGGCAACTTGTTTGCCACCAAGGATGACTTTTGGGCAACGGATTTGCGGCGTTTTGGTGCGAGATTGGGAAAATTCGTCTATGTCATGGATGCCGTAATGGATCTGCGGCAAGATCAAGAGACGGGAAGCTACAACCCCTTTTCGTCTTCCGGTCGCTTGATCGAAGATTTTCGTGAAGACTTGGAGTTTCTCGCTGCAGCTACAGCCGACGCGTTTGAACGTTTGCCGCTGGAGCGTGATGTGCATGTGCTGCGCAGCGTGCTGTATTCCGGAATATGGCAACGCTACAACGCAGAAGAGAGCAAGGTAGAACATGGTTAAGAACCCATACGAGGTTCTGGGCGTAAGTCCTGGCGCGTCGGCGGATGAAGTCAAGAAAGCCTATCGTAAGAAGGCACGTGAGAATCATCCCGATTTGAACCCGAACGACCCCAAGGCCGCCGAGCGCATGAATGAGGTCAACGAGGCATACGACCGCATAATCAATCCCGAAAAGTATGTGGCAAGCGATGCGCGTGCTGCAGCAAGTGGCGCAGGCGCGGGCTATCAGGGTCAGGGAAACCCATTTGCGGGTAACCCTTACACGCGCGGATCGTACACGGGAGCTGGTCAGCAGGGGCAAGGCGGCTACCAGTCGCAAGGGCCTTACGGTTGGACTACGGTCGATTTCGAGGATCTGTTCGGCTTTGGAGGCTTTGGCGCTTCTGCTCCCATTCACCCCGAGGCTTCGGCTGTCGATAGCGCTACGGTGCGTAGTGCCATTGAGGCTATCAATGCCGGTCGCTACGATCAGGCTCTTTCTTTGCTGGGCAGTGTTGTGAGCGTTGAGCGCAATGCTCGTTGGTACTACCTAAGCGCGCTTGCGAATAAAGGCGCGGGCAATATGCTGGTTGCGCTTGAGCATATTCGCAAAGCGGTGAAGCTCGATCCGAACAATACCGACTATCGCCGCGTCTATCAACAGTTCCAGATGGCTGGGCAATCCTATCAGCAAGAGGGCACCAAGCGTGGTTTTACCATAAGCGCTATGGATCCGGGCCTTATCTGCTGTGGGTTGTGCTTGGCGCAGTACGCTTGTGCGGCACTGGGGCGTGGCGTGTACTTTTAGCAAAAAAAGCGAAGCCGAAGGGGGCGATGTTCCCGATAGGCTTCGCTTTTTTTGTTGTTGTGCAGATGGGGAATGAAAAAGGCAGCTGCATAGTGCGGTTTGCGCCATTGGGTTTCGGCTGGGCATCCAGCGTGGTTTGAAAAAGCTCGATCCTTTGAGGCAAGTTGGTGCATATGCTCTCTCGACGTCTTATGGAAAAGACAAACAAATAAGGAGGACCCGTATGGGTGCGACAATAGGAATCGATCTCGGCACCACCAATAGCTGCATGGCGGCAATGGAGGGTGGCCGCGTAACCATTATCCCCAACGCGGAGGGGGAGCGAACCACGCCAAGTGTGGTGGCTTTTTCGAAAGAAGGCGAACGTTTGGTGGGCAGCATCGCTCAGCGGCAAGCGGTGGTAAACCCCGACCGAACAATTTCTTCGGTTAAGCGCCATATGGGCGGTAAGTGGAAGGCCCGGGTGGACGGAAAGTCGTTTACCCCTCAGGAAATCTCTGCCATGATCCTGCGCAAAATGCGCCGAGATGCCGAACAGTACCTGGGTAGGGATGTTACCGATGCCGTTATCACGGTACCAGCATATTTCGATGATTCGCAGCGCCAAGCTACCAAAGATGCGGGCCGTATTGCTGGCTTGAATGTGCTGCGCATCATCAATGAACCCACGAGTGCTGCGTTGGCGTACGGCTTGGACAACGGCACGCCCCAGAAGGTTATGGTGTATGACCTGGGTGGTGGCACCTTTGACGTTTCCATCATCGAAATCGGTGGTGATGTCATTGAAGTGCTGGCGACATCGGGCGACAACCATCTGGGCGGCGACGACTTCGACGAGCGCTTGGTGAACTATATTGTTCAGACGTTCAAGCGTGAACAGGGCGAAGACCTGCATGGGAACCCTATGGCAATGCAACGTGTGATGGAAGCGGCTGAACAGGCCAAAAAAGAGCTTTCCGCTGCGCTTTCCGCCCAGATAAACTTGCCGTTTATCTCGCAGAATTCCCAAGGTCCCGTTCATCTGGATATGACGGTTACCCGCGCCGAATTTGGGCAGATGACGCGCGATTTGGTAGAACGCACCACCGCTCCTGTTCGAATGGCCCTCGATGATGCGGGCATTGCCCCATCCGAGCTTGGATGTGTTTTGCTGGTGGGCGGTTCGACGCGTATCCCCGCTGTTCAGGAGCACGTGCGTCGTATTACGGGCAAAGAGCCTTCTGCATCGGTCAACCCTGACGAATGCGTGGCAACGGGAGCTGCGATTCAGGGCGATACGCTTTCTGGTGCTACTACGGGCATCGTTCGCTCAAACAGCTTGCTGCTGCTTGACGTGACGCCGCTTTCGCTTTCTATTGAAACCGTGGGCGGTGTGGCAACTCGTCTGGTGGAACGCAACTCCACGCTTCCTGTGCATTACTCAAAGACCTTCAGCACGGCGGCATCTTTCCAGACCAGCGTTGAGGTCAAGGTCTTGCAGGGCGAACGTCCTATGGCTAAGGACAACAAGGCAATTGGTACTTTCCGTTTGAAGGGGATTAAGCGCGCTCCTGCGGGGGTTCCGCAAATCGAGGTGACGTTCGATATCGATGCCAACGGCATCCTTACCGTTTCCGCTAAGGACTTGGACACGGGAAAAGAACAGTCGATCACCATCGATGATTCCGACCGTATGTCTGACGATGAAATACAGCAAGCTATCAATGATGCTGAGGAATATGCCGAGGAAGATGAGTTCCGCCGCGCCACCATGGAAGTGCGCCAACGCGCCGAAAAGCTCCTTTCTGAAGTGGATTCGGCACTCTCTGCGGCAGGAAAGCAGCTTGAAAAGTCGGAGAAAAAGCAGGTGAAAGCCGATGCCGCCGAGCTGCGACGCATCTTGATGAGGCGACCGGGCAAGAAAGAACGGGCCAATCCGGAAGAAGAGGGAAGGAGTATTGTGGTTGCAGCTGAAAAGTTGGATAGGTCCAGCACTCGCCTTCGTGAGCTGGCCAGCCAGCAGCAAGGCTCGTAGTGTGCGGCGGTGAGCCCAAGGCCCTTGCAGCCAGCAGAGTCCATAGCTCCATCCTGTTGTTTCAAGCGCAAGTTTTGTGGCTTTCGAGAGGGCGGCAGATATGAAATGCTATACTTCCCAACATATGCGATGACGAAGACAGCGCAGTGCGATACCGCAAGCTCACAGAGAGGAGCCCTAGGCTGAAAGGCTCCAGCAAGCGTGCAGTGCGATTCCCTTCACCAGCATCGGAGTAAAAGCAGGGTGGCTTTGCCATGGATGTTATTAGCCCCGACGGGAGCTCCCGTTATAGAGCAGCATAAGTGGGTGCTTGTGCGGGTTTCGCCGAACAGCATCAACCAGGGTGGTACCGCGAGAGCCCTTCTCGTCCTTGGATTTACCAAGACGAGAAGGGCTCTTTTTATGTGTTGGGAACGCTTTCCTTGGGCGGCGTTCCTGCGGAAGTTGAAGAAAGGTTGCAAGGAATGTCAGTTATCGACGATATCAAGTCCCTGCATGCCGATACGCTTTCTGCTATCGGCAAAGTACCTAACACCGATGCGCTGGAGAAGATCCGCGTAGAGGTTGTGGGCAAATCCGGTACGCTCACCGGTTACCTGCGCGCCATGGGTCAGGTGGCCAAAGAGCATCGCGCTGAAGTGGGCAAGACGGTAAACGCTGCTCGCAATGAAATCGAGGCAGCGCTGGAAGCCAAGAAGCGCGAGCTTGCCCATGCGGAACTCGAAGCTCGCATGGAAGCCGACGCCATCGACATCACGTTGCCCGGCCGCTCCCAGCAGATGGGCACGCGTCACCTGATCAACGCCATTTCCGATGAAATCTCCGAGATCTTCCTGGGTCTTGGCTACACCGTTGCAACCGGTCCCGAAGTTGAAACCGACTGGTACAACTTCACGGCGCTGAATGCTCCCGCCGATCACCCCAGCCGATCCATGCAGGATACGTTCTATGTGCGCGACCTTTCAGGTGAGCAGTCGAACGTTCGCGGCGAGTCCGACGTGCTGCTGCGCACCCAGACTTCCGGTGTTCAGGTTCACGTTATGGAAGACCAGGAACTGCCCATCTACATCATTGCTCCCGGCAAGGTGTACCGTCGCGACGTTGCCGACCCTTCGCATCTTCCCCAGTTCACGCAGTGCGAAGGCCTGGTGGTAGACAAGAACATCACGTTCGGCGACTTGAAGGGCACGCTCGAATACTTCTGCAAGCAGATGTTCGGCCCTGATCGCAAGACTCGCTTCCGCGCACACTTCTTCCCGTTCACGGAGCCTTCCGCTGAAGCCGACGTAAGCTGCGGTGTATGCGGCGGTACCGGCCACCTGCACGACGGCGAGCGTTGCCGCATGTGCAAGGGCACTGGCTGGCTGGAAATTTTGGGTTGCGGCATGGTTGACCCGAACGTTCTGCGCATGTCCGGCATCGATCCTGAAGTGTATTCCGGCTTTGCCTTCGGTGTAGGCGTGGAACGTGTGGCTTGCCTGAAGTACAACGTACCCGACCTTCGAATGCTGCTGGAAGGCGACATGCGCTTCTTGCGTCAGTTCTAACCGGGTTGTTCGGCCTTATTGGCCGGTCAACGTACGAGCCGACGCTGTGGCCAACTATGGCAGCTCATCTGATGCTTGGGCTTCACGTACGCCGTACGCGTAGTGCCCATCTTGGCGCCAGCGGTGCTCGCCATAATTGCCCTCGCTGACTTTGTTTCAACCAGGGATTCTTGGTTGGTTGAATAGTTCTAACTAGAAAGAGACGAACATGAAAGTATCTTTGAAATGGCTTTCTGATTATGTTGAGGTCCCGCAGGACATCAAAGAATTCTGCGACCGCTTAGACCTTACCGGTACGGGAGTTGAAGGCGTGGAGCGCACCGGCGACGTGTTCGACGGCGTTGTCGTTGGGCATGTGCTCACCTGCGTCGATCATCCCGATAGCGATCATATGCATGTAACCACGGTAGATGTTGGTGCGGAAGAGCCCGTACAGATCGTATGCGGCGCTCCCAACATCGCTGCTGGAATCAAGGTTCCCGTTGCAACCATCGGTGCGGTGCTCCCCGGCGACTTCAAGATCAAGAAGTCGAAGCTGCGCGGCGTTGCGAGCTGTGGCATGTGCTGCTCTCAGCGCGAGCTGGGCATGGGCAACGAGCACGATGGTATATGGGTGCTTCCCGACGATGCCCCTACCGGCCAGCCCATTGCCGATTACCTGAAGATGTCCGATACGGTGCTCGATTTGGAAATCACCCCGAACCGTCCCGACTGCCTTTCCATGGTTGGCATGGCTCGCGAAGTGGGGGCTATGTACCAGGAGCCCTACACGAGCCCCTTGGCCGAGATGGCTGGCAAGCTTGAGCTTAACAAGGATGCCGCCGCCCTTGATTCCGAGGTGAGCATTTCCATCGCCGACGAAACCCGCTGCTCTCGTTATACCGCTCGCGTTATCCGCGGCTGCAAGGTAGGCCCTAGCCCCGACTGGATGGTGGAGCGCTTGGCTGCTATCGGTCAGCGTTCCATCAACAACATCGTTGATGTAACCAATTACATCTTGTTTCTGTTCGGTCAACCGCTCCATGCATTCGACCTGGACAAGCTGAAGAACGCCGAAGGCAAGGCAAACATCGTTGTTCGCGCTGCCGAGGAAGGCGAAAAGCTTACCACGCTCGACGGCGAAGAGCGCGTGCTCACGTCCGATACGACGGTTATCTCAACGCCCGACCAGGGCGCAGTTGCCTTGGCTGGCGTTATGGGCGGCCTGGCAACCGAGGTTACGGAAGAAACCACCGACGTTTTGCTGGAAACGGCTACGTTTGAAGCTGGCCGCACCAGCCGCACCAGTCGCAACCTGGGGCTTATCTCCGAAAGCTCCATGCGTTATGAGCGCGGCGTAGATGATCATGGCATCGAAGAGCGCTCTGCCGCTGCCGCTGCCCTTATCGCTGCCGTTTCGGGCGGTACCGTAAGCTATGCCGAAGGAAACGAAAACGGCATCATCGACGTATGGCCGGTGAAGTCGGAAGAGTCCCACCTGCAGTTCCGCGTCGATCGCTTCAACGGCATGATGGGCGCCCAGATTTCCCGCGAGTTCATCGTGGACATTTTGGGTCGTTTGGGTTGCAAGGTTGAAGACGGCGAAGCCGAGAACGTCCTTGAGGTTACGGCTCCCACCTTCCGCCCCGACCTTCCGCGTGAAATCGATCTGTACGAAGAGGTTCTGCGCCTGTACGGCATGGATCGCATTGAGCCTACCTTGCCTGGTGGTCGCGGTCGCTTCGGCGTTCGCACTGAGGCTCAGCGCACGCTCGACGTGGTTAACGACACCATGCGTGCATCGGGCCTGAACGAGACCATGACGTATTCGTTTGCCGATCCGCATGAACTCGAGCAGCTGCGCATGTCCACCGAGGGCATGGGCGTTCCTGTTGAGCTGCTGAACCCGTTGAATGCCGAGCAGTCGGTTATGCGTCAGTCCATCATCCCTGGTCTTATGCGCAGCGTTGCTTACAACCAGTCCCGCGGCGTGCACAACGTTCAGCTCTACGAAACCGGCGTGGTGTTCTTTGGCACCGAGGGTCACAAAAAGCCCAAGGAGCGTCAGCGTCTTGCTGCTGTTATGGCTGGCGGAATGGGCGACGATGCCTGGAATCGTAAAACCGTTGCTTTCGATTTCTTCGATGGCAAGGGCGTTATCGAAAACCTTATTCGCGAATTGGCCATCCCGAAGCCTCGCTTTAAGGCCCTTTCTGCAGAAGAGGCTCCCCACCTGCAGCCTGGGCGTGCTGCACAGGTCCTTTCTGGCGGTACCGTGCTTGGCTGGGTTGGTGAAATCCATCCTATGGCGGCGGAGGCTTTCGAGGCCCAGGCCCCCATTGTTGCCTTCGAGCTTGATCTCGATGCCCTGATCAAGGCAGCCCGTCCCGCCCGCGACTACGTTGACGTGCCGGTGTTCCCTGCGGTAACTATGGACGTTGCCTTTGTGGTAGACGAAGAGGTTACCCACGAAAAGCTTTCCCGCTGCATCAGCTCTGCAGGTGGCAAGCTCCTTTCCTCCGCTCAGCTCTTCGATGTGTATCGCGACGAAAAGCGCGTGGGCGCTGGCAAGAAGTCGATGGCGTATGCGCTCGAGTATCGCGCTGCCGACCGTACCCTTACCACCGAAGAGGTAGACAAGCAGCACGCACGTCTTATCAAGAAGATATGCGGCGCTACGGGCGCTGAAGTTCGAGGGTAGCTCCCGTTCTTGGCGAAGGCTTCTGCCTCCTAGTCCGGCAAAGCCAATTTGAAGCGGTCAGCAAGAAAGTGAGTCCGATTCATTTCGGGCTCGCTTTCTTACCTCTGCGGAACTTCGAAGGATGCGCAAGCGGGGCGGTGGGTTCCATGCGCTATCATGGGCAAGAACAGTGGAAGGGGAGTTTGTGGTTCGAAAAGAGCTTGCTGAAAAGAAGAAACGCCAAAAGAAAGTGCGCATTTCCGCAGATGGAACACCCTATACCGTATGGCAATACCGTACGCGTATCCTGTGTCTGATCTACCTTGTTTGGGCGTTGCTGGAAATCGCGGTAGGTGCTGGATTCCTTACCATTCGCTCTATTGGCCTGTTCGATCCGACCGAACTCGTTCCCAACATCACGTTTGGTGGTTCTACGGTTCTTAGCGGCGTGTTTAACCTGATCATCGCCTTGTCTGGACTATGGGGAGCATACGATCCGCGACGGATTACGCTGTTCTTCTGGTCGGCGTTCCTTACGGCGCTGCTGTCGGTGTGGCAGGTGGTCAGCGCGTGGTCGATGGGCCAGGTGGATCCTGCCATGGTTTTCTCCCTTATTGTGGTGCTTGCCTATGCTGCTTGCGCTTGGAACGTGCGTGGCCAAACGGGTTACTTCGACAATCATCCCAAGCCTGAAGACGACGAGCTTCCCATCCAGCGCGACCAACGCTTGCTTCAGGAAGCGGTAAGGGAAAAGGAGCTTGAGCTTGTTGCCGCCAAAGAAGAGCTAGAAGATGTGAAAGCCCAATTTGAAAAAGCAAAGGCAGAGGGTTTGGCCCAGGTCCACGAAGAGGCTAAGTCCATTTCCTCAAAACTACCGTAATGGGTAGGTGGGCCAAGGGGATCATCTTTCGCTGTGGGCAACATGCGATAATACGTATCGGTATATTGTTGCTTCGAGGAAGGGAGCCTTATGGCGCTTTCTGATCTTCTGGGTATTGAGCTCGTTGAGAGCACTCCCGAAAAGTACGTCACGCGCATGCTGGTTACTGAAAACATGCTGCAGCCCCATGGTGTGTTGCATGGTGGCATCAGCGCGGCGTTGGCTGAAAATGCTGCAAGCCAGTGCTGCACCGATCACTATGACAACGACAAGATGTTCTTCCTGGGCGTTGAGGTTTCCAGTACCCATCTCCTTCCTGTGAAGGCGGGCGATACGGTAAAAACGGTGGCAACGCCCATTCGAGCAGGTGGTCGCATTTCCCAGTGGAAGGTCGAGCAATACCGCGAGTCCGATGGAGAATTGTTCAATGTTTCCCAGATGACCATGTACGGCAAGAAGAAATAGCTTATCTTTCAAACGTTTTTAGCCCGAGATGTGTGCGGCAATGCTGGCGCACATCTCGGGCTTTTCTATTTATTCGCGTTGCCTGAGCTAGATTTGGTGTCATCTTTAGCAGCGTTGCCCAAGTTACGTTTGCTGCAGTCCATTGCGCCCGTTGGGCCGACAACGCATCTGCCTGCTTCTGTGGTCGATCATTGCGCCTATAAACAAGAAGGTTCGCTTGCGCGAACCTTCTTTCAATAACAAAGCGGGAGCCTTTCGGGCTCCCGCTGCTGTTTGCGACGTTGGCATATTGCCAGTTTTACTCGACAACCTCGACAAGGGTGATCTCGAAGTTCAGGTCCTTGCCTGCCATTTCGTGGTTCAGGTCGAAGGTTACGGTTTCATCGGTAACCTCAACAACCAGGGCAGGGATGGGCTGGCCGCCAGGGCCCTGAAGGTAGATGCGCTGGCCAACGGGGAGGTCTTCAGCGCCAGGGATCTGAGCGGTGGGGATGGTCTGAACCAGCTGTTCGTCATGCTCGCCGTATGCTTCGGATGCGGGCAGGTGAACGTTCTTGGTTTCGCCAACTTCCATTTCCTTAACAGCAGCGTCAAAGCCAGGGATCATCTGGCCGGCCATGCATACGAATTCAAGGGGCTCGCCGCGCTCAACGGAAGAGTCGAATACCGTGCCGTCGTCGAACGTGCCGGTGTAATGGGCGCGGACGCGCTTACCTTCATTGCTCATAATGGGTTCCTTTCAATAAAAGTGTTAGCAGCTAGTGTACCTGCTTGTGCGCAGCTTGGAAGCTTAATACCTGTATCGTGCTAAAAAGTGCCTCAATAGCCGCCTAAGAAAGTAATTCGGCGTGCACAAAAAGACCCCGCCGAAGCGGGGTCTTAGTGGTTATGCCTTCAGTCTCATTTCTTGCTGCGTTAGGCAGCGCGAAGGCTCAAGGCGTTTTGCGGTTGTGCGAAACGGCAGAACCTTAGAACACGCAGAAACGAATCAGCAGCCATGCGCAGCTGATAGCGGTGAAGACCAGCATCAGCGGGAAGCCAACCTTGGTGTAGTCCATGAAGCTGATGGGGTAGCCATAGCGTCCAGACATGCCCGAAAGCACTACGTTCGCGGAAGCGCCGATGAGCGTGCCGATGCCGCCGATGCAGGCGCCCAGGGAAATAGCCCACCAGTAAGGCATAACGTCGACACCGGTGGATTCCATGGCAATCAAAATCGGGATAAGCGTAGCAACCATGGGGATGTTGTCCAGGAAGGAAGAGATGATGGCCGATGCCCATACCAGCACGATGATGGTAATCATCATGTCGCCGCCGGTGATATCGATAAGGCCATTGGCGAGCATATTGATAACGCCGGTTTCGGCCAAGCCGCCAACAACGATAAACAGGCCGGCGAAAAAGCCGATGGTTGCCCATTCAACGTCGAGCAGGATCTTCTCTACCTCTGCGCGGCTGATAAGCAACATAATGGCGGCTGCGGTAAGGGCGACAACGCTTGGTTCCACGCCCACCATGCTGTGACATACGAAGGCGACGGCAACCAGGGCAATCATCACAACGCTCTTATTGAAGAGCGACTTGTTCTTGATGGCTTCGTGCGCGTGAAGCTCCATGATGGATGCCTGTTGTTCGGCGGAAGCGCCCATATTGCGGCCATACATCACGTAGAAGATGGCAATGGCAACAACCATGATCACGATAATGGCAGGGCCGTTGAATGCCAGGAAGTCCATGAATGTCAGGTGGGCGGCGGAGCCGATCATGATGTTCGGCGGGTCGCCGATGAGCGTTGCGGTACCGCCGATGTTGGAGGCCATGATCTCGGTGATGAAGAACGGCACGGGGCTCAACTCGAGCATTTTGCAAACCGTGAAGGTAACAGGGCCGATAAGCAATACCGTGGTGACGTTGTCCAAGAACGCGGAAAGGACAGCGGTGATAATGCAGAACAACACCATGATTACCCACGGGTTGCCCTTCGCTATCTTCGCTGTTCGAATAGCGATGTATTCGAATATGCCCGAATTCTTAACTACGGCAACGAATATCATCATGCCTACCAAGACGCCCAGCGTGCCGAAGTCGATGTGCTCCATGCCGGTATCAAAGCTGAGGATACCTGTCAGAATGAGCACAACGGCGCCCGCAAGCGCGGCGACCGTACGGTGGACCTTTTCCGAGATGATCAGCGCGAACACCACAATGAAGATCACTATTGAAATGATCTGCGGTGTAGTGAATTCAGGCATATACACCACTCCTAACTTAACCCCGTTCCCTTAGGGGAAACGGACCTTCTCTCTTGCGGGAAGCATAGCCCCCATAACCGATGCAATAAAACAAAAGAAGGCCATTGGCCTCCTAATGAGCATCAGACTTCCCTTATAGAAAGGGTACGGCTAGGCATTTTAAGCGTCAATAACGCGTTCATCAAATGGTGGTGAACAACGATTGGCATTTAGTGGGTGATTCATTCACAAAAAAGGACCCCGCTGAAGCGGGGTCCTGTGCTAAGCGTATGTGACGCTGTGAGTGTTCTTGCCGCGCGCTAGGGCAGGATACTGGAAACTAGGCGAATACGCAGAAGCGAAGCACCAGGTAAACGCAGCTGATGGCGGTGAACACCAACATCATGGGGAAGCCAACCTTGGTGTAGTCCATGAAGGTGATGGGGTGGCCGTACTTGCCGGAGATGCCTGCCAATACCACGTTCGCGGAAGCGCCGATGAGCGTGCCGATGCCGCCGATGCAAGCGCCGAGCGATACCGCCCACCACAAAGGCATTACATCCATGCCCGTTGCTTCCATCGTGGTGATGATGGGGATAAGGGTGGCAACCAGCGGGATGTTGTCCAGGAAGGAAGAGATGATTGCCGATGCCCATACCAGCACGATGATGGTGATCATCATGTCGCCGCCGGTGATGTCGATCAATGCGTAGGCCATCATTTCGATAACGCCGGTTTCGGCAAGGCCGCCAACAACCACGAACAAGCCAGCGAAGAAGCCGATGGTGGCCCATTCAACGTCCATAAGCGTGTGCTCGACGTCGGATTTGCCGATAAGCAGCATGATTGCCGCGGCGGTGAGGGCAACAACGCTCGGTTCGATGTGAAGTGCGCCGTGCACTACAAAGGCAAGTGCAACCAGGGCGATCATCACAACGCTCTTCTTGAACAGCGTCTGGCTCTTAATGGCCTCATGGGCGTGCAGCTGCATAACCGAAGCCTGCTTTTCAGCGGATACGCCCATCTTCTTGCCGTACATAACGTAGAACATCAGCAGGGAAACAAGCAGGATGATGAGCACGGCGGGGCCGTTGATTGCCAGGAAGTCGAAGAACGTGAGGCCCGTAGCGGAGCCGATCATGATGTTCGGCGGGTCGCCGATGAGCGTTGCGGTGCCACCAACGTTCGAAGAAATGATTTCCGTCAGGAAGAACGGAATGGGATTGATTTCCAACATTTTACAAACGGTGTAGGTAACAGGGCCGATAAGCAAAACGGTGGTGACGTTGTCCAGGAAAGCGGAAAGAACTGCGGTGATAAGGCAGAACAACACCATGATTATCCAGGGGTTGCCCTTTGCCAGCTTGGCAGCTCTAATTGCCAGGTACTCGAAGATGCCCGAGTTCTTAACGACGGCAACGAAGATCATCATGCCAACCAGAACGCCAAGCGTTCCGAAGTCGATGTGCTCTACTCCATTGTCGAAGGTAAGAACCCCCGAAAGGATTAGGGCTACTGCGCCTGCGAGCGCAGCGGTGGTGCGATGCACTTTTTCGGAAATGATGAGTGCCATCACGACGACGAATATGACAATCGCGATGATCTGGGCGGTAGTTAAGGCGATCATTCCGTAGTGCTCCTCTCTTATATAGGTGGAACAGATGTGAATTCTCGTCTTGAAGCACAGAGTCCCGGGTAACACACGTCCATTGCGATTAGCAACGCCCCACTCTGGCGTACCGACTCCAAAAAAAGATCCTCGAGAAAAGTTACGGGATCTTGCTTATTTGCGTCAAGAAGGAAACGGCAAGTGTGCGAAAAACGATGAAACCAACGGAAATCAATAGTTTGTGGGGTTTCATTTGCGTTCGCAATGGTTGCCATTTGCATTAATCGGTTGACAGAACGGTAACGCCGCAAGTCAGGGATATTGAGGGGCGAAAATGTGGATTTGAGTGATGGATAGAGCGTTTTGCATAACTTCGATGAATATCATTTGCGTGAGCTATATAAAACACGTTCGCAATCAATTAGAACATGTTCATCTAATGGAGAATAATCGCAAATGAACCTAAGCGCTGCCCATCGGGGGATCGGGCATAAAGCGCAATAGTTCGTAGTAGGGACCATCTTCAAGGGATCGGGGAAGTTGGGATTTCCGTTTGGCTTAGCCTTTGGGGTTAAAAGCTCTAACAGCCAAGTGAAGCAGAACTCTCTCCAATTCTTTCCCCGATTGTTGAAGGCATCAGGCAAGCAAGCATGCACGTGCAAGCCTGGTGTAATCAAAAAAGGAGGAGAAAGATGGTCGATTTTATTTTTGCGCAGGAATGCGCAAGAGGAGAGAGGGGCTAAGCGATGGCTATGCTAAAGCGTGAATACGGTGGTATTCAGCCATGTTGGAAAGTTGGCCTATTCCGTATTCGTCTTCCGTTCATTCACTTCAAGATCTCACCACCTGAAGTAGTAACCGGCCTGATGAATGCTTGTACTTCGTACGGCGCTCTGGCTGTTCTTATTACTTCTCTGGGTCTCGACCCTGCAGTGGCTTGGGCACTGGTTGTATTTGAAACGGCAATGTACACCCTGAACTGGCTGCTCGGTGAGCCTTCCATTTGCGGTTGGATCACCCCGGCAATGGCAATTATCGTCGTGTTCCTGGAATCGCTCGACCCAGGCGTTGCGCGATTGCAGATGCTGACATGTATTCAGCTTGAGTTAGGCATCTTGTTCATCGTATTGGGTGTAACAGGCCTATCGAAGAAGCTCAACACTATGGTACCTCCCGCCATCAAGGCTGGTATCGTAATGGGCGCTGGCGTTAACGCTGTAGCTGTTCGTCTGAAGACTGGCGGCGCTATCGATACCGTTACCATTGGCTGCCTCTGCGGCTTGGTAGTTGTATTCATGCTTATGTTCTCCAAGCGCGTACGTAAGTACATGGATACCAACAGGTTCGTTGCTATCCTCGGCAACTACAGCTTCCTTTGGGCTGTTATCGCACTGCTTATCGCAGGCGGCGTTGCTGGCGAGTTCAACTTCCAGTGGTCTGGCGAAATCATCAAGGTTCCTGACTTCATGGGCCTGTTCGCAGTTGTTTCGCCTCTGTTCATCGGCTTTGCTTCTGATCCCAGCGTTTGGATCGCTGCTCTGCCCTACGCAATCGTTGCATGGGTTATCGCATACGGCGACTTCGTAACCGTTCAGCAGCTTGGTCTCCAGGCAGCTCGCGACGACGAGTACATTGAGTTCGACCCGAACCGTACCAACGTTATCTGCGGTATTCGTAATGTAATCCTGTCCCTGTTTGCTCCTTATCCTGCACTCGCAGGCCCGCTGTCCGCTCCTTACTGCGTAGCTACCTATGCTCGCTATAAGCAGTCCGGTCGCCAGGGCATGGACTCCATCTACGATGGTTCCGGCACCAACCTGCTGTTCACCGTACTTGGTTTGTTCGTCTATCCTCTGTACGAGGCATCCCTTGCAGCATCTGCAGCACTCCTCGTAGTTGTACTGCTCATCCAAGGCTGGCTCTGCTCGCAGATCGCATTCGGTCTGGTACGCGACGACCTTGACAAGGGCATGACAGGCATGATCGCAGGCTTCATCGTAGCCCGCGGCGGCGGCGTCGGCTTCCTTGCCGCAATCGTCCTCTACCTGCTCATCTCCGACAACGACAAGATCCGCGCAGACTACGCCTACAACAAGGAACTGCAGCGCATCGAGGATGAAGAGACTGAGCGCCAGTTGGTTGCACTCCATGCTCGCTTGGAGGCCGCTAAGGCTGGTAAGCTTCAGGACGAGGAGAAATAACCTCACCTGACGGAAACGTCTAAAACTCGGAGCTAAAAGCTTCAAAGCTTGAAAGAACCCAGAGTGCACGCTCTGGGTTCTTTTTTTGTTTCTGGGATCTGCCCCTATATTCCCGGTTCCTTGCTAATGACAAGTGGAGTATTCCCCTATAATTGTGAACATGTTCTGGAGGAGGGAGAACTTATGAGTAATAACGTCGACGATCTTCGCAGCGCGCTTGAGTTTCTGCGCGGGATCCCTGGTCAGCTGGTGGAAACCGACGTCGAGGTAGACCCTGAGGCGGAGCTGTGCGGCGTGTATCGCCACGTCGGCGCAGGCGGTACGGTGCCCCGCCCCACACAAGAAGGTCCCGCCATGGTGTTCAACAACATCAAGGGTCATCCCGATGCACGTGTTGCTATTGGCTTGCTCGCAAGTCGCGATAGGGTGGCGAAGCTGCTCGATGCCGATCCGAAGCGCTTGGGCTTCATGCTCAACGAAGCGGTATTGAACCCGGTGCCGCCCGTTGATGTGCCTGAAGAAGAGGCGGTATGCCGAGAAGTGGTGCACCTTGCCACTGAAGAAGGCTTCGATGTGCGTAAGCTTGTTCCGGCACCTACCAATACGCCGGAAGATGCGGGTCCGTATATCACCTTGGGTATGTGCTACGCATCCGACCCGGAAACGCACGTTTCCGACATCACCATTCATCGCTTGTGTTTGCAGGGTCCCGATGAGATTTCCATCTATATGGTTCCTGGTGCTCGCCATATCGGCGCGTTCTACGAAAAGGCCGAAGCGCTGGGCAAGCCGCTTCCGATTTCTATCAGCATCGGCGTAGATCCTGCCATTGAATTGGCAACCTGCTTTGAGCCGCCTACCACGCCTTTGGGCTACGACGAGCTCAACGTTGCAGGTGCTCTGCGCGGAAAGCCTGTTCGCATGGCAAAATGCCTTACTATCGAAGAGCGCTGCATTGCCAATGCTGAATACGTTATTGAAGGCGAGTTGCTGCCCGGAAAGCGTGTCGCGGAAGATCAGAACACCCATTCGGGCAAGGCTATGCCCGAATTCCCCGGCTACACTGGCCCTGCTGTGTCTGAGCTGCCTGTTATCAAGGTTAAGGCGGTAACCACGCGCAAGAACCCCATCATGCAAACTTGTATCGGCCCTTCCGAAGAGCACGTAAGCATGGCGGGCATTCCCACCGAGGCAAGCATCATTCAAATGGTTGAAAAGGCTATGCCTGGCCGCCTGCAGAACGTGTATTGCGCAACGCCTGGCGGCGGCAAGTACATGGCGGTGCTTCAGGTTAAGAAGAGCATGCCTTCCGACGAGGGCCGTCAGCGCCAAATGGCCCTGCTGGCTTTCTCTGCTTTTAGCGAATTGAAGCATGTGTTCCTGGTCGACGAAGACGTTGATCCCTTCGACATCAAAGATGTGCTGTGGGCGATGAACACGCGTTTCCAGGGCGATATGGACATCGTTACCATCCCTGGCGTTCGCTGCCATCCGCTTGATCCGTCAAACGATCCAGCATGTTCGCCTTCGATTCGCGACCACGGCATTGCCTGCAAGGTCATTTTCGATTGCACGGTGCCGTACAGCCAGAAAGATCGCTTCCAGCGCTGCCAGTTCAAGGAAGTGGATCCCAAGCACTGGCTGCCTGATTTCGAGGAGTAGGGCGTGAAGCGCATTGTTGTTGGAATAAGCGGTGCAAGTGGTACGCATCTAGCTTGTCGTTTTATAAGCCAGCTCAAGCAGTACACCGAATGCGAAGTGCATGTGGTGGTAACCGACAGCGGGAGGCTTACGGCGAGCTATGAAGAACCCGAGCTTTTCGAAAAGGCGCTTGCTTTGGCCGATGCTGTACATAGCAATGCTTCTTTAGGCGAATCGATTGCGAGCGGTACGTTCAGAACCGAAGGCATGGTTATTATTCCCTGCAGCATGAAAACGGTTGCGGGCATTGCCAGCGGCTACAGCGATAACCTATTGCTTCGTGCGGCGGATGTTACGTTGAAGGAGCAGCGGCCGTTGGTTTTGGTCGCGCGTGAAACGCCGATGAATGCTATCCATTTGCGCAATTTGGCGCAGCTGACAAGTGTCCCCGGTATAACGCTGATGCCGCCGATGATGACGTACTATCACAACCCGCAAACTATCGACGACATGGAAGACCAGCTAATTGGCAAGATATTCGATCGATTTGGGTTGGAATATCCGCCCTTCCAGCGTTGGAGCTAGTCATTTATCTAGGTTTCAGCCTTTTTCATCTAAAGAGTTGGTTAAACAGGACATCTTCGGATGTCCTGTTTCGTTTTGCGGAGTATACTTCTAATTGAACACGTTCATGGTTAATGGGGATTATCTATGAGCGCGATCGCAACAAGCTTAAGGGTTGGGGGGACCTTATGTTTGAAACAGCAACGCATCGTTTTATCCAGGGGGTAAACGGTGTAACCATTCACGCGGTAGTTATGGGAGAAGGCGAGCCCCTTCTCCTGCTTCATGGGCATCCCGAAACCTATCTTATGTGGCATAAGGTTGCAGGGGATTTAGCTCATCGTTTCACCGTGGTCATGTGTGATCTGCGCGGCTATGGCGATAGCGACAAGCCTGAAGGCTTGCCTGATCACAGCACCTATTCGAAACGCATCATGGCTGAAGACTGCATTGCCGTGATGGGCGAGTTGGGGTTCGACCGTTATTCCGTTATGGGGCACGACCGTGGCGCCCGTGTTGCATACCGAATGGCGCTCGATCATCCGGAAGTAGTCAATAAGCTAGTGCTTCTCGATATCGTTTCGACGTATGACATGTATGCCTTAAGCTCGGCGGAGTTCGCAAAGGCGCTATTCCATTGGTATCTGCTTACGCAGGATGAACCGTTCCCGGAAGACCTTATTCTTTCAAGCCGCAAGATGTACTTCCGCAACGCTCTGCACATTGGGCGCTACAACTCGGAAAACGACACCTCTTCTGAGGCTTTCCCGCAAGAGGTATACGACGAATACCTGCGCCACTACAACGTGGAATGCATCCATGCTATTTGCGAAGAATATCGTGCCGGCGAATGCATCGACCGCTTCCTTGACAAGGAAGACCTTGATGCGGGTAACAAGATAACGGCTGAAACGTTGGTGTTGTGGGGAGCGAACGGTTTGGTGGAAAAGTTCTTCAGCCCGCTGCAGTGCTGGCTTAGGTTCTGTACGAACGTGCAGGGGCGTGCCCTTCCTTGCGGTCATTTTATTCCCGAGGAAGCACCTATCCCGTTGTTGGCGGAGGTTCAGCGGTTTTTATAGAGCGGAAAATGCCGCATAGTGGCGGTTTTTCAGGAGGGGTTGCGTTTGCTGGGCGTGGGGCCCGGCAGCGCAGCGAAATCAATCTTGTGAAGGGGAGCGCGAAAGCGCAGAAAGGAATGATTGAGATGGAGTTGATGGAGGCAATCAAAGGTAGACGCAGCGTTAGGAAGTTCAAGCCTGATCCGATTCCGAAAGAGGATATTGAAGAGATTATCCAGGCTGGCCTTTGCGCTCCTTCGGCGCAGAACTTGCAGCCGTGGTATTTTGTGGCTCTAACTAAAAAGGAAGATCTGTCCTACTTGTTCGCGGAGCTGGGGACTACGGCATTTTCTCACCGTAAGGAACTTGAGGCGCGCTTCAAGAACAACCCCGAAGTGGTAGAGGAAACCATGGAATTCATGTCGGCAATGGGCGGCTCGCAGACCATTATTCTGGGCTTCTTGAACAAGCCCGATTATTCTGACGAGCTTCTTCCAAGCTGCATTGAGAGTGTTGCTGCCGCCATGGAAAACATGTGCCTTGCCGCATACGACAAGGGCATTGCGTCATGCTGGGTCGAAGCAGTGGTGCGCGCAGGCAACGCTTTGGGCAGCCACTTTGCAACCGGTCATGGCAAGCTGATTGGCGCTATTGTTCTGGGATACGCCGACATGGAGCCGAGGCCCATCAAGCAGAAGGGTGCTCGTTACGTAATTCGCTAAGCGAAGCATCAAAGGCCGCTTCTTTTTATGGGAGCAGGGCAATGAGTCAAATGCCCTATTCGCGTTTTTAGGTACGCCCGCAGGTTGTTCCTGCGGGCGTATTTTTTGTTCCAAAGTGATTACGGGCGGGAAAATGAAGTTGGCCATGCCTTCCCGACCTTATAATTGCAGGGAACGATACGCGCACCTGCTTTGGTGCGTCCCTTGAGGAGGGTTTATGAAAGACGGGTTCATCACGGTTGCTGCGGCAACGCCTCAGGTTGCCGTCGCCGATTGCGAAGCCAACGCTCAGGCGATTCTTGCATGCATTAACGAAATGGCCGCAGCGCATGCGAAGGTCATGGTGCTTCCCGAGTTGTGTATTACGGGTTATACCTGCAGCGATTTGTTTTGGCAGACGAAATTGCTCGACGAGGCAGAAGCGGCGCTTTCCGCTGTTGCGGAAGGATCACGCCAGGTGGATGCCCTTATCGCGGTAGGAATGCCCCTTCGCGTGGCGGGGAAGCTGTTGAATGTTGCTGCCATGTTGTGTCGCGGCAAGGTGTTGGGCTTCGTTCCCAAGGTGAACCTGCCTGCTTATAACGAGTTTTACGAAACACGCCACTTTACGTTCGGATCTGCCGATATGGGTACGGTGCAGTTCGATGGCGAAGAGGTGCCTGTTGGCACTAACCTGCTGTTTTCTTGCGAGAACGTGGCAGATCTTTGCGTTGCCGCTGAAATATGCGAAGACTTGTGGGTTCCCAATCCGCCCAGTGTGCATCATGCGTTGGCGGGGGCTAGTGTGATCTGCAACCTTTCCGCCAGCGATGAAATGGTGGGAAAGGGCGGTTATCGCCGTGATTTGGTGGCGGGCCAATCGGCTCGTTTGGTGTGCGCCTATCTGTACGCTACGGCCGGTGAAGGCGAATCCACTACCGATTTGGTGTTTGGCGGGCAGAACCTTATCGCCGAAAACGGCACCGTGCTGGCGGAATCGGCAACGTTTGAAAACGAGATCAACGTGGCCACTATCGATGTGCAGCGCCTTGCTTCGGAGCGTCGCCGCATGAGCACGTTCCCCGCAGCTGATGCGGGAGAGTATCGTGAAATTTCTTTCGCTTTGACCGAAGAGGAAACAAAGCTGGTGCGCTTCTTTGATGCCGATCCGTTTGTTCCCTCCAGCGCAAATCAGCTCTCTGATCGCTGCGAAGAGATTCTGAACATTCAGGCGCTGGGCTTAAAGAAGCGCCTGGCCCACACGCATGCGAAAAGTGCCGTGGTTGGCATTTCTGGCGGCCTGGATTCTACGTTGGCGCTGCTGGTAACGGCGCGTGCCTTCGACATGCTTGGGCTTTCCCGCAAGGGCATCGTTGCGGTAACCATGCCGGGCTTCGGCACCACCGATCGCACCTACAACAATGCCGTTGCCATGATTAAAAGCTTGGGCGCTACGTTCAAGGAAGTTTCTATTGCCAAGGCGGTAATGCAGCATTTCGCCGATATCGATCACGACGCATCGATTCACGATGTGACGTACGAAAACAGTCAGGCACGCGAGCGTACCCAGATCTTGATGGACATCGCCAATCAGGCAAACGGCTTTGTCATAGGTACGGGCGATCTTTCTGAGCTTGCCTTGGGTTGGGCCACTTACAATGGCGACCACATGTCTATGTATGCGGTGAACGCCTCGGTGCCCAAAACGCTCGTGCGCCATTTGGTTCGCCACTATGCCGACACGAGAGCCGATGCTGTGCTTGCGGGGGTTCTTTACGACGTGCTTGACACGCCGGTGAGCCCAGAACTTCTTCCTCCGGAAGACGGCGCTATCTCCCAGAAGACGGAAGATTTGGTGGGGCCGTATGAGCTGCACGATTTTTTCCTGTATCAGATGCTTCGCATGTGCTTTCCGCCTGCGAAAATCTACCGTATTGCCAAGGAAGCTTTCGCGGGGCGCTACAGCAACGAAACCATCTTGAAGTGGTTGCGCACGTTCTATTGGCGCTTCTTTTCGCAGCAGTTCAAGCGTTCGTGCTTGCCCGACGGCCCCAAGGTGGGCAGCGTTGCGGTGTCTCCGCGCGGCGATTTGCGCATGCCTTCCGATGCTTGCGTGAGCGTATGGATCAAGGAAGTGGAAACGCTTCAGCCGTAAATCCAGTTGAGAGCAATGGAGTCGTTCCGTTTGCGGGTAAGGGCAATGCAAAAGCTTCCGGAAGCGACGGAGCCAGCGCTTTAAGCAATGAAGTCGCTTCGTTCGTAGGCGGGGGCTTCGAACGAAAGCAGATAGTCGATGAACGCTTGCGTGGCAGGGTTTAGTGCATCGCCTTCGCGGCGGGTGAGCGAAATAGGATAGAATTCTTCGGCGCCTTCCACATCGAGCGGCAGGATGACCATGTCGGGGTTTGGCGCCAAATTTGAAGTGAGCATGGTGAGGGCTACGCTTGATTCATGAACGGCGAGTGCGCCTAGGATCACCTCGTCTTCGTAGTTGCGCACCAGCGTCAGCTTGCTAAGGGGCGCATTGGTTTCCTGCAGGAAGGCTTCAAGGGTTTCTCCGCAGGCTATGCCGCGTCGATAGGTGATTACGGTATGGCCAATCAGGTTTTCATAGCGCACTTTTGTAAGCGCTGCCAGCGGATGGTCGCGGCGCAGTGCCACCACTAGGCGCTGATGAAAGAGCGTGGTGCAGGTGATTCCTGGCTTATGGACCGGTCCTGCAATTACCAGGTCGCATACGCCCTGCTCGAGCTTTTGATTCAAAGGCGCTGTTTCGCCCTGCAGCACATGAAATTCGGTTTTGTCTCCAAATTGAGAGCGAAAGCCCTGCATTGCTGCAGGCAGATAGCCCGATCGCACCGTTGCGATGGCGCCTACGTTGATGGACCCGGAAAGGCCGTTGCTTCTGCGGTCAAGCTCGGCGATGCCCCTGTCGATGGAGGCGAGCCCTTCTGAAACGTACTTCAGGAATATTCGTCCATCGTCGGTGAGCTGCACGTTGCGTCCCGTTTTGCGGAATAGCCGGCACCCAAGCTCCTTTTCCAGGGAGGAAATGGAGTGGGAGAGGGCCGACTGCGAGACATGAAGGCTTTCCGCCGAGCGCGTGTAGTGCTCGGTTTTTGCCAAGTGGCAGAAATAGGTAAGTTGAGCGAGGTTCATCGAAGCATCTCCTCTTTGGGGCGCGCCTGTGAAATGGGCATATGCGCAATCATGAATCCTACTCATATATTAGCGCAGCTTCTGCCAATACTTTGCAGCAGACGCAAAAGCCTTAGTGGGGTACCGTTTTTCTTGCGAGATCAAAGGGTTTCGCAAGGAATTGCTTGCGCATTGGTTGCTTTGTTTGCGCGAAAGCTAATTGCGGTGTTTCGTTGCTTGGAACAGATTGCCAAGTGGGAACCCTGACCAAACACTAACTGGTTTGAAGAGCGGCGAAACATCGCATTGGCCTGCGGGGGCGGTAGCCAGCAGGAAGGGGATTGGAAATGACTAAAGTACCTTTGGAAGTTGGCAACAGCTGCTCGTTTACGAAAACGGTAAGCGAATCTGATGTGTATCAGTTTGGCGGCATTACGGGCGATTACAGCCAGATGCACTTCAACGAGGCGTTTATGAAAACCACGAAGTACGGAACGCGTATCGTGCATGGTGTGCTTACCTTCGCCTTCGGCAGCACGGCTTCGACCCTTATCCAGCAAAAGTACGAGTCGCCCATTCCCAGTGCATCGTACGGCTACGATCATTTGCGTTTCACCGCACCCGTGTATTTTGGCGATACCCTTACGGCAACGTATACCGTCAAAGAGGTGGACGAGGCTGCCATGAAAACGTACGCGGATGTGGTTGTTACCAACCAGGACGGTACGGTGGTGTGCGTAGCGACGCATATCTTGAAGTTCTTTGAGGTGGAGGGTGAGTAGCATGGCGGCTCCCTGCGTTGATCACGTGGCGGTGAGGGTTCGCAATTTTGAAGCGGTGTTGGCGTTTTTCACCGACGTGATGGGCATGGAAATCACTTTGGTCGACCCGGCATCGGGCGAATTGCCCCTGAATCAGGCATGGGTTGGCGGCATTCAGCTTCAGCGTGACGAAGCGGGCAACAGCGCCTATTCGGGCGACGTTTCCCACATCGGTTTGGTTGCCGACGATGCGGACGCCCTTCTTGAGGCGGTGTATGCCCAGCCTGGTGTGAAGCAGGCTGAGGGCAAACCCCGCAATTGGTTTGTAACGCCGTTTGGTTTGACTATCGAGCTCAACGAGCGGCAGTAGGTGCGATTGACGAAGGTGTTGCCATTTGTGGTTGCCGTGTTGTCCGTTTCCCTCAGTGAGCAGCAGTGGGGCGGCGGCATGTGGTGGCCAGAAGCTGCGCTTGCCTTAACGCTCGGAGATAGCGTTTCACCACTCGCAGGAGCTGGCGGCAGGCAAGGCGCAGAGTGCCGTATTCGCTAACGCCTAAGGTGGCGTTTTGCTGCGCCTGTTGAGAGGTATTGGAATTGTGTAACTAGGGGGAAGTAATGAAGGTTTGTGTTTTAGGGGCAGGTTCGCTAGGAAGCACCATCGGCGGTGCGTTGGCGAAAGCTGGCAACGAGGTTCATTTTGTGGGACGCGCCCCGCACATGAATGCCATCAATGAAAAGGGGCTGGTCATGGTGACGCCTGCAGGCGAGGAAACCGTGAAGCTTTCGGGCCACACCACGCCAGACGGCATTGGTACGTGTGACTTGGTCATCGTCTTGTGCAAGGCGTTCGACACTGCCAAGACTATGGAAGAGGGTCGTGAGCTTGTTGGCCCCAACACCACGGTGATGTCGTTGCAGAATGGTCTTGGCGCGGAAGACGTGCTGTGCGATTGCGTTGGTGCTGAACATGTTATCGGCGGCAAGACTTACATCGGAGGAATGCTGCTGGAGCCGGGTCGCGTTCAGGCTACTATTCCCGGCAAGGATACTTTTATCGGCGAGCTTGATGGCAGCGTAACCGATCGTACCCGCGCCATCGGTGCCGCGTTTGAGGAAGCGGGCATGCAATGTATCGTTTCCGACAACATCATGGGTGTGATTTGGGACAAGCTCCTGGTCAATGTTGCCACGGGCGCAGTGTGTGGCATCACGCATTTGCCCTATGGAGATATGTACGAAGAGGAAAAGCTGGTGGCTTGCGCCAGTGCTGCTGTCCAGGAAGGCATGGACGTTGCCAAGGCGGCTGGCGTAGATCTGACGTATTCCAATCCTATGGATGTACTCGAACTGGCGCGCGCCGGATTGCCGAAGAGCTTCAAGCCGTCCATTCTCCAGAGCCTGGAAAAGCATCGTCCCACGGAAGTGGGCGTTATCAACGGCGCTGTTGTGGCGCAGGGCGCCAAATACGGTGTGCCCACGCCCGTGAATGAAACGCTCGTTGCCTGCGTGACGGGTATCGAGCGCTATATACGCGAGTACGTGAATAAATAGCTCTGCTTTCTTTAAGCTGACCCAAGGGCGGGGACCTTCGTTTTCGCGGCGATAGCCAGCACCCGCAGTTGGGCAAACCCAGGTAAACCGCTTTAGTCGGCAACTTTTAAGTGATCGTACAGGGCTTTGAGGGGGAGTCGCCTGCTCGGTCTAGTCCCCATGGCGCCAATGGCGCTATGGGGCGTTTTCGTTTCTGGGTTCCGATAATTATCTTGGTTGAGCCTGGGGCGAGTTGCGCCTGTCTTGCTGTGCTGAATCGATCGTCCAACATAAACGGATTTGCGCTCACATTAGGTAGTTCTGGTGAATGAAAACCACTTCGGTGCAGCGCACGAAATGCACATGATATGATCCGACCTACCACAACTGCTTTAACCTGATAGAGGATTGAGCGAACATACCAATGCAAAACCGATGGCTAGGAGGGCATCTGCCTTCTTCTAGGTCGGTTTTGCTTGTATGCGCCAATACCTTGCAGTTGTGGTGACTGTGGCGGATGCCCTCCTTAACCATCTATTGCCCCAATTGGTCGCGCGACTGCCTTTCAACTACAGCTCCGGTGTCAAGCACCTTTTTCTCACCAACTATTTGGATTTCGCAGCCTCTCACCCTGAATAGATTGTTTTGGCATGGCGAAACGCAATGTTCACCTGCTGCTTTGCCTTCTTGTGCTAGGATTCGGGATACCACAACTGCAGCTCGCAACTGCGAGAGGCGCACAATTCAATAAGCGAATGCCGGAACCTCCTTTTATTTCTTCATTCCTAATTTGCGGGGGTACTGCCATGTGTCCTCGTTTGGGACGCTTATGTGCTGAGCGCCGTCGCAGCTGTGGGCAAATCGTTGTTACACGCGGAAAAGGGCGAGAATGGTTGAGGAAATTAGGGCTCTTAAAGAGCTTCTCGATATGGGCGCCATTACTCAAGAGGAATACGACAAGAAAAAGGTGGATATCCTGGGGATAGCTTCTGGTGGTGAGCCGTCATACGCGCGAAGCGACGATGCTGCTTCTGCGAGATCTAATGAGTCTTCATCTGCTGTGATCGGCGGGTTGGCTCCGTAGATTTGTCTGATGTGAGCCTCTATACAACAGAAACCTCGGTCGATTCATACGTCGCTTTCGTGCAAATGGCAGAGGCGATGATGATGGTATGCGATCCGTCCCTCGACGAAGAGGCAGTAAAGGACCTGTTGGTTGAGACGGTTGATAACGATTCCTCGGTTCATAACGGAGTTAAGTACAGCATCGACCTTTCGTCCAGTCGACTCAAATTGAGGGTAAAGGCTTCAAGTGCCTAGGCTCGACGGGGCGCATTTGAGCGGACGATGAGCGATGCTGTTTGGGAAATGATACAGGCGCAAATTGAGTTCGCGACCTGGTGAGATTAAGGAGATTAAAGTGAAAACGGAATCATTTGGCTCGCTTGAAGTGGTTTTCTTTCTGGTCATTGTTCTAATGATCGCTGCGGGTCTTGTTGCGATAAACCTCTTCGTGGACTTGGCAAAAGAGAAGGGGCATTACCGGGATGATGCGAACATCCTTTGGTTCATCGGGATCTTTGCTTCCCCGATTGTTCTTGGAATTTATGTAATGGCGCTGTCCAATAAAAGCTCTAAAGATTCTTCGGTCGATATAAGCAAAGAACTTCCTTCCCTTTAAGCGAGATGTGATATTTCATGGCTGAATTCAAGGTAATTTTTAGGCTTGATCAGGACTGGGATGCCAGAGAGCTTCCTATTCCTTGGGCTGAGGGATGCCCGCTTGCAGTTGAGAAAATGCAAGTAGCACGCAACGTCGAGACTGGCGAGGCGTATTTCCAAGCAAAGTTGCGAAATGTTAGCGATAGGGAGGTCTTTTCATACAAAGCTGTTTTCACCTGTTCTTACGAAGACGGAACAGAGGAGCAAAAACCTGTTGAAACGCTTGATGCGGATATTGCTGCTGGTGGATATGCGGAAATAAGACCGCTTAAGCTATCTCGGGGCGATGTTAAAAATGTTCGTCTTTCGATACGCGCCCTGAAAACGACTTTGGGCAATTGGGAGATCGAGGGCGAAATCACCCGCATGCCCATACGCGAGGTGCTTCTTCTTGGTTCCGAGGCGGAAAAGGAACGCGTCTATCAACTGAAGCAATCGGGTTGCGTGGTTTTCCCGACTGCGGAAAACCACTGCTGTGAATCTCATGGCTCATGGTGGCGTTGTGCATGTGGTGCGGTGAATGTCGGGTACGCAAAGTGCCGATTCTGTGGGATCGATCCCGGGATTGAAAAAACGCTGCGTGACAAAGACCAACTGATTGCAGCTGCCCAGGACCGAAGGGCTGAGGAAGAGAGGAAAAAGAAGCTCGAGGAGGAGAAGCGGGAAGAGAGAAAACGGCACCAACGGGAGAAACTAGATAGGGCTAAGGCAAAAGCAAAGATCTTTTTTGGGAAGCACAAGAAGAAGATCCTCGTACCTACTGTTATGGCATGTCTGATCGTCGCAATAGCGGGTATTGCGTTTTACGTGTCTACCCCGGAAAAGGCATTTGCCGTTTATTCTGACAGCGACAATTCCTTGACGTTCTACAAGGAGAAATTCGTTCCAAACAGCGGTTCTACATTCAAGGGAAAGAACTGCACTTCCGTTTACGAGGGAGTGGAAGGTTCATCCTCTGAGTGGAACGTCTCTGCGAAGTATGTTCAGACCGGTTGGGTTAAAGATCATGGCGGGGAGATTCATTCTGTTTCATTTGAAGATGAGATAGAGCCGGTTGATTGCCGTACTTGGTTTGCTGGACTTAGATACTGCACCTCATTTGACTTGGACAAGCTCAACACCCGTAAGGCGACTGATTTCGCCTATATGTTCTTCGATTGCGCAAGTGCGCGAGAGATTGATTTCGACGGTTTTGAGACCCGAAATGTGAAAACGTATTCGGGCATGTTCAAAGGCTGCACAAGCCTTACTGAGCTTGACCTGAGCTCTTTTAAAACGACAGAGGGTAGGGAATTTAGTTGGATGTTTGACGGCTGTTTAAAGTTATCGAACTTAAATCTATCTAGTTTTGATACGAGGTCTGCTCAAAACTTGAGTGGGATGTTTAGCGGTTGTGAAAAGCTTAGAAGTATCGATCTGAGTCGTTTCAATACAGGGAATGCCGAGAACCTTAGCCGCATGTTTAGTGGCTGCACTTCGCTCCAGATGCTTGACCTGTCTTCGTTCGATGCTTCGTCCGTGAAGGAGTTTGACGAGATGTTTTCTCGGTGCGGTCAATTACAGGCTATCAAGGGAGCGGATTGCTGGAGTGTGTCAAAAGGCAAGTCATTTGCGCAGATGTTTGCCAAATGCAAAAACCTTTCGCTTGATTGTTCGAAATGGGATGTTTCGGGAATAGATCCAGAGAGGAGCGATACTGTGACATCTCTCTTCAACGATGGAGCTCCAGGCGTGATTTCTCCCGTGTGGCCAAGCGTCGAATCTACTGATCGATCATCGGCTGAACAGGCGAATGCCACTAGTAGCTCAGAAGGCGTCGCAGCATCAAGTTCTGGTTCGAGTGGAGCGAACAGCGGGCATGGAACTTCAGGAACTGCGCCAGCTAACCCCTGGAAATAAGGAAGCAATTCAAGGCAGCCTTAATGGGCCGTCCTTTCAATTGTCAAGATTTCGCTATTTTGTACGCTTGCGTACGGAAAGTGGGCGATTCTGGCGAAATTACGCTGAAATGTACTGCCGGGACGCTGTTTTTTGGCAGGATTTGCTTCTAATGTACTGAAAGCGAGCCGAAAACCCTGTCCTGGGGTACATTTCAGCGTTATCTCGCCAGAAAGTCGGGTTATATTTGCCCGAGCGTACATAATAGTGAAATTTCGCCACTGCGCGCATTGGACGCACGCTACTGCATCCCGCCCAGCACGCTGCCGCGCGCACGTTCCGTTCCGCACACCGCTACGTCCCGCCCCATGCGCCAACGTGCCGCCGCCCGCCATCGTGCGTGCTCCGTCAAACCTGTCACTGCATCCCGTCCTGCACGTAGTCCTGCGCACCCTGCTCCATGCCCGTTCCACATGTTGTTTCGCATTCTATCCCTCACCCCGTCTTATGCTTGCAGCGTTGTCGCCCTGCATCTTCCTCGTTGCTATCCAGCGCCAACTTGTTGTTATCTCCCGCAGTTCCATTCCATACTTTTGTGGAGAGGGTTACCTAGCTGGAAGAATTGGAGTACCCTAAAGAAACCTGTAGTACAGGGTGTTTCATTAAAAGAACTCGCGCGGGCATCCGCGTTGGGCGATTAGATCGAAAGAAGGCTCAGCGAAATGTTGAAGGTCGGTATCGTAGGCGCAGCCGGGTATGCAGGAGCAGAGCTGGTGCGCATCGTGCTGCGACACCCTGAATTCGATCTGTGCGTCATCACTTCCAATTCCGATGAAGGCGCAACCCTTGCAAGCGTGTATCCCGCATTTTCTGGCGTAACCAATCTGGTTTTCTCTCGTCACGACAATCCCGAGCTGTTTAACTGCGATGTGGTTTTCCTTGCCACGCCTCACACGGTTGCCATGAAATCCGCTCCTGGTCTTCTTGCCTCAGGCGTCACGGTGGTTGATCTTTCCGCCGACTATCGTTTGCGCAGCCAGGAAACCTACGAAAAATGGTATAAGGTGCAGCACACCTCGCCTGATCTTCTTGCCACTGCCGCTTTTGGCCAGCCGGAGCTGAATCGCGAAGAGCTGAACGCCGCTGCCGAGCGTCACGCTAATGGTGAATCCGTCTTGGTGGCTTGCGCGGGCTGCTATCCAACGGCCACTTCTCTTGCTGCGGCTCCCGCCATTGCCCTTTCCGAGGGCATCGTGGTTGCCGACGCCATTTCCGGCGTTTCAGGCGCCGGCCGCAGCGCAACGGCGCGCACGCATTTTGTTTCCGCCAACGAAAACTTGGAGGCCTATGGCGTTGCCAGCCATCGCCACACCCCCGAAATCGAGCAGATTCTGGGCATTGAGGGCCGCTTGATCTTCACGCCCCATTTGGCCCCTGCGACCCGCGGCCTCCTTTCCACGGTAACCATTCAGCTAACTCAAGGGTCTCAGCGAAACGAAACCGTTGAGTCGATTCATCGACGATACTGCGACGCCTACGCAAACTCGCCGTTCGTCACCGTGCTGCCTTTGGGTCAGCAGCCTAAAACCTCTTCGGTAGTGGGCACGAATCGTGCGCATGTAGGCGTCGCCTATAATGTCGATCTTGGCTGCGTTGTTGCCACCTGCGCTATCGACAATATCGTTAAAGGTGCGGCTGGCCAGGCAGTTCAATGTGCGAATATCGTCTGTGGTCTTCCCGAGGCTACGGCGATCGATACTGTTGCCAATCCCTCTTAGGAGTGAAAAATATGACTAAAGCGAACCTGATTACCATCGAAAACGGTGGCGTCTCGTCCGCCAAGGGCTTTCGCGCCGGTGGCATCCATGCCGGTTTCCGCGAAGACCCCAACCGCCTTGACATGGCATTGGTCGAGGCAGACGAACTGTGCCCTGCTGCCGGGGTGTTTACTCAGAACGTGTTCTGCGCGGCTCCGGTAACCGTTTCCCGTGAGCATCTTGACGGGGTCGGATACGGCCTTGCTCGTGCTATGGTGGTCAATTCCGGCATTGCCAACGCTGCCACCGGGTCGGTTGGACTCGAGAATGCCCGCAAGACTGCCGGCATCGTTGCCTCAACGGTCGGCTGCATGCCCGAAGACGTGCTGGTTGCTTCGACGGGTATCATCGGCCAGCAGCTTGATATTGCTCCCTTCGAAACCGGCGTTCCCGCGTTGCATGATGTCCTTGATGAAGCTACAGGGAATAGCGCTGCTCGTGCCATCATGACCACCGACACCGTTTCGAAGGAGGCCGCTGTTTCCTTCGAAACCGCCGACGCCGAGTATGCTGGCTGCACCTTTACCGTGGGCGGCATGGCGAAGGGCTCAGGCATGATCATGCCGAATATGGCCACTATGATTTCGGTGCTCACCACCGATGCCCCCATTCCCGCAGCGCTGCTGCATAAGGCGCTCGCTTCAGCGGTAAACCAGAGCTTCAACAAGGTAACTGTAGACGGTGACACTTCCACCAACGATACCTGCGTTTTGTTTGCTTCTGGCAAGGCGGCCGCTGCGTCTGCTCCCTTGGCGGGGGAAGAAAGCGTGCTATACGTCGAGTTCTGTCAGGCGCTCAATGCCGTGACCCAGAAGCTTGCTCGCAAGATGGCGAGCGACGGCGAGGGCGCCACGAAGTTGGTAACCGTTACGGTGCGTGGTGCCGCAAATGATGCGGAAGCCGATTTGGCTGCGCGCACTGTAGCGAATTCGCCGTTGGTGAAAACCGCCATCTACGGGCATGACGCCAACTGGGGCCGAATCGCCGGTGCCCTGGGCCGCTCTGGTGCAAAGTTCGCCCAAGAAAACGTCGATATCGACATCATGGGCATGCCTGTTCTGCGCGGTGGCCTCCCTGTTCCCTTTAGCGAGGAAGAGGCGCTGCGACGTTTCGAGGCCGACGAGATTGTGCTTGAGGCAAACCTTGGTGCAGGCGATGCGGAAACCACTGTGTGGACCTGCGACTTTTCCCACGAATACGTTTCGATTAATGGAGACTACCGTTCATGAAATACGCAAGAGACCGAAAGATAACTTCTTCTCACACCGCTGAGGTTCTTATTGAGGCATTCCCGTGGATTAAGAACGCTACGGGCAAGACCATCCTTATCAAATACGGCGGTGCCGCCATGGTTGACCCTGAGCTACGCAACGCCGTGATGAGCGATATCGTCATGCTGAAGATCATGGGCGTCAATCCCGTTATTGTTCATGGCGGCGGTGCTGCCATCAACAAGAACATGGACAAATTCGGCATCGATGTTGAATTCAAGGACGGTCAGCGCGTTACTTCCGATGAGGCCATGGACGTTGTGAAGATGACCTTGGTGGGCAAGGTGAACGAAGAGCTGGTTCTTGCCATGAATGAGCATGGCAACCTGGCTGTAGGCGTAAACGGAACCGATGCTGGAACCATCATTGCCGAGCAGCGCAGCCCCGAGCTGGGCCGTGTGGGCACGGTCACCGAAGTGAACCCCGCTTACATCAATGCGCTCATCGCTTCTGATTATGTGCCTATCATCGCTTCGGTAGGAAAGGGCGACGACGGCGGTTCCTACAACATCAATGCAGACGCTGCGGCATGCGCAATCGCTTCTGCCATTGGTGCCCATAAGATCATCTTCCTCACCGACGTTGATGGCTTCTACGAAGACTTCTCGGATAAGAGCTCGCTCATTTCCCAGATGACGGTAAGGGAAACGCGCGAAATGTTGGAATCGGGCAGCGTAAGCAGCGGAATGATTCCCAAACTCCAGTCGTGTGTGGAAGCCATCGAAGGCGGCGTGCCGCGTGCGCACATCGTCAACGGCACCAAGCCCCATTCGATTTTGGTGGAGCTGCTTACCTCAAGCGGTGCGGGCACTCTGATCTACGACGACACGGTGGAATTCTCCAAAGAAGAGATGCGCCCGTTGGGCATCTTGGCTTCTCGCTTAAGTGAGAACTTGTAGAAAACACCATGCGTGGGGTATTCGCTAAACCCCCAAACTCGTAAAATGAACGGATGGGCTTCGGCGCCCGGAAACGTTTGCGCCGATCCCCATCCGCAAAGAAAGGAACACCATGAGTTTTGAAGAAGCAAAGAAGCTCGACGACCATTTCGTCATGCATACCTTCGCTCGCAAGCCGGTACTGCTGGTCGAAGGCTCTGGCATGGAAGTTAAAGACGACGAGGGCAAAACCTACCTCGACTTTATTGCTGGCATCGGCGTAGATAGCCTGGGCCACTGCCATCCTGCCGTTGTGCGCGCCATTCAGGATCAGGCTGCCAAGCTCATTCACGTTAGCAACTACTACTACATTGAGCAGCGCGGTGAAGTTGCAAAGCTCCTGTCCGACATGCTGAATGTATGCGTGCCCAAGTTCTTCCGCGCTCCTTGGCCGGTATTCTTCGCCAATTCCGGTGCAGAGGCCAACGAATGCGCCATTAAGCTTGCGCGTCTGTACTCCAAGAAGATGGGTGGCGGCGGACAGACCATCATCACGATGGACCGCAGCTTCCACGGCCGCACCCTGGCTACGCTTGCCGCCACGGCGCAGCCCGCAAAGCAGGAAGCCTTTCAGCCTCTGCCGGGCGGTTTCATGCACGTTCCCATGAACGATTTGAACGCGCTTCATCAGGCGGTTTACAGCAACTTGGCAGATGTTTGCGCTGTTATGATCGAGCCTGTTCAGGGCGAGGCGGGCGTATATCCCTGGGATCCTGATACCCTCTACGATGTTGCGCAGTTCTGCCGCAAGAACGGCCTGCTTCTCATTGTTGACGAGGTTCAGTCGGGCATCTTCCGCTGTGGCGAATTCCCCTTCGCCTTCCAGAACCTGGGTATCACCCCCGATATCATCACCATGGCAAAGGGCATCGCTTCTGGTTTCCCCATGGGCGCATGCGCTGCCCGCATCGAGGTTGCAGAAGCATTCGAGCCGGGCGACCATGGCTCTACCTTCGGTGGTAGCAACCTGGCTATGGCTGCCGCCCATGCAACGCTTGCAACGCTTTCGCGCGGCCATTACGACGATCGCGTAACCGAAGTGGGCGACTACTTCGCCGAGAAGCTTGCTCAGGTTGAGGGCGTAACCGAGGTTCGCGGCATGGGCCTTATGCTCGGCGCCGACTTGGAAGAGGGCATCGATGCTCATAAGGTTGTAGCTCAGGGCCTGGAAGAGGGCTTCTTGCTGAACGCAACCGGCAGCAATACGCTGCGCTTCCTGCCTCCGTTGATCGTTACCGAAAACGAGATCGACAAGCTTATCGATGCGCTGCCCGGCATGATCGCTGCGGTTCGCGAATAGCTTAAAACTTCGGGAAGGCGCAAGCCTTCCCTCCTATGTCCCCTTAGTGGGTTTGAATTAATGAATAATTGCCAAGTGAAAGGTATTAAGGAAATGGCAAAGGATAAGTGCGTACTCGCATATTCTGGTGGCTTGGACACCAGCGTCTGCATCAAGTGGCTGCAGGACGAAAAGAACCTTGACGTTATTGCCGTAGTAGGCGAAGTTGGCCAGGAGCACGAAGGCCTCGAGCAGGTTAAGCAGCGCGCTCTGGAAACGGGTGCAATTGACTGCATCATCGCCGACATGCGCGAAGACTTTGCCGCAGACTACCTGTCCAAGGCCCTCTATGCCAACGCCAACTTCGAGAACAAGTATCCGCTGGTTTCCGCTCTTTCTCGTCCGCTGATTTCCAAGTACCTGGTAGATACCGCTCATAAGTACGGCGCCAAGTACGTTGCTCACGGCTGCACGGGCAAGGGCAACGACCAGGTTCGTTTCGAGACCTCCATCCAGGCTCTTGATCCTACGCTGGAAATCATTGCTCCCGTTCGTGAGTGGGATATGCACACTCGTCAGGAGGAAATGGACTGGGCAGAGGCTCATGGCGTTACCGTTCCTACCACCAAGAGCAAGCCGTACTCCATTGACGACAACCTGTGGGGCCGCGCAATCGAGTGTGGTGTTCTGGAAGACCCGATGAACCGTCCTCCGCTGGACATCTACACCATGACCACCGACCCTGAAAAGGCTCCTGAAGAGGCTACCGAAATCGAAGTCGAGTTCAAGGCCGGTCTGCCTGTTGCCATCGACGGCGAGCAGATGAGCTATCTGGGCATCATCGCAAAGATGAACCAGATCGCTGGCGACAACGGCTTTGGCCGCATCGACATGATCGAGAACCGTATGATCGGCGTTAAGAGCCGTGAATGCTACGAAGCTCCCGGTGCTCTGGCTCTTATCGTTGCTCATCGTGGCCTCGAGGACATGTGCCTCGAGCGCGAGGTTCTGCGCTATAAGCTGCACCTTGAGCATGACTGGGCAACCATGGTGTACAACGGCCAGTGGTTCAGCCCCCTCAAGCATGCTGTCGATGCTTTCATGGCAACCACTCAGCAGTGCGTAACCGGCACCGTTCGTTTGAAGTTCTACAAGGGCAACTGCACCGTTACCGGCCGCAAGTCCGACTTCAGCCTCTACGATTACGGTCTGGCTACCTACGATGCAGCCGACACCTTCAACCACAAGGCAGCTAAGGGCTTCATCGACCTGTACGGCCTGTCCACTAAGGTTTGGGCTAAGAACCGCCGCGAGCAGGGTGTTACCGACGGCGAATAGTAGTTACGGCGTTCTACGAACGCCGTAACGGACGGATGAGCCGACCTGACGCTGTGCGGGATTCTGGCGGCACAGGAAAACCTCAAAGCCCATGGCACGGCCCTAAAAGGCCAGCGCCATGGGCTTTTCGCTTCTCCTGTACTCGCCAGAATCCCGCTCGCTGACTTACTGGCGCTTGCCCGGGCTTTGTTAACGCCCTTTGGGCGTTTGGCTGGAGTCGCTTCGCTCTCCAGCCGGGGGTGCGCACGTCTTATGGCTGATGGCGCCCCGCGGGCGCCTGCCCGCAGCGTTCTGTTCGCTTGCCCATTTTGCGGCCTTGGTGCTGCGGCGGGGTGGGGCGGGCGCTGTTTTGTTATTATTGGAACGTTAATCAAGCAATACTCGTATAGGGCGCAGTTCTTGAAGGTTAGGAGCTCATATTATGGCGTTGTGGTCTGGACGTTTTGAAAAGGGTGTAAGTGAATTCACGCAGGAGTTCGGTGCGTCCCTTCCGGTTGATAAGGCAATGTATCATCAGGATATTGCTGGCTCCCGCGCTCACGCACGCATGTTGGCCGCCCAGGGCGTAATTTCTGAAAAAGATGCCGAAGACATCGTTGCGGGCTTGGCCGACATCGAAAAGACCATCGAAGAGGGCAACTTTACCTTCGATATCAACGATGAAGACATCCATATGTCGGTGGAAAAGGTACTTACCCAGAACATCGGCGATGCGGGTGCCCGCCTGCACACTGGCCGCAGCCGCAACGACCAGGTAATCACCGATACCCGTTTGTACGCCAAGGAGCTTGCTTCCGAGCTCATGGCAGATGTGAATGCTATGCGCGAGACGCTCATCGAAGCAGCTCGCAAGAATATGGGTACCATTTTGCCTGGTTATACCCACATGCAGCATGCCCAGCCCGTGCTTCTTTCGCATCATTTCATGGCCTACTACTGGATGTTCACGCGCGACTTTGCTCGCTTGAAGCAGGCATTCGATGCCGCCAATGCCAATCCTTTGGGCTCTGCGGCGCTTGCTGGCACCACGTATCCGCTTGATCGTCAGAAGACCACCGACGAATTGGGCTTCGACCATATGATCCCCAATTCTCTCGATGCGGTTTCCGATCGCGATTTCCTGCTTGACCTCGACTACGCATGTTCGGTAGCCATGATCCACCTTTCTCGCCTTTCAGAGGAAATCATCTTGTGGTCTACGTCCGAATTCGGCTTCATCACCTTGGCGGACGAGTACTCTACGGGTTCGTCCATTATGCCCCAGAAGAAGAACCCCGACTTCGCTGAGCTTATCCGTGGTAAGTCTGGCCGCGTAGTGGGCGACCTTATGGCACTGCTCACCACCATGAAGAGCCTTCCCTTGGCTTACAACAAGGACCTTCAGGAAGACAAGGAAGGCGTAATGGACGCCTGCAAAACCCTGCACGACTGTTTGGTCTGCATGGAGGGCATGATCTCTACCATGAAGGTAAATGCTGACGCAATGCGCGCTCAGTCGAAGAAGGGTTACCTTGCCGCAACTGACGTTGCCGACTACCTGGCCAAGAAGGGCTTGCCCTTCCGCAAGGCCCATGAAATCGTGGGTCACCTGGTTCTTCTGTGTGACAAGCGCGGCTGCGACTTGGACGATTTGAGCCTGGAAGACTTCAAGGAAGCATCCGATCTCTTCGAGGCCGATATTACCGAGGCTCTCGATCTTGAATCTATCGTTGCTGCCCGTACCACCTACGGCGGAACCGGCAACAGCGTAGTTGCTGAGCAGATCGAGCTCGGTGCTGCAAAGTTGGCAGAAGACAAGAAGCTTGCCGAGTAGCAAATTTCCCAAAACAGTAATCGATAAGCCGCAGTGCCTTAGACGCTGCGGCTTTTTTTGTTGTATCGATTGGTTCATGACGCCATTTGTATTCAAAATCCATGGTTTGTGCAGATTGGTGGCGGCAACGGCAAGCGTGATAAAATGCAGAGAACTATATTTAGGGAGGTTCGATGGCTTCACGAGCTAGAAAAAGCAAGCACGGTGCTCGCCAGGAAAAAGCAGGTTTAAGGCTTGGTGTTGCGGGTGCTGTTATCTTGGGCGCGCTTGTTACCTGCTGCATTGCCGTAGTTGTGATGTGCACCGTCTGGTTGCAGGACTTGCCCGACTACAACGATGCTTCTGCTTACAACTATGCCGAGAAAACCAAGGTATACGCTAACGACGGCACAACGCTGCTGGCTGAGTTTTACCTTGAGAACCGTGACCCCATCGATCTCGACGAAATGGGTACCTATGTAACCAAGGGCACGGTTGCTACGGAAGACGAACGTTTCTACCAGCATAACGGCATCGACGTGCTGGGTATTGCCCGCGCGGTTTGGGTGAACGTTACCCATACCGGCCACGAAGGCGCTTCAACCATTACGCAGCAGTTCGTGCGAAATACCATCTTGGCCGATGAGGCTACGGAATCTACGTTGAAGCGTAAGGTTCGCGAAGCGTATATCGCCATTAAACTGGAGGAATCGTACTCCAAGGACGAAATCCTTCAGATGTACCTGAACACCATTAACTATGGCCAGGGCGCCTATGGTATTCAGGCTGCCGCCCAGCGCTACTACAACAAGGATGCGAAAGACCTCACCATCGCTCAGGCGGCAACTCTTATCGGCATTCCCCAGTCGCCTACGTACAACAACCCCATCGACAATCCCGAAAACTGCAAGAACCGTCGCAACTTGGTTCTCGACCGCATGCTTTCCAATGGGGTAATCACTCAAGAAGAGCACGATGCGGCACAGGCTGAAGATTTGAACCTGAACGTTTCCGAGGTAAGCACCGGCGACGGCATGTACAAGTACAAGTACTTCACCAGCTATGTTCGCGAAACGCTTCTGAAAGATTACTCGACCGACGAGGTATTCAAGGGCGGCATGACGGTTGTCACTACGCTCGACCCTGCCATCCAAGAGGCAGCGGAATCTGCCGCTGATGCGAAGATGAAGAGCCTTTCCGATAATCTTGAGCTCGCGCTGGTTTCTGTTGACCCTGATACCGGCTTCATCAAGGCTCTTATCGGCGGACGCGACTACGACACCAATGAATTCAACTTGGCAACGCAGGCAAAACGTCAGCCGGGCTCTTCCTTCAAGACGTTCACCTTGCTTGCCGCTTTGAATGAAGGCGTTTCCCCTGAAACCAACCTTAACTGCGCCGGCCATGTGAATATCAACGGCTGGCAAGTAGAGAACTACGGTGGCACCGACTACGGTACGCGTTCCATCCGAAGCGCTTTCGCCGTTTCCTCTAACACTGGTTTTGCTGAGCTGTGTACCGAAATCGGTCCTGAGAAGGTAGCGGACATGGCGAAGAAATGCGGCATCGAGTCCGAGTTGGACGCCTATCCTTCCATTACGCTGGGCTCCGAAGAGGTTACGGTGCGCGAAATGGCCCAGGCGTATGCCACCATTGCCAATGGCGGCACCAGGCGTGAAGCGGTGTGCATTGAATCCATCAAGGACTCCGATGGCATCACTATCTTCCAGGCTGACACCAAGGGCGAAAAGGTTCTTGATACGGCACTCACTCAGGCTGCAACCGACGTTATGAAGGGCGTTGTTACCAATGGTACCGGTCGTGGGGCCAACATCAGCAACGGGCAGCCGGTAGCAGGTAAGACGGGTACTTCCGAGAATTGGCGCGATAAGTGGTTCTGCGGCATCACTCCGCAGCTTTCCACCGCAGTGTGGATCGGTGGCCGTGATGAGGTTCGTATGCCTTCTTCGGTTGCGTGCGATGGTGTATATGGCAACTTCATGAGCCAAGTTCTTGCAGGTCAGCCTATCGAGCAGTTCCCGACATCCGACACGAAGCTCACCTACAACACAACGGACTTCGGCAATGGTAGCGGAAGCACTGGCTCTTCCCCTGAGCATGAAGGCGATACAGAGATGACGGACGGCACGTCAGCTTCCGACACTACGAACAATAAGCAGCCAGACACCAATGAACCCGAGAAGGGGACCACAACCCCTAGCGGTGGCACGACGGGTGGCGGAAGCGGCACGAGCTCGGGCTCAGGTTCTAGCAGTGGCGGCTCAAGCGGCGGCAGCAGCGGCGGCTCAACTGGCGGTTCCGGCTCCGGCTCCGGCGGCTCAAGCGGCGGCAGCAGCGGCGGAACGAGCGGCGGAACCTCGGGCGGCGGCACTGGAGGCTCTGGCGGCGGGGCTGGCTCTGGCGGCACCGGAGAAGATTAACTTTTAAAGGCGCATCCTGAAGGGGGTGTGCCTTTTTGTTTGCCGAAACAACGACAGGCTGTGGATTCTTCGGGTAGAACGTCAAACGCAAGCGCGCAGGTGACAAAGAGCGTTTTTAATAGTAGGGAATGCGAAGCCCCATGGCTTTGCTGGTTTTTTACTCGGAAGGATCTTATGAAAACGAAAGCACGTTTTCTGGTAATTGCGGCATTCTGCCTTGCCTGTTTGGCGGCGCTTGTTGGCTGCGCAAGCAACAATGAGCAGACGGATGCCCAAACGCAGAACCGTCAGTACATGTCTTCGGTTAACACCATCATGGAAACCCTGAACACGAATATGGGCACCTTCTCCGAAGCGGTGAAGGATGGCGAAGTGGTTTCCCTCTCCGCTCAGCTTTCTGCGGTCGACCAGTGCGTGTCTGACCTTGAAGGCCTTTCAGTTCCCGATGCTATGGGCGACATCCATTCATCGTACGTGAATGGTGCCAAAGAACTGCAAACTGCGCTTTCCAGCTATGTCCAGCTGTATGAAGATGTTAAGGCTCCCGCAAACGGCGTAGCTCCCAGTGGCGCTGATTACGATAGCCGCATGGCTGAAATCCAGTCGCATTACGATGCGGGCATCAAGGCTCTGCAGGATGCGGACAGCAAGGCCGAATCCGCTTAGCGGAGTGCGGCATAGCAATGTAGTGAAACGGCCATCATGCTCGATGATGGCCGTTTTCTTGCCTTATCAAGAGGTTTAAGGACGAAGGTATGACTAACGAAACTATGAACAAGGAAGCCGATATGCAGCTCGATGCTGGCGTGATGGCTATTCCTTGCTCGAAGAATGTGGAGCTTTTGGCCCCCGCTGGCAACATGGAGTGCCTACATGCAGCCGTAAAAGCCGGTGCCGACGCGGTATATCTGGGCGCTGGCCACTTCAACGCCCGTCGAGGTGCCGATAATTTCTCGCTTGAAAACCTGACGGAAGCTTGCGATTATGCGCACCTGCGCGGTGTGAAGATCTACCTTACGCTGAACACTGTAGTGCTGCCTTCGGAGCTTCCTGATGCTTTGGAGCTTGCCCGCCAGGCTTATCGCTGCGGCGTTGATGCCTTTATCGTGCAGGATATCGGCATTTCTATCGAGCTTTCACGCATCATGCCCGATGTGGAGGTTCATGTATCCACTCAGATGAACATTCACGATGAAGACGGCTTGCGTGCGGCGGCTGCGCTGGGCGCCACGCGGGTGACGCTTGCCCGCGAGCTTTCGCTGGCCGAAATTGCCCGTTTGCATGAGCTCGCGGAAGAGCTAGGTGTTGAGCTTGAATCGTTTGCCCATGGTGCCCTGTGCATTTGCTATTCGGGCCAGTGCTTCATGTCTTCGTTGGTGGGTGGCCGTTCTGCCAATCGCGGTCGTTGTGCCCAGGCGTGCCGCTTGCCGTACGAACTGCACAATCGCGCCCTGCGCAAGACCCTCGATGCCCCAGGTGAGCATCTGCTTTCTCCGAAAGACCTGTGCACGGCAAACCTTATCCCCGAGCTCCTGCAGGCAGGTGTGGCTTCTCTGAAAATCGAAGGCCGCATGAAATCGCCTGAATATGTACAGGCTGTTGTGGGAGTGTACCGTGCGGTTATCGATCGCGTTGAAACGGCTGTTGCCCGTGACGGCATCGATTCCGTTGTTGCATCCGATGCTCCAGAGCTTCGCGCAAGCGAAGAAGAGATGAACACTCTTTCCGAGGCTTTCTCTCGCGGATTTACCACGGCTTACCTGAAGGGCAAGCGCGGCAACGAGATTATGAGCTACGGGCGCCCGAACAATCGCGGTGTGTTTGTTGGCCGTGTTGCAAAGGTGCGTGAAGGCCTGGTATTCATCGATCCCGAAACCGAGCTTCATGCTGGCGACCTGATCGAATTCTGGACCAATCGCGGTCATTTCGTTCATACCATCGGCGAGTTCAAAACCGATCGAGCGGGTCGTGTCTTTTTCCCAGTAGAGCGTGCTGTGGGCAAGGGGGACCGCGTGTTCCGCGTGCGCAACGCAGAAGCGGTCTTTGTGGACGACGATAAGCTTCCCTCTGTTGCTGTGAGCGCGCACGCTGAATTGCATATTGGGCAGCCCGCCTTGCTCACCTTTACGGCGGACGCCGGCAATGTGAGCGTTACTGTCGAAGGCCCCGAAGTGGAGGCTGCGCGCACCAAAGCCATCACTGAAGAAGAGGTGCGCGAGCATATCGACCGCATGGGAACCACGCCGTTCTGCCTTTCCTCGCTTGAGATCGACATGGACGAAGGCGTAGGCATGGGCTTTTCGATGCTGCATAAGCTCCGTGCCCGTGCCGCCGAAGAACTCCAGGAAGCAATTCTTACGCATTATCATGCTCGCAAGCTTGAGCGCACGCCCAGTCGTGCTTTTGCCCCTGTCGTTCGCAAGGGTTGGTGCAAGGTTGCGGCTTTGGCTACGAATCCTGCATGCGCCCGTGCCGCAAAGCGCGCTGGCGCCGACCTGATTTATGTGCCTGCCGCAAATTACCGTCGCGGAGAGGCTGTTATCGCGGGTCAGCTTTCCGATACTGCCGAGCAAGCTGGATATCCCAAGCAGTGCATTCCGGTGCTGCCTACCGTTTCGCAGATGTTCGATGAGGAAAAGCGCAACGGCTTCGATATCTGGAAACGCGTAAAGGCCGATAAGCCGGTTATGGTTGAAAACCTTGGTCAGCTTCTGCATGCAACGGAAATGGGTGCCGCTCCTGAAGTTGGCCCGCATATTCCCGTTACCAATAAGCTCGATCTGCAGGCCATGGCTGATCTTGGCGCGCAGCGCGTATGGCTCTCTCCGGAGCTTTCTCTGGTGCAGATCGAGGAGCTGGGCGATATGGCCCCTATGCCTTTGGGTCTTACCATCATGGGGCAGACCGAACTCATGGTTACCGAGCACTGCTTGCTTATGAGTCAGGGCCCCTGCAATCAGAAGTGCGCCGAGTGCGCTCGCCGCAAGAGCCCCCATTACCTGAAAGACCGCAAGGGTTATGAGATGCCGGTGATCACCGACTGCACCGGTCGCAGCCATTTGTACAACGCGGTGCAGATGGACGTTGCCCACTTGATGCCCGAGATCATTGGGGCGGGCGTTTCGACAGTATTGGTCGATACAGCGCTTATGAACGTGAAGGAAGCCACCGAAAAGGTTGCCCGCGCTGTTCGCGCTCGCGATATTGCCCAGAAGGATGGCAACAAGGTTGCCAAGGCCGAAGGCGCAACGTCGGGTCATTTGTTCCGTGGTGTTTCGTAGGTGCTTGGGCAAGATGAAAAACGCAAGGGTGCGTTAGTGCGCAGAATGCGCGCAGAAAGCATACGTGCGGCCCTTGCCCCTACGCAGGTGTAGGACGTCTGCGGAAAAACGCAGCCGCCTTCCCTGTGCTAGAATCTTCGCCATACGCTAGAAAGAGGAATCATGATTTCACCTGAAGAGCAGTTTCATATCATTCAGTCCGGTGCCGCTCAGATCGTGCCTGAGAAGGCCCTTATGGACAAACTTAAGCGCGGTAAGCCGCTGAACATCAAGTTGGGCGTAGACCCTACGGCTCCCGATATCCATCTTGGCCATGCCGTCCCGCTGCGCAAGCTGCGTCAGTTCCAGGACTTGGGCCATCAGGTTACCCTTATCATCGGTGACGGAACCGCCCTTATCGGCGACCCTTCCGGCCGTAACTCAACGCGTCCTCAGCTTACGCGTGAACAGATCAAGGAAAACGCTCAGACTTACGTTGACCAGGCCTTCAAGGTTCTTGACCCCGAAAAGACCACCCTTCGCTACAATTCCGAATGGATTCTTTCCTTGGGTATGGAAGACCTTCTGAAGATCGCTTCCAACTTCACTGTTGCTCGCATTCTCGAGCGCGATGACTTCCATAACCGCTACACGTCCGAGCTGCCAATCAGCCTCCACGAGTTCCTGTATCCCATCATGCAGGCATATGACTCTGTGGTTATCAAGGCAGATGTTGAGCTGGGCGGCACAGACCAGCTGTTCAACTTGCTTGCTGGCCGTGAGCTTATGGAAAAGATGGGCATGGAGCCCCAGGTGTGCCTGACGCTTCCTTTGTTGGAGGGCACCGATGGCGTTAAGAAGATGTCCAAGAGCTACGGCAACTACATCGGCCTTACCGATGCTCCTAATGATATGTTCGGCAAGGTAATGTCTATTCCCGATGAATTGATGGTGAAGTACTACCGTCTTGCTTCTACCGTGCCGGTAGACCAGATCGATGCCATCGAAAAGGGCTTGGCAGCCGAAGAGATTCATCCGAATCGCTGCAAGCGCGATTTGGCTCAGAACATTGTTGCGGCTTACTATGACGAGGAAGCTGCAAAGGAAGCCGAGGCCGCTTTCGATCGTCAGTTCAAGCAGCATGAGGTTCCAGAAGATATCCCCGAGTTTGCTGCCGACCTTACTCCTAACGAAGAGGGCATGGTGTATCTGGCGAAGCTCATTGCCGATTCCGGGCTTACCAAGTCGACCGGTGATGCCCGTCGCATGATCGACCAGGGCGGCGTGAAGATCAACGGTGAAGCCGTTGCCGCCAAGGCCTACAACGTAGCCCCTGAAACTCTGTCGGGTGCTGTGATCCAGGTAGGAAAGCGCAAGTTCGTTCGCTTGGTGTAATTCTTCCAGGTAGGAAACCGTAAGCTTGTTCGCCTGGTGCAATTCCTCCAGACGGGAAAGCGCATCGACAACCCGCACCTTCGGTGCACCCACTTGCGTAACCCCCCCCAGATGGGAAAGCGCAAGTTCGTTCGCTTGGTGCGATTCCTTCAGGCGGGAAACCGCAAGTTCGTTCGCTCGGTGTAATTCTTCCAGGCGGGAAACCGCAAGTTCCTCTGCCTGGTGCAAAGGTTGCAGGGCGTCGGGCAGGCGTTGAGCAGAACCGAAGAACTCATTGATAGGATCCCCGTTTGGGGATCCTATTTTTTGCCCGCTTTGAAGGCCAAAAGCCCTGGCAGCATCTTCGTGCCATGCATGATTTCGGGTCTCTCGACGCGAAAAGGGGGCCTTCCTGGCAAGATCTTTACGCCATGTATCCAAAACCACCCGATTGCACCTGGAAATGGACGCATAGGGCGAGGATCTTGCCATTCCGATCTCGAAAAGCATACATTTCGGGCAAACATTGCCAGGAAGAGGGCTTATTGCGTGCATTCGTCGAAAAGAGAATGCATGCGGCGCGATTCTTGCCAGGCGCCGCCGTAAAGCAGTCGCAGCATGAGGGATGGATGCGAGCTTTACGGGGCGGCGCGGCGGGTGTGGCTGGCGCGGGGAGGGCTGTTGCAGGGGCGGTTGCTGCGGGGACGGCGCGGCGGCGGCGCGCGGCGCGGGCGGTTGCAGTAGGGAATGATTGCTGCGGGGAGCGGCGGTTGCTGCGGGGGA
>ERZ1034865.6-NODE-6-length-205525-cov-21.564228_pt1 | contig 205525 bp, 176 predicted proteins | sample MGYA00520632_ERZ1034865 | MGnify/ENA primary metagenome ERZ1034865 (study PRJEB33766, sample SAMN09781738) | gut metagenome | biome: gut microbiome | host: Homo sapiens | place: Madagascar | study: EMG produced TPA metagenomics assembly of the PRJNA485056 data set...
GGGTGTGGCTGGCGCGGTGGACGGTAGCGTGCGGGTGACGGCGCGGCGGAGGGCGGCGTGCGGGTGACGGCGCGCGGTGCGGGCGGCGAACATTCGCCGCCATGGTTCATCGGCGACTCGTCTCTGGCTCAAATAAGGTGGTCGCTGCGGGGGGCGGTTGCAGTAGGGAATGATTGCTGCGGGGAGCGGCGGTTGCTGCGGGGGACGAAAAAAGAGGCCGCATGTGCGACCTCTTTCCATTAAAGCGATAGGTTCCGAACGCTCAAGCGGCGAGCTTGAGCGAGGGCTACGGCTTAGTAGTTCTCTGCGTGAATCTCGAAGTAGCTCTTGGGGTGAGCGCATACGGGGCATACTTCAGGAGCCTTGGTGCCAACAACGATGTGACCGCAGTTACGGCATTCCCAAACCTTAACTTCGCTCTTCTCGAACACCTGAGCGGTTTCGACGTTCTTCAGAAGGGCACGATAGCGCTCTTCGTGATGCTTCTCAATTTCGGCAACCATGCGGAACTTGGCTGCCAAAGCCTTGAAACCTTCTTCTTCAGCGGTCTTGGCGAAGTCGTCATACATGTCGGTCCACTCGTAGTTTTCGCCGTCGGCTGCAGCAGCAAGGTTTGCAGCGGTGTCGCCGATGCCTCCGAGCTCCTTGAACCACATCTTTGCGTGTTCCTTCTCGTTATCGGCGGTTTTCAGGAACAGGGCGGAAATCTGCTCCATGCCTTCCTTCTTTGCTACGGAAGCAAAATAGGTGTACTTGTTGCGAGCCTGGGACTCACCGGCAAATGCTGCCTGAAGGTTTTTTTCGGTCTGGGTACCTGCATACTTGTTCTCGCTCATTTTGGGCTCCTTTCGCGAGATGATTGCTAGTTATGAAGGGCGTCTTTGCCAACGCGTGCTTCTGTGCATTCAGGGCAGAGATAGGTGATGTTCAAATCATATGAAATGATCTGGGCGCCAGAATCTCGCTGAATTGACTCGGTGAAATCCTCTAGCGAGATATCAACGAGCCTGCCACAATTCTGGCACACTAAATGGTCGTGCCGGGTGACGTTATCGTAACGATCAGGAAAGCCAGGAACGGCCACTTTGCGAATAAGGCCTTTGGCGTAGAGGCTGGCAAGGTTGTTGTACACCGTTGCGATGGAAACCTTCGTGCCTTGTTCCTTGAGGCTCAAATACACCTGTTCTGCTGTTGGATGATCGGTGGAGGCGTTGATGGTATCAAAAATGATTTGCGCGTTCTTGTTCATTTCCGCTCCTCCTCAACCCTCGAATTAGAACAATTCCAATTTACGGGAATATATGAGAGTAGTCAAGTAGCATTTAGAGAAATTCTAATTTCATTTCAGATGCAGGCAAACGCGAAGAGGCATTTCCGACGATGGGTGAGCACACGAAGGAGCGTTCTCGACGATGAAAGCGCCCATGAAGGAGCGTTTCGGATGGCGAATTTGCCCCAGCAAAAATGAGCCGCACCTCCCGAACTCGGCAACCTTTCGCGGTCCGAGTGCGGGAAGTGCGGCTAAAAAAGCAAGGCGTATAAACAAGAGCGTTGATTGGCTACCGCAGTTCAAGTGCGCAGATGTTTTCCACGTGGTTGGTGTGGGGGAACATGTCGACGGGTTGAACCTCGGTAAGCCGGTAGCCGTGTTCAATCAAATACTCGACATCGCGTGCTTGCGTGTTGGGGTTGCAGGAGATGTATACGATGCGCTTTGGCGCCAAGCTGCAGGCAGAGCGAAGGAACTGCTCGTTTGATCCTGCTCGTGGCGGATCCATCAGCAGCACATCGAGCGATTCGCCTTCTTTTGCCAGCTTGTCCATGAAATGCCCGGCGTCTTCAGCGGTGAACTCGGCATTTTCGATACCGTTGTGGCGAGCATTTTCGCGCGCGTCCTTGATGGCGGACGCCACGTTGTCTACACCGATCACGCGTGCAGCATGGGCTGCTTCGGTATTGGGCAGCCCCTTTGCTGCAACTAGGCCTATGGTCCCAGTTCCGCAGTAGGCATCCATGGCTGTTTCAGTGCCGGTGAAATGGGCCATTTCGATGGCCTTTCGGTAAAGCACTTCAGTTTGCGTAGCGTTCACCTGGTAAAACGAATGGGAAGAAATACGGAAGGTAAGCCCGCAAAGCTCGTCGATGATGAACCCTGGGCCATAGAGCGTCTTTTCTCCTTCGTTGCCCAAGATCACATTGGTTTGACGGGTATTAACGTTCTGCACTACGGTTGTGATGGCGGGGCAGCGTTTCTTCAGCTCGCGGCAGAAATTGCGTGAAGCGGGAAATTCCTTGCCGTTGGTAACGACGGTAACCAACAATTCGCCGGTGGTATGCCCTACGCGGATAACGGCATGACGGATAAAGCCCGTGTTGGCGTCTTCGTTGTAAGGTTCCATATGGTAGCGCTGCATGAGCGACCGAATGGCCAGAACCGCCTGCTTGGCATCCTTGTTTTCCAGGAGACAGGCATCGGTGTTGATGACGCGATGCGTGCCCGCTGCGTACATGCCGCAAAGGATTTCGTGCTGCGATGAGCCCTTCGAACTGGTTTTTCCCTTTTTGCCCTGAGGTTTCTTTCCGCTTTTGATCTTGCGCCCGGGAACATAGGGCGAAGTGACCTTATTGCGGTAGTAATAGGGCTGGTCCATCCCTGCGATGGGGTTGAATACGGTGCCCTCGCCCGCGAAAGGTTCGAAGAGTTCGATCATCTCGTTTTGCTTGCGTTCCAGCTGTTTTTCGTAAGGGAGAGAAAGCAGCTGGCAGGCTCCGCATTGCTTTTGCGCGGGGCAGTGGGGCATGTTCATGGAAGGGGCTCCTTTTAGTGTGTGCACGTAAGAAGTGTAGCGGATGCAGCGCACTTGCAGGAAAACGACATCACAATACGAGAGCCTTTGCTTTAAGGTTTGCTTGGTTGGGGCGGGCTGCTTGCTTAGTTGCGGCGGGTTGCCTGTTCGGATGATGGGGATTGGCTTGCGTGAATCAACCCAGCATCGACGATAGCCGCTCAGGGATCGTCGATTTCCGACGAAGCCCTTGGAGGCCGGGGCGCCAACAGGAAAAAAGAGGCCCGATAGCGGCAGTGCGTTATCGGGCCGTGTGCGTTTGCTTATTGTTCGTTGAAGAACCGTTCGGCTATGCGGGCGCTTTCGGCTGCGTCTTTTGCATACCAAGTTGCTCCCATGGTGTCAGCGTACTCGGGTGTTAGCACGGCACCGCCCACGAACGTTTTGGCATCGGGTACTTGTTCGCGCAAAAGCTCGATGGTCTTTTCCATGGACTTAACCGTGGTGGTCATCAATGCCGAGAGTCCGATTAGGCGGATGTTCTGATTTTTCGCGGCATCAACTACGGTTTGCGGATCAACGTCGCGCCCCAGGTCTACCACGCGGAAGCCATAGTTTTCCAACAGCATTTTCACGATGTTCTTGCCGATGTCGTGGATGTCGCCCTTAACGGTGGCAAGGATGATGGGCTTGTCTTCTGTCTGCTCGGCGCTGCCGTTGGCTTGCAAGTGGGCTTTTACCACGTCAAAGCCCACCTTCACCGCTTCGGCGGAAGCCATCAGCTGCGGAAGGAAGAATGTTCCCTTGTCGAAACGCACGCCCACTTCGTCGAGCGTGGGGATGAACAGACCATCGATCAGGGCAAGCGCATCATGGTTTGCCAGCAGTTCTTCGGTGGCTTTTTTCATAGGGTCTTTGCGCCCTGCGATGATCAAGTCTTGAATAACGGCTGCTTGGGCTTTTGCGTCGGCTAGCGATTCGGGAATGGGCAACACGCTTGCGGCTTCGGGTTCTGCGGTTTTTGCCGTTGCGTCGCCGCTAAGAGAAGCCAATAGAGCATTGCCGCTTGCGGGTTCGGCGCCGGTAGCTTGAGCGATGAGTGACAGGCCTTGGGCGAGCATTTCCTGATCAACGTCGAGCGAAGGTTTCGCATCGTAGGGGTCGGGCGTTTCGTTGCAGTATTCGATGTATCCAACCGAACCGGCGTCTTGACCGTTGATAACGCGATAGCAACGCACCACGTCGCGGTAGCGTGCGGCGTTGGGGTTGATGATGGGCAGATCGAGGCCGGCTCCGAACGCAGCGGAAAGGAAGTTCGAGCTCATCAGGTTGCGTTGCGGAAGGCCGAAGCTGATGTTGGAAACGCCCAGCGCCGTACGCACGCCCAGGTGCTGCTTGCACAGTTTGATGGCGTCCAGGATGGCGCTGGCTTCCTTCTGGTTGGTGGCGACGGCCATGGTGAGGCAGTCGATTACGATGTCGTGCGCTGGAATGCCGTAGGTTGCTGCCTCGTTCACGATGTTCTGGGCAATGGTAAAACGTTCCTGTGCCGTAGGCGGAATGCCTCCCTCGTCAAGGCACAGGCCGATAACGCAGCAGCCGTACTTCGCGGCTATGGGCAGCACGGCATCCATGTTCTCCTGTTTGCCGTTCACGGAGTTGATCAGCGGTTTTCCGCAATAGTGGCGGCAGGCGCGCTCGATGGCTTCGGTGTCGGAGGAATCTAATACCAGCGGCAACGTTACGCACGATTGCAGCTTTTGCACAGCGGAAGCGAGCATGGTGGGCTCGTCGATTTCGGGAAGGCCAACGTTCACGTCAAGCAAGTCGGCTCCCAAATCGCGCTGGCTTACCGCTTCGCCTACCAAGTAGTCCAGGTTGTTTTCGCGTAGGGCTGCTTTTAGCTTGGGCTTGCCGGTGGGGTTGATGCGTTCGCCGATGATGCCCACTTCATGGGTACCTTCATGCAGGATAACGGCCTGCTGGCCACTGGTGATAATGCAGTCGTGTGCAAGGGTGCGCGGGGTGGGGTTGCCGCGCTTCTTGGCATTGGCTGCAACCAGGGAAATCATCTGCGGGGTGGAGCCGCAGCAACCGCCCACAAGCGTTACGCCTTCGTCCATGATGGCGTCCATGGCGTCGGCGAATTCGGCGGGTGTGATGTCGTAGATGGTCTCGTCGCCTTCCATGCGAGGGAGGCCGGCGTTGGGCTGGATCAAGACGGGTACACGGCTGGTGGCGCAGAGCGTCTTTGCGAAGCCGAGCGCTTCAGCGGGTCCCAACGAGCAGTTCATGCCCACGGCGTTGGCGCCCATGGCCGAAAGCGTTGCGGCGGCAACCTCGGGCGGCGTGCCCAGGAAGGTGCGGCCGTCTTCCTCGAAGGTCATTGTTATGAAAACGGGCAGGTTGGAGTGTTCTTTTGCGGCAAGCAGCGCGGCGCGTGCCTCGGAAAGATCGGAAAGCGTTTCGGCCAGGATTATGTCGCAGCCAGCCTCAACGGCGGCGTCTACCTGCTCGGCGAACAGCTCGTAGGCTTCTTCGAAGGTGAGCGTGCCCATGGGTTCCATCAATTCGCCGATGGGGCCCAGGTCGGCCACGATGTAGGGAGCGCCGGCGGCGCGGGCGTTTTCGGCTGCGGCCTTGAATACATCAGCCACGGTGGCGCGGCCATCCAGCTTGTGACGGTTTGCGCCGAAGGTGTTGGTGGTAATGGCCTGCGCGCCGGCGGCAACATAGGCGGCGTGTATGGCCGTAACCTCTTCGGGGTTGCTGAAGTTTAGCAGGTCGGGTACCACGCCGGCGCCGGCAAGGCCTGCGGCTTGCAGCATGGTTCCCATGCCGCCATCGTGGATGAGGAATTCCTTTCCGCGCAGCACGGCTTCAAGGCGGGCGTCTTTTATCTGCAGCCCCTCAAGGGCGTCGAAGCTTTCAGTGGTGGTTGCCATAGCAGGTGATTCCCTTCTCTAGATAAGAGCAGTATTCGCGTGCAATGCAGTCTTGGCAAGGGGTGCGCGCAGGCGTTTGCGGAACGGTGCTGAACAGTCCCACAACGGCGGTGACGCTTTTCGCCGGCACCAGAAGCAGACTGCTGTTCACGGAAAGGCCCAGCAGCTTCTGAGCATCTAGTGCTTCGATGAAGCGCGGCTGCGCGGCCAGAGGCAGGTCGCCGTAGCCGGGGCTGAAGCGCATGCGGGCGAACAGGCCCGCCTTCTCGGCCTCAGCGGCAATGTCTTCCTGTGCGGCTTGTGCAACTGCTTCGATAAGCGCATTGCAGCAGGCATCGTATAGGATGGCATCAAGCGGGTTGGTGGCTCCCAGCGAATGCAGCGCACGCTCGCTTGCCAAGCCCAGCGTTGCGGCGAAGCAGGCGGCGAAGTGCGCCCCGCGCAGGTGGGTGGCAATGCTGTTGCCCTCAAGCAGTAGGTTGCAGCCCTGAAGCGCAACTGCGGGTTCGCCTTCCCAGCTCGTACGTTCCTCGTCTATGGCGAACGCGCGCCACGTGTAGGTGGGGGAAAGCTCGTTTTCGCAGGCAAGAGCCCATTTATCAAGGCGGCGGGTTAGCTCTTCGTTGATGGTTTGGCCGGAATATCCCAGGTAGCGCAGGGCTTCTGGTCTGCTTAGCTTCACGTGGGCGCGCGCCTTGGCCTGCATGGTGCGCAATGCAAAACGAGGCGCGGTGGTGTCCGCGCCTCGGGTAGGTTGCATGCTTTCGGGGTTGTCCGTTACTGGCGCCATGAATCCCTCAGAAGCGCCAGGCATTGCTGGGCAATTTCCGGCTTGTTCATGGTGTACAGGTGCAAGCCGTCTACGCCGTGGTCTGCCAAGTCGATCAGCTGCTCGGCGGCGTACTCGATGCTTGCCTTGCGCAGCGATTCCGGGTCGTTAGCGTAGCGGTTCAGAATCTTCACAATTCTGCCGGGAAGCGAAACGCCGCACATGAACACCATGCGCTGCACCTGCTCCTTGCTCATAACAGGCATGATGCCGCAGGTGATGGGCGCGGTAACACCTGCTGCTTGGGCTTTGTCCCAGAAGCGGTAGAAGCATTCGTTGTCGAAGAACAACTGGGTTACGAAGAAGTCGGTACCGGCATCCTGCTTGGCCTTCAGGTACTTCAGATCTTCGTCTAGGTCCATCATAGTGGGGTGCGCTTCGGGGTAGGCGGCGGCGCCCACACAGAAGCCGCGCTCCTTCAAAAGCGGGATAAGGTCGGTAGCATGGCGGAAGCGTGTGCTGGGGGTTTGGCCTTCGATAAGGTCGCCGCGCAGGGCTAGCACGTTTTCGATGCCTTTTTCCTGCAGGTCGTCCAGGGCGGCGGTGATCTTTTCCTCGCTTGCGCTGGAGCAGGTAAGGTGAGCCATGGCCGTCATGTCCAGCTCGTCTTGCAGGATTGCCGCAATTTCGCTGGTGGCATTGGAGTTCTTGCTGCCGCCGGCGGAATAGGTTACGGAAACGAAATCGGGGTGCAAATCAACCAGTTTGCTTGCTGTTTCGCGCGCTGCATCGTTGGTCAGAACGCCCTTGGGAGGGAAGATTTCGAACGATAGCGGAGGGCGCTGGTTGTTGGCCTTCGCGCGTTTGAATGTGTTGATGATTTTCTTCATGGGCCTGATTATAAAAGCCGCGTCGCTCTTGGGAAGCTGCTTTCTGGCGATTTGCTATACCGATTTTATTGCATGCGTCATAGGGAATTTCTATGGCTACTTCGGGTGGGGAGGAACTGCTTGCGGCATGCCACGCTCTATTCGGTGCGCTTTGGCTCATTCCGCCTGTCCTGCTTCGGGGTGGCGTGAGGGTATTCGAGCCACCCACTCCGCTACCGCTCGCATTCGCTCGCTATGCGCTTCGTTCCGTCGTAAATAAACATAGTTTGAAACGCCGAGTGTTCTCGACTACCCTCACGCCACCCCGAAGCCGCGTTTTTTTGCACTGCGGCTGGAAGTCCCTATGGGCTCGTCGTCAGCTGCAACTAATCGTTAATGCCCTAAACCTTTTTTCCTTAATGCTGAATGGCCTGGCTGAATAGGCTGATTCATTATCGGTCGATTTGGGAATTCTGCTGAATTGCGAAAGTTTGAGCAAATGCTCCGATTCAGTTCGCAAAGGAGGGGTTCCCTTACAGAAGAGGTGTAGCTATGCGTTTCCTCAATGTTGTCATGTCGTTGGTGTTTGCCCTCGGATTGCTAGGCTGCGCAAACTCAAGCCAATCGGCGGATGACGCTTCAGGGAATACCCCATCGGGGCGGAACGTTTTTCTTGTTGACCAAGATCATAAAACGTTGCTTAGCTTGGGTGAACCTTCTGTGCTGCTTGGCGGGGCCGAGGAAAATTGGCGTTGTCTTGCTTCATATGATCTTGATGTCTCTTTTATTCTTGGGGAATCTCGCGGCTCCCTTGTTGCTCTTTCGGTTTCGGGGGAGGACGAATGCGGTGTTTTCTCCGCGGCTGATCAGGATGAAATTCTTGAGTCGGGTTCGATGCCCAATCGTTGTGATGCGGGTTCTTCCTCTTTGAGAATTGGTTGTCTTGTCGATTTGGGCGAATCTGCCTGTTCCCAATTGGTGAATGACAACGGACCCCAGTGGCGTCAACTTGCAGAAAAAGTCGCCTCTAAAATGGATGGGTTGATGATTGTGGCAACGATGGATTCGGGTGCTGAATATCAATGGGAGTTGGTCCAGGGCGAGTAGCAACAAATTGTATTGTGTGTAAACAGGTTTTACACAAACAGGAGAGACCAACTGTTTGACGATGATTACGCCGTCGAAAACGAATCACCCATTAAGCTGGGATAGAATCTATGTCCTGGTCCGGAAGTCAGAATTACATTACGGGTTGGGGGTCGCTATTGACGGCTGGCGACCCTTTCTTTTTTGGAGGGGCAATGAATATCAGCCAGCTTGAATATCTTGTTTCTGCGATTCATCTAGGGAGTTATTCTCGTGCCGCAAAAGAGCAGTTCGTAACTCCCCAGGCTGTTTCAAAGGCTATAAGGACTTTGGAGTCGGAACTGGGTTTGAAGCTGATTTTGTCATCAGGGAAAACTATATTGCCGACAGATGTGGGGTTGCTAATTGCCGAAGAGGCAGAAGCGGTTATCCATCATGCAGACAGAATAGGCTCAATCGCTTCCTCGTATAGGTTACGTATTTCCGATGAGGGGAAAATGAAGTGCGCTATTGCGTCTTGGGGCGAAGGGGACTCCTTAATTCCGCCACTTGTGAAGAATCTGCTAGGAAAGAGTGGTTGGGTGGAAAGCCTAATCGAATTGCCCAACGAGAGATGCTTGTCTGGTTTGAGGTTGGGCTATATTGACTTTGCTGTTCTGCTTGATGCTCCGATGCTCGAGGGTTTTAAGCGAAAGTTTCTCTATTCTGTATCGCCCAATCTTCTAGTGAAGTCGAATAACCCGTTGGCATTTCGGGATGCACTTTCGGTGCATGATCTGAGGACGGTCAAACTTGCTTTGCCGTTTCATGCGGAAGAAGTCTGCCCTTATTTGAAAGATTTAGCTTCTGATTATGGGGTGAATCTTCATTTTGAGATACTCGACAACAGTCGAGAGAGCATCGGGAATTTCTTTTTGGACAATGAAGATGCCGCTCTTCTTGCCATCAGCGGATCTGCTTGGGAGATTTTGATACCTGACGTTGTCAGCCTCCCATTTGTTTCGCAAGAAGGGGTTCGCTTTCCGGTTTCGGCAATTTATTCGGATTCAAGAAACGAAAATGCCGACAAGCTTTGTGACTTCATAACTTCAAATCTGAAAAACAAGTCAGATTAAGCTAAATAAATTAGGAACCCTGTGCATCGGGCTAACACCAAATATTACTTTTACCGCAGGGCGTATTTGCGTTTGATGCGTTCCAGTTTCCGTTTCCAGGGCAGGTAGAGGGCGGAAAGGAATATCACGGTGGCTATGCTGTGGGTCAGATCTAGCGGCAGGCCGGCCAGGTAGGCGGCCAGGGCGCCTTGCCAGGTGATGGGTACCAGGAATGCCACAATGTACCAGCTGTTCAGGATGAAGCCGTATCCCAGGCCTGAAAGGAAGCCGTAGCATAGCAGCACCACGGTGCCCAGGCCGAAGCGGGGCTTGCCTTGACCTTCGTCCAACTCGAACACGCCGCTTTTCGCCAACGCACCGGCAATGTAGCCCACCAGGCCCCAGGCGTACATTTGCCAGGGCGTCCAGGAGCCTTGCCCGAAGAAGAAGTTCGAGCACAGCGCTGCCAGCGCCCCTACCATGAAGCCGCTGTGCTTACCGAATACTACGCCGGCGATGATGCAGATGGCGCTTACCGGTTTGAAATCGGGAATGGGGGCGAACAGGATGCGACCAGCTGCCGCCAAAGCCGCCAATGTTGCGGTGGGCATAACCTGGCGCAACGCCGGGCGACCTGCTTCGAAGCCGCAGAAGAACACGGCCAGCGCTGCGCAACCAACTAACAACGTAAGCAGCGCCGATTGCTCGATTTGCAGGTAAGCGCAGGCCAGAAGTGCTAAAACCGGTGCCGCAAGGGCTACGGCTTCAACGATGGTGCGCGCGATGCGGCTCAGGGTGCTCATCGCTGTTGCTCCCAGGTTTCGGTGAAGGCGTTGGCGGTGGCGCGGTAGAACAGGTTTTCGCGGAAGAACTGCGCGGGTGCTTCGGTGCAGGCGCATTCGCCATCGAACAGCATGCTTATTTCATCGGCCACGCAGGCTGCGAAGGGCAAATCGTGCGTGGCAAGCACGATGGTGGTGCCTTCGGCGACTAGGCTGCGGCATAGCTTCGCTACCGTGAGCTTGGTTTTTGGGTCCAACCCCTTGGTGGCTTCATCCAGCAGAAGCAGGCGGGGGCGCGTAAGCAGCACCTTCGCGAAGGCCAGCAGTTGCTGCTGCCCGCCCGAAAGGTCGTAGGGGTGGGTGTTTTCCAGACCGTTTAGTCCCAGGCGCTTCAACATTGCGAGTATGTCTTCGTCGGAATAGCCGCAGGGGCGTTGCCAATCCTGTAGCTCTTCGGCAACGGAATCGCATACGAATAGCGCTTTCGGATCTTGCGGAATGAAGCCTTGGCTGTCGCGGCAAGGGCTTTTTACGCGCCCGCGCTGGGGGCGCAGGGTTCCCGCCGCCAATGCCAGCAGGGTGGATTTGCCGCACCCATTGCCGCCCACTACGGCGTGCAGTGTGCCCTTCTTCACCGCAAGGTCGCAGCCCTTCAGCACGAAGGGGCTTTTGCGCTGGTAGCGGAAGGCAATGTCGTCGATGTGCAGGGCAATTGTGCTGGTGCCCGCGTTGGCGGTTCGTGGGTTTTCGGCGGGAACGAACGGCTTCGGTTTGGGCAGGGGGCATTCGGTTAGCGTACCGTTTGCCAGCTCGAAGCGCTGGGTTGCGTAGGGGGCCAGAAGTTCAGGCGCATGCGTGGTGGCTACGATGGTTATGCCCAGCTCGCGGTTCATGCGGAACAGCGCATGCGCCAGCGAATGGGCGGCTACTGGGTCGAGCTGGCTGGTAGGTTCATCTAGCAGCAGGATGCGCGGGGCGCAGGCCATTACGCTGGCCAACGCCAGCAGCTGGGTTTGGCCGCCGGAAAGGCTGTTCGCGTTCTGGTGCAGCCAGCTGTTCATGCCGAAGAAATGCGCCAATTCGGCTACGCGGCGGCGCATGGATTGTTGCGGGGTACCCAGGTTTTCCAGCCCGAAGGCCAGTTCGTGCCAGGGTTCCGAGCACACCACCTGGTTTTCGGGATTCTGCGTTACGAAGCCCGCGGCGCGGGCTGATTCTTCGGCACTTAGCGTTGCGGCATCGGTTCCGAACAATGTGATGCAGCCTTGGCGGTTGCCGCGAGGCGCAAGCTCGGGCTTGCAGCTACGCAGCAGCGTGGTTTTGCCGCAGCCGGTAGCGCCGGTTATCAGCGTGAACGAGCCTTCTTCTATTTCTGCGTTCAAGGGCCCCAAAAGGGCGGGCGCGTTTTCGTGCTGGCTGCTTGCTTCGAGGTACGAGAATTGGAATTCTTCGAATTTCAGGGCAGCGTTCATCGGCGAACCTTTCCAGCCAGCTCAAGGAACAAGGGGAATGCCAGCACGGGAACATACAGCACGGCAATGGGGCTGGCCAGCGTGCCGTGCAGGGCAGGGAAGAAGCCAAAGCCATTTGCCAGGAAATAGGCGGCGAAGGCGGCGGCTACGGCTAAGGCTGTCAAAACCGTTGCCGCCACTGCGTCGCGCAGGCGGAAGCGGTTTCGGCGGAAGGTGGTGCGTTTGCGCACAGCGCCCCAACCGCGGCAGCGCATGGAGTCGGCTGATTCCAAGGAATCTTCCATGCTCCAGCCCATCAGGGTGGTGGAAACACGCAGCTGGTCGGCGAAGCGGACGCGGCTTAGGCGTTTTGTGGGGCGGATGCCCTCGGCGCATGGGGTGCTGATTGTTTCGTTGGGGTTCGATGCGTGTGCTGCGGTGTTGTTGCCCGCTTGTGCAGCAGTGCTTGTTGCGGCGGCGCCGTGGCTAGCGCGTGGAGCAGTGCAGGCGGCCAGGGCGGCATTGATGGTGCGCCCGCGCTTCACGAAACGGGGTATAAGCCGCATGATCATGGAAACCATCAGCGAAATGGTGGGCAGTATGCCGCCCAGGGCTCCCATTACCTTGTCGGAGCCCAGCACGGCGTTCGCGTTGGAAAACCATTGCATCACGCATAACAGCAATGTCGCCATGGTAAGCGCGTTGGCGTAGCCTTCGGCATATACAGCTTGCGTGCCTATGCGGAATAATTCGGTGGTTCCAGTGGAGCTGAACAGGGGGTTCACCGCAACGATTATCAGCATCAGCGGCAGCTGCCACCCCAGCGATTTCACCACTGTGCCCGCGCCCCGCAGCCATGCCCCGCACGCCAGCGCGGCGGCAAGCGAGAGCGCCAGAAGCAGGGGGTGCGGGGCTGCCATGGCAAGCACCAGGGCCACGGCGAAGTAGCCCAGTGCAATTGCGGGGTGCAGGCTGTCGAAGGCAGTGGGCTTCATTTACTTCACGTAGTACCAGGAAACGGAGTCGCCGTCTTTGAGCACGTACTTTCCGCAGGAAACGTTTGGCGCGCTTCCATTGACGGAGTACATCCAGCCGCTTTTCCCGCCGTATTCAAATTCCGCCAAGCCGCCGATGGCGCTCACGTATATGCCGTATTGGCTGCTTTTCGTGCTTACCGAAAGGCCGGTTGCGCACAGGGCATCGTAGGCGGTGGCTCCCTTCTTGAAGGTGGGGTGAGCGCTACCTGAAACGCGGCCATCGGCAGCGCTGCTGGAAACGGATACCGAAACAGTAACGGTGCTAGAAGCGGTGGAGTTTGCAGTAGTGCCCTGGGAATTGCCATTGCTGTTCTGCTTGCTGCTTGAGCTGCTGCTGGAAGAGCTTGCCTTGTTGCCGGAGCTGCTTGAGGTGCCGTCTTCCTTTTCAGCGCTTTTGCCCTGGTTGCTTGACGCGCCGTCGCTTTCGTCCTGGGTGTTGCCGCCTTGGTTGGCAGCTTCGCCCGATTGACCCTCTTGCGTAACGTCATTGCCGTAGTCGGTTGAAGCGGAGTCTGCCTGTTGCGTGGCTTCGGCCTGATTGCCCTGGCTCAGTGCATCGGGCGCAGCGAGCGCGAATGCCGAAACGCCGATAAGGCAGCAGCAAGCAGCCGAGATTATGCCAAGCGCTATCTTGTGGGCGCGGGTGAGCTTTTTTGGATCTTCAGCCATGGCTCCCGCCTACAAAGAACGGCGACGGAACAGGAAAGCGCCCACCGCAATCAGGCCAGCGCAGCCCGCGACAATGCCGGCAATGGGAAGCCAGGGAGCGCCCTTTGAATCGTTGCTGTTGTCGGAAGAGGTGCCACGAGCGGAAGATGCGCTGGTAACAGCGCTGCCGTTCTCATCTTCGCCGGAAGCTTCGTTTTCAGCCAGTGTTTCAGCATCGCTCAGGGGCGCTTGAGCTGCAGCAGATCCGCTTCCAGCGCTAATGGGGGTTGCGGCAGGAGCATGCCCGCTTTCGGTGCTGATGGGGGCCTTGTTGTCCTTTTGGTTGCCGGCTTCAGGGTTTTCGGCTGTTTGGTTGTTGCCGGAATTACTGCCGCTGCCGTTGTTGCTGGAAGAAGCGGTGCTTGCCAGGGCGAACAGCGTACCTGAATCGTTGGTCCAGTACAGGGTGCCATCAGCTCCCATAACGATAGATTTGGTGCACCAGTTCGCCATGCTGCCGGTTGCATCGAAAAGCTTCGTGGTGGTGTTGGTCTCCAGGCAGTAGACCCACGCACCGCCGCCACTGGTGTAGTCCGGCCAGTTACCTTCGGCGCCGTTGCAGGTGAAGTAGGCATACGTGTTGCCATCGGCCGCTTTGGCAACCAAGGGCGCGCTCTTCACTTCGAAGGGAAGGGAAACCGAGTGCTTAACCTGCATGGTTGCAGCATCGATGATGCTGAGTGTTCCCGTGTAGTCGGCTGCGCAGCCGCCAACGAACAGATTGCCCTGGAAAAGGGTTGCTGTGCTGGTGCTTTTGCTGGCAAAGGAAGCGGCATTCGATTCGGAAAGCGAGCCATCGGAAGCTACTGCGATCTTGTGCAGCGTGCCATCGTTTGTTGTGACGTACGCTTCGGTTCCAGCGCCGTTTGAGATTACCGTGGAGCGAATTGCGGAGGACAGCTTAAGCGTGGAAACGGTTTTGCCCGTTGCAGGGTCAACGGCGGTAAGCACGCCTGCGTCGTTGCCGTACAGCAAAACGTTGCCAACCTTGCAGGCGCCGCTCCAGTAGAAGCCCGTGTTGTTTTCTTCGTTTGCCCAAACTCGTTCGCCGGTGATGGCGTTGATGCCGAAGAACGTGCCCGTTGTGGCGTTGTAGTTCGAGTCAAGCGAATTGGCGGTGCCGGTGAACACCATGCCGCCAGAGGCGGTTACGGTGGAAACGTTCTGAGCACCCGATGCGATGGCGCCCGACACCCACAGCGTTTTCATTTCGCTTGCGGAAATGCCCTGCAAACGGCCGCTGGCGAGAGGGACTACGATAACGCCGTCGGTGTATACCGGACGGCAGGTGGAATCAATGGCGCTGAACAATTGGAGTGATGCCGTTTCTTCGCCGGTTTTGGCATTAAGGCGGTGCAGTACGGCGGGCTGCGCGGTCCAGTCGGCGTTCAGGAGCGATGAGGCGAAGTAGATGGAGTCGCCCAGCGTGAGGATTTCTGAGTAATTGCCGTTGCCGTAGGTTTTCTTCCAGGAAAGCGCCGCATTGTTGGAAGAGGCGGGGGCGGAAGTTACCGTGCTGGTGTTGCCTTCATTCTTGACGTACGAAGTTGTGTCGCTGTCTGTTGCCTTATCGGGATGGGGGGCGTTAGGGCTGGTTGGGTAGTTGCCCGTGCCGTTGTCGTATTTGGTTCCGTCGTCGGGGTATTTTGCAAGGCTAAGTGCGTAGGTGTAGTTATCGCAATCGATGGTGTCATGTTCGATGCCAGCGTCATATCGCGATGCTCCATTTGCGGAAATGTCGCTCATCCAGTATGCGTTAGGGGTTACTGGATCGCCGAATACATTGCCGTTAATGGTTAGGAATTTGATGAAATGCGACAGACCGTTGTCGTACGTATTCAAGTCTTTTTTGGGGTCAATTGCGCCGATATAGCCCTGGCTAGCTGCGAGGTTCAACAGATCCTTGACGGTTTTACCCTTTTCAATGGCGAAGGTGTGCGAAACCAGAGTGGTGCCGTAAACCGAGATCTTCAGTGTTGCTGAAACGGTATCTGCCTTGGTGCTGGATGCCTGATTTGCAGGCTCGGCACTGTTCGCGGATTGGCTCGGTACTTTATTTGCGTTACTGGGGTCTGCTGATTCGCCCGCGGCTGCCTTTGAGTTGCTAGCCGCTGCATGCCCTGCGGCGTTGCTGGAGCCTGGAGCCTGACCCTCACTCGCATCTGGCGTGGTGTCTGCCTTGTTTGCGGTAGCGTCAGCTGTGGAAGGGCTGCTTGCGCTGCCAGCCGTGGAGCTTTGCTCTGCTGCGATTGATGCCGAATTGTTGGCTTCTTCTGCTAGGGCGAAGCTGGGGGTTAGGGCGGTTGCCAAGGCAATTGCCATAAGCAGCGCAAGGGCGCGCTGCGCTAAGCCGTGGGAACGGCAGGTGGTGTTGCTCACGTGAGCTCCTTCTATCCAGGGTGCGGGCTGGCAGGCATTCCGACTTGATCGAGCGCTGCTCGAAGTTACGGTTACTGGTATAGCGAAGGATTTTCACCTTCATTCCCCTGCGGCATGTGAGCACCTGCGCAAAAAGCGCAGCCAGCCGTTACCAAAATAATGCGGTCACATTATAAAGGGGGTTTTCTTTGTGCGGCAAGTTGGCGTTGCGTGTATAGGCAATGCGGCGATTCGCTTGCCCGTGCTGACTACGCGCGTTTGGGCCCCTTGAAGCATGGCTCCAAAAGCAAAACGCCCCGCATCAGGCCGAAGTTTGATGCGGGGCGGGAGAAAAGGAGGGTTCGGGTTGTTAGGCCTTTGCGGGCTTCGACCTTTTGGCAAGAGCTTCGATGGCGGCGAGGTTTGCCATGGTGGAACGGATAACGTCTGAGCGAGAAAGCGAGCCGACAAGCGTTCCGTCGGAGCTTACTACCGGCGCTTTCTTGATGCGCTTCTCGGCCAGAAGGCGGCAAGCTTCGTCAAGCTCCGATCCGCTTTCAACGGAAATGGCGCCCTTGGTGGCAATGCGCATCACGTTCAAGTCGAGCAGCTCGGAAACGCGCTGCATGAAGTTTTCGTTGTCGGTGGCGCGGTACAGCATAAGAGTTGCGTCCAGAACGGCGCCTTCACTGCGTCCGATGTACTTCATGATGTCGCCGTCGGAAATAAAGCCGACCACCTTCATATGCTCGTCCACCACGGGAACACCAGAGGTTTTGTTGGTGGCCAGAATCTGTGCAACCTCACGGATGGAATCGGTGCTGTGAACGAAGTAGGGCTGCTTGTTCATGGCAAGGTCCACGGCGATGTGGTCGTCTGCCTTGGTGGGCAGGCGCAGGGCATTGGCGCGCTCTGCGGCGGAGGGCTCCTTCTTGGTGTCGCGTACGGTGGCAACGATAACCACAAAGATCGCGATCATGATAAGCGCCGTGAAGGCGAATGCGATGCGGTCGCCCGCCATAGCCTGTTCGAGTGCGGCCATCTCGGGGAACAGGAAGGTGGATGTCGCGGAAAGGGAAACCAAGATAGCGGTACCTAATGAAGCGCCGACCTGGTTCAGTGTGTTCTGCAGTGCATTTGCGTGTTGGATAACGCGGTTGTCCAGCGTGTTGATTCCCCAGGTGTTAAGTGGGGTGACCAACGCTTGCATGCCAACGCCCAGGCAGGTGTAAATAACGATGATGAAAGGTACGGGTGTATCGAGCCCGAAGCCAACTAAGCCGCAACCGCCGATGGCCGCAATCAAGGCGCCTGGGATCGCGATACGGCGAACACCCAGTTTGTCGAACAGGCGGCCGGCGAAGAAGCCCATGATGGCGCCCAGCACAGCGCCTGGGAGCATGATGAGGCCGGTTTCCAGGGCAGATACGCCGAGCAGGTTTTGCAAATAGATGGGGAGCAAAACGCCCGTGCCAACCAAAGCTGCTTGGAGCAGGGCAACCAGGACGACGACAATGGCGTATGCGCGGCTCTTTAGCACGTCGACTTTCAACAGTGGCACTTCAAGTTTCAGCTGTCTACGTACGAAGAACGCCAAGAGAACGGCACCGACAACGATAAGGGCGATTGGAATAGCTACGTTAGTTGCCGAAGTGATGGTGGCCAAGCCGTACAGTAGTCCCAAAAGGCCCAGTGAGCACAGGGCAACAGATGGCTTGTCGAACGAGGTGGGTTCGAACTCGCCGTAGCTCTTGAGGAAGACGACGGCAAAGATAACGATAAGCACAGCTAGTGCGGTTACCAGCATAAAGAGCGAGCGCCATCCGACGGATTCGACCAACAAGCCGGAAAGGGAAGGGCCGACAGCAGGAGCAAAGCCGATAACCAAGGACACAATGCCCATGGCACTGCCACGCTTTTCGCGGGGGAACACCAGAAGAATCACGGTGAACACCATCGGCATAACCACACCAGTGGATGCTGCCTGGAAAATGCGGCCGAGGAGCAGGATGCCGAAGAAGGGCGAAAATGCTGCCATAAGTGAGCCTAGGGCGAATACCGAAACGCCTGCGATGAACAGCTTTCGAGTGGGGAAGCGTCCTATAAGGAAGGCGGAAAGCGGAATGACGATGGCTTCGACCAGGGAATAGGCCGAGGTGAGCCACTGAACGGTGGTGGCGTCTACCTGGAGGTCTGCCATGATGGAGGGGTATGCGGGCGAAAGGAGCGTCTGGTTCAAAACAACCAGCGTGGCGCCTGCCAGCAAAATGGCAACGATAACTACTTGATTGCGGGTGAGACCCATCTAGTTTTCCTTTCTTGTGCGGGGATCGATAGGGGTGGTTTTGAGTTGGCCGTTGAGGCTTGCGAGCTTACGGAAGGCTTTAAACCCTTCGATGACCTGCTGCTGCAGTTCTGCTGCATCGGGGTTTTCCCCAAAGAGGGCGGAAAACTCTGCATCGATGGCAGCCGATTCGGCGCGGCCTTTATCCGTGAGGTAGATGCGGAAGCTGCGCTTGTCGTTTTCATCTTGACGGCGCTCGATAAGCCCACGATCTTCCATAGGCTGTGCGATAGGTTTGAAATTGGAGGGCTTTACGCACAGGTGGTAGGCGAGCTCCTTGATGGTTTGGCCGTCCTGTGAGGCAATCTCGCCAAGCAGGTGGGCTTGGTAGGGGTTTAGCCCGTGCTTTGCAACGATGCCTGAAAGCGTCGACTTGATAAGCAGGTTGATGAAGCGGGTCTCCTCGAACAAGGTTCGGCAAAAGTTGATGTTTTCCATGGCCGATGATCCTCCTTTCTGTTTTTTTTTGGGAATAAGAAAGCGCCCCATGCAGGGGCGCCCATAGACTTGTTTGATACGATAAATAGTACTAAAACATAATTATATTTTAGAAACAATTATCGTTTCTTCATAAGTGGGAATCTGGTACCTGTCCCTTTCCCGCTAAAAAGGACTGCCGGAGATTCCGACAGTCCTTAAGCGCTCATTGTTGGCAGTGGTCCAAAACCGAAGGCGGGAACCTGGTGCCCGTCCCTATTTTCCCACCTTGATTGCACCTTTGTCGCAGCGATTGCCCCAGGCATCGATGAGGGTATCGTCCTTGTATACACACACGATTTCGCAATGATTAGCGCATTTCTGGCAGATGACCTCGCGGGTGGTGAACTCGAAATCGGAAATGTCGAAATTGAAGGGCTTGCGCTTCGAGGCAGGGGCATCAGCTGCCAGCAATGCGGCACCGTAAGCTCCCATCAGATGGCCATCAGGGTCAACCAGAACAGGTTGGTTCAGTGCTTCTTCGAAGAAGTGAACCACGCCAACGTTCTTGCTCACTCCTCCTTGGAATACGATAGGTGGCTGAATGCGTTTGCCTTTGCCCACGTTGTTCAGGTAGTTGGTGGCAACTGCTTTGCACAAGCCAGCGATAACGTCTTCGCGAGGGTAGCCAACCTGTAGCTTGTGCACCAAATCGCTCTCGGCGAACACCGTGCAGCGAGCGGCGATGTTGGCGGGCTTTTTCGAGGTTAGGGCAATGGGGCCAAACTCTTCCACTTCGACGCCAAGGCGGTGTGCTTGGCTTGAGAGGAACGAACCAGTGCCTGCGGCGCACAGCGTGTTCATGGCATAGTCGGTGGCTATACCGTTTTCAACACAGATGATCTTCGAGTCTTGTCCGCCGATTTCGAGGATGGTGCGCACGTCGGGATGTAGGTGAGTAGTGCCAACGGCGTGGGCGGTGATCTCGTTTTTCACTACGGTGGCATCCAAGATAGAGCCGACCAATCGCCGTGCGCTGCCTGTAGCGCCAACGGCGACCACGTTGATTTCTTCAGTGTTTATCTGGCTCTTCAGGTCTTCCACCACACGACGTGCCGCATCGGTGGGGTTGCCTTCCGTCCAAAGGTAGGAGCGGGCGACAATCGTGCCATCGGGCAAAATGATGACGCCTTTAGTGGAAATGGAACCGGTATCGATACCAAGGAATGCGTTGCTCATCAACGGGCCTTTCTCATTGCGATCATGTCGTAGAATGCCTCGAGTCGAGTGTCGAGGCCGGTATCGCTTGTTTGCGAATCGTAGCTCAGGTACAAAATGGGGATGCGATAATCGCTGCTGATGCGCTGCAGAACGGGCATCACGTCGATCTCGGGTGTGCATCCGGAAGATTTAAGGTGAACAATGCCGTCAAATCCCTTTTCGGCGTAGCTTTTTGCTGCGGCGATGGTCATGGTGGAAGTAGGCCCCATGTCGTAGCTTACGTATTCGCTTACGCCACGGCGCAGGTTTTCCTCGTTGTAGTGCAAATTGCGATGCGTGATGTTCAAGTAGCGTGCAAGCGAAACACCCATGTCAATAAGCTTTTCTTCGATGCTGAGATTCGAATGGGAATCAACGGCGGTGAAGTACTCACCTACGATTCCGATGCGAATCGGGTCGGCGGGTTCTTGCGTAGGCAATTCTCGAAGAATGCCCATGCCCTGTTTGTAGGCGGAAGTTATCTGGCCCAGATTGGTGACGGTGCGCATGTCGGCAAAGAAAGTATCACGGGCGCGCTTGAAAGACCCGGGCTCAACTTCGAAGCCGGCCTTTGCGAGGTAGGCATCGTTGTAGGAGTCTAGGCACTCGATCATTTTGAAAAGTGCTAGGAACTGCTTAACCCCTTGCGAGATAGACAGGTTCGGATTCACCTTCTCTTTGCAGATGGTTAGGTACTCCTGCATCGGCTTGCCTGTTACCGTGGCGAAGTTGAGCATCTCGAACTCGTAGCCCATGTCACGAAGGATGGATTCCTGCAACTCGCCGTAATATCCCAGGCGGCAGGGTCCAGCAAATTGAACAAGAACGTCAGCACCGCGTTCTAGCGCTTCGATGTAGTCACCCAGGATGTGCTTGAACGGAGCGCATACGAAATCGTTACTGTGTTGGGCACCCCGCTCCAGCGTGCGACGCGTCGGTTCGGGCAACGATACGTAGTCGGCATCAAGCACCTGCTCAACGAAGTACTTGAAGGCAATGTCGTAATAGGAATAGCGAAGGAAGGCAACTTTGGTGCGTGCGTGACGATCGGCTTTCTTCTTCTGCTTCTTTTTGCTGCGATGCGCGCGAAGGGCCTCGGGCGTGCCGGGGATAAAGGAAATAGACGCATTGGGAGTTTCGTCGGAATAGCGGCGTTTGAGGGTATCGGCCGCCTTCTGCACGGCATTCAATGCAGTCAGTTTGCGGTTTGGCTCTTCGCCTTGCTGGCGGTTTGATTCGTTATTCATGCAGGTAGCCACCCCTTTGCTGGTAGCGAAGAATATCGACAAAGCTTTCCAGGCGCGTTTCCAGGCCAGCGGTTCCGCTCTGTGCATCGACAGTGAGCGAAAGGATGGGCTTGCCTTTGATGCAGCGCATAAGGGCATCGTTGGTCATGGAGTCGGGCCCGCAAGGGAAGGCGCTCACCAAAACAATACCGTCTATCTGGTCGTACAGGTTCAAAATGGTGCCGATAATCTCTCGGTTGACAATCCAAGGCAGGGTGTCGGAAAACTCAAAGCTTTTTTCCAGCGCTTTTTCGTGATTGTGGCGATCGGCGAAAAGAATGCAGGTTTCCATTTCTCTCAGCATGTCAATAAGCGGCGAACCCACAAAGTTGTCATGAATCACGTAGGGGTGCGCCGCCAAAAGAATTCGTAAGGGGCGTTCGCCTTCGGACATTTTAGCAACGCGTTTTAGCAGATCTTCCTGTTTGCGGGCGCGTTTCTCGTCGCTATTCGTCTGGGCGCGAACGGCGGCAGCATAGGCTTTCTTGGATTCTTTCCTTGTTGCCCCGAGTTTTTGGCCGAGGTCGATATAGGCTTCCTGCTCCTTGATATGGCTGTCTGCTCGATTGATTTCACAGGAAATGATGCGGGGACGTTGCGCGGTGAAAGTATTGGCAACTAAATCTGGCAGTGCCTGGAATTTGGTGCAGAAGCCTTTGTGGTTCCCCAGGTTGTTGATGCTGGGAGCAAAAATGGCATCGCATTTTCCCAGAAGGCCGGCAACGTGACCCATATACAGTTTTGAAGCCAGGCAGCATTCATCGATGGAGAGGTGCGCTCCTTCTTCAAGGGTGCTGCGGTCGGATTTGTCGCTTACCACAACGGTCCGGCCGAGTTCTTCAAAAAAGGTACGCCACATGGTTTTGTAGCGAAAATACAGTAGGGCGCGAGGTATGCCAACGGTTTGAACGTCAGCAAATTCGGCTTGCGCCTTAAGGTCTAAAGGGCTCATATTCCTCCATATTGATGAGGGCGTTGGGCTGCTTAGAGCTGCCCTGTGCCTTTATTCTCTTCTTCTTGGGGCTTTGCTGGTCATGGTTTCATGTGGATTCCATCTCGCGTTATGCTTAAGCACCCATCCAATAACGTCGCTCCATGAAAGGAGCCGCATGGCCAGGTACCGTGCCACAATCGTTTCGCCAAAGGGGCCGCCCCCCAATCAAGCGTTATCGAGTTTAAACCCTTGTGCCAGTATGGGGTTAGGCGGCTATAGGTTGTTCAGGATTGCCTGCCTTAATTCGTATCGTCGCAACAGTTTGGGGCATGCCAGGACTCCGAAGACGGTTGCTAGGGCTAAAACGACAAGGAAGGGAACGGGAGCAGAGCCATCGTTGGTTTTCGGCAATTTGGCGGCAACGGATTCCACTGCTGTTTCGACTGGGTTGGTGGATTGGACAACCGAGTCTCTGTCTTCGCCATGAAGCTCTAAATTGCGGTGGGTGTCGATATTCACGACATTCCACAGATCAACTGCATCGCCCGATAGTGTTTCCCCTGTTGCTTGCATGTGCAGGATGGCGGGAGCATAAGCAATTATGCTGTCTTCTTCGCTGCGTGTTGGCCCCGTTGCTTCCTTCAGGTTGAATGAAGCGCGGTTTGCGGGCAGGTTGGTAAGATCAGCTTCTTCGTAGCGCTCGGGGCGTTCCCATTCCTTGGCATCTTGGGCATTGGTGCCAAAGCCCTCTTCGACCCTACCGTGCTCGAAGGCTACGGCAATGACGAACTCTCCCTGTTCAAGCGAAAGATCGTTTACGGCAAGCTTTTGCGATTCCAAGGTAGAAACGTCTTGTTTCCAAATGCGCCAGCCGCTGAAGTCGTGGATGCGTTTGTTGGTTGGGTTGTCGGGGTTGTAGGGGTTTCTGATGCAGGCATTTGGCTGCTCGCCGAGGGAATTGTTTGCTCCGTTGTTAGTTGTGTCGGTGTTGTCGGGCTCACTTTTGTTCTGTTTTGCAGCGCTACCGCCATTTGCCTCGCTCGATCCTCCGTCTTCTTCGCTTGCTGCTTTCTCCTCTTCTTCTTCCTGATCGAAGTTTGTTCGATACCACACATTCATTAGGCCGTCGTAGTCTTCGAAGCTTACAGGTGTGGTGATGCCCGTGAGGTGGGCATAGCCGTCCTCTGCGCAGTCGATGGTATCGGTCATGGTAAATTCATCAACCCAGGTGCTTGAAGTGGATCGGTAATCGATCGTGTAATCGAACGAACCTGTTTCATTGAGAAGGGTTTCGCGCTTGTCGACTTCGCCTGAGATGGAAAGGGGAATGGTGTCGTTGTCAACGGTGCCTAGATCGAGTGTAGCGTTGTCTCTGCTAATGGTTATCGTGAAATGCGCCAGTATGGTGCCTTCATTTTCCTTGCAGGGAAGCTCTTCTATTTCATACGTGTCATAGGGGAGGGCGCCTAAATCGTCGTTGGCCTTTGCCGTTGAGCCGTGCGAATCGCGTTCAAACCAGATTCCGTCTTTTGCCGAGGTACCGGCGTTGGTGTTGCGGGAGTGGGGCACCCAAGAAGACGCTGTGTTGGCCATGCCGTTTTCGTCGGTTACCAGCACGTGCTCTTCGCCTGTGGTGTGCGAAGTGATGCGAAACGGTACGTTCGCCAGATGCTCCATGGTGCCGCTTTTCGTTTTCGTGAAGGCCAGATCACCTCGAATTACCTGCTCTTCAAAGGAAAGGGGAACCCAGGGGCTGATGTGCTCTTCTGCCCCTTCGCTGGTTAGCGATACCTCCCAGGACGCATCGCAGCTGAGATACCCTGTTGGTGGCTGTATCTCTTCTACTAGAACGGTGCCTAAGGGAAGCGCTATAGCGTGGTTGGTGTCGTAGTAAAACTCATCCCCTTCAACGAAATGGTTTTCATCGAAGGCAAACCCGCCCGTCTCGTCTGTTTTGAAAACCCACGTGCGCTTGGGTGTCCCGAGATAATCCATGCTTTGTTTTGCTGTCTTCTGGCTGGAGGGATTGACGCTCGATCCGTCCAGGATATCCCGAGGGGCTTGTTTTTCTTGATCGAAGTAGCTAACGCGGAAGAGCGCTCCTTTCAAGGTTGCCGATCCGAGGGGGTAAGGGGTTTTGGTTTCTGCGTCGATCTTTTGGCCGACGAGATTGATAAGCGCGTTTTGCGGTGCATCGGAAATGTTTGCGGTGGTGGTGTTGCCCGAGGTAATGGCTGCACTTGCATCGGGTGCAGGGGCAAAGCCTTCGGGCGCTGTTTCTTCCCGAATGGTGTAAGTACCTGCGGGCAGCAATGGGCTCTTGGCGGTTTTTCCATCGGCGCCCGTCGTAAGCTGGGCTACGCGCGATCCTTCTTGGTTGTACACGCCGAATACGGCTCCTTCCAGCGAATAGCAGCGGTTGTTTTCGCTGATAGAAGGATTGGAGGAAGCTTTGACCACTTCAAGGTATCCGCCGAAGTTTTTCTTGATAGTGGCTTCCAGGTACACCGTTTGATAGCCGATGAGGCCTAGGCTGTTGCTTGGGCCGCCAGGGCGTGCTGCGCCAGGAGGCGTGATGTTCACGTCGTAAACCACTTCGCCTGCCTCGACGTTGACTTCTTTCAAGGTTGCTACGTAATCTGCTCGGGTATTTGAGGGTGCCGCGGCGCTGGGCAGCGAACAGGTGCCAGTGCCGGCATAGCCTTTGAGTTCGCCGGTGAAATCGGAAATGGCGAACTTAGCGGGATGCACGTTCCAGGTTGCGCCGATGTAGCAGCTGCCAGTTAGGGTTTTTTGGGATGTCCTTTGTGGGGTCGAACGCTTCAACTTTGGTAGTGCTGGCAATCTTGAACAGGGCATATATGCTCGTTGATTTCTCTATGGGCTTCGCGAAATCAAAGGTGGAGTCGTCGGAGGTGTCTACCCAGCGCACAAATTCCCAGCCCTCTTTGGTGGGGGTGGCGGGTGCGCTCCCGTAAGCCTGCTTAAACGTATTTCCGCGGGGCACTTTAACGGTAAGATCATCGGTTTTTGCATCGTTGAAAGAGACGCGAACCTCGTAATCGGCTTCCACGAATGTTCCTGTGACGGTTATGCTTCTCTCGACCTTTGTGGCCAGCCAATCAAACTCTTCCCCTGTTTCGTCGCGCCATTCCAGGGTAAGCCCCTGCGCCTCTTTCGATTCAATAAGCTTTGCCAGGGGCTGCTTGCCTGATTCGTCTGCCATAAAAGCGGGATTGGCGCCAACGGGTTGCCCCAAGGTGAAATCGGTCCCGGCAACCAGAGTGGGCAGAACTCCCGTATACCCTTCAACTTGGATGACGATGGTTGCCGACTGCCCAGGGGTGTTTCCCGCCTGCGCCCAGCGGGGCGCAACTGCCGAAACGACAAGAAAACATGCCACAACCGCGATAAGGATGCACTGTGGCAAACGATGTTCTGCGAAAGGGATGGCGCATTCGCTGGTTTTCCTTTGGGGGAGCCTTGTTTGGCGGAAAGTGCTCCGTGTGGGGTGCTTCGTTGGCGTGGTGCGGTTTGTCGGTTTGTCGCCACGCCGTACGCGCGCGGCGGCACGATTCTCTGGTTTCATGATGCAGCCTTTCCTTGCAGTGTTGCTTGCCGCAAGTGTTGCAGCCGTTGCTTAAGAACATGCGAAGCGAGTGCGAAAGCCGTGCGAAAGTGGTGCGAAACCGTGAAGGGTTACGTGCTTGTAAAATTGACAATCCGATAAACACCCATTTTTACCAGGCGATATGTGGCAACCACTGAAATATCTTATTTCTCCGATATGAATTATGGAATTAATACTTGACAATACCTACGGGGTTAGTAGGATTTGGAGTCAAGAAAAGGACTTCCTTCGTGGCTCTAGAGCTTAAGGTTGGTGCGGTTGCGGCAAGGCAGCGTTATCTTCCGGCAAGCTAAAGACTCGAAGGCGATTTGCCGTAGGATCGGCAGAAAGAAGGAATCATGGCAGTGTACAAGAGCGTTTCCGAGCTTATCGGCAATACCCCGTTGGTAGAGCTCTCCAATTACGAGAAGAACCACAGCTTGAATGCAACCATCATCGGTAAGGTCGAGCTGTTCAACCCTGCTGGCTCCATCAAGGACCGTATTGCCAAGGCTATGATCGAACAGGCGGAAGCCGATGGAAAGATCGACGCAGACACCGTGTTCATCGAGCCTACTTCGGGCAACACCGGTATTGGCCTTGCTGCCATTGCTGCCGCTCGCGGCAACCGTATTATCATCACCATGCCTGAAACGATGAGCGTTGAGCGCCGCAACCTTATGAAGGCATACGGTGCCGAACTGGTTCTCACCGATGGCGCTAAGGGCATGAAGGGTGCAATCGCTCGCGCTGCCGAGCTTGCCGAGGAGATTCCGAATTCCTTCATTCCCAGCCAGTTCACCAATCCCGCCAACCCCGCTGTTCACGAGGCAACCACCGGTCCTGAAATTTGGGAGGCAACCGAAGGTAAAGTGGACATCCTGGTTGCTGGCGTGGGCACCGGCGGAACGGTTTCCGGCACGGGCGCTTATCTGAAGAAGCAGAACCCCGAGGTCAAGGTTGTTGCCGTGGAGCCTGCCGGATCCCCGGTTCTTTCGGAAGGCCATCCAGGCGCTCACAAGATTCAGGGTATCGGTGCAGGATTCGTTCCTGATACACTGAACACCGATATCTATGATGAAGTTATCACCATCGCCGACGAAGAGGCTTTCGAGGCCGGCCGCGAGCTTGCTGCAAAGGATGGCTTGCTGGTGGGTATCTCCTCAGGCGCTGCCGCTGCCGCAGCGACCAAGCTCGCTCAGCGCCCCGAAAACGCTGGCAAGGTCATCGTCGCCATCCTCCCCGATACGGGTGAGCGTTATCTCTCTACGGCGATGTTCAACTTTGAGTAAGATCCGAGCAGGCGTCTTGACGTACTGCTCTGGCAAGTGAGGCATGAATGTCCTACGAGCAAGAGAACAAACAGGCACTGGTCGCTTACTTCACCGAGGGCGCGAAGGGGGACAAACCCCTTGGCGCCCTCGGCGTTGAAGTGGAGCACTTTGTGGTTACCGCCGAAGGCGAGTATCCCGTATCGTATGCAGGAAGAAGCGAAGGGGAATTCGGCGTTCGCGATGTGCTGGCGCATTTGGCCGATGCCTATCCTCAACATACCTATGGCCTTGAAGGCGACCTTATCGGGCTCGCTAGCGATGAGGCCTCCATTACGCTTGAACCTGCTGCTCAGCTTGAAATCAGCATCGCCCCGTATTCGTCTATCAGCCAGATCCTTCGTGTGTACAACGAGTTTCGAGCGAAGGTCGATCCATTCTTGGCCGAACACGGGTGCAAGCTGGTTACCAGCGGTTATCATCCTACGGCGCGCGCACTCGACCTTACGCTGATTCCGAAGCAGCGTTATCGCTTCATGAACGACTATTTCAAGGAAATCGGCACTCGCGGTGAACGCATGATGCGCGCTTCTGCTTCTACGCAGGTTTCGGTGGATTATCAAGATGAGGCCGATGCCATTCGAAAAATGCGCATTGCCCAGGCGTTGGCGCCCATCTTCGCAAGCGTGGCCGACAACACGGCGGTGTTCGAGGCGGAGCCTGCGCCTCGGCTGGCGCGATTTGCCCTGTGGCGCAACGTGGACAACGATCGATGCGGTTCGGTGCCTGGCCTTTTCAACGAGGGTTATAGCTTTGCGGATTACGCCGAGTGGATTCTTCGCACGTGCCCCATTTTCGTTACGCGCCCTTCCGCTGATGATCCTACGGGCCCCAATCTGCGCGCGGTGTATGGCCAGTCTGCCTATGAGGCATATGGCGATGCTCCTATGACCCGTGCCGATATTGAGCATGTGCTCTCGATGTTTTGGCCCGACGTTCGCTTGAAGAACTTTGTGGAAATACGCCCAGCCGATTCGCTGCCCGCGCCGCTGATGGCGGGATATGCGGCGCTCGTGAAAGGCATCTTCTATTCTCAGCGTTCTCTTCAGGCAATCGAGGAGGCGTTCGGAGTGGTAGAAGGCGTGTGGCCCTTGACCGACGACAGCGCCAACCAAGCCCTTAAGTCTATTCAAGAGGATGGTGCCGAAGCGGTCGTCTGCGGCAAAACGCTTGCTGAATGGCAAGAGCTTATCTTCGAAATCGCAGATGGGGCGCTTGACAAAGAGGATGCCGCCCATTTGCATGACCTGGTGGCATTTGCTCGCGGCAGGCGATAGCCCGCATCTCGGCATTTTGGCCGTGCTATTATAGTCTTATTCCTATATGATTACAGGTTGTTTTGCGCATTGCCCGTTGCATCGGGCCAATGTGCCGATGATGTTCACCATTCTGTCAGGAGGCACCAATGAAGATATCTACCAAAGGGCTCTATGCAGTGCGCTTCATGGTGTTTTTGGCAGGGCATGGCGGCACGGAGCCGGTGCCGCTGAAGGAAATCGCTGAGGCTACCAGCATTTCGCGTAAATACCTGGAGCAAATTGCTTCGAGCTTGGCGGCAGCGCAGCTGGTTCGCAGTGCTCGCGGTGCTTCGGGTGGCTATCGCCTTGCGCGCGGTGCCACGAACATCACTATGCTCGATGTGCTCACCGTAACGGAAGGCTCGCTTGCGCCTGTCGATTATCTCGATGAACTTTCCGGGGAAGCGTCTCCTGGCGAATCGTGCTACGAGATCTTCGTTTGGAAGGGTCTGCACGATTTGGTGAAAGATTATCTGGGCGGTATTTCTTTGCAGGATGTGGTGGATCGTTCCTCCCAGCTTGCGATAGACAGCTACACCATCTAGCAATAAAGCGGCTGGCTTGTATGTGCTGGCCTGCAGAAAGGGAACGTCATGACGGTAGCGAATGGAAGTGCTAGCAAGATGAAGCGCTTGCCTGTTATCGGCATCGTTCCTTCCCAGAACACCACCGAAAAGATGGTGAGCTTTCCCGAGCGCTACGCCGACGCTATCATCAAAGCTGGTGGCGCCCCCTTGTTGCTGCCGCTTTCTGGCAATCCCCATATATACGAAACGCTATTTCCTTTGATAGATGGTTTTGTCCTTACCGGCGGCAACGATATCGACCCGGCTCGCTATGGCGCTATTCGCGATAGCGGCAAAATCGACGAGCATACACCCGAGCGTGAAGAACTTGAATATTTGATCTTGAGCTATGCGTATCGCTTTGATTTGCCGCTGATGGGTATTTGCCGGGGCATGCAGATGATAAACGTGTGTTTGGGCGGTACCTTGTTCCGTGATTTAGGGGATCAGTTCCCCGGTATGGTGAGGAAAGGCATCAACGACGGCAAGGATGGTCTGCCCCAGCTTGTGCATTGGCAGCCAAAGCCTTACAGCGAACCCACTCATCCGGTGACCATTCTGCCCAATTCCAAATTAGGCAAGTTGTTGGGCGTACAGGACATCATGGTAAATTCCATGCATCATCAGGGGGTCTGCGATCTTTCTACGCGTGTTGACGCGGTAGCATATGCGCCCGACGGCCTGGTTGAGGCTATAGAGGTGCGCGACAAGAGCTTCATGATCGGAGTGCAGTGGCACCCTGAGTTTTTCACGGGGCGCCATCGCATGGAGTGCGTGTTCGATGCGCTTATCGAGGCGGCGGCGCATTGCCATACTCATTGCGGTGAACGTGGAAGCGTTGTTATTACGCGCAGTGAGCCCGTGGGCATCCAAGCGCAATGGCCCGAAATCACATTTGCCGATTGCATCTGATCTATCTGCGGCATTAAGTCCTCCGCTTCTGTGCAAGCAACTTATCTTGTCATATGCGAATACAGGCGTACGCGCTGCTCGAATTCCTGGAGCGAGATTCCTTGGGCATTGCTGATGCGGATGGCGAGGTAGCGGGCATTGTCTTTGATGGCGTAGATCATTTCCTCTGGGAAAGAAGAGCCGTCGAGCTTTCCCTCGCGATAGAGATAATCGATAACGCCGATCAGACCGCTGATGGAATACTCGATGATGATGCGCGCATTAGAGGTGAGCTCCTCTCCCTCGTTGCAGAGGATGGTTTGCCACATGTTGGCTATGATGGCGCGGATATTCAGCGCTACGCATTCTTGGCCACAGCGTTTCATCACAAGGCCGCAGCGCTGCGTGCGCTGGGGCAGCAGCACCTCGGTGAGCGCCTTGCTGTCGTTGCTGAGCATATAGAAGATGCCAAGCGGAAGGCCTTTGCTGTTGAGCAGCTCTTCTTCGATAACGGTGAACAGCAGCGCATCGAGCGATTCGTAATGGTAGTAAAACGTGCCGCGGTTGCAATGTGCCTTTTGGGTGACCATATTCACCGTGATGTGCTTCAGGTCGTTTTCCTCAAGCAATTCCCAGAATGCATTTTTGATGCGTTCTACTGCAGCGGGCGCCTGTTGATCTTTGCGGGGTCGTGCCATGATGGGTTCCTTCGTTGTGGGGCAATACGGGTTATGGCTCGTCCGCTAGGACGTGCGAGGTTTGCGTGCGTTCATGATGAGCATTTGCAGTCGGTTTTCGATATTGGCGAAGCTGACGTCAGGGTCGAAGTCGAGGGGCAGAATCTGCGCGTCGGGATATAGCTCTTTCAGGCGCTTTGATATGCCGCGGCCAACTACGTGATTGGGTAGGCATCCAAAGGGCTGCAGGATAACGAACGCGCGGCACCCTTGCTTTGCATGGTGCAAGATCTCTGCAGGAATCAGCACGCCTTCACCGGCATCGAAGGTGTGGTGGATGATGGGATCGCTTGCCTGCACCAATTCGGGCATACGGCACGGTGGCGTGTACAGCGGGTGCGCCTTGGCAATTTTGTCGGTAACGTTGTGGGCCAACTTGAAGAAGGCATCGGATATCGAATTGTTCAGCTTGATGGGAAGCGGGCGATGCACCTTGTATTCGCGTTGCTGAGATCGCTGGTAGAAGTACGTTTTGCGAATAACATCGGTCATGCGCGCTTCGATGATTTCCAGCCCGTTGCTTTCCAAGTACCGTTCCATATCGTGGTTTGCACCTGGGTGGAAATTCAGCAGGTACTCGCCAACGATCAGCACGGTGGGGCGCGGTTTACTTCGGTCGTATTGCACGGAAAGCATCAAGGCTATAGCTTTCTTGAAGCCCTTCTTCATGCCCCCGATGCCGTTTTGGCGCAAGCCGCTTATAACGGCATCGATAGATTCGTCGAATGCTGCATCGGCGCTGCCCGGCTCCAGCTCGTAGGGTCGTATCTTGCGCAGCAGCTCTTCCAACGCGTCGATCATGGGCAAGCCGAATGCAATTTGCATAGCGGTTTTTAGGCTCATCTTAAAGCCAGGATGAACGTTGTGGGCGTCTTCGGCATCGTTGGTGATGATGGGAACTTGAGGATAGCCGGCATCATCGAGCGCTTTACGCAGAAGCGCAGCGTAGTGGGTAAGGCGGCAGTCGCCGATGTACTTGCCAGTGGCGATAGCAACCTTGTTGGGGTCGTATTCACCCGATTCAAGTGCCGCCAACGCTTCTCCAACCACGATTTGAGCTGGGAAGCAGATGTCGTTATGAACGTAGCGTTTCCCCAGGTAGATTGCGCGTTCGCGGCCAATAGGAAGAGAAACGGTGGTCAGGCCCTGATTGGCAAACGCTGCCGCCATAAGTTGGCTGAAGGCATGCGAGGTATTGGGAACCAGCACCGTTTTGGTGGCGGCATCCTTCTTTGTGAATTTTTGCGGATAGGGATCCGCGAGCTTTTCTCCGGTGGCGCGAGCTAGGGCCTCGTCGATTTTGCGCTCGAATGCGGCTGTGCAGGCTGCGCATTGGGAGGATTCGCAAGTTTGTGTGCTGCCGCAGCAAGGGGCATCCGGGTTTCTCTGCCGATCTGCATCGATAGCATGGGCTGTCTGAGCAGATGCTATCGTTTTTTCTTTTTCGCGACGTTCGTTGACGGTTTCGATAAACGAGCGCACACGGATGCCCAAAGGACCACGGATGTCGCTTTCGTCCACTTTGAGTACGAGTGGTGTTTTGTCGCTGATTTCCTTCATCAGGCGGATGATCTCGTCGGAAAGATAGGCATCGTGGCCGCAGCCGAAGCTCACTATCTGCACGTACTCCATATTGGGGCTTTGCGCCGCCAAGGTTGCTGTCGATAGCATTCGGGCGTGGAAATTGTTCGCAATGTCGATCAGGCTGTTCTGCAGCGGCACTTGCGTGGCTCCCGGAACGGAGTCGGCGGTGATGACAGGAATGCCGTGTTCGGTAAACAACGTTGGCAGCTCATGGTTAACCAAGTCGTCGTTATGGTAGGGACGTCCTGCCAGCACCACGGCGTAGGTGCCTTCGTTGCGGGCTTGCGCCAGCACTTCGGCGCCGCGCTGTTGAAGGGCAGTGCCGAACGAAGCCTGCGCGTTGCGCGCCTGGTCGAGGGCCGCCAAGGTTGCTTTATCGGGGATTTGGAAGGTTTCCTTGAAGTACTTCACCAGCTGGTCGGTGCAGTCTTCTTCTGTGAACCAATGGAACATCGGGTTATCGAAGGGAATGTTCCAACGGCGGCTGGGGTTGTCAGAGTTCTGCACCACCAGGGCGTATCCCTTAACCACAGCGCACATTGACTGGCTGTCCTTCGAGGTATTTTCCGAGGGTACCGTGGTAACGATTGGCATGAAAATGCGGTCGACGCCCTGTTTATACAGGTCGCGAAGATGGCCATGAACCAGTTTTGCGGGGAAGCATACGGTGTCGGACGTAACGGCGGAAAGGCCGTTTTCGTAGATGGCGCGTGTCGATTTGTGGGAGAGCTTTACGGTGAAGCCCAGCGCTTGCAGCAGTGTTTTCCAGAACGGCATGCTGTCCCAGAAGAACAGTACGCGCGGAATACCCAAGGTTATTCCCTGGGAAGGCATAACGGGAGTACAGGGCCAATTCTTGAAGAGCAATTGCTCGCGTTCGTTGTACAGATTGGGCACGCTTTCCATGTTTCGGTTTGCTTCGCGCACTTGTTCGCGAACTTTTGCGTCGGAAAGTTCGCCTACAACCTCGCCCTTGGTGCAGCGATTGCCGGTGATCCATGAAGTGCCATTTGAGAACGTGATGCGTGTGCGGTTGCAGCGGTTTGAGCAGAATGGGCAGATCAGATTCGTTTCTTGCGAATAGCTGAAGGATTCCAGGGCGTCCCAGCCGATAAACGAGGATGCTTGGCTGGCATGCTCGTTTTCTCGGGCAATAAGCGCTACACCGATAGCTCCCATAAGGCCGGGGTAGGGTGCGCGGGTAACCTCTTGGCTAACGTATTGCTCGAATGCGCGCAGTACCGCGTCGTTGAGGAATGTGCCGCCCTGGACAACGATATGGCTGCCAAGCTTTTCCAGGTTGGAAACGCGAATTACCTTGGTGAATACGTTTTCGATGATAGAGCGGCAAAGGCCTGCCATGATGTCGTTGGGGTTCTTGCCGTTCTTCTGCTCGGTTACGATGCTGCTGTTCATGAACACCGTGCAGCGGCTTCCCAGATCGGCGGGCGCTTTCGATTCGAAGGCAGCGCCGGCAATGCTTTTGGTGGGGATGTTCAACGTGGATGCGAAGCTCTCGAGGAATGATCCGCAGCCGGAAGAGCATGCTTCGTTTACTACAACATTGGTGATAACGCCGTTGTCGATCCAGATCGCCTTCATGTCTTGGCCGCCAATGTCCAGGATGAATGAAGCGTTGGGGTCGAATTGTTGAACAGCGCGCGAGTGGGCAACCGTTTCAACGGTGTGGCAATCAGCGCCCAGGGCGTTGGCGAACAGCATTTCGCCGTATCCGGTGGTGCCGCATCCCGCTACTTCGAGTTCGCAGCCGGCATCTTGGTACCGTTTGTGCAAGGCACGCAGTGCCTCTACGGCAACATCGACAGGCTCGCCTTCGTTGGAGGCGTAGAACGAGTCAACGAGTTCGCATTCCTCGTTGAGCAGGGCGAACTTAGTGGTGGTGGATCCGCAGTCCACGCCAAGGTATACACGGAGAGTTTCGGGAAGGTTCCCCTGTTCAAGTGCGGTTTTTGTTTGGGGCAGCTGATGGCGTTCGGTGAAGATGGCACGCTCTGCGTCGGTTTCGAAGAAGGGCTTGCCGGCATAGGCGCTTTGCGATGCGGCGCTTCCCGCCGCATCGTCTATGATCACGATGTGGGCGTCTTCCAGCGTCTTGATTGCTTGGGAAGGAACGAGGCGTGCCTGACGGTCGGCGAAGAGCTCTTCCAGGGCAAGCGCTGCGCCCACTGCAACGATGGTTTCAGGGTGATCGGGGATGATGATGTCTTCCCTGCCTAGCTCAAGGCGTTCGGCGAAAACAGCGATCAGGCGTGGGTTGAAAGTGAGCGGCCCGCCTTCGAATACGACGGGAGCTTCGATTTCCAAGCCCTGAGCCAAGCCGCCGATGGTCTGCTTGGCGATGGCGTGAAACGAAGAAAGGGCGATATCGGCCTTCGGTACTCCCTGGTTGAGCAGGGGCTGAATATCGGTCTTTGCGTATACGCCGCAACGGCCGGAAACGTTATGGACGGCTTCGCCCTGTTGGGCGAGGTCGTTGAACTGTTCGGTGGGCACTTTAAGAAGCGTGGCAATCTCATCGACGAAGGCGCCCGTGCCGCCTGCGCAGCTTCCGTTCATACGCATATCGGCAACTGACAGGCAGTTTGCCTCATTGTCGAATTTGAAGAAGATCATCTTCGCATCTTGGCCGCCGAGTTCGATGGCGGTGCGCGCGGTAGGATAATTCGCGCCTACCGCAAGGGAATTTGCCACAACCTCCTGTACATAGGGCAGGTTCAGGGCTTCAGCTAAAGCCGCACCGCCCGAACCGCACAAGGCGGCGCGCATGGGAATGCCTCCGAACTGCTGGTCCAATTCGGCAAGCAAGCTTTTCAAGCAGTTTGCCTGCTGGGCATGATGGCGCACGTAGCGGCGCATGAGCACTTCATGGGACGCTGCGTCCATAACGGCTATCTTTGCCGTCGTCGACCCAACATCTATACCTACAAGGAGCTGCGATGATTGGTTGTTCTGCACAGGTGAAGCCACGATAGTAAAAACTTCTTTCTAACTAAAACAACCCTGTCGAACAGGGCATAGTTAGTTTATCCAACAATGTGTTTAATAAAAACAGACATTTGCGCTAACTCCATTTATTTTTCGTTGTTGTGGGCACGGTTTCGCTTGGTGTGGCGGTTGAGGGGTCTGCGGAAGGCGCCGATCCGATGCATGCCAATGCTCTGATGCCCGATGGCGGCTAAGGGACGGCGGGTGGCGTCCAATCGCACTAATGGTTGGTTCCCGGTGGCGGTTGGGGCCGCAGATGGTGCCGGTTGCCAAGGTTGAGCGGGACGTTCTCCTCTCTTGGGCCTTGAATGTCCTGTTTCCTTGAAACGCGTTCAAGCTGCTGAAAAGCCGATATAATAGAGAACAGGGATCACCATCTACCTAGCTGAAATGGAGGGGTCATCATGGCTACTGAATTCGAAAAGGGTTTCCGCGATATTTTCTTGGCAGGCGTTGGCGCTATGGCCATCACTGGCGAAAAGGCGAAGGAAGTGCTCGATACCCTTATTGAAAAGGGCGGCGTTACGGTTGAACAGGGCAAGGATATCAACCGCGAGCTGCAGCATAAGGCAAACGAAACCGTTGCCAAGGTTCGCGAGGAAAGCATTGCCGCCGCGATGAAAACCATGAGCGCTGAAGAGCGCGCCGAGTTCGCTGCAACCGTTGCTAAGCTTGCCGCAGAGCCCGCTGCCGAAGAGGCAGAGGAAGCCGAAGAGGCACCTGTAGAGGAAAAGGCTGAATAACCCGCATGCGCAGAACGTGGCAGGGTGTTCCTGCCACGTTCTTTTTGTATGGGAGGAAACTCCCGGTCTAGTTGGTTAATAGTGCGTTCTGGAGGCAATTCGCGAGAGCGGCGCCTTTGCGGTTGCTCGCTTCATCCCTATAGTGCAAAACGCGTCCACCTGTTTGCTTCGATGCTGGTTGGTCCATTAGAGGAATTTCATGAACGAAAACACCTTGCTCAAACGTTTTTTCGAAAACGGTACCGAATTCGATCCCGATAAGCAGTTTGGTTTAAGCCACAAGGTGCGCACACGTCGCATCCGCGAAATTGTGCTGCTTATGCGCAAGCATCATGTCATGGATGGCCTTTCGCCCACGGAGCTGCGCGACATTCTTGTTGATTTGGGGCCAAGCTTCATCAAGATAGGCCAGATGCTTTCCCTTCGTTCGGAGATTTTGCCGCAGGCGTATTGCGATGCGCTTTCCGACTTGCAGATGGATTGCGACCCTATGCCGTTCGAGGAAACGGTAGCGGTGCTTCGGGGCATTTATGGCGAAAAATTCGACTCGATATTTAAGGAAATTGACCCGAAGCCGTTGGGTAGTGCCTCTATGGCGCAGGTTCATCGTGCGGTTTTGACAAACGGTGATGAAGTTGCTGTTAAAGTTCAGCGTCCCGGTGTGCGCACCACCATGGCCCAGGATATCGATGTGATGCGCGCAGTTGCCAAGCAGGCTTCGCGCTTCATGAAAGATAACCAGATGCTCAATCTGCGCGATGTAGTGGAAGAGCTGTGGGTTACGTTCTTGGAAGAAACCGACTTCCTGAAAGAAGCGCGCAACTTGGAAGAGTTTGCGTTGCTCAACAAAGACGTGGTGTATATTTCCTGCCCGAAGCCCTACATGGAATATTGCACTGAAGAAGTTCTGGTCATGGAATACGTTAACGGCATTTCCATCCGCGATACGAAGCGTCTGCTTGAAAATGGCTACGACCTGGAAGAAATCGGCGTAAAGGTTATGGACAATTACGCCACGCAGATTATGGAGCATGGCTTCTTCCACGCCGATCCTCATCCTGGAAATATCTTGGTTAAGGACGGCAAGGTAATCTATATCGACCTAGGAATTATGGGGCGCCTATCTGTTCGTGACCGCGGGGGTTTCAGACGGATTGTAGAAGCGGTGGGGTCCAAGAACTCCGCCGAACTGAAAGATGCCCTCATCGCGTTTTCCGTAGCGCATGATATGAACGCCATCGATCATCCGCGTTTCTTGGCGGAGCTCGATAACGTTTTGGAAAGCTACGGTTCAACCGACGTTGCCGATATTGATATTGGCTCTTTGTTGGGTGACATCATGGTGCTTACGCGCCAGTGCAAGGTTACCTTGCCCGCTTCGGTTACTGCCGTTTCGCGCGGTATTATCACTATGGAAGGCTCGCTGCAGGATTGCCTTGCCAACGCCAACATCGTTGACATCATTAATGGGCACCTGCAGCGCTCAAAAGACATCAAGACGGAAATCCAGAATCAAACAAAAGATTTGCTGATCTCCCTGAGCTCTGCAACCCATAGTTTAATTAAGGCCGCTGAGTACTCGGGCGACACGCTTCATATGCTTTCGCGTGGGCAGCTGAAGGTGAACATGGAAATGCTAAGTTCTCCGGAACCCTTGTACAAGGTGGGGCGCATCATGAACCGCCTTGCCATTAGTTTGGTGATTGCCGGTTTGCTGGTAAGTGGCAGCCTTATCATTGCGGTGGATATGCCGCGTTTGTTTGGGATGCCTGTCCTTTCTCTTATCGAGTATGTTTCCGCGTTTGTCCTTTCAGTTTGGCTCGTGTGGGACATGTTCCGCAGGACGAGGTAGGGCTGTTTTTGGCTGTGCGGATTGACATTGCCCTGTAATGTTGTCGGTGGGGCAGCTCGGGTACAATGCTGTCAATGGTTATGCCTATGAAAGGGGCTTTTGATGAATCCTGACTCTCGTGTTGTTCGGGGAGTAAGTATTGCAGCCATCGTTTTGTCTGCTTTGGGTATTTTGGGCGGTTTGGTAGTTGCCCTGTTCATGGGAATCGCATCGACTTCCTTAAACGATCCAGCTGTGGTTAATGCTCTTGTGTCGGAACTGCAATCATCAAGCTCTTCCTCGGCGTTTGATGGTTCTTCGGCGTATTCGACCTACGATTATTCCGGCATGACCCAAGATGAAGCCATGGCAGTGGCCAGCGCCAGCATTTTCATAATGGTGGGTCTGAGCTTGGGGTATGTGCTGTGCAAGGTTGTTTGTCTTGTTGCGGGCATCATTGCGTTGCGCAGTTGCACCAACCCCGCCAAGCTGGGCGGTGCCTTTGGCTGGTCTATCGCTGCTGCCATCGTCAGCTTTTTGGTCGGCGGCATGATCTCCATGGTGCTGTTCATCGTTTCGGCGGTGTTCGTTAGCCGTGTTCGTAAGGCATACGCGGCTGCTCCAATGGGGGCCTACGGCTACCAGCAGCCCCAACAGTACCAACAGTACCAGCAACCGCAGCAGTATCAGCAGGGCCAGCAGGCTCCGCAGCAGCCGATAAATCAGCAGGTGCCCCCGCAACCGCAGCAGCCGATGCAGGGCCAGTCCTCGGCCGCCCCGCAGGCCCCAACTGCACCTCAGGCCCCGGCAGCCCCGCAGGCTCCGGCCGGCCCACAGGCTTCCGCCCAAGACGATCAGGGTGAAAGCCCCAAGCGGCAGTAAGCCGGAACATTAAAAAGCGCTGGCATCAAGCCAGCGCTTTTGTTTTGCCGTCGTTTCGATTGCCTTCGGGGCTTATTACTTCCAAGCCTCTTCAGCAACATTTTTGATAAGGGCGATTTTCTTCCACTGATCCTCGGGCTCAATGATATTGCCCTCTTCGGTAGACGAAAAGCCGCACTGGGGGCTGATACAGAGGTTGCGCAGCGGAACGTACTTGGCTGCCTCTTCAATGCGATGCTTCAGATCGGTTGGGTTTTCCAGGGCGCCATCTTTGGAGGTGACCAGGCCGAGGACCACCTTCTGATCTGCGATATGGTGCAACGGGCCGAAATCGCCTGCACGCTCCGAGTCGTATTCGAGGAAGAAGCCGTCAACCTTTAAGTTGGGGAACAAGATAGGCGCTACGGGGTCGTATCCGCCGGAAGAGAACCACGTTGAACGGAAATTGCCGCGGCAGATATGGATGGTGACTGCCAGATCTTCGGGCTTGTCGCGCAATGCTTCGTTGATCAAGTTAACGTAATCGCGCTCCAGTTTGTCCAAGTCGAAGCCGCGCGCTTCATAGGCAGCGCGCTTGTTCAGGTCGCACAGCTCGCCCCAGGAAGTGTCGTCGAACTGCAAGTAGCGGCAGCCTGCATCGTAGAATGCTTGGACTGCTTTGCGGTACGCGGCGGCAATGTCGGCGAACAAGAGCGCTTCGTTGTTCTCGTAACGAGCGATGGGTGTGTAATTCTCTTCGCGCACGCAGCAAATGAGGTGAAGCATAGTGGGGGAAGGAATGGTTTGCTTGACCAGCGTGCCACCTGCAACGCTGTTGGTGAAGGCGAAGTGCTTCAGGAAGGGGTGTTCGCCGAAGTCGACCTTGTCGGTAATGACGACAGTCTTCGATTTCGGCTGGTGACCCTTGAAGTGAACCGACCAATGCTCCGCCCCTACTTCTTCGCAGCCAAGAAGCTCGGTAAGGAAGTCCAAATGCCACATGGAGCGACGGAACTCGCCGTCGGTTACCGCGTGAAGGCCAGCGGCTTTTTGCTGAGCCACCAATTCCTCGATAGCTTCGTTTTCAACCGCTTCGAGCTCGTCGTGGGAAATGGAGCCTTCAGCGAATTGGGCGCGTGCGGTCTTGAGCTTTTCGGGGCGCAAGAAGCTGCCTACGATATCGTAATGAAACGGTGCGGCGGTATCGGACATAGAGGATTCTCCTTCAAGTTAGCTAGGCACAACTGCCGTATTTACATGGGGTTTCAGGGTAAAACTGATGGCACCCTTTGCACTTCATCGATTATAGGGGTGCTGCACCCTGTGTGGTTATAGGCATTGTTTCTAGCGAGCTATAGGCGGTCGGGAACGTGACATGGTTCGCGGTCTGGGCGCTTTTTCGGCCGCTGGCCAGACTTGCGCCAAAAAAATGAGCCCCTTCGAGGGAAGGGGCTCGGCTTTGGGGAAAGTACGTTGATGCGATGAGGTTAGTCGAGTTTTGCGAAAGCTTGCTCGAGGTCCCAAATGATGTCGTCGGCGTTTTCGGTGCCGATGGAAAGGCGAATGGTGGAAGGCGTGATGCCCTGATCGGCCAGTTCGGCTTCGGTGAGCTGGGAATGCGTGGTAGAGGCAGGGTGGATTACAAGACTCTTAACGTCTGCCACGTTTGCCAACAGCGAGAAGATCTGCAGGTTGTCGATGAACTTCCAGGCTGCTTCCTTGCCGCCTTCGATTTCGAACGTAAAGATGGATGCGCCACCGTTGGGGAAGTACTTCTGGTACAGCTCGTGATCGGGGTGATCGGGAAGGCTGGGGTGGTTCACCTTGGCAACATGGGGGTTGTTCAGAAGGTATTCCACAACCTTCTTGGTGTTTTCCACGTGGCGGTCTACGCGCAGGGAAAGCGTCTCGGTACCCTGAAGAAGGATCCATGCATTGAATGGGGAAATGCAGGGGCCTTCGTCGCGCAGCAAGATGGCGCGAATGTAGGTTACGAAGGCGGCGGGACCTACGGCATCCGCGAAAGAAACGCCGTGATAGCTGGGGTTGGGAGCAGCGATGGGGGCGTACTTGCCGCTTGCCTTCCAGTCGAAGTTGCCACCGTCGACGATTACGCCACCGAGGGAAGATCCATGGCCGCCGATGAACTTGGTTGCGGAATGAACTACGATGTTTGCACCATGCTCAAGCGGGCGGAACAGGTAGGGAGTGCCGAAGGTGTTGTCTACGACGACGGGCAAGCCGTGCTTCTTGGCGATTTCGGAAATGGCGTCGATGTTGGGGATGTCGGAATTGGGATTGCCCAGCGTTTCGAGGTAGATGGCTTTGGTGTTTTCCTTGATGGCGCCCTCAACTTCTTCAAGGTTGTGAGCGTCGACGAAGGTGGTTTCAACGCCGAACTGGGAAATGGTGTGCTCCAGGAAGTTGTAAGATCCGCCGTAGATGGTCTTCTGTGCCACGATGTGGTCGCCTGCCTGGGCAAGCGCCTGAATGGTGAGGGTGATGGCTGCAGCACCGGATGCTACTGCCAGGCCGGCAACGCCGCCTTCAAGGGCAGCGATGCGGTCCTCGAACACGCCCTGGGTGGAATTGGTAAGGCGACCGTAGATGTTGCCTGCGTCTGCCAGGCCAAAGCGGTCGGCAGCATGCTGGGAGTTGCGGAAAACGTAGCTGGTGGTTTGGTAAATCGGCACTGCGCGGGAATCGGAGGCGGGGTCTGCTTCTTCCTGACCTACATGGAGCGCCAAGGTGTCGAACTGGAATTCATGATCGGGGTTGTTTACGAACTGGCTCATGGCGAGTTCCTTTCTTTATGTGGAGGGGTGTGTTTCCTGCTTGCTAGCAAAACGAAGTAAACTCCCCAAAGCCCCTAGGGTCAATAGGAATTGATGAAAAAGCGCAGCTCAAGGGCATGCTTTATTCGGATAGCCTGGGTTTGGGAAAACCTATAGCGGCTTTTTACCTGCGAAAATGCCGTTGTTTAGAGGCGTTTTTCGGGTTGATCGCGCCTCTGGGGCAAGTGCTTGGGGCGGCAATGTTGCGGTTGTTTTCCTTCTGTTCTTCGTGCTGATTGTGTGCATGTACGTTGTCAACTTGGATTTGGCATCGCTTTCCGGCATTGCCGGTTAGCCTTTGCCTAGCAGGCCGTAGGAAACTGCGGGCCTTTTTCGTGTTCAAGGGTGTAAAAATGGGACAGGTACGAAATTCGCACTTCCGCAAATATGTACCTGCCCCTTTTTAGCCCTCTTCGAAAGGTCATGCACTGTGAAGCTTCAACAACTTATTTACGCCGTTAAGGTGGCCGAATGCGGCAGCATTACCGAAGCGGCGCGCCGTCTGTTCGTTTCGCAACCTTCGGTTACCAGTGCCATTCACGACCTTGAGCAGGAAATGAACGTGCGCATCTTCGACCGTACCAACAAGGGTGTGGTGGTTTCCGCGGAAGGCGATATTTTTTTGGGCTATGCCCGCCAGGTGATAGAGCAGGCCGAGCTGCTAGAAGGCAAGTACAAGAGCACGAAGCAGCGCATGCCGCATTTCGCCGTTTCGTGTCAGCATTACTCCTTTGCGGTGAACGCCTTCGTTGATGTGATTCGCGAATTTGATGCGGAGCGCTATGACTTCACCCTGCGCGAAGAGCAGACCCATGAAATCATCGAAGACGTGGCCCGCATGAAAAGCGAGCTGGGAGTGCTGTACCTTTCTGCCCGCAACCGCGAGGTTATAAGCAAGATGCTTGTTGCCAACGAATTGGCATTTGAACCGCTGTTCCGTGCCGAGCCCCATGTGTTCGTATGCTCCGATCACCCCGTTGCCCAGCGCGCATCCGTAACCCTGGAAGACATGGCTAGCTACCCGTTTCTTTCCTATGAACAGGGCAACTACAATTCCTTTTACTTTTCGGAAGAGTTAACTTCCACACTCGACCGCAGCAAGAACATCCGCGTGCGCGACCGCGCAACGCTGTTCAACCTGCTTATCGGCCTGAATGGCTACACCGTGTGTTCGGGTGTGATCAGCGCAGAATTGAACGGGTCTTCCATCGTTTCGGTGCCGCTGGATATCGACGAGTATATGGAAGTTGGCGTGGTAACCCGCAAGGCCACCCAACGTTCCCCGTACGGTGCGGCATACCTGGAGGCCATCAAGCGCCACATCCCGTAAGCGGGTGCAAGAGTCCCTGGTGCTGCCATACCCGCCGCGGTCTGCGGTCACATCCCGTAAGCAGGGGCGAGAGGGGTAGACGCATTAGCTCATCCAGGAGGGGGCAAGGGACGGGTACGGTTGGCTCATTTGGGCAAAGTTTGCCAATTCCCGGTCATCTCATCAAACGTGTCAACCTCATCTATTCCTTCTGGGCCGGTATGTTGGTGTTGCCTTGTCGGTTCGCCCCCCCCATTCAAAAGGGGGTCGGCTCCAATTTGATGTCGTGTTGCCATAGGTTGTTTCTATTACAAGTGCAAGCATTTCGGTATTTTACAATCGCAAAGCGCCTTCGCATACTGTTCGATGTTCAATGAAGCTAACTCGAGTAGAGGATGAAACCATGACCGTTTCCATAGAAAACAATGCGCCGTTCCGTTGCGATGTGGTGGGCAGCTTCCTGCGCCCTGATGTGCTGAAGCAAGCCCGCGCTGACTTCGAGGCAGGCACTATCAGCGCCGAGCAGCTGAAAACCGTGGAAGACGTTGCCATTCGCGATTTGGTGGCAAAGCAGAAGGCCGCAGGCCTGAAGGTGGTTACTGATGGCGAGTTCCGCCGCAGCTATTGGCACCTTGATTTCATGTGGGGCTTGCAGGGTATCGAGCGTCGCGCCAGCCGTGAAGGCTATATGTTCCACGACGAGGAAACCACGGCCGATACCGCAGTGGTTGTAAGCCCCATTTCTGGTGAAAAACACCCGTTTGTGGAGCATTTCAAGTTCACGCAGGCCCTTGCGGGCGAAGGCCGTAGTGCCCGTCAAACCATTCCTGCCCCCATCCAAACGTTTTCCGAGGTAACGCTCGATCGATGCGATGGCCAGCAGGAAAGCTTGCGCAGTGTGTACGCAACCGATGGAGAGCTGTTTGATGCCATTGCGGCGGCGTATCGCCAGGTAATTGACGACCTGTATGCTGCAGGCTGTCGTAACATTCAGTTCGACGACTGTACTTGGGGCATTTATTGCGACACCGACTTCGTGGCCAAAACGGGTATGCAGGCAGTGGACATCCAGAAGATAAGCGAGCTGGGCGTGGCCCTGAACAATGCTGCTATCGAGGGCAAACCCGCCGACCTGGTTATCAACACGCACGTGTGCCGCGGCAACTATCATTCCACCTACGCCTTCGAAGGCGGTTACGACCCAGTGGCGCCGTATCTGTTCGCCAACGAAAATGTGAATGCCTTCTACCTGGAATTCGACACGCCGCGCGCTGGTGGTTTCGAGCCATTGAAATACGTGGCTGAAGGCAAGAAGGTTGTTCTGGGCCTGATTACTTCCAAGCAGCCTGGCTTGGAAGACAAGGAAGCCGTTAAGGCGCGCATCGCCGAAGCGGCGAAGTATGTGCCGCTGGAAAACCTGTGTTTAAGCCCCCAGTGCGGTTTTGCCAGCTGCGAGATCGGCAACAAGCTTACCGAAGAAGAGCAGTGGGCCAAGGTTGCCTTGGTGCAGGAGATTGCCCGCGAGGTTTGGGGCGAATAGCTTCTGGCCGCCAGGAGAGCGTCAACAGCAGGGTCTGTAGATTCGTCTGCAGACCCTGTTTGCGTATGAGTGGCCCAAGGGGGACGGGCGCAGTTGAATGCTAGCGGATGCTGGTGCCGGGCAGCTTGTCGGCCATTTCGGTGATGTTCTTCCATAGGCGTTTGGGCATGAAGCCGCGCCGCAACTCGGGGTTGTAGCGGTCGGGTATGGCTACGGCATCGTAGAAGCGCTTCCAGGCATCGACCATTAAGGCCTCGTCGGCGGTTTCTTCGGGCAGGGTGAGCTCGTCGCTTTTCACCAGCGTCCAAGCACCCTTCTGGGAAACACCAGCAAGATGGTGCACCTCGTCGAAGATGATGAACGGCTGCGTGTTGAAGCGGGCGGCGAACCAGTCCATAAGGATGGGTACCACATTCGCCTTGGGGTTGCAGGCAGCGAACCACACGCCGCCCTGCATTTCGCGGAAGCGCAGGAACTGCATCATGTAATGGCGTTCGTTCATCACTGATTTGTGCAGCTTCACCAGCGGTTCCACGCAGGGGTGCGCCAACTGGCCCAGCACGTTGCCGCGTTCCTGCATGGCATAACGCACGAAGACACAGATGCTTGTGCCTTTCTCCGGATCGTCGGAAAGAAAGGCAATGCGGATGGCGTCGAACGTGCTGCCGCCGCAGGTGCGGCATATGCCGGTACGCACGCGGTTGGCTATGGCGGGGCTAGTGGGTATGGTTGCAGGTTGCTGGCCCAACCGCAGTTGCAGGTTTTCCTTCGTGGCTATTTCGCTAGGAACCAGCTTTCGTCGATACGTTTCGAAGATGGCGCACAGCAGCCCTTCCAAGGTGCCGTCGTAGATGAAGGCATATCCCAGGTTTGGGACAGGGTAACCTGGTGTCGGCGCAGGCGCACTGTGCTGCGAGACGTTGTTGGTGCCCATCAGGCGCACCAGCCAGGAAGCTCTTCGGTAGCGGTAGGCAGGTTCAGACGCGTTGCGAAGGGCTCGGTTTTGCTGGACGCGCTGGATGCGCCAAATGTACCTGTCCTTGTTGGAACATTCGGAACGCCGAAGTCGAAGATGCTCGTTTGGCTGGACGCCACCTTGGCGCTGCGCCTTCCATGGGCTCCGCCGTTTATGGGTGCGGCAAGTTTTGCTCGTAGTGTTTCCGGTTCGAATTCGCCTATGCTGCCTTGATATTTCCCCGCGCAGGTTACGAAGTGGCGGGCGCGCTTGAAGGCAATGCCCAGCTTGCGCAATTCTGTTTCGCGCAGGCAGGTGGCCCGTCGGGCGCGGATGATGTTGCGGGCGCCACGCGGCCCAATGCCCGGTACGCGCAACAGCGTTTCCAAGTTTGCCGTGTTCACTTCCACAGGGAAGCACTCCAGGTGGTTCAAGGCCCAGTTCGCCTTTGGGTCTAGCTGTGGGTCCAGGAAGGGGTGCGCTTCGTCTATCAGCTCGGCGGCATCGAACTTGTAGAAGCGCATCAGCCAGTCGGCCTGGTACAGGCGATGCTCGCGGTTCAGCTGCACTCCCGATTCTGGTAAGCGTTTGTCGGTGCTTACCGGTAAATACGCGCTGAAGAACACGCGCTTCAGTGAAAGCGTGCGGTACAGGGCGCTGGCCAGGTTCAATATCTGGAAATCCGATTCGGGCGTGGCACCTATTATCATCTGTGTCGATTGCCCGGCAGGCGCGAAAGCGCGGGTTTTGCGCACGATGGGCGCTTGCGCGTAGTAGGTGGTGTTCTTGCGCATAAGGGCACGGGTGTCGCGGTCTTCGGCGATGGATCCTTTTATTTGCCGCATGGGCGTAACGATGTTCTGCTTCGACTTGTCGGGTGCCAAAAGTGCCAAGCTTTTGCGGGATGGAAGTTCCATGTTCACGCTTAGGCGGTCGGCCAAATGCCCCAGTTTCTCAATAAGCTCGGGCGAGGTGCCAGGTACAGCTTTGGCGTGGATGTATCCGCGGAACTTGTATTCGTTTCGCAGGATGGAAAGTGCTTCTATCATCAGTTCCGTGGTGTAATCGGGGCTTTTGATAACGCCTGAACTGAGGAAAAGCCCTTCGATGTAGTTGCGGCGGTAAAAGCCCACAGTTAAGTCGGCCAATTCGCGTGGCTTGAATAGCGCACGGCGCACCTCGTTTTCGACGCGGTTCACGCAGTAGGCGCAGTTGTAGATGCATACGTTGGTCATAAGCACTTTTAGCAACGTGATGCAACGCCCATCGGGTGTGAAGCTATGACAGATGCCCGCATCGATGGTGTTGCCCAATTCGCCTGCCTTGGCATGACGATTTATGCCCGATGAAGTGCAGGCAACATCGTACTTGGCCGCATCGGCCAGCACTTCCAATTTCGTTGCAATATCCATACGTACATCCGCTCGTCATTTTCCCTGAAAGAATATACGAACACTTGTACGTTGTCAAACGAGCAAGCTAACGTTATGGCTGGTTTTTCTATCTCGAAAAAGAAGAAAGAACGTCCGATGGCCTGGCATGTAAAGCCGCGCAGCATGTTTACGCGCTTTTTGATTAGCGAAAAGGTAAATAGTAATCAAGCTCGCTTTTCAGGGATTCCGGCCGGGCGATTAGATATGTTGTTGGATGCCAGCTTGCCGATGGGGTCCAAAGGGCTATGTCGTTCTAGGCAATAGCGATGCGAGCTTTTTTCGGAGTGATCGTTCGAAGATGGGGGCTCGTTTGTTAACTTCTACCGCATTAGGCGCACTGACACATATGGCGTTGCGTTTAGCAGATAGGACACTCAGTTTGCGGATTTGCTTGCCTGCTTTAACGTTGGCTGTTTTGCTGTCGTTCGCCTTTCTGACGGCTTGCAATTGGAAGGAAGCCGATGTTAGTTCCAGTGAGTGCGAGGAAGAAATGAGCGAAATGAAAGTAAACGATACCCCTCAAGACCATCTTCCCGTACTGAATTCAAAGGCTTTGTCCGAGCTGAAGGGAACCCCAGAAGGAATGAGCGGAGGCTTGATGTCTCATCAATGGGAGGTGAGTGGCCAGGTGGTTGCGTGTGACGAGGAAAGCGGCGCCGTTGCCGTATCCGTCGACAGCGACAACGATTACGCCCAGTATTTGAACAGCCCGATTCTGGTTTCCGCTGGGAACGAGGCAGGATTTGCCGTGGGGGATGGGGTCGTTATAACGTTCCTGCCTCCCGGCAGCGAAGAAACCGTTTTGCATCCAAGCAACCTGGTGAAAAGCCAATAAAAGAAAAAGGGGAATCGCAGGTAAACTGCGGTTCCCCTTTTTAGACGCCCATCCTGCGAACGGCCGCTATTCCTTTTCCGCGGATTCAGGTAGGAAGGCGCGGGCGTTGTAGGCAGAAATGCCCACGGTTGCGGAGTTGTGCAGCAGTGAAGATGCTTGCGGCGTGATGATGCCGCCGATGCCCAACGCCAACAGCAGCGTGTTGAACCCGATGGTGAAGCGATAGCCCTGGGCCATGCGCTTTTCCAGGATGCAAGAAAGTTTGCGCAGTTCAACCAGCGAATGCAAATCATCGGAAACCAACGATATGTCGGCCGCTTCACGCGCAACGGCGCTGCCCGAGCTCATGGCGATGCTCACATGCGCAGCTGCCAGGGCGGGCGAATCGTTTACGCCGTCGCCCACCATAACCACGCGGTGGCCTTCGGCTTGCAGCTGTTCCACGATCTCGTGCTTGTGTTCGGGCAAAAGATCGGCCTTGAATTCGGAGATGCCGGTTTTCGCGGCAATGCGGCGGGCAGAACGCTCGTTGTCGCCGGTAAGCATTATCACGCGCTTGAAGCCGACCTGTTTGAGCTCTTCCACCACTTCGGCAACGTTTTCTTTCAGCGGGTCCTCGATGTACAGAACGCCCCACAAAACGTTGTCCACTGCCAGGAACAAAGGCGAAGTGCCACAGGCCTTCTCATGGATGGCCTCAAGCTCGGCAGGAGCAATGGGCACATGTTCGTCTTCCACCACGAAGTGCTCGGAACCGATCACGCAGCGCTTGCCGTTGATGCTGGAGGCAATGCCGTGGGCAACTACGTACTCCACTTCAGCGTGGCGCTCGCGGTGCTCCAGCCCGCGCTTCATGGCTTCGTTCACCACGGCGCGCGCAACGGGGTGGGGGAAGTGCTCCTCCAAGCAGGCAGCCAGGCGAAGCACCTCTTCAGCGGGCATTTCGTTGTAGCTGGTTACCTCGCGCACCGAAGGCGTTGCCTGGGTAAGCGTGCCCGTTTTGTCGAACACGATAACGTCGGCTTCGGCCATGTGCTTGAAGTAGCGCGAGCCCTTCACCGTGAAGCCGCGCTTGGCGCTTTCGCTTTGCGCCGCCATAACGGCGATGCTGCCGGAAAGGCGCAGCGCGCAGGAGTAATCCACCATAAGCGCGGCGGCCGTTTTGGTGAGGTTGCGCGTGGTAAGCGCCACGATGCCCGCCAGAAGGAAGTTCCACGGCACCAGCTTGTCGGCCATGGCTTCGATGTGCTTCTGGTCGGACGATTTCAGCGCTTCGGACTGTTCCACCATCGAAACGATGGAGCGTAGCTTGCTTTCCTCGGGGCTGCCGGAAATGCGTATGAAGATTTCGCCTTCTTCCACGGTGGTGCCGGCGTATACGGTGTCGCCCGTTTTGCGCACGATTGCCAGCGGTTCGCCAGTAAGCGAGCTTTGGTTTACGCCTGCTTCGCCTGAAATGACCTCGCCGTCGGCGGGAATCTGGCAACCAAGGCGCACTACCACGGTGTCGCCGTGCTTCAGCTCGCCAATGGCAACCTCGCGTTCAACATCGCCTTCCACTACGGTGGCGGTGCTGGGGATGTCGAACAGCGATCGCACCAGGCTGCTTTCGCTGCGGCGCTGGGTGTAATCTTCCAGGATTTCGCCCACCTTCAGAAGGAAGATGGTGCTGCCGGCGGTTGCTGGCTTGCCCTGGATGAAGCCCATAGCAATTGCCGCGCCGTCCAAGACGGGCACGTCAAGACGACCATGGCGCAGGGAATCGAGCGCTGCTTTCCAGAATGGGATAGCAGAAATGATGGTCCATGCAGTGCGTAGCGGTACCGGAAGGAACCAGCGGCGCATAGCGCGGAACACGATCATGTTGGCAATCTGCGTGAACAGATGACGCGGACGCGGTGCCAGCATAAGCGAGTTTTCGGGCTCCCAGGCTTTAACCTCTTTGTACGTAAGCGCTTTGAGCTTGCTTACGATGGTGGTGCGTGCCAAGGCAAGCTCGGCTTTGCCGACTCCCTCGAAGGCCACGGAAAGTGAGCCTGCCTTTGGGTAGGCAACGCACTTGGTTACGCAGGGGAGTGCCAAAAACGTTTCCTCGAGCGCGATCGCATCATGCTCAGGGATTTTCCCCTGAAGATCGAATCGGATCCTTCCGGGGATCTCGTGTTTGATCGCGAAACGCATGGTTGCTACTTGCCTTCTGCTTCCTGAGCTTCGGCGAGTTCCTTGGCGGCCTCTTCTTCGGCTTCTTCCGCACCCTTGTCGTAGCCGGCTTCAGCGAGGATGTCGTCGAGTTCTGCCTTTGCCTCGTCGACGATGGACTCAGCTTCTTCCTTGACCTTCAAGCCCTGAGCGACAGTTGCTACGGCTGCCTTGCGCACAGGTTCGCTTTTCAGCGCCTTGACGCCGAGGGTCCCCAGCAGAAAGCCTGCTCCTACGAGAATTCCATGGTTCATTGCGTCCTCCTTAGAACTGCTTTTGTATGGTGGAAGTTCACCACCCTTAACATTCGAAGTTTACCACTGCAAACATCGTCTGGTTAAAAAAGTTTGCTAGTGTTAACAGAAGTGTAAGGCGGCAATTCGAGGCAGGTGCAACCAAGCTCGTAAGGTGCATGATTCCGACCTGAAACGCGCTGTGTTGTGGGCTCGGTCGGGGGGGGGATCCCAATGTGATAATGCGCTGTTCACAAGCGCGGCATTCGATCGACAAGGGGCGACTGCCTCATCATTGGAGGCGAACCATCAGGCCATTCGCCGTTTGTGGGCAACGACCTCTGCATTCTTCGCGCAATGCCATTCACGAAGGGCGCATGGTTGTTGTTGGTGGGCTATTTAGCAGGCTCTAAACCAATGAGTAACGGAGAACGCCTTGCGCGTCCTCTTCTCTGTTAATTCGGCCTTTGTCGGCAAGATACTCAAGATACGAAAACGTCATGGCAATGCGTCGCACACGCATGCCGAACTCCAGCTCGTCGAACGCTCCATGAGAGCGCTGTGCAGAGGCGGCAACCTCTTTCGCTGTTGCGGCCTTTAGCTGAGACATGATTTCCATTCGCTTGGCCAGTGGTTTTTTGAACTTGCTAATCATGTATTCGTAGAACGCATCGATGTGGGCTGCTCCATAGAGCGGTTCGTGATGGGACATGAACACCGTTTCGAAGTCCATCGCCTTTAGGCGGGGGAATGTGCTCAGGAAACGGTCGAGCAAGTGATCGTTGCGCCCAAACTGAACAAGAGAGGGTGCAGCATCTACCACATGGTCGCCGCTGAACAGTATCTTTTTCTTTGAATCGCCGAAGCACAGGTGCTCGGGTGCGTGACCGGGTGTTTCGATTGCGGAAATGGACCAATCGCCAACCGATATGATATCGCCATCATGAAGGATGCTAGCGTGGGGCGTGGAAGGTTGTTGCACCTGCATGATGTACAGCAGCGTGTCGCGAAATTCCTCCCAGCAGGTGTCCAGTGCTTCGGGCCATCCGATCGCGCGTGCGTAATCGCGGCAAAAATCTTCGTTCACCTGGGGCAAGGCGCCATGGTATACCGTGCGTCCCCCTTGGTTCAAAAAATAAGAGAGGTTGCCCACGTGATCGGCGTGAAAATGAGTTATAGCAACATCGGTATTGCTCCAGGGCACTTCGGCTCGTCGAAGCATGGCATCGAGGTGTTCTGTTCCAGTGAGCTGGGGGTGGCCGAGGTCTATGAACAAGCCCTGTTTGCCACGCTCAAAAAGCAGATACCGATCAATACGATCGGCAAAGTAGAAATTCTTGACATCGAATACGGCATGCAAGAGTCCGGGCACTGGTTCTTCCAGGGAAACCATCTTGTACGTTACATCGCCGAGCATATCGTCAAAGCCGCTTTTGTCTGCGGTTGAGCTGCTGAATGTATCGGCTTTCGCAGTTGGCTGAATCGTGGAGCTGGGTTGTGCTGGGCTCTGTGACATGGGGATTCCTTTCATCATTCCTATGATACGGGTCAGAACCCTGTTTTGCGCATGGATTGTCGCTATTCGCTCGTGAGTGGCCAATTGCTTGCCACAACTTTGGTCCGTTGCCCCAATTTACCTGCGGATCAGTGTTCCGTCCCGCTGCCGCAACAACTTTTCGCGCGATTTTGCAAGAAGATTGCGATTGCGGACGATTTGAGCTCGTAAGTCCGGGGTTTTTCGGGTAAATCCCCTCGTTTGAGGGTTAAAATCGCCGTTTTTCGCCAAGTGCAACTTGTTGAGGGGTCCCCAATCGCAAATTTCTTGCAAAACTAACTGGATTTTTGTTTTGGCTCTCGCTTTTAGGGGGGGCTTAAGGGGCGGGCGCCTTTGCGGCGTGGGCGCGGAATCTCGATTTGCGTGCGAGCGTGCTGAATCCGCGCGTGAGCGGCGAGGGCATTTCCGTTGCTGGTGGCATTAGCTCGCTTGCCGATGAACCGCGCAGCGGACAGGCGTGAGTGGGCATGCTGGCTACCATTGAATGCAGTGGACACTTGCCAGAACCTGCTTAGCCCTTCTTCGACGGGTTCGGCCCCCGCCAGACGCTGCTGCGTTGGGCGGGGCCTGTCTGCAAAACGCACACGAATCCGGAAGGAGACCTATGAAGATCGCTGTCCTGGAACCGCTGGGAATATCTGACGATAGCCTGCGTGGCCTGCTTGCCAAGGCAACCGAGGGCCATGAAGTTGAGGTGGTGACGTATCCCGATCGCAAAGAGGACGAGGCTTCGCTTATCGAGCGCAGTTCCGATGCTGACATCGTAGTGGTGTCGAACATCAAGTATCCAGCTTCCGTGATGGAGAAAAATTCCAACCTTAAGTATGTGTGCGTTGCATTCACCGGCTACGACCATGTTGATATGGCGTATTGCCGTGAACATGGCATTCAGGTTTCCAACTGCGCTGGCTATTCCACGGTTGCCGTTGCCGACTTGGTGTTCGGTTTGACCTTGGACGTTCTGCGCAACATTTCTGCCCTGAACGCTATTGTCCGTCAGGGTGGCACTAAAGATGGCCTGGTGGGGCCTGAGCTTGAGGGCAAGCGTTTTGGCGTTGTTGGCGCTGGCGCTATCGGTTCGCGTGTGATGCGCATCGCCCAGGCGTTTGGTTGCGAAGTGGTGTGCTACTCGCGTACCAAGAAGGACATCCCGGGTGTTAAGTTCGTCGAGTTGGATGAACTGCTGAAGACATCCGACGTGGTGAGCCTGCATATCCCGCAGACCTCTGAAACCACAGGCCTTATCAATGCGGAGAAGATTGCGCTGATGAAGCCCACAGCGGTGCTGATCAACTGCGCTCGCGGTCCTGTTGTCGATTCCGAAGCGCTTGCCGCTGCGCTCAACGAGGGGCGCATTGCCGGTGCCGGCATTGACGTTTTGGAGATGGAGCCCCCGTTCCCCGCTAATCACCCGCTTCTGAACAGTAAGAACACCGTGGTAACTCCGCATGTTGCCTTTGCTTCTCATCAGGCAATGGAAAAGCGTGCCGTTATCGTGGCGGACAATGTTGCGTCCTATCTGGAAGGCAATACGGCAAACCTGGTTTCATAGTAGATTGCCATGTTTCGGGTGGGAAAATAGGGCAGGCACCAGATTCCCACTTAGGCATAACACGTAAAGACGGAGTCTCGCTAGCGAAAAATTGTGCAAGCGAGGCTCTACTTGTTGGGCGGGAATCCGGTGCCTGCTCCTATTCCCCACTTGCCCCAATCCTTCTGTTATTGGCTCAGCCTAATGCCGGCTATGGGGAATGGCAGGGTACCGAACGGGGTGCTCTACGCTCATAATTGCAGTCATGCACAAGCTTTACTTCGCATACGGATCAAACATGGACTTCGATCAAATGAAGTTCCGCTGCCCTGGGGCTGAATACCTGGGCGTAGCAACGCTGCCCAACTATGAGTTGAAAATGGATGCAGCGGGCTTCGCAACGGTAATCCCCGCACCGGGCAAGCACGTGCAGGGCGCGCTCTGGGACTTGAGCAACGCCAACGAAAACAAGATGGATGGTTTCGAGGGCGTTTCTTCCCATTGCTACGAGAAAAGCTATGTGGAAGTGCAGTACGCCGGCAACCATACCGAAAGCACCATCATCTCGGGCGCATTCGGTTTTGGCGAATTCGAGCCTGCCGCCCAGGATGCTTACACGTTGGAAGCACTCATCTACCTTTCCCTGCGTGGCCCCTTCTACGACTGGTCGTTCCGCGAAGATTATGTGACCAAGGTGCGAAACGGTGCCGCCGGTATTGGCGTTGATGCGCACACCCTCAACCAGTTGCAAAACATACAGATCATTCCCAGCGCGCATGTTGCTTAAGCTGTAGCGCCGTTCAATGAGCGGCGTTTTTTGTGCATGGCGGCGCTTGATATGGCGGCGACCAAGCCCCTTGCCCTTGCGAACCTGCCGCTTCACTAACTCACAACAATTCACTGCTATCCTTTGAATAGAAGTATTCAGGCGCTCTTCGGGGCGCCTTGTTGTTCAGAAGGGAAACGCATGACGGTTTTGGGTAGTGTGAAACGTCACTATGAAAAGGTTATTTGCGTTTGCTGCTTCTTGATCCTGTTTACCAATATCGGATTGCCCTCAACTTCATTTTCCGTATATCAGCCCTATCTTGTTGCCATTCCGGGGGTTGGGCATGCAGGGGGTTCGGTAATCCTTTCTGTGCGCACGTTTGTTTCCCTTGTTGCCATGTTCTTTGTGGCGCGCTATTACGGTTGGCTCAACTGCCGCATTGGCGCCTTTGTTGCCTCGATTTGCGTGGCTATCGGTTTTGGCTTGTATGCCCTCAACACCGAAAGCTACGCTGGCCTATGCATTGCCTCGGTGTTTACAGGGCTGGGTTATGGATTGGGTGGCATGATCTGCTCAACCATGCTTATCGGCCGCTGGTTTGAAACGAATGTTGCAACGGTTGCGGGCATTGCCGCCGTGGGCTCGGGTGTTGCCGCGGTGGTTTTGCCGCCTATTGTGGTTGCGGTGGTGAATGCCACTTCGCTTTCTGCCGCATTTGCCCTAGAGGCGGCTTTGGCATTGGCGCTGGGGCTTTTGGTGTTTGCTCTGCTGCGCAATTTCCCAGAAGACATGGGCTTAAAGCCCTATGTTTCGAAGAAGGCCGAAAAGAGCAAGAGCACAGGTAAACCGAAGCGCGCTCGCATGAATAGGGATGTACCCCATTCATTCCTTCCCGTATTGATGGTAGCCATGATATTCGTTGGCTGTGCAAGCGTAGGGGGCAATGGCTATTTGGGCGTCTTGTTCACTTCCGAAGGGTTTTCAACCGAGGCTGCAGCAGCCCTCATCGCAGTGAGTGGTGCCTGCCTGATGGTGTCGAAGCTCTTCAACGGGGTGATATTCGACACCATTGGCACACGCAACGGTTCGGTGCTGTTTTTCTTGCTTTTCATCGGGGGCACGGGTTTGCTGTGTTTAAGCGATATGGGGTCGAGCTGGCTGGCCACAGCGGCTGCGGTCATGTTTGGCCTGGGCCTTTCCTTGGGCACGGTGGGTATTTCGGTATGGTCTATTGAGCTTGCGCCAAAGGGAAGGGAAGTGCAGACCATTCGCAATTTCCAGATTTGCTATGCCCTGGGCGGCTTCATTTTCATGCTGCTGCCGGGTTTTCTCGCCGAAGCGTTCGGCACCTACCTGGTTTCCTATGCGGCGTTGTTCTTCATGCTTATTGCCGCTGCAGCCGTGATTGTGGGGCTGTACACCGCGTGCGACCTGAAGGCGGCTCGTAACGGCGAGGGCCGTTAGATCGGAATTAGTCCGGTCTGTTAAATTCTTCCCTGTTGTTCCCCTTTTGCCCTCGGGAGATTTCAGCGGCTGCTTCAAACGTAACAATGATTAACTCCGCTTTACATTTATGTAAGATTTCGCTTGCTAAGCTTGCATCCGCAATAAGGGAAACCGTGCGGATCTGCAGGCGGCAGAAACTCGGATAAAGCCTGTTGGATACTCTGGCGATTCCCTTTGCGCGTGATGGCGAATGAAAAGGGAGGAACAGAGAAAAACATGGATATCGCAACACTGGTTGTCGTTGTGCTGGTCATCGCGGTGGCGTTAACGTTCGACTTCACGAATGGCTTCCACGATACGGCAAACGCTATGGCAACCTCAATTGCAACGGGTGCGTTGAAGCCGAAAACGGCTGTTATCGCAGCCGGTACGTTGAACCTGATCGGCGCTTTTTTGTCCACCGAGGTGGCCAAAACCATTTCGGGCGGCATCATCAATGAGCAGCAAGTTACCATCGGCGCCGAATTCATATTTGCCGGATTGGTAGGCGCTATTCTGTGGAACCTGATGACGTGGCTGGTTGGCCTGCCCTCTAGTTCCTCCCATGCGTTGTTCGGCGGCTTGGTGGGCGCGGTAATCGTGGGCGCAGGCGTTGAGGGCATTAACTTCGGCGCCGTTGTTGCAAAGGTTCTTGTTCCTGCTCTTATTTCTCCTATCGTTGCCGGCTTGGCAGCATTCGTGGCGGTGAAATTAATATATTTCGTCGTCCGCAAATTGGACGAAAAGTATGTAGAGGCGGGCTTCCGTCATGGTCAGACCATTACGGCATGCTTGGTAGCGCTTTCCCATGGCACTAATGACGCCCAGAAGACCATGGGCATCATCACCCTTACCCTTATTGCCGTTGGCCTGCAGCCTTCTGGTTCTGGTCCTCAGCTGTGGGTTATTGCTGTGTGCGGCCTCGCAATTGCATTGGGCACCTACATGGGTGGCTGGCGTGTGATTCGCACGCTGGGCAAGGGCCTTACCGAAATCGCAACGCCTCAGGGTTTTGCGGCAGAGGCTAGCTCGGCAACCACCATCTTGGTTTCTTCCCACTTGGGCTTCGCCCTTTCCACCACGCAGGTTTGCTCCGGTTCCATCATCGGCTCTGGCCTGGGCAAGAAGGGCGGCACAATCGACTGGAAGGTTGCCGCTCGTATGCTCATCGCTTGGCTGGTGACGTTCCCCGCTGCAGGTGTGATTGGTGCTGCTGCTTGCGCCGTTGCCAAGATCAACGTTTGGGGCACGCTTGCCGTTGCCGCAATCGCCGTTGTTGCAGCGCTCGTCATCTTCAGGCTCTCGCGCCGTAACCCCGTTAATGCGATGAACGTAAACGAAGGCTCCGAAGTCAAGGTAAACGCCAAGGCTGCAACGGCCGCGGCTGCAGCGTAGAAAGGGAATCACATGCAAGAACTCATGAATTTTGCGACGGTTCTGATCGTTGCGGTGGGCATTGCTGGTTGCATTGGCGTGATGTACGCATCGGGTCTGCGCCTATGGGCAAAGAGTGGTGCTTCTGAAGGCGGAGACGGCTCTCCCAATTACCTGTTTCGATTCGCTTCGGTGGCATGTTTCGCGGCATGCGTGGTCGTAGTGCTGTTTGCGCTGTGGCTGATGATTCCGATGTTCCATTAATAACGAGGGGATAAGAATTTGGAAACTTTGGAAAGTATTCTGGTAGGCATCGACGGTAGCGAGCGCGGCAAGAAAGCACTGAAATGGGCTGCTCGTCTAGCCAACCGTGAAGGTGCTCATTTGACGCTGCTTGCGGTAATCGACCCTGCATCAGATCAGCTCGCCGGCTCCGACCATCGCGTTTTGCGCGAAGCTGTGGAAAACGTGCTGGGCGAAGCGCAGCAGTTCGTTCGCAACGATTATCCTGAGTTGGCCATGGACGCTTCGTACGTGAGTGGCGATATCGTAGAGGCCCTGGTTGGTGCGGCGGAAAGCCACGACATGATCGTAATGGGATCCCACCATGGCGCCTCGGTCGCAGAACGCGTATGGGGTGCAAAAGGTTTGCGCGTTTCGGTTTCGGCAAGCGTTCCCACGGTGGTTGTTCCCGCCGACTGGGACCCCTACAACGAGGCCAAGGGCATTGTGGTAGGCGTTGGCCCACAGGATGAGGTTAGCGACAAGGCTGTTGAGCTGGGTGTTCACTTGGCTAAGGTTCTCGAAGAGCCACTCGAACTTATTTCTTCCTGGGGCATCCCCACCTTGCTTTCGCGCTCTGCAGAATTCATGGGCGGCGGATTGGCACCGGTTGGCGAATCGTTCCAGCGCAACCTCGACGCACGTGTTGCGGCTATTCGCGCAGCAGAGCCTGCTCTTAAGGTTGAAGGTTATTCGATAGAGGCACCTTCTCCTACGCAGGCTTTGATGCAACGCAGCAAGGACTGTCGTGTTCTGCTGCTGGGCACACATGCTCGTTCGGCGGTAAGCAGGGCCCTGTTTGGATCTACCACCTGTGGTGTGCTGGCTCACCTGCAGGTACCCACTGCGGTTGTGCCGATGGACTAGCAATCCTAATCGCAGAAAGCGCGTTGAGGCTGATGCTTCAACGCGCTTTTTTGTTTTTGGTCGGGATGGTGTCTAGGTGGGGGCGACGCCTGGCTAGTTCATGTGATGCTGGCGCTACTCTTTCCTTCTCATCTCGAAGGAATCGGCGGGATAGAAGCGGCGGCAGTTTTCGCATGTGGTGAGCACTACCCGTCCTTCATTCACCAGATATACCAGGTGGGCAAAGGTTTCTCCCAGCGAATAGAATTTCTGGTCGATGGTCCATTCGTCCCAGTTGGGGTGCTTCCACGAGGCATTGCGTGCGATATCAATCAGGCTGGCATGGCCGTCGACCACCAGCTGGTACAGTTCTTCCAGTCGGTTAGCGTGGAAACTTTTCAGGAAATCGACGCGCTCGGCAACCCCCGTGAAGGGGCGGCCGTGCCCGGGCAGAATAAGATCAACGTCTAAATCCCGTACCTTGTCCAGACTTGTCAGGAATTCCCTTAACGCATCGTACGAGCAAACCCAACTCATGATGGTGGGCGTGATGCGCTCCAGTACGTGGTCGCCCGCAATGAGGATTTTCGCCGTAGGTTCGTATAGGCAGATATGCCAGTCGTCGTGGCCGGGTGTGGTTATGACGCGAAAGCGGTAACTGCCGTTGTGATACACGTCGCCGTCCGCCAGATAAAACAGGTCAGGCTGGTTTTTTAACGGAAGAAGCTCGGCAGAAACGCGGTAGGTAGAAGCGTCGCGTGCCTGCATGCTGCGTTCATCGTACGTGTTGGGGTGTGTAAGGTAGCCGATGAGCGGGTTGAATACCGTTGCTTGCATGTTCATGAGGTTTTGCACTTCTTGGATAGAGTGCATGTTGGCGTATATGCGCATCCAGCGTCGCCATATGCGGTCGAGGTTGCTGGTGTGGTCGGGGTGAGAATGGGTAAGGACGATCTCCACTGATTCCCAGGTGCGGTCCAGCTTGCGCAAAGCGTCGTCGAGTGCTTTTTCGCAGTCGGGGTGGTCGAAACCTACGTCGATAATGGTGGTTTTATCTTCGCTCAGGATGAAGTACGAGTTTAGGTAATTCAGCGGGTTGTCGGGAAGGGGCACAGGCACGCGCCAAATGCGTGGAAACACCTCTTCAATTTCGCCGTTGTTGTATTGGTCTGTGTAGTTCGCCGTCATGATGATTCCTAACAGAACGTGTTCATTGTTCTTGGAACCAGCGTAGCGCAAAAGTTACCGAGTGGTGCGGTAGGATGGGTGGCGTTGATGAATCGTGGGCGAGCGCTATGCCTGACCTGCGAGTGCGCAGGGAGGTGCGGTAAGTGGCAACCTATAGCGAAAAAGCGGAGAAGGCAACGGGCCTCCAGCTTTCCGATGCCCATTTCCATCTGGGGTTCGTTTCGAACCCTGTCGATTTCGCCGTGGATGCCCAGCGTGCCGGGGTGCCTGTTTTCGCCGCTTCGGTTACTCCTAGCGAGTATCGGGATACCAAAGGGGTGCTTTACTGCGCGTCCGAATCTGGCAAAGCGAAAGCCAGCACAACCGGCAAACGCACCAAGAGAACGCTTTGCTGGGCGGCTGCCCCTTTGCAGCCTGTTGGCGATTCCGCTTCCATAAAGCTTGCGGTGGGGCTGCATCCCTGGTGGGTTTCCGCAGACGAACGGCACCTTGCCGAAGTGCTACGTGCATTCGATGGCGCTTTGCCCGAAACGCAGTATGTGGGTGAAGTTGGCTTGGACTTCTCGAAGCGCAGAATAGCAACGCGCGATGCTCAGCTCCGCGCGTTTCGCCATATCGCAAATGCATGCGCAAAGGACGGCGGCAAGGTTCTTTCCATCCATTGCGTTAAAGCATACGACGACGTTTTGAGCATTTTGGATAGCTCGGGTTGTTTCGCGTCGTGCACCTGCATCTTCCATTGGTTTAGCGGCTCGTTCCAGCAGCTGGAGCAAGCGGCGGATGCGGGGTGCTTCTTTTCGGTTGGCGCACGTATGCTCGAAACGAAAAAAGGGAGCGAATATGCAAAGGCAGTCCCCTTGCGGAAACTTCTTTTGGAGACCGATGCCCCTGCCGCGATTGATCCTGAGCAAGAACATCCTTCGGTACTTTATTCATACGACCAGATGAGGCTCCAGCTTGTTGAGACCCTAAAGCGACTCGCTCGAATAAGGGGCATTGGCGAATCGGAGCTTGCTGCCATAGTTCAGCAAAATGCGTGCGAGGTTTTTTGCTAGATCGTCTTCTTACGGCGCTATCATGGGCGCTATGGAAAATGCTCTTTTAACAGTTGCCTCGCTTACCGCCATCATCGCGCTCGGTTTCGTTGTTGCGCGAACGATGGAGCTGCCCAGAGGCTTCACCGACACACTTTCGAAAATTGTCTTCCGTATCACTTTGCCCTGTGCGATTTTCCACGCTTTCGCTTCGAATGGCTTCGATGCCTCGCTGCTACTCCTTGCCTTGGTGGGGTTGGGCTGCACCTTTGTTCCGTGGCTGATCGGCACATTGCTCACCGCGCGTGAAGACCGAGATCATCGGATTCTGATGATGATGAACATATCGGGCTTCAACATTGGCTGCTTTGTGCTTCCCTTTGCCCAAGCGCTCTTTCCGCCGGCTGCGGCACTTGCTGTGTGTCTGTTCGATGCCGGTAATGCTTTGATGATGAGCGGGGGAACGTATGCGTTCTCAAGTGCGATCCTCGACAAGGGCGGGTCCCATTACGAACGTGCCGTGTTGGCTGCGAAACGCCTGTTTTCGTCTGTGCCATTCGACCTGTATTGCGTGCTCATTATCATTTCGCTGATGGGCGTTACCATTCCCGAGCAGGTGGTTTCGTTTATCGAGCCAATTTCAAACGCCAATTCGTTCTTGGCTATGTTCATGCTGGGTTTAATGGTTCAGTTTTCGTTGGGCAAAGGCAAAGTGTTTCAGCTGGTGCGCTTGCTGGGCTTGCGCTTCCTGTTCTCTGCTGTGATGAGCATTGGCGCAATGACGCTGCTTCCCTTCGATCCTGTTACCCGTATGGTTATTGCTGCCTTATTGTGGTCTCCCATGGGCGCGCTCGGGCCGGTATACACCCTTTGGGCAAAAGGCGATGTAGGCCTGGCTGGTTTTGCCAATGTGGTCACGGTTGCGGTGGGCATTGTTGCCATGACGGCTGCCGCGATGATGATCGCGTAGCTTTTTGCTTGGTGCCGCAGGCGGTTTTTGCCCTGGCTCCAAAGGGGCATATGGTCCTCCGCTGAACAAATTTCCGCTCGGCGGGGGCGTATCATCAGGATTAGCTCAAAATGACGTGCTTAAACGACTCTTCGATTGGCAGTCCGGTAGTGTACACGCCGTAGCTGTGGCTACCATCTTTGGGAAGCGAAAGGCTACCAGGGTTGAACAGCCAAACCGTAGGATCTTCCGAGCAGGGTTCGTTCACTTTGACATGGGTGTGTCCGTACAAAAGTGCGGTATTGACTGGCATCTGGGGAAGATTGCCTGCTGCTCCGTCTCTGTCGGGGCCGAATACGTGCCCGTGAGTGAGGAACAGCGTTCGGGGAGTTTGCATTTCGTACCCCGCATCTTCGTCGATATATTCAGGATCAAGGATGGTGGAATAGTCCGCCATGCAGGGGAAGTTGAGCACCATCTGGTCAACCTCGGCGTCGCAGTTGCCGCGTACGGCAATTATGCGATCGGCTAGGGGGTTGAGCAGGGCAATTACTTCCTTGGGGTCGTAGTCATCGGGCAAGGCGTTGCGCGGCCCGTGATACAGAATGTCGCCTAGTAGGATAATCTTGTCAGGTTTTTCAGCGTGAACAGCATCGATGAATTTGTGGCACCATGTTGCAGAGCCGTGGATATCGGAAGCAATCAGGAACTTCAAGGCAGCCTCTTTCCGTGTGCAATGGTCGCATTTATTGTATCGCTCGCTGCTGTTTTGCAAGGTGATGCAGAAAAAGAAGCATGATCGATTTGCCTCTATTCAGGCTAGGCAAGCGGGGGTTGCGCAGACGTCTATTGCGGCAGCTCAGGCGGCGGTTATCTGGATTCCTATTCTGGTTGCTTGGCCAAGAGCCGTTCAATGCTCATTGTTAAAGCGAAGTTTCATCTGCAGAAAAATTGTTGACAGGAAAGATGTTTCAGGAAAAAATAACCACAGTTTCGCAAGCGAAAATGATTCGCTGAAGAAACCATCAAACCGTTGAAGCGGAAGTCAAAGCGAGTAGGCGCGCACAGAGAGTCCGGGATGCTGGGATCCGGATCGAAAAGCCGTTCGCCAAATGGACCGCTGAGGGCGCATGCGAATGCAATTTGCTAGTAGGGTGCGACGTGAGGGCATACGTAAGTTGCCGGGGATATGTTGGTATCCTGCTAAGCGCACGATTCGTTTCGTGAAACAAGGTGGCACCGCGAGCTTTGTGTTTTCTTAAAGCCCGTCCTTGATCGTAGAAGTATCAGGGATGGGCTTTTTTGTTGCCTTTCCCGCGTAAGGAAAGGGCTAATCGATGGACACTACGCCATTGCAGCCGAGCTTGGAAGAAGTTCGTGCTTTGGCTGCGCAGCCTGGCATTTGCCGCGTTCCCGTGAAACGTGAGCTGTTTGCCGACCGCATCACCACTATCGAGGCAATGCGTGCGCTGCGTGCTGCCAGCAACCATTGCTTCTTGCTGGAAAGCGCTGAGGCCGATCAGCGTTGGGGCCGCTATTCCTTTTTGGGCTTCAATCCCACGCTTGAGGTAACCTGCCTGGATGGGCAACTCAGCATTCGCCGCAATGTGGAAGGCGACGAACCGCTGCGCGAAACGCGTCAGGTCGATCACCCGGGCGCCGTTATTCGCCAAATTATCGCAGAGAACAAGAGCGCCAAGGTTGAGGGGTTCCCAACATTTACTGGTGGTCTGGTGGGCTATTTCTCGTATGACTACCTCAAGTACGCTGAACCCACGCTGCGTCGTCCCGGTTTAGACCGTGAGGATTTCCTCGATGTTGACCTGATGCTGTTCGATCAGGTTATCTGCTTCGACAACTACCGCCAAAAGATCATCCTCATTGCAGGTGTTCGCGCCGACGACGTTGAGAACTCATACGCTCAGGCGCAAGCAAAGCTCGATGAGATTGAAGGCTTGTTGGTGGGGTCTGCTCGTTACGAATTTGCCCCTTTGAAGTTGAAGGAACCGCTTGCGCCGCAGTTTTCAACCGAAGAGTTCTGCGAGAAGGTTGAAATCGCCAAACGCCACATTTTCGAGGGCGACATATTCCAGGTGGTGCCTTCCAACCCCCGGACCGCAAAAGCGGAAGGAAGCCTGTTCGATACCTATCGTGTGTTGCGCAGTCAGAACCCTTCCCCGTATATGTTCTATTTCACCAGCGATGATGTGGAAATCGCGGGCGCATCTCCTGAAACGCTGGCCCGCTTGCAGGACGGCAGGTTGTTCACTTACCCCTTGGCTGGCACCCGCCCGCGCGGCGCCACTCCTGAAGAAGATCGAGCCATGGAGGCGGATCTTCTTGCTGACGAAAAGGAACGCGCCGAGCATGACATGCTCGTTGACCTTGGACGTAACGACTTGGGGCGCGTGTCTCAGCTGGGTAGCGTAAAGGTGGAAGAGTACCGAAATGTGCTGCGCTTTTCTCGGATCATGCATATCGGCTCAACCGTTACCGGTCAACTTGCCGAAGGGAAAGACGCGGTGGATGTGATGGATTCCATCCTTCCGGCGGGCACGCTTTCCGGAGCACCCAAGCTGCGTGCCTGCCAGATCATTCAGGATTTGGAGGGCGCCAAGCGCGGCATCTACGGCGGCGCTATCGGCTATCTGGACTTCACCGGCAATCTTGACACTTGCATTGGGATCCGTCTTGTTTACAAGAAAAACGGCCGCGTATGCGTGCAGACGGGCGCCGGCATTGTGGCTGACAGCGTTCCCGAAAACGAAGACCGCGAATGCTACAACAAGGCGCGCGCGGTAATGGAAGCGCTGAGAACTGCCGAAGGGGGCCTGGCATGATCTACCTCATCGATAACTACGACAGCTTTTCCTACAACCTGTATCAGCTGATAGGCGAAGTAGATCCCGCTATCGAGGTTCTTCGAAACGACGCGCTTTCGGTTGAAGATCTCGAGGCGAAAAACCCTGAAGCGGTGATTCTTTCCCCCGGTCCCGGTCGGCCTGCCGATGCGGGTATTTGCGAAGAAGTGGTGCTGAAGCTATCCGGCAAAGTTCCCATCTTGGGTGTGTGTTTGGGGCATCAGGCCATATGTGAAGCATTCGGCGGCACGGTGGGGTATGCCAAGGAGCTGATGCACGGCAAATCGTCTCTGGTAAAGGTTGATGCGCAATCACCCCTGTTCAACGGCTTGCCTGCTAAGGTTCGGGTTGCTCGTTACCATTCACTTGCAGCCGACGAAGAAAGCCTTCCCGAATGTTTGCGGGTTATTTCCCGTGCCGATGATGGGGAAGTGATGGCTGTGCAGCATGCCGAGTTCCCTACCTATGGCGTTCAGTTCCATCCCGAATCGATTCTCACCCCCGATGGCCGGGCGATGATCGAAAACTTCTTGGCCATAGCAACGAAGTAATACACGGCGTTTGCGCCGATTGCGCGAAAGGAAGCAACGATGATCAGGGAAGCAATTTTCAAGCTGGTAGACAAGCAGGACCTAACCTACGACGAAGCCTACGACGTGATCAACGAGATCATGTCGGGCGAAACCACCCAGGTGCAGACGGCAGCATTTCTTTCGGCTCTTTCCACAAAATCGACCAAGAGCGAAACGATTGCCGAAATTGCAGGGTGCGCTGCCGCCATGCGCAGTCATGCTACCAAGGTTGACTACGATAAGCCGCTGCTTGAGATTGTGGGCACGGGTGGCGACAAAGCTGGCAGTTTCAACATTTCCACCACCGCAGCGCTTGTTATTGCGGCGGGTGGGGCGAAGGTTGCCAAGCACGGAAACCGTGCGGCATCAAGCAAATCGGGTACGGCTGATTGCCAAGAAGCGCTGGGTGTGAACATCGAGCAGAGCCCCGAGCTGTGTAAGAAGCTCCTCGACGAAGTGGGCATGTGCTTCTTCTTCGCCCAGAAATACCATACAGCCATGCGCTACGTGGGCCCCATTCGCAAAGAGCTGGGTTTTCGCACCGTGTTCAATATTCTAGGTCCGCTCACCAACCCCGCCTCGCCCGACAAGATGATTCTCGGCGTATACGATGAATCTTTGGTACAGCCTTTGGCGCATGTGCTGGTGAGCCTGGGTGTGAAGGACGGCATGGTGGTATATGGGCAGGATTGCCTGGATGAGCTTTCCACGGCATGCCCCACCATGGTATGTGAATTCCACGGCGACGATTACTTGTCTTATGTTCTTACGCCTGATGAATTGGGCATGAAGCGCTGCATGAAAGAAGATCTGCAAGGCGGTTCTCCGGAAGAAAATGCGCAGATCACACGTGACATTCTTTTCGGCAAGGAAGTGGGAGCAAAGCGCGACACCGTTTTGCTGAATGCTGCTGCGGGCCTCTACATTGCCGGATTGGTGCCCTCGTTGAAAGATGGCGTTGCAAGGGCCCAGGAGCTTATCGACAGCGGCAAAGCAGCCGAAACGCTGGAGTCGTACATTCGAGTATCGAATTAGGAGGCCTAAGTGACCATCCTTGATGAAATAGCCGCCTACACACGTCAGCGCATGGCGGAAGAGGAAGGGCTGATGCCAACAGCCAGCCTTCGGCAGCAGGCTTGCGCCATGGCATCGGCTGAACGTGAAGCCAACGGTGGTGTATTTCCCTTTCGATTCAGCGCCGCATTGGCAGAGCCCGGCCTTTCCTTTATCTGCGAAGTTAAGAAAGCGTCTCCTTCGAAGGGGGTTATTGCCGAAGAGTTTCCGTATCTTGATATCGCAAAGAGCTACGAGGCGGCAGGGGCGGCGGCAATTTCCTGCTTAACTGAGCCGAAATGGTTCATGGGCGCCGATGCCTATTTGACCAAAATAGCGGCAGAAACGTCTGTGCCTGTGTTGAGAAAAGATTTTGTGGTTTGCGAGCGCATGATTTACCAGGCCAAAGTGCTCGGTGCCTCTGCTGTGCTTTTGATCTGTGCCATTTTGAGCGACGATCAACTTGTTACTTATCGTGAGCTTGCTGAAAGCCTGGGTCTTTCGGTTTTGGTTGAAGCGCACGACGAAAAGGAAATTGCCCGCGCGGTTGGCTCGGGTGCAAAGATTGTTGGTGTGAACAACCGCAACCTGAAGGATTTTAGCGTCGACTTTGATAACGTCCGCCGTCTTCGTGCGCAAATTCCTGAAGATGTGCTGTACGTGGCGGAATCGGGCGTGGCAAGCGCCGACGATGTTGCGGCTATCGCCCAGATGGGTGCGGATGCTGCCTTGATCGGTGAAGCACTGATGCGCGCCGATGATAAACAGGCAACGTTGGCGGGATTCCGTGCTGCGGCTGAGGTGGCACGATGAGTCCGGCAAGCCGTCAGCGTCAGGCAAGGGAATGGCTGCTATCGCCGCAGGGTTTGGGGTATCCGCGTGTGAAACTGTGCGGGATGTCGCGCGAAGAGGATGTGCGCTCAGTTGCCCAGACGCGCCCCGATATGTGTGGCTTCATCGTGGACTTCCCCCAATCGCACCGAAGTGTTTCAGTGGAGCGCCTGACGGAATTATGCGAGCTGCTCGATGAAGAGGACGCCAAGGTGGTGGCCCGTATGGCAACCAGTGGCAATCCAGTGAGCCTTCATCCAATATGGCGCGTAGGAGTATTTGTCGATGAGCCGCTCGATTCCTTGATCCGCATCGTTACGAATGGTTCAGTTGATCTGGTGCAGCTCCATGGAAACGAAAGCAATGCCTACATTTCCGAGTTGAGGCATCGAACCCGAGTAGGAACCATCCAGGCTTTCCGTGTGAGAGGCAGCGAAGATGTTTCCCGCGCCGAAGGAAGCAGCGCCGATATGATCTTGCTCGACAGCGGGCAAGGCTCGGGCAGGGCATTTGATTGGGGCGACGTTTCCCGCGTTCATCGCCCGTTCATTTTGGCTGGCGGACTTATTCCTGAAACCATCGGTAAGGCACTAACGGAAGTGCACCCCTGGGGTGTTGACATGAGTTCTGGTATCGAAACCGACAAACTAAAGGACCCCGCAAAAATTGCAGCAGCTGTTGATGAGGTCCATCGATGGCGGTTGTAGCTCCTCTGACGCCTCAATCGGCGTGGGCAGTTCTAGCGTGCTGATAAATCGGCGGCTTATCCACTTAAGTAGAACCATCAGGCCAGCGCCTGATTTATGAAAGGAAATATCATGACGAAGGGAAGATTCGGCATCCATGGTGGGCAGTACATGCCTGAAACGCTGATGAATGCCGTTATCGAGCTTGAGGAAGCTTACGACCATTACAAGGATGACCCGGAATTCAAGGCGGAGCTGAACACGCTCCTGAATGAATACGCCAACCGTCCTTCGCTTCTGTACTACGCCGAGCGTCTTACCAAGGCGTTGGGAGGTGCGAAGATCTACCTGAAGCGCGAAGACTTGAACCATACCGGTGCGCACAAGATCAACAACGTGCTCGGTCAGGTTCTGCTTGCCAAGAAGATGGGCAAGACGCGCGTTATTGCTGAAACGGGTGCGGGTCAGCACGGTGTTGCCACGGCTACAGCGGCGGCACTGATGGATATGGAATGCGAAGTCTTCATGGGCAAGGAAGATACCGAGCGTCAGGCACTGAACGTGTACAAGATGCGTTTGCTGGGTGCTAAGGTGCATGCTGTGGAAACGGGAACGGCAACGCTGAAAGATGCCGTATCGGAAACTATGCGCGAATGGACTAACCGCATTGCTGATACCCATTACGTGCTTGGCTCCACTATGGGTCCTCATCCTTTCCCCACCATTGTGAGAGACTTTCAGGCGGTAATCTCGCAAGAGATTATCGATCAATGCATGGAGAAGGAGGGCCGTTTGCCCGACTGCGTGCTTGCTTGCGTGGGCGGTGGCTCGAACGCCATGGGCACCTTCTATCACTTCATTGAGCATCCCGAAGTTCAACTCATTGGGTGCGAAGCTGCGGGGCGTGGCATCGACACCTTTGAAACGGCAGCCACCATCAACACGGGCAGCCTTGGTGTATTCCATGGCATGAAGTCGTATTTCTGCCAGGACAAGTATGGCCAAATCGCGCCAGTGTATTCCATTAGTGCTGGTCTTGATTACCCCGGAATTGGACCCGAGCATGCATGGTTGCACGATACGGGCCGCGCTCAGTACGTGCCCGTTACCGACGACGAAGCGGTGGATGCCTTCGAGTATCTGAGCCGGTTGGAGGGCATTATCCCTGCTATTGAGAGCGCTCATGCAGTTGCCTATGCCTGCAAGATCGCGCCGAAAATGAGCAAAGATCAAATTATGGTAGTCACGCTTTCTGGTCGCGGCGATAAGGATTGCGCCGCCATCGCTCGTTATCGAGGAGAAGATATCAATGAGTAACCCCCGCATCAAAGCCGCCTTTCAGGGCGGAAAAGCCTTTATTCCCTTTGTTACCTGCGGCGACCCAAATCTGGAAACCACCAAGAAAATTGTTGCCGAGCTTGCACGGGTGGGTGCTGCCGTTATCGAGCTGGGCATTCCGTTTTCTGACCCTACGGCAGAAGGGCCAGTAATCCAGTCTGCCAATATGCGCGCGCTTGAAGCGGGCACCACCACCGACAAGGTGTTTGATATGGTGGCCGACCTGCGTAAAACCATCGACACCCCCTTTGTGTTCATGACCTACGCCAATGTGGTGTTTCACTACGGCATCGAGGAGTTTTGCGCTCGTGCGGCAGAGGTCGGCGTGGATGGGCTGATTCTCCCCGACGTTCCTTTTGAGGAAAAAGAGGAATTCGCTGGCCCGTGCCGCGCTCACGATATGGATCTTATCAGCATGATTGCGCCTACGTCTGAGGAACGCATCGACACGATTGCTCGTGATGCAGAAGGCTTCATTTACTGCGTAAGCTCTTTGGGCGTTACGGGAACACGTTCGAGCATCACCACTGATCTCGATTCCATCGTGGCGCGTATTTGCGCAGTTACCGACACCCCTATTGCCATCGGGTTCGGTATTTCCAACCCTGAGCAAGCGGCAATCATGGCGGCAAAGAGCGATGGCGCTATTGTTGGATCAGCTATCGTGAAGATTATTGCTGCCGAAGGCGAAAACGCTGTTCCGGCGGTTGGCGAATTTGCCCGCAAGATGGTGGAAGCCGTTCGCGCATAGCCGTTGGACATACAAGGTAATTGCCTTCTTTTGCCTAAGCGGACCAGGAGCCCGGTCTTCTGGTCCGCTTCTTTATTGGATGCAACCGGTGCGGTGCCTTCCTTGGTCGAAGGCGTTGCAGGAAACAGGTTCAATTGCGAAGGCCGGCTGTTTCGTTGCGGTGCCAAGAGGCCATGGAACAGCAGGCATGGATTCGGCGTGGTTATCAAGCGATGAAACGGTGACGGCTTGGTCAAGAATGAGTGAAAAGCGCGTGGAGGGGGTGGCGGTCTTCTTCCAGGCTGCTAGGTTGGAAAGCCGAGAGAAAGGAAGCGCATCGATGGCGAATTCGGTTCAGCAAAGTGGCGATGGTGCTAGGAAGGGCAAGCTGGCGGTACTGTTCGAGGATCTTTCGATTGCTCAGGTGATTGCTGGTGCCCTAGCGGCTGCAACGGTGTTTTTGCTGTCTTCCGTTATCGGTGTTGCCGGCTCTTTGATCGGCGCGGCGGTTGGTTCGATCGTATCGGCTGTTTCGTCTCAGGTATATAAGAAAATGCTATCTGCTTCTGCCGACAAGATTCGCGATGTTGCACCAGATGGGGTATCGGCAAATCAGGCAGATCTCAACGAAACGCGTTTGATGCCCCCGGTTTCGTCGAGTGAAACCCGCGTTATCGATTCAGGGAAGGTTGCTGCAAGTGCAACGAAGGTTATGGGTGCTGACGACATCCGCTACCAAGTTCATGCTTCGTCGGATAAGGCGGTAGATCCCGCACTGCAACGTGCACATGTGCGTCGCCGTCGGAAGGCTCGCGTTCAGCGGAGTGTGATTATTGTTTCCGTTGTTTCTGCTTTGATCGCCATTGTAATTTCGGCGGGGCTCATCCATGTATTTACCGATGGCCAGGGCATTGGCGAAAAGACAGAGCCCATATTCACAGCAAGCGAGGCATCCCAGGCAAAGCAAAGCTCTTCGGCTAACAGCGGAGCTGCGAAGGAGGCAACCTCAAATGAATCGACGTCCACCAAGTCGAATGAAGGCTCTTCCCAGTCGGGGGAATCCTCGAGCGCCGATTCGTCCAACTCGTCCAATAGCAGCAGCTCCGGTTCGGGATCCTCTGGCTCTTCGAATGGCAGCTCGTCTTCTTCCGGTAGCGCTTCGGAAAATTCCGGCTCTTCATCTGGTTCGGGTTCCAGCTCGTCTGGGAACGAAGCCCCCGGGTCTTCTGCTGGCTCTTCGGCCGGTTCGGGATCGTCCTCTGGTTCTTCCGGCAGCGGTTCGGCTTCCGCTGGCTCGAACAACGGCTAAGAGCAAGCCCCCGACGGTTCTTTGCCGTGCCCCGTTCTTTGCTATGTCAAGTGGGGCTTTTTGCTGCTTTCAATTCCCTTACGGCGGCGGTTGTGACGTGCGGAAAAGGGTATGATGGTGGTTCTAAGGAAAGGAACGCTCCATGGCTCTTATTGCACGACTCCTTCAGTCGTTACCGCTTGTCATAGTACTGGTTCTTCTGGCTCTGATCATCTATTTTGTGGTGTCGTGGGCCCGTTCGCCTGAGCGCGCAAAGGAAGTGCTTATCAAGTTCTTCACCGTGCTCAATTCGATTCTTTCGATCTTCTTCCTTTTGGCCACCGCATATGCGTTTTTCGAGGGCAATCAACCGGTGTTGGAGCTCACGGTTTCATTCTTGGTGGTTACCGTGCTGGCTCTTGCCATCACCCGCATTTGCCGCTGGCGCTTCGTGAAGAACCATCCCCATTACATGGATAAAAGCCAGAGGGTTACCTTCTTATAAAAAGAACGTCCCGCCTGAACCGAGCCCCTAATGCTGAACCCGAAATGATAGTTCATTTCGGGTTCTTTCGTATTGGGAGGCGCTTTGTCCCAGGAAGCAATTTGAAGCAAGAGGGGGGCGCTCGTCGAAGCTGCTGGTTTTCTTTGAAGCAATGTAATGTGGTTGGCTTGAGCGGTGATGCCTTTTCTGAATGGTGCTAGACGTTTTCATCAATATGTTGGGTTTTTAAGCGTCTGAACAACAGGATGCTTTCATGTGGGTAACCGAACCGTCTGGCTTCGCGGGGGTATGTTGGGGGAGCGTCATACTGATGACTGCAAGGTGGGTGACCAAATCCGAGCGAGCGGGGGCTTGCTCGGCTATCGCCAAGGGGGAATAACCGTGAGCACCGTCGATAAGAAGCTTATGGGGCAGATGCTCCGATTTGCTAAAGCTGTTGTAATCACCAGTGCAAATGCAAAGGAAGGCACATCGGTTGCCGATTGCGAAAAGCCTGGTAAACGTGACGCCGAATACCTACGTGCCATTATGGAGCGAGGGCTTCGCACCCTGCCTCTTGAACAGCGCGTCCTTTCGGAGGCCGCTTTCGATAAGCGTGCATTTGATCTGGGCAAGGTTTTTGTTATTCGCCAGTTGGGCATTTGGGAAATGATGAGCTACGAAACCCTGCGTCGTGACAGTGAATATGTGGCTTTCCCCGAATTGCTTGATGGCATGGAAAAAGAGGGTTTGGTAAAGCGCATCGTTGACACGGTTGATGGGAAAGACAACGATGTGGTAATCCTTACTGAAGCCGGCAAGCAGATGTTCTCCGAACAGGAAGAGGCTCTTGAACAGCGCGCTGAAGAACTGTTTGGCAACCTTACCGAGGGCGAGAAAATGCAACTCTATTTGTTGCTGCGCAAGGTTCAGGGTTCCCCTGCATACGAATCGGAATCTTCTGCTGATGTGCGCAAACGTGCAGGAATCGCGTAACTGTCTAAAACAGGGCAATGCCTTGTCATTTCAGAAAGCCTGGCCAATGAACTAGGGGCCGGGAAATCAAAATGCCTTAGGGAGGGGTTCCCTAAGGCATTTTGTGTGATTCGATACGTGTTTTAGTCGTTGTCGGTCTCTGTCTTCAGCTTGTGGCAGGCTTCCGCCATTTCATCAACCATTTTATCGAAGAGCTTTAGGGCGTCTTCGACGGGTTTGGGGCTGAGCATGTCAACGCCAGCGCCACGCAGAAGGTCGATTGGCGGCTTGGAGCTGCCCACCTTCAGAAAGCCCAGGTAGTCTTCGCGGCCCTCTTCTCCCAAGTCCAAAATGCGCTGAGAGAGCGCAATGGCGGCTGCGAAGCCCGTTGCGTATTGGTATACGTAGAAGCGGTAGTAGAAGTGGGGGATGCGCGCCCATTCGAGGGCGATGTTCTCGTCGAGTGCAATGCTGTCGCCGAAGTACTGCGCGTTCAGTTCCTTGTAGATGTCGCAGAGTGCATCGGCGGTGATACCTGCGCCCTGCGCAGTGAGCTCGGCTACCTTAAGCTCGAACTCGGCGAACATCGTTTGGCGGTACAGCGTTGCGCGGAACTGCTCCAAGAAGTGGTTTAGGAAGTAGGCGCGCTCGCGTTCGCTCTTGGCATGGTCAAGGAAGTAGCGCGTAAGCAGCGCTTCGTTGCAGGTAGATGCCACTTCTGCCACGAAGATGACGTAGTCGGAATAGCATACAGGCTGATTGGCGCAAGAAAGATACGTGTGGATGGAGTGGCCCATTTCGTGGATCAGCGTGAACACATCATCGAGCTTACCCTGGAAATTGAGCAGGATTACCGGGTGCATGCCGTAGCCGCCGGCGGAGTAGGCGCCGCTGCGTTTGCCTGGAGTTTCGTACACGTCGATCCATCGCTCCGAAAGGCCGCGGCGTACCAAGGAAAGGTAGTCTTCACCCATGGGACGCAACGCTTCCAGGATGATGTCGCAGGCTTCTTCGTAGGTGAAGGTGAGTTCTACATCATCGACGATAGGCACGTACAGATCGGAGAAGCGCAGCTCGTCTACGTCCAGCAGCTCTTTGCGCAAGGCGACGTACTTGTACATGGCATCCATGTTGTTATGTACGGTGTCGATGAGGTTCATGTACACCTGGGTCGGCACTTCATTGCCCGAAAGCGCTGCTTCCAGGGCGGAGCTGTAACGACGCGCTTCCGCGAAGAACTTCAGTTGTTTGTTCTGGGCGCCTAGCGTTGCGGCGAAGGTGTTGCGGAATTGGCGGTAGCTGGAATACAGCGATTCGTAGGCAGATTCGCGCAGCGTTCGATCGGCTGACATCATAAGGGGGATGTAACTGCCGTGCGTTACCGGATGCGCAACACCTTCGGCATCATGTGCGTCGGGGAATGTAAGATCGGCATCGTTGAGCAGGGAAAAGATATTGTCGGGCTGGTTGGCCATGTCGCCCGCAGCGGCCAAGAGCTTTTCTTCAGCAGGAGAGAGCACGTGCTCGCGCCTGCTGAAGATGACATCCAGGCAGCGGCGATACAGCTCCAGCCCTGGTTCCTGCGAGTAAAACTGCTCCATTTCCTGCTCGCTTAAGCCAAGTAGCTCGGAGGTGAACCAGGAAGAAGCACTGGAGATCGAAACCCAGAGCGTCATAACTTGGCTCGAGTAGTCCTGGTAGCGCGATTCGCGCGTGTCTTCGTCGCTTTTTCGTTCGGCGTAGTTAACCAGTTTGGTAAGGGCCAGGCCTGCTTCGTCATCGAGCTTCAGATAGGCAAGCAGGTCGGCAGCCGAAGTGCTGATTTTTCCCTGGAACGATGCGAATTGGGATGGCAGTTTCTTTGCTTCCTCGAGCGCAGCCAAGAAAGCCTCGTCGCTTTCGAAAATGCTGGAAAGATCCCAGCGATACTGCTCGTCGATCTCGTCGCGGGAAGAATACGTTGTCATTGCGTGCTCCTTGCGTATGCTCGGCAGCTTTTCCGTACATTGAACTGTTTGCGCTCGGCGGTGGAGCCGTGGCGCTCGACGGGGGCGACTGCCAAGTGTTTACCTTTTCGCAAGCAATACTACGACATTGGCTGCAACTTACGTTGCTGGTACAGCCCATTGTCATAGAAACCGAGTTTTCGATAATACCCACGCGTGCCAACGGCGCTGATAACGTTGATGCGTTGGTATCCTGCCTGGGAGGCGAGTTCGCAAGCGCGGTTTACCAGCTGGGTGCCTAAACCGCGATGTTGGGCATTGTTGATGCCAGCGTGCTGCAGTTTTTCCACGCGGCCATATACGTGCACTTCACGGATCATTGCTTCGCCCGCTTGGAGGGGGAAGGGCAGGGCGTAAGCGCTATCGGTCGTCTTGGACGTTGCCTCTTGGTACTCTTCTTCTAACTGGGCCATTGCATTGGTGTGGGGCAGCGAAAGGCGCAGGAAGCCAGCAATCTTTCCTTGCGGCGTTACCCATTGAAGGAAGCGCTCGCCGGTGGCGGTGGTTTCGTACTCGATTACCTCAAGCGAAAGGTCTTCGGCGGAAACGTTGGCAAGGCTTACTTCGCGATGGCGAATTTCTGCCGTGGCAAGACCTTCGGAATCGATTCGCTGTTCAACCAGTTGGCGCAGGTTCACCTTTTTATTGCCCGCTTTGATATCGGGTGCTGAAATGTCTCGAATCATGCGGGAAATGCGCGTAAAGGCAGGTGTTGCGCAGGTGTCGGAGACCAACACGTCTACCAAACTGGGTTCAGGGTAGGGCTGCCAGGTGCGATCTTCGTAGCGCTCGCAGAGCCCGGTTCCTTCCACAAGGACGCAGGGGTAGAGCTTCACTTCGTCGGGTTGGAAGGCGGCATCATTGCAAAGACGCAGGTAGTCGGCTTTATCCGATTCCGGTGTGGCACCCAGTAGATTCACCATGGCATGAACGTGGGTTTTGAAGCCGAACAAACGCAGCAGCTCGAATGCGCGTTGGATTTGCTCCGTAGAGGTATGCCGGTCGTTGAGCGTACGCACCTCTTCATCCAGACTTTGGATGCCCATTTGAACTTTAGTGCAGCCCATGCGGCGCAGTGCCGCCAAGTGGGTGGGCGTTATGCGCTCGGGACGCGTTTCTATTACCAAGCCTACTACGCGGTGGTGTCCATCGACGTTGGCAAGGTGTTCGGCTTCGAGTTCTTCCCACGTTGCCTTTTGCCATTGGGCAACCGATGTCCATGCGTCATTTTCGCCATACAAACGGTCAAAGGCCTGGTTGTATGTTGTTTCTCGGTTGTCGATACGATGCTGTTCTTCAGAAACGAAGCGCTTGAGGGATTCTGGGTCGCAGGAGATTCCCGCCGATTCGTAGGCGCGTTTGCGTGCGGGAAGGCTCTCATGCGCCCGGGAGCCATCGTTTAGCGCTCGGAACAGTTCGCGGATGAACCAGATCTGATAGCTTTCCGGATAATCGCTCCAGGTGCCGCCCAAAACGATGAGCTCGACTTTGTCGGTGACGTGGCCCATTTCGGTGAGGGCCTTGAGGCGCGCAGCTACCTGCAAGTAGGGATCGAAGAAGGTGCGCTCGGCGCGCTGACACGCAGGCTCGTCGGCTAGATAGCTTTTGGGCATCCGTAAATCGTTGGGGCAGTACAGGCAGTTGCTTGAACACTTCCATGGCTTGGTGAGCACGGTGATGGTGGCAACGCCCGAAGCGGTGCGACGGGGTTTCATCTGCAAGGTGCGGACAAGGCGGCGCTGTTGTTCTTCGTTTAAGCCCCAATCGCTCCAACGCTGCGGCTGGTTTTTCTGCACGTCAAGGTAGAAAGCCATGAGTTGGCGCTTCGAGAGGGGGCGTGCCTTTGGCAGCTCCGAAGGCTCAGGTGCGTGGTTTTGGACGCTGTCGTTTGCGGCGCTTGGTTCAGTGCAGCCGCCGGCGCGTTGCGCTTCAAGGATGCGCTTGTTGTGGCGGTTGATTACCTTTGTGAGTTCACGCTCATCAAGGCGTTCTTTTGTCTTAAGCGAGTCGAGTATGTCAAAAAGAGCTTGTTCCATGCGCCTGATTATAGGCGAAGGCGAAATCTGTCATGTTGGTGATGCAGGCGCTTTGGGCGATATGCCCCCGGATCCCTATGCGAACAGCATGAACAGGTGAGCAAGAAGGAAACCGATAAGGCCGCAGGCTGGGAAGGTAAGCACCCATGCAAGAACCATGTTGCGGGCAATTCCCCAGTTAACGCGCTTGAATGATTTGCTGGCGCCAACGCCCATGATGGCCGATGTGTTGCAGTGTCCAGTGGAAACGGGCATGCCGGTAAGGCTGGCAAACAGTAGCGTGAAGGTGGTGGAGAAATTGGCGGCTACGCCTTGATATTTTTCAAGCTTGACCATGTCCATGCCCACCGATTTAATGATGCGCTTGCCGCCGACGATGGTGCCCAATGAAATGGCGAGCGAGCAGATGATCATGAGCCACATGGGGAATCCGCTGGAGTCGGGGGTCGGGTTTCCGAAGGAAAGGGCAATGCCCAGCATGGCGATAGACATGAACTTCTGGCCGTCTTGAGCGCCATGCAAAAATGAAAGAGCTACGGCGCATACGTCTTGGATGCCGGTAAAAGCGTGGTTTGCTGCCTGGCGGTTTACGTGTTTGCAGGCTCTTTCGATGACCTTAACAAACAGCCAGCCAAGGAAAAAGCCGGCTACCAGCGAAAACACCATGCCGTAAATAACCTTGGCCCATTCTGCGGGAACTACACCTGCAAGTCCGTTCAGAGCAATGGCGCCGCCCGTTACGCCAGCGATAAGGCTGTGGGATTTCGAACAGGGAATGCCGAAGAACCAGCAGAAGATACCCCATAAAATGGCGCCGATCATTGCCGCCATCAGGGCGTAAAGCGCCGCATCGGTGTTGCCCGAGAAGTCGACCATCCCGAACATCGTTTTGGCTACGGCGGTTGATATGTAGGTCATACCCACAAGACCCACGAAATTGAATACCGCAGCCAGTCCGATGGCGACGCTGGGCTTTAAGCAGCGAGTGGAAACAACGGTGGCAATAGCGTTTGGCGCATCGGTAGCACCTGATACGGCGGTAACGCCGATTACCAGAATCAAAATGACGAAGAGGCTTGGTTGAGCCATAGCCTGAGAGATGAAATCAAAGAAAGAAAGCGCCATTACGTTCCTTATATTTCCTTGTATGGTCGCAATTCAGCATTGCATTTTTGTAACATTCATGGGTCGTATTTGACCAATTGTTAACAATGCTACCCTACGTGCGCCCTCCTAGTGGTTGCAAACTGGACGCTTTCAATAATTTCCTGCTATTTCGCTTGTTTTGCCCATCGTTTCTCTTCGGATGTTGCATTTTTCAGTCGGATTAGTGTGGGATTTTGCCAGGGTGAGTTCAGTCGAACTAGCGTGCGATCTTTGCCGGGGGGGGTGAGGGCGCGAGTGCTTTGCCTGGTTGATGTCGCGGGGCCCCGTGCTGTTTGGCCTGAACGGCTTCGAAGGCGCACGCGTCTTGCGCAAGATATGCTCCGTTGCGACGATCCGTCTCGCAAAAAAGTTGCAATTTTGAGCGTATTTCTGTTTTTGGCCTCCTGGATCGGCATCATACCGGTGTTATGAACGGGGTGCTCGGGCACAGCGCCTTTGTGGACGACTTTGGGCAGCGCTGTGGGCGTGGGCGGACTCGGCAGCGCGGTGCGGGAGACGTGTCTGGCGTGCGACGTGGGCGGCATACTGGCGTTTTGCTCACTTTGTCTCGGCTTTTTTCGCTTGCCGTATCTGCGAGCGCTCTTGCCCTCATTCCATCGCCTCACCAGCTGCACTGCGGTATCATGATAAGAACTGTTTCAAAAGAGCTTTGAAGTGCATTTAGTGTTCAAGCAAGCAGGAAAAGGCACCCAGCATAATAAAGAAGGGTAGGATTCATGGTTTCTCGCATTTATGTTGAGAAAAAGCCCGGTTTCGATGTCGAGGCGGGGCAGCTCTTGCACGAGCTGCAGACGATTTTGGGCGTGAGGGCACTTACGGGTTTGCGCCTTGTTAACCGCTATGATGTCGAGGGCATTTCCGATGAGCTGTTCAAGCAGTGCATCCCCGTGGTATTCAGCGAGCCCCAGGTAGATACATCTTGCGAAAGCTGCCCCGAGGTTGAGGCTGCCCTGAAGGGCGAAAGTCCTGCGGGCCAGACGGTTTTCGCCATCGAGTTCCTTCCCGGTCAGTTCGATCAGCGCGCTGATTCTGCAAGCGAATGCATCCAGCTCATCAGCCAGGGCGAACGCCCCGCAGTCCGTAGCGCCAAAGTGTATGTGCTCGAGGGCGAACTTTCCGAGGCGGACGTTGCTGCCATCAAACATTACGTTATCAATCCGGTTGAAGCGCGCGAAGCTGCGCTCGAGGCGCGCGAAACGCTTGAAATGCAGGTGCCCGAACCCGAACCGGTAGAGGTTATCGAGGGCTTCACCGAGCTTGACAACGCTGGTCTTGCCCAGTTCCGCGAAGAGCGCGGTCTTGCCATGGACCAGGCGGATATCGAATTCTTCCAGGCTCATTTCAAGGAAATCGGACGTAACCCCACCATCACCGAGGTTCGCGTTGTTGACACGTACTGGTCCGATCATTGTCGCCATACCACATTCGGCACCGAACTTACCGACGTCAAGATCGACGACGAAACGGTGCAGCTCGCATTCCAGAAGTATCTCGCTATGCGCTCTGAGCTGGGCCGTGAGCATAAGCCGGTATGCCTGATGGACATGGGCACCATTGGTGCCAAGTACCTGCGCGCACATGGTGGCCTTCAGGGGCTCGACGAGTCCGACGAAGTTAATGCCTGCACGGTAAAGTGCAAAGTCGACGTTGACGGCAAAGAGCAGGATTGGCTGTTCCTGTTCAAAAATGAAACCCATAACCATCCCACGGAAATCGAGCCCTTCGGTGGCGCGGCAACGTGCGTGGGCGGCGCTATCCGCGACCCTCTTTCGGGCCGCAGCTATGTATATCAGGCTATGCGCGTAACCGGCGCAGGCGATCCGACCGTCCCCGTTTCCGAAACGCTTGAAGGCAAGCTTCCCCAGCGCAAGCTGGTTACCACCGCTGCCGCTGGCTATTCTTCTTACGGCAATCAGATCGGTCTTGCTACTGGCCAGGTTCACGAGCTGTATCATCCGGGCTATGTTGCCAAGCGCATGGAAGTGGGCGCGGTAGTGGGCGCAACGCCCGCCAACCATGTCCGCCGCGAAGAGCCTGCTCCGGGCGATAAGATCGTTCTGCTGGGTGGTCGCACTGGTCGCGATGGTATCGGTGGCGCAACCGGCTCTTCCAAGACGCAGAACGTTGAAAGTGTGGAGAAGTCCGGTGCGGAAGTACAGAAGGGCAATGCCCCGGTAGAGCGCAAGATCCAGCGTTTGTTCCGTCGTGGTGAGGCATGCCGTCTTATCAAGCGATGCAACGACTTCGGCGCTGGTGGTGTTTCCGTTTCCATCGGCGAGCTGTGCGATGGCCTGCTCATCGACCTGAATGCTGTTCCTAAGAAGTACGAAGGCTTGGACGGCACCGAGCTCGCAATCTCCGAAAGCCAGGAGCGCATGTCGTGCGCTCTTGCCGCAGAAGACGTCGAAGAATTCATCGGCTATGCGCACGAGGAAAACCTCGAGGCAACGGTTGTTGCCACGGTAACCGAAGAAAAGCGTTTGCGTATGGAATGGAACGGCGATGCAATCGTTGATATCAGCCGTGCTTTCCTTGACACCAATGGTGCCCCGAAGTATCAGGATGTTCACGTTCAGGCGGGCGAGTCGTATGCTCCCGCATGGGAAGGCTCCACGCTCGAAGAGCGCATGACATCGCTGGTCACCGACCAGAACGTCTGCTCGAACAAGGGCTTGGGCGAGCGTTTCGACTCTACCATCGGTGCAGCTACCGTGCTCATGCCCTTTGGTGGCAAGCGTCAGCTCACGCCTTCGCAGGCCATGGTTGCCAAGTTCCCCGTCGATGGCGAAACCACCACGGCAAGCGCTATGGCTTGGGGCTTCAATCCGTATCTTTCCGAGAAGAACCAGTTCAAGGGTGCTTACCTTGCTGTTGTGGAAAGCGTGGCGCGCCTGGTTGCCACGGGCTTCACCCGTGAATCGGCCTATCTTTCCCTGCAGGAGTACTTCGAGCGCTTGCGCGATATCCCCGAGCGTTGGGGTAAGCCTACCGCTTCCGTTCTGGGCGCTTTGATGGCTCAGGTGGATTTGGGCATCGGTGCCATTGGTGGCAAGGACTCCATGTCGGGCAGCTTCGAAGAAGGCGAAACCGAAATCCACGTTCCGCCTACGCTCATCAGCTTTGCAGTTTCCACTGGCTCTATCGACCGCGTGGTTTCTCCTGAGTTTAAGCGCGCTGGGTCGCGCATCGTCAGCATCGCACCCGCATTTTACGACATGGATTCTCTAGTCCCCGAAGCGGATGGCATGAATGCCGCATTTAGCCTGGTTGAAACGCTTATCGGCGAAGGCAAGGTTTCCGCTGCGGCAACGTTGGGTTACGGCTGCGCTGCCGAGGCTCTGTTCAAGATGGGCGTTGGCAATGGCGTGGGCGTAAAGCTTTCCGACGAAGTTGAGGCGGACGACCTGTTCAGCTTGGCTTATGGCAGCTTCATCGTTGAGCTTGCCGAGGGTGCTGAAATCCCTGCCAATACCGATCTGGTAACCGTTTCCGAGCTTGGCTGCACCACCGAGGCTTATGAATTCGCAGCATGTGGCGAGGCTATCAGCATGACCAAGCTGCAGGAAGCTTGGGAGGGCGGCATCGAATCCGTATTCCCGTATCGCGGCGAAGGCGAAAAGGTTGAGCAGGTTAACTGGTCGGAAAAGCTCCCTCTGGTTTGTGGCGAATCGTTCGCGAAGCCGCGCGTTATCATTCCTGTGTTCCCTGGCACCAACTGCGAATACGATACCGCTCATGCCTTCAAGCGCGCCGGCGCCGAACCTGAGGTCCTGGTGATCAACAACCTTACGCCCGCAGCGGTTGCCGAAAGCACCGATGCGTTGGTGAAGGCCATCAACAACAGCCAAATCGTTATGCTTCCCGGCGGTTTCTCCGGCGGTGACGAGCCCGATGGTTCGGCGAAGTTCATCACGGCATTCTTCCGTGCGCCTGCCGTTACCGAGGCGGTTCGTGAGCTGCTTCAGAAGCGCGATGGTCTGATGCTGGGTATCTGCAATGGCTTCCAGGCCCTTATCAAATTGGGCTTGGTTCCCTATGGCGATATCGTTCCTGCAACGCCCGAGGCTCCCACGCTTACGTTCAACACCATCGGTCGCCACCAGAGCGGCCTGGTTCGCACGCGCATCGCTTCGAGCCTTTCTCCTTGGCTTTCGCGCTGCAATGTGGGCGACATTCACACGGTTGCCATCAGCCACGGCGAGGGTCGTTTCGTGGCAAGCCCCGAAACAGCTGCTCAGCTTGCTGCAGCAGGTCAGATTGCAACGCAGTATGTTGATGAGGCGGGTAATCCTTCGATGGACCTTTCGGTTAATCCCAATGGCTCCATTTTGGCTATCGAGGGCATTACCAGCCCCGACGGTCGTGTTTTGGGCAAGATGGGCCATACCGAGCGCTCTGGCAACGGTTTGTACAAGAATGTTCCCGGCAATCTGTACCAGCCTCTGTTCGAGGGTGGCGTAGAGTACTTCAAGTAAGAAATACTGCTTTCTTTTTGAAACGCCCCCGTTTCCTGCAAGGAGCGGGGGCGTTTCTGTGCGTTTGCATGATAGCAAGCGGAAAGCGGGCGGAATGCAGCTGGGGGCGATGGGCGATGCCCTTCTCGCCTGCGAGCCGAATCTGTGCACGTGCTTCGGGTTCGCTTCCTATAGCTTGCTTTCCCCGTTGTGGCTCGAAACGCACCTTACCGATGCGCGTAAACGCCCTTTGGTGAAATCAAACGAATATAGGATAATGAAACAAGTATGCACATTGCTGGCCACCAGCATCCCTCGTGAAAGGAATCTTTGTGGCTGAATTCATTTACCAGATGTATCAAGCGCGCAAAGCCCATGGCGACAAGGTTATCTTGGACGACGTGACGCTTTCGTTTTACCCTGGCGCCAAGATCGGCGTAGTAGGCCCTAATGGCATGGGCAAGTCAACCTTGCTGAAGGTTATGGCTGGCCTCGAAGAGGTTTCTGCGGGCGACGCGCGTCTTACCCCTGGCTATACGGTTGGCATTCTTCAGCAGGAGCCCCCGCTCGACGAAGAGGCTACGGTAATCGAGAACATTCGCATGGCGTTTGCCGATGTGCTTGCCAAGGTTGAGCGCTTCAATGCCATCGGCGCGGAAATGGCCGATCCCGATGCCGATTTCGATGCCCTGATGGAAGAAATGGGCGCGCTCCAAAACGATATCGATGCTGCAAACGGATGGGATCTGGACAGTCAGCTTTCCCAGGCAATGGATGCCTTGCAGTGCCCCGACCCCGATGCTCCTGTAAAGGTGCTTTCCGGTGGCGAGCGTCGTCGCGTTGCGCTGTGCAAGCTTCTGCTTGAAGCGCCCGACCTGCTTCTTTTGGACGAGCCCACCAACCACTTGGATGCCGAATCGGTGCTGTGGTTGGAGCAATTCCTTCATCGATATCCTGGTGCGGTGCTTGCGGTAACGCACGATCGCTACTTCCTCGACAACGTCGCTGAATGGATCTGCGAAGTTGATCGCGGTCATCTGTATCCCTACAAGGGCAATTACTCTACCTACCTGGAAACCAAGGCTGCCCGTCTGGAATCGCAGGGTCAGCAGCAGGCGAAACTGGCAAAACGCATGAAGAATGAACTGGAATGGGTTCGTTCTAGCCCGAAGGCGCGCCAAGCCAAGAACAAGGCGCGTCTTGAGCGTTATGAGCAGATGGAAGCCGAGGCACGTAGCTCCAAGAGCGTTGACTTCACCGATATCACCATTCCTGTTGGTCCTCGCTTGGGCTCTAAGGTTCTTGAGGTTGAGCATCTGCACAAGCAGTTCGGCGACCGCGTGCTTATTGACGATCTTTCATTTAGCTTGCCGCGCAACGGCATCGTTGGTGTTATCGGCCCCAATGGCGTTGGCAAGTCGACCCTGTTCAAGATGATTGTGGGCAAAGAGCCGGTTTCTGGCGGCACGCTTGAGCTGGGTGAGACCGTGCAGATTTCCTATGTTGATCAGAATCGTGAAGGTCTTGACCCGAAAAAGACGCTTTGGGAAGTGGTTTCCGACGGGTTGGATTATATCCGCGTAGGCGAAACCGAGATTCCCAGCCGTGCGTATGTGGCGAACTTCGGCTTTAAGGGCTCTGACCAGCAAAAGCCCGCCGGCGTTCTTTCTGGCGGTGAGCGCAATCGCTTGAACCTTGCCCTTACGCTGAAGCAGGGGGGTAACCTACTCCTGCTCGACGAGCCCACGAACGACCTGGATGTAGAAACGCTCGAAAGCCTCGAAGAAGCGTTGCTGGCGTTCCCCGGCTGCGCAGTAATCACCAGCCATGACCGTATGTTCCTTGACCGTATTGCCACGCATATTCTTGCGTGGGAGGGTACCGACGAAAACCCCGGCAATTGGCATTGGTTCGAAGGCAACTTCGATTCTTATCAGAAGAACAAGATCGAACGTCTGGGTGAAGAAGCTGCAAAGCCCCATCGTCTGCATCGCAAGCTTACGCGCGACTAGTGCTCAGCGGATGGTTTTTCGAATGCTCAAGCAGAGAGGCGGCCTCTTTCGGGGCTGCCTCTTTTTTGTTGGCAGGTTTCACTGCGGACGTTTGGATTGCGCTCGGAATAAGGCAGCCACAGCGGCATAGCGTTGAAAATCGAAATAGTGCGAATGTGCAAAAAAAGAGAAAAGGCAACCTCGAAAGAGGTTGCCTTTTCATGCGTAAGCTTGCTGGGATTGAAGCGATCGAAACTTATTTGGCTTTGCCCTGGTTTGCTACAGCGTTGATTTTGGCGTTGATGGTTTCTTCGTCGCCAACGTACTTCTTGTCAAGAACGTTGAAATCCTGGTCAAAGGTGTAAACCAATGGCACACCCGTGGGGATGTTCACACCTACGATTTCGTCGTCGGAAAGCTTGTCGAACTGCTTTACCAGAGCGCGCAGGGAATTGCCATGGGCAACGATGAGCACGCGCTTGCCGGCGCGCATCTGAGGCTCGATTTCTTCCTCGAAGTAAGGCCATGCGCGAGCGATGGTGTCTTTCAGGCATTCTGCCAGGGGCATTTCATCGGCAGGAGCGTTGCGGTATGGAGCCATAAGGCGAGGATTGCGCTCGTCGGTTTCCTCCAGTGCGGGAGGACGTACGTCGAAGCTGCGGCGCCAAATCTTAACCTGGTCTTCGCCGTATTTTGCAGCGGTTTCGGCCTTGTTCAGACCCTGAAGAGCGCCGTAGTGACGCTCGTTCAGGCGCCACGTCTTGTTGACGGGCAGCCATTCGCGATCCATTGCCTGAAGAATGTGGTTCAGCGTGTGGATAGCGCGCTTGAGGTACGAGGTGTAGCACACATCGAAGTCAAAGCCAGCTTCGGCAAGGGCGCGACCGCCATCGGATGCTTCTTTGCGGCCCGTATCGGTAAGGTCGACATCCATCCAGCCGGTGAAAAGGTTCAGCTTGTTCCATTCGCTTTCGCCATGGCGAACCAGGACGAGTTGCATGGTCGAATCAGTCATGATTCCTTCTCTTTCTCGTAGTAAGCGGGTTGCCCCGATTTTATTCGTAATGCGCGTTGTGCGCTAAGCAAGCAAAGCAGAGAGCACATGCGCAACATATTTAGTATGACGCTTCGGCAAATGCGTGGGGCACTGGTCGGGGAGCGTTGCTGTGCTTTCGTTGGACGGCGCATTTAAGCTGGGTGCTGCACCTTTCTGTCCTTTGTGCTGTACACGCAGCATGGTAATGGGTTGGTATGATGGAACGAAAAGAAACTGCGCTTTAAGGAGCTTAAGCATGAACGAAATAAAATGCCCGCACTGCGGAAAGGTGTTCCAGGTAGACGAGCGCGGTTTCGCCGATATCTTGCGTCAGGTGCGCACTGCCGAATTCGACAAGGAAATAGCTCAGCGCGAAGGCATGCTGCAAGAGAAGAATGCCCAGGCGGTAAAGCTCGCGGTTGCCAAGGCTCAGCAGGATGCTCAAGCGGAAGCTGCTCAGCGCGATGCTCGCATTGCCGAATTGGAAACGCGTCTTGCTGCCGAAAAGCGCGAACGTGAACAGGCGGAAAAGTCGTCTCAGCTTGAGCATGCCAACGAACTTGAAGCGGCGCTTGCGAAGAAGCAAGTTGAAATTGCCCAGTTGCAGGCGGATGTGAAAAGGTTATCGGCTGACCATGATGCGGAAAATCGTATTGCCAAGGCGGAGCATGAACGTCTGCTTTCCGATGCAACCGCTCAGCGTGATGCGGAGATTGCGGCATTGCGCCAGCAGATTTCCTCTCAGGAGAGCGCCTTCAAACAACAACTTGAATCGCAGATTCAGCACTATTCTCAGAAGATGGCTGCTGATAAGGCGGAAAGTGCTCGTGTGGCTGCTGAAGAATCGGCAAAGCTGCAACAGACCATCGCCGCGCAGAAGCAGCAGATAGAGTCGCAAACTCAGCAGTTCAAAGCCGAAAAAGAGCTTGCGGTAAGCGAAGCTCGTGCTGCTGCCGAGCGTCAGCGCGATGAGCTGGCTGCTCAGGTTAAGCTTCAGGAAGCCCAGTCTGCGCAGGAGAAGGCCGCCCTGCGTGAGAAGATGACCAACGAACTTGCCGCAAAAGATGAGCTCATCAAGTACAAGGACGAAGAAATCGCCCGCGTCAAGGAAATGAAGGCACGTCTTTCCACCAAAATGGTTGGCGAATCGCTCGAGCGTCATTGCGAAACCGAGTTCAACAAAATTCGTGCCACGGCATTCCCTCATGCGTATTTCGAAAAAGACAACGATGTGGTCGAGGGCACCAAGGGTGATTTCGTCTTCCGCGAAACCGATCCGGCAACGGGCGAAGAAGTGGTTTCCGTCATGTTCGAGATGAAGAACGAAAACGATGAAACGCGCACTAAGCACAAGAACGAGGATTTCTTTGCCAAGCTTGACTCCGACCGCAAAAAGAAGGGGTGCGAGTATGCGGTTCTGTGTACCATGCTTGAACCCGACAACGATCTTTATAACGAAGGTATTGTCGATGTGAGCTACCGATATGAAAAGATGTACGTTATCCGTCCGCAATTCTTCATACCCATCATTTCCATTTTGCGTAACGCTGCGCTGTCTGCCCTGCAGTACAAAACCGAGCTTGCCGAAGTGCGCAACCAGAACATTGACATCACGAACTTCGAAAACTCGATGGAAGATTTCAAAACAAAGTTTGCACGCAATTACGACCTTGCCAGCCGCAAGTTCCAGACGGCTATAGATGAAATTGATAAGACCATCGACCACCTGCAAAAAACGAAAGAAGCGCTGCTGGGCAGCGAAAGAAATCTGCGCTTGGCAAACGACAAGGCGCAAGACCTTACCATTAAGAAGCTTACGCGCAAGAATCCCACTATGAAGGCGAAGTTTGCTGCGCTGAAGGAAGCTGAAAGCGCCTTGCCTGACGGTGTCGATCAAGAAGATTAGGGAACTTTGAGTGCTTCTTCCATTTTTGTAAATCTTTCCCGAATAGCCTGAAAAGGGAAAGTAATAAGGCTCGCTTCGGCTTAGAATGGCTTCGTTTTGTTTAAGAGGCTGAGTTTCAGGAGCGCTTGGTGACCCAGAAAATGACAGGCAGGCAATGGCTCGCCCTTGCGGGCATCGCTGTTGCTGCGTTTGTGTTCAATTCTTCGGAGTTTATGCCAGTAGGCTTGCTTACCGATATCGGCAAAACGTTTGGAACCAGCGAGGCTACGACGGGTATGCTGGTTTCGGTGTATGCGTGGGCGGTAATGCTGCTTTCCGTGCCGTTGATGATCATTGCGACGCGCTTAGATTTTCGCAGGCTGCTCCTGGTGGTTATTGTGGTGTTTCTTATTGGGCAGGTGCTTACATCGCTGTCGACGAGTTACTGGATGCTCATGGCGGCACGTATGGTGGTTGCTTGCGCCCATTCGGTATTCTGGGCCATTGCCGCGCCTATCGCAGTGCGTCTGGTGCCGAAAAACAAGCGTGCTCTTGCTTTGAGCGTTGTCGAAACGGGTACGGCGGTTGCCGCTATCGTAGGATTGCCATTGGGTCGAGCTATTGGCTTGGCGGTGGGGTGGCGCCTGACATTTGCCATTGTGGCGGTAATATCTGCGCTCTTGCTGGTGTATCTGCTTATCACTTTGCCCTGGGTTCCCGGTGCGGAGCCTTTCAGCGTTGGTCAGTTGCCTGGGTTGTTTCAGAACAAGGGTTTGGTGGCACTGTTCATTCTTACCGCGCTGTACGCATGGGGCTACTACACGGGCTACAGCTATATTGAGCCTTTCTTGCTGCAAGTGGCAGGATTGGAAAACGATGTGGTTACCCTGGTTCTTTCCGTGTTTGGTGTTGCAAGTATCATCGGCAGCATATTGTGCTCCAAGCTGTATCCTCGCTTCCGTTTTCCTTTCTTCAAGGTCATCACCATCGGTGTGCCGGTAGCCTTGCTGCTGATGCATGCTGCGGCGGGTTTGGGCCTTGCGGCAATACTTGGCGTTGTTGTTCTGTGGGGCATAAGCGCGGCTTCGGTAAGCGTTGTATACCAGGCAGAAATTATCAATGTTTCTTCCGACGAAGAAGAAACGGTTGCCATGGCATTTTTCTCGGGAATCTTCAACTTCGGCATCGGTACCGGTGCTCTTTTGGGTGGTCAGGTGGTCAATACGCTAGGCATTGCGAGCGTGTTTTATGCGGGCGGCATCATTGGTGCGGTTTCGGTTCTGTTCTGCTTGGCTGTGGCGGTTGGGCGCCTTAAGCGGTATTCCGTGAAATAGCCTGAAGCGCATGGTTTCCGCTTGGCGCTTTGAGCCGCCGCGAAGCCGCTCGCGATGCTACGCTGGGTCCGCCCTGACCAAATCGTCATGCTGAAGCTGCTCCGAGGGTCCAGAAGCAAAAATCTCGACTTTTTTGCAACTTTTTTGCGATTAGGGATTGTTCCGAGCTTTCCAACCAGGGATTGAGGTGCGAAAGCGCAGGTAAATCGGTTTCATGGCGGCCTGTTTTCGCTTTGTGGGGACAGAAGTGAGCCCCTAATCGCAAAAAAGTTGCAAAGATGCCGCAATTTTTGTTTTCACGATGGGCGGATTGCCTCAACGGGTAGATATCGCAATGGGGTCGGGTGCGTAGGTCTTTTCTCATCAGGCTTTATTTCGCCTTTGTTTCGAAAATGTCCAGACTCTGTGACGATGCGAAATTAATCAATGTTGGGCAATTGAAACTTTTGCCGAAAGGGCGAATATAGAGCCATCGAACGCAAGGGGCGTTCGGTATAAGCGCTTTGGCGCTTAAGTGTAAGGACGAACTTTTGAATTACCGCAACCTGCATATTGAAATTATCAGCTCCATTATTTAGGGCTCGGGTTGCTTGAATCAGCTGCCCGAACCCTAATCGGGCAGCTGATGGTTTTGAATCCGGAGGCTGTTTAAAGAAACGGCTTCCGGATTTTTTTATTCCCTTAACATCTGCTCCCCGCGCGTCGTCTTCTTCAAACAGCCTTTTGATTCCAAACCTTGATTCATCGGTTCACGGATTGAAGGAAAAGAAGGAAACGGAATGTCAAGTACGGTAGCAACAGCATCGGCAATGGCGCCTGTGGGCGTCGGATCGAAAGAGAAGAATTCAACAGCTGAAATCGTGGCAGCTTCAATGGTGGGAACCGCTATCGAGTTCTACGACAATTACTGCTACAGTATCGCGGCGGCAAGCTATTTTGGGCTGATCTTCTTTACCGATGTTGCGAAGTCCGATCCGGTGTTGGCAACGTTGCTTTCATTCGTGACTTTCGCCGTTTCGTTTTTGGCACGTCCGTTTGGCTCATTGATATTCGGTCATTTTGGCGACAAGCTTGGCCGTAAGAAAACACTGGTGGTTGCCCTGATGCTTATGGGTATCGCAACCTTTGTGGTGGGTTTGCTTCCCGGTTATGAGGTTCTTGGCCCGACTTCCGTTGTTCTTTTGTGCGTGTGCCGCGCTTGCCAGGGTTTGGGCCTTGGTGGCGAATGGTCCGGCGCTGCCTTAGTGGCGACCGAAAATGCTCCGAAGGGGAAGCGAGCCCTGTACGGTGCGTTCCCCAACATGGGCGCTCCCATCGGCTTCTTTTGCGCATATGGCGTAAACCTGCTGCTTGATTCTTCCTTGCCTGCCGATGCGATGGTTGCGTGGGGTTGGCGCATCCCGTTCCTGCTTTCCGCATTGCTGGTGGTAGTTGGGCTGGTTGTGCGCTTGCGCATGACGGAAACTCCCGTATTCCAGAAAGCACAGCGCGAAAACCGCACGGTAAAGATGCCTCTTGCTATGCTTCTTCGTCACAACTGGAGGCAGGTTGTGCTCGGTACCTGCGCGGTTAGCATTACCTATACGCTCTTCTATGTGTTGGGAACTTGGTCGCTTTCCTACGGTGTGTCAACCTTGGGCTTCACTCAGCAGCAGTATCTGGGAATGCAGATGGTATCGGTGTTCTTCTTTGCGGGCTTCATCGTTGTCGGTTGCCTGAGTGCTGATCGTTTCGGCAGGAAGCCTGTGGTTGCACTTGCTACCGTGGCAACCTTGGTGTTTGCGCTCTTTGCTCCCATGCTGCTTTCTGTTCATAGCGCTTTGAACGTGATGCTGTTCCTCTGCATCGGTTTTGTGTGCATGGGCGCTGTTTTCGGGCCCACCGGTTCGTACTTGCCTGAGTTGTTCCCCGCCCGCGTTCGTTATTGCGGTTCTGGCCTCTCCTATAACTTGGCTGCAATTGTCGGCGGCGCCTTCGCTCCCACTATTGCTTCGGCGCTTGTTATGAATTTCGGCATCATGTCGTTGGGCTGGTACCTGGGAGGTATGGCTGTTGTTTCTCTTGCTGCCCTGTTCTTCTTCCGTGAAAGCAAGGATGTTAACTACGAGGAATAGCGTCAGGCATCGGCTTGCCTAGAAATCAAAGAATGTCCCTTGATGCAGCGTTGAACTGCCCCACATTTCTCTCGATTCAAGGAGGGGGCGGTTCACGGTGCGTCGAGGGGCATTCTTCGCTTGATGGGGTGGGGTTGTTTCCGGTGATGCTATCATGGTGTACATAAAAGTACCCAGTACTGGTTCAATTGAAAGGTTCGCCATGGCAACTACGGCTCAGAAACTCAAGCTTATGTATCTGGCAAAGCTCTTAGAGAATGAAACTGATGACGAACATGGCCTTACCGGTCCGCAGATTATTCAGCGCTTGGCTGAGTTGGGTATCGCAGTTGAGCGGAAGACGCTCTATCGCGATTTGGATTGCCTGCGCGAATTCGGCTACAACATCGTGAAGTATCAGCGTTCACCTATTGAATATGGCCTTGCTTCGCGTGAGTTCCAGGAAAGCGAATTGCTGTTGTTGGCGGATGCGGTGCAATCTTCCCGTTTTCTTACCGAGCGTAAGTCGAATGCGTTAGTGAAGGCGATTGGCAAGCTGGGTAGCAAATATTTGGCAGACGATCTAAGAAGGAACCTTCATGTTGAGGGGCGTATCAGATCGCAGAATGAATCGGTGTTCTACAACATCGACGCTATTCAGCGAGCTATTTCCGCTAAGAAAAAAGTACGTTTCCGTTACTTCAAATACGACAATCGGAAGAAACGAGTTCTGCAGCGCGATGGGCGTTTCTATGAGGAAACGCCGTTGCACCTGGTGTATATGGATGACTGCTATTACCTGGTTGCCTGGAACGATAAGCATGAAAGCACCACTAACTACCGCGTAGACAGGATGCTGAACATCGATGTGTCTGAAGAAGATGCAACGAGCAACGAGCAAACGGCTGAATTTGATGCAGCGAAGTACCAGAAGAGGGTATTCGGCATGTACAGCGGCGATGCTGTTGCGGTTACCCTGCTTGTGAAGCCAGATGCCATCAGCACAGTAATCGACCGCTTCGGCGATGCAGCTGATGCCGAAGCGGTCGAGGATGGCTCGATGCGCGTGCGCACCAAGGTTATGCAGGCGCCTACGTTCTATGGCTGGTTGGCAACTCTGGGAACCAGCGTGATAATCGAGCAGCCGCAATTCTTGAAAGAGGAGTACCGAACGTATCTCCAGGGGATTATCGAACAGTACTGAGCACGTACGGCATTCATTGCGTTTCCTCCCATTTCCAGGAATCAATGAACTCGTTTACGCGAAGAGACATATGGGAAGTGAGCCCCGTCATGCATCTGAGGGCGTTTACGTAAGCGACCTTAAGAGGAAGGTCGTGTTCGGTTCTGAAGTCTTCGGGCTCTCTGATTTCGTGTTCCAGTTCGTCGATAAGGTAGTTCAGGTCGTCCCTGATGCTGACGAGCTCGTCGAATTCTCTGTCGTCGAGCGTTTTAAGGAACTTGGTTGGTGATTCGAACATGATGCCTACCTTGGTCGATTGTCAGTTACATACAGGCCAACACGAACCTGCTTCCAGGGAGCAGCTTCTTTGTCGACTTGGAGAATGCGGCATTCGAGGATGTCCCTGTGGCCAAAATGGAACAAGGTCGAGGCCAGGCTGTTCTGGTCGGCGGGAACATAGCCGATCATGACGCCATTGAAGTACAAGGCAATTGATTCTGGGTCGTAGGGATTGCCCGGTTCAGGGCAAAGCTCGATGCTGTCGCCAATGCTCATCTGGTTAATAACGAGTGCGCCATCATGGTGCTGGAATCCTGCGACAAAGAATGTTGAGAGATGTCGGCTGGGCTGATACATGGCTTCCTCCTTGAAACGGCTGGGATGGCAAGAGGCAAGGGGCTGGTAAAGTGCCAGCCCCTTTTGTCGACCACAGCAAGCAAATTCGAAAGGATGAAAGTGAGCGGCATGACCAGGAGTTTGTTTTGCTTGTATGTGGCGGCCTCGGTAGGAATGGCCTCTTGATGGTTTGAATAATACGCAGATCGCAGCTTGTGCGTGGGTACCGCAGTGGACATCAAGTAAAAATTTAGGAAAAGAAAGAAAAAGGCTCGCGTTGGCGAGCCTTCGATGGTTGCAAGTATGAATGGTTCCGCTTAGCGCATTGTGCGTGAGCCGGCGTGCTTGCGCAGATGGAAACAGGAATGCAGATCAGACGGATGGGCATTGGGGCCCACTGGCGTGCTTGCGCAGATGGGAATAGGAGTCAGCTCCGCTGCTTCTATTGTCCGATCTTCGATCCGCAAGCGACGCAGAAAGCGTTTTCGGAGTCTTGCCTTGTTCCGCACTTAGGACAGTACTGAACGGACGGATCAATAACAGGTTGCTCCTTTGCTGCGGGTGCAGTGGTTTCTGGGCTCTTCTTTGGGGTTTCCTGCGGTGCCGAAGCGGCTTTGGTTGAAGCGGGGGCAGCGGCCTTGGGTTTCGGTGCTGAAGAGGCCGTAGGGGCTGCGCTGTTTGCGTTTGAGCCCGCGGCGGAAGATTGCGCTGCTTTCTGTTCCTTGTTGTGCGCAATCCCTTCGAAGATGAGGCCCAAGATAAGAGGGAAAAAGAACCCGATGGTTTCGAACAGCGCCGGTCCGCTGCTGAAGTCGATGAATTCTTGCCCTGTGACGATGGCGCAAACAATTGCGATTGCCTGGATAACGTAAAGGACGATGGCTGCTGTTTTCATGGCTGCTCCTTCTGGTTGTGTATGCGTTGCGGGAACTATTGTTTTGCCAGGTCTTTTGCGACTTCGGCGCCGATAGCCAAGCCCATTGCCGCAGGAACGAAGGCGTTGCTGCCAGGAACGCTGCGTCGGTCAAGGCAAGTGCGCTCGCTATTGGGCGGGCACACGCACCCTGCGGCACAGCCGGCCCTGCCGTCTTCTTCGGGCTTTACGGTAGGTTCTGGCGAATAAGCAACCTTCAAATTATGGATGCCGCGTTTGCGTAGCTCTTTGCGGATAATGCGTGCTAGGCGGCAAATGGAAGTTTCTGAAATATCAGCGATGCGGATGGCCGTGGGATCAAGTTTGTTGCCAGCACCCATAGCGGAGATAATGGGCGTTCCTGCTGCCTTGGCTTGGGCAACCAAATGAAGTTTTGCCGTTACCGTGTCGACGCAATCGACAATATAGTCGTATTTCGAAAGGTCGAATTCGCTGGCCGAATCGGGCAGGTAGAAGCATTTGTGCTTGGTGATTTTGCAGCTGGGGTTTATGTCGAGTAGGCGTTCTTCCATGGCATCAACTTTGTCCATGCCGACGGTTTTCCAGGTCGCGATTATCTGGCGGTTTATATTCGTCAGGCACACCTTGTCGTCGTCAACGATATCGATGGCGCCCAATCCGCTGCGCACAAGAGATTCGCAAACATAGCCACCTACGCCACCGCAGCCGAACACGATAACGTGGGCCTTCTGCAACGATTCGACGCCGTTACTGCCAAGCGTCAAGCGAGTGCGTGAAAACTGATCGAGCACGGTATACCTTCTCTGAGTTCGACAAACCATTGGTAAACGTTGCCATTGTAGAACAAAAGAGCCCGCTCGATTGAGCAGGCTCTTTGTGTTCGCTGCGGAAGCGATGTTTACTGTTGGCGTACTGCAGGCATTCCCCAGGCGAAATGGTCGGAATGAAGCAGCTGTTCTGCCTTTTCAGAGTTCGGTTCACCGAAATACTTTTCGTAGCATTCGACAACCGAGGGGTTTTCGTGGCTGAAGCGCAGCTTCGAGTTGGTGTCGATATCGCGCAGGATGAGCTCACGCTCGGCTGCACATTCGCGGCCCTCGTGGATGGGCTGACCGCCGCCGCCAACGCAGCCGCCAGGGCAAGCCATGACCTCTACGAAGTCGTAATCTACCTCGCCGTTTTCGATGGCGTTGCAGAGGTTGTTGGCATTTTGCAGGCCGCTGACAATGGCAACGGTGAGTTCTTTGCCTGCCAGGTTGTAGGTTACCTCGCGCCAGCCCTCGCAACCGCGTACGGCGCTGAAGGCGTCGGGATCGGGGTTTTTGCCGGTGACCAGGAAGTGGGCGCTGCGAAGAGCCGCTTCCATTACACCGCCGGTGGCACCAAAGATGTGTCCTGCGCCAGTGGCTTCACCCAAGGGCATGTCGAATTCTTCTTCGGGCAAGTTCCTTACGTTGATGAACTGAGCTTTCAACATGCGTCCGAGTTCGCGCGTGGTAAGCACCACATCGACATCGGGGCCGGTTCCGGTGGTGTCCATATCTTCATAAGCGCATTCGGCCTTCTTGGCAATGCACGGCATGATGGATACCACGGCAATCTTTGCAGGGTCGACGCCCAGGATTTCTGCATAGTAATTCTTTGCAATGGCACCGAAGATCTGCTGAGGCGATTTCGTGGTGGAAAGGTGCTTTACCAGGCTGGGGTGCTTTGCCTTCAGGAAGCGTACCCAACCAGGGCAACACGAGGTGAACATGGGCTGGCCAGGCTCTTCCTTCAGGTGATGGAGGAGTTCGGTGCCTTCTTCCATGATGGTCATATCTGCTGCGAAGTCGGTGTCGAAGACGTAATCGAAGCCCAACTTGCGTACAGCTGCCACCATACGACCCATTGTGGCTTCTTCTTTCGGAAGGCATACCGATTCGCCCCATGCCGCCCTGATGGAGGGCGCAATCTGAACGATGGCGATGCGCTCCGGATCGGCGATGAGGTCAAACACCTTCTGAGTGTCGTCGCGCTCGGAGAGGGCCCCACAGGGACAATGCGTGACGCATTGGCCGCACAGCGCGCAGGCTGCTTCGGATACGTCGCGGCAGCCCGCAGCACCCACATGGGCGTTCGAGCCCGTGCGGGTAAGATCCCATACGTTCAGGTTCTGGACCTTGCTGCATTCGCTTACGCAGCGCATGCAGCTGATGCACTTTGAGGCGTCGCGGACGAGCGGAAAATCGGTGGGGTTCTTCTGCTGATCGTATTCGACGGGGTAGGGGATGTTGGTGATGTTCAGCGCGGCTGCGTTGCGCTGGATCATGCAGTTGCCGTTGCGTGTGCATGTGGTGCATTCGCTTTTATGGCGCGAAAGAATAAGCGCCATCGTTTCGCGGCGGGAGGCAACAACACGGGGGCTCATGGTGTTTACCACCATGCCTTCGGCAACTTCGTTGTTGCATGAAGAAACGAGCTTGTCTGTGCCCTCAACCTCTACAACGCAGATGCGGCAGGCGCCGATTTCATTAATGTCTTTCAGATAGCACAGCGTGGGGATCATGGAGCCTGCCTGGTAGGCGGCGTTCAAGATGGTGGTGTGCTCGGGAACGGAGACTTCCTTCCCGTCGATGGTCAACGTTACCATGCTCGGCTCCTTCCGCCTTTGAATGCACCGTAGCCGAAGTGATCGCACCCCAGGCAGCGGCCCGCTTCTTGCATCATTTCCTCTTCGGACATGCCGATTTCGCACAGCTCGAAATCGCAGCTGCGCTCTGCGCCAGGGCGCTCCTTCATGGTTATGCGGCCGCAGGGAACGCGATCTGTCAGGTTGGGAGCGGGGATGTCCACATCGCAACGGATTTCATGGTTGCCGCCCAGATACGTATCGATGGCACGTGCTGCAACCTTGCCGCCCTCGATAGCGCGAATGACGGTTGCCGGACCCCAACTGCAATCGCCGCCAGTGAAGAAACCAGGCTTTTCAGGAATGCTGGAATCGGGCTGGGCTTGGATTTCGTTCCACTTGCAGGGCAAGCCGAATTCCTCGAATGCGCCAGAGTCGATGTTCTGGCCGATGGCAACAATGATGGTGGTTGCGGGGATGCGAACCTCGGGTTTGCTTGCTGCCTTGGGAGAGGGACGACCGCCGCGTACCGTGGAAATCATCTGAGGCTGACCCCAGAGTGCCACGGCATGGCCTTCATCGTTGACTTCAACATGGGCGGGGGCAACGAGTTCCATGAGCTCGCAGCCGTCTTCGATGGCTCCGTCGATCTCTTCAGCGAGTGCCGTCATATCGGCGCGACGGCGACGATATACGATCTTTACCGATTTGGCGCCCATGCGGCGTGCGCTTCGAGCGGCGTCCATGGCAACGTTGCCGCCGCCAACGACAACAACGTCTTGACCAGAGAGATCGGCAATGTTGCCGTCGCCGATTTCGCGCAGCATGGCAACAGCTGGCACTACGCCTGGCGCATCTTCGCCTTCGATGCGGAGCTTTTTGTCTGAGTGAGCGCCGATGCATACGTAAACAGCATCGAAGTCGCGCTCGAGGTCGGCGATCGCAATATCATTGCCCACAGAAACGCCCAGCTTAACCTCTACGCCCAAAGAAGTGATGTGCTCGATTTCGGTGTCGAGCAAGGTTTTGGGCAAACGATAGTTGGGGATGCCGTAGCGGAGCATGCCGCCAAGCTTGGCGCGCTGTTCGTATACCGTTACGGAATGACCCATACGGGTTAAGTAATATGCTGCGGTAAGACCGCCGGGGCCACCGCCGATGACGGCGACCTTTTTGCCGGTGGGCTCTGCCACTTCGGTGGGGCGGTTGGGCGTTTCATGGTCGCAAGCGTAGCGCTTCAAACCGCGGATGTTGACGGCGGAATCAACGAAGCTGCGACGGCAGGTGTTTTCGCAAGGATGCTCGCATACATAGGCGCAAGCGCTTGGGAAGGGGTTGTCTTTGCAGATGAGCTCGATGGCATCGTCGAAGCGGCCAGCTTTTACCAGCGCAATATAACCAGGGATGTCGACATTTGCCGGGCAACCCTGAACGCAGGGAACGGGGTGGTCGGATGTGCACAGGCAACGGCCTTCTGCATGGAGTTCGTAGTCATCGCGGAAAGCGCGCACCCCAGTGAGGGCCATTTCGGCGGCCTGGGTGCCGATTACGCAATCTGCTGAAATGCGTACATTTTCGGCGAGGGCTTCAATGTGCGCAAGGTCGGCATCGGTTGCCGTTCCTTCCAGCACGTTGTCGAGCAGTGATTCGATCTGCGCCAAGCCGATGCGGCAGGGAACGCATTTGCCGCATGTTTGCGTACGGCACAGGGCGATAAGGCCGCGCGTCACATCAACGGGGCAGGTACCTTGAGGATGCGAAACAAGACGGCGGGCCATGTCTTGACATACGCCGCGCACAGTCTTTTCCGCTTCGCTCGAGGTGCGGATTTCCAATGGGCTCATGGAATTCTCCTCGGTTTGTATGGTTGAGCTGGGTGTTTCCAGCCTTATGCATACGGCCCCGCCGAAACGGAATCGGCGCTTTGTCCTGTGAGCGCGCATGCTTATACAAAGTATAACAACGGTCAAGGGCGAGCGGGGTTGGTTTACCGACGAGCGGCAATAAAATGAAATTGCACCCATGGAAATCGGATACCTGTGGATGCAATTGTCCGCTATAAGGTTGTGGTTTTTAGTGTTGGTTCTCTTCCAGGAATTGCTCCATGCCGGGAAATGCCTTGATGGAACGATCGAATACGCCCATCAAGTAGGCAAGCGTTAGCCCGTAGTTGGAAACCGGCACGCCCGCGTGTACGCATGCTTGAATGCGGGAGAGCACGGCGCGACGGTTGAAAGTACAGCCTCCGCAGTGAATTACCAGGTCGTAGCTTGAAAGATCTTCTGGAAAATCTACGCCTCGCACGTTTTCGATGGTGAGTCCTTGCCCGACGCGGGCGCGAAGCAGGCGGGGGATCTTCACCGTGCCGATATCCTCTTCGATGGGGTGATGGGTACAGGCTTCCGCGATAAGCACGCGGGAGTTTTCCGTGAGTTCACCAATGGCGAGCGTTCCTAGGGCCTGGGTGGGTAAGTCTCCCTTGAAGCGGGCAAATGCAACGGAAAAGCCGGTGAGGGGGACGTTTTCCGGCACGATCGCAGCCACTTTGTCGAACGCCTGGGAATCGGTAACTACCAATGCGGGCGGCTCTTTCAGCGCTGCCAATGCGCGCGGCAGCTCCTTATCGGTGACGCAAAGCGAAAGGCAACGGGAATCCAGCAAATCGCGAATAGCCTGAACTTGCGGCAGGATAAGGCGCCCTTTCGGCGCTTCTTTGTCGATGGGGATAACCAAGATAACCACTGAACCCGGATCAACGATATCTCCGATGATTTTCGGATCGTTCACGAATTCCTCGGGCGCGTTGTCGAGCAGGGCTTGGCGCAGCTCAAGCACCCCTTCTTGCTTTGCCGCGCACATGCAAACCAGGGGTTTCTGCTGAAGGCTATGGGGAAGGGCTCTGCGGCATGCTGCGGTAAGGGCTTCTTGTTGGAAGTCGATGACGGTCCCCCGTGGTGTGCGGATTTCGGCTGGGTCCGGTGGGTCGGACTCGGGGCCCCGAGCGTTAGTGGGAAGCAGGTCCGTTTTGTTGCACACAATGATGAAGGGGATGCTTCGCTTGGAAAGCTGGGCGGCAATTTCCTCTTCGTAGGGGCCCCAGATGCCTGCCTCGGTTACGATAACGCCCATATCGCAACGGTCGAATACCTTTTTGGTGCGTTGGGTGCGCAGTTCGCCCACGGTTTCCTGGTCGTCGTCGATTCCTGCAGTGTCGACGAACAGCACGGGGCCCAAAGGCAGAAGCTCCATGGGCTTGTCTACGGGGTCGGCGGTGGTGCCTGCGACGGCGGAAACGATGCTTGTTTCCTGGTTTGTGATGGCATTCAGCACGCTCGATTTGCCTACATTGCGTCGCCCGAACAGGCCGATTGCCATACGCATGCCCTTGGGGGTACGCATGAGCGCAGGGCCACTTTCGGCGAGAAGGGGCGTGCCTGTAGAAGATGTTTGTGGCGTTTGCCCCTGTGGGTGGCTGTTTTGCGCGATGCCCATACGAACCCTTTCCCGTGCGTCTTTCTAGGAATGATCCCATTGTATTGTTTCGTTTCTTTAACAGATTATGGTGCCGTTTGTAGATGAGCGTGGTTTCTGGTGAGCGGGCTGTCTCAATTAGCAGTAAATTAGACACAGTTGCGCATACGTGCGATAACCATATCTTCGGCAAAGGTGATGCCCGTTTGCTTTTGCCGTTTGTTTCTATAAAGGCAAAGCGAAAGAAGAACTAATGACGGAATTCCGCTACGATCCGAAATCGCTTCGCGCCGACGAGTTCATCAACGACGCGGAGATCCTCGATTCCATCGCCTACGCTGATGCGCATAAAGATGATATCGAGTTGTGCCGCCGCATTTTGGGCAAGGCACGTGCCAACCTGCATCCTTCCGCAGATCATGGTGCGGTTATAACCCATCGCGAGGCAAGCGTTCTTCTGGCGTGCGAAGATCCGCAGATCAATAAGGAAATCAAAGAACTGGCGCACCAGATTAAGCTGGCCTATTACGGTAATCGCATTGTTCTTTTTGCGCCGCTGTATCTTTCTAACTATTGCGTGAACGGCTGCCTGTATTGCCCGTACCACGCAAAGAATCGCACCATTCCCCGCAGGAAGCTCACTCAGGAAGAGATCCGCGATGAGGTTGTTGCCCTACAGGATATGGGTCACAAGCGCTTGGCCATCGAGGCGGGTGAAGATCCGAAACACAACCCCATCGAATACATCCTGGAAAGCATGGAAACCATCTATTCCATCAGGCATCGAAATGGCGCTATCAGGCGCGTTAACGTGAATATTGCCGCAACTACGGTCGAAGAGTACCGCATGCTTAAAGAAGCGGAAATCGGCACGTACATCCTGTTCCAGGAAACATACAACAAGAAGGGTTACCAGGAGCTGCATCCTACGGGCCCTAAAAGCAATTACGACTGGCATACCGAAGCGATGGACCGCGCCATGGAAGGCGGCATCGACGACGTGGGTCTGGGCGTTTTGTTCGGGTTGCAGGGGTATCGCTACGAGTTTGCCGGCTTGATCATGCATGCTGAGCACTTGGAAGCAGTGCATGGCGTGGGCCCTCACACCATCAGTGTCCCGCGCGTTAAGCCTGCGATGGATATCGACCCTGAGGTGTTCGACAACGGCATTCCCGACGAGATGTTCGAGAAGATCATTGCCCTTATTCGCATCACCGTGCCCTATACCGGCATTATTATTTCTACGCGTGAGGGCGAACTGGTGCGCGAACATGCTTTGCAGTATGGCGTAAGCCAGATTTCCGGTGGGTCCCGTACCAGCGTCGGTGGCTACAACGAGCCCGAGCGCCCACACGATACCGAGCAGTTTGACGTGTCGGATCAACGCACGCTCGATGAGGTTATCAGTTGGCTGATGGACAACAACCACATACCCAGCTTCTGCACAGCGTGCTATCGCGCCGGCCGCACCGGCGATAGGTTCATGAACTTCTGCAAGAACGGAGAGATCCTTAATTATTGCCATCCAAATGCCTTGATGACGCTTACGGAATACTTGGCTGATTACGCTACTCCTGAAACCAAGGAAAAGGGCCTTGCCATGGTTAAACGTGAACTGCTGAACATTCCCAACGAAAAGACGCGTCTCATTGCTGAGCGGCACGTCGGTGAAATTCTTGCAGGAACGGGAAACGATTTCAGGTTCTAAAGAGCGATAAGATTAGTTGCGGGCCGGCACTTGCCAGTCCGCATTTTTCATTTCATAAGGAAGAGGTGCCCCATGCAGGTAGCCGAGGAAGATATTGAGGCATTTGCTGCGGAGCAGTGGCCGGCATTTTTAGCCGATGCTGAACGATTGATCTCCATTGACAGCTCGCTTGATGCTGAACATGCAGCACCTGGGGCTCCTTTCGGTCCGGGGCCCCGTGCGGCGCTTGACGAAGCACTTGCCATTGCGCAGCGTATGGGGCTGGAGCCCCATGACGGAGATGGGTATGCCGGTTTTGCCGATTTGCCAGGCGAAAGCGGGCAGCAGATTGGCGTTATCGGCCATGTTGATGTGGTTCCTGCTGGGGAGGGTTGGGATTTCGATCCGTTCAGCCTCACATGCAAGGAAGGCGTGCTTGTAGGGCGCGGAATTTCCGACGATAAGGCACCCCTGCTCACGGCGTTGTATGGCTTGAAATTCTGGCTTGATCGCGGTGCGAACCTGCGCCATGCGGTGCGTTTCATTTTCGGCTGCAATGAGGAGTCGGGGATGGGCGATGTCCCTTACTACTTGGAGCGGAATGATGCCCCCGATTTCCTGTTCACCCCCGATGCTGAATTTCCCTTGTGCTATGGCGAGAAAGGGCAATTTGGAGCAACGATAACCTCTGGGATCATTGAGGGCGCCATTGCCTCCTTTACGGCCGGAACGGCTCCCAATGCGGTGCCTGGTATAGCACGTGCTGTGGTTTGTGTTGATGCAGGGAGTCTGCCGAAGGCCGATCGCATAGAAGTATCCCCTTGCAAAGAGGGGGCCCTTGTTACTGCAACGGGTATTGCGGGGCATGCCTCGCTCCCTGAAGGCACGTTGAATGCTATTGGTGTCCTGTGCCGCTATCTTCTTTCTACTGGCGTGTGTTCCGGCGAAGAAATTGCATGGTTGCAATTTGCTGCCAGCATGGCTGAATGTACCGATGGGACAATTGCCAACATTGCCTGCTCAGATGCTGATTTTGGCAATCTGACCAGCGTTGTTGGCATGATGAGCAAGATCGATGGGGCTTTTGCCATGACAGAGGACATTCGTTTCCCTGCCGCAATTACCGGCAGCGAGCTTGGCGTCGCATTTGAGGCGTTGTCCCGTGCTCAAGGCGCTTCGCTTGCCATTACTGCTTGCAAGGATCCTTTCGTGGTGAATCCCGATACTGCTCCTGTTCGTGCGCTTATGGATGCGTATTGCTCGACTACGGGCAAGCAGGTGCGCCCTTTCACCATGGGAGGCGGCACCTATGCTCGCGAGTTCCCCAATGCCGTAAGCTTTGGTCCGGCGGAAGAGGGGGCGTATCCCGTGCCGAGTTGGGTAGGGGGTATGCATGCTGCCAACGAGGGCATTGCCGAAGAGGAGCTGAAGCGTGCTTTGCGCATTTATATCAGGGCGTTCGGCAATCTTGCGGAAGTGGAGGATCTGCGCAAATAAGCCTGTTTTTTATGGCGGAAAACGTCTGGCTGCAGGACAGGCGGTTGCATAAAGCGCTACCGCCAAGCAATTTGTGACACTCCCGAAAGTGCGTGCCATTTGGGAAACCAAAAGAAGCGGCATCCGTTTGTGGCGGATGCCGCTTCATTGCTTACCGATGGTGCGCTATATGCCTTCGATGCTTATGCTGCGCCAATCTCCTTGGGCGGTTGGCGCGTCGATGGAGGTATACCCCATGCGGCGGGCGTAGCGGTAGGCTTCAGTGATGTTGTTGCCGATGCGGTTTGCGTGATGGGCATCCGAGCCTACGGTTAACGGCACATCTGCTTGGAAAAAACGTTCCAGCAAGGATTCTTGCGGGTAAAAGTCGGCGAAATCCTTGGTCAAGCCTGCAGTGTTGATCTCAACGTGCACCTTGCCTTCGCGCGCTGCTTGCGCCATGGAATCGAACAGTGGAGCGAGGTCGATCGAAGGCTTGTATCCAGAAAGGCTGAACAGGCGTGGCAGATCGGGATGCGCCATGGAATCGAACAAGCCGCTCGTTGCCGCCTTGCACCATTCTTCGGCATAGAGCTGCCAAAGCTTGTTTGCTCCCAGTTCTTCCCAGATGCGCATGTCCTCGTCCCAGTCGAGTGCCTTTTCCTGAAGATAGTGGATGGATCCAAGAAGGAACGTTGCATCGCCGCGTGTTTCCGCCAAATCGGCGCTGCAGCCCGGGTACCAGTCTGCTTCCATGCCATGCACGATTTCGAGTTCGGGGAACTCGTTGCGTGCAAGCCCGATTGAAGAAGCGTACTGTTCAAGCTTGCTTTCTTCTATGGAGCAATCGATGAAGCCCGGCCTGCCCCAATGGTCGGTACAGGCTATGGTGGTTATCCCTTTTGCTATAGCTGCATGCATGTTTTCCTGAAAAGTGCATTTCCCGTCGGAAAACACGGTATGAGTGTGGCAGTCTACCAGTTCGATGGGCATAACGTTCCTTTCAGGGCGGGTTATTTCGATTTGATGCCGCTCGTTGCTATACGGATGGCTTCTTCATGGCTGTCGGTAACGGTGAACAGGCTGATGTCGGACTCGCTGATCATGTTCTGATCAAGCAAGGGACCTTTGATCCACTTGATCAGGTCTTGCCAGTATTCGGTGCCGAACAGCACGATAGGCATGTTCCCGATCTTATGCGTTTGCGCCAGCACCAGCACCTCGAACATCTCGTCAAGCGTGCCGTAGCCTCCAGGGAAGAAGATTGCGCCCGAAGAGTATTTCACGAACATGGTCTTGCGGACGAAGAAATAGCGGAACTCGATTCCGAGATTTATCCAATCGTTGGTAGTTTCTTCGAAGGGGAGCTCAATGGAAAGACCCACCGAAGTGCCTCCCGCAAGTGCTGCTCCGCGGTTGGCCGCCTCCATGATGCCGGGGCCGCCGCCGGTAATGACGGCGATGTCCTTATTGGCGAGCTTGCCTGCAATTTGCATGGCGTGTTCATAGTAAGGGTCGGTTGGTTCGGTTCTGGCTGACCCGAATATGGATACCGCCGGCCCCAACTTGGCAAGAGCGTCGAAGCCGTCTACGAACTCAGATTGGATGCGCAGCGTGCGCCAAGGGTCGGCATCGCGCCAATCAGTGCCCGGCTCTTCGCTGATCAGCTTTCCTGTGGTGCTGTGGCGAGGGACCATCTTTCCGCGCAGGGTTACCGAGCCACGGCGGTAGGGCGTTCCGAGGGGCGAAGTGTCGCTGGTCTGTTTTTCTTCGTCGGCGTTGAGCGTGCTTGAAAGATATTTTTCCAAGGCGTTTTCAACTGCTGCCTCGGTTGCTTTCTTCGCCTGCTTCTTCGTGATTTTCTTTGCCATTTCGGTCCCTTCCCCTCGCGTCGATACGCTCTTTCAGCATACCCGATGAACCGCGTTAAATGCACCGAGCGGCACCATACTGCTACACTGGCATGAAAAGTCGTCGTTCCATCGGAGGGAAGGTTTGGAGCGGCGGATCGAGGGGGAAAGAAGATTACCATGGGAAGCACCGCAACAGGGGAAGGCAAGGCTGCCATAACCCGCTCCATGCCTTTGCGCGTAGCCATATATTTTGGTGGCATTTTGATTTTGGGCGTTGGTGTTGTCTTGAGTGCGCGAAGTGATTTCGGCGCGCCGGCATTCCAGTCGATACCGTTGGTGTTCAGCGAAAGCACCCATCTGCTTACCTTGGGGCAATCGTGCATATGCCTATACTGCATCGATATCCTTATTCAGGTTCTGGTGTTTCGAACGCTCAATGTCAAAATCGCTCTTCAGATTCCTTTTGCCTTTGCGTTCGGTTGCCTGATCGACCTATTTGACTTCGTATTGGGGCTTGATTTCTTCTGGTTTTGCCATGACCCAAGCCTGCTAACCAGCTGCATTATGTTCACGATCGGCATTACACTTATCGGCATAGGGGTAAGCGCCATGGTGGCTATGAATTTCGTTTTGAACCCCGCCGATGGTTGCACGCAGGCCTTTATGAAAATCACCCATCTTCCCTTCGGTAAGGCGAAGATCATCAACGACGTGTTGCGTTTCTCTATTGCATGCGTAATGGCGCTTGCGATGACTGGCCACCTGTTCGGCGTGGGCGTTGGTACGGTTATTTCAATGGTTGCCATTGGCGCCATATGCCAGGTGGTATCTGATGGCGCCCGCGGTTTTTACCGCCGTGCCTATGTGCCTGCGAGCTTTGCATGATGCTTTGAACCACTTATTTCATGCGTGTTAACTCTTGAAATCTGCTTTGTTACGTATCGAAACGAAGCCAAAAGCTGCCTGCCGAAGGCGGTACCTTGTTTGCTAGCGAATTATCCCCACCTTTCTTAAAACGGGAAAGGCAAACGGTTCGCGAAAGTCGTTGAGCGGAGAGGACAAGCACTCAGCGGCTTTTCGGTTGTGAGAGTGAGAGGTTCAGAATGCAAACACGGAACGTGCCTGCGCAAAGCGGGCTGTATCGTCCTGAGTTCGAGCATGATGCGTGCGGTATTGGCGCGCTGGCACATCTGAAGGGTGTGCGCTCGCATCAGATGATCGACGATGCCCTTTCGGTCCTTGTCAATCTGGAGCATCGCGGTGGTAAGGGTTTGGAGCATAATACGGGCGATGGCGCCGGCATCTTGTTCCAGGTTCCGCATCACTTCTTCCGCAAGGAAGCGCAGAAGTATGGTCACCTTCTTCCCGATGAAGGCGACTATGGCGTGGCTATGCTCTTTTTCCCCCAAGACGAGCGTGGCGTAGAAGTTTCCAAGCGCATTTTCGAAGAAGGTTGTGCGAAGGCTGGTTTGCCCCTGCTGTTTTGGCGCGAGGTTCCCATCGATCCCCACGATTTGGGTTCCACCGCACGCGCCTGCATGCCTACCATCCTGCAGGCATTCGTAGGTCGTCCTGAAGACGTCGAGCGCGGAGAGGCTTTTGAGCGCCGCCTGTACGTATGCCGCCGTATGGTGGAAAAGGCCGCCGATGCCGAGCATGCGCTGAAGGGCCATATCTTCTATGTGTGCTCTTTCAGTGCGCGCACCATCGTATACAAGGGCATGCTTGTTGCTACCCAGATGCGCCGTTTCTACCTGGACCTTTCCGATGCAGCGGTGAAGACCGCAATTGCTCTGGTCCATTCGCGCTACTCCACGAACACCACCCCTTCGTGGGAGCGCGCACATCCGAATCGTTACATCATTCATAACGGCGAAATCAATACGCTGAAGGGCAATGTGAACTGGATCCGCGCCCGCGAACCAAATCTGTACTCGCCGGTTCTGGGCAAAGATCTGGAATCCGTTCTGCCTATCATCAACAAAGAGGGCTCCGACTCTGCCATCCTCGATAACGTGCTTGAGTTCTTGGTGATGAACGGTCGCGATATGACCCGCGCCGTTTCCATGTTGTTGCCCGAGCCGTGGGATCATAATGAAACGCTTCCCGCTCGCCGCCGCGCTTACGACGAGTACCAGTCCATGCTCATGGAGCCGTGGGATGGTCCTGCTGCCATTGCTTACACCGATGGCTCCACGTTCGGTGCTGCGCTCGATCGCAACGGCCTGCGTCCTGCTCGTTACTATGTCACGCGCGACGATCGCTTCCTGCTTTCCTCCGAGGTTGGAACCATCGAAATCGAGCCTTCCAACATCCTTACCGCTGGTTGCCTTGGCCCTGGCGAAATGGTGGAGATCGACACTACGGCCGATCGCGTTATCTGGAACGACGAGCTGCGTGCTCGCTATGCAAAGGAAAAGCCCTACAGCGATTGGGTAAAGGAAGAGAAGATCGAGGTTTCCGACCTTGAGGCTCCTACTCAGGCTGATGCTGCGCGCGATGCCGATGTCCCCATGACCGTACGTATGGCAAAGTTGGGCTACCACTGGGATGACGTGGACGAAGTAGTCCGCGCTATGGCTGAAAAGGGCGGCGTGCCCTTGGCTTCCATGGGTATCGATGCATCCCTCGCGTGTCTCTCGAAGAAGAACCGTTCCTTCTTCGATTACTTCTATCAGCTGTTTGCCCAGGTAACCAACCCGCCTATCGACGCTTTGCGCGAGAGCTTGGTTACTTCGAGCGTGCTTTACATTGGTAACCATGGCAATCTCCTGGAAGATTCTCGCACGGCATGCCAGTTGATTCGCCTTGATGGCCCTATGCTGACGAAGGACCAGTTCGATCGCATCTGTGCGGTAGACCGCGTTGGTTTCAAGGCTCAGCGTTTCAGCGCCACGTATCGTCGCGAAGACGGCGAGAATGCCCTGGAAGAGGCGTTAGAAAATTTGGCGTGCAGTGTTGAAAAGGCTGTGCGCAACGGGGTAAGCATCATCGTGCTTTCCGACCGTGCTGCAGAAGGCGAAGTGCCTATTCCTTCGCTCCTGGCAGTTTCCTCTGTCCATAACCATCTGATTCGCGTGGGTGTTCGTACCTTTGCCGATTTCGTGGTTGAGACGGGCGATGCTATTTCCGCGCATGACTTTGCTGCTTTGGTTGGCTATTCCGCATCGGGTATCTATCCTTATATGGCTCACGAGTGCATCGCTGATTTGGCCGCAAAGGGCGCCTTATCGGTATCCGCCGAAGAGGGCATTGCAAACTACAACAAGGCGGTAACCGCAGGAATCACCTCCATCATGTCGAAGATGGGCATTTCCACGGTGCAGAGCTACCATTCCGCTCAGATCTTTGAGGCTGTTGGCTTCAAGCAAGAGTTCGTTGATCGGTACTTTGCAGGCACCGTTTCCCGTGTGGGCGGCTTGGGCGTTGCCGATGTTCAGCGTGAAGAGAACCAGCGTTACGATGACGCGGTGGCTATTCTCAGCACGCCGGCACCTGAACAGTTGCCTTCTTTGGGCCTTACCAAGTGGCGTCCGCAAGGTGGCGAAGAGCACCTTATCGACCCGCAGACTATCTATCTGCTCCAGCATGCTTGCCGCGAAGGCAATTATGAGATATTCAAGGAATATAGCGATCATTTGCATCAGGAAGGCCGCGCGATTCGCTTGCGCGATCTGCTCGACTTTGTAACTGATCGCACCCCTGTTCCGCTGGAAGAAGTTGAGCCTGCCGAGAACATTGCCAAGCGTTTCAACACGGGCGCTATGAGCTACGGCTCCATTTCCGAGGAAGCCCACAAGTGCATGGCTATTGCCATGAACCGTCTGGGCGGCCGTTCGAACTCCGGTGAAGGCGGTGAAGACCCGAAGCGCGAGACTCCGCTGCCCAACGGCGATTCCATGAACTCCGCTATCAAGCAGATTGCCTCCGGTCGCTTCGGTGTAACGAGCCGTTATCTTTCTTCGGCTATCGAGATTCAGATCAAGATGGCCCAGGGCGCAAAGCCTGGCGAAGGCGGTCACCTGCCTGGTAAGAAGGTATATCCCTGGATCGCCGAAGTTCGTCAGTCTACGCCGGGCATTGGCTTGATTTCGCCTCCGCCGCATCATGACATCTACTCCATCGAAGACTTGGCCGAGCTGATCTTCGACTTGAAGAACGCAAACCCCAATGCGCGCGTTTCCGTGAAGCTCGTTTCCGAGGCTGGCGTTGGCACCATTGCAACCGGCGTTGCCAAGGGCGCTGCTGATAAGATCCTGATTTCTGGCCACAATGGCGGTTCGGGTGCTGCTCCGCGCGACTCCATCTGGCACGCAGGCTTGCCTCTCGAGCTTGGCATTGCCGAGGCTCAGCAGACGCTGTTGCAGAACGGTCTGCGTTCCCGCGTTGTTCTTGAAGCTGACGGCAAGCTGATGGACGGCAAAGATGTTGCCGTTGCCTGCCTGCTCGGTGCTGAAGAGTTCGGCTTCGCGACGATGCCGCTCATCGCTATGGGTTGCCTGATGCAGCGCGACTGCCAGCAGGATACGTGCCCTGCTGGTATCGCCACGCAGAACTGCCGCTTGCGCAAGTGCTTCCGCGGCAAGCCCGAGCACGTGGTGAACTTCATGCTCTTCGTTGCCGAACAGCTGCGTGAGGTTATGGCATCGCTTGGCTTCCGCACGGTAGATGAAATGGTTGGCCACCCCGAGTGCTTGCGCCAGGTTGAAGTGCCGGGCAACTGGAAGGCGAACCTGCTGGATCTTTCCTCGGTTCTCGCCAATGGCGAATGCGAGTTCGGCGCTCATATTCCCGGTGCGGCTGGTCGTCACTTCTTGCCTCAGATGAAGTATGACGTGGAGCTGGAGAAGTCGCTTGACTCGACCCTGTTCCTTCCTATGACCGAACAAGCCCGCAAGCACATGAAGCCGGTTCGCTTCCGTGCCGACATTGCCAATGTAAACCGTTGCGTCGGTACCATTTTGGGCGCTGCTGTTACCAAGGCGCACCCTGAAGGCTTGCCTGATGGTTCGGTTACCGTTGATTGCGAGGGTTCGGCTGGTCAGAGCTTTGGCGCCTTCATCCCGAAGGGCGTTACGCTCAATGTTACGGGCGATGCGAACGACTACTTCGGCAAGGGCCTTTCCGGCGGCATCCTCTCGGTTCATCCTTCTGAAGATGCCACGTACAAGTTCGATGAAAACACTATCGTTGGCAACGTTGCCTTCTTCGGTGCGACGTCGGGCCGTGGCTTCGTAAACGGCCTTGCTGGTCAGCGCTTTGGCGTGCGCAACTCCGGCGCCACCATCGTGGTTGAAGGCGTTGGCAACCATGGCTGCGAATACATGACCGGCGGCACTGCCCTTATCCTAGGCGAGGTTGGCTTGAACTTCGCAGCGGGCATGACCGGTGGCGTAGCTTACGTGTACGACGAGTACGGCACGTTGGAAAGCCGTTGCAACATGGGTTCGGTAAAGCTTGAGACCCCCACCGATGCCGAGATCGAGCTTATCCACAGCCTTATCGAAGAGCATGTTGGTTATACGCAGAGCCCGCGTGGCATCAAGATGCTGTACCGCTTCGAAGCTATGAAGCAGCACTTCGTAAAGGTCATTCCTGTTGAATACGAGCGTGTTTTGGAGATTGTTGCTGCAGCAGAGGCTGAGGGCAAGAGCCACGAAGAAGCGCTTGAAGAGGCATACGAGATCGTAGGAAAGGGGCGCCAGTAATGGGCAAAGCAGGAGCATATCTCGAGCACGATCGCGTTGCTCATGGTGAACGCGAGGCGTTGGAGGCCATCGAAGACTTCAAGGAATTCGCCCTGCCTCTTTCTGAAGAGGAACAGCAGGTTCAGGCAAGCCGTTGCATGATGTGCGGTGTGGCATTCTGCCAGGCTGGCTACAGCTTCGGTAAGGCTCGTCCTTCAGGCTGCCCGCTGCACAACCTTATTCCCGAATGGAACGATTTGGTGTATCGCGGTTTGTGGGATGAAGCGGCAGAACGATTGGCTCTTACCAATCCCTTCCCGGAGTTCACGGGTCGTGTATGCCCGGCGCTGTGCGAGGCTGCTTGCAACCTTGCTTCCATCGAGGGCGCTACCACCATTCGCGACAACGAGCGCGCCATTTCCGATCATCAGTGGGCAGCGGGTGGTCCTAAGCCCTTGCCAGCACCTGCTGCCGATGCGCCAAAGGTTGCGGTGATCGGTTCTGGCCCTTGCGGTTTGGGCGCTGCTTGGCAGCTTGCTGAAGCAGGCATTCGCGTAACCGTGTTCGAGCGTCATGACCGCGCTGGCGGTTTGTTGATGTACGGCATTCCGAACATGAAGCTGCCAAAGGAAATCGTTGATCGTCGCATCAAGTTCCTTGAAGAAGGTGGCATTTCCTTCGAGCTGAACACCGATGCATCTGAAGAAGCGGTTGCAGCGCGTCTGAAGTCCGACTTCGATGCTGTTGTTGTTGCTGTTGGCGCGGCAGCCCCGCGTGGCCTTGCCGCTCCCGGCGCAGACCAAAAGGGCGTAGTATTTGCCGTTGACTACCTTACTTCTTCAACGAAGTCGGTAATTGGCGGCACCGAACCGGCAATTTCTGCCAAGGGTCTTGACGTTGTTGTTATTGGTGGTGGCGATACAGGCACTGACTGCATCGCAACGGCTCTTCGTCAGGGTGCGAAAAGCGTACATCAGCTGGAGTACAACGCTGCGCCTCCTGAGGTACGCGCTGCTTCCAACCAGTGGCCCGAATGGCCCTTCGTGAAAAAGACCGACTACGGCCAACGTGAGGCAATCGAGCATTTCAAGGAAGATCCACGCTCTTTCGCTGCCGATACGGTAGAGGTTTTGGGCGAAGAAGGGCACGTAACCGGTTTGCGCGTGGTTACACTTGACTGGAGTCAGGGTGCCCCTCAGCGTCAGATGGATACCGAGCGCGTTATGCCTGCTCAGCTGGTTCTTATCGCATGCGGTTTCACGGGACCCGAGCGCGGTATCTACGATGCTCTGGGCGCGGAGGTTGTCGATGGCCGTGGGGTTCGCCCCGTTATGGTCGAGGGCACGCATCGCGTCAAGCATGAGGGCGATACGCCTATCTATGCTGCAGGCGATGCGAAACACGGTTCCACCTTGGTGGTTAATTCGCTCGCCGATGGTTTGGCTTGCGCAAAAGAGGTTGCAGCCGATCTGCTGAAATAGCATTTGGAAAAGCAAATGGGCTCCCTGATGGGAGCCCATTTTTTATGCTGGTATAGCTTTTCTCGCTAAACATCGCTTCCAAAGACATTTCGGATGCTCTGCACCGTGGTGTCACGATTCATCTGGGCGATAGAAGTGGTAAGGGGAATGTCTTTGGGGCATACCCGAACGCAATTTTGGGCATTACCGCAGCTGGTTATGCCATCGGCTCCCATGATTGAACGGAGTCGCTCCTGCTTGTTCAGCTTGCCAGTGGGATGGGCATTGAACAGACGGACTTGGGAGATAGCGGCAGGCCCGACGAAATTGTTTGCGTGCCCAGTATTGGGGCAGGCTTCGAAGCAGCAGCCGCAGGTCATGCAGCGGGAAAGCTCATAGGCCCAGCTTTGGGTGCGTGCGGACATGCGAGGCCCTGGCCCTAAATCGAAGGGACCATCGATATCGATCCAGGCATGCGTTTTTTTCAACGCTTCAAACAAAAGGGTTCTGTCGACTTTCAAGTCGCGTACCAGGGGAAACTTGGTAAGTGACTCCAGACGAATGGGCTGCTTCAGGTTATCGATGAGGGCAGAGCAGGCTTGACGTGGCGTACCGTTGATGATCATGGTGCAGGCTCCGCAAACCTCTTCAAGACACACGCTTTCCCAAACCACGGGGGTGGTTGGCTCTCCTTGGGCGTTTACGGGATTCTTTCGTATTTCCATCAAGGCTGAAACCACGTTCATGCGTGGTTGATAGGCAACGTTGAATTCTTCCCAATATGGTTTTGCCTCAGGATCCTCTTGTCGTTTAACGATAAGGCGAATAGGGTCATGGCCTGCGGTTTCGGTATTCATGCCAGACCTCCTTCTAATGAGCTTTCGTATAGTCGCGTTTACGTGGCGCAATGAGTGAGGTGTCTACCTCTTCGTAGCTGAGAACGGGGCTGTGCGTAGTGGGATCGTAACGAGCGATGGTGGTTTTCAGCCATTCGTTATCGTTGCGATCGGGGAATTCGGGTTTGAAGTGGCTCCCCCTGCTTTCGTTTCGCTCCAGCGCTCCTTTTGTTATGACTTTCGCAAGATCAACCATGCCATGAAGTTGGCGAATGAACGGCGCATTTGCGTTGCCCCAGGTTGCCTTGTCTTGAACGCCGATATGGGAAAGTCGTTCATCGATGTTCTCGAGCTTGATAAGTGTTTCAGACAAAGCATCGTTGTTGCGAACTACGGTGACGTTCTTCGTCATCAGCTCGCCCATTTCCTGATGCAGGCGGTAGGCATTTTCGGTGCCATCAAGCTGCAAAATGTTCTGGTAGCTTGATTCGTCCTTTGCAGCAGCTGTTTCGTAGACGCTTTGGGGGATGCTGTTGCCTTCTGGGAGTCCCTTAGCATAGGCGGCGGCATTGGGCCCAGCGGTCATGCCAGCGAATACGGCAGAAAGAAGGGAATTTGCCCCTAGGCGGTTGGCGCCATGCTGGGTGTAATCGCATTCACCTGCGGCAAACAGGCCCGGGATGCTTGTTTGCTGATCGAGGCCAACCCAGAGCCCGCCCATTGAGTAGTGGACGCTTGGCGCAACGCGCATGGGAACCTTGCGTGGATCATCGCCCACGAATTTCTGGTAGATATCCAAAATGCCTTCCAGCTTTGCGTTCAAAACGGATGCGGGAATATGGGAGACGTCCAGATACACCACGTTTTGACCGTTGATGCCTAGGTGTTGGTTCACGCATACGTCGAAGATCTCGCGTGTGGCGATATCGCGCGGCACCAGATTGCCGTATGCGGGGTACTTTTCTTCCAGAAAATACCAAGGCTTTCCGTCCTTGTAGGTCCAAACCCTGCCACCCTCACCGCGCGCTGATTCGCTCATCAGGCGGTTTTTGTCGAAGCCGGGAATTGCGGTGGGGTGAATTTGGATAAATTCACCGTTGGCATAGAGTGCTCCTTGCTGATAGCAACGAGCTGCGGCATAGCCGGTGTTGATGGTGGAATTGGTTGATTTGCCAAATACGGCGCCGCAGCCACCGGTTGCGATAACGACCGCATCGGCAGGGAAGGCGCGTATTTCCATAGACGTAAGATCCTGTGCGGTGATTCCGCAGCAGGTGCCGTTATGGATTATGACGGAAACGAATTCCCAACCAACATAGGTGTGCACCTTGCCTTCAACTTCAAGGGCGCGTACTTGTTCGTCGAGCGCATAGAGAAGCTGTTGGCCGGTTGTGGCACCGGCGAAGGCGGTGCGTCGTTTTTGTGTGCCACCGAATCTGCGCAGGTCAAGTAAGCCTTCGGGAGTTCTATTGAACATTACGCCCATGCGGTCGAACATGTTGACTATTTTAGGGGCAGCTTCGCACATGGCGCGTACCTGTGGCTGGTTCGCCAAAAAGTCGCCGCCGTAAATGGTGTCATCGAAGTGTTCGTCTACCGAATCGTCTTCGCCTTTGGTGTTCAGCGCGGCGTTGATTCCCCCTTGAGCGCAGGCGGAATGCGAGCGTTTGAAGGGCACGAGCGAAAACAAGTCGACGCTCAAGCCTGCTTCTACGATTTTCAAAGTTGCCATCAGCCCCGCAAGGCCTCCACCGACAACTGCGATTGATCCTTTGCTCATAATAGCCTCTTTCTTGTAGCGTGCGGGTTTAGCAAGCAAAGGCGAACAATGCCTTTAAGCCAAACGCAGCGAATGCGATGAACAGGGCGAACAGTACGTATCCTGATATTTTCTGGGAACGGGGAGAAACGGTGATTCCCCAGGTGATAAGGAATGTCCAAAGGCCATTGCAGAAGTGGTAGATGCTGCAAAGAAGACCTATGGCGAACAGCGCAAGCTCGAGTGGCGTGGCAACGATTCCTGCCACCATGGAATAACTCGGGTCGACGCCGGTAAGCTCAACTTGCAGTTTTGTGCCGTAAATATGCCACATCACAAAGAGCAGCGTGACGATGCCCGTTATGCGCTGCAGCACGTAGCACCAGTTGTGGAAGTAGCGGTAGCGTTGCACGGTAACGCTTGAAGTCAGGGCGATATACACGCCGTAGAGGGCATGGAATAAAAGGGGCAGGAAAATCACGAAAGTTTCAAGCACTATCTTGTAGGGCATGTGCGCCATAAACGAGCCCATGGTGTCGTAAGGGGCGGTTCCCCAGTTTGCCGAGTAGTTTACGCACATATGGAAGCAGAGAAAGATTCCCAGTGGAAATACGCCTGCGAAAGAGTGCAGTTTACGCAGGAAATTAGCGCGGCGGTCTTTGTCCATGATCCCCTCGATTCCGTCGACCTCTGGCCGTAAGACGGGTTTGTTCAGGCGGGTGCTGCGATTCCCCGTGCAGCAACCAGCTTGACGTTGAAGCTGGGCGTTGATGGCAAAATCCCAGTTCATCTTTAAAAAGTATACCGTTATCTTTGTAGGCGTTCGCGGAGCGCCTGGTTCCAACCCATTGCTTTTTCCCGGCTATTCATGTTTTTGCGTTGAGGGAGAGGCAAGCAGCAGATCGAATCCCATCAACAGCATGGTGACCGTTGGTTTTTAGCGCGGTTGAACAGGGGTATTCTTGTGAATGGAAAAAAGAGGGGGTACCCATGAAGAAAGCAAACTTCCATGCTGCTAACACCGTGTTGATGTTCGAAGGCGGTGGGATGCGTGCCAGCTATACGGCTGCAATGGCATCGCTCCTGCTTGAGCAGAATATCACCTTCGGTCATGTGTGCGGTATTTCTGCCGGCTCGAGCCACACGGTGAACTACCTTTCAGGTGATATTTGGCGCACCCGTGCCAGTTTCACTGATTTGGTAATGGAACCTGAATTTGGTGGTGCTAAGACGTTTGCCCAGGGTAAGGGCATGTTTTCTGCTCACTGGATTTACGAGGAAGCGGGTTTGCCCGAAGGCGTATTGCCGTTTAACTTCGAGGCGTTTGCCCAGAATCCAACTCCTTGCTCAATTCAAGCATTTGATCGCGATACGGGCGAATCGGTGGTCTGGCGCAAGGAAGATATGGCAACGTTAGAGGACTTGATGGTGCGTGTGCGTGCCAGCAGCACTCTCCCTGTTGTGATGCCGCCAGTCCATATCGGCGACCACGTGTACTACGATGGCGGCTTGGGCGTCGGCGCCGGCATTCCGTTGCAGCTAGCACTCGATTCGGGATGTTCCCGTATCCTGGCTGTCCTCACGAGAGCCAAGGGCTTCCGCAAGCCTGTTGACGATATCGGCGCAAGCGCCAAGGCTATTGCCAATAGCTATCACCGGTATCCTAAAGTGAAAGAAGCCCTGCTTACACGCAATGAGCGCTATAACGCTGAACTTGAAAAGCTCGAAGCGCTGGCGGAAGAGGGGAAGGTGTACATCGTATACGCCGATAAGATGGCGGTAAGCAACAGCACCACCGATCTGGAGCGTTTACGTGCCAGCTACTTCGATGGGTACAACCAGTATCAGAACCAGTTGCCGGAAATCCTGGAATGGCTTAAAGCGGGAGAGTAGCAGCTACATAAAGGTGATACCTAGCGCCTGGAACAAGAGGCCCCACGCAACGCCGGTGGCATACAGCCCAGCGAGGATTGTCACGTTTTGCCTGATGCGGCGGTTTTCTCCAAACAGTACCAGAATGCCTACGCCCGCAGACACCAACAAGCCGGAAAGCATAGCTCCAGTGCCTAGCATGCCATCAAGGTACAGCTGGGTTATCACCACACTTGCTCCGCAGTTGGGGATAAGTCCAACCAGCGCCGAGCCAAAGATGGCAAGGCCAGGGTTCGATGCCAGGAATGTGGCAACGGCTTCTTCGCCGGCAACTTCCATGATGGCAACCAGTGCGAGCGAAATAAGAAACACGATGATCGAAACTTCAAGAGTGTGCTTGACTGCGCTTATGGTTATTTCGGTCCAGCCGGTATGCGTGCTGGCGCAATGACAGCTGGGGTTGTGGCAATGATCGGGACCGAAAGCATGCTCCTCGATATGCTCATGCTCGCAATTGCAGGAATGGGCATGTTCGTGAGCATGCTCTTGCGTCGCTTTGGTTTGGGCAAGGTGAAGACGAAGACGTAGAACTCCGTCGATTGCGAAGCCCATGATCATGCCTATGACGACTTTCACGCCAACGATGCTTGCCATTACACGCCAATCAACCTGTTCGGCGATGAACAACGGCAGCATTTCATCGGACGTGGAAAGCAGCACCGCGAAGAGGGTGCCCAGAGTGATGGCTCTACTAGAAAACAGTGCGGCACCGGCGGCAGAAAAGCCGCATTGCGGAACAGCGCCCAGTACGGCTGCCACAGCGGGGCCGAGCTTGCCCGCTTTCTGCACCAGTTCTTCTGTTCGATTGCCTGCTTTGTGCTCGAGAGCCTCAAGAAGAAAATACGTCACCAATAAAAACGGCACCAGATAGATGGTGTCTTCAAAGGCGTGTTCGAGAAGATGGGGGATAAGTTCGAGCATCTGCTATTCACCGCGCTTTGCCAAGCATGCTTCGCACAGGCCGTACAGCACCGTCTTCGTGGGGTTAATGCGTACATGATGGTGCTCGATAACGTGCTCGTAGAGTTTCTGAAGCTCACCGCAATCGATAGGGGAAAGGCTTCCACACTCTTCGCACTTCAAGAAGAAATACACATCTTCGGGGGCGTCGGGAAGAAAACGGTAGCAAATGCTGGAAGTGCCTTCAATGCTGGTGCGGGCGATGATGCCCTCTTCTTCAAGGCGCTCAAGATTGCGGTACACCGTTGCTGTTCCAACTTTAGTGCCTTGGTCGACCAAGGCGTTTACGATATCTTTGCTCGTGAAAAAAGCACCCTGGTGAGCCTGGATGCATGAAAGGATAAGCTCTTTTTGCTTGGTGCGGTATTGCTTGGTATTGCCCGTGCTTGCCATGCCTTGTCTTTCGTTCGTGTGTGTGGATGCGTCCCTAGGAGGGGTAGCGTCTAAAATGAAAACGAATCTCATTTTATTGGTGTGAAGTCATTAGTCAATAGAAATGAGAAAAGTTCTCATTTCTGAGAACTTTCGATAACACATGCGGGTATGTTCAAATGAGGGCGTGTTGCTGGCAAGCAGATGTGCGATACGGCAAAGATGTTGGGCACGCGTACGGGCAGGGCGCAAAGTTTGTCCGTAGTTTCGCGGGGTGGTCGTAAGGTGCTGGGTGCGTGCGCAGATCGGGTGCTGCTAGGTGCTACTTCTGGTTCGTTGGGTCTTGGTCGTTTCCCCGCCCGTTGTCTTTGTTTTTGTCGGCTTTCTTTTTCGCCAACTTTGCCCAGGCCGAATCGGAGCAAATTAGAAGCGCGCCCAAGATAAACCAGACGGCAGGGTGGATGCCCAGCACGGGTGCTTGTCCTGCAAGGTCAACGATGCCGATGCATATCATCGCAAAACCAAGAATCACCGATCCGATTTTCATGGGTCTTGCCCTTTCTGATTTCGCGCTTTTAACCGTGGGTTAGTTCTCATGATAGGGCTTAATGGGGAATCGTTCCCTCTGTATCGGCAAAGGATCTGGTAATCTCGTGCATTCCCCGTGCGCGTTTCCTGTTGCACCCCTTTGGCTTGGGTGGCATGCGGGGAAGGGTTTTATACTTATGGGGACACAGGGTTATGTCCTGTGTTTATGATATTTGCGCTTTTGGCGCCGCACAAAGAAAGGCTAGCTTCTATCGGCATGCAGGGAAGACACGCGAAGAATACGCAAGGCGGTCAATCCTTCAGGGAGCGCGCACGCACCGCTGCGCATCAGGCGAGTAAAAAGGGGTCGACGGTTTCTTTCGCCGATACCTTTCGTGAAACGCGCGGCGACGGCAAGCGCCGGCGGCGGCCCGACAGCAAGCCCCGCAAACCTCGCAAGATGAACCCGATCAAAAGGGCGGTTAACAATTGGTGCAATCGTCTTTTGGGCGTTGTTTCCGAGGGGTCGTTTGATCAGGAAGAGGAATTCGCCTCCCATAAAACAACGCGTGATTACGTTTGCAATACCATCGGCACGGGCGCATGGGGCATGGTATTTCCCATCCTCACTATCGTGGTAACGCAGCTGTGCGGTGTCGAACAGGCGGGCATGTTTTCCATGGCGTTCATCATCGGCACTCTGCTGATGATTATCGGCAACTACGGCATGCGCACCTATCAGGTGTCCGACATCAAGGAAGTGCATTCGTTCTCGGATTATCAGATCAGCCGCGTTGTCACATGCATCGCGATGATGGCGGTAGCGTATGTGTACTGCGGAATTCGTGGGTACAGTGAGCAGATGTTCACTATCTGCATGGGTGTGTGCGTGTACAAGATGATCGACGGCCTTGCCGATGTGTACGAAGGGCGCCTTCAGCAGAAAGACAAGCTGTACCTTGCGGGAATCTCCCAGGCTTTCCGCTCGGTGGTTGTGTTTGTGGTGTTCTCGCTATTCCTTTTGGTAACGCGCGACCTGGGGATTTCCAGCATTGCAATGGCGGTGGCTGCCATTGCCACATTCTTGGTGCTTACGTTCCCCTTGGCGTTGCTGGAAACGCCGAAATCGCGAAGACAGAGCACGCAGAGTATCATTGCTCTGTTCAAGCAGTGTTTTCCGGTGTTCATTGCGCTGTTCATGTATGCCCTTATCGACAACATGCCGAAGTTCGTTATGGAAACGGCACTCAGCTACGACAACCAGCTGTATTTCAATGCGTTGTACTTCCCTGCGCAGGCTATCCTGCTTACGGTTGGTTTCGTGTATAAGCCGTTGTTGGTCCGTATGGCTCAGATGTGGGCCGATGCCGAAAAGCGCAATCGATTCCATCTGGTTATCCTTGCCATTGTGGCTATGGTCATCGCGCTTACGTTGGTGGTTATCTTCCTTATGGGTTGGATCGGCATCCCCATCATGAGCTTCATGTACGGCATCGATTTCGAGCAATTCAGGGGCTTGAGCTTCATCATGATTGCTGCAGGTGGCGTAACGGCCATTATCGACTTCCTGTATCAGGTAATCACGGTGCTGCGCCGCCAGAAGTCGGTTATGAAACTGTACGTTATCACCTTTGGCTTCTCCCTGTTTGTGCCCATCTTGCTCATTGATTTCACGGGCTTGCCGGGCGCTGTGATTGGCTATCTTATCGTTATGACCATTCTGATGGTGCTTCTGGTATGGGAGTACATCAGTATTTGCCTCGATCTTTCCAAGCATCCGGTTTCGCAAAAGTCCGCCCCCCATTGCTGCTGATGAATAGCGTTGGCGAAGCCTTGGTGGGCGTTGCTGCGATTGGCGGGGTGAAAATCTCCTCGAGTTAAAAGAAGCGGCATCCGCAGTCAACGCGGATGCCGCTTCTTTAATAGCTAGCAGCTTTGAGATTGTCTTGCGTTCTTCGGCGTTAGGAGCGTGCCAAGCCATCCACGGAAAGAACCACACCAGAGATGTAGCTTGCCATGTCCGAGGCGAGGAACACGTAAGCGTTGGCGATGTCTTCCGGTTCCCCCATGCGACCAAGCGGAATGGTGGCGATAAGAGGATCGATGACCTCCTTGGGCAGAGCATCTACCATGTCGGTGTGCGTGACGCCTGGCGCCACTGCGTTGACGCGAATCTGGTCGGCGGCAAGTTCGCGTGCGAGCGACTTCGTCAATCCGTTCACTGCGAACTTGGATGCGGGATAGGCGCAGCCGGAAGGCTGACCATAGATGCTAACCATAGAGCTCGTGTTGATGATGGCGCCGCCGCCTTGGGCGCGCATGAAAGGCGCAACTGCCTTGCAGCAATAGAACACGGCATTAACGTTGAGTGCCATGGTTTTATCGAATGCGGCGGGGTCGTAGTCGTAGATGGATTCGCGGGCGGAAACACCAGCGTTGTTGCCAAGGATGTCGATGCGGCCGAAGGCTTCGTTTACCTTCGCGAACTCTGCGGCGATGGAATCGGGATCCGCCATGTCGGGCCAGATGCCCATTACCTCATAGTCGGGGTTGATTGCTTTCAGCTTTTCAACGGCTGCGCTTGCCGTTCCTTCGCGCGAGCCGCACAGAGCCACCTTGGCTCCGTTGTCCAAAAATGCCTTAACAATAGCGAATCCGATACCGCGTGTACCGCCAGTAACGATTGCAGTTTTTCCCTTGAGCAATTCCATGTCATCCTCCTTGGAGCGGAATGGGTACATCTGCATTCTTTCATTCGCGCGGAGAAGGGGAAGGCGAGCTTGGAGTGAGCGGAGGAACTTCACGGCTGTCGGCTGGTTATCCGATTCGAGAATAATTGTGTTGCTGGCTGTTTGTTTGGTAGATTGACGCCTTTTGCTACGGCGCTGATCGCCTGTTTGAGTGGCTCCGCTCTTGCTGCTCAAACTGGGTGCCAGATTGACGCAGCCTTTGCCGCGTATGCCTACCGCCAGCCACCAGGATGGCGCAGTCCTTGTCGCGCATGTTTGCCGCCGGATTGGCGCCGGCAATTCCAGTCAGACGCGGTTGGGCAAAGTTAGCCGACGTCATGCGGGAAAAACACGCCGAACCCCCCCGGATTTCGTTGCCTTGACCACTACTAACCAATATCTAGCGATGCGCTTCCCCCGATAGGTAGGCATAATTCGCGCTAATGCTGCCGCGTAAAGGCAGTTGAGGATCTGAGAGGAGAGTAATAATGGCTATTTCGACTGAGATCGTAGGCAAGACCTTCGGACCGTTTGTGCGCGACTACACCTTCAAGGATTTGGAGATTTGCGCGTTGGGGTGCGGTGCTGGATGGGACGGCCGCGTTGATCTTGACTATGTTAACGAAGGCGATGCGAAAAACCCTGAGCTTAAGGTTCTGCCCATCTTTGCAGTACCGCTTACGGTTAACGAGGAAATGACCACCACGCTCGATTACGGTTTCGATTATTCCGGATCGCTGCATTACGGTATCGACGTTCATTTTCATGCGCCGTTCAAGATGGCTGACCACATTGAGACCTATGTAACCCAGGAAGCCATTTGGGATCGTGGCGAGGGACGCGGGTCTCTTTCCAAGCAGGTAGGCAAGTCCTATTCTTCCGACGGTACGCATCTGTGCACAGTGGATACGTACGACTGCTGCATCTATGATGGCGGTTGGGGCGGCGAGCAGCCTCCGAGGGATGTTGTCGAGTATCCCGACCGTGAGCCCGACTTCGTTTACGAGGAAACCTATGGCCTGAATTGGCCTCTCGTGTATCGTTTGATGGGCGACTGGCATCAGCAGCACATCGACTGGTCCTACACCGAGCAGACTGGCCTCGAGCGTCCCATCGCTCATGGTGTAAGCAGCGCTGGCGTGGCAATGCGCCATACAATCTCCCTGCTGTTCCCTGGTCATCCCGAGGCAATGACTCGCTTCAAGTGCCGTTTCACTTCGCCGGTTCTTCCTGGCGTTCGTTTGCGCACTGAGGTTTGGAAGACCGCCGAGGGTGAGGCGAGGTTCCGTATGGTTAACGCCGATGCTCCCGATTCCAAGCCGTTCTTGAACAGCTGCATCGTGGAGTGGGATCCCTCGCTCGCATAGCGAATTCGTTCCTGAAAAGGTCCGCCGAAGCCTCGGCGGACCTTTTTCTTGCGCCCCATATCTGTATTGCAACCCCCTCCTTTTTTTGTAGCCCTCCTTCGTGAGATTTGCTCCGCCACCGTTGCTGGGGGTCATGTGGTTTTTGCGGGGTCCCTCTTGCCCTCGCTGGGACTCGTGCGAGTTTCTCGGGTTCTGCCCTGCTGCCGTTGCCAGGATCCTGCGCTTTCGCAGAGTCTGTCCTGTTAATCTAGCTGGCTCGTGTGGTTTTGCCTTCTTGCTTTTTTTTGGGGGGGGATGCCCTTTTGCCCTTGCTAGGGGATTTCACGCGTTTTTCGTATGGTCTCGTTCCTGTCGTAGCGATCTGCCCGTTGTGAAAACAAAAATCTCGCTCTTTTTGCAACTTTTTTGCGATTAGGGGCTCATTTTTCAATCTCGCAAAGCGAAAACGGCCGCTAAGCGGCGGATTACCTGCGGTTTTGTATCTCGATCTGCGATCGGAAGGCTCGCAACAATTGCCAATCGCAAAAAAGTTGCAGTTTGAGTCGAATTTTTGTTTTCGGTCTCCCGTAGACGGCTTCTTAGCGGCGCCATGGGCGGGGTGACTCGGTCGCGGCGTGTGCATCGTCGGGAAGTCCAGCGAAGTGGGGCTATGGGAAAAGTGGGCCATAGGACAAAAAGGGGTTATAGGACAAAAAGCGTGCTTGGTCAGTTTGTCTCGTACCCATGTGGGCAGTTCAGGCTAGGGCCCGGAATGGCTAGGGCCCGAAATGGCCCTAAGAACCAAAACGGCTCGAGCGCGCTTTTGGGTTATAGGCAGAAAAGTGTGTCCGTTTCTGATGTCAAACCCCCGTTCAGAACCCGAATAGCAACGTTTTAAAAATCATGGCGGGTTTTAACGGGTCGGCAGAAAAGTGTGTCCGATTCTGACTTGACGCCGCAGGTCGGATCCGTCAAACCCGCCGTTTAAAATGGTGGACAATGCCGCCATGAAGACCGTGAAGTGCCCTGCGTGCGGGGGCAAGACGAAACGCAACGGCAAGACGAAGGCGGGCACCCAGCGATGGCGCTGCACGTCTTGCGGCGCGTCCACCACGCAACGTTACAACAGCAAGGCGAGCATGCTGGCTCTCTTCCTGGATTGGCTGCTGCCGAAGCGGACCCAAGCCCAAATGGGAATGCCCGCGAGGACTTTCAGGAGCCTGACCTCGGAGTTCTGGTCCCTGTGGCCGACCGCCCCGCTGTGCGATGAGATCCACCACGTCGTCCATGTCGACGGCATCTGGCTCAAGCGCAGCTGCGTCATCCTGATCGCGTGCACGGAGGGGCACGTCGTCGGCTGGCACCTGGCCAGGAGCGAGAGCTCGCAGGCATGGGCGGCCCTCATGGCGCGCATGGCGCCGCCCGACGTCGTCGTGACCGACGGCGGCGGCGGGTTCGAGAAGGCCAGGCGGGCCATGTGGCCGGAGACCAAGGTGCAGAGATGCACCTTCCACGCGTTCGAGCAGGTCAAGCGATGCACCACGACTAGACCGCGCACCCAGGCCGGCGTCGACCTGTACGCGATAGCCAAAAGACTTCTCAAGGTCGGAACGCCCGACGCCGCAGCCGAGTGGCTGGCCGAATACGCCAAATGGTGCTCCGACTACGAGGGGTTCCTCAAAGAGCGCGAGGTCGTGGACGGCAGGCCGCGCTACAAGCACGAGCGCCTGCGGAAAGCGAGGCGCGGCCTCACCAAGCTGTGCCGGGAGGGGGTCCTGTTCACCTACCTCGACGAAGCGCTCGTCGCCGACGGCGCCGTCCCCGCGACCAACAACCGCATAGAGGGCGGCGTGAACCGCCAGATCAGGGCGATGCTCAACGAGCACAGGGGCATGAGGCTGGACCACATGGTCAAGGCGGCGTTCTGGTATTGCAACAGCAGGCTGGAGGTGCCGGCATCCCCCGCACGGGCACTTGCGGAGTTCCCGACCGACGAGACCATAGCCGAGCTGCACCAGGCTGCAGCCGAGGCCAACGGGAGAGACGAGGCTGTCGAACGATGGGGCACGGCTGTTAGCTGGAACGATTTGCGCAGTGGTGGCCCGTACCGATCCAGTTGGGATTAAGTCGCGGACACACTTTTCTGCCTATAACCCGCGCTTTTCCTATAACCCAAATTTGCTGGTTAAAAACAAAAAGCCTGCAACCGAAGTTGCAGGCTGAACACTTGGTAGCCTCGATCGGATTCGAACCGACGATCTCCGCCTTGAGAGGGCGGCGTCCTAAACCGCTAGACGACGAGGCCATGAGCGCATATTGGCTGGGGTGGAAGGAGTCGAACCCTCACATACGGTACCAGAAACCGCTGTCCTACCATTAGACGACACCCCAATGAGTTGTGCGTTGCTTTCGCATCGCTTCCTCGGTGGTGTTACCCTTTGCCAAGGCGCGAATCAGTATATTACGGATCGGGGCACTCTCCGTCAACCCCCTTTTTTGAAAAAATTGCTGATTCTGCAGGTAATATATAAAACCCCAGGTGAGCGTGGTGCAGGTGGGTCTTTTATGAAAAACCACCGCAGCACCGTGCGTTCGCGTACGATGAAAACCATCTACCCACCGTTGCGTGGGTAGTTTGCTGTTTGTCGTTCATTGCTAGGCAAATTGCATCAAGCACTCTACAGAAGGGAAGCGCATGTCGCCTGACATTCTTGTTGAAGCCTTAAAGGCGTTGCTGCTCGGTATCACCGAGGGCATCACCGAATGGCTCCCTATTTCCTCGACAGGTCATATGATTTTGGTCGACGAATTCGTGAAGCTCAATGTAAGCGATAAGTTCCTGGAGCTGTTTTTGGTGGTCATCCAGATTGGTTCCATCATGGCGGTTGTGGTTACCTTCTGGCATAAGCTGAATCCCGTTTCGCGTACAAAGGACGAAACCGAGCGCCGCAACACATGGCACATGTGGGGCATGGTTGTTATCGGCAGTATTCCTGCTGCAGCTTTGGGTCTTGCCCTGGACGACTGGGTTCACGACCATTTCTATAACGCCTATACCGTTGCCGCCATGCTTATCCTGTATGGCATCATCTTCATTGTCCTGGAAGCGCACAACCGCAAGCGCGCTCGCGCGGTAATCGAATCGGCGGAGCAGCCTCGCGGCAAACATGCCCGTAAAATCGATGCGTCTGATCCCGAATCTGTTGAAGGTGCCCTGTTCCGCATCACCGATCCGTACGACATGGATTGGAAAACCGCTTTGAAGATCGGCTTCTTCGAGGTTTTGGCAATCGTTCCTGGCACCAGCCGTTCGGGTGCCACCATCATCGGCGGCATGTTGTGCGGCTGTTCTCGTACCGCTGCGGCAGAATTCACGTTCTTCTTGGCCATTCCTGTAATGTTTGGCTGGGGCATGGTTAAAGCCATCAAGTTCTTCTTGGCAGGCATTGCCATGACGCAGGTTGAGATTGTGGTCCTGGTGGTTGGCATTGTCTCTGCTTTTGCCATGGGCATGATCGCCATTCGCTTCTTGATGGGCTACATCAAGCAGAACGACTTTACCGTTTTCGGTGTGTATCGTATTTTTGTTGGCTTGGTTGTGTTGGGTTATTTCGGAACCAAGGCCCTTGGTATTTTCTAAGGCGTTGAATGGTATCCTTAAACCATGAGCGAAGGAAGAAAACATACTCGACGCAGAGCTCTTTCCGAAGAGGAAAAGAAGCAACTGCGGGAACGGTCTAATAAGTGCATTTCCCGTTATTGCAATTATGCTGCGCTTGTCATCATCCTGGTGGCGCTTGCTTCCTATGTGGTGGGGAAGGGCGATGCATTCTTCGGCCAGTTCGGCATTATGGTTTCCATCGCGTTATTGGCTATAGCGGCCATTAACGATTCAGCACGAAAATAGAACCTTTTCAGCGGCCCTTCGGGGCCGTTTTTTGTATGAACGGGTTCTAATGTTTCCAGCGTGTTTCAATAACGCCCAACTCGGGCAATAGCGGTGCAGGGAGGCTTATTGGCCTGGCGCTTTGTTATCATAGGCTAACAGCGCCTTTAGGGTGCGCTTACCGTCTTTTCGTGAAAGGAGTATGAGATGTCGGAAAAGAACGAGGCATTCGAGGAAATCGAGAAGCACCGTGCTGAGATCGATGCAATCGATCAAAAGCTCGTCGCTCTTCTGAATGAGCGAGCCGGTCATTCCCTGGACATCCGAGCCCTTAAGCCCGATGCCCATATGGGTCTGTATGACCCGAAACGCGAGGAAGAGATCTTTGCGCGCGTTGCAACGTACAACGAGGGCCCTCTGTATAACGAAAACCTTACTGAGATCTACCGTGGAATCCTTAAGGTTATGAAAGAGGTACCCTCCCGTGATTAATCCACTTTCCTCACTCCCCAATTACGGCACTCGTACCAACGAGATCACCCTTTACGCTGGTCCCTGCTCTGTTGAATCTGAAGAGCAGTTCAATGAAGTAGCCGAATGCATTGCCGGCCTTGGCCTTACCTGGATTCGCGGTGGTGCCTTCAAGCCCCGCACGAACCCCCATTCGTTCCAGGGCTTGGGCGAAGAAGGCCTGCAGATCATGAAGGCTGGTGCTGAAAAGTACGGTCTGAAAACCCTCACCGAGGTAATGGACTCCGCTCATTGCGAAATGGTGCATTCCTATGTTGACGGTCTTCAGATCGGTGCTCGTAACATGCAGAACTTCAGCTTGCTGAAGAACGTTGGCAAGGTCACCGCGCAGTCTCACAAGCTGGTGTTGCTGAAGCGCGGCCTTGCGGGCAGCATTTCCGAGTGGCTTTCCGCTACGGAATATCTGACCATGGGCGGCAACGATAACATCGTGCTGTGCGAGCGTGGCTTGCGCACCTTCGAAACTGCTACGCGCTTTACGCTTGATATTTCTGCTGTTCCGGTTATTCACAAGCAGTCGATATTCCCTGTTTGCGTGGATGTTTCGCATCCCGCTGGAGTACGCGACTTGGTGCCTTCTTTGGCATATGCCGCCGTCGCCGCTGGTTGCGACAGCATCATGATCGAGGTTCACCCGAACCCCACTGAAGCGCTTTCCGACGGTCCCCAGCAGCTTACGCCTGCTCAGTTCACCGAACTGGTAGCCCAGCTGCGCGAGATCGCCGCAGTATTCGGCAAGAAGATCGTTTAGGTTACGGCGTTCTACGAACGCCGTAACGTTTGCATGAGCCGCAACGACGCTGCGAGGCGCCCTGGTGGCGCGGGAACCTTTCAATCGGTCGGGGCGGCCGAAGGCCAGCCTCTTCCTCTTTCAAGGCTCCCGCACTCACTAGGGCGCCTCTCGCTGTTTTGCGCAGCAATGCGAGTTCGTTAACGCCCTTTCGGGCGTTTTTTTATTTTTGAGTGAAGGAGCTGTCGGATAGGGACTGATGCTTTTGGTGCTCTCGGGCAATTTGCAAACAAGTTAGCGTTTGGGCGCGGAATGCTTGCTGCAAAGTGAAATGTGCCAAAAGTGCCTATCTTTTTAGATGCTTGCCGCAGGGAGAAAATCCCGTTCAATCAGGACGTTTTCCAAGTCCTATCAGCAAAAACAATGCTAAAGTCACTCGTATCATTCCAGGGGGAAAGGAAGATAATGAGCCTTCTGAAGAACGCGCAATCGCGAGTTGTTGCTGTGTTGGTTTCGCTGTTCCTGGGTTTTGTAATGCCCTGGGTTCTCCAAGCCAACCGGGACTTTCGTGGGGAAGCTCAATTTAAGATCGACCCATCGGCTATGTTCGCCAGTACGGTTGCTGAGGTTCTTGTTAGCATCGTGTTTGTGGTGATGTTCGTCGTTTCGCTTCTTTACCTCGCGAAACAATCGAGCTCTCGAAAGCTGCTTTTATTCGCAAGTGCCATATCTCTTGTTGCTTTCGTCGGATTCACCATGACCTATTCGCTTTTCATTCATGGCAGCGTATACGGTTGGATTTACTACGCTCTTTTCCAAATGTTTCCTGGTCTAATTCTTGTAGTGGGGTACGCCACGGCCGCAATAATCGCTTCGCCGATAACACTTTCCAGCAGGAATTAGCCATCTAGTAGGAACCGATGCTTTGGTGCTACCGGATAGGCCACAAGTAAAATATTCGCTTGAGGCCTTATTTGCCCCTATGCTCAACAGGGATATCGAGCATTATTTGAACTTCATGAGATTCGGGACTCGCATGGGTCGATATTTCTTTGATTAGTAAATCTCCGCATATTTCTAGTCCATTTTCCCTAAGCAATTCTTTTGTATCACTCAATAAAGCAAAAAGAGGGTTATCTTCTTGAAAAACGGGCTCATCCGTCTTGTCGAAAGAGAAGCGGTGCATAGATTGGAAATGAAGCCCCGCTTGTATTTTCTCGCACTCATCCAGGTTGGCTGTACTTTTTGAAATTTCGGAGCATAGACTGAAATCGCTTTCGTAGCTGCCGTTTAAGAATGCGTCTTTGCCAACCTTGTAGAGATTGGGGAGAGACTGCTTGCTCCTTTCGGATTCTTTCTTGAACGACTTTTCGTGCTCGGCGATTTTCAGAAACAGCTCTTCTGGGTTACTGCTTTGCAGTGGAATTTTTGTCGATAAGAAGTAGGATTCTCCCTCTTCGACCAGGCGAAAGCTGTTTGTACAATCTGATTTTTCGGATTGCCATTCCTCTTGAGTCTGAAGCGATGCAATTGCCGATTCAATAAGCTGTCGCTTTCTTTCAATTTCCCTAGCTTTTGCTTCGATTTCGGCTTTCTTGCTATTGAAAAGCCGAAGAGTCATTGCGGGGTCATGCTGTTTCTGGAAGTTCCTGATCTCTTCAAGAGAGCATCCTGCTTCTTGCAGCGAGGCAATGGTAAGGAAGTCGATTATCTGAGATGCGCAATAAACTTTGTACCCATTTTCATTTACGGCGGTGGGCTTGAGCAGACCGATTTCGTCGTAGTGCCGAAGGGTGTCCTTTGTTGTTTGACACGCTTGGGCAAATTTACCTGCATACATGGGAAACATCCTTCTGGCATTTCTTGACTATGGGGTAACCCCACACCTTAAGCTCGTTGTCGATTTTGAAGGTTCGACCTGTTCGTTTGCTTGTTTTGGGGTGAATTGGTTTTCCTTCTGCGGTCAGTTTAGATTCTTAGGAAAAGAGAAACAATGGATCTTGACGTATTCACGATAGGCATTGTTGCGGAAGCCCTCTTCCTTTTAGTCGTTTTGATACTTATATGGCGTAGGGTCGCTTTCGATGGGCAAACGGAAGTGTCCGTTTACGAAAAGGTCAGAGATGCGGCTTCTGGCATTGTGAAAGAGTATATTCCCGCTCCGGTTTTTCGTGCTATGCAAATCGAGAGCCGCATGTTCAGATCCGTCTGCTTGTTCTTTGCTCGAAAAGCGGATTTGCCTTCAGGGGCTGAAGAAATACCCTATGGAAAAGATTGGCGCGTAACAGGTGTTTTCTTGGCTGCCATTGCTTTTGTAGAGATTGTCTCCATAGACATGATTTGCGTTCATTTCACTGGAGCTTGTAGTGCGATTCGGATATTGGTTCTGGTTTTGTCGGTCTATGGTTTCGTCTGGTGTCTTGGTTTTGTCGTAGGGTCAAAAACCATGCCATGCTATGCGGTCGAAGAGGGGATTGTCCTGCGGTGTGGAATTATGCATCGAGTCGAAATACCTTGGGAATGTGTATCTTCGGTTTGCCTAAAGAAAGTTGAGCTAGAAAAGAGAAGCTGCCTTATTCGCTCGGGCCGACATCTTTATTTGAACAACGCTTCCCAATCGAATGAACTCACGCTATGTATCTACGAGGATTCGGAGGTGATTATTGACGGGAAATCAAGCGAGGATGCTATCTTAAAAATATCATTTAGTGCCGATAATCCTTCTGCTGCCAAAGGGATTATAGAAGGTTACTTGGATAAATGAGTCTGTTACCATCTGCCCATTCGAACAAACCGTAGGGATACTGCGGATAGGGTGGGGCATTGCCGCTTGGCGCGGTAGAATAGCAACCCGAAATAAAACGTGAGTGCCGCGCAGGCCTTGAAGCCTGTGCGGTTTGTTGTGTTAGGACGAATTGCATGCCCATCGATCTTGATACCCTGAATGGCCCTCAGCGCGAAGCGGTGTTGTGCACGGAAGGCCCCCTGTTGGTTTTGGCGGGTGCCGGTTCCGGTAAAACCCGCGTACTTACCCATCGCATTGCCCATCTGGTGGAAGATCTGAACGTTGCCCCTTGGCAGATTATGGCCATCACGTTTACCAATAAGGCTGCTGCTGAAATGCGCGAGCGTCTGCAGAGCCTTATCGGCGGCGGTGCGCGCGGCATGTGGGTTTCCACCTTCCACAGCATGTGCGTGCGTATCCTACGCACCGACTGCGAACGTGTTGGGTTCGCCAAGGGCTTCACCATCTACGACGACAGCGATTCGAAGCGTCTGGTCGAACAGATCATGGACGAGCTCAACATCGACAAGAAGCGCTATCCCATCCCTGCGCTCCGTAACCGTATTTCGCAGGCGAAGAACGACCTGCAGGTGGCAGAGGTGTTCGCCGAAAAGACATCCGACCAGGTAGGTCAGGTGGCAGCTCGCGTGTACACGCGCCTGCAGGAGCGCCTGCGCCAGCTAAATGCCTTCGACTTTGACGACTTGTTGCTGTACACCTGGCTTCTGTTGAAGAACCACCCCGATGTGTTGGCTGCCTATCAGAACCGCTTCCACTACCTGATGGTGGACGAATACCAGGACACCAACCATGCGCAGTATGTACTTACCCAGCTCTTGGCGGCGGCGCATAAGAACATCATGGTAGTAGGCGACGACGACCAGTCAATTTACTCGTGGCGTGGCGCTGACCTGCGCAATATCCTCGATTTCGAGAAGGACTACCCGGAAGCCCGTGTGGTGAAGCTGGAAGAAAACTATCGCTCCATGGGCAATATTCTGGCGGCGGCAAATGCGGTTATTGCCAACAACCTTACGCGCAAGCCCAAAAAGCTGTTCACTTCAAAGCCTGCAGGTGACAAGATCTCGGTGTACAGCGCAACCGACGAACGCGACGAAGGCCGTTGGATCGCTTCGGAAATCGAACACCAGCATGGCGAAGGCATGTCATACAACCAAATTGCCGTGTTCTACCGCACCAATGCGCAGAGCCGTATGCTCGAAGATATGCTGATGCGCGCCGGTGTGCCGTATAGGCTGATCGGCGGTACGCGCTTCTTCGATCGTGCGGAAATCCGCGACGTAATGGCGTACTTGAACTTGGTGGTCAACCCCGCTAACGACGTTGCCGCTCATCGCGTTATCAATGTGCCCAAGCGCGGCATTGGCAAAACCACGGTAGAGCACATCGACTACGTTGCTCGCGAAACGGGTATTACATTCTTGCAGGCTGCCGAGCTGTGCATTGCCGACGATCAAATACGTTCCGCAACGCGCAAGGCCATCGCGGAATTCGTGGCGCTCATCCACGAGGCTCAGGGCTATGCCGGCGATCTGCGCAAGGTGGTCGAAGCCATCGTGAGCAAGGCTGGCCTTATTCGTGCCCTCGAAGCGGAAAATTCCGACGATGCCGCTGGTCGCATCGAGAACATCCAGGAGCTTTTTGGCGTAGTAGATGAATATTCCCAAACGCACGACGATGCCGACGCGTTGTTCGAGCCGCCCACGTCAGAAGATGCGCCCGAGGCAGACGACGAGCCGCCCGTACGCACTTTCCAAGCAAATTCCTTGTCTGATTTCGTGGAATGGGTAACGTTGCGTACCGACATGGACACGGTGGCGGAAGACGGCGAAGCCATTACCATGATGACCATTCATGCCGCAAAGGGCCTGGAATTCGATTGCGTATTCGTGGCGGGCATGGAAGAATCGCTGTTCCCTCATGGAAATTCATCTCAGGATTCGCAAGGCCTGGAAGAAGAGCGCCGCTTGGCTTACGTTGCCATTACCCGTGCGCGCAAGAAGCTCTACCTTACCAACGCCTTCACCCGTCAGATCTTCGGTCAGTCAAGCGCCAACCCACCTTCGCGCTTCATCGGTGAAATTCCGCTTGAATTGCGCAAGGGCATCGGAATGGGCTCTGCAGGATTTTCTGGTTCGGGTTGGGAAAAGCGCGGCAGCCGTCGCGGCATTGCCGGCTCTGGTTCCGAGGCGGGTGGCGGTCGCGTGTTCGGCCAGTCAAGCGCTTCAGGGTCGCGTCCTCGTCAGCAGGCACGCCCTGCGGTGAAGCCCGAGGCCAAGAAGAAGGCGGCAGCGAAGATGACGTTTACCAAGGGCGATACGGTCGACCACAAGGTGTTTGGCCGTGGCACCATTACCAAGGTGGACGGCGATACGCTGCATGTGCGCTTCAGCCGCACAGGCCAAACCAAGAAGTTGCTAAAGGACTACGCGCCTATCGTGAAGATTGGTTGATGCTGTGAAGGAGCTGGCGGCAAATGCCCTAGAAGGCTTTCGGCGAAGGCTGCACGTCTACGTGCGGCCTTCTTTCATTTCGCGTTACAATAGATAAGTTCTACACGTTTGCGCGCACCGAAGCGCGCTTGTTGAGGAGGCTACATGGCTAACCAGGTTTTTATCGTAGGTCATAAGAACCCAGACAACGATTCCATCGCAGCAGCGGTGAGCTACGCATATTTGAAGAACGCCCTTGAGGCAAAGAAGGCTGAGCCAGAGGCAGAATATGTTGCCTGCTGCTTGGGCCCGCTTCCCCAGGAATCCGCAACCATTCTCGAGCAGGTTGGCCTGCCCGCTCCGAAGCTTATCGAAAAGGTTGGCGAAGGCGACAAGGTTATCCTGGTTGACCATAACGAGTCCACCCAGATGGTTGACGGCATTGCCGATGCTGAAATCGTTGAGGTTGTAGACCATCATCGCATCGCTGGCGATGTGGTTACCGGCAACCCCATCCTGTACCTGAACATCCCCGTTGGCTCTACGGCAACTATCGTAACCAAGCTCTATGAGCGGCTTGGTGTTGAGGTAACCCCTGCTATTGCTACGGTGCTTCTTTCCGCAATTATGACCGATACCGTAATTACCAAGAGCCCCACCTGCACTGATTACGACTTGGTTCAGGCAGAAAAGCTTGGTGCCATCATTGGCAAGAAGCCTACCGAATTCGGTCTTGAGGTATTTAAGATGCGCGGCGGCGACAACGATCTTTCCGTTGAAGAGCTGTGCACGCACGACTCCAAGGAATTCAAGAAGGGCGACGACGTATACATGGTTGCCCAGCACGAAACGGTAACGCTCGATGTTGCCATGGAGCGCGAGGCCGAATACCGCGAGTTCCTGCGCCAGAAGGTTGCCGAAAACGGCTACAAGTTTGCTCTTCTGCTTGTTACCGACATCTTCAACGAGGGCTCCAAGTTCATCTGCGAAGGCGACGTTGCTCCCGTATCCGAAGCATTCGGCATCGATGCTACAAAGGCCGAATGGGTAGACGGCATCCTGTCTCGCAAGAAGCAGGTTGTTCCTCCTCTGTCCTAAGTGTGCGAAGCGCCCTGCAACCGGTTAGTTGCAGGGCGCTTTTTTCTTTTCAGACAAGCTGTATTAAACGAATTGACAACTTGCAGTCTCTTCGCCTGCTTCAGAGTAGGCGGTTGCGAATAGGCTGTTGCCGCGAAGGGCGTCTTTTGCTTCGTTGCTAATTTGTTCGTTACTTTTATCGCCAATTGAATCGAGTGCGATTTCGACGTTAAGAATTATTTCATCTTGTCCATTGCTTGATTGTACGGAATATCCTGTGCTGCCCAATTTGCCATTGTTGATTGAGTAGTAGTTGCCAACGCTTGGTGAATATAGTTTGATATTTTCAGCATTACTGGAATAGACAATGCGTGTGGTGTTGTTTGAGGTCCATTTTAGCTTTGCCTCGAAAGTCACTAGCGCTTTATTGTCATTCGTTTTCTGAATCGCCTTTATTGGTAGATTATCTACAGAGGTGGTTTCATCTGTAGAAAAATCGATAGCCATTGCCTCCGTTGGGCAGAGAGATGAAACGGAGGGCAATACGCCGAAAACAATAGATATCGCAATTAAACAAGTAAGGCAAGCTGCGATTTTCTTTCGCGCGCGGTGCAGCCGAGCACGGATGCTTGATTCCGCAATTCCTTTTTTGCTTGCGATTTCTTTTGTTGAATAACCATCACGATAGTAGAGCCGCAGCGTCTCTTTTAGTTCTCCTGGCAGTATTTCAACGATTTCATGGAGTTTGTCATATTTATCGTTTTCCTCGTTGGACGATGCTTCGTCATGAAGTGCTGGATCATATAATGTTCGAGGATGTCGCTTTTCATATCTATGTACATTCTTGCTTCTGTCGATAGTGGCTTTAATGAGCCAAGCTTTCATGTGTTCATCATTTTTAAAAGGTTGGTTCTTATTCAGCAGGGCAATAAGTACTTCCTGACACACGTCTTCAGCGTCTTCTTTTGATTTGCAGCGGCTCAAGGCTAAGGCGAACAGCATATTTCCATAGAGCTTAGTGGCGCGTTCTGCTTCCTTGGTTTGCTGTATGTTGATATTCGGAGATATTGTTGTCCTCCTTTGACAGTGAACTCAGAAGGCTATACACCGCATAATTCGAAATCGTTGCAATGTCTATGATGTTTTTTAGTCTCAGTCTTGAGAGGTATCAGGCTAAACGATCCCCCTAATGCTGCTGTATTTCAATTAGCATTAAATTATGCAACCTATTACCCATGTTTGGTGTTTTGTCTGTAAATGGTGCGAGGAGAGGGTTATGGCTAAGGGAAAAATCGCAGTTATTATTGCCGCATTAGCGGCCATATTCGTCTTGCTCGTTGCGATTGACCTCCGTGCTTCCACTTCTTTTGGCCTAACCGTCTACAAAGAAGGACTGTCAGTAGCGGATTCGTCTCTCAATGCGCCCGAAAATGCAAAGTTGACGAAAACCTATTCGCTCAAAGGGATCGCCGACGAACACGACGAGGAATGGAATTTGCAGGCGTTTGAAATGTATTATTGGTTTCCTGCAACTGTTTCATCGGAAAAGGTTCCTGAAACGGTAACGTATCGGATGCTGCAAGACGGGACTGGTATTTCCCTTCCTTATGGTTCTAAGGCTTCTGAAATAACAGTCTCTGGTGAAGAAGCAACAGGGTATATGCAAATCTGGATTTATGAGAAGATAGCTGCCAATAAGGTCAATCAGCCTCTTGAGGATGAAGGTTCGTATGACTTTGAAGCCACCTGCCTAAGGGAACATCAGGGGTGTTTGTTCGAGATCAAAGTTCGGTATGCCAACGGATTTGAGGTCAGTAAAAAGTACTCGTTACTTCCTGGATATGAAGACGAATGGGGCAATTTAGATAGTTTGGTCGTTGCAGAGATGAAATAATGGGCTCTGCAACGACCTGTGCACTAAAGATAAAGTTCAGCTCTTATGATCTGCTCGCCCATTCCTGAGACATAAAGTGTTGCCGAACATTCTCCTCCATTGGTGACCATTCCGTTCGAATCGCTTGATTTTACGTAGGGGATCTGGTCGAACCCTGTTGTTATGGTTTTCGATTCCGTTGTGAACAATGCCTCAACATGGCATTTGTCGCTTCCTGCTATTCCTTGATGGGCGGTAACGGCTTTTTTTCCTTGGAATGACGCATAGGAAACCTTCTTTCTTGCCATTCCATAGGCTTTCGTTATGCATATATTCCCATTCATCTTATAGTAGGTTGGCGTGTATTTAATTTCGTAGAGTACGGTTTCGTCCAATGCAGATTCACGTGTTTTGTTGGCTTTAACAGCTTTAACCGAGTAATCGAGGGTGGCCGAACCGTCCTCATTGATCGTTTCGGTGAGGCTCTCTATGAGTTTGATGTCGTTTTCGATGGAGCGGGTTAGTAAATTTGTTTCGGTGCTGGCAAGAACCTCCCCCTCTTTGTTGGTTATCGTAGCCCGGTGAATGAAACCATCTCCCTCTCTCTCGTTGTTTTCCGGTGATGCCGCATACGCAATTGACGGGATCAGAAGCGATCCTGCTGCTACTGCGCCTAAACCAAGCAGCTGCCTGCGAGTGATATTTTCGAGGTGTTCCATTTTTTCTCCTTTCTTAGGTGCCTTTATGCAAATACACCAAGGAATGCCAGTTAGTTGCAGTGTTTCGATATCGGCGTGCGTTTGTTTTTAATAGAATCGTTTTTCAAGCCGAATGATAATTATTAAAAGGAATGCAACGTATTTGCCCTATTTGTTGTTTTGTTGGCATAAGCAATAAGGAGAAAGGGCGAAAATGCTTTGGAAAAGGGTGAAACTTGAAATTTGGGATTTGATCACTGTTCTAATTGCGATGGTATTTGCTGCTGCCTTGAGTTTGGGCTTTGTCGGGTTTTCATACGCAGATGAAGACGGAGATGAGGCTCAGCCAACGCAGCAGGAGATAGACGAGCTGACGGCGCGTGTTAACTCGAAGCCGATTTATACACATAAAGCAGAGGGAGAAACAGAAGGTCAGCCAATCGGTAGCCAGGCAAAATCTATGGGCTCCTATCCAACGTACAAAGGAACGATTTTAGTTACGCCAGATAAGTTCAAAGGCCTTATTCCGACGGGCCATGCAGCAATTATCTTCCGTTACGATACCGTAATAGAATCTCTTGCTGAAGGAGTTACCATGGGCCCCAACGATTGGAACACATCAAAAGGTGATGCGTATGGTGCTGACGTAAAGGGAACAACCTCCCTCCAGGATCAAGCAGCAGCAAATTGGTGTTTTAACCAGATGGGAAAACCGTACAATTACAACTACCTTGATACGGCAACTCGTAGTAGTTTTTACTGTTCGCAGCTGGTTTGGGCATCGTTTAAAGATAAGTATGGAATAGATATCAGCACCGATTTTGCCGGTGCAGCTATCTATCCAATGGAGATTCTCGATTCTCCAAACGTCAGCGTCATCTACCATAAAAACTAATCATGCTTCGTAAATCTTTTTCACTGATATTGCTGCTTGGGTTTTCCTTTGCTCTTTGCGCTTTTCTTGCTGGATGTTCTTGCGGAAAGGTAAAGATTGGCATTTTGGAGACAAGCGGAGATGGAGATTCGAGTCGGATCGTATTTTTTGATTCGAATCTGCAGAGAACAAATGAAATCGTTATTGACGATGAAATTGGCATGGGAAGTTTGTTTTATGACCCGGTTATTGCCGAGCGTATTTTTTATGCTGTTCCGCAAGGCAATGCAACAACGAAAGATGCCGAGAAAGTGTTAGCAATCAATCTCGATGGCTACCAGACTTCCGAATACAAGATAGAAAAACCAGCGATGAATTCGGTTGCCGTATCTACACAATATGTTTTTACCTGCAATACTCTGAACGGGGTATCCTCCGTGAATCGTTGCAATAAGGCAACTGGTGATGTTCGGTCTGTTGACGAAGAGAATGCTTATATATCTCATATTGTTGTTAGTGGCGATCGGCTATATGCTTTTGCTTCTCAGCTGGATGTGGATCGATCTTGGATTGATGAATATGATCTCGATTTAAATTTGTCATCCAGAATTGATATGACGGAATTTGGATCAGGAGTCTACCGATCCTGCGTTGATGGGTCTAAGCTTTATTTCACTACAATGGTTTCGGCTGATGGGGCAGGCGGTGGTTGTCTAATCTGTTTTGATTTGGCTTCTAAGGGTTTATCGAAAATGGAGGTTTTCGAAAATCCTCTTGGCGTTAAAGAGCTTGAAGGGAAACTATATGTATCCCATGGGAAACTTGTCGAGGGTTCAAGTAGCGCGGCGTTATCGGTTGTGGATTTGTCGAGCGGTGATACGAGCCGTTTTTCTTTTGATCACAGTGTTGATCAGTTTGTTGTTAGCGATGAAGGGCTTTACGTCCTATCCGGAAGAGCAGTTTATCGTTACAGCTTGAGGGGCATGTCTTTGATAGACGAAGTGGTTTTGGAGCCTGTTGGCAGCGATTATCGCTTTGTTTCTGGCATTTTCCTTGCTGAATAATAGGGAGCAAACTTCGCTTCGGTTAATAAAAAACGGGCACCCATGTGGGTGCCCGTTTTGCTTTCGTGAAAAGAGGGGGGGTACTTACTTCAAGTCTTCCAGCTTGCCGTGCTTTTCGTAGCGGGTAAGACGACTGATCTTGTTGTTGTCGTCTACGAATACCACGTGTGGCGCGTGCTCCGGATCGGCGAACTCTTCGGGAGTCATCTGGCAGTAGTTCATGATGATTACCTTGTCGCCTACGGTAACCAAGTGGGCAGCTGCGCCATTCAGGCAGATTACGCCACTGCCAGGCTCGCCGGCAATAACATAGGTTTCAAGGCGATTGCCATTGTTGCAATCGGAGATGGTAACCAGTTCGTATTCCTGGATGCCGGCTGCTTCCATCAGTTCAGAGTCGATGGTGATGGAGCCGATGTAATCAAGTTCCGCCTGGGTGACGGTTGCACGATGAATTTTGCCCTTAAGCACATTCAGCAGCATAAGGTTTGAACCTTCCTTCTTCGCATGATGTTCCACTCGAGGTTTCACTGCGTAGTAGCCATTATGCGCGGTTGCGCATAACCTGCCGTATTCTTGCGCAATATTGCGCTGTGCGCAAGCTTATTCGTCAAAATCAAACAAGTAATTGTCGATAAGGCGAGTTTTTCCGATATAAACGGCAATAGCAACCAGGCCAGATTCGCCGAGCGAATCAACGGGCTGCATGTTGCCCAAGTCGACTACCTCGATGTAGTCGATCTGTGCCAAAGGCTCTGCTTCGATGATTTCGCGAACGGCAGTGCGAACGATATCCGCATTGCGCTCGCCACCTTCGATAAGATCCTGTGCTGCGAAGATGGAGCGGGAAAGGCACAACGCCGCCTTGCGTTCTTCTGCGGAAAGGTAGCTGTTGCGTGAGCTTTTTGCCAGGCCGTCTTCTTCGCGAACGATGGGGCAGCCATATACCTTCACGTTCATGTTGAGATCGGAAACCATGCGCTTGATGATGGCAAGCTGCTGGGCGTCCTTCTGACCGAAGAATGCCTTGTCGGGTTGCACGATGTTGAACAGCTTGTTTACAACCGTACAAACGCCACGGAAATGGCCAGGACGCTTTGCGCCGCACAGGGTATCGGTCAGGGTTTCCATAACTACATAGGTGTTGTAGTTCTTGGGGTACATCTCTTCCGGCTCGGGATGAAACACCACGTTAACGCCTTTGGATTCCGCGATAGCTGCATCGCGCTCCAGGTCGCGAGGGTAGTTGTCGTAGTCTTCGTTGGGGCCGAACTGGATGGGGTTTACGAAAACGCTGGTAACTACGCGGTCGCATTCCTTCACAGCGCGCTCCATCAGCGACATGTGGCCTTCGTGCAATGCGCCCATGGTGGGCGTAAGGCCAATGGTGAGCCCCTCAGCTTTCCATTCGGCAACCTGTGCCTTCATCTCGGCAACAGTGGTGATGATTTTCATTCTGTTCCTTTCGTCGTTCTGCAGAACGACGAAGGATCGCATAAGACGTCCTGATGCTGCGCGGCGCCCCAATAAATATCTTGCCCCCCCAATCGTCGCTCACGTACTAAGTACGCTTCGCTCCTTTTTTCGGGGCAATCTAACTTATTGGATGCGCCGCTTGCTGACGTGTATGCAATCCCTCGCTTGATTTCCGTTGGTACTAGGATAGCGCTCTTTAAAAGAAAAGGCCGAGTTTGCCCTCAGCCTTTTCTTTTGGTTAATAAAGTTTTTCCAGGGCTTCTTCGTCGATTTTGAAGGTGTGCTCTTCGGAAGGGAAGGTGCCCGCCTTGACTTCTTCATCGTACGTCTTGAAGGCGGCGGTCATCTGTGGGCCAATAGCGCCGAAGTGCTTTACGAACTTGGGCTTGAAGTCGCTGAACAGGGCAAGCATGTCCTGATAAACCAGAACCTGGCCATCGCAACCCGCACCTGCGCCGATGCCAATGGTGGGGATGTCGAGCTTTTCTGAGATGATGGCAGCAAGCTTTGCGGGAACGCATTCCAACACAACGGCGAATGCGCCTGCTTCCTGGACTGCCAAGGCGTCGTCGATCATCTGCTGGGCTGCTTCGGCCGTTTTGCCCTGAACCTTGAAACCGCCAAAGGCATTGACCGACTGAGGCGTAAGGCCGATATGGGCACATACGGGAATGCCTGCTTTGGTGATGGCCTTGATCTGTTCGGCAACGCGTACGCCGCCCTCAAGCTTTACCGCGTTAGCACGACCTTCCTTCATCAGGCGACCGGCGTTGATAACGGCCTGTTCAATCGATACCTCGTAGCTCATGAATGGCATGTCGGCAATGACAAGCGCATTCTTGGCGCCACGGGCTACGGCGGTGGTGTGATGGATCATGTCTTCCATCGTTACCGAAAGCGTGTCTTCGTAGCCGAGCATAACCATGCCCAAGGAATCTCCGACAAGGATCGAATTGATTCCCGCTTCGTCAACCAACTTTGCGGTGGAGTAGTCGTAAGCAGTCAACATAGAGATCTTGGTGCCCTCATTCTTCATCTTCTTGAATGTGGCAACAGTATTCTTCATGTTCCCCTTCTTTCTCTTACGTTGTGCAGCTCCATACTATATATAAGTAACGCGCTGCACCTTGAAGGCGAAGCGCGCGTCGGAACTGCGTTGTTTCGATGTCTGTATTGTACACGCAGCCTTGTGTTTCGGAATGGTTTCGGGAATGTTTTGCCGTTCGGCATCTATAAGCGGCAAATAGCTCTTCTCGTATCGGATAAAAAAGTCCAGAATTATTTGAAAAATGGAGGGGGATCGATGATGATCTCTGATGAATTCATTAATTTACCTGCGAAAACAGATTGTGAAGAGATAGATACGCCCGGGTGCGTGGCGTTTGACAAGGTATATACCCGGTGATAAAGTTCATTTTCGCGTTTCGGGTAGAAGCGTATGTTTTCGCGTGCGTATCTGCAGAACGCACAGAAAGCAAAGTTAGTAAGTGATAGTAAAGAAAAGGAGCTGAAGCTTTGCCTACTATCAATCAGTTGGTCCGTAAGGGCCGCGCCAAGCAGGTCGATAAGCAGAAGACCCCGGCGCTCAAGGGCAACCCCCAGAAGCGTGGCGTTTGCACCCGCGTGTACACCACCACCCCTAAGAAGCCTAACTCGGCACTTCGTAAGGTTGCTCGTGTCCGTCTCGTAAACGGCATGGAAGTTACCGCATACATCCCCGGTGAAGGCCACAACCTCCAGGAGCACTCCATGGTGCTTATCCGTGGCGGTCGTGTAAAGGACCTTCCTGGTGTTCGTTATAAGATCATCCGCGCTGCTCTCGACTGCGCAGCTGTCGACAGCCGCCGTCAGGCACGCAGCCGCTATGGCGCTAAGAAGCCCAAGAACTAAGTAACCCTCGCGATTCAGTTAGTCGCATAAACCGAAAGGAAGATATATGCCGCGTCGTGCAGCAGCAGTCCGCCGCGAAACGCAGCCGGACGCTAAGTACAACAACCGTTTGGTCACGCAGCTGATCAACAAGGTGTTGCTTGACGGTAAGAAGTCTACCGCAGAAGGTATCGTTTACGATGCATTCGACATCGTTGCAGAGAAGACCGGCCAGGATGCCCTGACCGTATTCAAGAAGGCAATGGACAACATCCGCCCCACGCTCGAGGTTAAGCCCAAGCGTGTTGGTGGCGCTACCTACCAGGTACCCATGGAGGTTAACTCCCGCCGCGCAACCACCCTCGCTATTCGCTGGATGGTTGACTTCTCCCGCAAGCGCAAGGAAAACACCATGAAGGAGCGTCTTGCAGGCGAAATCATGGACGCAGCCGAAAACACCGGCGCATCCATCAAGAAGCGCGAAGACCTCTACAAGATGGCAGAATCCAACCGTGCATTCTCGCACTATCGTTGGTAGGAGAAGGAATAATGGCTAAGACTTCTCTGGAGCATACTCGCAACATCGGCATCATGGCTCACATTGATGCCGGTAAAACCACCACTACTGAGCGTATCCTGTACTACACGGGCAAGACGCACAAGATCGGTGAGGTTCATGATGGCGCAGCTACCATGGACTGGATGGTTCAGGAGCAGGAGCGTGGCGTAACCATTACCGCTGCAGCTACCACCTGCTTCTGGAAGAAGGATGGTCAGGAATACCGCTTCCAGATCATCGACACCCCCGGCCACGTTGACTTCACCGCTGAGGTAGAGCGCTCCCTGCGCGTACTCGACGGCTCCGTGGCTGTATTCGACGCAGTTGCTGGCGTACAGCCTCAGTCCGAAACCGTATGGCGTCAGGCTGACCGCTATGGCGTACCCCGCATTGCCTACATCAACAAGTACGACCGTGTTGGCGCTGACTTCTTCCATGCAATTCAGACCATGCGTGACCGTCTTGATGCACCTGCTGTTGCTGCTCAGATGCCCATGGGCGCTGAGGACAACTTCTGGGGCGTAATCGACTTGGTTACCATGACCGCATGGGACTTCAAGGCCGACGACAAGGGCATGACCTACCCTGAGCCCATGGACGAGATTCCCGCTGAGTTCAAGGAAGACGCAGAGCTCTACCATCAGGAACTCCTCGAAGCAGCTGCAGACTGCGACGACGACCTGATGGAAAAGGTCCTCATGGAAGAGGAAGTTTCCGTTGAGGAACTCAAGGCTGCCATCCGTAAGGGCACCATCGCTTGCAAGCTTCATCCTGTATTCGTAGGTTCTTCCTACAAGAACAAGGGTGTTCAGGAGCTGCTCGACGCCGTTGTTGATTACATGCCTTCTCCTATTGATGTTCCTGCTATTAAGGGCACCAACCCCGAGACCGGCGAAGAAGACGAGCGCCCTTCCGATCCGAAGGCTCCCTTCTCTTCTCTGGCATTCAAGATCATGACCGACCCATTTGTTGGCAAGCTTACTTACCTGCGTGTATACTCCGGTACTCTTGAGTCCGGCTCCTACGTGGTAAACGCTTCCAAGGACAAGAAAGAACGCATTGGTCGTCTTCTGCAGATGCACTCCAACAACCGTATCGACGTTGACACTTGCTCTGCTGGCGACATTGTTGCTGTAGTTGGTTTGAAGAACACCACCACCGGTGACACGCTTTGCGACGAGAACGCTCCTATCATTCTCGAGTCCATGCAGTTCGCTGATCCTGTTATCGACATTGCTGTTGAGCCTAAGACCAAGGCAGAGCAGGACAAGATGAGCATCGCTCTTCAGAAGCTCGCTGAAGAAGACCCGACGTTCCGCGTTTCCACCAACCATGAAACCGGCCAGACCATCATCGCTGGCATGGGTGAGCTTCACCTCGAGATCATCGTTGACCGTCTGCTCCGCGAGTTCAAGGTTGAGGCTAACGTTGGTAAGCCCCAAGTTGCTTACCGTGAGCGTCCTGGCCATGAAGTACTCAACGCTGAGGGCAAGTTCGTTCGTCAGTCCGGTGGTCGTGGTCAGTATGGTCATGCCATCATCAACATGTATCCGCAGGAAGCTGGCGCTGGTTATGTCTTCGAGAACAAGATCGTTGGCGGCGTAGTTCCCAAGGAATACATCCCCGCTATCGACAAGGGCATTCAGGAAGCACTCAACTCTGGCGTTCTGGCTGGTTACCCTGTTGAGGACATCAAGGTTGAGCTCATCGACGGTTCTTACCACGATGTAGACTCCTCCGAAGCTGCATTTAAGGTTGCTGGTTCCATGGCAATCAAGGATGCACTGAAGAAGTCCGATCCTGTTATCCTCGAGCCTGTTATGGCTGTTGAGGTTGAGACTCCTGAAGAGTACACCGGCTTCGTTATGGGCGATATCCCCAGCCGCCGTGGTCTCATCCAGGGCCAGGAGCAGCGTGGCAACGCAGTTTGCATCTCTGCTAAGGTTCCGCTGAGCCAGATGTTCGGTTATGCAACCGACCTGCGCAGTGGCACTCAGGGTCGTGCTACGTACACCATGCAGTTCGACACCTACGAGCCCGTGCCCAAGAACGTGGCAGAAGAGATTATCAGCAAGGCTGGTGGCAACGCTTAAGCCCTCGGGCTCAAAGCTTTCCCACCGCTCACTATGGAGGTAAAAGTGGCTAAAGAGAATATCCGCATCCGCTTGAAGGGTTACGATCATGAGATCGTGGATCAGTCCACCAAGCTCATCGTAGACACCGCTCAGAAGACGGGTGCTAAGGTTTCCGGTCCTATTCCGCTGCCGACCGAGCGCAACCTTTATTGCGTAGTTAAGGGTCCGCACGTAAACAAGGACTCTCGCGAGCAGTTTGAAATGCGCACTCATAAGCGCCTGATCGACATCCTGGATCCGACCCCTTCCACGGTTGATTCCTTGATGCGTCTCGATCTTCCTGCTGGCGTTGACATCGAGATCAAGCTGTAGGGGAGTGTGATACTGAATGATTAACGCTATCTACGGTACCAAGATCGGCATGACCCAGCTCTTCGACGAAGACGGCCAGGTTACGCCCGTTACGGTTATCAAGGCAGACCCCAACAAGGTATGCCAGGTTAAGACCGCTGCTACCGATGGTTACGAAGCAGTTCAGCTCGGCTTCGGCACCATCAAGGAAAAGAAGGTCAACAAGCCCATGGCTGGCCATTTCGCCAAGCAGGGCGTTGAGCCTGTTCGCCATCTCCGCGAGGTTCGCGTAGAGGATGCTTCTGAGCATGCTATTGGCGAAGAAGTTACCGTTGCCGCATTCGCTGAGGTGAAGAAGGTAGACGTAACCGGTACTTCTAAGGGTAAGGGCTTCGCAGGTGTTATGCGTCGTTACAACTTCGCAGGCGGCCCTGGCGGACACGGTGCACACTTCCATCGTGCTCCCGGTTCCGTTGGCCAGTGCGCATATCCTTCCCGTGTGTTCAAGGGCGTTCGCCTTCCGGGTCACATGGGTTGCGATACCGTTACGACCAAGAACCTTGAAGTAATCCGCGTTGACGAAGAGGCGAACCTCATCATGCTCAAGGGTGCAGTTCCCGGCGGCAAGAATGGCGTAGTTCGCGTTCGCATGGCGTAAGAACGGTGCGAAGGAGTTTATAAATTATGGCAACTATTGAAATGAAGGACGCGAGCGGCAAGAAGGTCAAAGACGCCGAGCTTTCCGCAGCAGTCTTCGAGATTGAGCCTAACGTGCATGTTATGCACGAAGTGGTTCGCTCCCAGCGCGCTGCAAGGCGCCAGGGAACCCACGACACCCTGACCCGCGGTCAGGTTCGTGGTGGCGGCAAGAAGCCTTGGCGCCAGAAGGGTACTGGCCGTGCTCGTCAGGGTACGATCCGTGCTCCTCAATGGGCAGGCGGTGGCACCGTATTCGGTCCCCATCCTCGCTCTTACGCTTTCAAGGTACCTGCCAAGGTTGTAAAGCTGGCTATGCGCTCTGCGCTTTCCGCTAAGCTTGCTGACGGCGAGATCGTTGTTATTGACCAGCTTTCTTTCGAGAAGCCTTCCACCAAGCAGGCTGCTGAAGTGCTGAAGAACCTCGGTCTTGAGGGTCGCGTTACCATCATCGTTCCCGATGAGGACGTGAACACCTTCCTGTCTTTCCGCAACCTTTCCAAGGTTCGCGCGATCGGCGTTTCCGAGCTTAACACGCTCGACTTCATCGATAACAAGGCACTCGTTCTTACCGAGGCTGCCCTGACCCGCATCGAGGAGGTGCTTGCATAATGAAGGATCCCCGCGAGGTAATCATTCGCCCGATCATTTCGGAGCACTCTTATGAAGGCATGGAAAACAATGTCTACACCTTCGAGGTAGCAAAGTCTGCTAACAAGATCGAGATTGCTCAGGCAATCGAGGCTATCTTCGATGTAAAGGTCGTTAAGGTTAACACCATTAACGTTAAGGCTAAGCCGAAGCGCGTTCGCTATCAGCTTGGTAAGACCCGCACCTGGAAGAAGGCTATGGTTACGGTTGCTGAAGGCGACCAGATCGAGATCTTCGCTCAGGCATAGGCCGTCTAACAAAGAACCGCTCTTCGGGGCGGTTCTTTTTTGCCCTGGAATTGCATTGCAATCCAGGGCTTTTTTGTTCGTCATCTTGGTTACGAGGGTGTACGCTTAGCTGGTATGCCAGGGGGGGGTAACAATGCTGCAGGATATAGCACCGTATTCATTTTGCAATGATTTCGCATGGATTAGCCCAGAGCCAACTGACAGGGTTCTTGTGTACCAAGGCTCTTCTGTCCTTGTGTCGATTGAAGCTGTCGCTCAGAACGCCTCCGAGGACGGTAGAGAGGGCACGTTGCGCTTTCCGACATTCGAGATGCTTCGTAGCATCGGTGCCGTGATTGTCGATTCTGACGAAGTAACTCAGCGAGCTGATGGAATGAAGCCCGAAGCACTGCTTCTCTTCACTGTTGGAGAAACTGGATATTTCCGTTGTGAGGTAGACTATGATGCCCTCGGTAAGGCGATAGAAAGCCGATGCTCATGTGGCTCTGATGGCCCATCTGCTCATCCTGAGTGGCAGTTCATGCCCATTTCCCAGCTAAAACAATACAGGCCGAAGCATAGGGCGTTTGCCGGATTGGTGGGGTACGAATACGATACCTGGTATGCGACGCGTAAATTCTGCGGTCGCTGCGGAACCCATTTAGTGCACGATATGGTGGAGCGCATGGTTCGTTGTCCTCAATGCGGCGCCATGGAATTCCCTAAGCTTTTTCCAGCAGTAATCGTGGGAATTGTCGATTCGGAACGGAACAAGGTTCTTGTATCACGTTATGCGAACCGTGAATACAAGCGCTATGCCCTTATTGCTGGCTTCTGCGAGATGGGCGAAACCGTTGAAGAAACTGTTCACCGAGAAGTGATGGAGGAAGTGGGGCTAAGGGTCAAGAACCTTCGCTACTACAAAAGCCAGCCATGGCCGCCTTCCTCATCGCTGCTATTCGGCTTCTTTTGCGAGCTTGATGGCTCTAACGATATCAGGCTCGACGATCACGAGCTTGAGAGCGCCGAGTGGATAGACAGAGATCAGCTTCCTTGTGATGAAGATTATTCGCTAACGCGAGATATGATGCAGGTTCTTCGTGACGGCGGAGAGCTGGGCTATTAGTTCTATACCAACTCATCGATTAAGCTTTTGCCGTATGTGCATTCGTTATTGCGCTTCTCTAGAGTGCGGTGTAGCTGGTGGGGTTGGTTATATTCCAGCAAAAAAACGGGTGCTCGAGAGTATCGAGCACCCGTTTTGCTTTTGGGCATATAGCTTTAGCAGGACGCTATTCAGCGGTAGAAGGCTTCCATTCGTCTGCGTCTTTGCCAACCTGGAAGGGTACGCCAGCCTCGCGGCGTTCCTTGTAGTCGGCGGTAGCGGTGAACAGTGCGTCGGAAAGGGAATTAAGGGCTGTTTCAACGGAGTCCTGGATAACGCCGATTACGAAGCCGACGCCAACAACTTGCATGGCGATGTCGTTGCTGATACCGAAGAGGGAGCAGCACAGCGGAATAAGAAGCAGGGAGCCGCCAGCGACGCCAGAAGCACCGCAGGCGCTAACTGCAGCCAGAACGCAGAGGATGCCAGCAGTAACGGGGTTGATGGCAATGCCCATGGTATGAGCGGCAGCCATAGCCATTACGGTAATGGTAATGGCAGCGCCAGCCATGTTGATGGTGGCGCCCAGCGGGATGGAAACAGAGTAAGTGTCCTTGCGAATACCAAGGCGCTTACACAGCTCCATGTTTACAGGGATGTTAGCGGCAGAGCTGCGGGTAAAGAAGGCGTACATGCCGGAGTCTTTTATGCAGCGGAATACGATGGGGTAGGGGTTCTTGCGAATGTTGATGAACACCAGCAGAGGGTTAACAACAAGGCAGATGAAGAACATGGCGCCCAGCAAAACAAGGAGCAGCTGACCGTATTCGATGAAGATTTCAGGACCATTCTGGGCAACCGAGGTGTAGATAAGACCCATGATGCCAAACGGTGCGCACGTGATGATCCAGCGAACGACGATGGAGATAACATGCGACATATTCGCAAAGAAATCTTTGGTGGGCTCAGTGGTGTAGCGCATTGCGATACCCAGAAGAACCGCCCAAACAAGAATGCCGATATAGTTCGCATTCAGCAGCGCATCGACGGGATTAACCACCATGTTGCCAATGAGCGTGGTTAGAACTTCAGCGATTTCGGTAGGCGCAGCTTTGTCTGCGGCCTCAACGCCCGAAAGGGTGAGCTCAACAGGGAATGCGTAGCTAATGGCTACGGCGGTGAAAGCAGCAGCAAGGGTGCTTACCACGTACAGCACAACGATAGTCTTCATGGATTTGGGAAGCTTAGTGTGGCACAAAGCGTTGATAACCAGGAAGAATACCAAGAACGGTGCGACTGCCTTCAGGGCGCTAACGAACAAGGTGCCAAGCATTTCGATAACGGCGAGATCCTTAGGGCCGAAGCCGCCAAGCAAAGCGCCGATAACGAGGCCGATGATAATGCGCTTGATAAGGCTCAGGCTCGACCATGCTTCTGCGATTTTTTTCATAGATGTCTCCTTGAATGGGAGGATTGGGGATAGGATGCAGCTCTGATCGTGCAGACGTTCTGGAGCCGCAAGTTTTTAGTATACCGATCCGTTACAAAATTGTTTCGAGAGTGATTCTATTTAACTAAGCGGAAAAGAAACTAGGTAAACGGTGCATAGGCGTAAAAAAGCGACCCCCAAAAAGGGGTCGCTTTGCGAAAAGAGTGCAGGTGAAGAGGCGGATTACTTTGCCTTGTACTTCTTAACCAGCTGACGACCGGCGATGTAGTCCATGATTTCAGTGGTGCCGCCGCCCATTTCGTTACCGCGGAGGTCTGCCCAAATGCGACCAACGCGGATTTCCTTGGTGTAGCCGATGGCTGCGTAGATTGCCATTGCGAGGTCGGCAACGCGGGTGAGCTCGCGGCATGCATAGCCCTTGAGCAGTGCAGACTCGAGACGAGTGGATTCGCCGTTGTCGATCATGGTTACAACCTGATACAGACGGGTACGTACGTTCTGGATGATGTTCTCCATCTCGCACAGGTGCAGCTGGATCTGGGTCTGGTGAGCGATAGGCTTGTTGAAGCAGATACGCTCAGATGCATAGGCGCCCGCATCGTTCAGGGCAGCCTGTGCAAGGCCGAGGGAAGATGCAACAACCAGGCAGCGCTCGAACTCGAGCTTCTTCATGAGGAGCTTCCAGCCCATGCCAGGCTCGCCCAGACGCATGTCCTCGGTGAGAACTACGTTGTCGAAGAACTGGTCAACAAACGGAATAGCCTGCTGGCCAACCTTGTCGAGGTGGCCGATGGTGAAGCCAGGGGTGTCGTTGGGAACGAGCCACAGAGAATACTTGTCGTTCTCGTACGAAGGATCTTCGTCCTTTGCTACAACCATGGTGTAAATGGAAAGGCCGCCCAGGGTAACCCAAGTCTTCTGGCCATTCAGCAGGTAGGTGCCGTCGGGCTGCTTCTTGGTAACGCAGGTCATTGCGTTGTTGTCAGAACCAGCTGCGGGCTCGGAAATAGCGGAGCAAGCGATGCAGGTGCTCTCGACGTTCTCGATAGCATCCATAATCATTTCCTGCTGCTCTTTGGAGCCGAAGTCAATTACGTCGGTGATGGTGTTGAAGTCGGTTACGAAGGGGAGGGTTACGCCAGTGTACTCATGAAGCTTCTCTACCAGAAGAACCTCGGTAAGCTTGTCTACCGGAACACCGCCAACTTCTTCGGGAAGGCCCAGAAGCATGAAGCCTGCCTCGCGGTAAGCCATAGCAGCTTCGATGCTGATGTGATGATCTACTTCATATGCCTGCTTCACTGCTTCGTCGGTGAAGTAGCGAGTAGCATATTCGTGTGCGCTCTCAATGAGCAGCTCCTGCTCGTCAGTAAGCTTGAAATCCATAATGCGTTCCTCTCCTTATTCCTGTGTTGAATGGAACCGAGATTCAGACAAGAACCGAATCAGCAGCTCAATGGCTATCCTAGCATTTGAACGCGTTTTTCTCTATGCACCTACGTATTCCCGTTTTGTATAAGAATTGCACCAATTCGACAATTCGTGTTATATCAGGCGTCTTTACTTGTTTGATCAGGTTAAACGCTGTGGTTCAGTTGAGCGGTAATGTAACAAAAACAGCGATTTGACCAGCAGTGGAAACGGAGCGGAAAGCCCCGCTGCATCATGTTGGAAAAGATGGTGCAGCGGGGTGCTTTTGCGACGTTCTTCTTTTAGCGAAAGCCTTGCAGATTATTCTTCCTGGTGCGCAAAAGATGCGGGGTGGTGGCAGATGCAAATTGCAAAATGCAGATAACCTGACGTTTTTCAATTCGATTTCCTCTATGCGTGCAGAAAAGGGGCAAGTGAAGGATAATGAACAAGTTATGCCGCTTTTGGACGCGGCTGCTAACGCTATAAACAACGCTCACTGGTGAACAGGAGAATGAAATGAAGTACTTTGGCACAGACGGCTTCCGCGGCGTTGCCGGCACCGACCTTACCGTTGAGCATGCATACAAAATTGGTCGCTTCATCGGCTGGTACTATGGCGCACGCCAGGGCCGTAAGGCCCGTATCGTTGTGGGCAAAGACACCCGTCGTTCCAGCTACATGCTTGAAAGCGGCATGGTTTCTGGCCTTGTTGCCTCAGGTGCCGACGCTTACATGTTGCACGTTATTCCTACGCCTGGCCTTTCGTACGAAACTACCGATGGTGCGTTCGATTGCGGCGTGATGATTACCGCTAGCCACAATCCCTACACGGACAATGGCATCAAGCTGGTTAATTCCCAGGGCTTCAAGATGGAAGAGCCTTTGCTTCAGCTTATCGAGCAGTACATCGACGGCGAATACCCTGAAGAAGTGCCGATGGTGTCCGGCGATGCGATTGGCGCCACGGTCGACTACATGCAGGGTCGCAATCGCTACATTGCCCATCTTATTGCCAGCGCGAATTTCTCTTTGCAGGGCGTAAAGGTCGGCCTCGATTGCGCCAATGGTGCCGCTTCTTCTGTTGCAAAGCCCGTGTTCGACGCTTTGGGCGCCGATGTTCGCGTTATTAGCAATGCTCCCGATGGCTTCAATATCAATGTTGACTGCGGGTCAACGCACATTGATCGCTTGCAGCGCCTTGTTGTAGAGCAGGGGCTTGATGTGGGCTTTGCTTATGACGGTGACGCCGACCGTTGCCTTGCGGTGGACGAGCGCGGCCATGTGGTAGATGGTGACCTTATTTTATATGTATGCGGCGTGTACCTGAATAAGCACGGTCGCTTGTCCGGCGGAACGGTTGTCCCCACGGTTATGAGCAACTTCGGCGTGCTGAAAGCCTTTGAGCAGGCGAACTTGAACTACGAAACCACTGCGGTAGGCGACAAGAACGTATTTGCCTGCATGCATGCTAATGGCTACAGCTTGGGCGGCGAGCAGTCGGGTCATGTTATTTTCGGCGATATCGCAAGCACCGGAGATGGCATTCTTACCTCGTTACGACTGATGGAGGCCATTCGCGCCGAGCGCGAAACGCTTTCGCAGCTATGCGCTCCGGTGAAGCTGTATCCGCAACTTCTAACCAATGTGCGTGTTGCTGACAAAGATGCTGCAATGAATGATGCTGCTGTGCTTGAATCGGTTAAGGCGGCAGAAGAGTTCCTGGGCGATCGCGGCCGTGTGCTTCTGCGAGCCAGCGGCACCGAGCCTCTTATTCGCGTGTTGGCCGAAGCGCCAACCGACGAGCTGTGTGCCGAAGCAAGCGAGTTTATGCTGAAGGCGCTCGAGCCTTTGCGCGCTGAGTAATGGCGCTTGCTTCTGATTCAAACGCATTCGAAAGCCCGCTTCGGCGGGCTTTCTTTATGCCCGAAAGTAAAGTTCAGTATTGGTCTGAGGCGGATCTGATTTACGAAGGCTTGGGGGGTGATTACGTCTGATTATGTGAGGCGTAAAGAAGCTATAGACCATCGCCGATGCGGGAACAAAAGGCAAAATCGCAATTTGTACAATAAATAACTTGGAATTTGTTAAATGAAATAGTTGCAATCTGTAAAATAAAGTAGTTGTAATTTGCAAAACGAAAGGGTCCTCAATGAGTAGCGACGAATACATGCCGCGTATTGCTGACGATTTACTTGCGGCAAAATTGCGGCAAGCAGGTGCCGTGGTAATTCGGGGGCCTAAATGGTGCGGGAAAACGGAAACCGCACTCAAACATTCTAGGAGCGCTCTTTTTATGCAAGATCCGGATCAGCGGATGAGCAATCAGATGCTTGCGGAATCAAAGCCGTCTATACTGCTGCGCGGGGAGAAGCCTCGTCTGATTGATGAATGGCAAGAAGCCCCACAGCTTTGGGATGCTGTGCGCTTTTCGGTGGATAGGGAGCGTGAAATAGGGCTTTATATTCTAACTGGTTCAGCTACTCCCAAGGAAAAGCCTAGGCATTCTGGAGCTGGCAGGATGTCGTTTCTCGATATGCGAACTATGTCGCTTTACGAATCTCGGGAGTCGACCGGAGATGTTTCGCTGTTGGCGCTCTTTGATACCCCTGAGGATATCGAGGGGGCATCCAATGATGACGTTGAAGCAATAGCGTATCGGGTTGTGCGAGGTGGTTGGCCGAGCGCTGTTACGATGGGCGATCGGGCTGCAGCGATGGAGACTGCGTGTAACTACCTTCGGGCTGTTGCCGAAGAGGACATTTCCAATGTTGATGGGGTTTCGCGAAATCCTGATCATGCCAGATTGGTGATGCGCTCATTTGCTCGCTGCATTGGTTCGCAGATGGCGGTGTCGTCAATGTCGAAAATGGTGAATGTGCAGGGGAGCGAGATGTCCAGACCGACGTTCTCAGCATATTTGGGTGCATTGCGTAATCTATCGATCATAGAAGACCTTAATGCTTGGGAGCCTTCCCTTCGGGCAAAAGCTCGCATAAGCCGAACTCCTAAGCGATATTTTGCCGATCCTTCTCTTGCTGCAGCGGCGTTAGGAGCCAGTCCCGATACGTTACTGAAGGATATGCCGACTCTCGGAATGCTGCATGAGGCATTATGCATTAGGGATTTACGGGTGTATGTCCAGAAGAACCATGGGCAAGTGTATTTCTATCGCGATAATGTGGGCTTGGAGGCAGATGCGGTTGTTGCTTTGCGTGATGGAAGATGGGGCTTGGTCGAAATTAAGCTCAACCAATCACAGGCTGATGCCGCATCTGATTCGCTAAGGCGTGTTGCAAATAAAATTGATCAGACAATTATGGGGGCCCCGTCATTTCTGCTTGTGGTGACAGCCGATGGATATGCCTATCGAAGAAACGATGGGGTGTATGTTGTGCCTATCGGTTGCTTGAAGCCATAGGGGTTTGTGCGATTTGATGGACTAGAGAGACGTCTCATCTTTGCTGTGTGGATCTTGTTCGCTTGGGGTTTGGCCTTGGTGCTGTAAGCGCTAGGGGGAGTGGTGTTACGTCTTTCGTTCTGAATTGAAGAGGGCACTAAGGCGTCGTGCGCTTCCCGCTTTGAATGCAAAATAGTTTTGAGCCCATCAAGATCATCGGGATCTCACCCATTTTAAATGTTGAATTTTGGGACTGTTTGCCCGCCACGCCTCTATATCAAGGATCCCAATATCACAAAATAATATTATGTGTGTCCATCATGATGTACGCACATAAATCGAAAATGCGGTAAATAAGGATTTGTTTGAGTAGGGCAAATAAAGGATCCTGAAATGCAAGAGTCCCTGTTCCCGATGATGATCGATGCTGAAAACAATGCATTAAATAACGGAAAGATAAAAATCACCGAAGTAGATTCCTTAAAGGTGAGAACCATCAACGATGCGACCACCCTCTTCGATGGTTTTGTGTCGATGAAGGCCATTACATGGTCGTACGGCTTGCCCATGGTTGTAAAACAGATGCGCAAGTTTAGCAATGTTGAGCTCGTGTTTGGCTGTAAGGCGATCCTGGACAAACAGGTACGGCTTTCTGCCTTGGCGCCTCTTGTTACGCAGGCCGAATCGCTAAAATCCCTGTAGAACAAATGGGGTCGAGAGATCTTCGAGCGGATGGAAGAGGGAGAATGCCGGCTTTACTTCGAGAACACCGTTTCATCGCATCAGAAAATATATCTGCTTGCTGACGAAAAGGCAGGAAGATACCGGGTCATCACGGGGTTGGCGAACTTTTCCGCTAAAGCATGGAACGGTGATAGGCAAAAGGAAGTCATACAAGTTTGTGACGATGCGGACTCTTATTTCGAGGTGCTCGAAAAGCTCTATAAGCCATTCAAGGATACGTGCGCTACCGAAGTGAAGAATTTGAAAGCATCCCTGGATCGCATCGACGAAGCGGGCGCAATCGGTTTTGGCGACATCCCCGTCCTCCAGAGTAAGGGCGGTTTGCTTGTATTTGAAAAGGCTGATGCTGAAGATTCGGATGCTATTGTTTCGATGGCAGAGTGTGCTTTGCTGGGAGGATTGCAGCAGCCGCAAGTTAAAAGGATTGAGCACCTCTTTGCATCATCGTCGTCAGGGTTCGCTATCGATCAGGGAAATCTGACGATGCTGATGCTCGAGGGAGACAAGATAGCCGAGGAGCGAGAGCAAAGGGACAAAGAATGCCCGAGGCTCGTTGTTGATTGGGATGAAGGAACCGTTGCCACCAATGGGAAACTACTTACCAGTTGCGGATACGAAAATGATGCCGCTTGCATAGTCGAATTCGTTAACAGTTTCCAACTCTTTTCAGGTGATGTAGAAGGCTATCAGGCAGATGCCTGGAAGATAATGGTTTGGTATTTCGCAACTCCCTTTTTCTCTCGCCTTCGGCGTGCGTGTGTCCAAGCTCGGCAGGAAGGCCTTCTTATATCGCTTCCTATGTTCATGTTTTTGTTTGGGAGTGCAAATGCGGGAAAAACGACCTTTATGAAATTTCTCGCAAAGGCGATGTGCGGTTCAGGTGTCGATGAGCTCGCTGGCGTTAACTTCAAAGACGGCGATCCTGTGAAGAGCATCAAAACGAACACAGTGAGAAAGCCGCGGCTTATGCAGGTGAACCAGAAAGGTTTGCCCGTTCTCTATGATGATGTTCTTAAGGGGCAGTTGACTGACAGTCCCTTGCGAAAGCTCCTGACCACTCCTTATGCAAGAAAATTGGATATGGAATACGATGGCTACCCTGCCGTCGTGGCTACTAGTAACATCACTCCTCCTATGCCTCAAGAGTTCCAGAAGCGCGCCTTGTTCTTTCAGACTTCGGCTTCACTGAATCAAGAGGGTTGTATCCATGGGGAGGGTACTGGCCGCTTAGTAGATGGGATCGGTTCGGCTTTTTACGCCGAGTATGTGCGGAGGGCAGCGCCTCTTTTCAGCGCAGTGTTGGACGCAAATCTGATAGGGGATCTTGATGTCTATCAGATATCAAGCCAGACTATTTTGGGTATTTTCAGTGATTCAGAATGCATTCCTGAGTGGGCAAAGCCACTTTGCGTAGACGATTATTTTGGCGAAGCGCCGATGTGCCAGCGTGCTGCTAGGGATTTGATTAGGTACTTTACGGCAAGCAGAGGCTCTTTTGAGAGGGACACGAAAAAGAATCAACTTATCGTGCGCTGCCCATCAGGCGATCGTAATGCAGAGAGTGTTCTTAAGGGTATTGAGATGATGCTCCCTCCGCGTTTCGAAGCCGAGTTCAGTCCCGGGATGCTGGCATGCCGACTTCATGAAATCGAAAAACTATGCCGCGTTCGTTTTTCGCCTAAAGACGGCTGGTGGAGAAGGATCATGGTGTAGCGCTGCTGAACTTGCAGGGCGGTTGATGCGAGATGGAATTGGGGGGTGCTGCTGATAAGCGAAAACCGAGAGCTGGTCGCGGTATGCCATGCTTTGCCGACCGAGCGAACAACATTGTCTTGAACTCGCTTTAACCTGGCTTACTGGGGCATTGGGAGCGACGGGAATTCGTCATTGCATATTGTCGCGTGTCCATTGTCGTGTACACATGTTTCAAGAAGATCCGTTAACCTCTGATTGGATATAGTAGATATTCGGTGCAACGGTACTGTGCTGTGCAACTGTTAAGGAAGATTGCAGAAATGGATGTGCTGGGAAGCAAATACCAACAGCTAGGGCTTCCCCCTGCGGAGCGCCTGGCTTTGCCGGAATTTGCGACGGACAAAAATGAGTTTGTGAAAGCAAGGCAAATGATCCTAACTGCAATCAGAAAGCAGGTCAAGAAGGGCAGAAAAAACGGAAAGGGGAGCATTGCTATTCGGCCCTGTTATAGCCCTGGGATTATTCCTGGTTATGCACTTAGCAAAAGGAGGAGTACGGCAATTTATTCGAGGGCAGCGATGCATCTTAAGGCGGAGGGGTTTATTTCTGAAATTGGCTGGACGCGCCGAAAGGGCAAACGAGTCATCGATTCCATTGTTGCTAAATGTCCCAGTGTCGATAGAAGGACGCAGAATTGCGCGGCACCCGACAACAAGAAGAAAGCGAAACCCACCGAACCAAAGAAAAAGCCCAGTTCTGCATTCAATTTGCTTCTCAAGAATCGGGATTTACCCCCTTGGGTTCATCGATGGGCGAAAAAGCTATCATCCCCATCGTCCAATAACTCAGCTCTGCTTATCGATGCCTATTTCGAGTTGATCTCTCAGAGTTCATATATCCATGAGCGAACTCTGGCATGTTATGCCTTTGGCGACTCAAAGTCTGGAGGGAATATCGGAAAACACCTTGCCAGTATTTTCAGATGCAATTGTCCTTGTATGAAGGATGCTTTGGCTAGTTGTTCTAATGTATGGCAGCAGATAGAGATGCTCGGTATAGAGCGAACTAGCGGCACGGTAATGATCTCCGGACCTATTGAAGTTCATGGTTGCAACGGAGAGACCTTTAATGCTTCGATGGCTGGCGGCTGCGGCCTTGGTGTTACGGAAAGTGTGCTTATTGACACAAAAGAGATTGATGTTTCGCGGGCGCAAGGTTGCTTGGTCGTTGAGAATGAGGCCTGTTTTCAATACGCTTCGTGCTTGTTGCATGAGAGAGTTGTAATTATCTATTGTCTAGGGCAGCCTTCGTTGGCGCTTGTTGGCTTTGTGCGCAGGCTCAATGATTGCTTAGCGTATGAGGCCCCACGTTGCCTATGGCTCGATATCGATGCCGCAAGTCTTAATAGTGCGGATAGGTTCATTGCCGCCATTCCTTCCTTCCAAACCTTAATGATGGGTAGCAAGGATTTTCTATGGCTTCAAGAAAGCCATTTGCTCCGAAAGCCCAATAAAGAAAAGCTGTCCGAGCACGATCATCAGGTTTTGAATGGTTTAGAACAAAGGAAACTTGCGTCAGGTATTGATAAATCGCTTGTTAGAAAGTTGCATGCGAATGTTTCAGCGGAGCAGGAAGCTTTCATTGGGGAATATGCCTTCGGCGCCCTAATGGCTGCGTTTCCGGAATCGAAAAATGAAGAGCCCAAAACGGAAAAGTGCTTCAATTTCTTTGGTTATTTAAAGAGGTTTTGCCAGGGGCTATCTTTTAATGACGATGGGTTGGGAACGTTGTTTATGAGTAGGAGGCGTAGAAGCGCTAATGAGCAGGACGCGTAAAGATAAGCCTTGGCGCTTGGGAGGCAACAGCCACAAGTGGTGGATTGCCGCCAACCATGGAGCTCATGGGAAATTTACACGGCAGATGCGCAGGGCCGCTCGAAGGGATCTTGATGCGCAGGTAAAAGCTGGGGAGAAGCCTCATCGGAAGAGCAAATACAACTACGAGTATTTTGATTGAGGAAGTGGCGATCCCAATAGCTTCTTGTTGTTCACGGTGGTTTCTACCGTGCTTTGCATAGTGGCCTCTCAGCTACTCGAAGTTGTTGTTTAGCGTCCCATGGAATAGCCTAGCGGAATTCCCTCACCGAGAGGGACGATGGCGTCCATAAGGGTTGTGTGACGGTGGTCGATATCTCGGTCAATGTGGAAATGCCCGTAGTACCAGCGTCTGAAGTCGAGCTTGAATTCAAGCTCGTTAAAGAAGTCGGTGAGGCGGTCAGTGTCGGGGTTCTGCCAATTGGGATAGGGGTATAGCGTTTTCGAGAGCAAATCGCTGGCGCAGGTGTGCGTAACAACGTAGTCCACTTCCCAATTGACCGAGTCAAGCATTTTCCTGGCATATTCAATCTCATCGACAGACGGCAGCTCCTCGGGCCACCAACTGTACCCCTCGATTCGCCATTCTCTGTCAACGCTTGTAGCGCCGCCCATGGTGAACAGGGTAGTGCCGTCGAAATCGAACACTTCGCCTCTCATCAAACGTCGAATACGGGAGCGCTTGGAAAGTCGCTGCACACGTCCCCCATGCCATTCCTCAACTGGCTGATCCTTCCACCAACTAAAGCGTTCGTGGTTGCCATCGACGAAGAGCGTGGTCCAGGGGCGGCTTTCTATCCAATAGATCAAATCGTCTTCCGTGATGCTGAATTCCCAAGGAATGCCAAAGTCTCCCGCAATAACAAGGTAGTCGTCATGGGTGAGGTTTTTGCCTTCTTCCCATTCGATGATACTGCTCATGGTGCAACCGCCGTGTATGTCTCCGGTAACGTAAATCATGTGCACTCCTTTCTAGTTTCCGAGTTTGATTCCGGCAAGCTTTCTTGCCGCTTGTTTGCTTCCGGTTGCATTAACCCAGTTAGGCCACTTTGCGCGCCCGTTGCACTCGATGCCGCTGAACCAGTTAAGGATTTCCTCAAGGCTTACGGGCGAATAGCCGTTTGCATCTACGCCGACGTCAAAGCGGTAGAGCCCCTGCATGCGATTGATCTCGTTGTAGGCGTGCCCTTCGGAATGGATGTGCCCGTGCAAGTGGATTGAGCTATGCGACATGGCGGGCCAGTCTGCCATGGGGAAGTGGCACAACGCTAACTTCTTTTTGTCCTGCCTAAGCGTACAGACATGCGGCTCAACGATGAACGTCCCCGCAACGGCGGGTTGATTCCAGTCCTTGTCGTGGTTGCCGGGGACAAGGTGCACCTTCTTGCACCTGATTCTTCTTCTAAGGTTAGCGGCATTGGTGGCCGTCATTTTGAAAGAGTAGTCGCCAAGGATGTACAGCTCGTCTTCGGGCTTGACCTTTTCATTGGTATTAGCGATAAGCGCATCGTTCATTGCGTAGATGCTGCTAAAAGGTCTGTTTGTGAATTCGAGGATGCGCTCGTGTCCAAAATGGGTGTCCGAGGTAAACCAAATCATAACGACTCCAGTTCAATGTGCTCTTAGAAGTCAGCGGGGTCGCCCTGGCGGTAGTGGCGTGTCGAAAGTAGTAAGGCATCTCCGTTGTGCGAAGGTTTGCTATGACGCCTTCGACGTGAAGGCTTAATGCAATTTCAACCAGAGCGCTTTGACCAAAGCTGTTCGCTAGCCCTTTTCATCGCTTTTGCGTGCTCATAACCCCCAGTAGAAGTCGGCACGACAGGAGAAGTCGACGAAGGTGGGCTCTTGGGCAACGATAATCTCATCCATTCGTTTGCCTGGACGGACCCTGCAGTTTCGCAAGGCTTGTTGCAGGGTCAGCGTCTCGCGCTGTTTCTGCGGGATGTCGGGCATGGAGCCTGCTTTGGCCCCATTCTCTTTCCCTAAAATAGGCTTGCTATTATTGGTGAATGCTGAAGCTGTCATTACGCTGCGCCCCTTTCGCTTTGAACCCTGACAAGCCTGTACGACAGGGCCATAATCGCTTTTGAGCGTTCGGCCAGTGTGAACGACTTGAAATCGGTATAGAACCCCAAAGCATCGTCTTCTTCGGCGCTGAAGCCTCCGTGCTCGAAGGCTCCTGTGCCCTCTTGCGGATCCTCTGGTGCATGGCGGCACATGCTTGAAGGCAGCAGTATCGCTGGAGGCTCGCTCGAATCGTTCTTGTGGGACGGGTTTGCTTTGGTGACCATGCCAGTTTCGATTTCTTCATATACTAGGTCGAGTGGCGATCTGAAGCCTTCGGAGCTTTGAGCTTCTTCGATGTTTGTCATCCCTAGAAGGGTTCGGATTCCCTGAGGCTTGAAATCGGAGCGGAACCAATCGCGCAGCAAGCTCAGCAGCGAGAAGAGAAGCACGATCTCCGCGTCGCTGTATGCGCCAGCGCCTCTTTCCGTTTCAAGCAAAAGCAGGGCGGCATACTGGTCGAAATTATCGCCGATGATCTCAAAAGGACTTATAGCATTGGCATTGGAGCCTTCCAGTTCTTTCGCTCGTTTAGCGATGGCTGTATTGCGCATGCGTGCCCGCTGTCTTGATGAGTTGGTCTTAGCGGCTCGTTTGAGCAGATCGAAGCGCATGCTGTTGCGATCGGTTTCCATTGCGGAGCAGCTCAATCGCCCCTCGCTTGAAAGCTGAAGCTCGGCATCGATGGCTCGGTCGGATGAAACGACTTTACCCCAACACTGCCCAAAGAACACCTCCGAGATCTGCTGGTTCAGGCTGCGCGCGCCGTAGTTCTCGGAAAGCGCTTTCCTAACCATTGCGTCAGCTGCATCTTCGTTCACGGAGATGCTCCCGCCCATCATCATGTTGCTGTAGTGCGGCAGCAGGTCCTCAAACAGGACGCGCTTTAAGGATTCGGCGCTCAGCGCAGGCATGAAGTCCACGAACGAGAAGCGACCGACCAATTCACGGGGGAAGCCCCAAGCCTCAACGTCTTCAAGAGAGATTTGAGCACGTAGTTCATTCTCGCTGAATGCCGAGTAGTCGATTTTGGTACTGTTGGCGTCAAACACCGCTTGCGTATTGCCCTTTGTTGCGAGCCGAAGGGCAATCTTCCCGTCGATTCCCGTGAAGGCACCGCTGAAAATGAATACACAGCGATCGCAGTCGAGCTTGAAGTGCTCACGGTTGCCTCCGATGCTCGTCTCGCCAGAGAGCATTCCTCCCTCAAGGGGCTTTAGCAACTCGAACTTGGGAGAGAAACTGGGATCCTCTTTGCAGGTTAGGGTGAGCTTGTCTATTTCATCGATAAATACGAGGACGACCTTACTCGGGTCTTCCTTTTGCAGATCGGAAACCATGAACCATTCGGCCGAGAGATTTTTGCCCTTCCAGCCTTCGCCTGTCAATGTGCTCGCATCAATGGTGTGCAACGGCATATCTAGAGTTTTGGCAATCATCTTGATAGTGTGCGTCTTTCCCGATGCCGTGGGCGCGACAAGCAGCATGGAGGAGAGCTGGGGCAGCGTGTCCCCATCGATGCCTGACTTGATGAGCATGGAACGAGTGAGGGCAGCATGGATGAAGCGGACAATTTTGTCAACGTGCTCATCTTGACCGAATACTCGCTGCTTAACCTGACGAGATACTTCTTCGGGGTCGAAGATTTGGGCGTTCATTTCTGTAGGCATGACAAGCTCCTAACATGCTTATTTCTGGAATTGGGTAGGGAGGGGCATTTCGAAATCGGTGCCCGCATTAACGAGAAGTTGGTTTAGCTGGTCGATGAAGAACGGCACACCGAACACCATCGCAATAAGGAAGCAGACGACAATTGCTAAGAAGGCGGCTGTAAGAACGAGGGCGCTTTCGCTGATGTTGAGGTTCATGGCGGATTCCTTTCTGGGTTCTTATATTGCACGGGCGCAGATTGGGATAAGGAGTAGGCAGAAAGCCAGAATGAAGGGGATCATCGCTATAACAATGATGATGCCGATTGCGAACATTGCCGCGATACCGATAACCGCACAGAACGCACCTAGCAACAGCAGCAAGTTCCCTGCAAGGTATGGTTTGGTTTTTGCCCATCGACGGGTGACAGCGATCGCGGCAAAGGCGGTAGGGGCTAGAATCAATGCAGCAAGAATTTCATTGCCAGCTCCCCTGAACAGCTCGAATACCAAATAGGCAAAAATCGGAACTAGGCAAATCCATGGGCCAACCACGCAAATGGCTTGGGCGGCTTTGGCTGTTCCGGCGGATACGCGGATCCCTATGAGAGTCGCAAAGTTGACGGCGAGGTAGAAGGCTAGGGATAGTATGGAAACCATCTGCGGGATGCCGAAGAACCAGCCGCTGATCTCGGGCGTGAGATCTTTCATCAGCGCCCAGAAGTAGGCTATGGCGATAAGGGTGAGGCAGCCGCCGGCCAGCTTCCTAACAAAGCAGGCGACGCTTTTTGCTCCGCTGAGGGAGGAGGGGACGGGGAGGGTCCAGGTTGTTGCAGATGTCTTGCTCATGGTGTTCCTTTCTTAAGCTGCTTCCTAGTTGCTGATGGCGTCGATGCGCTGTGGTTTCTTCCCGCGTTGGAATAGCCAGCCGCCGTCGAGTGCGGTTCTGCGAATCTCCTGTGCGGAAAGTCCGGTGCGCAGCTGGATCTCCTGTACGGCGGCGGGTTCGTCGGGATTCAAGAATGCGATCGAATCGAACGTTTCCAGGATCTCGTTGGCGTAATCGCTGTGATTTCTGCGAAACGCCGCCACCGATGAATAATGCAGGTTGAGCCTGATGTTGTTGCGCGCGGCGCTTTTTGCAATTGAGCCTAAAAGCCAGATGGAGGGTTTGGCATCACACTCTTCCACTATCACGCGCAGGGGTGCGTTCTTCTGCGGAACAACCTCGCTGTTCTTTGCGTAAAGCGAGGTGAAAAGCTTGTCCATCACGGCAAAGAAGAGCTTGTCGTTCGTTTTGTCGTAGTCGGGGATGGTTACAACAAGTGCAGCGTTCCCTTCCTTCAGGCTTACGAGGTTGTAGCTTTCGCCCGGCATGCACCCGTTCCTGTAAGGACGAAGAGTATCGGCGAGCCTAGCACTGACGCACGCCATGGTGTGCCTATCCATGAACGCATTACGAGTAGGATTCCACAGATTGGCTAAGCAACCGTTGCTGTTGGGCTTTGCAATCTGCTTATGGTTTCCGCCGACGACATGCACGCCTGTCAGGTAAGCTTCGATAATCTCGTCAAGCCGACTGGAATATTCGTTTTCTTCGCCCAGGGGTTTGGCGAAGAATAGTTGGGCAATGTCGCAGATCTTCTTGACACTGATGCGTTCATCGACTGCTTGTGCATAGTAGCCGGAAGCGTAGAGCACCGTTGCGGCAAGGTAGGCATAGCTGTCTTCCTTTCTAAGGACGAACAGGCTGTCGATGGCCTGTGGGATGTCGGCAAGGGGGACCTTGTTGAAGAAGTCGATAAAGTCTGGCGCGACTGCCTTGTTGAGGTCAAGGTGCTTGACCTCATAGCCGCCTTCTTCACTAGCTACGGTTTGAGCGAGGGGCGATTCCGCCGCTGTTATGATTACCTGTCCCTCGCCGTAGTTGAAAAGGTCCTGCGCGAGAAGCGCCGTGCTGATTTCCGAGGTGGGGGAGAACACGAGCGTGCTGCCCTCGCTCGTGTATGGCTTAGTGACGGTCATAAGGTCCCTCTTTCTTAAGCGGCTTTAACGCTTGGTTCGATGGAATCGATGAGTCCAAAGGCAAGAGCTTCGTTTGCAGTGAACCAGCTATCCCGATCGATGGTCTTGTCAATTTCCTCTTCAGTGCGCCCGCTGCATTCGGCAAGGTTCGTGCAGAGCTTGCTTTTGGTCCTCAGCAGGGCTCGAGTTGCAATCTCGATGTCGCTTACTTGTCCGCTTAGGTGGTTAAGCAGGGGTTGATGGATAAGTATTTCAGTGTTGGGGCTTGCGGTGCGATAGCCCTTTTCGCCGTTGGTGAGGATCAATGCGGCCATGCTTGCCGCCGCGCCGAATGCGTGGGTGTGGACTGGGCTTTCAACGCCATGCATATAGTCGATAATGCCGAAACCCGCGCTGACGCCCCCGCCAGGAGAGTTGATGATGAGCTTAATAGGCTCATGGCTGATGGAATCGAGGTAAAGCAGCTGTGCGATAACTTCCTCGGCGGTTTGGTTGTTGATTGGCTGCGACAGGAAGACGGTGCGCTGAGAAAGCAGGGTTGAACGAATGCTGGGATAAGCTCCGCAATCAACTTCTTGAGTAGTGAATTCGATGTCCATAATGACTCCTTTCAAGGAGATGTCTTGTGCTCTCGGACTCCGATTGTGCTTGCTATTTGATCTGCTATCAACGATATAATCCCGCTAAATAGCGGTAAAAATCAGTTGATAACATAGCGATGTTTCTTTAATGTCAAGTTGAGCGAGAAGAACTGTTTGCCTTGATGAGCGGGGCTGTATCGAATATTGAGCTAGAATTATTTGTGCATTATTGAAGGGACGGGTCGGTAATGAACTTTAGTGAGCTTCGCGATTCTGTGAAAAACGCTATTTCGGGATTTACCCGGTTGGCTGATGGTGAACTTGACTCCGGACTATTCGGCAACGAATCAAAAGATGAGTCGTCTGAGGCTGGACTCGCTTCGAAAGTTGCAAAGTATTGGCATATTTCCGACTTCCTGGATCAGGAAGATGCAATCCCCGCTTTCAGGGAGATCAACATAACTGATTCTTCTAAGCCAATAGTCTCAACAGTACGCTATGGCGAAGAGGATAGGATTGTAGATGTCTATGTTGGCTCAGTCGACAGAAATTGTTTGATTGAGCAATTGATTATGAAATTTCCTGAAACTCGTGAATATTACCGCAAGTACAGCGGTTATGAATTTGATGAGCTTGGCAAGGTTAATCTCGTGCACTTTGCCCTGCGAATAGAACAAGATGAACTGGAATCTGGTCACTATATTGATGCCTCCTTAGAGGTCTGCCCTTTCTTTTGCCTTCTTACCAGTGAATATAGCCGCTTTGGGGAAACGGACGGCTTGGAGGTTGCGTACGGTAATCTCGTCGATACGGTTAAGGGCGTTCTCCCTAATTGTGATTGCCCTATAACCGGAAAGCATATTAGTAATATGCTTTCAAAGTTGGTGCAGTTATTTCCTTTTCTTGAGATGGTCGACGAGCGGGCTTCTATTTTTGCTAAGCCTACAGATAAGAAGTATCCGGACAACTTCAGGAAAACATTCTGCGCCAATGATCTGGAACTGATTGATCGTTGGTTTAGGAGCTCACCAGACGATGTGAGACTCGGGCTTTGTTGTCAATACCTTTCCGCTCTTGATGATTTGCGAAATAATGGCGGCAAAGTTGATTTAACGGATTCAGGGGAATCAATGGCGTGCAGCCGACGGGCTCTAATCGCTGAAGCTTTTAACCCCCTCCATTATCCGTTGGGCAAGTGGCCATCAAAATATCCACTTACAGCGATGCAGCAATTTGCGGTTAACTTGTACTCCGAGGAAGCTGGTTCTGTTCAGGACTGGTCCTTTGTTCCTGGCGATGTTATGGCGGTGAATGGCCCTCCCGGTACGGGCAAAACGACTCTTCTCAAAGATGTAATAGCTTCCTCTGTGGTTCAAAAGGCCATTATTCTTTCCAATTACGAACAACCTGATGAGATGTTCGAGGAAAGGGAGCTTAGTTGCGCGAAAGAGTGTCTTCCTCTTCTTATAGGGAAAAGGCCATGTGATTGCTATTTCAAGATCAAAGCCGAAGCCGACAAAGTGAATGATTTCGGTATTTTGGTCTGTTCAACAAATAATAAAGCAATAGAAAACATTACAACTGAGCTACCGAAAAGAGCGGCGTTGCTGTCTTCGGTTAAGCCCGGGGAGGGTGATTCTTCGCGTAAAGTTTTGGGTCTAGACCATACTTGTTCCCTCTTTGATCCTGATTGCGCTTTGGTTTCTCGGAGAGTTGTATCGTGGGATCGGGACGAAGGGAAATCTGCCGATTTGTTTTTTACGAAATTGGCGAATAACCTTTTTGATGATGAAACTGATGGTTGCTGGGGATTGGTTTCGGCTCCGTTGGGTAAAGGGGAGAATCTAAAGAAGTTTTGGCCAGTCTTAAGGGAACTAATGTACAGCATCAGGTTTAAGAGCATGAATGAGTCTCTGGCCTGCTATCAGAAAACTCGAAAATCATTTTTGGATTCTCTCTCAAAGGTGAAGGAGCTCCAGTCTCAGCTTCCGAAAGCGGATGATGAAACTTTACGTTTGTTTTCATTAGCTCTTTCGGGTCATTTGGGTGACAAAGACAGTGCCGACTTTCTGCATAGCGTCGCTCCCGGAAGAGAAGGCTCAAAGGAAGATACATTTGATGCGTTTGACAGAGCAAGGGAAGAGCTTTTTTACTGGTCTCTGCAGCTGATTCGCGACTTTGTTTTGTCTTCGAAATCGTGCTACTCCAATTTTATGACGCTTCTTGCGATGGAGGGAGAAATCAAGGGGGCGAAAAAGAAGCCATGCCCGTATCCCGATTTCGATCGCGAAGATGCGATGCCGTATCTCATGCAGACGCTATTGCTTGCCATACCTGTTGTTTCCTCTACCTTTGACTCTGTCGGTAACTTCCTGAGAGATGTTAGGCAACCTGGAACGTTGGGCTTGCTGATTGTTGACGAAGCTGGGCAAGCATTGCCCTACAAAGCCGCAGGTGCAATGTTTAGATGTAGAAGAGCGTTAGTTGTGGGCGACCCTCGTCAGGTCGAACCGATTGATCGTCCTGATAGGCTCGGAGTGTTGTCTGGTCTTTTCGGGAAGGGGATGCCCTATAACTATAGACTGCCTGGTTATTCCGTCCAAAGTTATGCCGATCAGCTTAATCGTTTCGGCTTTAGGGAGAATGGCGAGTGGGTGGGCACGCCTCTTTTGGTGCACAGGCGTTGCGAATCCCCAATGTTCGATATCTCTAATGAGATTTCATATTCTGGAGCGATGATTAAAAGAACTTCGACGTTTGTGGACGATGGCACCCTTTGCCGTGATTCTTCATTTTGGGTTGAGGTTTCAGGGGCTGAAGATGCAGGAGCAAAAAATCATTATGTTCCTAATCAGGGAGAAGTTGCTTTCTCTTTGCTTAGAGACTCATTTTCTCTCGCAATGAAGGGATACCCGATCTTTTTATCATTTCGCCATTTCGATCTGTGAGAAACGGGTTCTGCAGGTATTTAGATAGCAAAGTTGACGAACTTATATTAAAAGGTTCGAGCAAAGCTATTGATATGGAGCAGTTGCGCAGTTTCGAAAAAGCTAATATCGGTACTGTGCATACCTTCCAGGGCCGTGAAGCTCGTGAGGTGATTTTCCTATTGGGCTGCGATGAGGGCTCTTCTGGTGCTGTTGAATGGGTGAAGCCCAATATTGTCAATGTAGCTGCAAGTCGAGCCAAGAGCCGTTTGTATGTTGTCGGAGATAGCAGTGTATGGCGCATTAATCCGTCTGTTCGAAAGATGAAGCAGATTCTCGATAGGTACTACATCGATAAATTAGATGAACTTTGCAGTCAATGCACTAATGATTCCGGCGTCTTGTCAATGCCGGATGATGATGTCTCCGTGTTGGATGCGGATTTGCCCGAAGAGGCGCTGAGAGTACCGGACTCTGTTTTTGCGCAGTATGGCTTTGATTCGGAAGATTGCTTTAAGAATGCGTTTTCTGACCTTGATAAGGAAACTAGAGAGTCTGTCTGCCATTTCCTTTTGATGGGTATGAAATACGCCGATGCTCTCGGGATGAATCAAGCTGATTGCGCCGAGGAGCCGACAAGCTCTAGAGAGCGTTTCCTGATTCCCTTTTGGATGCTGAATCAAGCTTTCGAACTGGTTTTTAACAATCGAGTTTACCCTGTGATTAAAGATGAAAGAGTTTGTGGCGGGCATTCCTTGGGAACTGGTTCAACTCTTTCGAATCCCGGAAAGAAAAAGCTTACGTTGGGCGTTTATCCAGTTGCAATCGATAACTATCGAGAAAACCTTGTGGAGTTGACCGGTGGTAAGCGCTCGTATTCATGGTGGAGCCAATATATCAAAGAGCTCAAAAGGGCGGTAGGTATCCGAAATGCATCCTCTCATTATGATCCGAACGAGAAATACATCGAGAAATATCTGGACTATCGCAAGGTTCTTTTTGAGGGATGGCCAGACGGAGGTAGCTTGATTGGGGAGGGGATTCTGAGGGACACGGAATCCTTTGAATTGGTGGAAGAGAGGTTGAAGACAGGGGACTGTGTCCAGCCTTCAACCTCTCTGTCGGATAGTGAGATTCGTCCAGGGATGAAAGGGGCTACTATTTTCGGGAATCGGTGCGTTGAAATTCCAGTTTGCGATAAAGGATCAGATAGGAGGTTCGATGCGATCGATTTTCGTGTCGAAGGCATTAGGAGCTGTCTTGAAATTAAAGAAGAGATTTTGTCGGAGGTTATTGCCAGAACAGCGGATGCAAACGAAAAAAGGGAGCTTGAGTATCAAAAAAGTAGTTACAGGAAAGGTCGTTTTGGCGAGAACAAGGTAAGAGATCGACTTGTGAAATCTGGGCTCCCCATTATCGTGCTAAGCGATTTGGAATTTGATTACGATGGCGGGCACAGCGCTCAAATTGATTTACTAGCGATATCCCCGAAATGTGATATCTCTATCGAGATTAAGGATTACTCAGCCGAGGTTGAGCAGAAATCGGATGGGCGTTTCTATAGGAACATAGGGAAGGAAAAGGATGCGCATTTTGATTCTCCCTGCGAACAGAATGCAGATCATATCGCGGTTCTCCGAAGCGTTGAAGAACGGTTGAAGCTGGATGTTAAGCCTATATATTCATTGGTTGTGTTTAGCGGAAATGGTCGTTTGAGACGGGCTGTTTTGCAAAATGAGGATCCGCATCGATTTGTCACTGATTTTGACGGGGTTAGGGGAGTAGTAACAGGAATTATTGGCCTCCCGCCATACGATATCGATACTCAAACGGCGTCTGAAATGGCTCGTAAGGCATATGAGTTACAAAGAGACAGCCTTTGCAATCTTGTTGATAACGGGAGAGACTATATGGGGGTTTCTTATGCTGAAAGGCTCAACCTTCAAGCGGGAGTGGATTGCATTTCGCTCACTAAGCTCGTAAAGGATTGGAAGGCCGATGTGGGTTCGGAAAGAGAAAGGCTTTTGCTCGAAAAATTAAATGCCCAAGAAATGAATAGGCTTCTTTGCTCTGAGGGGTATTTGTTCGGTGGTCGAGGAATGGGCCGAAGGGGAAGTGAAGCAGGATTCTATATTCCAACTCCTGCAGGTCGAACCCGTTTGGGCCTTGTTTTGGCTACCGGCAGAAGCGAGCGGGAAGGATTGTATATCAACAATTGGGTGGACAAGAGTAAGGAACTTGAAGTCAGGAAACTTCTAACAAGGATCTTGCAAAACATGAATGACTAGAAGTTGGTTAGTGCCTAGTTAGTTGGCGAAAATGGAAACGGCGGCATAGGCGTTATTCTTTTCTGTCGCCGTTTTGGCCTCTGTAGATATTGTTTGTCAGGCGGGTTATGAGGGACTCTCTTGTTTTGACGGGTCTAATTAACTCAATTGAGTCAACGAATTTTAAACACCAGTGTTCGATGCCCTTTGGGTATCCGAGAAAAGATACGTCGATTCGCCCATCTTCTGTTTGGCTACGCCGCATTGTAAAATTGGAGAAGTCGCTGAATAGTTCAATGACGTAATGGACGCTTTTTTTAGTGCATCTGAGCAGTATTTCTTCATTTTTGCCGCCATATCCATTAATAGAGCCAACAAAAAAATTCTCGATTCGTTCAGGGTCCACGCCTTTGTATTTGTTTGTTTCTGTATCGATGTTGACCTCCTTGATGAGGTCGACTCTGTAAGTGGTGAGGTCGCTGCTTCTTCCTTGTCGAGCTAGGAGGAAGAAATGCTCATTCATGTATTTGATTTGATATGGGCTGACATGCTTTTTGGTTGTAGCGCTTTGGTTGATGGCTAGTTCTCTGGGGTCGGTTCTAATGGGCTTGGCGCTATATTTAATGTAAGAAAAAGAAATGGATTTCTTCTGGTCAATTGCGCGTTGAAGCTCTTCGCAAGTCTTGGCGATTTCTGTGCTGCTCGGCTTAGGGCTTCCTTCTGGCGTAAATCGGAGAACGGGGGATTCTTTTCTTCCTGACGGAGCTTTAAGGCTATTCAGCTTGGAGATTAATACGTCGCTTTCACCCTGATTGTTCGCCGTTGATTGTGATAGCTCTGTTGTGGCCATCAGATAATTAACCTCAGTGTCATCGAAGAGGCGTCGTGAAACATAGGCTCTTCTTTTTCTCCCTTTTTCGCCTGGGATAATTTCTTTCACGAGAAAAGCAGAGTTAAATCCCTCCGGTTGTTGTTCGAGAAATTCTGCTAGTTTATCAAGTATTGCCCTAATCGTGTCGTCTGACGCTGAGAGCGAATACTTTTCCTTCAGCTCAGTCTTTATTTCTGAGACTGTTATGGGCGATTCTTCATCCGTTTTAACATGGAGGATTTGAAGAATGGCTAGCGGAAGCATGTAGTTTGTTGATTCTCTGCCCATGTATGTCACTTTTCCTTTGTATAAATACAAAAACGCTCCCGCACAGATATTGCGCGGGAGCGCCCTTTGATTATATAGGCTTCAGCGAAGATTCGCCAACTTATTTCTGAATCATCTGACTTAAACCGTTGATGCGGTCACGTAATTCCTCGTCCTCTTTAAGCTGATCTTTGATTTTTTCAATCGAATGGATGATGGTTGTATGGTCTCGCTCGAACAATTTCCCTGTATTGCTCATGGTGTCGCCAGATAGTTTTTTATAAAGGAATATAGAAATGTTTCGAGCTTGAACGCATCTACGCGATCTGCTTGGCCCAAGAAATTCCATAGACGATATGCCGTATACATCTTGAACGGCTTTTACGGTTCTGTGAAATATGAGCTCATTTTGCTGCGATATAGAAGCTTTGCTTTTCTTGATATTACTGTCGGGCCTTCTTGTTTTTGGATTTCCTTTTAGAGCAGGGCTTGCTTTCTTGAATTTAATCCGAAAAGGTTTTCCGTTTATCCTGGACCACTCTTCTCTCGAGGAAATAGCATATCGATGCTTAGAGTTGCAGTGGCCTGCGTAATCGTTGTAAAGACGGGACTTGCTTTCTTCGAACATAAAATGCCAATCGATTTTGATGAATTCCGGCCATTCTGGGTCGATAAGCGTGTTGGCTGCTGAACCCGATTTGAATTCATCAATATTCATATAGAAACGCCAAAAGGACTTGGGCAGATAAAAGTCAATTTCTTCCAATACCGCTTGAGGTGAACATGGTTCCAGGGTCGTATCGTCTGCTTTATCACATTCGGATTGAATCTTTTTCAGGCATTGGCTCATTAGTGGAAAGCGCTTCTGGCCTGAAATCGTCGAAGCATTTCCCGGCCCGTTCGCCATACATTCTTTGAGCCAATTGGTGGTAACCGTTCTGACGATGGTCCGGTCCTTTGGACTTAGCGACTCTCCGACGAATATCGGCTTGCCCGTTTCATCGGTTTCTATGCCGTCAACAACATTCATCGCAATTCTCCATCTATCCGTTTGCCACTTGCGGATTGGCCAGTTCGATTGCGGTCCCTACTTTGGAATCGTCATTAAACCCTTTAACCAAAATGTTCCTTGTGCCGAATGCGTAGCTTCCCAGCTCATAGTCGCTGGTCATATAGACCAATCCTTCGCTGGTGATAACGAACGGGCTGGAGGCTTGGTCTGAGTTCGATTGGTCTAGAGAACTACCCGCGCCGGAATCAACGATGCGGTCATTAATGCTCTCAATGACTTCACTAACCGTGTATAGATCGCTGGGGTTTGAGGCGAGGTACATTTTTACGGCTTGCTTGGTTGCTGATATCGCCTCTTCTTCGTTCATTCCGAAAACGGTCCATGGGTCAACTTGGTCGCCGGTTTGTAGGTTGTAGGTTTGACCCTCGGCGAAGTGATTGCCGTGTGGGCCCCAGCCAGTGGCGTAACCTGTATCACGAATGCACACGTACGTGTCGTCCATATAGGTGACGGCCATTCCGCGGGTAAGGGTGCAGAGTCCGTACTCTTCGAGTCCGCTCTCCGCCCCATCCTGTATTTCATCCCATGTATCAGGAGCTGCATTGGTTTGCTCGGCGGTTTCTTCCATCTGCTCTTGGATGCGGCAGTTGATGTCATTGATAGCGCTGCTAGGTACCGAAGAAACTATTTGGGGGTATGACCAAGTGTCCGATGTTCGTTTGCCTGGACTGAAGAAAGGATCGTTCGGCACGCTTACGTCTACCGTTTTTGTTTCAATCGTGTAGGTTGGGGTTTCGTTTGCCCTGGAGTCCTGCTGCTGGGTTTGCTGGCTAGGCAGGTAGACATTCGTGTATACGTAGTACGCTGCGTATGCCGCAGAAGTCACCAGTGCCAGAACAAGAGCAACAATCATTATTTGCGTAAGAAGTTTTCTAGGGCGTTGCCTGCTGGAACGGAGCGCAGTTTTCAAGTTTGCTTTTTCAGGTTCCGAGGCTGATGTTGCCCTAACCTCTTCTGTGGCATTGCCATACTGAAGGGGCAGCTGAGCCAGCGAGGGAATTTTAGTGCCGCAATAAGGACAGTAGATTGATTTGTCTTCTAGCTTTTTCCCGCATTCAGGGCAAAACATGGCCTCTCCTTATCGTGCTAACTATTCGATAATAATTGTTCTACCTGGCTTAATGATGGCTCTTTTGGTGACGTTAAGATGATCTACCAAAATTACGTCTTAATAAAGTGGTGGAAAAGGGGTAAAAAAACTAGACTATGGTCTAGGACTAGCCGCGATAGCAGTGCGCTGCTAAGAGGAATAGAATATGAATCCTTTGGATCAAATACGCACCCCGCAGGGGCGGTACCCCGTGAAACTTGCCGAATGCGAGCATGGGAAATTGGCCGATGGTCTTTGCATTCGCTTTACTTTCGAAGAGCCTGGGCGCGGTGCACCGGAATGCGAAAAGAAAAAGAATGGTGCGGTTGGCGTAGAAGAGCTTGCCTTTTTAGTGGATGCAAGTTTTGAAGCAGATCATGTCATGATTGAGAAAATTGCTAAAGAAACAGGTCCATTGTTCGGTCCGAATAAAACCGAGCGCCTCATGGATTGGTTTTCCGAATCAATACTGGCAAGTGCTGCGATAGACATACAGGCGGTCGTCAACTCGGATGAACCGGATGATGTTCGATTCGAACCTTTTCGCAATAAAGACAAAACTCCCATTACGAAAAAGCAGATGCTGTCTTCTAGCGGGAATGCGTTTTTGGTGTACAGCCTGGCGATACCTATTGATGAAAAGTCCATTACGACTCTTTTTGGCAATGAGGGAAAGTTTCCGCTGGTTAAACGCTTTGCTTTTCAAGATGCGTACGACTATGCGTTCATAGGCGTAGGAAACGATAATGAGGATTTTTTTCTGGCTGTCAGCCTGTTTGTTTTTCGTCGAGAGATAACATCTTCCGACTTTCTGGCTGCTTGTAGCGAATTTGCTTCATCGCTAAAGCGCGGGGAAGTTGACAAAGACGATATTTTAAGATCTTCCCTTACCGAAAAAGCGCATAGTTTAGGCATTGATGTTGACGATGCTGAGAAGAAGGCTTCAAACCTTGATGGTGAGATTGAGTTTTACGATGAACCATTTTGCAAGGAAGATGTGCCGCATCTTCAAAAGCTGGTGCATGTGATTGCTTCGCTGAATTTGGATGCGGTTGGAGTAGACTTTTTTGTTCAGGGGAGAACGATGGCTTCTTGGTTTTCCCTAACTACATTAGCTGTCTGTGGTATCGCTTTGTTTGTCAGTTAGGGCAAGTAAAGATTGCTCGTTGCGAAGTGTGCGGAAGGGGGTTCTCCCTGCTGAAGGGGAGGGGGAAGCCTCGCAAATATTGCAGCGAACAGTGCAAAACAAAAGCGAAGAACGCCCGTGTGAAACGTCAACGCGATTTGTGCCGTGAACTGTTTATTGAGCAGCAACTGTCGGTTTCGGAAATTGCGAAAATGGTATACGCCGAAGAGCTTTCGGGTAATGTCCGTGCGAACAAAAAGAAAACGCTTGGCCAGGCGATTTCCCAGGTGAGGAAGAACCTGGTTGGTTATCCGGCATTCAAACATAAGGTGGATGACGACTTGCGCGCGGGCAAGGGCGCACCCTTCGTGCGACGCTGCATGGAAGAAGGGGTGCTCTCCGCCGAGCAGGTTGCACAGCGTATCAGCGAATTGGACATTAGGCCTAAGGAATAGCACGCTAGTTTTGGCGGTCGTCCTGTCTTTCGCATCTGCTGTTGGTGGCCGCGGGATTATTATTTAGCCTCTTCGGACGACGACCGTTTTGTTGCTGGCGGCCTTCATGCTATAGCGCGGCCTCTATCAAGCGATGCTCAGCTCGATAGGGGCCGCTTTGGTTTCGACTACTTTACGTGCTTGGCGCGACGGAGCTTGCGTCCTGCCAGGAGGGCGGCTCCCGCTCCTGCTCCAGCAAGCGCGGCGAACGTGCCCGCTGCTTCGTTGTCTCCGGTTTTAGGCGAAGCGCACTTTGCTTGGTTGGTGTTTGCCTGATTGCCACTAAGCTGTAGCTTTGCGGGTGTGGCAACTGAGCTTTCTGCACTGCTGTTGCCCCTTGCCTGTTTTGCCGCTTCTTGTTCCGCCAATTCTTTGGCGAGTGCGGCATCGTAGGCGGCTCGGGCAGCGCGGAGGTTTTCTTCTGCCTCTTGGTAGTTCAGCAACGCTTCAACGTAACGCTCCGAACGACGACCCACTTCCTGTTCGGCTGCATCGAGCTCGGTCTTGGCTGTGTCGGCATTCGTTTGCGCCTCGCGTGCTGCTGTGTACAGGGCATCGAGTTCGGCAAAGCGAGCGTCGGTGATGCCGTTTTCGTAGGCACCGTTGGCGTTGATGGCTTTCGCGGCGGCTAGCGTATCTCCAAGAGCTGCGCTTTCCTGTTCGCGTTGCAAAACGGCTGCTTCGGTGGTGGGAATTGTCTCATTGGCTGCATCGAGCTCGGTCTTGGCTTCGTTGGCATTTGAAGCAGCGCTGTCTGCTTCGTCTTGTGCCTGCTGCACTGCAAGAGTAAGGTCATTCAGGCGTGTGAATTCGCCTTGTGCGCTAAGGAGCTCGTTGTTTGCATCGGCAACCCGCTGCTCGGCTTTCATCGCTTCGTCCTGCTTCGCTCCCGCGCTGTCCTCTGCTTGCTTGAGTGCTTCTTCGACAGCTGCGGCGTTTTCTTCTGCAGCCTTCAGCTTGCTTGTGGCCTCATTTTGTTTGGCAACGGCATTTTCCTGTGCGGCAAGTGCGGCGTTGTAAGCTTCCTGTGCCTGGGAAAGTTCGGTAGAGAGCCCTGCCAGTTCCGCATCGGCGGTGTCCTTCTTGCTCTTTGCGGCATTCGTCTCGTCCTTCGCGGCTGCAAGGCTCGCTTCAGCTGCGTTTGCATTTTCCTTTGCGGTAGCCAACGCTTGCTGTTTAGCGGAAACGTCGCTCTTCGCCTGTTCAAGCTGCGTTTTCGCCTCGTTCAGTGCTTCAGTGGCTTGCGCCACTGCGTCCTGGGCGTCTTTCACTGCCTTCCGCTTTTCGAGAACGCCTTGTTCGGACGCTTCAACTGCGTTCTGCGCTTCTGCTTGCTTTGCTTGTGCTCGTACGACGTTTTGCTGCGCAGTCGTTGCTGCTTGTTTCTTTGCAGAGAGTGCTTCGCCTGCCGAAGATTGCTTTGCCTGGGCCTGCTCAAGCGCTGCCTTCGCTGCCGCAAACTGCTGCTCGAGGCTTACTGCGCCGCCTGGATTGTCTAGGTATTTCTGATAGGCATCGACGAATGCTTCGAATTCATCAATGGTGTAGCTGGCGTATTGCGTGTATTTGCTCTGATAGGAGCTTCGTGGCGCCGCATTGTAGGCAGCGGTGTTCAAGTATTGGGTGAAACCTACGCCCATTAGCTGGTCTGCTGCGTAGAACAGGTTGGTATAGTGGCCAACTACGACGTTGCGCGCTTTCGCTTCCGTTTTAATCTGCTGAAGGGTTGCTTCGTTGATTTCTGTAATGCCGAGTTCGCCTTTGATTTGGTCAAAGGTCTTTTTCTCTTTCTTGTACCAACCGATGGTGGGATCGTTGACATATCCGAAAGATAGATTTTCGCAGGCAACCTGTCGGTATGCATGGCGAAGGAGCCCAGCGCCGCGATCAGCGTCTGTTTGCGCTACTGCCATGAAGTAGAAGTTGGTGAACGAGTCGCTGCATTTCATATCACCCACGAAATTGTCATCCGAGGCGCGCAGCTCGTTGATCTTCTTCATTATGCCGATGCTTTTCTTTAAATTGGCAAGGCTGGTGGCGTCCTTTTCGTCGCCAATCACGGTAACCATATTGTTGCGTTCTTCCGGCATCCAGGTAATTTGATCGCCGCCGACCCATCCATCGAAGCTTTCTACTGTGGCTTTTTCGATTACCTGCTTAGCACGTTCCAAATCGTTCTTCTGCTCATCGGTAAGGTTTTCCTGGCTCAGCATCCAGTTAACGAAACCGAGCGACCCCTGCTTTGCCTGCTCATTTGCAGCGTCGATTTCGGAGTTGATGCGGTCAACCTCTGCCTGGGCAGCAGATACGGCAGAATCAGCTGCGGTTTTGTCGAGTTTTGCTTGCTCCACTGCCGCGTCTGATTTCTCCTTTTCTGCCTGTGCAGCTGCTACTGCTTCGTCAGCGCGCTGCTTTGCTTCGATCGCGGTTGCGTTTTCATCTTTAGCGTTGGCGAGATCGCTTTCGGCGGCAGTTGCGGCATTCTTTGCGGCATCAAGTGCGTTTTGAGCATCGGATGCCGCCTTTTCCTTTGCTGCAGTAGCGTTGTTCGCCTTTGCCAGATCGGCTTCGGCGGCCGAAAAGGCATCAGTTACAGCAGTCAGCGCGCTTTCCGCCTGCTGCTGTTTTGATTGGGCGGCGTTCAGCTCGGTCTGTGCGGAATCAACTTTAGCTTGTGCTGCCGCAAGGGCGTCCTCGGATACGCCGCCTTTAGCGGTGTCGAGCGCAGCCTTGGCCGAGTTCAGCTTTGCCGCTGCATCCTCAACGGCGTTATCGGCGTTCGCTTTCGCAGTTTTGGCGGCCGTTAGCCTTTGCTGTGCCTGTTTGCTCTCGACTTCAGCTTCATCGATTTTTGCTTGGGCCGCCTTCAGCTCGCTTTGCGCCTGAGCAAGATTGCTTGTTGCCTTTTCGAGTGCAGCTTGGGTTTCGGCAACTTTTTGTTGCGCTTCGGCCAATGCCTCGGGCGTTGCTTCCTTAGCAGCCTCCTTTGCTGCGGCGAGGGCATTGTTCGCTTCGGCGGCCTTATTTACTGCGCTATCGTAAGCTATTTGCTTTTCTGCGGCATTGGATTTTGCGTTGGTGAGCGCCGTGCGGGCGTTTGCCAATTCCTTTTCACCGGCATCTGCGGCAGCTTGAGCTTTTTCGATTTCGTTTGCTAGCGCGGCATCGGCATTGTCGCGCGCCTGGCTCGCTGACGACTGAGCGTTCGAGTAGGTTTGTGCTGCGGCATCTCTGTTTGATACTGCATTGTTATAGGGCCCTGCTGCCTTATCGTATTCTGCCTCCGATTGGTCGTAGGCATCTTTTGCGGCGGCAAGCACCGCCTGAAGCTCTGCGGCGGTCTTGGCGTTTTGCAGGCTTTGGCGAATCAGTGCCGCCGCCGAACGGCTATTGGTTTCTGTTTCTTTATGCAATGAAGGCGCACTTTCCTGTGTGCGTGAAACGTCCTGTGCGTGAGCCAACGTGGGTAGTGCCGTGGGCAGCGCAAGTCCCGCTGCCAGAACCAGGCTAGCTGCCTTGGCGGCGGGGGAAGTGCTGGCTTTTGTGCGGGTGTTGGTTTGGGCATTGCAAGCATGTTTTGCGCTCATGGGATTTCCTTTCAACTGGGTTTTGCTGCCTTTATCTTCAGTTGATTTCGAATCCCAAAAAAGTGCTTATAAACGAGTAAAAAAATGGGTGCGCCTCGATCTTGGCGTTTTGTTGTCATTGTTGCTTGCTCAGTGAATGGGTGTGGACCATGCGCTGGCGGGCTTTTCGAAAGCCCGAACTCGGCTAGTAAAGGGCGCCCTCTCCAACAGCGGGCTGCCTCGCTATACTTATGCACTATGGCAACCTACCAACATATATCTCACGGGTTCGATCCCGTGTTCAACGAACGCTCAATCGTATTGGTTTTAGGATCGTTTCCTTCCGTACTTTCGCGTAAGAACGATTTCTATTACGGGAACCCACAGAATCGCTTTTGGCGGGTGCTTGCCGGCTTTGCGAAGGCGCCTGTGCCCGAGTCTATTCCCGAAAAGAAGGAACTGCTGCTTTCGTGCGGCATTGCCTTATGGGACGTAATTCAAGAATGCGACATTAAAGGGTCGAGCGATGCCAGCATTAAGAATGTGATACCCGCTCAAGTGGAGCGCATCACGGACACGGCCCCCATCAAGCGCGTTATATGCAATGGCGCAACGGCGGGTCGTCTGTACAAAAAGTACCTCCTATATAAAGTAGGAATCGAGGCAGAGGTGCTGCCATCCACCAGCCCCGCGAATGCAGCATGGGGTTTCGATCGTTTAAGCGAGCGCTGGCTTGCGGCGCTCGATGGCGTGCGGCCCGCAACAGATGGCGAAGTGGACTCATTCGAGCGTGAGCGCGCGAGCGCCAAACGCGCCGGCAAAGGTGAAGTTGAATATGCTCACATGCGCATTCCTGCCCCCGACGCATCGAGTTATGCGGTGCATAAATCCATGCAAGGAAACAAGCGCAAGGACACCAAACCTGAGCTTTTAGTTCGACAGCGCCTTCGCGAAGTAGGCCTTGGTGGCTATCGTTTGCAATGGAAAGTCCCGGGGCGCCCCGATGTGGCGTGGCCGGCTAAGAAGGTGGCATTGTTCATCCATGGATGCTATTGGCACCGCTGCCCGCATTGCAACCTTTCCCTGCCTAAGAAGAACACCGAATATTGGGTGGCAAAGTTCAACCGAAACCAAGAACGCGATGCTCAAAACGAAGCGGCGCTTATCGCCGATGGCTGGAAAGTGCATGTGATTTGGGAATGCGAACTCAAGAAGGATAAGCGCGAGGAAACGTTCGCAAAGCTTTTGCCCGAGCTCGCGCATGAGCTTGGCAAGGAACTTCGCTAAACGATGCAGGTTTTTGTGCCGATATTACGGGGAAACATCGGGGACTATGATGAAATAGCAGGGCAGCCAAATTGCCGTTTACTGTCAATTTCGGCTCAATTCGTGTCAGGTTGTGAATCTTTTGCGAATACTTGCCTCGATTCGATTATCTCTTGCGCATTACATAGGCAATCAGTATACTTTTCGGTTGCGTCTGGCTGTTGATGGATACACCCGGACGCGTGGAAACTCGGAATCGCCGAGGGCTGTCTCCCAAAGGCCCCCATGGCGGTGATGGAGTCCACATAAGACCAAGGGTTCGAACCCGCAGTTCGTGCCCGTAGAAAGGAAGAAAATGGGAGTAAAACAGTTCAAGCCCACGAGCCCTGGACGCCGCTTCCAGACTGTCTCGGACTTTGCTGAGATTACCAGCACTACGCCCGAGAAGTCCCTGTTGGCGCCCCTGCCCAAGAAGGCTGGCCGCAACAACAATGGCCGTATCACTACGCGTCATCAGGGTGGCGGCAACAAGCGTCGTTACCGCATCATCGACTTCAAGCGCAACAAGGACGGTATCCCCGCCAAGGTTGCCACGATCGAGTACGACCCCAACCGCAGTGCTCGCATCGCTCTTCTGCACTACGCAGACGGTGAAAAGCGCTACATCCTTCAGCCCAAGGGCCTCAAGGTTGGCGAAACGGTAGTATCCGGCGCTGATGCAGACATCAAGCCTGGCAATGCACTGCCCCTGTCCGCTATCCCCGTTGGTACGCTCATCCACGCAGTTGAGCTTCAGCCTGGTCGCGGTGCAGCAATCGCTCGTTCCGCTGGCACCAGCATTCAGCTGATGGGCAAGGAAGGCAAGTATGCAATCCTGCGTATGCCTTCTTCCGAAATGCGTCGCGTTCTCGTAACCTGCCGCGCAACCGTTGGCGAAGTCGGCAACGCCGAGCACGGCAACATCAAGATCGGCAAGGCTGGCCGTAACCGCTGGAAGGGCATCCGCCCCAGCGTTCGCGGTACTGTAATGAACCCTGTCGACCATCCTCATGGTGGTGGCGAAGGCAAGAACAAGTCTTCTGGTCGTCATCCTGTTACTCCGTGGGGCGTGTCTACCAAGGGTCATCGCACTCGCAACCCCAAGAAGGCTTCGAGCCGCCTGATCATCCGCCGTCGCAAGAAGTAGCGCCCGATCGCATAAGGAGAAACATTGAGCAGAAGTTTGAAAAAAGGTCCCTTCGTGGAGCCTCGCCTTCTCGATCGCGTTATTGCGATGAACGAAGCTGGCGACAAGAAGGTCATCAAGACGTGGTCGCGTTCTTCCACCATCTTCCCCGAGATGGTTGGTCACACCATCGCTGTGCATGATGGTCGCAAGCACGTGCCGGTTTACGTTACTGAATCCATGGTTGGCCACAAGCTGGGCGAGTTCGCACCTTCTCGCACCTTCCGCGGCCACGACAAGTAAGGAAAGGGTGAAACATGGAAGCTAAAGCAATCGCTCGCTACGTACGCGTTTCGCCCCGCAAGGCACGCATCGTACTCGACCAGATTCGCGGCAAGAACGTTATTGCCGCTCAGGAAACCCTCCGCTTCACCAACCGCGCTGTTGCTGAAGTTGTAGAGAAGACCCTGAACTCCGCAGTTGCAAACGCTGCACAGAAGGGTGCCGCTAACCCCGAGAACCTCGTGGTTAAGGCATGCTTCGCCGACGAGGGCCCCACGCTGAAGCGTATCCGCCCCCGCGCAAAGGGCTCTGCTGCTCGCATTCGCAAGCGCACCAGCCACATCACCGTCATCGTAGCAACCCGAGAGGAGGCATAGTATGGGTCAGAAAGTAAGCCCCACCGGTTTCCGTCTCGGCGTAACCGAGGATTGGCGCAGCCGCTGGTATTCCGACAAGGACTATGCGAAGAACCTTGAGAACGACCTCGCTATTCGTTCTTACCTTGACAAGCAGCTCGCCCATGCAGCTGTCTCCCGCGTAGAGATCGAGCGCGCTGGTGACAAGATCAAGGTCATCATCACCACGTCTCGCCCCGGCGTTGTAATCGGCAAGAAGGGCGCAGAGGTTGACGCACTTCGCAAGAAGCTCAACCAGATCGCCAACGGCCCGGTTTCCGTTGAGGTTGTAGAGGTTAAGCGTCCTGAGCTCGATGCAAGCCTCATCGCTCAGTCTGTTGCTGAGCAGCTCGAAAACCGTGTTGCATTCCGTCGTGCAATGCGTAAGGCCGTTCAGTCTGCCCGCAAGAGCGGCGCAAAGGGTATTCGTATCCAGTGTGCTGGTCGTCTGGGTGGCGCTGAAATGAGCCGTCGCGAGTGGTATCGCGAAGGTCGCGTGCCGCTGCACACCCTCCGTGCGAAGATCGACTATGGCTTCGCCACCGCTGCAACCACCATGGGTTCCATTGGTATCCAGGTTTGGGTGTACCACGGTGAAGTTCTGCCGGGCCAGAAGGCTCCGCAGCCCGCACTCGAGGGTTCTTCCCGTCCTAACCGTTCCCGTCGCCGCAATAACGATAGGGGTGATAAGTAATGTTGGTACCTAAGCGCGTTAAGCATCGTAAGGTGCAGCGTGGTTCTATGAAGGGTAACGCCAAGGGCGGTACCACTTTGAACCACGGCTCTTGGGGCATTCAGGCCCTGGACCGTCATTGGATCACCAACCGCCAGATCGAGGCTGCACGTATCGCAATGACTCGTCGCATGAACCGTACTGGTAATGTTTGGATCACGATCTTCCCCGATAAGCCCATCACGCAGAAGCCTGCTGAAACTCGAATGGGTAAGGGTAAGGGTAACCCTGAGGGTTGGGTAGCTGTAGTAAAGCCCGGCCGCATCATGTTCGAGATCGATGGTGTTGACGAAGCAACTGCCAAGGATGCTCTCCGTCTGGCTATCGACAAGTTGCCCATCAAGTGCAAGATCGTAAAGCGTGAGGCAGAAGGGCAGGAGTAAATGAAAGCAGCAGAGATCCAGAAACTTTCGGGTGAAGATCTGCAGGCTAAGCTGAAGGAGGCTCGTGCAGAGCTCTTCAACCTGCGCTTCCAGATGGCTACCGGCCAGCTCGACAACACCGCTCGCATCAAGCAGGTCAAGAAGGACATCGCCCGCATCCAGACCGAGATGCGCGACCGTGAACTCAAGGCCGCTCAGGCTTAGGGTGCAGCTAGGAAGGTTTGAACAATATGAGTGAAGAACGTAACTCTCGTAAGGTTCGCCAGGGTGTTGTAGTAAGCATCTCCGGCGACAAGACCTGCGTCGTGCAAGTTCACGAGCGCAAGCCCCATCCTGTATATGGCAAGATGGTTAACTCCACCAAGAAGCTTCACGCTCATGACGAGAACAACGAAGCTGGTGTAGGCGACACCGTAACGATTATGGAAACCCGCCCGCTTTCTAAGATGAAGCGCTGGCGCCTTCTCGACATCGTTGAGAAGGCTAAGTAGGCACTTGCTTACTTAGAAGCATCGAAAGGGATAAGCACATGATTCAAATGCAGAGCATGCTCGCCGTTGCTGACAACTCCGGCGCTCGCAAGGTGCAGTGCATCAAGGTCCTGGGCGGCTCCAAGCGCCGTTACGCGGGCCTCGGCGATGTCATCGTTTGCAGCGTTAAGGAAGCAATGCCCAACGGCAACGTTAAGAAGGGCGAAGTCGTCCGCTGTGTCGTGGTGCGCGTTAAGAAGGAAGTTCGTCGTACTGACGGCAGCTACATCAAGTTCGACCAGAATGCTTGCGTTCTGATCGACAACAACGGCGCTCCCCGCGGTACGCGTATCTTCGGTCCTGTTGCACGCGAACTTCGTGACAAGAAGTACATGAAGATCGTGTCCCTGGCACCGGAAACGCTGTAGGAGGAACATCCATGGCAAAGATGAACATCAAAAAGGGTGACAAGGTCAAGGTTCTTGCTGGTAAGGATAAGGGTGCTGAAGGCATCGTAATCGCTTCCAACCCCTCGGCTCAGCGCGTCACCGTTGAAAAGGTCAACATGATGAAGAAGGCAATGCGCCCGACCCAGGCAAATCCTGAAGGCGGCATTGCTACCGTAGAGGCTCCCATCCATGTCTCTAACGTTATGCTGATCTGCCCCTCCTGCAAGGAGGCAACTCGCGTCAACATCAAACGTGAAGATGGTAAAAAAGTTCGCGTTTGCAAGCATTGTGGCGCAGATATCGACTAAAATATTTAGCCGTGCTTTTATGACCCCCGCGTAATGCGGGGGACGCAAGGTCGGAAATCTTGCGTTTAATTCATCGAGAAAGGTTTTTTAGGACAATGGCTACTCCTCGTCTGAAGGAAAAGTATGTAAACGAAGTACGCGACCAGCTTTTCAAGGAGCTCGGTCTCGCCAATGTTAATCAGATCCCTCGCCTTGAGAAGATCGTTATCAACATGGGTGTAGGTCGTGCCGCTGGCGACAAGAAGCTTCTTGACGGCGCTATCGCTGACCTGCGTACCATCACCGGTCAGCAGCCTATGGTTACTCGCGCTAAGAAGTCCATCGCAGGCTTCCATTTGCGTGAGGGTCAGGCAATCGGTTGCAAGGTTACCCTTCGTGGCGACCGCATGTGGGAGTTCTTTGACCGCTTGATGTCCACTGCGCTTCCTCGCGTACGTGACTTCCGTGGTTGCAACCCCAACAGCTTCGACGGCCGAGGCAACTACACCATGGGCCTCACCGAGCAGCTTATCTTCCCCGAGATCGAGTACGACAAGATCGATCGCACTCGTGGTATGGACATCACGTTCGTAACCACGGCTGAAAACAATGAAGGCGCCAAGGCACTTATGGATGCCATGGGCTTCCCGTTCAAAAAGGAAAACTAACTTCTCGTTTCGAGAATTGGTTATAGGAAAGAAGGATTTTGAATGGCTAAGAAATCGATGATCGCCAAGTCCAAGCGAGAGCCGAAGTTCTCGACGCGTCAGCACAATCGCTGTGCTCGCTGTGGTCGCCCCCGTGCGTACTACCGCAAGTTCGGTCTGTGCCGCGTCTGCCTTCGTGAGCTCGCTAACAAAGGCGAACTGCCCGGCGTGACCAAGGCTTCCTGGTAGGAACCTTATCAACCCAGTCACGTTGTTGAGTGCCGTTAGTCAAGGCGCATACATCATGGGTGCATGCGAACCGGCTTTTCGGCTCATCATGAACAAAGGAGAAACACAACAATGAGCATGAACGATCCTATTGCAGATATGCTTACGCGTGTGCGTAACGCAAACTCTGCTGGCAAGCAGACGGTTTCCATGCCGTCCAGCAAGAAGCTTGTCGAAATCGCCCGCATCATGCAGGAAGAGGGCTACATCAACGGCTTTGAAATCGAGCCGGCTCAGCCCCGCGACGTTCTGACCATCACCCTCAAGTATGGTGAGAAGAAGGCTCGCACCATTCGCGGCATCAAGCGCATTTCCAAGCCTGGTCTGCGCATTTATGCTGGCAAGGACGAGCTTCCTCGCGTTCTCGGTGGTCTTGGTACTGCTGTTATTTCGACGAGCAAGGGCGTTATGACCGACCGCGACGCACGCAAGGAAGGCGTCGGCGGCGAAGTCATGGCGTACATCTGGTAGGAAGGAAGGAGCACAAATGTCTCGTATTGGTAAGATCCCTGTTGCTATTCCTTCTGGCGTTGAGGTTAAGATTGACGGTCATGTTGTTACCGTAAAGGGCAGCAAGGGCGAACTTACTCGTGAATTCAACCCCATGATGTCCATCAAGGTTGAGGGCGAAGAAGTTATTGTAGAGCGTCCCGACGACTCTCGTCAGGCAAAGAGCCTTCATGGCCTTACGCGCACCCTTATCCACAACATGGTAGAGGGCGTTCATGATGGTTACTCCAAGAAGCTCGAGCTCGTAGGCGTTGGCTATCGTGCTGCGCTCAAGGGTTCCGATCTGGAGATCCAGCTCGGTTACTCTCATCCGGTTGTCGTTAAGGCTCCTGAGAACATTACCTTCGAAGTTCCTAGCCAGACCGAGATTATCGTAAAGGGCATCAGCAAGGAGCAGGTCGGCCAGGTTGCTGCCGACATCCGCGCATGGCGTAAGCCTGAGCCTTACAAGGGCAAGGGTGTTCGCTATGAAGGCGAGTATGTCCGTCGTAAGCTCGGCAAGGCTGCAAAGTCTGAGTAGTAGCTCAGTAGCGAAGTATTGAAGGGAATCTACTTATGAAGAAGCTTCAAAAGAAACAGGCTGGGCTGCGCCGTCGTCACACTCGTGTTCGTGGCAAGATCTCTGGTACGGCTGCCCGTCCGCGTTTGTGCATTACGCGTTCTAACTCGAACATGTATGCTCAGGTTATCGACGACGTTGCCGGTAAGACCATCTGTGGTGTTTCCACCCTCGGTCCCGAGTTCAAGGCAACCGAGAAGAGCGGCGCTACCGTAGAAGGCGCTGCAGCTCTCGGTCTGATCATCGGTAAGAAAGCACAGGAAAACGGTGTTACCGAGGTTGTATTTGACCGCGGTGGCAATCTGTATCACGGTCGCATCAAGGCAGTTGCTGATGGTGCCCGCGAAGCAGGCCTGAAGTTCTAAGAGAGGGTTAAGGTCTATGGCTCGTAAGCAAGAAAACCAGGCAGGCGTTCCCGAACTTCAGGAACGCGTCGTCTATATCAATCGCGTCTCCAAGGTTGTCAAGGGTGGTCGTCGTTTCGCGCTCACCGCTCTGGTAGTTGTTGGTGACGGCAAGGGTCGCGTGGGTATCGGCATGGGCAAGTCCCAGGAAGTTCCCACCGCCATCAAGAAGGGCGTAGAGGATGCGAAGAAGAACATGTTCTCCATTCCTCTGACCGAGGCAGGCACGCTTCCTCACGACATCATCGGTGAGTATGGCGCTGGTCGTGTTCTCCTTAAGCCCGCTACTCCTGGTACCGGCGTTATCGCTGGCGGCGCAGCTCGTGCCGTTCTCGAACTCGCTGGCGTAAAGGATGTTTTTGCTAAGTCCCTCGGCACCGACAATGTTCTTAACATTGTTAAGGCTGTTGCTGAAGGTCTTAAGGAAATGCAGAGCCCCGAGGCAGTATCTGCTCGTCGCGGTATCTCTGTAGCTAAGATTTATGGCTGGAAGGAGAACTAGTAATGGCTGACGCAAAGAAACTGCGCATCACCCAGGTAAAGAGCTCCATCGGCTACAAGTACGATCAGGGTCGCACCCTGAAGGCTCTTGGTCTTGGTAAGATCGGTCGCACGGTCGAGCAGGTAGACAATCCTGGCGTTCGTGGCATGATCTTCAAGGTTCAGCACCTCGTAGAGGTAGAAGAACTCTAAATCAAAAATGACCCCGTTCATTGAGCGGGGTCATTTTTATTTTCCGTGGTAGGCATTATGCGAATCAACTGTGGTTTACGGAAAGTTCGGATAGTTTATTGGGTTCCGCTTCACTTTCTGGCTAGTTAGATCGGAGTCAGTCACTTCAGTTGTTGAACTTATGTTGGACTCTCTCTGACTTACTGAGTTCTTGTCGTATTTAATTTCAACCTATGGCATAATGATCTAGTTTGTAAGTTCGTCGGCGGCGAGCTGCCGACCTCTATTCCAATACGTGGAGTAGAGACAGCGTAAAAAGGAGATATAGAAAACATGGAACTTAAGGATCTGAAGCCCGCTGAGGGTTCTCGTCACAGCCGCAAGCGCGTAGGTCGCGGTCCCGCATCTGGTACCGGCAAGACCGCTGGTCGTGGTCTGAATGGTCAGAAGTCTCGTTCTGGCGGCGCTAAGGGCAACGGCTTCGAAGGCGGTCAGACTCCTCTGGCACGTCGTCTTCCTAAGCTCCCTGGCTTCCGCAACATCAACCATGTTGAGTACCTTCCCGTTAACGTTGGCCGTATCGAGAAGTACTACGAAGCTGGCGAAGTGGTAGACGGTGAATCCCTCGTTGCTAAGGGCATCATCAAGCATTCCACCGATCTTGTTAAGGTTCTGGGCGACGGCGAAATCACCAAGGCTGTAACCGTTAAGGTTGACAAGGTTTCCGCTTCCGCTAAGGCTAAGATCGAGGCAGCTGGCGGAAAGGTCGAAGAGCCTTGCTAAGTTCCCTTGTACAGGCGTTCAAGGTACCTGAGCTCAGGAACAAAATCCTGTTCACTCTTGGTATCTTAGTGCTTTACCGATTCGGCGCTTATCTGCCAGTGCCGGGCATTCCTTTCCAGGCATTTGCTGATTCTTTTTCTCAGCAGGGTGTCTCGATGGTTATGCTCGACCTTTTCACTGGTGGAGCTTTGTCGAATTTCTCGGTATTTGCATTGGGTATCATGCCGTACATCACTGCGTCAATCATTATGCAGTTGATGCAGGGCGTTATCCCTGCCGTTGGCCGCTGGGCTAAAGAGGGTGAAACGGGCAGGCGTCGCATCACTCAGGTTACGCGTTATCTTACGCTTGGTCTGGGCTTGATCAACGCTATTGGTTACCTCTTCCTCTTCAAGTCCGAGGCTTATGGTGTTGTTTTCAGCACCGCTGTTCCTGAGATCGTCACCGACATCTTGGTTGTGTTTACTCTTGTAGTTGGAACAGCCTTGATCATGTGGATGGGCGAACTCATCACTCAGCACGGTGTTGGCAATGGTATGTCGCTGATCATTTTCGTGTCCATCATCTCTTCGGTTCCTTCGGCAATCTTCTCGTCGATCAACCTGAATGCAGATATGGGCATGGGCATTGCAGTTACTGTTCTCATTTTGGTTGTGGTGCTGCTTTGCATCCCTGCGATTATTTTCGTAGAGCGTGCTCAGCGTCGTATTCCTATCAGCTACGCAAAGCGCGTTCAGGGTCGTAAGGTTATGGGCGGTCAGAGCTCATACCTTCCCATCAAGATCAACGCTGCAGGTGTTATTCCCATCATCTTCGCAAGCTGCTTGATTTACTTCCCTGCACAGATTGCTGCTTTGTTCAATGTTGATTGGCTTACCATGGTTGCCAATGCTATTTCGGCAGGTTGGGTGAACTGGATCCTTACTGCGCTGCTTATTGTGTTCTTCGCATACTTCTATACGTCGATTGTTTTCAATCCTGAAGACACTGCGGAAAACCTTCAGCGTCAGGGTGGATTTATTCCCGGTATTCGTCCTGGTCAGAATACTGTGCAGTACATTAAAGATGTTCTGCACAGGGTAACGCTTCCTGGTGCGATCTTTATCGCTGCCATTGCGGTTATCCCTTCTATTTTGTTCTACTTTACGAACAATTCATTGATCCAGGCGTTTGGTGGTACCTCGATCCTCATCATGATCGGTGTTGCTTTGGACACCATGAATAAGATTGAATCGCAGTTGAAAATGTACAACTACGACGGATTCTTCAAGTAAAAAGAAAGGCGGCAATTAGCCGCCTTTCTTTTTGAGAAATGTCACTTTGCGCCTAATGCGCTTCAATTTGTTAAAATAGATTGATCGATTTCTATCGTGTTACGAAAGGAATATTTCCATGAATATCGTTTTGCTGGGCGCACCGGGCGCAGGTAAGGGCACTCAGGCTGCTAAGCTGGTAGAGAAGTATGGCTTTGCTCATATCTCCACTGGCGACATGCTTCGTGCTGCCGTTAAGAACCAGACTCCTCTTGGCCTCGAGGCTAAGAAGTACATGGATGCTGGCGATCTTGTACCTGATGAAGTTGTAATCGGCCTCGTTAAAGAGCGTTTGCAGGATGCCGACACCGCTAATGGTTTCATCCTTGACGGCTTCCCCCGCACCTCAACTCAGGCAGTTGCGCTCGACTCTGAGCTTTCTTCACTCGAGCGTCCTCTCGATGCTGCGCTTCTTGTTGACGTTGATAAAGAAGTAATCATCAAGCGTCTTACCACTCGTCGTATGTGCCGCGACTGTGGTTACATTGGCTCTGATGCTGATGCTGCTTGCCCCAAGTGCAATGGCGAAATGTACCAGCGAGATGACGACAACGAGGCTACGGTACGCAACCGCCTTGATGTTTACGAAAGCTCTACTGCACCGCTCATCGACTACTATCGTGGTTGCGAACTCCTGAAGGAAATCGACGGCGACCGTGATCCTCAGGTTGTATTCGACGCAGTTGTTTCCACGCTTGGCTTGTAATTAGTTGCCTGAATCATCCCCGCATCATTCGATGCGGGGATTTTTTTATTATCGAGCTTCTTCTGAAAGAGTAGTGCGTGACCAATATGGTGCGAGCGTATCTTGTAAAATGATTCGCTATGAAGCCTATTGAAGACATTGCATCAGATTGCATAGACCTCGTTAACGTTAATCGGGGTCGAATTAAACATGCGCTATCTCGCATTTTCGTGGTTGCTGTTGTTGCGCTGCTCCTCGAAATCTTTCTGTTCAATATGAACTACTTCCGTTCGCAGAACTATGAGCCGATTAATTTGGCAGATCGCATTAGCCTCGATGCCAACGATACGGGTACTTCAAATTTCGGCTTAGGGCATAGCGAGCAGTACAAGTTTACTGAATCCAAAACTGCCGTAGATTTTTACGACCTGAACAAAGTTGTCCATAATATCCATCTTGACTTTGACAATTCGCAGGCTGCTCAGAATCTTAAGGTGAAAATCAGTTTTACCGACGCCGCGCACGAGACTTATTTCTCAACGACGGAATACACGTTTGGGGTTCCTGAAGTAGACGTTTCAACGTATAGCGAGCAAAGCCAGTATCTTTACCTTGAAAGCTCGGGCACAATTCAGAACCTGCGCATCGAAATCGTGAATGACGACGCACGGTATCCAGTTGTTTTAAATACGGTTGTTATCAATGAACGTCAGCCGTTTGAGTTCAACGGTCTGCGTTATTTCATCACGTTTGCTGTCCTGCTTTTGCTTTATGTATTCCGTCCTGGATCGAGCATTTATCGTTGCCGCGTTAAAGAGCATCCAAGGTTTTCCCGTGCGTGCATTGTGCTTGCAACGGCGTGTGAGATTTTTGTTCTTACTGCATATCTTTTACTTGGGTCAAACCAGGTTGGCGTTGCTACGGCGAACTACAACTCAGGATCCTGGGATGGTCGCAGCATCGTAAACACCTATAAGGTTGGTGGAGATAACGCTCAGCAATACGCTGAACTGGCGAAAGCAATGGCAGACGGCCAGCTGTATTTAGAGGTAGAGCCTCCTCAGTGGCTGGTCGACATGGATAACCCGTACGACAAGGGTGCGCGTGATGAGCTGCAGAAGCAGACAGGTGAATCATATCTGTTTGACGTGGCGTACTATGATGGCCACTACTATGTGTATTTCGGTGTGTTGCCGGTCCTCTTGTTCTATTTGCCTTTCTATCTGCTTACAGGGTCGAGTTTTCCAACGGCAATTGGCGTTTTAATTGCCTGCATCATGTTCGTGCTGGGTGTGACAGCTTTAATGGATCGTTTCGCGCGACACCATTTCAAGCGCGTTAGTTTGGGCCTGTTCCTTTTGCTTCAAATGCCCTTGGTGGCTTGTTCTGGGATGCTGTATTTGGCGAAGTTCCCGACGTTCTATTCGCTTCCGATTGCGATGGCTTTGGCGTTTACTGTGTGGGGCCTGTATTTTTGGCTTCATGGCAGGTCAACGGAAAAAGCAGCGGGATGGTACCTTGCTGGTTCTCTGTGCATGGCGCTTGTGGTTGCATGCCGGCCTCAATTCCTCATTTTCTCGTTGTTGGCGTTCCCTTTGTTTTGGCGCAAATTCATTACGGAAAGGCACTTGTTTACGAAGAGGGGATCAAGGGAATTCGTCTGCCTTCTGGCGCCCTATTTTGTAGTTGCTGCCGGCATCATGATGTACAACCGTGCACGTTTCGGCTCGTTTTTCGATTTTGGCGCAAACTACAACCTGACAGTAAACGATATGACGCAACGCGGCATGAATGCTGGTCGCTTGCTGCCGGCGCTATTCGCCTATTTCCTACAAACCCCAACTACAACCGGTGTATTCCCTTGGCTTCAGCCCGCCACATTTGACACAACTTACCTCGGTCAAACTATCAAGGAAGTAACCTTTGGCGGCATTTTGGTATGCTTGCCCATCCTGTGGGTACTGGCATTTGCCAAGCCGATTCTTTCCTATCGCATCAGGGAGCGTTCGACTCATACTGTTGCCAGCGTTGTTATGACCATGCTGGTATCCGCGCTCATTGTTGCTTGCCTCGATGCTCAGATGGCGGGGATTCTGCAACGCTATACCGCCGACTACAGCATCCTGATGCAGATACCTTCAATCTTGCTTTGCTTTATTGCGAATGATGCTTTGGCTCCTGACAGGGAGCATGACGATCGCGGCGTTGAATTGAAGGTAGGAAGTCCTGCGGTTCCCAAGGTACTTGCGCATCGCTTATTCCTTCGCGTCTTAGGTGTATTGGTGTTCTTGAGCTTGCTGTATTCCACCTTGGTTTGTTTCATACCTGAAACCGGTTGGTATTCCGATGTATATGCATGGGCATACCAGGATCTCATCGAAATGGTCGAGTTCTGGACGTAAGTGCAAAGTCGCCATTCAATGCAGCGCTGCATAGCGATGCGCGCCTAGGGTAGTTGCCAAAACGGCTTTAAACGAATTAGCGGATCAGATGGGTTTGTCTCGTCTGGTCCGTTTTTTATCGTTAGGGCACTAAGAGTAACAATTTTTTGCGAGGTACTAAAGGGGTACTTATAGCGGTTACCTGCCGTTCGCCCCGACAACCCAACCAGTGGCAACAGCTGAATTCCGTCTACCGAGCTATATCCAACACGTTCGGAAACCCCTAAAGGGCGAAAACGTGCGGTCGGTACAATTAAGAAGCTTTCAAAAAAAAGCAAACCTTAAGCGAGAGGAGAGGTATGTCACAGTTGACCGAAATCCGCTGGCATGCACGTGCTGGCCAAGGTGCGGTTACGGCGGCGAAGCTTGTCGCGGACACGGCACTGCTGCAGGGCAACTACATCCAGGCTATGCCCGAATATGGCCCGGAGCGTACGGGAGCACCCCTGAAGGCGTATACGCGTGTATCCAGTGACCCCATCGAGGTTCACAACAACATTCAGAATCCCGATATTGTCATTATCATGGATGACACCCTGTTGGCTTCCACGGACGTAATGGAAGGTATGCCCGAAGACGGCATCCTCCTGTTCAACACCACAATGACGGCCGCTGAAGCCCGTGCGGCGGTAGGCGCCCCCGATAGCATGCGTGTTGCTGTGGTTGATGCTTCGGGCATCGCGCTTGCAACCATCAAGAAGGACATGCCAAACACCCCGATCGTAGGCGCATTGGCAAAGATCACGGGTCTTTTCCCGGTTGAAAAGGTCAAGGAACGCCTGGTTATCACCTTCGGCAAGAAGTTTTCCCAGGAAATGATCGATGCGAACCTCGCCTCCGTTGAGCGCGCTTACCAGGAGGTGCAAGAGTAATGTCCAAGTACCAGTTTGATGGCTCCAACTATGAAAATTGGAAGCCAGAAGAATTCCCGACCGGTTATGTGTGCCCCGAGGGCGGCACGTCTGCCAACTGCTACACCGGCGGCTGGCGTTCCAATCGTCCTATCTGGGATTCCGAAAAATGCTCCAACTGCATGCTTTGTTGGGCTTATTGCCCTGATTCCTCTATTGAGGTCGAAGATGGCGCAATGACGGGCATCGATCTGTTCCACTGCAAGGGCTGCGGCGTTTGCGTTCAGGAGTGCAAGTTCGGTGCGCTCGAGCTTATCTCCGAGGCTGAAGCCCAGGAGCAGGAAGCGAAGGGGGAGTAACCATGGCAGAAAAGAAGATGTTCTCCGCTACAGGCAACCAGATGGTGGCAGACGCCTTCCGTCAAGTTAACCCTGACGTTATGGCGGCTTACCCCATTACTCCTCAGACCACCATTGTTGAAGGCTATGCAAAGTTCGTTGCTGACGGAAAGGTAACCACCGAATACGTCCCCACCGAATCCGAGCATTCTGCGCTTTCTGCATGTATTGGTGCTTCTGCTGCTGGTGCGCGTGTTGCAACCGCAACAAGTTCTCAGGGCCTGGCTTACATGTGGGAGGAACTGCACATCGCTTCCGGTATGCGTTGCCCCATTGTTATGGCAAACGCCAATCGTGCACTTTCCGCTCCTATTAACATCCACGGCGATCACTCTGACATCATGAGTGCTCGTGACTGCGGTTGGGGCATGATGTTTGCCGAAACCGCTCAGGAGGCTTACGACAACACCATCATCGCATTCAAGGTTGCTGAAGATCCTAATGTTCTGCTTCCAGTGCTTACCACGCTCGATGGCTTCGTGACCACGCATGCTATGGATTGCTGTGTGATGGAAGAAGATCAGGTGGTAAAGGATTTCGTAGGCAATTATGAGCCAAAGTATCCTTTGCTTGATACCGAAAACCCAGTTGGCCAGGGCATGTTCGCAACGCTTGGCAACGGTTACATGAAGTACAAGCTCACTGAGCGTCATGCGCTCGACAATGCCATGGAAGCTTTCGAGCGTCATGGCAAGGAATGGGCTGAAATCACGGGTCGTCCGTTCGAGCTGGTTGATGCGTGGGGAACCGAAGACGCTGATTACATCATCGTTGTTTTGGGTTCTTGCGCAGGCAATGCTCGCTTCCAGGCTCGCAAGCTCCGCGAGCAGGGCAAGAAGGTCGGCGTTGTTCGTCCTCGCATTTTCCGTCCGTTCCCCGCAAAGCAAATCGCTGAAGCCTGCAAAAACGCAAAGGCTGTAGCTGTTCTGGATCGTTCCGATTCCTTCGGTTCCCCGCACGCTCCCTTGGCGCTTGAGGTTCGTTCCGCCTTCCACGCAAATGGCGTTGATGCACTTGTCAACGATTATGTTGTGGGCCTCGGCGGCGCAGACATCACCCTCGAACAGATGAACACCGTGTTCTCCGATCTTGAGGCACGCGCTGCAGGCGAGGGCGACGGTTCCATCAAGTATCTCGGCATCGAAGAGTAAGGGGCATCCAATGGCAAACATCAAGCAACTTTCTGCCCGCCCCGACGACTTGGCTCCTGGCCATCGCCTGTGTGGCGGTTGCGGCGCATCTATGGCAGTGCGCCAGGTCCTTATGGGCCGCAACGACTACGACGTTGTATGCTGCTCGGCAACGGGCTGCTTGGAAGTATCCACTTCCATCTATCCCGACAACGCGTGGAACGTTCCGTTCATTCACAATGCATTTGCAAACGCGGGCGCAACTATTTCTGGCGTTGAGGCAGCTTATAAGGGCCTTCAGCGTGCAGGTAAAATCCCTGCAGACAAGAAGATCAAGTTCGTTGCCTTTGGCGGCGACGGCGGCACCTACGACATCGGCTTGCAGTCTCTGTCTGGTGCTATGGAGCGCGGCCACGATATCGTGTATGTCTGCTACGACAACGGCGCATACATGAATACGGGCATCCAGCGTTCTTCTGCAACCCCCAAGGGTGCATGGGCAACCACGTCTGAAGTTGGCAAGGAACAGCAGGGCAAGCCCCAGAAGCGCAAAGACCTCACCTCTATCATGGCAGCTCATGGTGTTCCCTATGTTGCTCAGGCCACCGTGGGCAATTGGCGCGACCTGGTAAGCAAGGCGGAAAAGGCAATTGCCGTTGACGGTCCTGCTTTCCTTAATGTTATGGCTCCCTGCCCCCGTGGTTGGCGTATTGATTCCTCCATGACTGCAGAGATTTGCCGCATGGCAGTAAACTCCAAGTTCTGGCCTCTGTTCGAGGTTGAGAACGGCAAGTGGAAGCTCACTCCGGTTCGCGATAAGAACCTCATTCCCGTAAAGGACTTCCTGAAGCCCCAGGGTCGCTTCAAGCATCTCTTCAAGCCCGGTAACGAGGCATTGCTCGAAGAAATTCAGCAAGATGTTGATGATTTCTGGGCTTACCTCGAAGGCCGCGTAGAGGGCTCCAAGGACCTGTAAATACAGCGCTTGGGCACTTCAGCTCCCAACTTTGCTGTTCAACAGAGCCGCGAGATTCACTATCTCGCGGCTTTTTTTCTTGACGGGGCACTGTAGTGCGCTATAGTAACCAATGGAAAATGAATACGGTCTTCAGGGCGAGGTGAAACTCCTCACTGGCGGTAACGCGAAGCTATCTGCAAGGAAGCAATCGCGAAGCCCGCGACCCTTGTGCGAGCAAGGTTGATCTGGTGCAAGTCCAGAGCCAACGGTTACAGTCCGGATGGAAGAAGACGATGAATCGGATCGGCCGTTTGGCTGTGCTTGTTTGTCATGTGAAAGCCCTGGAACGTTAGTTCCAGGGCTTTTTTCGTGCAGGGTGCATCTCCGTTCGTCGCTTACCCACTCAAGATGGTATTCGCGACAACGAATATGAAAGGAGGTGTAGTTCCTTGACTGATGAAGAGTACATGCAGCGAGCTTTGGAGCTTGCTATGCGCGGCGCTGGTTGGGTCAATCCCAATCCTCTTGTTGGAGCGGTTGTAGTACGCGATGGTCGAATCATCGGCGAAGGCTGGCATCCCGCTTTTGGCGAACTCCATGCGGAGCGACAGGCGCTCGCCGATTGCCGTCAACGAGGCGAAGCCACCGAAGGCGCAACTATCTACGTAACGCTTGAGCCTTGTTGCCATACCGGTAAAACGCCTCCGTGCACTGAAGCGCTGATTGAGGCAGGCATCGCTCGAGTAGTTATGGGCGCCCCTGATCCCAACCCCAAGGTTGATGGCGGCGGCGTTGCCCAGCTAGAGGCGGCAGGCATCGAAGTTGTTCAGGGCGTCTTGGTTGAGGAATGCCAAGAAATCAACCGAGTGTTTTTCCACTACATCGAAACGGGAAAGCCCTATGTCATCCTGAAGTATGCGATGACGCTCGATGGCAAGATTGCCACAAGGAGCGGCAAATCGAAATGGATTACAGGCGAGGAGGCTCGCAAACGTGTTCATGCCGATCGTCAGCGCTATGCCGCTATCATGGTGGGCGTCAACACGGTCATCAAGGACGACCCGCTGCTTACCTGCCGATTGGACACCTTCGAATCGTCCGATGTGGAAGAACTGCAAGCGATCGATGAATCTGATTTTGAGGATCTGCTCGAAAGGGAGATGGCAGAGGACGAAGCCGCCTTTGAAGCCGATCAGGGCGGTAGTGCCGATTCCGCCTTACGTGGATTCGGTTCATTCAAACCCCGTTGCTCGAATCCTATCCGCATCATCTGCGACACGCACCTGCGTACCCCAATCGATTCTCAGGTAGTAAGGACGGCGGCGGAGGTTCCCACGTACATAGCAACCTGCGAACGCGATTTGGAAAAGCACTTGCCGTATCGTGAGCGTGAATGTGACATCATCGTGGTTCCAGAGTCGGCAGGCCACGTCGACATCGAGGTCCTAATGGAAAAGCTCGGAGAGCTTGGCATCGATAGCGTGATCGTCGAAGGCGGCGCGGAAATCAATTGGTCGGTTTTGGCCTATGAAGTGGTGTCTCGCGTGCAGGCGTACGTTGCGCCGAAGATCTTCGGCGGCGCAGCTGCGCCGAGTCCCGTAGGTGGCTTTGGCGTCGATGCTCCCAAGTACGCCATTGAGCTGTCCAGCCCTAAGGTGACACAGCTCGGTCGAGATCTGCTTATCGAATGCGAGGTGAAGTAAATGTTCACCGGCATCGTAGAAGAAGTGGGCAAGGTTGCCTCCATTCGCAAAGGAGCCCATTCCTGCGTGCTTACCGTTGCGGCATCGAAAGTGCTCGAGGATGTTCATCTAGGTGACAGCATTGCAACCAATGGTGTTTGCCTTACCGTAACCGACTTTACGCGCAGCGGCTTTTCTGCCGATGTTATGCACGAAACCCTGAACCGTTCGTCTTTGGGTGCGCTGCGTCCAGGAAGCCCTGTGAACTTAGAGCGCGCTATGCTCGCCGGTGGACGTTTCGGCGGTCACATTGTCTCGGGCCATATCGATGGCGTGGGCACCGTGAAAAGCATCAGCGAGGATGACAATGCTGTGTGGTACCGCATAGGATGCGATGCTCCCATTTTGCGCTTTATCGTTGAAAAGGGCTCCATTGCCATAGACGGCATCAGCCTCACTGTTGCGAAAGTCGACTCCGAGAGCTTCAGCGTTTCCATCATTCCGCACACACGAGCTCAGACTAATTTGGTCACCAAACGCGTGGGCGACGTGGTGAATCTTGAAAACGACTGCGTCGGTAAATACGTCGAACGTCTTCTGGCTTGTTCGCCGGAGCTTGCAGATGAAACGGTGCGTCAGTCCGCCTCAGCTGTGAGCCCCTATGTCAAGAAGGCACATGAAGGTGCATCGCGGAAGCAGGGCGGCATCACCAAGGAATTTTTGCTGAGCAACGGCTTTTAATTGCCGAGCTCTTATGACACATCAAGAGAAAGCGTCTCCCCATTGCGATGCGGGAGACATGAGAGGATAGTAATGTTCCAGTTCAGCACCATTGAAGAGGCTTTGGAGGATCTTCGTCAGGGAAAGGTGATCTTGTGCACCGATGATCCCGATCGCGAAAACGAGGGTGACTTCATCTGTGCCGCAGAATTCGCCACGACAGAAAACGTGAACTTCATGGCGAAGTACGCAAAGGGCCTGATCTGCATGCCCATGAGCATCGATCTGTGCCGTAAGCTCATGTTCCCCCAGATGGTAACCACCAATACTGACAATCACGAAACGGCATTTACTGTTTCGATCGATCATGTTGACACCACGACCGGCATTTCTGCTGAGGAGCGTGGCTATACGGCTCGAAAGTGCGTTGATGAGGATGCTCGTCCTGAGGATTTCCGTCGTCCGGGCCACATGTTCCCGCTGATGGCAAAGCCCAACGGTGTTCTTGAGCGTAACGGCCACACCGAGGCAACGGTAGATCTGATGCGTCTTGCCGGCTTGAAGGAGTGCGGCTTGTGCTGCGAGATCATGCGCGATGACGGCACGATGATGCGCACCCCTGAACTTATCGAGCTTGCCGAGAAATGGGATTTGAAGTTCATTTCGATCAAAGCTCTCCAAGATTACCGCAAGAAGCACGACAAGCTTGTAGAGCGTGTGGCTGATACCAAGATGCCCACCAAGTACGGCGATTTCCGTGCCTATGCCTATATCAACAAGCTCAATGGCGAGCACCATGTTGCTTTGGTTAAAGGCGATATTGCTGATGGAGAAGATCTGCTGGTCCGCGTTCACTCGGAGTGCCTTACCGGCGATGCATTCGGCTCCTTGCGCTGTGATTGCGGCGATCAGTTCGCTTCTGCCATGCGTGCGGTTAACGAAGAGGGTCGCGGCGTGGTTCTTTACATGCGCCAGGAAGGCCGCGGCATCGGCCTGGTAAACAAGCTTCGTGCTTACGAGCTGCAGGATAAGGGCATGGACACGCTCGAGGCAAACCTTGCTTTGGGCTTCAAGGGAGATGAGCGCGAGTACTTCATCGGCGCACAGATTCTGCGCGATTTGGGCGTGAAGACCATGCGTCTTCTGACCAATAACCCTGACAAGGTCTATCAGCTTTCTGAGTTTGGCCTTGAAATCACCGATCGCGTGCCGATTCAGATGCCCGCAACCGACCATGATCGCTTCTATCTGAAGACGAAGAAGGAAAAGATGGGCCATATCCTTGAATCTGTCGAGGAATAACGGATCTAACTGCAGCAAATACGGGACTGCGTCCCGAAACGAATGGAATTAGCCCCAGGCACCAAAACGCTGGGGATAGCGAAAGGAAACGCATATGAACACTCTCGAAGGAAAGCTCGTATCTGAGGGCATCAAGGTTGGCATTGTGGCCGCTCGTTTCAACGAGTTCATTACCTCAAAGCTGATCGGTGGCGCAATGGATGGCTTGCTCCGTCATGACGTCAAGGACGAAGACGTGGATATCGCATGGGTTCCCGGCGCATTCGAGATTCCGCTGGTTGCCCAGAAGATGGCAGAATCGGGCAAGTACGATGCCGTTATCTGCCTGGGTGCAGTAATCCGCGGTGCAACGTCTCATTACGATCTGGTCTGCAACGAGGCTGCCAAGGGTGTTGCTCAGGTTGGTTTGAAGACCGGTGTGCCCGTGCTCTTCGGCGTGGTAACCACCGACACCATCGAGCAGGCAATCGAGCGTGCTGGCACGAAGGCTGGCAACAAGGGCTTCGACTGCGCAACGAGCGCCATTGAAATGGTGAACCTTATCAAGACGATCGAGGCATAACGTCAAAACTGGTGCGACCCCACTCCGTTGTGTGGCCGCACCCATTTCTCGATATCAAAGAAATGGGTGCGGTTCACCGTTGGAGCTGGGGTCGTTTTTTGTTTAGAAACACAGCAACAAGTATTCTGTATTAATAGTATTTCGCCGCTGCAACGAAGGAGCTGATATGTCTTTGTTGGTTCGTCCTCTTCCTATGGGGAAGGCAAGATTGCGTAATCGCTTGGTAATGCCCCCGATGGCTACCGAGAAATCGGAGGGGCAGGGCAAGGTGAGCGATGCTCTGTGCGAGTATTACGACGAAAAGACGAAGGGCGGCTATTTCGGTTTGGTGGTCGCTGAGCACAGCTACATTTGCAAGGAAGGCCAGGCGAGCAAAGGGCAGGTTTCCTTTTCCTCGGACGATGATGTTCCAGGCCTGAAAAGGCTTGTTGAGGTTATCCATCGTAATGGCTGTAAGGTGGTAGCGCAGATCAACCATGCTGGTGGTAAGTCAATTTCCGCCCTAGGTGGCGAATCTTTGACTGCGCCTGCCCCAAGCGCAATGCCCTACACCACAACAAGAGGGGAAGCGGTGCAGGCGCATTCTATGACCCAACAGGAAATTGACCAGGTTGTTGCCGATTTTGCGTCTGCGGCGCGTCGTGCCAAAGAGGCTGGTTTCGATGGCGTTGAGATCCATTCGGCGCATGGGTATCTTCTGAGTCAGTTCTATTCCCCGATAACCAATAAGCGCACCGACGACTATTCGGGCACAAGCATAGCGGGCCGCACTCGCTTGCATTGTCGGGTCATTGAAGCGGTCCGTAGCGAGGTGGGACCCGATTATCTGTTGGCGCTTCGCCTGGGTGCCTGCGACTATGAAGAGGGCGGAGCAACAAGGGAAGATGCTGTTGCGGCATGCAAGATATTCGAAGAAGCGGGAGTAGACCTGCTGGATATTTCGGGTGGCTTATGTGGTTACCGCGGTGACGGCTCTAAGGCCGAAGGCTATTTCGGCGAAGATTCGGCTGCTATTCGCGCAGCGGTAACGGTCCCTGTAATTGTGACCGGTGGTGTGAGGACCCTAGAAGGCGCCGAACGCATACTGGAGAGGGGCCAAGCCGATTTAGTGGGCGTGGGTCGCGCTGTTCTGAAAGATTCCCTATGGGCAAAAAATGCTATTGAGTTTGCGGGTGGTACCAGCGTTAAGGGAACAGTGTTCTTCGATTTCGATGGGACCCTTCATGACAGTATGGCGATCTATGGTCCTGCATTTCGCAAAGCATATGCTTGGCTGGTTGCTGAAGGCCACATGCCGCCGCAAGAATTTACCGATGAATGGATCAGCAAGTGGCTGGGCTGGACTACGGAAGCTATGTGGACCACGTTTGCCCCCAACCTTCCCGAAGTAATATGGCGCCAGGCAGCGGAAATCGTGGGAAATGAAATGGATCGCCTTACCGAGGAAGGCAAGGCTCGATTGTTCCTGGGAGTACCCGAAATGCTCGATGAGCTCTGCTCGGATGGCTACGAACTTGCATTTATCAGCAATTGCCGCACCCGCTATTGCGAGGTGCATCGTGCGATGTTTGGCTTGGATGCTTGGTTTGACGCCTATTATTGCGCTGAAGATTTTGGCGAAATGCCGAAATGGCAGATATATCAGCAGGTAGCGGAGCGTCATGCCGTCCCTCGTGTGATGGTAGGGGATCGCTTCCATGATGGGGAAGTGGCAACAAAGGCGAACATTCCCTTCATCGGTTGCACGTATGGTTTTGGTGCCGATGAAGAGCTGGAAATGGCGAAGGCATGCGTTTCGGCACCTGAGGAAATTCCCGGTGCCGTTCAGGAGGTCCTTTCATGAAATACTGCATTCACTGTGGGGCGGAACTGGAAGACGAAGACAGATTTTGCGTACATTGCGGCTTGGCTCAAACTCCCGCCTCTGGGCCTACTTGCCAGCAGGAGCCTGCTGATCAAGCGCCTGCCTCGTCGGCTCAGGCGGCGGTATCTGCTCCCGCTGTGGCAAACAGGAAGCCGGTCAACAAAGCGGTGGTTGTTCTTTCTGTGGTCCTGGGCGTTGCGTTGGCGGTTATTGTTTGTTTGGTATTGGTTATGCGTCCCGCTTCGAATGAGACGGAAGCTCCCTCCTCCAATGTCGCCTCGCAGCAGCAGACCGATGATTCCGACAGCAACGCATCTTCTCATGACTCTGCGGGCTCCGACTCCTCTGCTGCCCATAAGAAGGAGAGCTCTTCGACGCAGACCGAAGTTTCGGTTCGTACATTGTCGGACTTCTCCGGGGATATGGGTGCGTGCCTCTTGAGCAGCTATTCTGCCTCTTCGGTTCTTCCCGCAAGCGAATACGGTACGTACGTTGCAAGCAACTTAAGCGATGGAGATTGGAGCACCGCCTGGGTTGAGGGCTCGTCCGGATCGGGGGCCGGTCAAAGTGTAACGATGTCTCGCGCTTCTGGTAGCAAGGCATCGGTAAGCTGTTTGGAGCTGGTGGCTGGTTACGGCAAATCAACCGACATCTATTACAAGAATGCACGCCCGAAGCAGGTTTCTTTGATTGCCGATTCGGGTGAGGTGGTAGCGCAGGTGACGCTTGCCGACTCATACCGAGTGGTTCAATCGATTAGCTTCCCGGCGGTAAGCACCTCTTCGATCACCCTGAGGATCGATTCGGTGTACGAAGGCAATAAGTACGACGATTGTGCAATCTCAGAAATGAGATGTTTCTAGCGGGGGGAGTTGCCGTTCACTCCCAATACGATGCGGAGCTTTGCGTTTAAGTCCTAATAGTTCGACTTCTTTTGCGAGCGACGCAGGCAACATCTATACTAAAAAAGATTGGTAGACCTCGCGGGTGCAAGACGCATTCGCTTTGTAAGGCAGATGGAAGGAAGCATGATGCCCACTTACGCGGAACTGGGGAAGGAAGAGCTCACTACGCTCAAAACCGCACTCACCGAAGAATATGAAACCTATAAAGCTCAGGGGTTGTCCCTGAACATGGCGCGCGGTAAGCCGGGCTCCGACCAGCTCGATTTGAGCATGCCCATGTTGGACATCCTGCCTTCTTCCAATGATTGCAAGGCCGAAAACGGTACCGATATTCGCAACTATGGTGTAGTTGATGGCCTGCCGGAGGCTAAGAAGCTCATGGCTTCCATGCTCGATGACGAAGCGGAGAACACCATCGTTTTCGGCAATTCCAGCCTGAACATCATGTATGACACCATCATGCGTTGCTGGGTGTTTGGCACGCTTGGCGCTACTCCCTGGAGCCAGCTGGACAAAGTAAAGTTCGTTTGTCCCGTTCCTGGTTACGACCGTCACTTTGGTGTTACCGAGGCGTTTGGCATCGAAATGGTTACCGTTCCTATGACCGACGAAGGCCCCGATATGGACGCCGTTGAGGAACTGGTCGCAAACGATTCCGCATTCAAGGGTATTTGGTGCGTTCCTAAGTATTCCAATCCTGGCGGCGTCACCTATTCCGATGAGGTAGTGCGTCGACTTGCTTCCATGAAATGCGCTGCTGAAGATTTCCGTATCTTCTGGGACAACGCTTATACCGTGCATCATCTTTATGATGATCCTGCACAGCAGGACCAACTTCTCGATATTGCCAAGGCCTGCGCCGAGGCTGGCAATCCCAACCGTTACTTCAAATTTGCTTCCACTTCCAAGGTGACGTTCCCCGGTGCAGGCGTTGCCGCTATGGCTGCAAGCCCCGAAAACGTTGCTGAAATCAAGAAGCGCATGGGCGTTCAGACCATCGGCCACGACAAGCTGAATCAGATGCGCCACGTTCGTTTCCTCAAGGATGCTGACGGCATCGCTGCCCACATGGCAAAGCACGCTTCCATCATCCGCCCGAAGTTCGAGCTGGTTCTGAAGATGTTGGAAGAAGGCTTGGCTGGCACGGGTTGTGGTTCTTGGAGCAATCCTCGCGGAGGTTACTTCGTTTCGTTCGATGCTCCTGAAGGAACCGCAAAGCACATCGTTGCTATGGCTAAGGAAGCTGGCGTTACCATGACGGGCGCCGGCGCTACCTATCCCTACAAGAACGATCCCAGGGATTCCAACATCCGTATCGCTCCTACTCTTCCTCCGCTGGAAGAGCTCGAGTCGGCGCTGAAGGTATTTGTTTGTTGCGTTAAGCTTGCTTCCGTGGAAAAGCTCCTCGAGGCATAAGCGAAAACATAGCCAGCACTCATCAAGCGCGCTCCTGTTGGGGCGCGCTTTTTTGTATTCTGGCGCGGCAAGTATCAGGTATTGAAGTTACAGGTTTCTGTGGGTTCTGCGGTTCGAGCAAGAGTAAGCTTAGAGAGAAAGAAAGAGGGCTGAAATGAAAATCGATCGCAGCAAAGTCCAGCAGGCATTCTCCGATTACGTTGAGGCATACGATTCCTGCAATCAGCGCATAGCTTTGAAGATCGAGCATTCAAAGCGGGTTGCCGATTTGTGTGAGCGAATTGCCAAGAGCAATGGTTTGAAGCGGGACGATCTTGATCTGGCGTGGACGATAGGCTTGCTGCATGATATGGGTCGATTTGAGCAGCTGCGTCGTTGGGGTACGTTTTTGGATGCGCGCTCAACCAACCATGCCAAATTGGGTGCTGAAGTGTTGTTCAGCCAGCCTGCTGGGATGCCCCCATTCGAAGTAGCCCCCGAATCACCCTGCGGACAGGTTGCGCGCCGAAATCCTGGCATTGCTCTTTTTGCTGGGCTTGCCCCTGGAAAGGTGCGGATGAGGGATTTTGTTGAGGGGTCCAAAGAAGACCAGCTGATTCGTGCCGCGATAGCCACTCATGGTGACTATCGCCTGCCTGATGATTTGCCCGATAGAACGCGGCGCTTCTGCAACATCGTGCGCGATGCCGACAAACTCGATATCCTTCACACCATCAGCCTTAGTGATGCAGATACTATTCTGGGCGTTTCTCTCGATGCATTGCGCCAAAGCAGGCTTTCCTCCTCGGTGCTCGAAGCGTTTGCCGAGCGTCGTTGCGTAAAGCGCAATGATCGGGTTTTCCCTGCCGATTACGTTGTGGGTTTTCTTTGCTTCGCCTTTGAGCTTACCTATGTTGAGAGCCGTAAGATTTTGGTGGAGCAAGGCGAAATCTTCGAAATTGCAAAGAAGCCCTTGGGGTTAGAAGAAGGCTTTTCCAACGAAAGAACCAAGGCAGAGTTCGAGCGTATGGAAAACGAACTGCGTGTTTGGCTGAAGCGCAACTGTTAGGGTTCCGCTACCGAAAAAGCCGTTCTAGCACTCCGTTAACCCAATCGAATCATGCTTGTCGTATAATCCGTCACTATTGCGTACTAAAGTGCGTAGTGCTGTGTTTCTATCGCAGCGTTAGGTGAAGCCGCTGGGTTTTTGCTCAGCATGGGAAAACGGAAAGCGAACGGTATGGTATCTCACGATTTCTGGGTATTGCTTGCAATGCTCCTCTACTTCATCGTTGTCGTGGTTATCGGCTTCGTGTATGCGAAGAAGTCGAACCAATCAACGGAGAACTACTTCTTAGGAGGGCGCAGGCTCGGCCCATGGCTCACTGCTCTTTCTGCTGAGGCATCCGATATGTCGGGTTGGCTGCTTATGGGTCTTCCCGGTGTGGCCTATTTCACTGGTGCGTCTGACGCGATGTGGACGGCTATCGGCTTGGCGATTGGTACCTACCTTAATTGGTTGTTTGTTTCTAAGCGTTTGCGCAAGTACTCGCAAGTTGCTAACAACTCCATTACGCTTCCCGATTACTTCTCTAATCGATTCCATGATTCCAAGAACATCCTTATGACCATTTCTGCATTGGTCATCCTGTTGTTCTTCTCTATCTATGTAGGTAGCTGCTTCGTAACATGTGGCAAGCTGTTTGCTACGTTGTTCGGTCTCGATTACGCAACCATGATGGTTCTTGGTGCCTTAATCGTATTTCTCTACACGTTTGTGGGCGGATATCTTTCCGTTTGCACCACCGACCTTATTCAGGGCAGCATTATGATTTGTGCCCTGGTGGTTGTTTTGGTTGGTTCCATCACGGCTGCTGGCGGTGTCGACAATACGGTTGCATTCTTACAATCCATTCCTGGCTTCCTTTCGGGCACCGAAATCGCAACGCCCATCTTGGACGAAGGCGGCAAACAGATAGTTGAAGGCGGAGCGCCGTTGTTCGGCGAAGCGGGATCCTATGGCGTGGTTACCATCGTTTCTGGTCTGGCATGGGGATTGGGATACTTTGGTATGCCACAGGTTCTTATCCGCTTTATGAGCGCCACTCATTCTTGCGAGCTGCGTAAGTCTCGTCGCATTGCAACGGTATGGGTTGTTATCTCCTTGTTCAGTGCGGTTTCTATTGGCCTTATTGGCCGAGCAGTTATTCCTACGGAATTCCTCACGCAGGCAAGTGCGGAGAGTGTTTTCATTGTTCTTTCTAATATGATCTTGCCCTCTTTCATGTGCGGTCTTGTGGTTTCCGGCATCTTTGCAGCGTCAATGTCCTCCTCGTCTTCCTACTTGCTTATCTCCGGTTCGGCAGTTGCGGAGAACATCTATAGGGGACTAATAAAGAAGGACGCTACCGACTCTCAGGTAATGATCGTTGCCCGACTCACTTTGGTTGCCGTGCTCCTGTTCGGTATTGTTATCGCGCTCGATGAGAACTCGTCCATCTTCCAGGTGGTTTCGTACGCGTGGGCAGGCTTCGGTGCTTCGTTTGGTCCGCTAATCATCATGAGTCTATATTGGCGTCGAACTAATCTGCAGGGTGCCTTGGCGGGTATGCTGACGGGCGCTATTGCGGTTTTGGTATGGCATACGTTCATAAAGCCGCTTGGCGGTTTCTTCGCAGTATATGAGCTTTTGCCTGCATTCGTGTTGAGCCTCATTGCCATCATTGCGGTCTCGCTTCTTACCAAGGCTCCGTCTAAGGAAGTGACCGATGAGTTCGATTCATACCTGGAAGCCGACTGCTAAATTACGCTGCTGCTGAAAAATATTTTTTGAAAAAAGTTTTTGGAAAACGGCTGATCTAACCTCGGATCAGCCGTTTTTTTGCGAAATGAGAAAGGTAAATAAAATGAGTTTGACCTGGGGTTTTATGACAATTTGAAACGGTATGTGAAAAAAGATGCCATATGGACATGCCCGGGGGCGTGTAAAGTGTTGACACGGGGTGGATACCTAGCGTATTATTCCCTTGCTCGCTTGAACGGAAACAACGTTCGAACCGAGCAGCAGCTTGAAAATTGCACATGATTACAAGCGAATTCGGGAGTGTTCCAGAGCGGTCAAATGGGACGGACTGTAAATCCGTTGGCTCAGCCTTCCAAGGTTCGAATCCTTGCACTCCCACCATCTCGCCCATATAGCTCAGCAGGTAGAGCACTTCGTTGGTAACGAAGAGGTCAGCAGTTCGAGTCTGCTTGTGGGCACCATTTTGGCGGTGTAGCTCAGTTGGTTAGAGCACACGGTTCATACCCGTGGCGTCAC